>Ga0163150_10000055_pt1 | contig 197366 bp, 161 predicted proteins | sample OliLakLV19P2IB_FD_148628 | JGI IMG/M metagenome (GOLD analysis project Ga0163150, IMG submission 148628) | Freshwater microbial mat bacterial communities from Lake Vanda, McMurdo Dry Valleys, Antarctica - Oligotrophic Lake LV.19.P2.IB | ecosystem: Environmental > Aquatic > Freshwater > Lake >... | reverse complement strand
CGGTGAGCGTGCGGCCCGGGCGCAAGGTGCGCCGCCGCCCTCCCTCCCCGGCCCGCTCCTATCACTATCAACGGCGCGTGCGCAAAATCGTCTTTTGAACCGGCCTATGCTTAAGTCAATGCCAGTGGGGCAAAGCCCTGGGTTCCGATGCGTTTGACGACCAAGCCCTGTAAGGGCGAAACAACCTTCATCGGGGTTACAGTCTGGTTGCGCCCTTACAGGGCTTGGTTGTTTCGCATTTTTCCCCCAGGGCTTTGCCCTGGGCTGTCGAATGACGCCCCGTTGGGGCTGAGGCGACAGCTAACCGATGCTGACAACGACGAACCCTCATTGCGGTTGCGTAGTGGTAAATTCTTTCCCGTCCCGTTTGCACAAAATCTGGATGACGTGGCGGCCCGAGTACAGCACCGGCGGCACGCCGCCGCCGGGCATGATCCACTGGCCGGCCATGTAGAAATTCTCCAAGCCGGGCAGCGTCTTCGGCAGCAGCGTGCGGAGCGCCTTGGGCGTCGGCACCCAGCCCATGAACGCGCCTTTGTGATTGAGCGTGTAACGCCACGTCGTGTAGGGCGTGGCCATGTCGGTGAGTTCTACTTGTGACGCGAGACCGGGGAAGTGCGGCTCCAGCCGCTCCAGCGATTCGGCGATAACGCGCTTTTTCTCCAGCTCGTAGCGCGGGCGGTCTTGCAGCAGTTCCTCCCAAAATTCCCAGTCCGAGTGCAGCAGCACTTGCACGATGGTTTTGCCGGGCGGAGAAAAATTCTTGCCGTAGTTGAAGATGCGCACGGGAAATCCCTGGATGGTCACGTTCCCGATGGTCATCGGCTTTTGCAACAGCAGGAAGCGCAACGGCTCCTCGCCGGGGAACTCGCGCCCCACGCCGAAGCTGATCGTCACGATGGGGCAAAGATGCCGCCAGTTCGCGTAACACTCCTTGAGCTTCGGGCTGGTGTAACGGTCGCGCAGCAGATCGAACAACGTGCTGTGGCCGTCGCCCGCCGAGACCACGACATCCGCGCGCTCCTCTGTGCCGTCGGCCAGACGCACGCCCACGGCGCGGTCGTTCTCGATGAGAATTTCCTTCACCGTGGCGTTGTAAGTCAGCTCGCCGCCCAGGCCGCGGTAGCGTTCCTCAATGCTGGCGACGAAGTCGGAGCAACTGCCTTCGAGCAAACCCATCTGTCGGTTCGCCATCATGGACATGATCAGCATCACGAACCACACGGGCACTTCGGGCAGAAAAAGATTCACCAACATGCGGCGCAGCCCGTCGTTCTTCAGACTGCGGGCGTATTGCTCGGTGGGTTGATTAAACGGTCCGCCGTAGTAGGGCAGGGTGTGGCGCAACTGCCAGAACTGCTTCATCAGTCCGGTGAGGCCCAGCAGTTCCGGGGGTTTCTCCAAGGTGCCGAAAATGTCCGTGCGTTGAAATGCACGCACACCGCGCATGAAGCGGTCAATGAAGCCCGCATCTTCGGGCGCGATGGCTTTCAACTCGCGCGCCAGCCGATCCAGATCGCCGGTGAAACTCACCGAGCGTCCGGTAATTTCATCCGTGAAGTGAACGAACGTCTCGAGGTCGGGAAAATGCCGTCCGTGCATCAGCCCCAGCTCGCGATAAATTTCGTGACACGCAAGTCCGGGCCGGTGGCCCATCAAGTAGTGGATGCCGCCATCAATCAGATAGCCACGATTCTTCCACGCCTTGGCCACGCCGCCCGGTTCGCTGTGATGTTCGAGGATGCGCGTGCGATAGCCGTTCATCCGGCCATAGCAGCCTGTCGCCAGCCCGGCCAGCCCCGCTCCGATGATGATGATGGATTTTTCAGCCATGCTTTTGTGTTCCATGCCGCTGGCATTGATTAGTGGGGCAACCGTCCCGGCTGCCACTTGTCCACTGGCCGTCCCGGCTGGTGTTGGCCCGGCAGGCGGGACGCCCACCGGACTATGGCAGCCGAGACGGCTGCCCCACTACGTTGCTTTTCGCGCGCGCCAGCAAACGGGCTGACGCTTGCTTGTTCAAGCCGTGAGTTGTAGAAAGCCGCTCCGTTTTTTTGAACCATGATCGCGCTTGATGGCCACCAGCTCTCCGTCGCCGACGCCTGGCACATTGCCACGCGTCAGTCGCCTTGCGCCCTCGCCGAGTCCGCGCGTCCACTGATTCGTCGCAGCCGCGAACTGGTCGAATCGCTCGCCGCGCAACCGCGGGCCATCTACGGCATCAACACCGGCTTCGGCCCGCTCAGCGGCTTTCGCATCTCGAACGAGGATTTGGGGCAGCATCAGATCAACTTGCTGCATCATCTCACCGTCGGGCAGGGGCCGCTGTTCTCGCCGGCGGAAACGCGCGCCATCATGCTCACGCGTGCGAACGCGCTTGCACGCGGCTACTCGGGCATTCGCGAAGAACTGATCGAGCTGCTGCTGGCCGCTCTGAACAAAGGCGTGCTGCCCGAAATTCCCAGCGAAGGTTCCGTCGGCGCGAGCGGCGATCTCGTGCCGCTGGCGCACATGGCCGGATTGCTCGTGGGTTTTGGTCACGCGTGGTTGAACGGCGAACGGTTGCCGGCCACCGAGGCGTTGCGCCGCGTGGGACTTGCGCCCGCCGTGCTGCAATGCAAGGAAGGGCTCGCGCTCGTGAACGGCACTTCCGTGATGACCGGACTCGCCGCGCTCTCCACGCACGAGGCGGAAAAGCAATTGCACTGGCTGGAACTGCTCACGGCCTGTCTCTTCCAAGTGCTCGGCGGCGAGCCGGAGGTCTTGTGCCAGCAGATTCACATGGCGCGGGGCTTTCGAGGTCAGGCGCGCGTCGCGCGTCGCATCAGCGATTCGCTCCGCACGCATCCTGATTTCGCGCGGCGCATTGATGACCATCAATGGGGTTCCACACACAAGCCGGTGGATCCCGGCGCGGAGATTCAAGACCCTTACTCGCTGCGTTGCACGCCGCAGATTCTCGGCGCGTTTCAGGAGGCGCACTGGCACGTCGCGGAAGTCGTCACGCGCGAACTGAACGCCAGCACGGACAATCCGTTGATCTTCCCCGACACCGGCATGGTCTTGCACGGCGGCAATTTTTACGGCCAACAAATTGCGATGGTCAGCGACTATCAGCGCTTCGGTTTGATCAAGCTGGCCTTGCTCGCTGAGCGGCAGATCGAACGGCTCGTCAACTGGCGTTACAGCCGCGGCCTGCCACCGATGCTCGCGGGCGGTGCGCCGGGGTTGAACTCGGGATTGTCCGGAGCGCAACTGCTCGCCACCTCGCTCGCCGCCGACGCGCGTCTGCTCGGCACGGCCGCGTCCATCCAGACGATTTCCACCAACGCCAACAATCAGGACGTGGTGAGCATGGGCTGCACGGCGGCGAAGATGACGCGCACTTGTCTGCCGCTGGTCTGGAAAATTCTGGCGATTGAAGCGATCACCGTCGTGCAGGCCGCCGACCAGCGTGGCGCGGAAAAAACTTTGGGCGGCGATTTCCGCAAGCTGTATGAACTCGTGCGCGGTGTTTCGCTGAGGCTCGGCAGCGACCGTCCGCTGGCCGAGGACATCGCGCGCGTGACCGCGCTACTGCAAACCGAGGAGGCCCAGCGCCACTGCCTGGCACCGGCTGGCGGAGATGATGGAGAGCGAGAATAAGATGAAGGTTGAGATGTCGATCCGAGGCCGGGAGTTTATTCTTAAACGTGTTGGTGAGCCTCATCGCTTCCAGCGGTTAACATGTTAGTTCACTAGACGTCATGACCCCCACTCTCCCACCAAGTTCAGACGGACGAATCTTTGAGTGGCTTGGCACCGACGCACATGGGACGCCGTATCACTTGCACCCACTCAATCTAGTGTGGAGCGACGCTGGAGTTGAGCACGATCTCGTCGTTTATCGGGACGTGGCAGAGCGCTTGAGTTCTGAAACCGCCTACTGGTCAGCCATCCTTCGGGACAACGATTGGCGCTGCACGCTTGTCGGTTGCGTGTGTCTTTTGGTTTCTCGGAGGTGCGGCTTCTTCGACGACCTTCGTTTCAAATTTGAGGCTGGGAGTATGGTTATTCCTCAACTCGCAGTCGCGATGGCGTTGCTTCATCCTGCTGACGCGCGCGCTTGCTTTGAGATGACTCTGGAGACGCCGCGCCTCCGTGATCATGCCACACGTCGAGTGTCGGCGGAACGAGCGCTCATTTGTTTAGGATTGCGCGGAGCATCAGAGGTGACGCTCGACGGTTGGAGCATCACTGAACGAGATAACGCGCTGCTTGCTGACCGTGTGGTTCAGCAGCATTGGGATTTTTGGAGACAGATAGTATGACGACGTGGCCTAACTGTGCGCGAGGCTTGAAAGCATCCCTATGAAGACTGACGTGGATGTTTTGATCATCGGCGCGGGGCCGGCGGGCGCGTCCGCCGCCGCGCTGTTGCACAAGGAAGGCTTCCGCTTGCTCGTCACGGAGAAGCAGCATTTCCCGCGCTTCGTGATCGGCGAAAGTTTGCTCCCGCACTGCATGGATTTGTTGCAGGAGGCTGAACTGCTCGAAGCCGTGGAGCAGAAAAATTTCATCCACAAGAACGGCGCGGTCTTCAAGCGCGGCGACGGGACGTGCAACTTCGATTTCTCTGCGCAGTTCACCGCCGGTTGGAAATACACGTTCCAGGTGCCGCGTGCGGATTTCGACAAGACGCTCGCCGATGCGGTGGCAGCGCGCGGCGTGGAGTTCCGCTACGGCACCGGCGTGCAGGCGGTGAACTTCGCGGAGTCACACGCCACGGTGACGCTGGAGGACGAGAGCGGCGTGCGGCGTGATGTGACGGCGAAGTTCGTCCTCGATTGCAGCGGCTATGGACGTGTGCTGCCGCGTTTGCTGAACCTCGAACGGCCGTCGCGTTTCCCGGTGCGCGAGGCGCTCTTCACGCACGTCACCGGCGACCACCGGCCCGAAGGTCGCGAGGAAGGAAAAATCTGGGCGTGCATCCATCCCGACGGCGCGTGGCTGTGGATCATTCCGTTCTCGAACGGCAAGACCAGCGTGGGCGCGGTGGCGTCGCCGGAATTTTTCGCGAAGTATCCTTCTGACCCTGAGCAACGATTGCGCGCCATCATCGGGTCGGACCCGAATGCCGGGCCGCGCCTCGCGAACGTGCAGTTCACCTTCGCGCCGCAGCGCATCGCGGGCTACGCCTGCGCGGTCGAGCGGTTGCACGGGCCGCGTTTTGCGCTGGCGGGGAACGCCACGGAATTTCTCGATCCCATCTTCAGCTCCGGCGTCACGCTGGCGCTGGCCTCGGCGAATCGCGCCGCGCAAGTCATCACGCGCGAGTTGCGTGGCGAGGCCGTGGACTGGCAGGCCGACTACGCCGACCACGTCATGCAGGGCATCAACACCTTCCGCGCCTATGTCGCCGCGTGGTACGAAGGCACGTTGCACGAAATCTTTTTTGCCGCCGGCTCGAATCCCGGTGTGATGCGGCAGATCTGCTCGGTGCTCGCGGGCTACGTGTGGGACAAGTCAAACCCGTATGTCGCGCAGCCGGAGCGGGCGCTGCCGCTACTTGCGCGCATCGTGACCAGCCAGGCGCGCGCGAATGCCGCAGCCGTGGCCGCTGTTGCTTGATGACCGTTCACATGAAACCCGATTCACGACAGGAGCACCGGACAGCCTTGTCCGGTGATCGTGATCTGTTCAGTTGGGCACGTCTTGCCATTCAGACAACAACAGCGGACATGGCTGTCCGCTGCTCCGTCCGGTTCAACCCCGCGCGCCCATGAACTTTTTCAAAGAAGATTCCCAGTCCGCCTTCGACGCGAAGTCCGAGGCGCAGCGCATTGCCTTCGCGCCGATGGTCTTTCAAGCCTGTCGCATTTTGCGCGAGCGCGGCGTGCTGGAACTGGTGCAGAAAAGCCGCGAGGGACTGACGCTGAACGAGGTCGCCGAGAAAATTGCCCTGCCGCGTTACGGCTTGAAAGTGCTGCTCGAATCAGGCCTCGGCGCGGGCGTGTTCTGCCTGAACGACGGACGCTACACGCTCACGAAACTCGGCTACTTCCTGCTCCGCGATCCGATGACGCGCATCAACATGGATGTGGTCCACGAGATTTGTTACCGCGGCCTGTTCGATTTGGATCGGGCGCTGGAGCAGGGCAAACCCGCCGGACTGAAAACGCTCGGGCCGTGGAACACATTTTACGAAGGGCTGTCCTCGTTGCCGCCGACCGCGCGCGATAGCTGGCTCGCGTTTGATCACTACTATTCTGATCAGGCGTTCCCCGCTGCGCTGCCCGTGGTCTTCGCGGACCAGCCGAAGCGTCTGCTCGACGTGGGCGGCAACACTGGCAAGTGGGCGGTGCAATGCGCGAAGTTCAATCCTGACGTGCGCATCACCATCGCCGATCTGCCGCAGCAACTGGCGCTCGCCCGCGAATCACTGCGCGCCCAAGGCGTGGAGAACCGCGTGGACCTGCACGCGATGAATCTGCTGGATGAAACCGCGCCTTTGCCCGGTGGCCACGATGCGATCTGGATGAGCCAGTTCCTCGACTGCTTTTCGGAGAAGGAGATTGTCTCGATCCTGCGCCGCGCCGCGCAGGCCATGTCAGCGGACAGTTCGCTCTACATTCTGGAACTGCTGTGGGACCGCCAGCCGAACGAAGCGGCGGCGTTTTGTCTCCAGCAGACTTCGCTCTACTTCGCCTGCATCGCGAACGGGAACAGCCAGATGTATCACTCCGAAGATCTACTGCGCTGCATTGCCGAGGCTGGATTGAAGGTCGTGGAAGAACGAGACCAGGTGGGCCTCTACCACACCCTGCTCAAGTGCCGGAAGGCGTGAGTGGAGAGAAATTTTTAACCACGGAAGACACGGAAAACACGGAAGGGGAAAGAATGGAATGAAGGTGGTAGGGCGCGCTGTCCTCAGCGCGCCGGGGCGATGCTCCAGCAAGTTCATAACGTCTCTCCGATTCGAGCTCGGCGCGGTGAGGACACCGCGCCCTACCAGCGCCCGCGCTTCCAACCTGTCGGTCGTAATTTCCCTTCCGTGTTTTCCGTGTCTTCCGTGGTAAATTTTTCCTCATCGTATCGCCATCAGCCTCGGGTCTTCATCCTTCAACCCGTATTTCATGAGGAAGCGCATCAAGCCCATGCTGTAGGGTGAGCGCCCCGCGAGTCCGGTGAAGATGCGGCCCATGTGCTTGTTGATGTGCGGATTCGCCAGCTTGATCAGCAAATTGCTTCGCATCATTTCGCCGACGCGAAACGACGTGAACATGCGCCCATCGTAGAAGTAGTTCACGATCTCGTGCCACGTCTTGAGGTGGTGAATGACGCTCCGCTCGTAACTTTGAAACGCGGTGGTGCTGCCGTCGGCAATCGTCTCCGCCAGCGACTCCGCACTCGTCAGGCCGATGAGCAGGCCGCTCGAAAACACCGGATCAATGAAGCCGGCCGTGTCGCCCAACAAGACCCAGCCGTCGCCGAAAAGCCGTTCGGTGACGAGTTGGTAGTTCGTGTATTCCATCACGGGCGTCAGGCGCTTCGAGCCAGCAGTGGCCACGCGCAGTACGGAGTCCTGTTTCAACAAATTGTCGTAACGTTCCTCCGGTGTCGCGCCGTGCTTCGGCGGATGTTCCGCGCCAATGACGATGCCGAGCGAAACACGATCCGGCAGCGGGATGCGCCAGCTCCAGCCGTGATCGAGGCGCGACGAATGCACGTAGCCGTCGCGTGAGAGTTTGTCGCGAAAGACCTCCGCGCGGTCGAGATGCGCGAAGAGGGCGGTGTCCTTGCGCCCGCCTTCTTGGCAGGGCAGTTCGAGCAGTTTCGGCAGCACGCGCGCGCGGCCCGTGGCGTCCACGAGCAAGTCCGGTTCGCCGTCAAAATAATCTCCCAGCGCGGCGCGCGTTTCGGCGGACAAGCGCACGCGATCCGTGCCGGGCACCCGCTCAACTTTCGCTTCGACTTCAAACACCTTGGCACCCGCGCGCTTGGCGGTTTCGAGCAGCGTCGCGTCGAACTTGATGCGCGGGACGTTGTAGGCGTAATGCGGCATCTCGCCGGCGAAATCGCTGAACGTGAACGGGTAGTCACCGAACTCGGTCATGTTGAAGATCGCGCCCGGCTTGTATTTTCCGTACGCGCGAATTTCCTCTTCGATGCCGAGCCGGCGCAGAATCAGGACGATGGCCGGCACGAGCGATTCGCCGACGAAGAGCGCCGCCGGACGCGGGCGATGCAGCATGGCCACGCGCACTCCAGCGCGTGCGAGGTGGGTCGCCGCCGTGCTGGCCGCCGGGCCGGCCCCGAGAAAAACCACGGTCTTGATGGGGCGTTGGGCGTTCACAGGACTTTCTTTGCTCATGTCTGACTCATTCCAATCCCTCGGCCAGCGCGCGCGCCAGGGTTTCGCGGTACTCGCTGGAGTTGATGTTCGCCGCGTCGGAAGCGTTCGAGAGGAAGCCGCCTTCGACCAGCACGGCGGGCCGGTTCTGATACCGCAGCACGCCCATGAACCGCGCCCGTTTCACGCCGTCGTCCTGGGCCTGCGTGGTGGCGACCAGCGAGCGATGAATGCGGTAGGCCCAGGCGGTGTTCGCGGCGTCAAACGAGTTGTTCGGGAAGACCGCGCGCTCGTCATCCACGAAGCCCCGCGCCAGCGTCGAGGCCATGCCCGTGGGCGTCAGGCAGAAAGTCTCGATGCCCGAGGCCTGCGTCTGCGGAAACGTGGAATTGAAATGCAGGCTGATGAACAGGTCGGCCTGCACGCGGTCGGCGAAGGCCGTGCGTTCGGGCAGGGACATTTCCACGTCGCTGCGCCGGGTCAGGAAGACGCGCCACCCGGCGTTGGTCAGCCAGCGTTCCGCGCGGAGCGCCCAGTCGAGGGCAAAGTCTTTTTCAAACCGGTTCTGGGCGTCGCGCGTGCCGGCGTCCGCGCCGCCGTGTCCGGGATCGAGGACGATGGTGCGGCGTGGCAGCGAGAACACCGCGCCCGTCTCGGCCAGGGGCATCAAGGTCTTCTCGGCATCCAGCGCGTGGATGTGCGGTTCCCCGCCGATCATTTGCGGCGCGAAGCCGAGCCACAGCACCGCGCCGTTCCATTGAGCCAGGCGCGTGCCGACGGTGAGCCTGGCCCAGCCGTTCCGGGTTGGAACACGGAAGGCCGTCGCGCCGCCTGCCGCGATGCGTTCCAATGGCCCCAGGCCGGCGTGGTTGATCCACGCCTGCACGGGAATCCAGCCGCGTCCGAACGACCCGCCGCGCGGCCGGGGCGAGGGAGGCGCGTTGGTCAACAAACGCGCGGGCACCGGCCTGGCTCCGACGTCATCAAGGCCAACGACGGGCACCAGTTCCTGCGGCAGCACGAACATCTCGGGGGTGGACGGCTGGTGGGTGACGGAGTTTTTCGCCGGCATGGTCGGGGCGAGCGGGGAGTACGTTTTCCCGGCACAGCCGGCCAGCAGCACGCCCGCCGTCAGGACGAGCATGGCGTGAAGAAGTCGGGATTTGAACCGGTGCTTCACCGTGGATTTAGCCCTGGATAAAATAGCTCAGGCTCTCCAGTTCCATCGCCAGGTTCACGTTGCTCACCATCACGTCCTCCGGCACGACGAGCACGATGGGCGCGAAGTTCAGGATGCCGGTGATGCCGGCATCGACCAGCGTGTTCGTTACTTCCTGCGCGGACATGGCGGGGACGGTGATGATGGCCATCTTGACGTGCTGCGCGCGGATGAGGTCCGCCAGTTCATCCATGCCATGCACGGAGACCGGCAATTTTTTCTCACGCAACCGTTTCACATCGGCATCAAACGCGCCGACGATTTCAAAACCTTCCTCCTGAAAGCCGCGATACGAGAGCAGCGCCGTGCCCATGTTGCCGACGCCGACGAGCACCACGGGCTGCAAGCTGCTGGTGCCCAGCAGATCGATGATCATCTTCGTGAGCTGGTCCACGTCATAGCCCAGGCCGCGCGTGCCGAACTGGCCGAAGTAAGTGAGGTCCTTGCGCAATTGCGTGGGCTTGACGCCCGCGACTTTGGACAGCGCCTCGCTGGAGACGGTGCGGATGTCGTTCGCCTTGAGCCGCTGGAGGCAGCGCAAATAGACGGAGAGACGATAAATCGTCTTACGCGGAATTTCGGGGCGGTGCGCTTTCTTCAAGGCGGGAGAGTTACGGCAAAGCGGATGGGGATCAAGCCCGCCTCACATTGCGGGTGTGATTGGAAGTGGCGGTCAGGAGCGCGGGCGTCCCGCCCGCCTGAATGGAACCAGAGGCAATTTCGCCCAGACCGCGTGCTGCGGTGGGAAACCTTCGGCGCGCTCCGGCGGGCGAGACGCCCGCGCTCCTGCTGGAGTGCCCGCCACTTCTAATCGCACCCTCACATTGCTCCATGGAATGAAATGCAAGCTGGCGCTCACCCCGGCCCGGCAGCATGAGCGGCGGGGAAGGAAGCGCCGGGATGTCACCCGGATTTAGGCCCGCCGGTTTGGGATTGATGATTCTCCCGGTTGCACCTGCAATCGGGCCGTGCGCGAAAAGATTTTGATCACCGGGCCGGGCGGACGCGTCGGCACGCAGATTGTGCCGCTCTTGCGCGAACATTTTGCGCTGCGGCTGTTCGAGGTGGAACCGCTCGCGCGGCGAGCGGAGGCCCAGGCGGGTGATGATGAATGGATCACCGGTGACATCCAGGACTTCGACGCGTTGCGGCGCGCGTGCGCGGGCGTGAGCGCGGTGATTCACCTCGCGGCGATTTCGGACGAGGCGGACTTCCACTCGAAGCTGCTGCCCGTGAATCTCGCCGGCACCTACAACGCCTTCGAGGCCGCGCGTCAGGCCGGCGTGAAGCGCGTCATCTTTGCCAGCACCGGCCAGGTGATTCTCAACTACGGACGCGAAACGCCCGTAACCGTGGAGATGCCGCCGCGCCCTTCGACGGTGTACGCCTGCACGAAAATTTTCGGCGAGTCGCTGGCCCGCTGGTATTCCGAAACCCACGGCCTGCACATGCTCGTCATCCGCCTCTGCTACTTTCGCGCGTACGATGATCCGCTCCTGCGCATCCCCGGCCACGACGTGCAGCATGACTGGTGCAGCCCGGGCGACCTGACGCAACTGCTCGTGAAATGCCTGCGCACGGATTTGAAATTCGGCGTCTTCCTCGGCATCTCCAACAACACGCAGGGGCGCTGGGACTGGAGCAACGCGAAGGAACTCCTGGGCTACGAGCCGCAGGACAACGCGGCGGATTATCTGCCCAAAAAATAGCGGTCAATGCGGTGTTGCCGGACGGGCCGTTCTGGCTACGATGCGGTCGTGGTCCGAGGCGTCTGATCCAAAACCCAAACAGGAGAACAAGCGCATGAAACTGAAACGGAACAGCCGGCCGCCCGAGCTGGCCAAAGGACAGATTTGGAAAATCGGGGAGGCTCATCTGGAAATCACCCACCTGGGCAAGCGGCTCACCGAGTACAAGCGTTACCGCGACATCACCAAACGCCGCGCCGTGCCCCAGATGGGGCACATCGTGGAGGTGCAGCAAATCCTCCTGAGCAACCAGGCCGCGCTGGTGCAGCGGCCGCGGGCGTAAGGGGAAAGTAATCAGTGAGACAGTAATCAGTCGTCGTCGGACGAAGGCCCGCCCCACTGATTACTTCTTCACTGATTACTGGTTACTGCCCCACTACGGCAGCAGCACAATCCGGTAGAGCCGCTGTGCGTTCGTGCTCACGGCGTCGGTCGTCGCGGCGGTTTCGCCGTTCGCCACGATGTTCGTCACCAGCGGCGTCCAGTTCGTTTCCGAGAGGTCGTTCTTAAACTCCACCTGGTAAGTGCGGTTGGAAATCGCGTTCCAGCTCAGCGTCACGACCTGGTTAGACAAGCCAATCGACGTGATCAAATCAGACGAACTCACCACCACTTCAAACACCTTCGAGTCCACGTAAGCGCCCGGCCCGTTGTCCGTGGCGCGCAGCGTGAAGGTGTTCGTGCCCACGTTGTTCGCGGTCCAGGTGAACAGGCCGTTGGTCGCGTTCACGCTCGCGCCGGCGGGCGGCGTGATGGCGAAGTCGAAGGTGACGAGTTGCGCAGGCAGATCGCTGTCCGTCGCGGTGGCGGTGAAGGAGACGACTTCGCCCAGCGCGGCGGTGCGATTCAGGATCGCCGTGAGCGCGGGCGGGGTGTTGCTCTCGTTGACGGTGATGGTCACGAGCGCCGAGTTGCTCAACGCAGGCGTGCCGCTGTCCGTCACGCTGATCGTCATGGTGTAAGCGCCGGGGCCGTGCGTTTCGTCCGGCGTCCACGCGAAGGTGCCGTTGGTGGAATGGATCGTGGCGCCGAGCGCGAGCGCGGCGGAGTCGAGCGCGTAAGCCAGCGTCTGCGCCGGGACATCGCCATCGGTGCCGACGGCGTTAAAGGTGATGGTGCTGCCCTCGTTCACCGTGCGTCCACCGCCGATGGCCAGCGCGGGCGCGCTATTCGTCTTGTGCACGCTGACGCTGAAACTTTGCGTGGCGCTCAACGACGGACTGCCGCTGTCACTCACGCGCACGGAGAGGTTGAACACGCTGCCGCCCTGCGCCTCGCCCGGCACCCAGCCGAACGCGCCCGTGTTCGACGCGATGATCGCGCCCGCCGGTGCGCCCGCGAGCAGCGTCCACGTCAGCGTCTGCGCCGGCACGTTGCTGTCCGTGGCGGTGGCGGTGAAGGCCAGCACCTCGCCCTCGAAGACGGTGCGGTTCGGGATCGGCGCCAGCTCCGGGGCGACGTTGGGTTGCGGCAGGTAGTTCGCCGCGCGCGGCGTGTAGTCGAAGAGGAAATGCAAGGGGCCGGTGCCGTCGGGAAAATGTCCGGTGGTGGCGTCGGTGATCTGGCCGAAGAACGTAATCGTATCAATGGCCAGGCCGTCCGGCGTGAACAGCCCGATGGAGTCACCACTCTTCGCGAGGCTGAAGTTCGCGTGCAGGTCGCCGGTGTTGACGGCGTTTTGCTGCGTCTCGTTGTCCGCCCACACCAGCAGGTAGCCGTAGGGCGGAATGGTCACGCCGGGCGGAATCTCGAACTTGAACTTGTTCGTCAGTTCGTCGGTGAGGAAGTAGCCACCGAGGCTCACGGTGTTGCTGCTGTTGTTGTACAGCTCGAACCAGTCCTCGAAGTTTCCGTCCGCAGGATCGGCGACCGCGCCTGCGTTGTCGGCCATCCATTCGTTGATGACCACGCTGACGGGCGGCAGCGTGCCGTTGTTCGTGGCGCCGGGCGTGACGTAGAAAAATTCCTGGCGCGTGAACAACTGGCCGTCGGGGAACGCGCCGAAGGAATGATCCGGGCCGGCCACGTAATTCAAATAATCCAGCGCCTGCGTGGTGCCGTTCCACAGGCGCGAGAGCGCGATTTTTCCCGTGCCCGCCGCAAGCCGGAAGCTGGTGTGCCATTCGTTGCCCGTGGTCTGCGCGGGCTGGCCGTCGCAGAAAATGATTTTGAACTCGCCGGGCGCGAGCGTGGCGTTCGGCGGGAAGGCCCACTGCACGAGGTTGGTGTAATTGTCCGCGAGGAACAGATTCGTGAGCGTCACGGTGTTCGTGCCGGAGTTGTAGAGTTCCACCCACGGCTCGCGCTCGCCGTTCCCATCGAGAATTCCGCCCACGTTTTCCGCGAGCACCTCGTTCAGCCAGAGCGCGGGGATGGGCGAGATATTCGCCGTGCCCTGGTTGGCCGCGCCGGGCGTGAGCGTGTTCGTGCCGGGACTGAGCAGCGTGGGCGGGACGTAGTTCGACGCAGTATAGAAGATGTTGATGTTCGTCGCGCCGCTGTTCGTGGCGGTGGTCAGCAACGCGCTGTTGCGGATCCGCACGTAGAGATTGGTGGCCGAGTTGGTCGCCCAGTACCAGAAGCTCAACGTCATGGACAAATTGTTCGTCGGCGCGGGACTGAGCCACTGCTGGATGGTGCGGGTGAAGTTGGGCGGATTGGCCTGGCCGAAAGACCCGTTGCTCATGAGCAACGCTCCGCTCCCCGTGTGGACGAGGTCATTGATGATGACCGTGTTCGTCGAGTAGGTCCCGAGGATCCAACTGTTGGTCAGGCCGGTGTCCAGCGGAGATTCAAAATCGCCGTTGCGCACGTAATTGTACCCCGTCTCCGCCACGGAACCTTCGACGAGGGAAATGTCATCGACGAGCGCACTGCCTGCTTCGCCGAGGTAAATCCACAGGCGCTTCACGCCGCTGAGCGGGCTGTCGCCAGTGCCGACGCTCCCGCTCACACTGAAGAACCGCCAGCCGTCGCGCACGCCTTGGGGCGTGATGACCTCCGGCGAATACACGGCGGGCCGCGACTCGGCCCACCAGTTGCCGGGGCGGGTGTTGTCCTTCGCGGCGTCGATCAACTGGATGGCCGCGCCGGTGCCGCTGGCGTTCGTCGTCCAAGGACGCGCGCCTTCGTAGCGCACCTGGTCGATGATTTGATCAGTGGCGGCGGTGAGGCCGGGTTTAACAAACGTGATCGTCTCGCCGTTCGCCTGGAGGTTCCCGTTGAAGATGCCGTGCGGGACGACGTTCGTGCCGTAGGCCTGCGCGAAGGCCAGGACATCCTTGGCGATCAAGATGAACGCGCGGGGCTGGATGATGAAGCCGTCCGGGAAAACATAATCGAGTCCGTCGAGCCGCCAGCCTGAGACGTCGAAGCTCACGGTGAAGGAGAGGTTGAACAGCTCGACATATTCCGCATCCGGCACGGACGGATGGAACAGGATTTCGTTGATCACGAGGTTGTTCTCCGGCGGAGCGCCCGGCGCGGTGACGCTGACGTTGATGGAGTCGGTCGCGCCGCTGACGGCGTTGCCGAAGCGGTCGTACCCGATCACGCTGAGCGCGTTGGCACCGGTCGGCAGCGCCACGCGCAGCGACCAGTTGTTGAGCGCGGTCCAAGTGACGTGATAGGCCACGCCGTTCACTTTGATCTGGTCCACCTGGAACGGCGCGCGACCGGTGAGCGTGACGAGATTGTTGCCGCTGGAAAAATCCGCGCCGCCGTTGCTCTGGATGTCGAAGGGCGAGGTGTTCGCCGCCGCGATCTGCGCGAGGAGCGTGGCCCGCCGCGTGGCAATGTGGTTTTTGATGCCCGCCGGACTGCCCACGCCCATGCCGTTGGCAATCATGCCGTTGTAACGCGCGTCGAGAATCGTGTCCGAGCGCGCGGGCGTCATCATGCCGTTCGCCGCCTCGATCAGGCACTGCCAGTAAATGCGGGTGAAGGGAGCGTGATCGTTGCGCGGGCCGTGGTCCGCGCCGCCGATGCCAAAGAAGTTCGCGTCCGACGCCGAGCCGCCGAAGGCGAAGTCCACGTCCCAGAGGAACAACTTCCAGGTCTCGCGCGCCGGTTTGTACATGAACGCGTTCTGCCCGCCGCCGTAGGAGAAGCTGTCACCGTTGACGATGAGATGTTGCACGACGTGCGTCTGGTACCATTCGCGCACGTCGAAAGTGTTCGTGAGCACGGTGGTGTAGGCGTCGCTGTTGATCGCCGCCGTGGTCAGCGTGTTGTTCACCAGCGCGTAAATGTTGGTGTAATCAAACTGCTCGTCGGGCGAGGTCGAGCGCCACGGCAGCGTGGCGCGGTAACGGCCCTGCTTGAACGCGCCGCCGACCGTGAGGTAGCGCCCGAAGTTCGCGCCCACGCCCGAGAAGCCGCTCTCGCCGTTGCCATACGCGGTGTCGCCAAACTCGAAGCCAATCTGAATCTTGTGCAGCTCGCCGTCCGTGTCATCGGGATACCATTGCTCCACGAAGTCGCCGTTGGGCTGCTGCGCGTCGTGATGGATGCCGCGCAATGCGCCGTTCACGTACATGAACACGGGGCGGTGATAGAGAAACGGCGCTCCAAACTGTCCGCCAAACCAGTAGGCGTGAACTTCCGTCTGCGCGGTGCCGTCGCCGCCGCCATTGCCGGGGCGGAAGAGATTGATGTCCGTCTCGCCAAACATCCGGTCGTCCTGCGGGAAGCCCATGTCGTAATCGCACGCGTTCCCGACCGGCGAATTGTAAGCGGGCGAATGATACGGGCTGCCGTGAAACCACGCGCCCGCGTTATAGACAATGCGGTTGGTGCCGAGAATGTAGGTCACGTCCTTGGGCTTGTTGCTCATGCGCTCCTCGGCGCTCCACTGATCGATGACCTTCTGCGTGATCCAGAAACGATAGGTGCCGAGTCCGACGCCGCCGACCGCCGTGTCGCCCCAGCGCACCACGCACTCGCGCACCGGCGCGTTGTTCGGAAACGTCGCGCCGAGCGAAGGCGAGAGCTTGTCCGCCGATTGCAAATAGAACGCCACCGTCGTGCCGCTGACTTGTCCGGGAAGGACCGCGCTGTAAAAACCCGCGCCGTTGTTGGTCATGCTCAGGGTCGTGAAATTCGTCACGGGATCAATGCGGTAGCTCAACAGCATCGAGGCCAGCCCGTCGGGATCATGCGCACGCGCCGTGACCAGCACGGGCACGCTCGCGGCGGGCAACGGCGGCCAGTGCGCCACATCGGTGATCGCGGGTCCGGCGTTCGTCATGCGAATGCTGTTCACCAGTCCCGGCGTGCCGAGATTTTTTGCCGTGAGCGTGAAGCCCGGGGCCTCGTGATAATTGCCGCGCATCCGCAGCAGGATGTTCGGGTTGCCTTTCAACCAGCGCACCTTCGCGCGCAGCGTCACGTTCGCCGTGCCGTTCGCCACCGTGAACGGCAGTTGATAACGCACGCGGTTCGCGCCGTGGTCGCCGCGCCCGTCCGCGCGCAAGTGCAGCGAGCGCGGGCTGAGATAACCCTCGGATGGCTCCCAGCTCGTGGCGTTGTGATTGCCCTGAAAAACCCAGCCGCCCGCCCCGCTTTCAAAGCCGCCGTTGCCGATCAGGTTCGTGCCGCCCAGGGTCGGAGCGATCAGTTCGATGCTGTCAATCAGCGCCTCGCCCGCGCCTTGCAGCGTGATGTGCAACTGCGTCGCGCTCTCCAGGCCGTGATCCATAGTGCCCGTGGCCTCCACGTTCACCCAGCCCTGCTTGCTGGTTTCGAGGCTGTCGCCCCAGTTCGGCGCGAGGCGGCGGTCGGCGCGCGCGTCGCGTAATTCCAAACTGCTGCCGCCACCGGCGGAAAATTTTCCCCAGCGTCCGCCGTCCGCGTAGGTCATTTCATCCACCACGATGTGAATGGTGTTCGTGACGCCGTTCGTCCCAACGATGGTGTCGGGCATGGACAGCGTGAGCCGCTCGCCGCGATTCTTGAGCGAGCCGTTCCAGTCGCCGAGACAGTTCACGAAATTCAGATTCGGATAATTCGCACGCAGCCGCGCGCTGTTGCCGCCAATGACGAGATAGCCGTTCGCGGGAATCGTCGCGCCCGTGGGGAGATTAAAACTCACGCCGCCGCGAATGCGCCACTTGCTGACGCTGATCGCGTTCGTGCCGGGGTTGTGCAGTTCGATGAACTCATCGAAATCATTGTCGCTCACCGGGTCGTACATCAGCTCGTTGAACACCACTAGCGGCGCGCGCTGGCGGGCGTTGCTCGCACCGGGCGTCTTGCTTTGCAGGCGATGGAAGTTGGGCGAGCCATCCGGCGCACGGCCGGTGGCCACGCCGTTCTCCTGTCCGCCGTAGCGCACCACGTCGAGCACGCGCGTGCCCTGGGTATTTTTGAAATACACGGTTTCGCCCGCCGCGCTCAACGCGAAGCCCAGTTGCGTCTCGTTGAACACGAGGAATCCGTTGGCCGGAATGGTCGTGCCCGCCGGAATGACAAACTTGTTCGTCAACGCATCGTCGGTGAGCACGCACAGACCAACGTTCACCGCTGCGGTCGAGTAGTTGAACAGCTCCACGTAATCCACGTCCGGCAAATCCGTGTGCGCGAGGATTTCGTTGATCATCACCGCGCGATACGGGTTCGCGCCCACGACTTCGTTCGTGCGCGGCGTGCCGCCGATGACGTCGCTCGCCGCCCACGCGCGCGGGTCGCCCTCGCCGTAGCTCGGCCGCGCCAGCACCAGCGAATGCCCTGCGCCATCGGCGGCGGCGGGGAAGGGCGCGTCGCCGGTGTAATCCATTTCAAACAGGATGGCGTTCTGCTTGTTGCGCAGGCGCAGCGTGCCGGAACTGTTCTCCAGCGCGCCCACCCACGGCCCCAGCACGCCGCTGAGGCCATACACCGCCTGCACATCCGCCGGTACCGCCGCGACCACGACGTAGCTGCGGCCCGGCAACACGAAGTTGCTTGGGAACGTGTAATCAATCGCGCCACTGATGCGGTAGCCGCCCATCTCCTCAAACCACGGGTTGGAGTTGAAAATTTCGATGAACTCGATGTTCCGCAAGTCGGTGCGGTTCGTCGGGTGATACATCACCTCGGAAATGATCAGCGGCCCGCGCCGCGTCGAGGGGCCGGGAATTTCCGCGCCGGATTTCAGGAACGAAATGTCCAGCGGCCGCGTGTTGATGGAGAAGGTGCGCTGCGTGTTGGCCGCGATGGTGTTGGGCACGTTCGCGCGGTCGCGCACGTTGTTGACCGTGAGCGTGTAGGTGACGTTCGCGGTCAGCGGCGTGGTCGTGAGCACGATGGTGCGCGTGTCCACGCCGTAGGTGGCGTTGAGCACGCCGATGCCGCTGTTGATCGTATAGTTGCCACTCGCGAGCGCCGTCGCGGCCTCGACTGGTTCCGAGAAGACGACGGTGATGACGTCATTGTCGCCAAGATTGCCGACCGAAGAAACGGTCGGCAGCGTCGCGTCCGGGATCACGGAAAGTTTGGCATTCGTCGTGACCACCGAGCCGTAGGGATTGGCCACCACGGCGCTGAACACCGCCCCGCTGTCCGAGAGCGACACCGGGCCATAGAGCAGATTGGTGGCGGTCTCGCCGGGCAGGTTCGTGCCGTAACGCCGCCACTGAATGGTCGCGCCCCAGCTTTGCGTGAAACGCACGGCGAAGGTGGTCTGATTGCCTTCGATGACGGTCACGTTCGCCGGCTGCTGCGTGAGCACCGGCGCGGTCACGCCCACGCTGATGCAGCGCGTGGCGGGCAGCGGCTCCTCGATGACCGCGTTTGGCAACCGCCAGCGCACCGTCAGGCTGTCGCCGCCGCCGCCCTCTTTCTGCAACGCTTCGAGATAATACTGCTGCCCGCCGACCAGCGGGATGGGGGCGGACTGCTGGTTGGTCTCCTTCGTCCATTCCTTCCACGAGGTCCAAGCGTTGACGCGGGCGATGATCACCCGGTTCGCGGGGTTCGTATCCGTGCTGAGGAAGAGCTGGCAGTTGTCGTCGCCAGAAATCCAGAAGGTGTAATTGCCCGTGGTCGGCGGACGGACAAGCGCACGCAGGCGCGTGCCGTAGTTTTCAAAAGCATCGACCGGGACATCCATGCTGGTCGTCAGCACCTCCTGAATGCTCGGGCTGTTCGGGTAGGCGGGATTGTTCGTCAGGTCAGGAATGGAACCGCCGCCGATGTTCAAATAGACCTCGCGCGTGATGGCGTTGGTGATCTGGGCATGGGCGGAAACCAGCGAAAAAGTGCAGGCGGCCGCAATAGACAAAACAAAGGCCGTCGTTCGTTGCGAAAACATAATGATTCCGCCCAAAGTAGCACTCGGGTGACGCGGAAACCAAAAGATTTCTGCCGCAGGAGGGGTGTTGGGGGAGCGCGGACCGCCGAGTCCGCGTGATCGTGTTCAGCCAATGGCTCGATCCATTCAAGAGTCCAACGACCCGCGGGCTCAGCGGTCCGCGCTCCCTGACGTTCACCCGCCCAGATACGCGCTCTTCACCTTCGGGTCCTGGCGCAAGGCGGCCGCGCTGTCCTGCAGGATGATCCGCCCCGTCTCCAGCACGTAGCCGTATTTGGAAATCTCCAGCGCGAGATTCGCGTTCTGTTCCACGAGCAGGATCGTGATGCCCTGCTCGCGGTTAATCTCCACGATCTTCTCGAAGATCGTTTTCACCAGGAGCGGCGCGATGCCGAGCGACGGTTCGTCGAGCATCAGGAACTTCGGCTTGCTCATCAACGCGCGGGCGATGGCCAGCATCTGCTGCTCGCCGCCCGAGAGCGTGCCGGCCAACTGGCCCACGCGCTCCTTCAGGCGCGGGAAGATGTTGAAGGCGTAATCGAGTTCCGGCTGGAAATCATCGCGCCGCAGGTAGGCGCCCATGCGGAGATTTTCCATGACCGTGAGATTCGCGAAGACCATGCGGCCCTCGGGCACATGCGCGAGACCAAGGGCCACGAGCTTGTGCGCCGGGGTGTTCGTGATGTTCGCGCCTTCGTAAATCACCTCGCCGCTCGCGGCTTTCACGAGTCCGGAAATCGCGCGCAACGTCGTCGTCTTCCCCGCGCCATTGCCGCCAATCAACGTGACGATGTCGCCGCGCTGGATGGAGAACGAGATGTCGTGCAGCGCGCCAATGACGCCGTAGTTCACCGTGAGGTTTTTCACCTCCAGCACGGGAGCGGAATGGGTGGCGGCGGAACTCATGGGACGCCGGGCTTCGGATCGCCGAGGTAGGCCTCGATGACTTTCGGGTTGCAACGAATTTCGTCCGGCGTGCCTTCGGCGATCTTCACGCCGTAATCGAGCACGGCGATACGCTGGCAGATGCCCATGACGACTTGCATGTCGTGTTCGACCAGCAGCACGGCGATGCGGAATTTGTCCTTCACGAACTGGATCGTCTTCATCAGTTCGACTTTCTCCGTCGGGTTCATGCCGGCGGCAGGTTCGTCGAGCAGCAGGAGTTTGGGTTGCGTGGCGAGCGCGCGGACGATTTCCAAACGTCGTTGGTCGCCGTAGGGCAGGCTCTTCGCCTCGTTATGGCGGAAGCAGGCCAACTTGAAAACGTCGAGCAGTTCCAAGACTTGCTTTTCAACCGCGCTCTCGCCGTTGCGGAAGCCGCGCCCGCGCCAAAGCGCATCGCAAATACCTTGTGCGCGATGCACTTGCACCGCCGCCCGCACGTTGTCGAAGACGCTCAGGCTCGCGAACAGCCGGATGTTCTGAAACGTGCGCGCGATGCCGAGCTTGGTGAGTTGATGCGGCTTCAATCCGCCTATCGCCTGCGCGCCAAATTGAATGGCCCCCTCCGTCGGCTGATAAACGCCCGTGATGAGGTTGAACGCCGTGGTCTTCCCCGCGCCATTCGGCCCGATCAGTCCGACGAGTTCGTCGCTACCAATGCTCAGGCTCAATTCCGACACCGCCGTGAGTCCGCCGAAGCGGATGGTCACGCGGTCGAGTTGGAGCAGGGCGGACACAGTTAAAAATGAAAAATGAAAAATGAAAAATGAGGACGGGAAAAAGCGGCGCTAAAGCGACCGCACTCCAAACGCTTCGCGTGGCCAGAGGCGTCAGAGGCTTCGCGCCAGCGTTTGGAGTGCGGTCGCTTTAGCGCCGCTGTCGCGCGCGAAATCAGTGAAGCGCATCTCAAGCATGGAGGCGCGCTCGCCCCCTCATTTTTCATTTTTAATTTTACCTTTTTCATTTCATGGCCGCCTTCCTCCAGACGAACAAGCCCTGCGGCCGCGCCATCATCAGGCCGATGATGAGCAGCGAGTAAATGATCATCCGGTAGTCCGCGAAGCCGCGCAGGAATTCCGGCAGCAAGGTGAGCAGAATGGCCGCGATGACCACACCCGCCGTCCGTCCCATGCCGCCGAGAATCACCATCACCACGATGTCGATGGACTTCATGAAGTCGAAGCCGGAGGGCGAGAGAAACTGTTTGTGATGCGCGTAGAGTCCGCCCGCGATGCCCGCGAAGAACGCGCCGATGACGAACGCCGTGACCTTGTAGCGCACCGGATTGATGCCCATCGCGCCCGCCGCGATCTCGTCGTCATGCACGGCAATGAAGCCGCGTCCGTAAGTCGAGTTCACCAGCGCGGCGACGACGAAAACCGTCACGGCCGCCAGCGCCCAGGCCCAGCCGAAGTTCGTGAGCGTGGCGATGCCTTTCATGCCGCTGGCCCCGCCCATGTTCTCCAACATGCTGGCGAGGCCACCGCTGAAATGTTTCGCCTGCGTGTCGGCGGTTTGCAGGACGACGCGGATGATTTCGCCAAAGCCCAGCGTGACGATGGCGAGGTAATCGCCACGCAATCGCAGTGAGGGAATGCCCACCGCGAGTCCGGTGGCCGCTGCGACGAATCCAGCCATCAGGAGCGCGAGCGCAAAATAAACTTCTCCAAGAATCGGCGAAACCTTGGCGGCATTCAGCGCCCAGGTCATAGAAGCCGCCGTGTACGCGCCCACCGCCATGAAGCCCGCGTGGCCGAGGCTGAACTGGCCGGTGTGGCCGTTGATGAGATTGAGGCTGACCGCGAGGATGATGTTGATGCCAATGTCTATGGCGAGACCGAGGTAGTAGCGGTTGAAGTGTGCGGAAAAGTACGAGACTGCCACCATCGCGAGAACGGCGACGAGCAGATAGCGTTTGGCTCCGGTGGGCATGATTACTTGGGATCAGGCGCCGAGAGTTTGCGGCAAATTTTCTTGGCCAGAATATCCGGAACTTCGCTGTGGCGGGGAATGGCCTGCATCTGTCGTGTCGTCGGATTGTGATACAGGGTGTGTTCGCCGCCCTCGCGCTTGAAGGCGCAGCCGTACGCCTCCAGATGCCGGATGAGTTCGCGGCGTTTCATCCGATGGCGACCACAGCCTCTTCGACATCAGACTGACGCTGCTGCCGCGCCGATTCGCGGCGTTCCTCGAAGACCAGTTCGATGGCGGAGGCGAGGCTGTGCAGGCATTCGACCTTGGTTCTGCCCTGCCCATTGGCCTCGGGGACTTCCGGGCAAAAGGCGACGAACCATTCGCCTTCGCGATGCACTTCAGCGCTGAACTCATGTTTCATAATCGCAAAATACTTTTTGTGTCGCGCCGTCACAAGCCCGCGCTGCGTCACACCTTCTCCGGCTGCAACTTGCCGAGCAGCCCCGCCGGGCGGAAGAGCAGAATCAAAATCAGGATCGCGAAGGCGATGCCGTCGCGGTACGGCGAGATGGCGGGGATGCCGCCGGCCATCGTCTCGATCAGGCCGAGCAGGATGCCGCCGAGCGCCGCGCCGGGCAGGTTGCCGATGCCGCCGAAGACCGCCGCGACGAACGCCTTCAGGCCCGTCTGCACGCCCATGAGCGGATCGATGCTGGCGTAGTTCATGGCGAAGAGAATTCCGCCCGCCGCCGCCAGCGCCGAACCCAGGCCGAAGGTGAAGGAGATGATGAAGTTCACGTTAATGCCCATGAGCGCCGCCGCTTTTTCGTTGAAGGACACCGCGCGCATGGCCGTGCCGACTTTGGTTTTCTGGACGATGAAGGTGAGCGCGATGAGCAACACCAGCGTGGTGACAAGAACCAGCACCTGATGCGAACCGACGACGAAGCCGCCGAACTTCCAGGTCGTGGCCGGAATCAAATCTGGAAAGCTGCGCGGCGCAGCTTTGAACACCGCGTCATGCTGGCAAGTGTATTCGATGAAGAGCGACACGCCGATGGCCGTGATGAGCACGATGAGCTTGGGCCGGTTCCGCAGTGGTCGATACGCGAGGAATTCGATGAGCATTCCGATTCCCGCGCAGATGACCATCGCCGCCACCAGCACGAGGGCCGCGCCGACATACGACTGCGCGGGCAGGAAGCGATTAACCAACGGCGAGAGAAAATACCCCGCGAACGCACCGAGCATGAAGACATCGCCGTGCGCGAAATTGATGAAGCGCAGGACGCCATAGACCATCGTGTAGCCGAGGGCGATGAGCGCGTAGATCGCGCCGAGCGCCAGGCCGTTGACAAGTTGTTGGAGGAGTTCGCTCACGGTTGGGCCTCCAGAAGTTGCAGAGCTTCGCGACGAATCAGATTTGTGGTGTGGAGGGAGGTCAGCGTGGGCAAGTTCAACAGAATTTCGCGAATCGCGACCCGGTCGCGCCAGCCCTCTCGCGCCCCGCGCAGCAAAAGGCCCAGCGTGCCCTGCACCCGGAAATTGAGCACCAAGGCGGTGGCCCGGGCCTTCAAATCATCCGTCAGAAAAAGATCGCCGGAATGTTTGCACATCAGGATGAGGCCGTCGGTTTCGCCGGCGGGCAAGTCCATGAATGTCGCCGCCTGCAAGGCGGCGTCCTCGACGGCGGCGGTGAGATGGGCGGCGGGCAGGGAGTTCAAAGCCAGGTTGGGGCGGTGCTGGCGCGCTTCCTGCCAGACGGACTCTGGAACCAGCAGCGTGCCGAGGTCGCGCAGCAAATCAAGGGAGCCAAGTTCATCCAGATGAATAATCGGGCCGGCGTCGCAGACCGTGACCGGCCTGTTCAATCCTTGCCCCGCAATCCCCACTCGATGTCGGCGCGCAGGTGGCGTTCGAGAACTTCAACACGGTGCACGTCGAGGTAGCGCTTCAACGCCTCCAGCGCGACCTGCTCTGCGCTGTCCGCCCAGCCGGAGTCCACGAGCGCCTTGAGTTGCTCATGAACCTTGTCTGGGCATTCCAAAGTCAGCGTCTTCATGGCCTGAAATTCCGCCTTGGTCTGGCTCAAGGCAAGACCGTTTCGAGATAAGCGAACTTCCCGCCCTTCACCTGCAAAATCACCGCCGACTTGATGGCGTCGCGTTGGGGACTGAGCGTGATGCGGCCGGTCACGGCTTCAAAATCTTTCGTGGTCGCCAGCGCGTCGCGGACCTTCGGGCCTTCGGTGCTGCCGGCGCGTTTCATCGCATCCACGAGCACGAGGGCCGAGTCGTAGCCGCAGGCGGCGAGCGCGTCCGGCACTTTGCCGTTCCAGCGCTTCTTGTAGTTCTCGACGAACTTCTTGCTCGTCGGCGAACCGACTTCGGGAGAGTAGTGCGTGGAGAAATAGTGGCCTTCGACGGCGTCCTTGCCGATCTCGGTCAGCTTCTCGGATTCCCAGCCGTCGCCGCCGAAGAGCGGGACGTTTAGGCCAAGTTGCTTCGCCTGAATCGCAATGAGCGCCGCGTCCGTGTAATAGCCGGGGACAAAAACGCCGTCGGGATTCGCGCCCTTGATGGCGGTGAGCTGCGCCTTGAAATCTTTATCGCCGCCGTTGAAGTCGAGTTCCGCGACGATCTGCCCGCCGTTTTTCACGAACTGCTCTTTGAAGAACTTCGCGAGACCCTTGCTGTAATCACTCTTCACATCAGTGAACACGGCGACCTTCTTCGCCTGGAGCGTCTTGGTCGCGAAGTTTGCCATCACCGTGCCTTGAAATGGATCGATGAAGCAGACGCGGAAAATGTAGTCGCCGGTCTCGGTGACTTTGGGATTGGTCGAGGACGGCGAAACCATCGGGATTTTATTCTGCTGGCAGATCGGTGCGGCTTCGAGCGAACGGCTGGACGCGACTTCACCGAGCATCGCCACCACGCCGTCACGCGCGACGAGTTTGTTGACGACGGTGGCGGGTTCACCGGGCTTGGATTGCGTGTCCTCGGTCAGCAGTTCAAGTTTCTTGCCCAGCACGCCACCGGCGGCGTTGATTTCCTCGATGGCCATCAAAGTGCCTTCGTGCGACGAGATGCCGAAGGTCGCTTCCTTGCCAGTGAGCGAGGCGAACTCGCCGATTTTGATGACGCCGCCATCTGGTTTGTTGCAACCGGCGACGAGCGCCACCGCGAGAATGGCCGAGAGCCAGGAAATTTTTTGGTTCATAGTGCTATGGGAAATTTTGCCCGGCCGCGACCGTAGGAAACGGCCACGGGGTTTTCAACAGCAATGGCGGGGTGCGTGCAGCGGCGTAAGCCGGGAAAAAATCCGAAAGTTGATCGGGAAACTTATTCACCACGGGAGTTTTTCGGATCGATTCGCTGGTGAACAACTTTCTTCGCATCGCGTTCAACCTTGCGAACATTGGCTCAAACTCACTCCGCAAAATCCGCGCCGGTGAACAACCCGGTGGATATGATTCAGTTCACGAGCATAGAAAATCTGCTAGTCTCTTTTCAGTTCATTGAAAGAACAACGGGCCGGTTAAGATGAAAGTTGAAACCGCCCCGTTCAGGATAATCCCGGGCGACCGGGGAAAGATTGGACCAGGCTGGTTGGTTCGGTCCCTCTTGGAGCGATGGGCGAAAGCCGCGCCGACGGAGGCAGGATTCACCGGTTCCTCGGACCGCGTTCGCGCGCCGTCCGAAACGCGAAAATGGAACCCAAGCGACGAGCCGCGATGAGAAGCCGCGGCCAGTCGAGTGAAGTAACTTGTGGGCGGTTTCGGCCCGCAGGTGAATCGCAGTGGCCCAGAGGGCCGACGGTTGTTACTGCGCACCAGCACGGAACGGATGACTCTGGCGGTCTTCGGAAACGAAGGTCTGCTCAACGAAAGACGCCGAAAGGCGGGACAAAGGGAGCATGCGGTCCGGGAAGGACACGAGATCAAGGCAGGATCCGTGAAAACCTTCCGCCATGTCGGCGATGTCGAAAAAGGCACCGCTGGCCTGTGAGCGAAAAACAACCTGAGAGTGAAGAGGCGAGACCCGTGGCCCGGGGCGAACGCACGGTCAAAAGCCGTGGCTGTCCCTGAGCTAAGCGGTCAAGACGCGAAGAAGATTACAGGCGTGTCTTGACCTGGTTCGCAGGCCGGTGGCGCAACCACCAGTCGAAGCGAGCTGAAAAGCCTCACTCAATAATTCCGTCGCAGCAATGCGCGGGACGGCCCTGCTACGAGGCCGACAACTCCGCTTGCCGTGGAGAATAGCGTCGGGAAGCCGGCAGCCCTCGCGAGAGGACGCGCCCAATGTCGGCATGGGAAAGAGAGCATGGCGAACTCCCAGCACCCACTTTCGTGCCCGTCGGCTGCAAAGCTGGCGGGCACGTTTGTTTTTTCCTCTTACTCTTAATCGTAATCCTCATCTTAATCTCTCTCACGATGTTAGTCTCGGACGGTGTCGGCCGAGGGTGCGATTAGAAGTGGCGGTCAAGACCGGTCGCGTAGCGCAGAATTGCATTCTGCTGTATCGCGGATTTTCAATCCGCAGGCTGATCGAACTTCCAACGCCTTCGCCCTCGCCGACGCCCTGCCGAATGCAATTCGGCGATACCGCAGATTACAAATCTGCGCTACGACTGACCGCCACTTCCAATCACACCCGTCGGCCGAGATTAAGATTACGATGAGGATTACGATTAAGAACCGGACTCGGGCCTCGCCGTTCATTCACACCGATGTCACCTTTGCGGGACAGAATTCGTCTCCCGGCTTCGTGACCACCGGCTGTCCCAAGAAATGCACGAGTGCGCAATTCGCACCGGCGTCTGGCCGGGTTGTCGCGCCGCAGGGATCGAATTTGCGGGCGCGGTCGGAGTCACTAAAGAAGTCTCATGCACGAATCAACGGCTCAGGTGGCATCGAAAACAGTGAAAGCTTCCGCGAAATGGATCGCGGCCTTGTTGCTGTTCTGCGCCCTCGCCTGGTCCGGTTGCACCGCGGCCCATCACCGCCGCGCGGCGGACAAGGAGGTCTATCGCATCGTGCAGCAGGCGGAATGGCAGATTTTTGGGAAAACCAACGCGTTGACCATCGACACCGCCTACTCCGCGCGGAAGCCCACGGAGATTCTCCCCGCCGAGTTGATCGAGGACCGGCTCCAGACCAACCGCCGCACGCTGACCATCGAGGGCGCGCTCGATCTCGCGGTTCACAACAGCCGCCGCTACCAGACCGAGAAAGAGCGCCTTTATCTCACCGCGCTCGCGCTGACCGGGGATCGGTACGCTTTCAGCCCGCAGTTCTTCGCCCGCAGCAGCGCGGGCATCGAGCGGACGCCCGGCGGTGAGCGGGTGGGGCGGCTCGGCACCGATCTCGGGGTCGGCCAGCTGCTCAAGACCGGCGGCGCGTTGAGCGTGGCGCTGGCCAATGATCTCCTCCGCTACTACACCGGCGAGCCGCGCCGGGAGGTGCTTTCGTTCATCTCCGTGAACCTCACGCAGCCGCTCCTGCGCGGCTTTGGGCGCAACAGTCCCGAGGTGGAAAATCTCCGGCAGGCCGAGCGCGAGGTGATGTATGGCATCCGCGACTACTCCTTTTTTCAGGACGAGTTCGCGCTGGAAATCGTGAACGACTATTTCGCGCTGCTGGAGCAGAAGGACGTGATTCGCAACCGCTACACGAACTATCTCGGGCGCGTCCGTTCCACGCAGCGGCTCGAGGCGCGCAAGGATCGCGACAAGTCCTCCGACGTGGACCAGGCCCGGCAGGCCGAGCTGTCCGCGCGCAACAATTACGTGAATGCCGTGGCCGGCTACCGCAACTCGCTCGATCAGTTTAAAATCAAGCTCGGCCTCCCGATCGGCGAAAAAATTTATCTCGATGATCAGGCGCTCGCGGAAGTGAAGGCCGCCGGCCTCGTCCCCGCTCCGCTCCATCCCGGCCTGGCCTACCGCCTTGCGGTGGAGAAGCAACTGCCCATCCTGAACGCCATTGACCAGTTCGAGGACAGGAAACGAAAAATCCGCGTCGCGGCGGACGCCTTCAAACCCGGACTCGATCTCGGCGGGCGCGTGTCGCTCGATTCCACGCGCCCCACGGATTACACGCGTTTCAATCCCAAGCTCGTCCGCGCCGAGGCCGGCGTGACGCTGGACCTGCCCATTGACAGTTTGTCCGAGCGGAACACTTACCGCCGCACGCTCATCGCCTTCGAGGCCGAACTGCGCAACCTCACGCTCACGTTGGACAGTTTGAAGGACAGCATCGAGCGCGGGCTGCGCACGCTGGAGCAACGCCGGCAGAATTACATGATCCAACAAAGCGCGCTGGAGCTGGCCAACCGCCGCGTGGTCGGCGGCAACCTGCGGATGCAAGCGGGCGTGGCCGAAGTGCGCGATCTCGTGGAGGCGCAGGACGCGCAAATCGCCGCGCAGAACGCCGTGACCTCCGCCCTCGTGGATTACCAGGAGTCCCGCCTGCAACTGATGCTCGACATCGGCGCGCTCCAGACCGACGGCGAGAAATTCTGGCTCAAGGATCATCTGGCCGGATTTCTCCCGGCGAACGCGGTGGCGGAGAATGCGCCCGCGCCGGATCAGTCCGTCATTCCGCCCGACGAATTTTTCAACAACTGACCTGCGCGCTGGAATGAAACGTAGAAAACAGTCCACGCGTTCGCCGGCCAGGCCGGAGACCTTGAACATGAATAGCCCCGGGTTGCGAGGCACGAGCGAACCCGGGGAGTGGGTGGACGGAGGCGCACAACCCCGGAGGGGGTTGAATCGTTTGATGCAGAAACGCGGCGAGGTTCGACCCCTCCGGGGTCGCAGGGCTTGGGCGTTCGGCACCCCCGGTTGCACCACGGGCTATTCACATTCAAGCCCTCCGGGCTTGAGGCAACCCGGTTTGTTCAAGCGAGTCGGAAACAGGCTCCGCAACTTATGACGCAATTGTTTTCAAAGTTTTCCCGGCTGGTGAAACAGCGCCCCCTCGTCGTCGCCATCGTCGGCGCGGTGGTGCTGGCGGGGCTGGTTTTTCTCTTCACGCGCGGGCGTTCTGCGCCCGTGGCCTACAGTTCTTACCAGGTGAAGCGCGGCGATTTTCTCATCTCCATTGTCGAAGGCGGCACGCTCGAAGCGGTGGATGAAGTGAGCATTCGCAACGAGGTCGAAGGCACCGCGCGCATCATCCGCATCGTGCCCGAGGGCAGCTACGTGAAGGCGGGCGACCTGCTGGTGGAACTGGATTCGCTGGCGTCGCAGGATGCCGTGAACCTGCAACAGATCGCCGTGGAGAAGGCGCAGTTCGCCCTCATCCAGGCCGAGCAGCAACTGGATATTCAGAAAAGCACGACGGAGAGCACGGTCGAGGCAGCCGAGTTGAAGGTCGAGTTCGCGGCCTCGGACTTGAAGAAATATCTCGAGGGCGAGGCCGTGCAGTTGGAGCGCAACGCGCAGATCGAAATCACCAACGTCGTCGAGGCGCTGGCCATCGCCGAGGACCGGCTGGCCTGGAGCCAGAAACTTTACGAGCAAGGTTTCGAGACCAAGAGCACGCTCGACAAGGACCGACTCACCGTCTCGCAGAGCAAGCTCAAGAAGGAGCAGGCCGAGAAGGCGCTGGAGATGCTTATCAAATTCGACGCGAGGAAGAAACGCCGCGAGTTGGACTCCGCGCACCTCGAGGCGAAGCAAAACCTCGAGCGCGTCAAGCTTCAGGGCGACCGCATCCTGGCCCAGTACCAGGCCGATGTGGCTACGCAGAAAAGCACGCTGGAATTGAGCCGCACCAAGCTGGAACGCGAATTGAAACAACTCGCCGCCACCAAGATTCACGCGCCGCAGGACGGCCTGGTCGTTTTCGCCAGCAGCGGCGGCGGACGGTTCAGCAACGAGTCCATGATCGAGGAAGGTGCCGTGGTGCGCTACCGGCAGGAGTTGATCAAGCTCCCCGACGTCTCGCAGATGAAGCTGCTCGTGCGCATCCACGAGTCGCACATCAATCAAGTTCACGTCGGCCAGCTCGCCTTCGTCGTCCTCGATTCCATGCCCGACCAGCGCCTGCGCGGCGTGGTCAACAAGGTGGGCATTCTGCCGGACAGCAGCAGCCGCTGGAGCAACCCGAACTTGAAGGTGTATGCGACAGAAATCCTCGTCACCGATCCGTTGCCCGACGTGAAGCCCGGCGTCTCCGCACGCGCCGAAGTCATCATCACGAACCTCAACGACGTGCTGACCGTGCCGATCCAGTCCGTCTCCACGCGCAAGGGCGAGCAGGTGGTTTTCCTCGCCAGCGCCCCGGACCAGCCGGTGAAAGTTGACGTGGGGATGTACAACACCAAGTTCATCGAAATCACCTCGGGCTTGAAGGAAGGCAATCAGGTGCTGCTCGCGCCGCCCTTCAACACGGATGAGAAAGATCTCGGTGGTGCCGTGTTTGCGGAGGGTGAGGCGATCCCGGGCGCGTCCTCCAATCAAGTCGTGCGGCCCGCGCGCCGCCGTGACGAACCCGCAGGTATGCCGGGTGGAAATGGCAACGGTGGACGCAGCTCGCGTGAGCGCGAGGGGAGCGGCGCGACTCGCGATGGCACAGCGGGCGGAGCCCGGCGTGGGGCTTTCGGCGGCGACAGCCGGACCAACTGGCAGGAGTTGATCAAGCGGTTCGACAAGAAAGACGGCGGCGGTCGCGGCTCGCGCACGGGCGCGGCATCAGAACCCGCCGCGCGGTGATCATCGCATCCCGGATGTCACCACCAGATTCCATCATCCGCCTCGAAGGGCTGGAGAAACGCTACGTGCTCGGCGGCGAGGTCGAGGTGCGGGCGTTGCGCGGCGTGAACCTCGACGTGCAGCGCGGTTCCTACGTCGCGATCATGGGGCCGTCCGGCTCCGGCAAATCCACGATGCTGAATCTCATCGGCTGTCTCGACCGGCCCACGGCGGGCCGCTACATCCTCGGCGGCATTGACGTTTCGGAGATGCCGGACGATGAACTGTCCGAGGCGCGCGGGGCCACCATCGGATTCATCTTTCAGTCGTACAATTTGATCGCGCAGCTCACGGTCATCGAGAACATCCAGGTGCCGCTGCTTTATCAGGGCAAGGATGTGCGGCTGTATCACGACCATTGCGTGGAACTGGCGAAGATGGTCGGTCTCGGCGACCGCCTCGATCATCGGCCCAATCAACTGTCCGGCGGCCAGCAGCAGCGCGTGGCCATCGCGCGTTCGCTGGTCAACGATCCGCTCCTGCTTCTCGCCGACGAGCCGACGGGCAATCTCGATTCGCGCACCGGCCAGGAGGTGCTCGACCTCATGGACCGCCTTAACGCGGCGGGTAAAACCATCGTCCTCGTCACGCACGGCGATGAAGTCGCGCGCCGCGCCCACCGCGTCATCCACATGCGCGATGGGCTGATCGAGCGTGAGGTGATAAACTCCAAAACCCAAAACCCAAAACCCAAATAAACTCCCAGCTCCAAATTCCAAACGTCAACATCGCCCTGGGAACGCCGGCTTCCAGCCGGCGTGTGCGCGTGGTCTGTTTCGGCATGTCAGAGTTTCCGGCGCGTTCAAAAGCGGCGCTAAAGCGACCGCACTCCAAACGCTGGCGCGCAGCATCTCACGCCTTGTGCCGCGCGGAGCGTTTGGAGTGCGGTCGCTTCAGCGCCGCTTTTCCCACGTCAGCCCAGGTCCCCCGCGCCGTGGATGCCCAACGCTCTTTGGATTTTGAAGTTTGGAGCTTGTTTGGACTTTGGACTTTGGACTTTGAACTTTTCCCCCGATGACTCTCTTCAGCTTCTCCTTCCTCAGCACCGTGCGCCTTGGCGTGAAGAGCCTGCTGCTCCACAAGCTCCGTTCGATGCTCACGATGCTGGGCATCATCTTCGGCGTGTGCTCGGTGATCGCGATGCTGGCCATTGGCGAGGGCGCGTCCTACGAGGCGCAGGAGGCGATTAAAAAACTCGGCAGCCAGAACATCATCATCCGCAGCGTCAAGCCGCCCGAGGATGCGAAACAATCTGGCTCGGGCCGCAACTCGGCGATTGATTACGGCCTCACCTACCAGGACGGCGCGCGCATTCAGGCGACGATTCCCGGCGTGGTGCGCGTGCTGCCCGTGCGCATCATCCGCGAAAACGTCCGCTTCGCGCAGAACAGCCTTCCCTGCCAGGTCATTGGCACCATGCCGTTCTACACCGAGGTCGTGGGCGTGGACGTGGTGCGCGGCCGCTTCCTCACCGACATGGACGAGCGCAATCACGACAACGTCTGCGTGCTGACGGTCGGTCTCGCGCAACGCCTGTTCCCTTACCAGGACCCGCTCGAACAAGCCGTGAAGGTGGACATGTTTTACTACCGCGTGGTCGGACTGGTGCGCGAAAAAAACATGATCGATCAGCGCACGCAGTCGGGCCGCTCGGAAGGCGAGCCGCTCGACAACAACCTTTACCTCCCGCTCGGCACCGCGCGCGCGCGCTTCGGCGACATCATCCAACGCCGCACCGCGAGCAGTTACGAAGTGGAGAAAGTAGAACTGCATCAACTCACCGTGCAGATGCGCGACCTGCCCGCCGTGGAAGCGGCCGACCCGCAGATCAAGACGCTCCTCAGCCGCTTCCACACGAAGATGGATTACGAAACCATCGTGCCGCTGCAACTGCTCCGGCAGGCCGAGCAGACCAAGCGCATCTTCAACATCGTGCTCGGTTCCATCGCCGCCATCTCACTGCTCGTCGGCGGCATCGGCATCATGAACATCATGCTCGCGACGGTGACGGAGCGGACGCGCGAGATCGGCGTGCGCCGCGCGCTCGGGGCCAAGCGCCGCCACATCACCATGCAGTTTCTCGTCGAGACGGTGGTGCTGTCCGTGGGTGGTGGATTGATCGGCGTGGCCGTGGGGGTGCTCGTGCCGGTGATCGTTTCCCAACTCACGACCATGAAGACGATCATTACGCCGTGGTCGGTGCTGCTGGCCTTCTGCATCTCCGGCGCGGTGGGCATCATCTTCGGCATTTACCCGGCAAAGTCCGCGGCGGAACTCGATCCCATCGACGCGCTGCGGCACGAGTGACGTTGGAGCGCGAGCGTCCCGCTCGCCCGAACGTAAGAAAGCGTCACCATCGCCTGAGACTCTGGCGAGGCGTGACTTCTCTGCGCGTTCAGGCGGGCGGGACGCCCCCGCTCCGTGTTGGGGGCTGTTCCAGCAGGACAATCAATCGTTCCAACAACGGGAACTGCCGCTCCTTGATCTTCCTCCGCGCCTCCGCGAGCGGGAAAAACTCCGCGCGATCCACTTCGGGAAAATCCTGGAACCGTCCCGAGTCCTGCGGCCATTCCATCTGATAGCTGTTGCTGGAGACCGGCCCGGTGCAATCGCCCTCGAAGGCCCAGGCGTGAACCCACTTGCCGCCCTTCTGCTGGATGGAACCGAGTTCGAGGAACGGCCCGCGCGGCTCCAGCCCTGTCTCCTCGCGGAACTCGCGTTGCGCCACTTCCAGCAGCGGTTCGTCGCGGTTTGGTTCGCCTTTGGGAATGGTCCAGTAGCCCTCGTCTTTCTTGGTCGAGAACGGCCCGCCGGGATGGGCGAGAAAGAATTCGAGTTCACCGCCCTGGCGGCGATACATGACCAGACCTGCACTGATGCGTGGCACGGCCCGAGCAAAGCAGTCGCGCGCTGAAAATTCAATCAGGGTAACGTGGCCCGTGTCGTCGGAGCAGCGGACAGCCATGTCCGCAGTTTCCGGCCAGCCGCACGAATCACAGCCCGAGAAACGGCGGACAGGGCTGCCCGCCGCTCCTCCGGCCCGGCCATTTTTCTTCCCTCGCGAATTTTTTTGTCCAACACTCCGCGTCCCTGAAAATGAAAACAAAAGCCACGAAGAAAAGCTCCGGTACCAAGAACAACGAACGCTTCTATTCCGCGCAGGTCGTGGATGGCGTCGAGCGCGCAGCGAGTCGCGCGATGCTTTACGCGACCGGGTTCAAGGAACCGGATTTCCGCAAGCCGCAGGTCGGCGTGGCCTCGACCTGGAGCATGGTCACGCCGTGCAACATCCACATTGATCAACTCGCGGTCAGCGTGGCGCAGGGGATCAATGAGGCCGGCGGCAAGGCCGTGGTCTTCAACACCATCACCATTTCCGACGGCATCTCGATGGGCACCGAGGGCATGAAGTATTCGCTCGTGTCGCGCGAGGTCATCGCGGACTCCATCGAAACGGTGGTGGGCTGCGAAGGGTTTGATGGCGTGGTGGCCATCGGCGGCTGCGACAAAAACATGCCCGGCTGCCTCATGGGTCTGGCGAAGCTGAACCGGCCGGCGATTTTCGTTTATGGCGGCACCATTCTGCCGGGCGATTACCACGGCCAGCCGGTGGACGTGGTTTCCGTGTTCGAGGCCGTGGGCAAGAACGCGGCGGGCACGATGAGCGACCAGGAAGTTCACGACCTCGAAGCCGTGGCGATTCCCGGCGCGGGTTCCTGCGGCGGCATGTACACCGCAAACACGATGGCGTCGGCCATTGAAGCGCTGGGCATGAGCTTGCCGAACAGTTCTGCGCAGGCCGCCGTCTCCGGCGAGAAGACGAGTGACTGCGAACGCGCGGGCGCGGCGGTGTTGCATCTCATCAAGCAGGGCATTCGCCCCAGCGACATCATGACGAAGAAGGCGTTCGAGAACGCCATCACGCTCATCATCGCGCTCGGCGGCTCGACCAACGCCGTGCTGCACCTGCTCGCGATGGCGCACACCATCGGCGTGAAGCTGACCATTGATGATTTCACGCGCGTGGGCAAACGCGTGCCCGTGCTCGCCGACCTCAAGCCGAGCGGCAAATACGTGATGAACGAACTGGTGAAAATCGGCGGCACCGTTCCGCTGATGAAGAGGCTGCTCGACGAAGGCTTGGTGCACGGCGACTGCATGACCGTCACCGGCAAAACGCTGGCGGAGAATTTGAAGAATGCGCCGGAGTATCCCGCCGGTCAGGACGTGGTGCGTCCGTTCAGCAATCCCATCAAGAAGAACAGTCATCTCGTGGTGATGTACGGCAACCTCGCCTCGACGGGCGCGGTCGCGAAAATTTCTGGCAAGGAGGGAATGACCTTCACCGGCAAAGCCATCGTGTTTGAAAAAGAAGAGGACGCGCTGGCGGCGATTCTCGACGGGCGGGTGAAGAAGGGCCACGTCATCGTCATCCGTTACGAAGGTCCGAAAGGCGGGCCGGGGATGCGCGAAATGTTGTCACCAACTTCTGCCGTGATGGGCCGCGGTCTCGGCAAGGACGTGGCGCTGATCACGGACGGACGTTTCTCCGGCGGCAGCCACGGCTTCGTGGTCGGCCACATCACGCCCGAGGCGCAGATTGGCGGCGCGATTGCCATCATCAAGAACGGCGACTCGATCACCATGGATGCGGAGAAGCGGCAGTTGAACCTCAATGTCCCCGCGAGCGAAATCAAAGCGCGGCTGAAGAAGTGGAAAGCGCCCGCGCCCCGCTACACGCGCGGCGTGCTGGCGAAATACGCGAAGCTCGTGACGTCCGCGCACCTCGGCGCGGTGACGGATGCGGGGTTGTGACCAAGGATTTGGAATGGCAAATCAACTGGCGAGTGATTAGTTTGCGGCTATGAAACGGACGGCTCCGGTTCCCTCAATCAAGGACGAGATGCTGGACATCGCAGCAGAATGCTTCGAGCCAGCGACGCTCAACGCTTTGGCCAAGATGCGGCTTAGTCCCAAGCTCACCGTGCGCGTGGATCAACTCGCGGACAAGTCCAACGAAGGCGAACTGACGCCCGGTGAACGGAAAGAGTATCGATCTTACATTGAGATGGCGGAACTGCTGTCCACCCTTCAACTCCGCGCCCGGCTCAAACGAGGACTTCCCATTCCCACCGAGTAAGGCATGAGCGCCGTTCTCCGCCGGGCCGTTCGCAAGCGCGCTCAGTTCCGCTGTGAGTACTGCCGGCTCCCGGATTTGTTGCCGCACTTGGTGCGTTTTCATTTGGAACACATCAAGGCCCGTCGCCACGAAGGCTCGACCACGCTTATCAATCTAGCCTGGGCTTGCCCGCGTTGTAATGAGCGCAAAGGCACCAACCTTTCCGCCGTGGATCCAGATACCAATCGCACGACGCGGGTTTTCAATCCGCGTCGCGATGGCTGGTCGAAACATTTTGTCTGGGAGGGATTGCGCATCCGGGGCGTGACCTCCGTGAGGCGTGCCACCGCCTGGCTCTTGGAATTTAATTCCCAAGAGCGGCTGAAGCTCAGGCGGGAGTGGCACAAGCTCGGGCTTTGGAAAGAGATTTGAAGAGGTCTCGCCATGCCCAAGTGGTTGAAACTCATCATCGGAATCCTGCTCTTGCCCGCGTGCATTGGCGCGGCTTCGGCGTTGTCGCGCGTGGTCAGCGTGGCGGGGAACGCGCAGACGTTTTGGGTGGCGATCATTGGCGGCGCGGCGTGCTGGCTCGTGGTGTTTCTGATCTTGCCGAAGCCGATGCTGATTTACGTCTTCGGTCATGAACTGACGCACGCGCTCTGGACGTGGGCCTGCGGCGGACGGGTGAAGAAGTTCAAGGCCAGCGCGAAGGGCGGGCACGTCGTCATCACCAAGTCGAACTTCCTCATCGCGCTCGCGCCCTATTTTTTCCCGCTCTACGCGGTGCTGGTCATTCTCGTGTTTGTATTGGGCAACTTGATCTGGAACTGGGCGCAACATGTGGCGTGGTTTCATTTCCTGCTCGGCGCGGCGTATGCGTTTCACGTCACGCTGACGTGGCACATTCTCCAGACGCGGCAGAGCGACATCACGGAGCAGGGCTATTTGTTTTCGGCGGCGGTGATTTGGATCGGGAACGTGCTGGTGTTGCTGATCGGCATCCCGCTGCTCACCGCGCGTGTGAGCGTGTTAAACGCGCTGGCTTGGTGGCTGGAGGGGACGGCGCGAGTGTTGCGTTGGTTGGCCCAGGTTTTTTAACCACGGAAGACACGGAACACACGGAAGAGAAAACTCAGGAAGCGGCCCGGATGAATTCCGTGTCTCCGTGTCTTCCGTGGTTGAACTCACCGTTTGATGCGACGGCGGAGCAGGTTCAAAAAGTCCTTCGTGAACGGGACGCGCAGCGCGAAGGCGGCGGCGAAATAAATCAGCGACGCGGCCAGCATCGGCGCGAAGACCGCACCCACTTTCAGCACGAAGGAACCGTGACCGAGCCGCTGTTCCCAGAGCGCGCTCGCGCCCCAACCAATCAACGCCGCCAATCCACCACACACCAACAACGCCAAAGCCGGCTTGCGCAGCGCCTCCATGTCGAGCCGCGCAATCTTCTTCCGCAAGGCGAAGGCGAGCAGCGAGACATTCACGAACGCGGTCGCCGTGTTGGCGAGGCCGAGTCCTGCTTCGCGCAGGAACCACACCATCGGCAGCGTGAGCAGCGCGTTCATGGCGAGGCAGAAGACGGAGATTTTCATCGGCGTCTTGGTGTCACCCAGCGCGTAGAAGGCGCGCGCGAAAATGTTCACGCCGGAGAAGGCCAGCAGTCCTGGCGCGAGCGCGATGAGTCCCGTGGTCACGCGGTGCGTAGCCGCCACGTCGAACGCGCCGCGCTCGAACAACAGCCGGATGATCGGCTCGGCGAGCACGATCAGAATCACCGTCGCCAGCAGGTTGATGAAGAGGAGGTAGCCCAGTCCGTCGCGCAGCGTGGTGCGGAACTCGGGATACTTCTTCTCCGCCGCGAGTCCCGAGAGGGTGGGCAGCAGATACATCGCGAGCGAGATGCCGAAGACGCCCTGCGGCAGTTCCATGAGTCGCACCGCGTAGCCAAAGGCGGCGACGATCTCCGGCCCGATGGCGAAGGCGAATCCGCTGGCGAGCATGACATTGATCTGAAACGCCGCGACACCAATGGTCGCGGGCAGCATTTGTTTCACGACGCGGCGCACGGTGGGATCGCTCCACGGTTTGATCCAGCGGCAACTAAATCCCTCGCGCCAGAGCAGCGGCATTTGGAACAGCGCCTGCGCCGCGCCCGCCAGCAGCACCCCGATGGCGAGGCCGAAGACCTGTTCCTCCGGTTTCGTTCCGAGACGCGGCGCGAGGAAATACACCGAGGCGATCATTACCACGTTCAGCAACGCCGCGCCGAGCGCTGGGATGAAAAAGTGCCCGCGCGCGTTCAACATGCCCATGCACACGGCGGCGAGGCACACGAGCAGGAGGTAGGGGAACATCACGCGCAGCAGTTGCAGCATGAGCACCGTGCCCGCTTCGTCGAAATGAATGACCCCGAGCGCGAAGGAAATTCCCACGACACCGATCAGCACAATGACCGACGCGGCGACGAGCAGGCCGGAGATGACGGCGTTGGCCGCGTGCCACATGGCTTCTTCGCCCTCGATCTTTTCCTTCTGCTTGAAGACGGGGATGAAGGCGGCGGTGAGCGCCCCTTCGCCGAGCAGGCGGCGGAAGAGATTGGGAATTTGGAAGGCCAGGGCAAACGCGCCCGCGACCCAGCCCGCCCCCATGAAGTTCGCATACACGATCTCGCGCACCAGCCCGAGCACCCGGCTCAGCATGGTGGCGGCGGCGGTCGCGCCGGACGACTTCAGCATTTGCGACATGAACGCGCGCAGTGTTCCGAAGCGCGAAAGGCGAGGCACGCTTAAAAATTCCCCAGCACCTACCGCCCGACGGCAACTCCGCCCGAGGGCATCAGCCGGAACCATGCAGTTGAAGCCTCACGCCAAGGCCGCGAAGGACGCGACGAAGAAGATGTACTTGGATGGACTGGTCCGTGGGGGAAGAACACTTTTCAGTGCCAGGTCTCCGCACCACCAGAAGGCCCATTCCTTTGCGCCCTTCGCGGCCTTGGCGTGAGGCAGGGTGGATTCCAACTGCATGGTTCGGGATCAGACCAGCCGGAGACGCGTCCTGATTGCGTACTGATAGATCGGGACGTTGCGGAGGCTGGAAATCACGCCGGACGTTCGAACCAGGGGGACTCAATGAGTCGCTTCACCAACCATCCCAGAGGGTTCAATCCACGAACATCAGTTCGTTCGAGAGCAGCAGCGCCTGTGCGTAGCGTTCCCACGGGGTGAGCGGCTTGAATTCCTTGCGCGGCCCGCTGAAATCCGTCTTCGCGCTCCACTTCTCCTCGCTCTTGCCCTCGCCGCTGCCGGCGTAACGAATGGTCGGTGCCCAGGTGAAAGAATCGGAATTCACGCTGGCCCGGCAGTCCACGACGAAATCAACGGTGTCGCCGCGCTTCACTTCTACGCGCTCGACGTTGGTCGTCGCCTTCGTGTTGTGGCTCGTCCATTCGCCGAGCTTGCCGCTCGCGCTGCTCACGATGCGCCCGCGCACGCCATCGCCGCTCTCGGTTGTCGAATGGACCAGTCGCCCGGTGATTTTGATCGCGCCATCGCGGGGCGCGCGCCAGCGACGAATCGCCGCGTGCTGGAGGTCGTTGCCCGCATGCCCGCCCTCGGCGTTCAGAATCACCCAGCCGGTTTTGGCGTCGGGCAAATCTTTCCCGCCCTGCCACGCCGCGCCGGTGTAGTGCGGCAGCGGTTTGAATTTCGTCACCCGCGCCGTCGTGTCATCGAATGCGCCGTAGCCGTATTGCCAGACCGTGGCTTCGGCCGTGGCGTTGTTCGTCACGAGTTTCTGGTTCGCAACGTATTGTTTGCCGAGTTGAATTTCCTCCGGCTCCGGCGGGCGCTGAAAGGCGGCGAGGTAAAGATTCTTGATGCGCTGCCCGTCGTCGGTTGCCGACTTCACTTCGGGGCGGGCGAGAAATGCCTGCGCCTGCTGCACCACGAACGGGCTGTTCAACAGGAACAAAGCCTGTTGCGGCACGCTCGTGAAGAAGCGCCCCGAACTGGTCGCGTCCGGGCTGGCGAAGTCGAACGTGCGGAACAGACCGGGCAGATTCTGCCGCTCGATGTAGGCATACACCGAGCGCCGCGTCGCGTACGGCTCGGTCGTAATTTCCACCGCGTTGCCACCCATCGCCGGGTCCAGCTTGCCGGACACTGTGAGCAGCGTGTCGCGCATCGCCTCGAAGTCGAGACGGTGCCGGTTCTGCCGCCACACGAAATCATTGGCCGGATCGATCTTCGCCATCGCGGCATTCTCATCGCTGCTTTGCTGGTAGGCGGCGGAGAGCATCATGGTGCGGTGAAGTTTCTTGAGCGACCAGCCTTCGGCCATGAATTGCGTCGCCAGATGATCGAGCAGCTCAAGATTCGCCGGCGCTTCCGCGCGCACGCCGAAATCGCTGGGCGTCCGTACCAGCGGCGCGCCGAAGTGATACGACCAGACGCGGCTCACCATCACGCGCGCGGTCAGCGGATTGTTGGTGCTCGCGATGGCGCGGGCGAACTCCAGACGTCCGCTGCCCTTCGTGAACGGCTCGCGTTTTCCGTCCGAGAGAATTTCGAGAAACTGCCTTGGCACTTTGGGGCCGGGATTGCCCGCGTTGCCGCGCACGAAGACGACCGGCTCGACGGGATTCGCCTTGTCCTTCAGCGCCATCGCGCGCGGCGGAGCGCCGGGATGCGTGGCGTCCAGTTCGTCAATCTTGCGCTTGAGCGCGCGCGTCTTCTGCTGCGCAGGCGTGTCAAAGAGGCGATACATTTCCTCGGTATCCATGCTGAACGGAGAGGCGTCCGCGTAAAGCACCTGACGCAGCGCCTCGCGATCCTTCTCGGCGAATGCGGCGGGAGCATTGGTCTTCGCCAGTTCACGCCACTGTTTGTCCGTGTCCTCAAACAACTTGTCGTAGCGATCCGCAACTTCCTTCAAAGACGCGGGCGCGGTTTTGAACAGCGCGGCGACGAGCGGGTTCAACTGGTTCGTGCCGCTGACACCAGCGGCGAACTTCTCCACCAGCGGCTTCGACGCTTCCGCGAAATTTGTTTTCGGCAATGCGGCCAGCGCAGCCCACGGCTCGAAGATCGGGTCAGAATTTTTCGCGAGCCGTTCGCTCCAGCGTGTCACGAGGCGCGGGGCCAGTTTCCGTTCTCGGGCCAGCGCCTCCTTCTTCTCCTTGTCCAAACCCTTGCTGTCGGCGGACGCCAGCAGGAATTCACCGACTTGCGAACGCAGTTTCGCCAGGAGTTTCGCCTCTTCTTCGGCGCGATACTTCTTCGCTTCATCTTCGCGCTTCCCTTTCTCCGCGAGGTATTCGGGATATTGCTTGGGAAAGGATTTGTCGCCGAGCAGCGGCTTGTCGGCGGGTTCGTCGCTGCTCGCGAAGATGCCGTAAATCGAGTAGTAATCCTTCGTCGGAATCGGATCGAACTTGTGGTCGTGGCAGCGTGCGCACGCGACCGTCATGCCCATCAACCCGCGCGACACCACGTCGATCCGGTCATCAATAATGTCCGGCTGGTTGTTCAGGAAGCGCCGGCCCAGCGTCAGGAAACCCATCGCGGCGAGCGGCCGCTGGTCGTCGCCGAGCGGCAGCAGGTCGGCGGCGATTTGCTGGGTGATGAACTGGTCGTAGGGCAAATCCTCGTTCAGCGCGCGAATGACGTAATCGCGATACGTGTACGAGTAAGGGTAACGCCGCTCCTCCTCGAAGACGTAGCCCTTCGTGTCCGCGTAGCGCGCGATGTCCAGCCAGTAGCGGCCCCAGCGCTCGCCGTAATGTTTCGACGCGAGCAGACGATCCACCAGCTTCGCGTACGCATCCGGCGACTGGTCGGTGACGAACGCTTCGACTTCCGCTGCCGTCGGCGGCAGACCGAGCAAATCAAACGTCGCACGGCGAATCAGCGTGCGTTTGTCCGCGCGTGGCGACGGCTGAAGTTTTTTCGCCTCGAGTTTCGCGAGCACAAACTGATCGAGCGGTTGCTGAACCCACGCGCGGTTTTTCACGGCGGGCGGGGCAGGAGAACGTACCGGCTGATACGCCCAGTGGCGGCGTGCTTCGTCCGTGACGACGCTGGCGACGACCTTCGCGCCGTTGGTGCGCGGGTCGGGCGCGCCCATTTTCACCCACGCTTCGAGGTCGGCGATTTGTGCGGCGGAAAGTTTCTTGTCCTTCGGCGGCATCTGCAAATCCGCGTCGGTGTAACGAATCGCTTTGATGAGCAGGCTCTTCTCCGCATCACCAGGCACGATGGCGGGGCCGGTGTCGCCGCCTTTAAGCGTGGCCTCGCGGGTGTCGAGGAAGAGGCTGCCTTTGGATTTGTTCTCCGCCGTGCTGTGGCACTTGTAGCAATTCTCGATCAGCACCGGGCGAATCTTCTTCTCGAAAAACTCCACGCCCGCCGCGTCGTTGGCCGCCTGCGCGGCGACACTCGCGAGCGCCAACCCTGTGCTGATGAGAATTCGTTTCACGTTTAATCTGTTCCGTAGTGGCGCGGGCGTCTCGCCTGCGACCAGTCCGACGGGCGTCCCGCCGGTCGGTAATTTTCTCCGGCGCTTCGACAGGCGAGACGCCCGTCGGACTAGCGGCAGCCGGGACGGCTGCCCACTATTTTTTCCCGTCTGCGCCGCCGCCCACCAATTTCAAAATCATCTCCGCCGCGCGTCCGCTCGCTCCCGGTTCGCCCAGCGACGCTTTCACTTCGCGGAGCTTCGTTTTCACCGTAGTGCGACGCCCTGCGTCCGTCATCAATTCAAGCGCGCTCCGGCTGATGTTCTCGGCGGTGGCGGCCGGTTGCAGGAATTCAGGAAACACCTCCTCATTCGCCAGCAGGTTCGGCATGGCCGCCCACTTCACCTGCACAATTCGACTGGCAATTTCCCACGTCAGCCACCACGTCCTGTAGAACACCACAGACGGCACGCCAAAGAATCCGCACTCCAGCGTCACGGTGCCGCTCTTGGCGAGCGCGAGGTCGGCGCGGGCGAGGGCGTCGGCGAGGTCGGACTGGACTTCGACATTCTCCGGCAAACCAATCTCGCGCGCCATCGGCACGAGCCGGTCGGCCAGCACCATGACGGCGCGAGCGCCCGGCTTGACCGCGCGAATGCGCCGCAGCGTGTCGCGCAAGATGGGCAGGTGCCGTTTCAATTCTCCCGGACGGCTGCCCGCCAGCAGCGCGATGAGCGGCGACTCGGAGTTGAACGGCTTGTCCTCCGCCGGAAGTTTTCCCGCGTAACGATCGACCATCGGATGCCCGACGAACTCGACGCGCAACTGCGGCACGCGCTGCGCGTACCACGCCGGCTCGAACGGAAAAATCACCAGCAATAGATCGATGTCCTCCGCCATCTTGTTCGCGCGCTCGGGGCGCGAGGCCCAGACCTGCGGCGAGACGTATTGAACGATGCGTGGATTCCACTGCACCGCGCCGGACTGGCGAACATGCTCCTTCACCGCGTGGGCAAAGCGGCGGTTGAAGCCCGCAAAATCCACGCACACGATCACGTCCGGCTGGCGTTCCACGGCGAGCGCGAGCAACTGCTGCAAACGCTTCTGGAATTTCCGCACCAGAAAAAGCGCCTGAAGTCCCCACACGCCATCGCGCGTGAAGTCGTCGATCAACTCCAGCCCCGCCGCCTGCATCTGCGGCCCGCCCGCGCCGAAAAATTTCGCGTCACGGCCCGCACGCGCGCGCAACGCCGCGATAAGTTCCGCGCCGAGCACGTCCCCGCTCGCGTCGCCTGCGACGAACATGAAGGTGAGCGGGTTCATGCTGAGTGGAGAAAAGTGGATCGCTTGCACTCCACAGGAAAAGCGGCGCTAAAGCGACCGCACTCCAAACGCTCCGCGAAGCACGAGGCGTGTGGTGCTGCGCGCCAGCGTATGGAGTGCGGTCGCTTTAGCGCCGCTTTCTCCGCATCCAGCATCCACGCGTTCATCATTTTCAATGCACCGTCGCCTGCACCTGCCGCGTAATCTCCAGCGCCAGTTCCAGGGCGCGGATGGCCGCCGGCCCGTCCACGAGCGGTTGCTGGCGCGAGCGCACGCATTCGATGAAGTGTTTCAACTCCAGCTTGAGCGGCTCCTCCTTCGTGATCGATACGGCTTCGCGTACGATTTTTTTGCCGCCGAATTCACTGACGATAATTGCGTCCGTCGTGCTGTCCGTCGAGGACACGCGGCTGATGGAGCCGGTCTGCTCGCGGAAATCCAGAGACACATGCACCGGCTCGGGCGCGCTTTGATAGACGCGAATCTTCCGCACGCGCTCGGCACTCACGCGGCTGGCGGTGAGTTGCGCCACGCAGCCGTTGGCGAATTTCAATCGCACGTTCGCGAGGTCTTCCGCCTGGCTCAACACCGCCGCGCCCACGGCGTCCACGCTCGTGACCGGTGATTTCACGAGCGACAACACAATGTCCAAGTCGTGAATCATCAGGTCGAGGACCACGCCCACATCGGCACCGCGACCGGGGTGCGGCGAGAGCCGTTGCGCCTCGATGAAGCGCGGCTGCACGATGACGGTGCGAAGATACGCGACCACAGGATTGAACTGTTCGATGTGGCCGACTTGGATGAGACAATTTTTACGCGTGGCGATTTCCACCAGCTCCCGCGCCCGCGCCACATCATCGGTGATGGGTTTCTCGATGAGCAAATCCTTGCCGAGTTCGAGCAACTGTTTGGCAACGGCGAAGTGCGTGGTGGTGGGCGTGACGATGCTCAAGGCATCACTGTGCGCGGCGGCCTCCTCAATCGAAGTGAAGGCGCGCGTCTGATATTTCGCGGCGAAACCCTGCGCGCGCTCCGCATGATGATCGAGCACACCCGCGAACTCGACCGCGCCCGCCGCCGCCAGCTCGGCGTAAATGCGCGCATGATGCTGGCCGAGCGACCCGGTGCCGACGACCGCGACGCGGATGGGATTTGGATGGGTGACTGCCACGCGGCGTATGTTGCCACTGCGCAAGGCCAATTCCAAATCTCAAAACCCAAATCCCAAACAACCTTCAAATTCCAAACTTCAAAACGCGTTTTGAAATCAGAGAATGGTCAGCCAGTTTCAACGTCCGGGCAGCGAAGCCCGCTGGTCCGCACATCCTCTGCCGCTTGGAGCTTGGAATTTATTTGGGATTTGGACTTTGGGATTTGGAGCTTCGTCCCGTCCATCTTTCCCCTTTCCCCTTTCTCCCCCCGACTGTATTTCTGCGCGCCGTGGAAATCGCCAGCTACCTTTTGACCGCGCTCGCCGCATATCTGCTTGGCTCCATTCCCACGGGCTATCTCGTCGGTAAAAGTCGCGGCATCGACATCCGCACCGTGGGCAGCGGCAACATCGGCGCGACCAATGTCCTCCGCATCCTCGGCAAACCGGCGGGAATTTTCGTGCTCCTCGTCGATGCGCTGAAAGGATTCGTCGCCTGCCGCTTCATCGGCCTCGCCGTCTATCGCCAGTTCGTCGGCCCGGTGGCGGAAGATTCCTCGCTGGAAGATTTTCTAAAAATCACCGGCGGGCTGTTCGCCATTCTCGGCCACAACTACACCTGCTTCCTCAAATTCAAAGGCGGCAAAGGCATCGCCACCTCGTCGGGCGTGGCGCTGGCGCTGCTGCCGGTGGCGCTCGGGATTTCCATCGCCCTCTGGTTGGTCGTGCTCGCGCTCACGCGCTACGTGTCGGTGGCGTCCATCGCGGCGGCGTTCATCCTGCCGTTCGCGGCGTGGTGGCCGGGCCGCAGTTCGCGCACCATGATTATTGTCGCCGCCATGATTGGGGCGCTGGCCATCTACAAACATCGCACCAACATGCAGCGTTTGATGAACGGGACGGAAAATCGGATGGGTAAAAAAAAGGAGGCGGCTTCGTGAAGGTCGCGGTGCTGGGCGCAGGCGCGTGGGGCACGGCGCTGGGCGTGGTCCTGAGCCGGAACAAGCATCACGTCACGATCTGGTCGCGCGACGCGGCGGCGCTGGCCGTTCTGCAAAGCACGCGGCGCAACGAGCGTCACCTCCCCGATGTCGAGTTGCCCGCTGACTGGCGTTACGAGCCGGACCTCGCGCGCCTCGTGTCCGGCCAGGACGCGCTCATCGTGAGCGTGGCCTCCGTGGGCTTTCGCAGCGTGGCGGAGCGACTCGCCGGGACGAGCGCCATGTTGATCAGCATCACCAAGGGCATCGAGTTCGACACGGGGCTGACCATGAGCGGCGTGTTGCGCCAGTGCGCGCCGGGGGCACCGGTGGCCGCGCTGTCCGGCCCGACCTTCGCGGCGGAAGTCGCGCGCGGCATGCCCACGGCCATCGTCGCCGCGAGCGACGATGACGACGCGGGGCAGCGCGTGCAGGAACTGTTTCATCAGCCGCGCTTCCGCGTGTATCGCAGCCAAGACACGCTGGGCGTGGAACTTGGCGGCGCGCTCAAGAACATCATCGCCATCGCGGCGGGCGTGTGCGACGGGCTGGGCTTCGGCGACAACTCGAAGGCCGCGCTCATCACGCGCGGCGTGGCGGAAGTGCGTCGTCTCGGCGTGGCGTGCGGCGCCAAGCCCGAGACGTTCGCGGGACTGAGCGGCCTCGGTGATTTGATGGCCACGTGTTTTTCCCGCCAGAGCCGGAACCGGGAATTCGGCGAGCGCGCCGGGCGCGGCGAAGCTGTGGCCACGCTCACGCAGCCCGGCACCAAGCTGGCCGAGGGCGTGCCGACCTGCCGCGCAGCTTATCGTCTGGCGCGGCAATTCAACGTCGAGACGCCGATCATCGACGAGGTTCACGCCCTGCTCTACGAGGGCAAGGAAGCACGCCGCGCTCTGCAAGATTTGCTGAGTCGCGACACGAAGGTGGAGGACTAAGCAAATTCCAAACCTCAAACTCCAAATCCCAAACAAACTCCAAACTCCAAATTCAAAATGGGTGCCTCGACACGGCTTCCTCGTCCAAGGTGCGAGATGAGCGTGAGGGGCAGGGCGCGTTGAGACCTCAGGGCGGAGCGGGCAGCTTAGCTGGCTTCATTCCATTCTGACCGGACGCAGGTTGGAGCTTGGTGCTTAGAATTTTTTTGGGGATTTGGGATTTGGAGTTTTACTCCCTCCCCTCGGATTCGTTCTTGAAGAAACCTTCCTGCCTCACGTTTAGTCTCTGCTTCAAGCATGGCAATGAGCTCTCGCAAAACCCTCTGGCTGATCGTGGCCGTGTTGGTGCTGATCCTCGGGCAGGTCGCCGTGCTCGGCTTCATTGTCTCACGCTTCGTCTCCGGCCGCGTGGCGGCGCAGCAGGCACAGTCCCGCCAGATGCAACAGGTCGAGATGGCGCAGCAGCGCAACGCGCAGAATTTTCCCGCGCCGATGGCCCGGCCCGTCCCGGCGCAGAACCGCAGGAACGTCAGCACCAATTTCAAACCGCAGCCCAAGGTGAAGCCCACCGGGCCGCGCGCCGGGCCGCCGCAGTTCTCCCGCGCGGGCGGACTGTTCACGAACGAGGTCGCGGTGGAATTGAAATCGAAGTCGGGGCAGTCGGTCATCCGCTACACGCTGGATGGCTCGGACCCGGTCGAGAAATCGCCGGCGTATTCCGCGCCCATTCCCATTCGCAACACCGCGCTGCTGCGCGCCGCGTGTTTCGCGCCGGGACTCGCGCCCAGCATGAGCGTGTCGCACACCTTCACGATGGTGGAGGCGGACATGGCCGGGTTCACTTCGGATTTGCCGATTGTCGTCATCAACGCTCATCAGCAGTCCATCGGGACCGTGAATTACGCCTCGACCTCGATGCGCTTCATCCCCACCGCGAACGGGCGCGCGTCGCTCCTCGGCGCGGCGGACTTTGATGGCCGCGCGGATTTGAAACGGCGCGGCTACTCGTCGCTGCGTTTTCCCAAAATGTCGTTCACGTTCAAAATGCGCGACGACGACGGCGACAAGGAGAAGGCGTCGATCTTCGGCCTGCCGTCGGAATCCGACTGGGTGCTCTACGCGCCCTACGCGGACAAGACGCTGCTGCGCGACGTGCTCGGCTACGACTTGAGCAACCAGATGGGCCGTTACGCGCCGCGCACGCGCTTCGTGGAATTATTCCTCCGCCGCTCCTCGGGGCCGCTGAGTTACCGCATGGATTATCAGGGCGTGTATGTCCTCGTGGAAAAAATCAAACGCGGCAAGGAGCGGGTCAACATCGAGAAGCTCGGCACGAATGATCTGACGGAGCCGAACATCGCGGGCGGCTACATTCTCAAGCGCGACCACGGCTCGTCCGGCGGCGGACGCGGCGGCGGCGCACCGCGTCAGTCGAATGACGGCGTGGGCTTCGTCACGCCGCGCGGGCTGCACTTGTTCCACGTCGAGCCGGACGAAAACGAAATGCCCGCCGCCCAGCGCCAGTGGATCGCGCGGCACTTCGCCGAGTTCGAGCGCACGTTGCACGGCCCGAAGTTCGCCGACCCGGCCGTGGGCTACGCCAAGTATCTCGACGTGGATGCGTTCATCGATCTCTTCTGGCACGCGGAACTGACCAAGAACGTGGATGCCTTCCGCTACAGCGCCTTCGTCCATAAACCGCGCGGCGGAAAAATTACCGTCGGCCCGGCGTGGGACTGGAACCTGAGCTTCGGCAACGCGGACTACTACGACGCCTACGAAACGGGCGGCTGGTATTACGAGAATCTGCGCGACACAGAAATCTCCTGGATTTACCGGCTGCGCCAGGACCCGGAGTTCATGCAGCGCGCGAACGACCGCTGGGCGGAACTGCGGCGCGGCCCCTTCGCCACGGACAAGATGATGACGCGCGTCGATGCCCTGCGCGCGCAGTTGCAGGAGTCGCAGGTGAGAAATTTCCGCAAGTGGTCGATCCTGGGCCGGGAGATTCGGCCGAACTATTACGTGGGTGAAACCTTCGACGCGGAAGTGAACTGGATGAAAGTCTGGCTCAAGGATCGTGCCGCGTGGCTCGACAAGCAGCAGCCGGTCGCGCCGAAAATTTCCCAGAAGACCGACACGGGCATCACGCTCACGGCCAGCTCGGGAGACATTTATTACACGCTCGACGGCAGCGACCCGCGCGCGCCGGGCGGCACGGTTTCCAAGAGCGCCCAGAAATACACCGGCCCCATCTCCATCAAGGGCGAGACCAAGCTGACCGCGCGCCTGACCCGCCGCGACACTTGGAGCGCGCCGACCAAGGCGGAGTTCCCGGTGCGGAACTGACTGCGGAGCGCGGACCGCCGAGTCCGCGTGTTCAATCACGGACGAGCCGCAGCTCATCGCCGCCTACACCTGCACGCCGCTCGTGCAATTCCCGCTCACCGACTTGAAGCCCGGCGCGAAAGTGAAGGGCAAGACCATCGCCGAACTCGGCAACAGCAACCGTCCGCTCGACATGATTGTGTATAACAAGGGCGGCAAAGACTTCCTCCTCCTCGCCAACAGCAGCCGCGGCATCATGAAGATCGGCACCGACGCCATCGAGAAAGCCGAGAGCATCACCACCCGCGTCGAGGACAAGAAAGGCCTCGCCTACGAAACCATCGCGACGTGGAAAGACGTGACCCAACTCGACCGCTACGACGACCAGAACGCCCTCGTCCTCCGCAAAGGCGACGCCGGCGCGCTCACCCTCGAATCCCTGCCGCTGCCGTGACCGGGAAAAAGCTGAAAAGCTGAAAAGCTGAAAGGAGCGCCGGGCTTCTTTCAGCTTTTCTGTTTTAACGTCCCTGCGCTGCGTCCGGTGACTTCGAGAATCCCAACGGGATTCCATCACCAAAGCCCAGGGTTGCGAGTCCGCGAGCTACCCTGGGTGACGGTCGGTAAATGATTCTTCAACCCTGAAGGGGTTGCCTCACCGGGTCGCCGTGGTGTGATGCAACCCCTTCAGGGTTGTTTCCCAGTTGATCACGCGACCCAGGGTTGCGACGCAGGCGCTACCCTGGGTTGGCAGGCCGAAAAATTTGTTCAACCCTGAAAGGGTTGAATCGTTTCCATTCGCACGGTGTGGTGTGGCGGTGAGTCAACCCCTTCAGGGTTGGGGAAAGGTGTGGGACGTGGACCCAGGGTAGGTGCGCGGCGCACCAACCCTGGGCTTGGGTGAGGCAATCCCGTTGGGATTGGGGACAGCGTGCCGGGGTGAGTTGTGAGCAAGTTCCGCAACGCCTCTCCGATTCCAGTGTGGCGCGGTGCGGACCCCGCGCCCGACCATGCCGGTGCCGTCGGCAACCCGCTGGCCTTCTCAACCCCAAAGGGGTTGCCGCACCCAAGCCCAGGGTTGCGACGTAGGCGCTACCCTGGGTTGGCGGGCCGAAAAATTTGTTCAACCCTGAAGGGGTTGCATCGTTTCCATTCGCACGGTGTGGTGTGACGGTGAGGCAACCCATTCAGGGTTGGGGAAAGGTGTGGGACGCGGACCCAGGGTAGGTGCGCGGCGCACCAACCCTGGGCTTGGGTGAGGCAATCCCGTTGGGATTGGGGAAAGCGCGCCGGGGTGAGTTGTGAGCAAGTTCCGCAACGCCTCTCCGATTCCAGTGCGGCGCGGTGGGGACCCCGCGCCCGACCATGCCGGTGCCGTCGGCAACCCGCTGGCCTTCTCAACCCCAAAGGGGTTGCCCAGGGTTGCGACGCAGGCGCTACCCTGGGTTGGCAGGCCGAAAATTTTGTCCAACCCTGAAGGGGTTGAATCGTTTCCATTCGCACGGTGTGGTGTGGCGGTGAGTCAACCCCTTCAGGGTTGGGGAAAGGTGTGGGACGTGGACCCAGGGTAGGTGCGCGGCGCACCAACCCTGGGCTTGGGTGAGGCAATCCCGTTGGGATTGGGGACAGCGTGCCGGGGTGAGTTGTGAGCAAGTTCCGCAACGCCTCTCCGATTCCAGTGCGGCGCGGTGCGGACCCCGCGCCGCGCCCGCCACCGGTCCTGCTCACGAACCGAGTGCCGAGGCCCGCGCCCGCCGCCGGTGCGGTGTTTTGCTTTGACGGATTCCGCCCCCGATGATCCAATCACGCCCATGCCCCGGCCACCAAACACCGCACCGTGCCACTCGGGCCAATATCCGATCGTGCCGACCTTATGCGACTCACTACTCTGTTAGGCATCATTATGCGTACCCTCCAATTCAAGCGTCTTGGTCTCGTGCTTGCCGTGCAGATGATCTTGCTTATTGGATCGCTGTTCGCGGATGAACCCGGTGCCGCACGCCTGCTCGGCTTCGTCTGCGTTCCGGCGGCTTTCCTCTTTCCTTTTGTCGGAAACATCTACGCACTTTATGGCGCGCCTTGGTTGGCTCGGTTTCCCTCAGTTGCAAAGATGATCACGCTGACTCTAACTTCCGTTCTCCTGACGTTCGCAGGATTCGCGTTCACGATGGTTTTGTTCATGAGCTTTGGATTCAGCATTTTTCCATCACACTGATTTGATGCCTCCTGAGTAACAGCATTGAGATGGTGTTATACGGGAACGAGTTTCATGTTTAAGGCGAGGGCTTGGTTTTGGAGGTTCTTGAGTCGGCGGGCGGTGCTGGCCGGGGTGCTGTCGAGGGCTTTGGCTTCGTCGTAGGGTTGGCCGCTCACCACCATGGCCCAGATGATGCGCGCCAGCTTGTGCGCCCCGGCCACGATGCCTTCGGCCTTGCCCAAGCGGCCTTTGAAGCGCCGCACAAATTCCCCCATCCGCCCTTTGGCCCGGCCCAGCGAGTTGGCCGCCAGGCGCCAAAACGCTCGCCTTGGCTTCGGTGGCCGCTAGGGTTGTCCCATGCCTGTGACACTGCCACTCAATGAGATGACCGTTGCAGAGAAGCTCCAACTCATGGAGACGCTGTGGAAAGACTTGAGCCGCAATGCCGATGCTCTCGAATCGCCCGCGTGGCATGGTGAGGTTTTGGAGGAGCGCGAGCGGCGGATTGCCTCGGGAGAAGCGCGTTTTTCCGACTGGGAGCAGGCCAAGGCCGACATCCGCAAGCGGGTGTCATGAGGATTGAGATTCTCGATGACGCCAAGGATGATCTGGTGGACGGGCCGCGCGCCCCGCACCCGCTGCTCGTGCCGAAGACCATCGAAGACCTCGCGGGCAACAATATCGGCAAGGCCTTCGAGGTGGACTTGTTCGAGGGGGTGGAGCGGCGGTTTACGAATGCTACGGTGCGCCTGCCGTTCGAGGTTCGGTGAGAAAATTCAAACCTCAAATCCCAAAATCCAAACAAGCTCCAAACTTCAAACTCCAACCCGAATTGCGCTCCTTGGAGTTTGAAGTTTGGGACTTGGATTTTGTTTGGAGTTTGGGATTTGGAATTTGGAATTTGGAATTTTCCCCGTTCCTTGCCCGCGCCCGCTCCGTCCCTTAATCATCCCGCCGTGTCGCTCGAAAATTTTTCCGATGCCGCGCTCGTGCTCGTGGGCCACGGCTCGACCTTGAACGCCGATTCCGCCGCGCCCACGCATCAGCACGCGGATGAGTTGCGCCGGCGCGGCTTGTTCGCCCAGGTGTTGGAATGTTTCTGGAAGAACGAGCCGTCCATCAGCGGCGTGCTGCGCGGGGTATTTGCGCCGCGCGTGTTCATCGTGCCGCTGTTCATCAGCGAAGGGTATTTCACCGAGGAGGTCATTCCGCGCGAACTGGGGTTTGAAGTCCAAAGTCCAAGGTCCAAGGTCCAAAGTTTTCCCCGCGTGCAGCAGCGCGGCACGCAAACGCTCCACTACTGCGGCCCCGTGGGCACGCACGACAGCATGACGGCGGTGCTCGTCGCCCGCGCGCGTGAAGTGGTGGCGAAATTCCCCGCCGGCCAGCCCGCCGCGCCTGCGGACACCGCGCTCTTCATCGCCGGCCACGGGACGGGCAACAACGAGAACTCACGCAAGGCCATCGAGCGGCAGGTGGAATTGATCCGCGCGCAGGGCGACTACGCGGAAGTTCACGCCTCGTTCATGGAAGAAGAACCGCGCATCAGCGACTGCTATCAAATCGCGCAGACGCCGAACATCGTCATGGTGCCCTTCTTCATCAGCGACGGCCTGCATTCATACGAGGACATCCCGGTGATGCTCGGCGAAACCGCCGACGTGGTGCAGGCGCGCTTCCGGGGCGGAGAACCGACGTGGAAGAATCCCACGGAGAAGAACGGAAAGCGCGTGTGGTACGCCCCGAGCATCGGCAACGAGCCGCACCTTGCCGAGGTGATTCTGGAGCGCGTGCGGGAAGCGGCGCGCGAGTTGCAGGAAGCACCCAGTGCTCGTTAGCCTAGCCCATGAAGCTCGCGCCCCTTTCCTCCCTGCTCCTGGCGGCGTGGATTCTCGTCGCGGGAATTTCCTGCGCGCCGCCCGGCGGCCCCGGCACCACCACCGCCCTGCCCTACACCACCGTCACCAATCCACCGCCCCCGCAACCCGGCGCGTTCCTCGTCCCCTTGCTCCAGGGCGACGCGCTGCTGCAGCAGACCAACACCCTCGAACGCCTCCGCCATCTCCCCCGACAGGAGCGCTTCGAGCCGCGCGTGTTCCGTGAGCCGCTACCCTCCATCGCCGCCCTGCGCTACCTGCTCTACAAGCCCGTGACCAACAACACCGCCCCGCTCCCGCTCGTGCTCTCGCTGCATGGCGGCGGCCCCGCGCGACAGTTCGAGCACCTCGTCGAACCTTACGCGCCCGGCTTCGCTTACGGACTCGGCCGCCTCACCGCGCCCGAGACCCAGCGCGCGCATCCCAGCTACGTCGTCGCGCCGTGGAGCGATAACAGCAACTGGGACGAGGGCCGCCTCCGTGTCGTGCTCGCCCTGCTCGACGCCTTGCAAACCGAACTTCGCTTCGACACCAACCGCCTCTACGTCACCGGCCAATCCATGGGCGGCTTCGGCACCTGGCACATCATTGCCCGCGCGCCGGGACGCTTCGCCGCCGCCATTCCCATCTGCGGCGGCGGCGAACCTGCCACCGCCCCACTCCTCACGCGCCTGCCCATCTGGGCCTTCCACGGCCGCGCCGATCAAAGCGTGCCCGTGACTTACACGCGCGACATGATTCACGCCCTGCACCGCGCCGGCGGGAAACCGATCTACTGGGAATACCTGGACGCCACCCACGCCGGCACCGCCGAGCGCGCCTACTGCGAACCGGACTTAATGGACTGGCTGTTCGCGCAGCGGCGGTAAAGAGGCAGGGGTAGCGACGGGAACTTGGAACTCGGGAACGAGAAGGCACCAAGCGTTCGCTGTGGTCCTTCAGGATCCGCGTCTTTCCATTCACAGGGAGATGATGAGTATCCCGCTCATTGCGGATAAACGGCTCCCTCCTCCGCTGCGTGGTTGACGGAAAACTTTTTTCCGTAATTCTCCGCCGATGCACGTCTGTTCCCCGATGAATCGTCTTTTGCTTTTGGCCGCGGCGGTGTCGCTGGCCGTCACGACCGGTTTGCGCGCCGCGGAAGCGGAACGCCCTACCTTCCTGCGCGCGCCGTATTTGCAATTCTCCACCACCAACTCGATCTACGTCGTGTGGCGCACGGCGGGGACGATCCAGCCGGTGGTCAAGTTCGGCAAATCGCTGAACCGGCTCACGGGCGAACTCTTGGACATCAGCGACCGGTCCGGCAGCGGCATCCTGGTGCGGGCGATGCTCGGCGACAAAAAGGACGCGCTGCCGAGCCGCTTCCAGAAGTATCGCACCGAGGAAAATTTGCATCTGCGCAAGCTGCACTCCGCGCCGCTTGGCACCTTCCAATACGAGGCGCGGCTGCAAGGTCTCACGCCCGCCACGAAATATTATTACGCAGTGTACGACGGCAACAAACGCCTGACGCCCGTGGATGAAAGCTACTCCTTCACCACCCCGCCGATGATCGGCACGAAACAGCCGGTGCGCTTCTGGGCGATCGGCGACGGCGGCACGGGACGGCAGGATCAGATGGATGTTTATCGCGCGATGGTGGATTTCACCGCGCGCGAGAAACGTCCGCTCGATTTCTGGCTGCACCTGGGCGACATGGCCTACGGCACCGGGCGCGACATGGAATTTCAAAGCCGCTTCTTCGAGTCGTACGAAGGCGCGCTGCGCAGTTCCGTCTGCTGGCCCACGATGGGCAATCACGAGGGCGCGACTTCGAAGGGCACCACCGGCGTGGGTCCGTATTACGACGCGTATGTGGTGCCGCGTTACGCCGAGGCGGGCGGGCTGGCGTCCGGCACGGAGGCGTATTTCTCCTTCAACTGGGCGAACATTCATTTCATCTGCCTCGACTCGCACGACCTCGATCGCAAGCCCGGCGGCGCGATGGCCAAGTGGTTGAAGGCGGATTTGGAAAAGGCCAAGGCGGACTGGATCATCGCCTTCTGGCATCACCCGCCCTACACGAAAGGCTCGCACGACGCCGACAAGGAGAAGGACTTGCAGGAAATGCGCCGGCACATTCTGCCCATTGCGGAGGCGGGCGGCGTGGACCTCGTGCTGACGGGCCACTCGCACATTTACGAACGCTCGATGCTGATCGACGGCTCGTACAACGAAACCAACCAGGCGGCGGATAATTTTGTGCTGGATGACGGCGACGGCGATCCGAACGGCGACGGCGCGTATCGCAAGAGCGAGGGCATTCACCCGCATCAGGGCACGGTGCAGATCGTCGCGGGCCACGCCGGGCAAAGCCTCGGTCGCAAGGGCACAGTACCGCTGATGAAGAAGACGATCATGGAATTCGGCTCGGTGATGGTGGACGTGGACGGTGACACGCTGACGGGCAAGATGGTCAACAAGTCCGGCAAGGTGCGCGACGTGTTCAGCATGGTGAAGCGCGGCAAAGTCGAGCCGGTGCGCATCGCGCTGCCGTGGCAGCCGGAGGAATACAAGAAGCCGACGAACACCTCGTCGCATGCGGAGACGAAGATCGCGAATTCCCCGCCGGTGGATTACAAGGTGTTGATTCCCAAGTTCGCCGAATGGCAGTTCCTCGCCGGCGAAGACCCGCAGGGTGCGAACTGGACGCGCAAGGATTTCGACGCCGCGAAGTGGAAGCGCGGCGCGGCGGGCTTCGGTTTCGGCGACGCCACCTTCCGCACGGAAGTGCCGCGCGAAGGCGGCGGGCGGCCCTCGTCCATTTATCTGCGGCGCGAGTTCAACATCGAGCAGACGGATCGCATCACGGAGATGGGGTTGATCGTGGACTATCGCGACGGCTTCATCGCCTACATCAACGGCCGCGAAGTGGCGCGCGTGAACGTGGGCCGCAGCGCCGGGCGCAACGTGCAGAAGCTCAAGGCCCGCGAGGGCACCGGCACTACTTACATCTCGCTCAAGGACGCGCACAAGCAGGTGAAGGAGGGCGTCAACGTGCTCGCCATCGAGGCGCATTCGCCGGCCGAGGCGCTGGACATGTTCATCGACCCGTATTTGATCCTGGAAGACTGAGGCGCTTATGAAACAGAAAGCAGAAAGCAAAAAGCAGAAAGCAGAAGCGCGACTTCGCCTGCCCTTCGTCATTCGTCATTCGTCATTCGTCATTGCGCTGGCGGGCCTGTTCCTCGCCGCGCCGTTCAACGCGCGCGCCCACGACGGCCCGGAGCACGACATCGAGGAACTGACCGAACGCATCAAAGTGGAAGGCGAATCCGCCGACCTATTGTTGCAGCGCGCCATCGAGTACAACGTGATTCGCAAATCCTCGGAGGCGATCAAGGACTTGGAACGCGCGCTGCACTATGAGCCGCAGTCCGCCCTCATCCTGCGCGAGCTCGCGAGGGCCTATCTCGCCACGGGCAAGACCAACGAGGCCTCCGACACCGTCAAGCGCGCCATCAAGCACGCCGAACCCGGTGCCGAACTCGGCTCCGCGCACATGATCCAGAGCGACATCCGCCGCGCGCGCAAGGATTACGGCCCGGCGCTCGACGCCGCCAACCTCGCGATCAAGGAACACGCCGACAGCGTGGAGTGGTATCTCACGCGCAGCCAGTTGCAACAGCAGCTCGGACTGAAGAAGGAACGCATCGCCGGCCTGGACGACGGCGTGAAGGCCACCGGCAGCGGCCTGCTGGAAACGGAATGGCTCGACGCGCTCATTGACGGCGGCAAGGCCGACGTGGCCCTGGCGCGCATTCAAACCGAACTGGAGGACGCGCGCCTCAAAAGCACCTGGCTCCTGCGCCGCGCCAAAGTCCGCCTCGCGCAGAACAAAAAGGAAGCCGCCAAGGCCGACCTCGAAGCCGCTTTGAAAGAAATGAACGACCGCCTCGGCCGCAGCACCCCCGACCCGTTGATGCTGATGGACCGCGGCCAGATTCAGGAACTCCTCGGCAACAAGGAGGAGGCCAAAAAAGATTACGAAGCGGCGGAGAAGAAAGGCGTGGCCGACGAATGGCTCCGCGAGCGCATCAAGGTCCTCAAAGACGACGACAAGAAAAAAGAGGACGACAAGAAAAAGGCCGATGCGAAGAAGGCTCCCTCCAAACAGAAGGAGAGCGAAGACAAGTCCGGCGACGACCTCAAGACCGACGACAAAAAAGACGACGACAAGGCGGACGACAAAAAGTAACGGCGGTTGAAGTTCCTTCAGCCTAGCGGTTCCGCTTCTGAAAATCCGCGTAGGCCAGCGCGATGCCCTGTTCCAAATTCACTTCCGGCTTCCAGCCCAGCGCGAGCAGGCGTGACGAGTCCATCCACTTGCGCGGCGTGCCGTCCGGCTTCGAGCGGTCCCAGATGATTTCACCCGCATAACCGGTGATGCGTTTCACCGTCTCGGCCAATTCGCGAATCGTCACGTCACTGCCGAAGCCCACGTTGATGAACTGCTCCTCGTCGTAATTTTCCATCAAGAACACGCACGCGCGGCCGAGGTCGTCTGCGTAAAGAAATTCGCGGCGCGGCTCGCCGCTCCCCCAGCACACGACTTCCTTCGCGCCGCCGGCCTTGGCCTCGTGAAATTTCCGGATTAGCGCGGGCAGCACATGCGAGTTCTGCAAATCGTAATAGTCGTTCGGCCCGTACATGTTCGTGGGCATGGCGCTGATGAAATTGCAGCCGTACTGCCGGCGATAGGCCTGGCACATTTTCACGCCGGCAATTTTCGCGATGGCGTACCACTCGTTCGTCGGCTCCAGCGGGCCGCTGAGCAAATATTCTTCCTTCAACGGCTGCGGCGCGTGCTTTGGGTAAATGCACGAACTGCCGAGAAAGAGCAGCTTCGTCACGCCCGCCTCGTGCGCGCCGTGAATCAGGTGGTTCTGCACCGAGAGATTGTCGTGGAGGAACTCCGCAGGAAAATTGTTGTTCGCGAGAATGCCGCCCACGCGCGCCGCCGCCACGAAGACAAACTCCGGTTTCGCCTCCGCGTAAAACTTTCGCACCGCCGCCGCGTCGAGCAGTTCCAACTCGGCGTGCGTGCGCCCGATCAGGTTGGTGAAACCCTGCCGCTCCAGTTCCCGCCAGATGGCGCTGCCCACGAGACCGCGATGGCCGGCCACGTAGATGCGCGCGTTTTTCTGCATCATCATGCGCGCGGACTATCCCGGAAGCCGCCCGCGCCTGCCAACTGCAAAGCCACAGACATCGCAGATGGAATGGAATTCCGAACTGACGCACCCAATCGTCGCGCGATTCGGGCCTTCATTCGTCTGCCCAAATTCGTCTGCCTGTTTTCATTTCGACCGTGCGTGGCAGACGAATGAGGGCAGACGAATTGGGAAAAGGCCGGCCATTGCGCCGGACCAGGCGCGCGCTCCTCTTCGCCACATTCCATCTTGCCCGGTCCGGGGTTTAGATTTGAAGTCGCCCGTCCTCCAATGCTTTGCTCTGCCCATGCCACGCAAGCTCAGTTCCATCGCGCCCGACTGGTGGGATTACACCACGCTCGAAAACGATCTCATCACCGACGCCGCGCGCCTGACACCGAAGGCGATGTTGAAGTTATCACGACCAGGATTCCGCGTGGTGTTCTACGACACGCTCGAGGAATTTTATCTCGCCGAGGCGCTCGAATACATCAGCGCCTGGCGGCAATCCACGGCGGACAATCCGGTCGGCATCTGTGGGCCGATTGGCCCGACTGAACAACTGCCGCTGGTCGCGCGACTCGTGAACGAACTCGGTCTGTCGCTCAAGCACTCTCACTTCTGGGGCATGGACGAGTGGCTCGTGAACGGGAAAGAAATGTCGCCCACGCATCCGTTGTCCTTCGAGAAGGCGGATCGCGAGATGTGCTTCGACCGCATTCGCCGCGAGTTGAAAATGCCGGACACGAATCTGCATTTCCCCAAAGCCGACACGCGCGCCTACTGCCACAGTTGGAACTCCGGCGTGCGCTGCGCCGTGATGCAAGGCGGCCAAGGCGACATCAAGCACTGGGCCTTCAACGATCCGCCGCAGCGCGCGGGCAAATTCAAAAACACGCCACCTTCACCCGCCGAGTATCGCAAGCTGGCGACGCGCGCAGTGGAGTTGCATCCCATCACCATTGCGCAAAACGCGCGCACCAGCGGCGGCGGCAACATCACGCTGGTCCCCACGCAGGCGCTCACCGTCGGCCCGGTCGAGACGTGGCAGGCCGAGAAAGTTTCCATCTGGCACGCCGGCCAACACGACAACCCCTTCGGCCAGCGGCTGACGACCTTGATGATTTCCAAGCATCTCGCCGACAGCGCCGTGCCGATGTCGCTGCTCGCGGATCATCCGAACGTGCAGTTCAATTTCTATCGTGGTGGCATCGGGACTTGCGACGTGGAGATGCACTGAAACTACTTTTCATGCGCGCCGCCCAACTCATCGCCCACGGTTCGCCCGGCCGGTTTGAAATCCGCAACGTGCACACGCCGCAGCCCCGGCCTGGCGAGGTGCTGATTGATGTCCGCGCCTGCGGGCTGAACCATCTCGACCTGTGGCTCGAAGAAGCGGGCTTGCCCGTTCCTGTGCAATTGCCACGCACGCCGGGCGGCGAAGTGGCGGGTGTGATCTCCGCCTGTGCCCCCGGCGTCCCGCCGGGTGGGGACTCGGACGAATCAAGAGCTAACGTAGTCAGTGCGGTTCCACCCGGCGGGACGCCGGGGGCACAGGAGTGGCGCGTCGGCGACCGCGTGGCGGTGCAGTCGAATTTCTTCTGCGGCAAGTGCGAGTTCTGTTTGCTCGGCGAGGAATCGCAGTGCCGCGAGAATCAGTTGCTCGGCGTGGAACGCGACGGCGGGTTCGCGGAAAAAATGATCGCGCCCACGTCCTCGCTCGTGCGCCTGCCCGACAGCGTGTCGTTTGAAACCTCTGCCGCGCTCACGCTCGCCGGCAGCACGGCCATGCACATGCTCGCCGCGCGCACGCAGGTCAAGCGCGGCGACTGGGTGCTGGCCATCGGTGGCGCGAGCGGCGTCGGTTCGGCGGCGATTCAAATCGCACGCGAGTTCGGCGCGCGCGTCATCGCCACGGCGTCGAGCGCGGAGAAAGCAAAGTTGTCGCAAGACCTCGGCGCAGAGTTCGTCGTCGATTCCACCAGCGCGAAGTGGCCTGCCGAAGTGCGCCGCCTCACCAACAAGCGCGGCGTGGACATTGTGGTCGAACACGTCGGCGGCGACGTGTTGCTCAAATGTTTCGACTGCCTCGCGCGCAACGGCACCATCGTGACCTGTGGCGCGACGGCGGGGCGTGAAGTCACCTTGAACCTCTGGCCGCTCTTCGTGAAACAGCAGCGCCTCATCGGCAGCTACGGCCGCAACCGCGCCGACATGCGCGCCACGCTGGACTGGGCGGCGGCGGGGAAATTGCGCGCGGTGATTCATTCTGTGCTGCCGCTGGAGCGCACGGCGGAGGCGTTCGCGCTGCTGCGCGCGCGGAAGGTTTTGGGGAAGATAGTAATCAGTAATCGGTGACTCAGTGTTCCGTGTTTGGAGCGCCGGCTTCCAGCACGGCGCGAAGGAATCGACTAAACACCAACGCGCCGTGCTGGAAGCCGGCGCTCCGCTGATTACTGTTTCACTGTCTCACTGATTACTGATTACCCTTCGCCCCATGAAAGTTGGCAAACTCCTCCACACGCGCTACCGGCTGAACGATCTCGAACGGTCGGTGAAATTCTACACGCAAGTCCTCGGTCTCGAAGAAGTGCGCCGCCACAAATCACCGCGCGGTTCGGAACTCGTCTTCCTGCAAGCGCCCGGCAGCGAGGAGTTGATCGAGTTGTGCAGCTTTCCCTCCAGCGGCCCGGTTGTTGTTCAGCCCGATCTCACGCATCTCGCGTTTCAAGTCACGAGCCTCGAAGAATTTGGAAAACACCTTGCCACACACGGGCTGAAATACTCCGACGGCCCGACCTACAAGGAAGACGGCGGCGGGTTCGCGTTCATTGACGCGCCGGAAGGCTACGAGATCGAACTCATTCAGCGCGGGCCAAGGCCGGGCACGGGCGGGTATTGAAATTCCATGTGCCCCCGGCGTCCCGCCGGGTTGGGGCTGATTGACGACGCAAGCTGATCGACGAGGGAGTGGCGTATGGGTTTGCGGAGCACCCACCCGGCGGGACGCCGGGGGCACACGCTACGACACGCGCAGCCACACGGTCTTGAGATAGGCCGGTTCGTCGCGCGTGATGGGGAAATCCGGCGGCTGCGGCACGTAATGTTGCCGGAGAATTTTTCTGCGCGACTTCGTCACCGCCACGCTGATGGCTTCGAGAAATTCCTCCGGCTCCAGCTTGGCCGCGTTGGTGGAGGCGAGCAGCACGCCGTTTGGTTTCAGCAGCGGCAGCGCGGCTTCGACGAGTTTTCCGTAATCCTTTTCCGCCCGCCACACGCCGCTTTCCTTCGACTGCGAAAACGTGGGCGGGTCGAGAATGATGGCGTCGAACGCGCGCCCCTTTTTCGCCAGCCGCCGCATCCAGTCGAAAGTGTCGCCGTAGATGAAGTCGTGTTGTGCCGGGTCGAGTCCATTCAGCGCGAAGTTGCGTCTGCCCCACTCCAGATATTTTTTCGAGAGGTCGAGACTGGTCACGCGCGCGCCCGCACGCGCCGCCGCGACGGAGAAGCCGCAGGTGTAGGCGAAGGTGTTGAGGACTTCGACTTGGAGCGCCGGCTTCCAGCACGGCGCGGTGGAAGCATCGGCTGATACCAACGCGCCGTGCTGGAAGCCGGCGCTCCACCCGCCGAACTCTGCCGCGACGTGATTCACCAACAAGCGCCGCCGGTTGTCGCGCTGATCGAGAAACAGGCCGACCGAGTAGCCCTCGGTGAAACTCATTTCAAAGTTCAGTCCATTTTCGCGAATCGTGAACCGCTCGGGCGCGGCCTCGCCGAAAAGCAATTGCGGCGAGGATTCGCCCGCGTCCACCCGGCGCACGTTGCGGTTGAGACGTTTGTGATAAACGCCGCGCGTGGCCTGCGTCCGCGCGAGCGATTCTATGAGTTCGCGTTCCGCCTCGTTCAGTTCTCCCGGGCTTTGCACGAGCAGAAATTCCCCGAGCCGTTCGACGTAGAGGCCCGGCCAGTCATCGCCCGTGCCGTGGATAAGACGGAAGGAATCGGTGCGCGCCGGTTCAATGATGGCGGCGCGCAACAGTGCCCCCGGCGTCCCGCCGGGTCGGGGCTGATGGACGACGAACGCTGCTCGACCAGGAAGTGACGCACTGGCTTGCGGAGCGTCGGCCCGGCGGGACGCCGGGGGCACGCTCCACTCCGCCGTCGCTCGAAAGATCATCGGCTCACCGCTCGCGGGATGGGTGAGTGAAAGCTCCGCCGCGTGCAGGAACAGGCGCTCGGCCTCCGTCCCGCCGTAAAGCGTGTCGCCGAGAATCGGGAAGCCGTGCTCGGCGGCGTGGACGCGAATCTGGTGGGTGCGCCCGGTGATTGGTTCGGCTTCGAGCAACGTGTGTCCCTCGGCTGAAGACACGACTTGGAATTTTGTTTCCGCACGTTCACCGCCGGGATGCAGCGGGCGGCTCACATATTTTTCGCCCACGCGAACCAGGCACGAGAGCGCGGCGATTTGCTGTTGCTCAACAGAATGGTCGGTGAGCAGCAGATACTTTTTGTGGACTGTGCGCGCGGTGAATTGTTCCGTGAGCGATTTGTTGGCGATAGAAGTTTTGCCGAAGACCAGCACGCCGCTCGTCTCTTTGTCGAGGCGATGAATGATGGCCAGCTTCGCCCAGCGCGGCTCGCGGTGTTTCAGCCAGTCATAAACTCCCTCGCCCGCGAACGGCGCCGGCGCGTGCGTGTTCCAGCCCGCCGGTTTGTGGATGACGATCAGGTGCTCGTCCTCGTGAAGAATCAGATTCACGACGCTTCACCAGAAATGCCACGCGCCACGCCACACAACCCAGAGGCCAAGGAGAAAATTCGTAATGGCGTGCGCGGTCATGGCGTCGCCGAGCCGGCCCTTCCAGATAACCAGCCCTTGATAAGCGCAGGCGCAGAGGATGCCCGCGAGCCATTCCCGATGCACGAAGCCGAACAGCAGCGCGGTGACGAGGAACGGCACAGGAAGAAATTTCCCAAGCGGCACGGAGAGAAATTCTTTGCTCGCGATGTAGCGATACGCGAACGACCGGTAAAAAACTTCCTCCAGCGGCGGCACGACCAGCGATGAGCCGACGATGCGGACGATGATGAAGAACACCGCGAGCACTGAGCCAGTGCCGAAGGCTGCATTTGGATTCCACGCCGCCCCGGCGGCGGGTGCGGCGCATTCTTTCGTGAGTCCAATTTTCTGGAGCAGCGGACAAATTTGCCCGGCGTAGAGCGCGTCCGTGCGCGGATACAAACCATCCAGCCCAACCCACACGGCGAAGACCGCGACACCAGCCACGACGGCTTCCCAACTGAACCGCCACTTCAACTCCTCGATGTGCCGCCAGACCACCGCAAGCATTCCGGCACCGGCCAGCGTCTTGGCCAAATAGATCCAGTAGCGCCCGGTCTCGCCGAATTTTTCCTGCAACGACGTGAGGATGATGAAGATGGCAAACGGAACGACCCGCACCAGCGCGGGCGATTGAGAGATTTTTGAAATCATGCTGCGTTCAACGCAGCGTAAGGACGTTTGTGTGCCCGCTCAAGACCAGTGTCACGCTGGAGGGCTGGATGTCGGCGACCGTCACGCCCTGGACTTCGTCGTCCAGAAAGAGCGTGCGCCCGTTGATCATCACGGAAGGATTCGACGGGCGGTAGAAAATGCTTTGCAAGCGCAGCGGCGGAAATTTCGGCGATGGCGATGGCGCGACGGCCAATACTGGCGCGGCGGCGACGGCGATGGGCGCAGCGGTGGTCGCCGCTGCCGCGCGGTTGGTGACGGCGGCGAGGGTCTGCGCAACCGTCTGCATCGCGGAGGCGTGGGGCAAAATGACCTTGCGGCTTGCATTGGCCGACACGTCCACCGTCTTCTCCTGATTGCGCTTCAGGAGATGATTCATCGCGACGGCAACGCCCCCGGCCAGGACCACCGCGAGGATCAACGGCATCTTCTTGTTCGAACGAGCGCCGGACGTTTCATCCGCTTCCAGGCCGGGCGGCAGGGAATCTTCCGGGAGAGCCAGTGGCGGCGGGGCCTGAAAGGCCGAAGCGGAAGCCGGCATGGGCGGCGGCATTTCTTCAGACGCGGACAGGGCTGGCGGCATGGGCAGCGGCACGCTGTTTCCACGCGCGGCGCTGCTGGCACGGCGGAGCGCGTCGTTGATCATGCTCATGACGCGCAGACTCCTTCCAGTTCGCGCACCGCCAGGTGGGCGAGGCTGAAACTGATTTCTGCGCGCTGCCGCACAAAGCCGGCGAGCAGACACTTGTCGCACACCGCGTTGACGAGGCGCGGGATGCCCTGGCTGTATTTGAAAATGCGCCAGAGCGCCGGGAGGCTGAAGTGGGGTGAACCATTCGCGCCGGAAACGTGCAGGCGGTGGCGGATGTAATCCTTCAACTCATTGAAGCGCAGTGGGCGCAGATGATACCGCACCGTGATGCGCTGGCGCAGTTGCCGCAGCGAATGTTCATTCAGGCGGTCGCGCAATTCAGGCTGCCCCATCAGCACGATCTGCAGCAGCTTCCGGTCGTCGAGTTCGAGATTCGAGATGAGCCGAATTTGTTCGAGCAGGTCGTTGGTCAGGTTCTGCGCTTCGTCAATGATCAGCACCACCTCGCGGCCCTTGGCCATTTCTTCGAGGAGGAAGTGATTCAAGATTTGCAGAATCTGGAAGCGGTCCTTGTTCCGCACATCGAGGCCGAATTCGGTCGCGATGGCCGCCATCATGTGGTCGGGGTGCAGCACGGGATTGAGGATGAGCGCGGTGGAAAATGTTTCGTTCGGCAGTTGTTCGAGCAACGCGCGGCAGAGCGTGGTCTTGCCCGCGCCGACTTCGCCGGTGAGCTGCACAAAGCCCTTGCGCTCGCGGATGCCGTAGAGCAAATGGTTCAACGCTTCACGATGCTTGCCGCTCAAATACAGAAAGCGCGGATTGGGCGAAATCGTGAATGGCGCCTCGGTCAAACCGTAATACTGCAAATAGCCGCTCATTTCTCAGAGCAGCTATCGGGTGATTCCGACAAAAACTTCAGTCGAGTTCCTACAAAACGCCTTGGGAGCACCGGCCTCCTGCCGGCGAGTTCACGGGAAACGGTGATCAGTGCAGGAGATTCCGCTGGCGCGGCACCTTCAACTTCCTCGAACGCCTGTGCTAACCGGCAGCCGCGCAGAAACGCCAGTCTGCACTGAATAGGCGCAAGGCTCGCCTCTCCGCCTCGAACGGGAGGGCCAAGGTGAGGTGTCGTTCCTCACTTCGCAGCGCTCACCATTGCCCCGAAGTGCCGCGCAAGCGCTTCCGCAACCAATGGTGGCACGGCATTTCCGATATGCCGCTCTTGGTCAGTCTCGAATCCGTGGAAGATGTATGAGTCGTCGAACGACTGTAGGCGCGCGGCTTCCCGCATCGTGATGGAACGTGCGTCGCGATAATGCGTAAAGCGACCTGAACCTGGGTTGCGGAAATGCGCGGTGATGGTGAAGGCGATCCCGTCCGGATGCAGGCGGGCGTACGCTTGACTGAAGTAGTTGTCTGAAAACCGCTCGCCGTCTGGAAGCTGCCTGTTTCCCTGGCCGGGCTGGATAACGGAAATTTTCTCCAAGAACGATTTCGAATGACCGCGCGCATTGTGATTGAAGAGCGCTATGGCACCACGGCGTCGGCCTGCTTGGTAATCTGTGTGGCACCCGTTTGGATATGGCCTGCCGCTGCACTCTTCGCCTGCTTGAAGTGCCGGCAAATCACTCAACGCATCTTCAACCGTAACGAAACGGTGTCCCGCCTTTGCGACAGTGTGCGAATCGTTGCCGATGTGCATGGCGTCGTAGTCTCCTTCAGGAAAGGAAAACTCCCGGATGCCGAGGTCGTCGCGCATCGCGACGATGAATGCCCGCCTCCGGATTTGGGGGACGCCGAACGCGGACGCGTTAAGAACTGACGACCGCACTACATATCCCGACAAGGCTGCTCCGAGTTGCTCGCTGAAAAGTTTTTCGTACGCCGACAATGCCGTTGGAACATTCTCGATGATGACGCACCACGGTTGAAGCTCCACAGCGAGTTCAATCATCCGCGCGATTAAACGATTACGATTGTCCTCCAGCCATCGCTTGCCGTTCGGGGAGAATCCCTGGCACGGCGGGCCGCCGATCAAGAAATCCAGTTCGCCACGAGCAAGCCGGGCGTGCTTTAAGAGTTCCGTGGCTGACGCACTGCCCAAGTCAGTTTGCCAGTAAGGAATTCGCGGAAAGTTTTTTTGAATGTGAATGCGGCAGTCTGGTCAAGGTCCGCCAGCAATCGGTGTTCAAACGCGAATGCACCGCCGGCAGCACTGGCCCGCATGAAGCCCAGTGAAAAACCGCCGACCCCTGCAAAGAGATCGACGACCGTCAACACACGCCGTGGTTCAGGACCCGAAAGCTTCATCGAATAAAAAGGAATTCAGGTCTTTCGCGGCGGCGTCATGAACGTGCGTGAGAACGTCGTCCATGCGGCGCACAACATCATCAGGCGAGATGCTCGTGCTCTGCTTGCCGAGTTGGAACACCGCCTCTCGAACGATGATGTCCACGTATCGCTGAAAAAGGTATTCGCGCCATCGCGTCGAATCGGCTGTGAACTCGGCCAAGATCTTTTCCGCCAAAGGACGCGACGTGTTGATCCAGTAGTAACCCTGTTGCACGTCTTGTGGCCGCTGATAAACGGCCGGGTGTCGGGCATCGCATTGGAACGGCGTTGAAGCGAGTGAATCGAACGGGTCGGTGTCTTCGGTGCGGATTGAATCCGTCTTAGACTACGCTCTGAAGATCGATGGAAGAGCGATGAAGAATCGAGACGAGCCGCGGGCCGTCAATCAGGGTAATCGACGGTTTGTGGGAGTGACGTGACTCTAGAATCGCTGCGCGCGTGTAGTGGCTGGTCGTTACGAACAAGCCGCGTGCAGTTGTACTCAGAGCACCGCGAAAGTGATTCATTTCGACACCGCCAACTGCGTGCCTCCAGCGTTTCGCCTGCACTTGGACGTGACAGCCAGCGAAAAAGGCATTTTCCTCTGCGGCATAGGCATTCACGTCGATGCCGCCGTCCGCCGAACGCGGCGTGACCGTCACGTTAACGAACCCATTCCGCTCCATCATAACCTTGATGAGTTTTTCGAATCGGTAAGGATCGATATCCAGAAGTGCCGTTCGTAGCTCAACGGTTTCTCTCGTCTCAGCTACCTGCTCATCTGGCATTGCCGACTCAACGACGCGCTCAAGATCAGTTAGCGGGTTGGCAGCGCGGCTCTTCACAAGAAGGCTTGCGGTCAGTGACAGCGATTCCGAAATCGGAACCAAGTCGCACTCGTGGTGAATACGAAACTCGAACAGCCAGACTTTGCGAAGTGTGCGGCGACGATCCACCTGCAACTCTTGGGAATGACGCAGCAGTTCCAATAGACCAAGGAAACGGTAGGTCTGTTGCCCGACGTTGATGAACCCGAACAGAGGGATGGGAGCTTGGTATTGTTCGAGCAGCCGTTTGTTTCTGCCCGTCAATAGCTGGTCGCCCTCTTTCCCTTGAGCCGTGTAAGTCAGCACATCGCCTTCGATTCGATCTCGGTATGGATTCTCGCCAATGTTTCGGCTGGTCGTTTCAGCAGTTGTCAGAACGGCAATGTGACGAAGCGCCTTATCATTGCGAAGAGATGGCCGAATTCCTCCGAGGTTTTCGACGGCCAACGCAAAGCGGATTTGGTCGTTCGTGTAAAGATGCCCAACACGGAATTCGGTGACATTGTTCATTGCGTCCGGTGAACTCATGCGGCGAATGCTGTAATGGGTTCGTCCTCAGTCTGAAGGGGATGGTTGCTGTGACCATCCAGGAGAAATGCTGGGAGAGGCTTCAAGCAGCGTTCGATGTCAGCAACCGATTTCGCTAGTGCGAACAGAAGGAAACCAAGATCAGTGAATCGAGCGCCCTGGCGCACGATTGCGGCAATCTCGTGAGCGCGCGCGCCGTTCACACCGCTGATCAATCGATCATTGACGGCCTCGTACGCGGAAACCTGACGGTTCTGTTGGTCAAGAATTTTGGCAAATTCGTTCCGCACTCTGTTCCATTCGGTCGTCGGCACATGGAAGTGTTTCTCCACGCCGAACAAGCCGGAGCCAACCAAGTACACGCCTTTGCCACCGTGCAGCGCATTGCCAATCGCACGTGCCTCACACCCGACGAGTTCTTGACCAAATCGAGCGACAGCTCGGCGATAAATTTCTTCGGCACTTAACGGCTCCGTGCTTTCCATGAGGATCGGAAAGGCAAGCTGGCTCGCGGTCAAACGGTTGAGTCGAACCTTGGGTTGGCTCGGTTCAGCAAATGTGACCGTCACACGCCGTGCCGCCCGCAAGCGAAGAAGAAACTCACCTACACCCACCCGCTTGAATTGATCGAGGTTGCGCAACTGACGCTGTGCCTCAACGACCGTCATTTCAGCGCCCGCGCTCAAAAGCATCTCCGCAAGTTTGGTTGAGAAGTCCTGCGCCTTGGCATCACCGGGACCGCCGCCACTCGTGACCGTCGGGCCAGCATGGAATGGTTTCATCGAGCAAACCGAAAAGGCGAACGTAAGCTGGGACAGGGTACGTTGGAGAGAAGCCCCGCTGTGTCAGCCACTCGTTCAGCAACTCCGGAGTCAGCGGGCAGGTCACCGACAAACAACGCTCCCGAACCATTTGAAGCAAGGTCGGAACCTGTGGCCCGGAAGTCTTGCGAAGCAGAGTGAATTGCTTTTCTAAAACCTGCCGAACGCGCTCACGAGTGAGTCCTTCTCGCCGTCCAAGCTGTTCCAGGGTTTGCGGTGGGAGTTGCCGTCCGCCAATTCGGCCAAGCAACAGGTTGCGATCACGCTCGTCCAGTTTCTCGATGCCGGCATCAAGCAGGCGGGCGAGCACAACAGGCGCAGCGGCTGCGTCGCACGCAGCGGAATCAAATTCTCCTTTCTCCGCACGGGCAATTAGCAGCCACACTTCGCGAATCGTTTTACGGCCACAGTTGCGATAGTGCAGGAGTTCAGAAGGAGTTCGACTGTGCAAGTCGCCGAGCCGGCGGAGCCCGGCTTTGATCATCAAGCCTGCGAGTCGCTCCGAGATGGGTAAGTCAGAGAACTTCAGTGGGCGAATGTGTTCAGCGATCAGGAACTCATTAGTCGCGGTGCCGGTGGGTTGTTGAGCGGAGGCAATGCGCGGGTTGAGGCCCGCGTGTTGCAACTTGGTGATGATTTCGCGCAACTCGGCGACCGTCTTCTTGCCGCAATTCCTGAACTTCTCCACCTGTAAGTAGGAGCGGTTGTGCAAGTCACCCAAAACCCGAATCCCCGCGGTTTTGAGAACACCGTTAAGTCGTACCGACATAGACAGCCCTTCAACCCGCTGACCGCGGGCCTCGACAGGGACGTAAATAAGTTCGGGTTCCACTGATATTTCACACCGCCATAACCGGTGTGCATTCACGGCGAGGTGTTACGTCCATGCAAGCTAAAGACCAAGAGCAATGCAACGCTTCGACGTTCCACTGCCGATTAGTCACCACTTATCCAGCAGCGTGCGAAGTCAGAGGATGTACACAGAGCAGGTTTCTCGGAGCGGGTGAGCGCGACGCTCTACTCCTCGCCATCGGCTTTCGATTTGCCAGAGCGGAAGCCAATCAAGCGGCGGCCTTCGGGGTAGGCCCAACTGGTGGTGTCTTCAAGTTGGCGTAGCGCATCCAAGATCGTTTCGAGGGAGTCGCCGTGGAGCTTTTGCGTGCGTTCCAGTTCGGCGAGCTTGCGGCGCAGCGCGGAGTAACGGCCCAAGTCCTGCCGCAAAGCGACAAAGGCCCGCACCACGAACACGCTCATCTGCACCGCCTGCGGGCTGTTCAGGACGTTGGCGGCCATGATCGCGCCGTGCTCGGTGAAGGCGTAGGGGAGGAACTTGCGGTGCCTACCCCGCCCGCTCTTTAAGATCGCCATTTGCGATCTTAAAGAACCCGCTTCCTCGCGAGTCAGTTGAAACCGGAAGTCCTGCGGGAATCGATCGAGGTTGCGCTTCACCGCCTCGTTGAACCGAAACGTCGGCACACCGTAAATGCGCGCCAAGTCCGAATCGAGCAGGACGCGCTCGCCGCGAATCTCGCGAATCATCGGCTCGACTGGTTCGAGCACGGTCAGTTGTTTGCGCTGCTTCGGCATGGCCTGTTGTGGTTGCGAATTGCGACCAGTCCCATCGCTGGTTCAAGGTCACAGTTTGTGATCTTGAACGTCATCACCACTTGTAGCCGCAATTTGCGACTTCAAGTTGCTCGCAAAATTTGCGCCTCCGATCCGCGTTCAGCGGGTTGGGTTGGCAACTCATGGGCGGGCGGATTGTGAGAAAGAACGCGCGCGGCGCAAGCTTTACGTCTTGATAGGGTGAGCGCGTGAGCGCCAGCACTGCCAATTTCACCCACGAATCACCCCTTGCGCGGCAGCACGGCGTTCTTCACCTCGGGATGGCTCAGCAGATACGCGCGGCGATGCTCGACGAAACTTTTCAGACTGATGACGCCGCGGGGCGGGCCACCGGGACCGCGTGGGCCTGGCTCGGGGTTGGCTTCCGGCGCGGCGGCGGACGCAGCGGAAACGCCCGCCGTGAAAGCCTCAAATGATTCCAGCTTGTGCGTGTCCTTCTTCACGTCGTCGGCGATGAGCGCCTGATATTTCTCGGCGAGCGGGCCAACCTTTTTCCAGTCGAGCCATTCTTCCGCCATCTGGCGGACGTAGCCGAGGTAGCGCGCGCGCAGCGCGGGCACGGCGAGCAGTTTGTTCAGCAAGGGTTTCTTCGCGTCCGTCATGCCGGCAAAGGGATCGAGTTCCACGCCGCGCGTCGCCGCTGGTCCGCCACCACCAGGACCGCCGCGTCCGCCCATGCCGGGACCTTCGGGCGCGCGGAAGGTTTCATTCGAGTCGTGCGGCACGATGTGGAACTTCCCGCCCTCGTTCTGCACCAGATTGAAATCGCTGGCCCGCGTCCAGTAGCCGTCGCTGTTGATGAACACGTTTTCCAGCGCCAGAAATTTCAGCGCGCCGTCAATGTCGAGAACGGGCGCGAGCTTCTTCTCCAGTTCATCGGCCGGTGTTTCGTTCAACACGCGGCAGAGCTTGATCAAGTCCGCCCACGATTTTGGATCGTCCTTCGATTTGATCTCGTAACGCTTCTTGTATTCGGCCACGTCGTCGCCCACGTAGGTCAGGCCGCCATCGCCGCGCGGACTGCCGGGGACTTTCCAGCGCGCGCCCTTGGTGGAATTGAACACCTCCTTGGTGAACTCCTTGTTGACCTGCTGCGCGCTGACGTAGATGCCCCAGCTTTCGCCATTGATGACCACGCGCACGTAGTTCGCCTTGGGCGCGGGCAGGTAATCGCGCGCGGCCTGATAATACAGCACCGAGCGCAGGTAGGTCGGGTCCACATGCGAGTTCAGCAGGTTCAACGTGCGGTAGCCGAGCAGGCGCTGTTTGCCGTCCACAAAATCCATCGAGAGATTCAGCGAACGCTTGCGCCCCTCGCCCACGGTGAAGAAGGACGAAGCGCCGCGAAAGTGAACGCCCACGTCCTGGTAAGTTTTTCCATCCACAATGAGCTTCGCCGGCACGTCCACATCGCTGTGATAAAAATCCGCGAGTTCCTTCTCCCAGTCCGCGTTCTCGAAATCGAGGAACAGCGTGCGCAGCGCGAGCGCGTCGTAGAGCGGCGTGTTGGTGGGAAAAGATTTCACGCTTGCGGGCGCGAGCTTCAGTCCCGGCTCGGGCGGCGATTGATTGCCGCCGCCGCGCATCCGCGGCCCGCGCTGTCCGCGACCGGCGGCTTTTTCTTCCGCGAGAAATTCACGCGCCTTCTTCCGCTCGGCGGCGTCGAGGCGTTTGTCGGCGTTCTTGTCGAACTTGGGAATCAATTCCACCGCCTGCCCCGGCCCGCCGAAACCGCCTGGACCACCGGGTCCGCCGAAGCCTGGACCTCCAGGCTGAAACCTCGGCGGCGGGCCATCCAAGCCCGGCCCCGGCGGACGCTGCGCCTCACGGCGCGGCGGATTGTCGGCCTGGCCAAACACGGAATGAGAAAGAAACAGTGCCGCGCCACACAGCGCACCGGCCCGAAGGAAATTCAATTTAGCAAACATGACGCTCACAGAGACAAGCGCGGCCAGGCGCGAGTTACCGCCAAATTGTTAAGGCTTGGTAAAAGCCAAAGTCTCGCCCCACCGAGAATGGTCGCTCAGAGTTGCAGCCAAATTCGCAAGCGTGTGTCGAGCTGGTGACCATCAGCCGCAGTCAAAACACCGACGGACTCACGACCAGCCTTTCCTCGACCGTCGCGACTTGTGCTTTGATTCCGCAGGGAACATTCAAGCCCGCCGCGCGCCAGTCCAGGAGCGGGAAATCCGTGTGGGCCAGAACCGAGGAGATGGGTACGAGGAAAAGGTCGGGGCCGTCGCGCCCGATGACGACGGCGGGGCGAACTTTGCGGCTGGTCAAATCCGTGAACGGAATCGGCAGGAGAACGACCTCATTTCGTGAGCAGTGCATTGAAGCCATCGTCCGCGTCGTTGTTCCAGACTTTCGTCAAGGATTCCTCGGAGAGTTTGAGCCACGCTTCGCGCTCCGGATCGGATTCGATGGTCACGCGCACATGGGAATTTTCCGGCAGGGACAGCGGACGTGGCAACACGAGTTTGCCCTTCTCATAAATGGCATCCACAGTCGTTGCCCAGCCGCCTGCCGGGAGATGACGCTAGAATTGCGGCCCGATGAACCACGGGGCGAATTCTTCGTCGCCGATGCCGCTCAACTCGCTCTTGGTTTTCTCACCGCTGGCGACGGAGATGATTTTCTCGAAGATCCGCTGGCCGACTTGTTCGACCGTTTCCGTGCCGTCGAGGATGGTGCCGGCGTTGAGGTCCATGTCCTCGGTCATCCAATTGTAGAGCGTGCTGTTGGTCGCGACCTTAATGCAGGGCGCGGGCTTGCAGCCATAGACGCTGCCGCGCCCCGTGGTGAAGACGCCGATGTTGCAGCCGCCCGCCACGAGTCCCGTCATGCTCACAGGGTCGTAACCCGGCGTGTCCATGAAGCCGAAGCCGGGCGTGGTGATGGCTTCGGCGTAATCATAAACGGCGGCGAGCGGCGCCTGCCCGCCCTTGGCAATCGCGCCGAGGCTCTTCTCGTAAATGGTGGTGAGGCCACCCTCCTTGTTGCCGTAGCTCGGATTGTTATCAATGCTGGCATTGAACATTTTCGCGTAATTTTCCCACCAATGAATCTGCCGGATGAGCTTGTCGGCCACGGCCTGGTTCACGGCGCGATGAATGAGCAGATGCTCCGCGCCGTAAATCTCCGGCGTCTCGGCGAGCACGGAGGTGCCGCCGTGTGCGACGAGCCAATCGCTGGCAACGCCGAGCGCGGGATTGGCGGTGATGCCGCTGTTGCCGTCGGAGCCGCCGCAGTTTTCGGCGAGAATCAATTTGCTGATGGGCTGCGCAGTGCGGCGCGCTTCGTTGGCGAGCGGGAGCAATTTCGCCATCGCGGCGACGCCAGCCTCCACGGATTTCCGCACGCCGCCCGTGCCTTGAATGGTCATGAAGGTCGGCGCGTTCTCGCCGGGCTTCAGTTTCGCCAAGTCATAATTCTCGCGCAGCCCGCCGACCTGGTTCATCTCGCAACCGAGACCGATCATCACGTAGCCGGAGATGTTCGGATGCCGCGCCATGCCCACGGTGACGCGTTCGAGCAGCTTCAAACTCTCCGCCGCCGGGATGCCGCAGCCGACCTTGTGCGTGAGCGCGATGACGCCATCAACGTTCGGAAAATCGCGGCGCAAATCCTCCTCACGAAAACGCTCCTTGATGTAGCGCGACACGGAGGCCGAGCAGTTCACCGTGGAAATGATGGCGAGATAATTGCGCGTGCCGACCTTGCCGCCGGGGCGGAGAAAACCTTGAAACGTGCGCGCGTCCGTCGCAGGCGCAATGGGCCGCACGTCCGTACCCGCCGTGTAATCGCGCGTGTACGCCTGGCAGACGAGATTGTGCGTGTGGACGTGGTCGCCCGCCGCGATGTCGCCCTGCGCGAAGCCGATGATCTGTCCGTAACGCCGCACTGCCGCGCCGCGGGCGATGGGCACGAGCGCGATCTTGTGCCCGGCGGGAATGGTCTTGGCCACCAGGAGGCGTCCGGCGTCGTGCCATAATTCCACGCCGGCTTTCACCGTGCGCTTGGCCACAGCCACGGCGTCGTCCGGGTGCAGGCGGATGAAAGCGTCATCAAACTTTTCGGACATGCGAGGAGGATGGGGAAAAAATCCCAAAACCCAAATCTCAAATCCCAAACAATTTCCAAGCTCCAAGCTCCCATCGGCCAGCCGCGCTCCGGCAGGTGTGATTAGAAGTGGCGGTCCCCGACGAGGTGGGTTTGGTCCCGCAGGGCGGGACCAAACCGTAGTGGGACAGCCGTCTCGGCTGCCACCAGTCCACTGGCCGTCCCGGCTGGTGTCCCTTCAGCCGGGACGGCCAAAGGACTGCGGCAGGCGGGACGCCTGCCCCACTACGCGATGGTCGCGGCGCGACCAGTTCCACCACGCTGGCCCGCGCGGCCCTCCCCCACTATTTTTGCCCGCCACTTTTAATCACACCCCGCTCCGGCTCCTTGCTTCCAATCGCACTCGCAAACATCACCGGACTCGCCTCGTCCCCGAGACCGTGTTTCCATCCCGGCGTGTCACGACCTGATTTGGAAACGCGTGTGTCATGAAACTGGCCTTGCTGCTCTTCGAGTATTTTCCGTTCGGCGGCTTACAGCGCGACTGCGTGAAGATCGCGCAGCGCGGCGCCGCGCGCGGCCATGAGGTGACGATTTTCACCCGCTCGTGGCAGGGCGAACGTCCCGCCGGGGTGCGCGTGGAACTGCTGGCCGCGCGCGGCTGGACCAACGTGGCGCGTAATCGCGCCTTCGCCAAGGACGCCGCGCGTGCTGTCGCCGCCGGTGCTTTCGACGGCGTGGTGGGCTTCAACAAACTGCCGGGCCTGGACGTGTATTATGGCGCGGACCCGTGCTACGTGGCGAAGACCGCGCGGCTGAAAGGTGCGTGGCATCGCTGGACGCCACGCCATCGACATTTCGCGGAGGTGGAGGAAGCGGTCTTCGCGCGCGGACAGCGCACGCACGCGCTGGTGCTGACGGAAGAGGAGATTCCGCGCTACGAGGAATTCTACGGCACGGAGCGGGAGCGGTTTCACGTCCTGCCGCCGGGCATTGAGCGCAGAACTTTTTCCGCGACACAAAAGACGGAAACTCGCGTGCGGCTGCGGCGCGACCACGGCTGGAGCACGGAGGAGCAACTCCTGTTGCTCGTCGGTTCGGGCTTTCGCGTGAAGGGGCTGGATCGCGCGATTCAATCGCTCGCTTCGTTGCCGAAGGAGGCACTCGAGCGCACGCGGCTCGTGGTCATCGGGCAGAGTCATCCGGCGGAGTTTGCGGTGCTGGCGAAACAACTGGGCGTGAGTGACCGCGTGCATTTTCTCGGCGGGCGCAACGATGTGTTCGACTGGATGCTCGCGGCAGATTTGCTGGTGCATCCGGCGCGCAGCGAATCGGCGGGGATGATTTTGCTGGAGGCGCTCACGGCGGGACTGCCGGTGCTGGCCACGGACGCGTGCGGTTACGCCTTTCACATTCAACGCGCGGATGCGGGGCGTGTGCTGGCTTCGCCGTTTGCACAGGAGCAATGCGACCACGCCGTGCGCGAGATGCTGACGTCGCCGCGCCGCGCCGAGTGGAGCGCGAACGGCGTGCGCTACGCCGCGCGCGAAGACCTCTACAGTTGCCACGACCGCGCGGTGGAGTGGATTGAGAAGCTGATCGCGGTGCCACGGTGAGAGCACATCTGCGGATTCAGCCGTCCGAAAGCGGCGCTGAAGCGACCGCACTCCAAACGCTGGCGCGCAGCATCCAACGCTCGCGAAGCGTTTGGAGTGCGGTCGCTTCAGCGCCGCTTTTCTCCCGGCCAGGACGGCATCGGCCATGAGTAAGCGCACCTCCAAAACTCGCCCGCGCTCTGGGTGCATCGTGGCACTGTTGCTTGGTAGTGGGACCGGCGCCCCCGCCGGTCAGGAGTCTCACAGGCGCCCCCGCCTGTCGTTCTGCGGGCGGGGGCGCCCGCGAGACTCCTGACAGCCGGGGGCGGCTGTCCCACTATCTGCAATCGTGGCAAAACATGCACCCATGCACCCCGCGTTCTTCATCCACACGTTTGACACCCGCGCGCGGTCTGTTACCAAAACGCCATGAAAATCTCCGTGCTCTCCATATTGTTGCTCTCTGCCGTCGCGGCCGTCGCGGCGGACGCCAAGTTCAAAGTCAGCGAGTTCACCTTTCAACGTCCCGAGAAATGGGAATCCGTCGAGACCACCTCGGCCATGCGCAAGGCGCAGTTGAAGGTGAATGACGCGGAGAAGAAGACTTCCGCCGAGGTCGTTTTCTTCCACTTCGGCGCGGGCGGCGGCGGTGGCACGCAGGCCAACATCGAGCGCTGGTATCGTCAATTCGAGGGGCCGCGCGAAAAGCTCGGCACCAAGACCGAGGAAGTGAAAGTCGGCAAGCACAAGGTCACCTACGTGCAGGCGGAGGGAACTTTTAACAGCGGCATGCCCGGTGGACCGACCACGCCCATGACGGGTTACGCCATGCGCGGCGCGATCATCGAAGCCGCTGAAGGCGACGTGTTCGTGAAGATGACCGGCCCGGCAGCGCTGGTGAAGGCGTCCGAAGCGGACTTCAAGAAGATGGTGGAGTCGGCGTTGAAGTAGTTGATCTGATGCTAGGCGCTTCTTTCCAATGACGTCATCTGAACACGCAGTGCTAGTGAAGCAGGAGTCCGCAGGCAGCATTTTGCTTGGCGTTGACCGCGCCCACGCTCGGCAGTTTTATACAGATATTTCAGTCCGTGTCGTTGAGGAGCAAACGGGAGAAGCTCCATACTTCGAGAAGATGACGGTTTGGCTTTCATTAATCGGGAGCATCGTTGCCTTACTTGTATCGTTTTGGTTCGCCATTCTTGCATTCCGGTGGTGGAGCGTAATTGTCATTCCAGTCGCGTTGATGCTGTGGCTACTTTACGCTTCGCGCTCTACAGCAGGCACATCAAGACTGCTTGGTAGCACTGTGGTTGTCGCTGGTGTTGTCGCGCTGCATTTTCTTCGACCTGACGCTCAGCGATTCACACCGTTCCTCTTGTCGTTGGCACTGGCGTTATGGCTGTACCGTTTCGTTTACATTTCAGCCACGCATTTCCTGCGTAGCTTCATCATTCGCAACCACAGGGCATTCACTTATGTTCACGAGTTCATCACAATCCGAAGCGCCTAACTGTGTGCTGGAGTGAACTCCGCCACACTGATTACTGATTCACTTTCCCCCGCCTCCGTCTCATCCTTGCGCCGTGCTTAACGTGTTCATCGCTCTCGGAATCGGACTCGCGCTGGGCGGCGTGATTGGCTGGTTGCGGGCCGCGCGGCGCGGCGGGCGCGAACGAAGCTCGTTGCTCCGCTTCTGCCGCGAAGCGGCCCAGGAAATTAGCCAGACACGAAGTGTCTGGGTGGCACACCGCAAGTTCCTGCGTCCTGAAAGGACGCAGGAATTCCGCCGTCCCGTTGGGACGGAATTTTTTTGCCGGCCCACCCGGCACGTTGTGCCGGGCTAATTTCCCCGGTCGCTCCGCGACAGGCAGTGGAAAGCGCCTCAGGCCACTCCAAGAAGCATTCAGGTGCTGGCACTGATTACTGATTCACTTTCCCCCGCCTCCGTCTCATCCTTGCGCCGTGCTTAACGTGTTCATCGCTCTCGGAATCGGACTCGCGCTGGGCGGCGTGATTGGCTGGTTGCGGGTCGCGCGCCGGAGCGGGCGCGAAGGAAGCTCGTTGCTCCGCTTCTGCCGCGAAGCGGCTTAGGAAATTAGCCAGACACGGAGTGTCTGGGTGGCACACCGCAAGTTCCTGCGTCCTGAAAGGACGCCGGAATTCCGCCGTCCCGTTGGGACTGAATTTTTTTCCGGCCCACCCGGCACTTTGTGCCGGGCTAATTTCCTCGGTCGCTCCGCGACAGGCAGTGGAAAGCGCCTTGAGCCACTCCAAGAAGCATTCAGGTGCTGGCACTGATTACTGATTCACTTTCCGCCGCTCCCGTCTCATCCTCGCGCCGTGCTTAACGTGTTCATCGCTCTCGGAATCGGACTCGCGCTGGGCGGCGTGATTGGGTGGTTGCTGGCCGCGCGCCGGAGCGCGACGAGCGCGGCACCCACGGAGTCGCAGCCGCTCATCGAGGAATTGCGCAGCCGCAGCGCCGCGTCCGAAGCGGAACTCGCCGACACGCGCGCGCAACTCACCGCCGCGAAAACCCAGTGCGCCACCGCCGAGGCTGAGCGCGAGGCGGCGCGGCAGCTTCTCGAACAACAACGCACGTTGCACGAGCAGGCATTGCGCGAGGCGCGCGTGAGCCAGACGAAGGCGATTGATGATTTGCGCGAAGCCTTTCGTGCGCTCAGCGCCGAGGCGTTGCAGAAGACGCAGCCGGAATTTCTCCGCCTCGCCAACGAGACGCTGGGGAAATTCCAGGAGTCCGCGAAGGGCGATTTGAAGGAGCGCCAGCAGGCCATCGCCACGCTGGTCGAGCCACTCAAGCAGCAGTTGGAGACGTATCAGCGCCGCCTGCAACAGTCCGAGGTCGCGCAGTCCGCCACGCTCGGCGAAGTGAAGCAGCAGATTGAAAATCTCGCGCTGCAAAGCCAGACGTTGTCCACCGAGACCTTCGCGCTGCGCAAGGTGCTGAGTTCCAACCAGGCGCGCGGACGCTGGGGCGAGGAGACGTTGCGCCGCGTGGTCGAGGCCGCCGGCCTGAGCGCGCACTGCGATTTCATCGAGCAGGCGCAGAGCGACGACAAGAAGCCGGACCTCATCGTGCGCCTGCCCGGCGACCGCTTGATCATCGTGGACTCGAAGGTGCCCGATCTGGACTTCATCACGGCGGTGGACGCCGTGGACACGACGAAGCGCGCGGAGGCGCTGGCGCAGCACGCGGCGAAATTGAAGGGAACGATCCGGGCGCTGGCCGAACGCGATTACCCGAGTCAGTTCCCGAACGCGCTGGATTTCGTGGTGTTGTTCCTGCCCGCCGAGTCGTTGTTCAGCGCCGCGCTCGAAGGCGATCACGAGCTGATGATCTGGGCGCAGAACCGGCGCATCCTCATCGCCACGCCGTCGTCGCTGATCGCGATTTTACGCTCGGTGAGTTTGAGCTGGCAGCAGCATCAGCAGACGGAGAACGCGCGGGCCATCGCGGACGCGGCGCAGGAGTTGTTCACGCGCGTGGCGAAGTTCACCGAACATTTTGAGAAAATCCGCGCCGGACTGGAGAAGGCGAACGGCGCGTTCAACGAGGCCGTGGGCAGCTACGAGCGCATGGTGGTCCCGAGCGGCCAGCGCCTGATCGCGCTCGGCGGCACGGATGCCGGCAAGGAGTTCAACGAGGTGAAGCCGATTGAGACGGCGCTGCGACCGCCGCCAGAGCCGGGTGCAAACGGGTGAAGGAGCGCGGACCGCTGAGTCCGCGTGTTCTTGAGGCGAGAACCACGGAAGACACAGAAGACACGGAATTAAAACGAGCGGACGGAACACTTCATCTTCCCCTTCCGTGTTTTCCGTGTCTTCCGTGGTTGAACAGTTTTCCCCGATGAACGCGCGGACTCGGCGGTTCGCGCTCCGCCGGAGTTTCTATTTGCGGCGCTCTGCCGAGACGCCGCTACACTCGCGCGCATGAATTACTGGCTCGTGAAGTCGGAACCGGAAGCCTACGCGTGGGAAACGTTCGTGAAGGAGAAGCGCGCCGCGTGGACGGGCGTGCGGAATTTCCAGGCCCGGAACAACCTGCGCGCGATGAAACGCGGCGAGCTGGTGCTGTTCTATCATAGCGTTTCGGAGAAGCAGATTGTGGGTGTGGCGCGCGTGGAGAAGGAGGCTTACGCGGACAAGACCGCCGAGGAAGGCGACTGGTCTTGCGTCGATCTCGTGCCGGTCAAACCGTTCACCGAGCCGGTGACGCTGGCGCAAATCAAATCAGACAACGCGTTTGCAGACATGCTGTTGTTGAAGCAGTCGCGCATCTCGGTCACGCCCGTGTCGTCGGCACACTTCAACCGCGTGCTGGTGCTGGGCGGGACAAAAGTTTAGGAGCGCGGACCGCCGAGTCCGCGTGTTCATTCACCAAGCTGTTCAACCACGGAAGACACGGAAAACACGGAAGGGAGGATGAAGTGTTCTGTCCGTTCTTTTTCATTCCGTGTCTTCTGTGTCTTCCGTGGTTATCGCCTCAGAAACACGCGGACTCGGCGGTCCGCGCTCCAGGGGCGCAATTGCCGCGTTGCCAATCCTGAACTCGCCTGCTAACCACGGGCCATGCGCGGTTGCCCTTACCCAGACCGTTCCGCCTCTTGGCGCGCGCGCGCGTTTTCCCTCGTCGAGCTGCTGGTCACGCTGGCGATCATCATCGTGCTGTTCGTGGTCATGTACGGCTTCGGGTCGAAGAGCCATCAATACCAGCAGAAGATTGTCTGCCAGAAAAATCTCACGACCATTCTGGTGGCGCTGGAGATTTTCGCGCGCGAGAACGACGGCTTGTTTCCTGTGCTGACGAACGCACTGACTTCCGAAGAACCGCTCGCGCAACTGGTGCCGAAATACACGGCCATGACGGAAATGTTCATCTGCCCCGGCAGCAAGGACCGGCGCATCCCCGACGGCGAACTCTTCACCAAGCGCCGCATCAGCTACGCCTACTACATGGGCCAGCGTGCGGAGAGCGGTGCGGAGTTGCTGATGAGCGATCAGCAGATTGACACGCGACCGAAGGTGCAGGGAGCACAGGTGTTTTCCACCCATGGGAAGAAGCCGGGGAATAACCATCACAAGTATGGCGGCAACCTGCTCTACGTCGATGGCCGCACCGAGAAGATTTCCGCGATCACACCCTATTCACTCATTCCGACGCAGGGCGTCGTGCTGCTCAACCCGAGGCAACCATGAAAATTCAATGCTCGTGCGGAACGAAATACGCCTTCGACGTGACGCCGGAGATGGCGGCGAACCCGGTGACGTTCCTTTGCCAGAACTGCGGCGCGGACAATTCGCTCGCGGTCAACAGGCTCATCCAGCAGCAATTTCCGGCCACTAGTACGGAGAGCGCGGCGGTGCCGGCGGTGGAAGCGAAGGCGCGGGTGAAGGTTGCGGTTCACGCCGCAACAGCGGCCCCGGAACAAGCTGAAGCTTGGACTCCAACGGCACCGCAGATGTGCCGCAAGCATCCGGGGAATTTCACGAGCGAGCAGTGTCGCGTGTGCAATAAACCGATCTGTCCGCAGTGCATGGTGCTGTTCGGTTATGTGTGCTCGGCGTTTTGCAAAAGCGAAGCGGAAGGTCGCGGTATCGATCTGCCGGTGTATGCGAATCAAGCGGGCGTAGCCGCGCGGCGCGAGACGCGCAAGCTGGGCAAGATCGTTTTCAGCATCGTGGGCGGCGTGGCGTTGCTGGTGGGCGGCTACATCTGGTTGCTCGCGGCGGGGTCGCGGCCGCGCGTGGTGTTCTCCGCGCCATTCAAGACGCCGGCTTACCACGGCGGCGGGAAATTGTACGCGCGCGATCTCGTGGTGCTGCACGGCGGGCAGCTCGCGCGCTTCGACTGGAAGGACCAGAAACAGATTTGGTCCGCTGATTTGATTGACCCGCAGAAGATTGACGCCGAAGCGGCCGAGGCGCTCGTGCAGGAGAACGCCGACCTCGAGGAGTGGAAGAAAAAAGGCGGCGGCGATTTCGCGCCGAACCGCCATAGCAAAGAAGAGTTCGCCAAGATGATTCTCACCCGCGCGCAGTCCGACTTCACGCTGCACGTTCACGAGCAAAACATCTGGCTGCGCTCGGACGAGAAGCTGGTGCAATACGACTGGGCCACCGGCCAGCCGGGCAAGGAGGTCGCGCTGAGGGGCGGCTTCGAGCGCGTGCAACCTTCGGCGGAGGGACTGCTGATCTTCGCCACCACGGACGCGGGCGAGGAATTGATCAAGATGGACTGGCAGACCGGCGAGACGCAGACGCAACCGTTGAAAAGATTTCCCACGCTCGCCGCGCTCAGTCGCACCAATGCTCTCGCGGCGCAGCGCAGTACGCCCGCCAATCCTGCGCTCAAAGGCTACAAGGTCGCGCAGGCGGATCCGCTCCAGGTGCGTCTCGCCGCGCCCGCCATTGCCGCGAACGCGGTGCAGAACCAGCGCATCGAACACGCTCTCGACGAGGACGACGACGAGAAGCGGCCGAGCGCCTTCCGTTTCGAGGACGCGGGCGGGCCGCAATTCATCCTCGACCGCGGGAACGTCGTGGAGTTCTCCGTGAAGTTGCTGGAGAAGAAAATCATTGAGCGCCAGGCCATGAAAGCGCCGCCGAAAAAATCCGCGCTCGATGGCAACGTCAACCAGGCCGCGACCGTGGCCATCGCCAACGAAATTTTCAACGACTTCCAGCGCGAGGCCACCGGTGGCGTCGAGAAGGAAGACGTGAGCCGCTACGAGGCGACCATCAAGCGCACCGCGCCGACCGCCGCCGAGACAAAGCTCGAAGTCACCGGCCAGCCCGAGTTCTTTCCGCTCACGACCGTGGATTTGATCGTCGCGGGCAAGACGCTGCACGTCCTCGACAAGACCGGCAAAAAACTTTGGGAGAGCAAATTGAACTTCGAGATCGGCGGCGGCTTCGGTCCCAATCTGTGGGGCGGCGACCTCGTCGCGAACGCCAGCGCGCCCGGCGTCGAGCGGGACGGGCTGCTCTACTTCTTCGATCAGGGCGTGCTCGCCTGTTTTGAACTCGCCACTGGCAACGCGCGCTGGCGTCAGCCCACGGTCGGCGTCACGAAACTTCTCTTCGACGACAAGGGCATGCTCTACGTGGACACCACCACCGGCTCGACCGACAAATTGAAATACTCCCAGCAGGTGGACATCTCGGACAAAGCCTACCCCGTCATCATCAAGATTGATCCCAAGACCGGCAAAGCCCTCTGGCGCTCCGAGCGGCACGGACGCCTCAGCCACGTCTTCGGCAAATTGGTTTACACCATCGAATGGCACGGCGGCGACGATGATGACGCGCCCTCCGGCCCGCACGCTGGTGTCCAGATGCCCCCGCACATCCGCCTCCGCCGCCTCTCCGCGAGCAACGGCGAAGTGAAGTGGGAACATTACCAGAAGCGCGCGCCGCTCAACGTGGACATCCAGAACAACACCATCCAGCTCGTGTTCAAGAAGGAGGTGCAGGTGCTGAAGTTCCTTGGGCCGTGATAATGGCGAACAGAATGGGGGAGGTGTTCTCTCGAATGTCTGCCTTGATTCGATGGGGCTGGATTGGCAACAACGCGCCGCGTGCGATTCGTCCTCGACACCAATGTTCTCGTGGCCGCTCTCCGCTCCCCGCTCGGAGCCTCGCACGCGCTGGTGTCCGCGCTGCCATTGCCCGGATGGGAACTGGTGCTTTCCGTGCCGGTGTATCTCGAATATCAGGATGTGCTCCTGCGCCCCGGTCTTGTGCCATCCGAGTTGTCGCGGTCTGACATCTTGGCCTTCTGCCGGTTCCTCGCCTCCGTGGCCCATGCCCAGGACGTTCACTTTCTTTGGCCGTCCTTTCTGCCCGATCCCAAGGATGACATGTTGCTGGAACTGGCGGTCGCTTCTGGCGCGACGCGCATCGTCACACACAACATTCGCCACTTCCAAGATGTGGAGAGCTTCGACGTCTGCGCGCTTGCTCCGGCTGCCTTCTTGCGGTCTATTGGCCTCCGAACATGAGTCAGTTGACCATCCAATTACCGGATTCCCTGCACGGCAAGCTTCGCGAATTCGCGGAGGCTGACGGCACGTCCGTGGAGCAGTTGGTCACCGCTGCTGCGGGCGAGAAACTCGCGGCGATGCTGGAAGGTGCCGCGTATCTTCAACGCGAAGGCGCGCTCGGCTCGCGGGCCGACTTCGAGCGCGTGCTGGCCAAGGTGCCAAAGGTGCCGCCGCAAGCTGGCGACGCCTTGGAATGACGCCCGGCCACCGGCTGGGCCGCTTTTCTTAGAACGCCGACTTGCATCAGGACTGGAGATGTCTGCTCGTTGAAGTTCGTCCGCAATCTTCGCCGCTCCGCTGATCGAGATCTGTGCGCCCGTTGCCGAACCCGGCAAAATTCTCATCTGAAAGTTTCAGGGCCTGCTTCCTTCTCCAAGATAAAACACCCGCGCAACATTGCTGCTGCGCGGGTGCCACCCAGACAACCAAACAGGCGGTAACAGGAAATTACTTCGGCGTGACTTCCATGGTCTCAGCCTTGGTATGAGGCGCGTCTTCCATTTCTTCCACCGTCGGGCCGGGCGGCGGCGGGACCAAGTCCCGATCGTGCTCGTGACCGGTCGTGGTCGTGGTTGCCGCCGGGGTTTCTTCGATCTTGTGGAATTTCACGCTCACGATCTTGCTGATGCCGTGTTCTTGCATCGTGACGCCGTAGAGCACGTCGGCCATGCCGATGGTGCGCTTGTTGTGCGTGATGATGATGAACTGCGAGTGCTCGATGAAGCGCTGGAGCACGCGCACGAAGCGGTTGATGTTCGACTCGTCGAGCGGCGCGTCCAGTTCGTCCAGCACGCAGAACGGGCTGGGCTTGACCTGGTAAATCGAGAACAGCAGCGCCACCGCCGTCATGGTCTGCTCGCCGCCGGAGAGCAGTGAAATGGTCTGCAATTGTTTGCCGGGCGGACGTGCCACGATGTCGATGCCGGACTCCAGCACGTCGTTTTCGTCGGTGAGGATGAGATCCGCCTTGCCACCGCCGAAAATCTCTACGAATAGGTTGCGGAAGTTCTCGCGGATTTGCAGGAAGGTCTGCATGAACATTTCCTTGGTCTGCGTGTTGATGCGGTTGATGACTTCCATCAGTTCCGTCTTGGCCTTCACCAAGTCGTCATACTGCGTGCTGAGGAAGGTGTGGCGCTGCTCGGTCTCTTCGTATTCCTCGATGGCCACGAGGTTGACCGGGCCCATTTCATCAATGCGCTTCTGCATCTCGCCGACCTGGCCGCTGATGGCGTCCCAGTCCGTACCCGCGCCGCTCGCGGCCATTTCCTCGGGCGAAAGCGTCTGCACCTTGGCCTGGCCTTCGTCGGCGTAGGTGATGGTGATGCACTCGCTGCGGATGTCATCAATGCTGACCTGATATTTCTGCTGAATGCGCTCGCGCAGGTTCTGCACGCTCATGTTCTTCTGCGCGAGTTCCACGTCCACGGTGCCGCGCTGCTGCTGAAGGGACGTGAGGCGCCCGCGCTGACCGCGCAGGTTTTCCTCGCGAGTAGAAACATCGGCATCCACGCCGGACTTTTCCTCGACCAGCCCGGCGGTCCGGGTGTTGACGATCTCGCGGTCGTGCTGGAGGCGCTCGATCTGTTGACGTGAATCGGCATTCTCCAATTCCGCCTGCTCCTTGCGCTTGATGCAGGAACTGATTTCGCCGCGCCGCTGGAGCGCAAGGGCGTTGAGTTCTTGAATGCGCTGTTCCAACGGGCCGCGCTGTTTGCCGAAGGAAGCGGCGAGTTGCTCGTCGGTGGCGAGCAAGACTTTCGTCTCGGTCAGTGCGGCGGTGGCGGTATCGCGGTGCTGGCGGAGATCGTCGAGACCGGTGCCGAGTTGCGTGACGAGTTCCTGCGCGGCCAACTCGCGGCGTTCGCACTCCGCGACCTGCGCGGCGAGGGCGGCGCGCTTGTCGTTCCCCGCCTTCTCCTGCGCGGCGAGGCTTTGGATTTCGTAAACGACGGTGTCGATCTTCTGATGCAGCACGCGCTGGGAATTTTGCAGCGCCTTGAACTCGCCTTCGTGCGTGGCGATGGCGACTTCCTGCGCGCGGAGCTCCGTCTGCGCCTGCTGGAGGCTGGCTTGCAACGTCGTCTGCTCGCTCTGGAGCGCGCCCTTGCTGCGGCTGATTTCCGTGACCTGCTCCTGGAGTGTCGCGAGCTGCGACGTGAGTTCCTTGATTTGATTTTTGCGGCCGAGAATTGAGGACGGCGCTTTGCCATTGTTGCTGCTGTTGACCGAGCCACCGGTGTAAATGCCGTGGCGGTTCAGCAACTCGCCGCCGCGCGTGACGTAATCAAATTCACCCTTCGTCTCGCGCCAGGCGTGGGTGGCGGTGGCGAGATCATCCACGATGATTAAGCGTCCGAGCAACGCGCTGATGAGCGGACGGATGGACTCGTCGGCCTCGATGACGGAGAGGGCGAATGTGCCTGTGCCCCCGGCATCCTGCCGGGTCGGGGCGTCCGAAGTAGTGGTGCTGCTCGTCGTCAGTGAGTCGCTACCCGGCGGGACGCCGGGGGCACCTCGCAGGCCGAGCGCGGCGATGCTCGCACGGCCCTGCTTGTTGCTGGCGAGACCGGCGAGAATTTCCTGCGCAGACTCGGGTTGCTCGGTCAGCACGAGTTGCAGGTTGTGGCCGAGCGCGGATTCGACGGCGGCAATGTATTCGTCCGGCACGCGAATCTTGTCGGTGAGCGAGCCGAGCACGGACTTCGATTGCTTGAGCGCCGCCTGCGCGCCCGCGCCAAAGCCTTCGTGTGATTCCTGCAACTGCTCCAGCACATTCAGGCGCGAACGCTTCTCGGCCTGTTGGCGCACGACGATGTCGAGTTCCTGGCCGATGCGATTCAGTTCGACCTGAATTTCCTTCAAGCGCGCCTGACGTTCCTCGACCGTGCCGCGACTGGTGGCGACGTTCAGTTTCTCGGATTCGACATTGGCGGCGAACTCATGCAGGCGCGTTTCGAGCCGCGAGCGTTCTTCTTCGAGCTGAATCTTCTCGGCAGAAAGTTTTTCGAGGCGCACGACGTTGCCTTCTTTCAGCAAGTCGAGCGCGTTGATTTCATTGCGCACGCGGGTCAGTTGCTGCGCGGCGGCGAAAGCGTCCGACTGCGCTTTGCGCATCGCGTCCTGCTTGGCGATCAACTCCTGCTCCACAGCCCGCAAGGCGTCGTGCTTCTGCTGCAATGCTTGGCGATGCAACGCGAGCGCGGCGGTCGCGGTGTTGAATTTCTCGGTAACGTGCGCGAGTTCGTCGCTCGCCATGCGGCTGCGCTCTTCGGCTTCGGTGATGTCGCTGAGGGCGCGCGTGTTCTGCTGTTCCAGTTCGCGCAGGCGTTCTTCGTTGAAGTGAATGCGGCTGTCGTGCCGGTCACACTCGCCCTTGAGTTCCATGCCCTTGCGTTGCGAGGTGGCGATTTGCTCTTCGAGTTCGGAAAGGCGCGAGCGCAGGAGCAGGATTTCATCTTCCGCGCGCAGCAAACTTTCGCTGCAAATTTCCATGTCCATTCGCAGGCGCGCGGCGGTCGTCTCGCGCTCGGTGATTTCCGCCACCAACACGTCGAACTGATGGCGCGCGAGCTGGGTTTCGAGATGGCGCAGTTCATCGGCGATTTGTTTGTAGCGACGCGCCTTGCCGGCCTGACGTTGGAGCGAACCGATCTGCCGTTTCACTTCGCGGATGAGATCCTGAATGCGGAGGAGATTTTGATCGGTGTATTCCAGCTTCCGCAGCGCCTCTTTTTTCTGCGACTTGAACTTGGTGATGCCCGCCGCTTCCTCGAAGACGAGCCGACGGTCGTCGGGCTTGCTGGAAAGAATCTGCGTGATGTTGCCCTGGGCCATGATCGAGTAGCTCGTCTTGCCCATGCCCGTGCCCATGAAGAACTGCTGGATGTCCTTGAGACGGCACGGCGTCTTGTTGATGAAATACTCCGAGCCACCGTCGCGGAAGACGCGGCGCGTGATGGTGACTTCGTTGTAAGCCATCTCGACGCCGGCGGCGCGCATGTGCTCCTCGTCCACGCCGCCGATGGTCAAGGAGACCTCGGCCATGCCGATGGGCTTGCGGCCATCGGTGCCGTTGAAAATCACGTCAGCCATCTCGCCGCCGCGCAGGGCTTTGGCCGATTGCTCGCCCAGTACCCACCTAATAGCGTCCGACACGTTGGACTTACCGCACCCATTGGGGCCGACGATGGCGGCTACGCCGGGTTGGAAATTGAGCGAGGTCTTGTCGGCAAACGACTTGAAGCCGAACATCGTGAGGTTCTTGAGATACATTACGGTTCCTACAAATAGTGTTATTGAATGCCGTGTAAAGCCGAAACCCACCACATATAGTGGGAAGTTATTCACAACGGCTACGACCAACTAGAGGAACCGAATCGGACGAGCCGTGGCTTCTGACGCGGAACCCGCGCGGAATGCTCAATAATGGCTGGAGAAATTTGGAAGGGCGAGGCACCTCACGCAAAGCGTCGCAAGGACGCGAAGGAAAAACAGTCCGGCACCTGCCTCTCCCCATTCGTCTGCCCCCATTCGTCTGCCAGTCTTTTTCCGGCTGCGGGACTGGCAAACGAATTGGGGCAGACGAATGGAGGCCCGAGCCGAAAAACTTCCGAACCATTTTTCCTTCGCGCCCTTCGCGTTCTTGGCGTGAGGAATCCTCTTCGGAAAACTTCCCGGAAAATTGGTTTGCTGCGCAAGGCCGCGCTCCTTAGAACTCGTTCAACCCAATTCCCAAGAGGATCACTTATGCACGACACCGTGGACGCGATCTTGAAACAAAAAGGCTCCCGCGTGTGGAGCGTTCCCGGCGAGGCCACCGTCTTCGAGGCCATCCAGCTCATGGCCGCGCGCAACATCGGCGCGCTCGTCGTCCTGCACGGCACGCGACTAGAAGGCATTTTCACCGAGCGCGATTACACCCGCAAAGTGGCGCTCTACGGCCGCTCCTCCAAGGACACCACCGTCAGCGACATCATCTCCCATGAGATTTGCGTGGCCGCGCCGGACAGCACCATCGAGGAGTGCATGAGGCTGATGACGACCAACCGCGTGCGCCATCTGCCCGTGCTCAACGGCGATGTGCTCGTCGGCGTCGTCTCCATCGGCGACTTGGTGAACTGGATCATCCGCGCGCAAAGCATGGAGATCGATCAGTTGCACAACTACCTCTCGGGGCAGTATCCGGGGTGAAGATCAGGAGCGCGGACCGCCGAGTCCGAGCGATCACGTCACGGCGGAACGCGCGGACTCGGCGGTCCCACACTCCCATCCTTCTGCTGGAATTGCCCCGCGAAATCGGCCGCGCAAGAAGCGGCGGCTGGGGACGAGCGAGCAGGGAGTCAGCGGCGTGTGGCGACGCGGCCCAACGAAGTGTGGAGTTACGATTTTGTGAGTGACCAGACGAGGGACGGACGGCGGTTGAGGTATTTGTGCGTGGTCGATGAGTTCACGCGCGAGTGTCTGGCGCTGGAAGTGCGGCGGAGTTTTCCGGCCTCGGCCGTCTTGGTGGTGTTGGGGGCGTTGCTGGCGCAGCGGGGTGCGCCTGAGCATCTGCGCAGCGATAACGGGCCGGAGTTTGTGGCGAAGGCGGTGCAAGCCTAGCTGAAGGACCAGGGCGTGGGGCCGCTCTACATCGCGCCGGGCAGTCCGTGGGAAAACGCGTATGTAGAATCGTTCAACAGCCGGCTGCGGGACGAGCATTTGAACCGTGAAGAATTTGCCCCCCTGTTGGAGGGGCCGCTGCTACCGTCGGGCCGTGAAACTGCGCGCCCGCCTCGTCCTTGCCCTCGCGCTCGTTTTGCTGCTCGCGTTCCTCGCGGAGCAGTGGCGCCGCGCGCATCTCGAATCCAGCCAGGACAAAAACATTCTCGCCGCCGCGCGCAAACACGGCGTCGATCCTGCGCTCCTCAAGGCCGTCATCTGGCGCGAGAGCAAATTCGATCCGCACGCGCGGGGCACGAAAGGTGAGACCGGTCTCATGCAAATCATGGACCTCACCGGACGCGAATGGGCCGACGCGCAGCGCCTGCCGTTCTTCGCACCCGTCATGTTGCGCGACCCGTCACGGAACATCGACTGCGGCACCTGGTATCTGCGCAAGCTCCTCCCGCGTTACACGAAGACGGACGATCCGGTTCCCTACGCGCTCGCCGATTACAACGCGGGGCGCGGCAACGTGTTGAAGTGGATGAAGGACGAGGCGGTCACGAACAGCACGGCGTTCATCGAGCGGATTGGTTTTCCCTCCACCCAGGCTTACGTGCGCGCAGTGATGGAGCGAAGGGAGAGGTATGCGCGGGAGTTGTTGGAGAAGTGATGCGCCGGGAAAACACCAAGCACCAAGCTCCAAACTTCAAAGAAGCTCCAACCAGCAAACATCAAAAAGACCCGTCGGCTGCTGAATGAAATACACGGTGCGGCCAGATCGTTCGGGTGGTTAGGGAGCTTGGAATTTAATGTTTATCTGATTTTTGGAGCTTGGTGTTTGGTGTTTCAGCATTCATCCCTCGTCAGCGCCATCATCCGCCGCTGCAATTCCTCTTTCAGTTCCTGGCGCTGCTCCACGGTCAGTTCGCGCGGGGCCTTCAGCGCGACGCCCACATTGATGTCGCAGCGGGCGAAGGGCAGGGGGATTTGAAACTTGTCCCAGCTCCGCAACTGGATTTTCGGATGGATGAAAACTGAGACGGGAATTACCGGCAGCCCGGTCAGTTGCGCGAGCGCGATGATGCCGTCGTGAATCTGGTAGCGCGGCCCGCGCGGGCCGTCCGGCGTGATGGCGACGGCGTGACCGCGTTTCACCCACGAGAGCAGTTCGAGAAACGCCTGCGTGCCGCGCCGGCTGGATGAACCGCGCGCCGCGTCCACGCCGAAATACTTCATCACCCGCGCGAGCATCCCGCCGTCATGGCTCGCGCTGATCAGGCACACCAGCCCCGCCCCATTGAGCTTCGGACGGGCGTAGCGTTGCCAGATGAGCATGGAGAGCGCGAGGCGGTTGTGCCACTGGCTGAAAATGACGGGCGAACGGAGGTCGCGATATGTGCCGTGCGGGTCGTGGAGGTGGCAGCGCCACGTTGCGGCGAAGGCGCGCAACGCGACGTAAGCGAGAAAAGCCGCCGCGTGATGATGCCACCGGAGCACGCGCGGCTTTTCGATGCGGCGCGCGGTTTTTAGTGAAGTGTCCGCCACGGTCACGCGCCTTTCTTAAGCGCGGCGCGCACGAGTTGCTCCACGCCGGCCTGTGCGCCGAGCAAGGCTTGCGCGCCGCGCACAGCTTCGTGTGCGTCCGGTTGTTTGAAACCGAGCGCGGTCAGCGCGGCTATGGCGTCGCCGAATTTTTCATCCTCCGGCGAGCGGGCGGCGCGTGGGCCGGCGGGTTCGAGCGCGGCGGACTTGCCGAGCTTGTCGCGCAGTTCCACCACGATGCGCTCGGCGGTTTTCTTGCCCACGCCGCTGATTTGCGAGAGCGATTTCACATCGCCCAGCGCCACCGCGCTGCGCAGCGCGCTGATGTTGATGCCGCTCAAAATGTTCAGCGCCGTCTTCGGCCCGATGCCGCTCACGGCGTGGATCAAGAGCCGGAACATGTCGCGCTCCGCGGCGCTCATGAAGCCGTAGAGCACATGCGCGTCCTCGCGGATCGAGAGATGCGTGAGAATCAGAATGTCGCCGCCGCGCGCGGGCAGCTTGTCGAATGACGAGAGCGGGATGAGCAGCTCGTAGCCGACGCCGCCGACTTCGACGGTGATCTGCGTGGGGAGCGAATCAATGAGTTTGCCGCGAAGGAAAGTAATCATGCTGGGTGATGGAGAAAATCAAACGCGCTTGGGTTGATCCAAGCTGTAACGCGAATTGGTTTGCGTGAAAGCCAGCGCCAGCGCCAGCGCATCGGCGGCGTCGGCCTCGGGCGGCTCGGGCAGGTTCAACATCCGTTGCACCATTTTGGCGACGGCGAGCTTCTGCGCCGCGCCGTAGCCGACGACGGCCTGCTTCACCTTGCGGGGCGCGATTTCAAAAATTTCCAAGCCCGCCTCCGCCGCCGCGACCAGGCTGGCCCCGCGCGCCTCGCCCATGATGAGCGCGGTCTGAAAATTCTGCGCGTAGAACAAGCCTTCCACGATGCACACGGTCGGCCGGTGCTTCTGGATTTGCTCGCGAATGGTGCGCGCGATCTGCGCGAGACAGCGCGACCGCGTCCAACTCGCCGGGCAGCGCACGGTGCCGTGGGCCAGGGCCGTGGGCTTTCGTTGATCCAGCCGCAGCACCCCATAGCCCGTGCCGCGCACGGACGGATCGATGCCGAGGATGATCGAGTGAACAGGTGCCACGTCCGCCGCCGCCTCCCGCGCCGGCACCTTGCGATGCGCGCGGCTCTGAAGCTGTTCAAACTGGCGGAGCGTGATTCCCACGGCGCGGATTAAAGCAAAACTCCGGCGCGAGTCACGCTTCACGAAAGCAAAAGCTCCGAACCATCGAAGGCTCGGAGCTTGCGAAACTATTGATCCGGTTCAACGACCCCGCTCGACGCCGCGCGAACCGGAATCACCGCGACTGCCGCCGCTGCTGCCGCCGGAGGAACTCCGCCCGCTGGATTGCGAGCCGCCCGAAGGCGCGCTGGCGCGGGGTGCGGAGGGTGCGGAATAGCTCTGCGCCGGCGCACGCGGAGCCTGTTCATACCCGCGTGGCGACGAAGTTGCGGGCGCGGCCTGACGCGTTACGGCCCGGCCCTCCGACGGCGCGGTCTGCGGTGTGCGCGCCGGTGCGGACGAGGGCGGTGGCGTATAAGTGCGCGTGGCCGGCGCGCTGTAGTTGGGCTGCGCGGAACTGCGGGCGTTGACCCCCGCTTCCGTGCCGCGCGAAACGGAGCCGCGTTGCGGAGCCGCATTCGGCACAGGCGTGGTGGCGCTGCGCGTGGAGGGCGCGCGGCCGACCGCCTCCGGGCGGGGCGTGTTCGCGCCCGAGTCGCCGAAGAGCGTGCGGCCGGTGCGCGTTTCGGTGGCGGTTCCGCGCGCGGGCGTGTTCACGTTCGGCGTGGGCCGTGTGGTCACGGGCGTGTTGCCGTTGACGGTGTTGTTGCGCGTGACGGCCGTCGCGCCACGTTGCGGCTCGGCGCCGCGCGAAATTTCCGAACCGCGCGCGGTGCGGGCGGAAGGCACGGTCGTCGCGGGACTCCCGCCCACCACGCCGCCGCTCACGGTCGAACGGTTGAACGTCACGGGGTTGTTGCCCGAGGGCATGGTGCCGTTGTCATTTCGTCGTGCGACGGTGGACTGGCCTTGGCCAGAGTTGCGCGCGCCGAGCGAGGTGGTGCGGACGGTCGGCGGCGTCTTGGGCAGTTCCGGGCGATAGACCACGCTTTCGCTGCCGCGGCGTTCGATTTGATCCGCGCGCACGCCGTTGCGGGTTCCCGCCAGTTCTTGCGAGGGCCGCGCTCGCACCGAGACTTCGCGAATGTTGTTCTGGCCCGCGCGCGCCGCCACGGTTTCCCGGCCCACGCCGCGATTGATGATCGTGTTGTTGTTTCCCACCACGTAGTTGTTGACCACCGTGGTGTTGCGATAAATGTCGTGCGATTGGTGGCGTGACACATGATGGCGATGATGATGGTGATCGCCAAAATGCCGGTAACTCACGAACGAGTAATGGAAGGCGGTGAGTCCGAAGTCAAACCCCACGCTCACGCCGCGTCCGTAGTAAGTGAAGCCCACGCCGTGATGGTAGTAGGCTTCCGGCGGCAGCGGTGCCCAGCCGTAGTAACCGTCCGTGTGGCGCCAGCTCACCCACGACGGTCCCCAGACCGTGCCCGGCGTCCAGACCCAGCCGCGGTGTCCGTGGTGATACCAGCGTCCGTAATGAAACGGCGCCCAGCCCCATGAGTAATCCGAGTTCCAATACCAGCCCGAGTCCGACCAGTACCAGCGGCCTCGATCCGAATACGGACGCCAGGCCGGCGTGGAGACCGCAACGGTCGGCTGCCAGCACCAGCCGTAGCCGGAGAGGTAAATCCAACTGCCGTACGGCGAGAGCGAATCGTAGAAGTAAGCCGCCTCCGTGGAAGGCGGCGGGGCGGCGACCGTCGATTCGGGCTGCGGAGCCGGCGCGGGAGCCGCCGGATAAACCGGAGTCATCGGCACGTTCGACACGGGCTGCGTTTGCACCCCGGCGGGCGCGGCGGCGGCGACGGCGCTGCCGTCGTGCTTCAACATCGCCGTGATGACCGTGCTCGAGACGCCGAGGTCGTTGAGATAAACAATTTGATCCGCGCCCAAGTTGAACGCGTCGGCATATTTTTCCACGTAAGTCAGCAGCACTTCTTCGCTGACGCCGGATTGCGCGAGCTTCACCACTTCGCTGAGACCGGGCGTGAGGGTCAGGTTCTCCGGTTTTCCCGTCGGCGGAATCTGCTGGAGAATGGCGGGCGGATTGGTCCCCGTGGCTGCGACGTTGGGCGGAGCGGAAGCGGGGGGTGCCGGGGGTGCGGTCGCGACTGGAGTGGCGAGCGGTTGTTCCGGAGCCGGCGCTGCGGGCGCGAGAACATAAGGCACCGGGGCCGGCGCGACGACCGTGCGGGGCTGTTCGGTTTCTGCCGCAGGCCGGGCGCAGCCGAGAGTGAAGACCAGTCCCGCCGCCAATCCCAGACTGGTGTGCCGGACAAAGTTCATTTTCATAAAACCTTTTTGCTTTCTCCTTCAGTGGCGCTGTTGGTTCGAGAACCAGCGCCAGTTGAAGATACATCTATCGACGGGCGCTCCCAGCCCCTATTCAGCCGCCCCGAAGTGACTGCAATCCATGCCATTGCGGGTGAAAAAACCGGCGGCGGGTGAAAGTTTTACAGCGGGGTTGAACGGGTTTGTCAGCGTCCGTCTGTCAGGGGTGGACCTGCGCGGGCGGAGCGGAGCCGAGACGGTGCTTTCGCTCGCGCGGAAATTTCCAAACAACCTCTGCCCCACGCCCAGGGCGCGAAGGGCGCGAAGTGAAAATACTTTGCGTCCTTCGCATCCTTGGCGTGAGGCACACCGTCGGCTGGTCGAAAGCGGCGTCGCCGTTCCACTCTGCCGCCCGCCGTCCATAGCGCGCTCGTTTCGTCTCGCGCCTCAAGGCCACAAATGCTGCTGGGCCAAAGGTTGAAATGATTCCACCTGCGCTCGCTGCCAGGACTCATCGCGTCGCAGTTCCGCCGCGAGCGCCGCCGCGACGGACGGCGCGGCGGCCATCGCCGCACGCGCATCAAGCAGCAGCGTCCGTGTGCGGCGCGAAAGAACGTCTTCGACGGTGCGCGCCATTTCATCGCGGGCGAATCCGCGCACGACTTCGGTAGAAATAATTTCCGGCGCGCTCCCTCCGCGCAACGGCAGGTCATGCGTCCGCGAGGCCCGCGCTTCGAGTCCGCCGACCTGCGCCGCCGTGTTCACCACGTCCTCACCCATCTGGCGATACGTCGTCCACTTGCCGCCGGTGATCGTCACGAGACCGGAGTTAGAAACGAGGATCGTGTGATCGCGGGAAAGTTTTTTGGTGGCATCGCCCGCGCCGGCTTTCACGAGCGGACGCAAACCCGCGAAGGTGCTGAGGATGTCGCCTTCGCACGGGGCGGTCGCCAGATACAACTTCGCGTGCTCCAGCAGAAACTCGATCTCCTGCGTGAAGGGACGCGGCTCCAGCGGTGTCTCGCGCACCGCCGTGTCCGTGGTGCCGATGATCACGCGACCGTGCCAGGGAATCGCGAAGAGCACGCGGCCATCCTTGGTTTTCGGAACCATCAGCGCGTTCTCGCCGGGGAGGAAACGGCGGTCCACGACGATGTGCGCGCCCTGGCTGGCGGAAACCATCGCGCGGCTCGCGAGGTCGTCGAGTTGGCGCACGGCGTCGGTGAAAACACCGGTCGCGTTAATGACCACGCGCGCGGCGATTTCAAATTCGCGCCCGCTCTCCTGATCCTGCGCGATGACGCCGCTGATCCGCGCGCCTTCCTTCAACAGCCGGGTGACACGCACGTAGTTCACCGCGAAGCCGCCGAGATCGTGCAAGGTGTTCGCCAGCGCGATGAGCAAGCGCGCATCATCGAACTGGCCGTCGAAGTAGCGCACACCGCCGCGCAGGCCGGCGCTCTGGATGGTTGGCATTTCACGCAACGTCTCTTCGCGCGAAATCAATTGCGACGGGCCGAGGCTGAACTTCCCGGACAGCGCATCATACAGTTTCAAACCGACACCGTAGAACGCGCGGTCCAAGACGCCGTAGGCCGGAACGATGAACGACTGGCGGCGGGTGAGTTGCGGCGCGTTTTGCAGCAGGCGGGCGCGTTCGCGCAGCGATTCACGGACGAGCGAAATGTTGCCTTGCCGCAGGTAACGCACGCCGCCGTGAATGAGTTTGGTGCTGCGGCTCGAAGTGGCTTTGCCGAAGTCATGTTGCTCCAGCAACAGTGTGCGATAGCCGCGCGCCGCTGCATCGACCGCCGCTCCCAGTCCCGTCGCGCCGCCGCCGATGATCAGCACATCCCAGCGCGTGGAACGATCTTCCAGGGCTTGCAATGATTGCTCACGGTTCATCGGTGAGGGAAAAATCCAGAGTTCGAATTCCAAAGGCCAAACAAATTTCGGTGGTGAATGTGGGAAAAAGCGGCGCTAAAGCGACCGCACTCCAAACGCTGGCGCGCAGCAGCGAACGCCACGAATTTCGCGGAGCGTTTGGAGTGCGGTCGCTTTAGCGCCACTTTCCGGCCGCCCTCACTCCGCCCAATCCTTCGCGCGCGTCAGGGCCTTGTTCCAGCCGGTGACGAGTTTTTTCCGCACGCCGGATTTCATCGCCGCCGTGAACTTCCGGTCCACCTGCCACTGCGTGGCGATTTCTTTTTGATCCTTCCAGTAGCCGACGGCAAGTCCTGCGAGATACGCAGCCCCGAGCGCAGTGGTTTCGGAAATCTTCGGTCGCACCACGGGCACGCCGAGCAGGTCGGCCTGGAATTGCATGAGCAGATTGTTCGCGCACGCGCCGCCGTCCACGCGCAGTTCTTTCAGGCGAATCTTCGCGTCGCTTTCCATGGCGCGCAGCACGTCGGCGACCTGGAAGGCGATGCCTTCGAGCGCGGCGCGGGCGATGTGGGCCTTGGTCGAGCCGCGCGTGAGGCCGATGAGCAGGCCGCGCGCGTATTGATCCCAATGCGGTGCGCCCAATCCCGCAAACGCAGGCACGAGATACACGCCGCCGTTGTCCGGGACTTGTGAAGCAAGCGCTTCGACATCGCGCGATGAGGCGATGATACCCAGCCCGTCGCGCAGCCATTGCACGACCGCGCCGGCGATGAAGATGCTGCCTTCGAGCGCGTATTCGGTGCGTCCGCCGATCTTCCACGCGACCGTGGTGAGCAGGTTGTTGCGCGAGGCGATGGGTTTGGTGCCGGTGTTCATCAGCATGAAGCAGCCGGTGCCGTAGGTGTTCTTCACCATGCCGGGCTTGGTGCAGACTTGGCCGAATAGCGCCGCCTGCTGATCGCCCGCGATGCCGGCGATGGGAATGGCCGCGCCGAACAAATTGCACTCGCCATAAACTTCGCTCGACGACCGCACTTCGGGCAGCATGGAGCGCGGCACGCCGAACAGTTTCAGCAAGTCTTCATCCCAATCGCCGGTGTGGATGTTGAAGAGCATGGTGCGCGAGGCGTTGCTTGGGTCGGTGACGTGGACGCGTCCGCCGGTGAGGTTCCACACGAGCCATGAGTCGATGGTGCCGAAGGCGAGTTCGCCCGCGCGGGCCTTGGCTTTCGCGCCCGGCACGTTTTGCAAAATCCATTGCACCTTGGTGCCGGAGAAATAGGCGTCCACGACGAGGCCGGTTTTCTTGCGGATGGTTTTCGCGAGCCCGCGCGCCTTGAGTTTGTCGCACGCCTTCGCGGTGCGGCGGTCCTGCCAGACGATGGCGTTGCCAATGGGCTGACCGGTCTTGCGATCCCAAACCACGGTGGTCTCGCGCTGATTGGTGATGCCGATGGCGGCGACGTCGTTGGCGGTGAGGCGGGCTTTGTTCAGCGCCTCGGCGGCGACGCTCGACTGCGTGGCCCAGATTTCCTGCGCGTCGTGCTCGACCCAGCCGGGCTGCGGAAAAATCTGCCGGAACTCCTGCTGCGCCACCGAAATGACGGAGCCGTGATGGTCGAAGACAATGGCGCGCGAACTGGTCGTGCCTTGGTCGAGGGCGAGGATGTGTTTCATAATTTTTCAGTCCACGGTCCAGGGTCCAAGGTCCAAGGTCGGAGGTGCGCGCAAGTCAGTCTGGGAAAAGCGGCGCTAAAGCGACCGCACTCCAAACGCTGGCGCGAAGTATCTAACGCCTTGTGACGCGCGGAGCGTTTGGAGTGCGGTCGCTTCAGCGCCGCTTTCAGACGCGTGATTTTGTCCAGCCGCGCAGAGCAACACAGCCGCGCGACTTTGGACCTTGGACTTTGGACTTTGGACAAAGAGAATTTCACGCTGGCCAGAAGAATTTGTAGAACAACGCCCCAGCGACGCCGCCGATGATCGGGCCGAGGACCGGAATCCACGCGTAGCCCCAATCTGAATGGGCCTTGCCCGGAATGGGCAGCAGCGCGTGGGCGAGTCGCGGACCGAGGTCGCGCGCGGGATTGATGGCGTAGCCCGTCGGCCCGCCGAGCGAGAGTCCGATGGACCAGACGAGGAAGCCGATGAGCAACGGACCGAACGCGGTGCTGAACCCGGTGCCTTCGATCAAGTTGCGTGTCGAGGGAATGGCCAGCGCGCCGACGAGGAGGACGAAGGTGCCGATGATTTCCGTAAGCAAGTTCGCGCCAGGCTTCCGCACCGCCGGTGCGGTGCAGAACACGCCGCGCACCGCGCCCTTGTCCTCGGTAATGCCCCAGTGCGGCAGATACGCGAGCCACACGAGCACCGCGCCGAGGAAGGCACCGGCGAATTGTGCGCCCACATAGGTTGGCACCAGCGCCCATTCGAGTTTGCCGATGGCCGCGAGTCCAAGCGTCACGGCAGGATTCAGGTGCGCGCCGCTGATGGTGCCCACGGCATACGCGCCGACCATGACCGCGAAGCCCCATCCGGCGGTGATGACGATCCAGCCGCCGCCGTGGCCTTTGGATTGTTTAAGCAGGACGTTCGCGACCACACCGTCGCCGAGGAGGACGAGCAGCATGGTTCCGATCAATTCAGCCGAGAATATGCTCATAGCTTGTACGTGTTGAATTTGGGACGGGCCGGACGTTAGCAAGGGGCGGCTTGGAAGGCAAAGGCTCAATCAGCCGGTGGGCCACGAAGGGTGCATCTTGCCACTGTTGTCGTTGAGCCTCGGCAATGGCTCTTGGTCGCGGAGCGACCGCAGGAAATTAGCCCGGCACGAAGTGCCGGGTTGGCGGTTGGAAAGTGTTTTCGTCCCGGCGGGACGGCGGAACTCCGGCGTCCTTTCAGGACGCACCCCGTGTCGAATCCCAAACCAGACACTTCGTGTCTGGCTAATTTCCTGGGCCGCTTCGCGGCTGGCAAGCAACAGTGGCAAGATGCACCCGGCCACGAATGGACACGAATGAAGACAAGCCATTTCCTATTCGTGTGAATTCATGTCCACCCTTGGTTCCAACAAAAAAGGCCGCCCTCGCGGGCGGCCTTTCGTGTGGAGCGGACTCGAAATTATTTCTTCGCGGCACCCTTGTGGTTCTTCACGAAGTCGATGCACTTGGTCACATCGCCCACGTTGTTGTCCCACTTGGTTTCGTACTCGACGGAGATGTTGCCCTCGAAGCCCTGCTTCTTGAATTCATCGAGGCAGCGGCCGATTTCGCCCACGCCTTCGCCGAAGGGAATCTGCGTCGTACTTGTGCCGTCGGTGCCGCGATCGCCGTAGTCGGTCTTTTCCTTCATGTGGCTGCTGATGAGTCGGCCTTTGAGCACGCGCAGGGCATAGACGGGATTGATGCCGCTGCTCTGCCAGTGGCCGGTGTCGGCGCACGCGCCGATGCGGGCGTCGCGGTCCTTGGTCACGGCCACGATGTAGTGCGGATCCCAGACCTTGTAGTTCGCGTCATTCGGACGGCGCGGGTGATCGTGGATGGCGATCTTGATGTCGAACTCCTTCACGAGCGGTTCGATGATGTCGAGCTTGGTGGCGTCTTCGGTGGTGATGGCGTAGAGGCCGAGCTTTTTGGCGAACTCAAAAATCTTGCGCCATTCCGCCGCGTCCTTGCCGCCGACCACGCCGTAGTTCACGGCCTTGATGCCGTGCTCTTTGAGCTTGGCCTGAATCTTCGCGATGACGTCGTCGCCCGCGTTGTTGTGGTGGAGCGCGCCGCCCTGGCCGTCCTTGGTGAGCTTCTGGCCGGGGAAAAATTCGATGACCTTGCCGCCCGCCTGCGCGCACTTCTCAACGGCTTCAAAAGCGGAGAAGCGGTTGAAGGTGTAGGCCTGCGCGCCGATGGCGAAGCCGTTCTGTTTGAATTCGTCGGGAATGACCTCGGCGCGCGCGCTGCCGATGAAGGCCGCGGCGGACAGGGCCACGAGAGAAAAGAATTTTGCGTTCATAATTTTGCTGTGTCGCGAATAGCACTCTTGGGGCGGGAGCCTGTCAAAGCAAAAGTAGGAGGGGCTTCCAGCCTGTCTCCACAAAAAACTTGCTGAATGAAAACTTTGAACGGTGTGCTGCCGTGATCGAGTGGTGAACCGACGTGGGAATTATTAGTTGGTTGGGACAGTCTGGAAGCCTGTCCGACTAGGCGTAGCGTTGCGCGACCAGATGCCGGTCGGGGTCGAACTTGCCTTGGGCGCGCGGGGCTTCGCGGAAATCGCCGGCGTGGCTGACGTCGAAACCCGGCAGGCCCGCGAGTCCTTCCGCGTATTTGGCCGCGCCACATTGCATGAGTCCGAACCGTTCGACGAGCGAGCGCAGCCAGTTCGGGAAGCGGTCGGTGAACTTGAGCTCGAGAATCACGCGGTTGCCGAAGGGCCGGCTCGGCGCTTCCAGGGCGGTGGCGAAATTCACCGTGTGGCGCGGCTCCGTGAAAACATCGCGGTCGAAGGTCACGCGCGTGTTGTCCGACACGGGATCGATGTAGGCCTCGCGCTGGTAGCAGACGTGGGCCTGGGGCACGGCTTGAATCTTGTCCGTGAGCTGCACAAAATTTTGCACGGCGATCAAGGCGCGCGGATCCTTGGAAATCAAATCTTCCATGGCGGGGAAATGACCGCGCAGCAATCGCGCCACGGCATCCTTTTTCACGCCGCCGCGCTGTTTGAGAATGCAGTTGTTGATGCGGCGCTTGATTTCAAAAAACACCGGCGTGTTCGGGCGGTCGTCGTAGAAGCGCAGGCGCAGCTTGAAGCGGTTCTTGTCGCCGTTGATCGTGGTCCAGAAGGTATAGAGGTCCGGGGAATCCAGATACAGGCTGTGGACGGGATAGCCGAAATTGGGCTGGCCCACGCCGTTTTCGTCGAGGTCGAGGTGCGCGGCGACTTCCGCGCGAATGGCCTGCGCCTGGTCCTCGCTGAGCATGTATTTCTGCTCGAACCTCTGTTTTTGCATCCGGTCGCGTGACATGGCTGTTTAATGATTATTGGCTGACGGAGGAGAGTATGTCGGGAAATTTCCCCCACGTCAAAGCCGGAGGATGTATTCGTAGTTCTACGGTGGGAACTTGAGCCGGGGTAAAAACGGCGGGACGGTGAAATTCCGCCCCCGTCCAGCGGCCGCGCAAAACTTTTTTGTAACACCTTCCGAAAAACGCTTCTGAGGCCGGTGAAGAAGGAATAGAAGTTATGAAAACCATCGTGATCGAAGCTACTCAGTGTCCGAGTTGCGGGAAGCCCATGTCGGCGGGGTCGCTGGCGGGATTGTGCCCGACCTGCCTGCTCGCGCAGGGCTTGGGAACGGACGCAGGCGGGGGACGTCGAGCACCGTTCGTGCCGCCGCCGCTGGAGGAGGTGGCGAAGCTGTTCCCGCAGTTGGAAATCCTCAGCCTGCTCGGCGCGGGCGGCATGGGCGCGGTCTATCAGGCTCGGCAACCGGCGCTCGACCGGATCGTGGCGTTGAAAATTTTGCCGTCGCACAGCGAAGAGGGCGGGAACTTTACCGAGCGTTTCAATCGTGAGGCCCGCGCGCTGGCCCGGCTCAGTCATCCCAACATCGTCGCGGTTTTTGAATTCGGGCAGGCGGGCGCGCTCGGCTTTTTCATCATGGAGTTTGTCGATGGGGCGAACTTGCGCCAGCTCGAAAAGGCCGGGCGTCTCGCCCCGCGCGAGGCGCTGCAAATCATTCCCCAAATCTGCGACGCCCTCCAGTACGCGCACGACGAAGGCGTGGTCCACCGCGACATCAAGCCGGAGAACGTGCTCGTGGACCGCAAGGGCCGCGTAAAGATCGCTGACTTCGGACTGGCGAAGATTCTCGGCCAGGACGCGGAGTCGCTGCGCCTGACCGCCGAAGGGCAGGTGATGGGGACGCCGCACTACATGGCCCCCGAACAGATCGAGAAGCCGCTCACGGTGGATCACCGCGCGGACATTTATTCGCTCGGCGTGGTGCTTTACGAAATGCTGACTGGCGATCTGCCGCTGGGAAAATTTGCCCCGCCTTCGCGCAAGTATCAGCTCGACGTGCGCCTTGATGATGTGGTGCTGCGCGCCTTGGAAAACGACCCGGCGCGGCGCTACCAAAACGCCAGCGAAGTGAAGACGCAGGTGCAGAACATCGCGGGCACGCCGGCTCCAGTCGCGCCCGCGTCCGTCATTCTCAAACCCACGCCTCTTTGGCGGCAACGTCGTCTCATGGTCGCGTCCGCCATTCTCCTGCTGGTCGTGACGTGGACGATCTTTCAGGAAGGCGACTCCCTGCTGGGACTCATCAGACGGAAATCAAAACACGCGGAAATTCTGGCTTTACCTGCGACGACGGTGGCAACTCGCGATTCCGACACTGGCGCGCTGAAAGCCGTTCTGCCCGGCGGCGGCACGGTGGAATTGCTCGCGGTTTCAGAAGAGAACGAAGCCGCTACCGTGAATCAGTTTCTGCACAGTTGGTGGCTGCCAGATGGCACGCCGATTCCAAATGTTGCTTACGGAGTGCTGCGGTACAGCTTCGCGACTCCGCCGCACAAATCGATCATCCTCGGGTGGCGTGGTCTGCCTTCAGGCGCGTCCGGCCCGTCCTTCGATTGGAATGCTGAGAGGGGTGGCTGGGGCCACGGTAGCGTCACTCGAAATGAACAGAAGCTGCAAAACGCGAACTATTTGCGTGGAGCGTTTCCTTCTTCCATGAGCAACACAACATTGCGCGTGGGATTCGGCTTGGATTCATGGCGGACCATTTTGATTCGGGACCGCGGCGGCCATTTGTCCCTGATGGAATCATCCGGCGTGCCCGATCTGAAAATGCAAATCCTGCAAGTCGATCCGGAGAAGGTATTCGGTTTCGCCCAAGCCACTTTGCTGATCGAAACCGAAAGCCGGGATTGGAATGTCCGCATGATTGCGGTGGACACCAATGGCGTGGAGCATCGTTGCGAGCGCGGCTCTGGAAGTTTGGATTACACGATAACAAGTTGGGCCGATGCTTTTTCCGGATCGCCGTCGGACAAGGTCACAGTCTGGCACTCTGCGAGCCATCTCACCCCCGATGCGGTGAAAGAATTTCGCGTGCAAGCGCGTCCGTTGCACTGGGTGGAATTTCGCGACGTGGCGTTGAATCCGCGCAGGCCGTTGGTGCCGGTGCCAGCCAACATCACCCCACAGACCAACCCGCCGGGAATTTCCCGACGGAAGGATCCGTACGCAGCGAATGACTCAGAAGCGAAACTGATTTTCTCAGGCACGCGCGCGCAATTGGCACAATGGCCGCAGCTTCGTTTTCTGGCGTGGCAGGACGAATGGAAAACTAATCAACCGAATGGCGCATGGCGTCCGGACGGTTCGCTCGTGACGGAGAAAGCGGAACTCGAGTTGCTCCGCAGACTGCCAACCTCAATCATGGATGTCAGTGCCATCGAAGCAGGCCAGCGTGATCCGCGTTTTCTTCACCTGTGGTTTTCGCACCCGTTGTTTAATCAGCACGGATTGAATCAAGTAACCTTGCTCGATGGCAGCGGTTTACCCATTCCTCTTGCTGCCGACGGTGCCAGGTCATCGGCCCCTCGTGCGGCCAGCAAACAGACAGACGATGTAAGCTGGCTTGTCTGCGCGCTCAGTCCCGGTGAGGGAAATCAGATTCCCACCAGCGTCACGGTCCGTCTTCGCTACGTGGCCGGGCCGCTCGAAAGACAGCAGGAAGTTGCGGCGGATTATAATGGCGGGATGTCCCTGGAAGGCGGCCAACTCGCCGGCATCGGCCAGGACGCCGACGGAAGAACCTTTGTCGCCATGGCCTTGAACACGCAGGAAGACGTCCCGCGATATGTCGGCATAGTAGCCGTGACGCGCCATGGACGTGAACTTTCAGCGACGGGCCGCATGACCAGTGGAACGGCCGAAAGGGTTTACTTCAATACACCGCTTTCGGAGATCGTTCGTTTCCGTATCGGCACACGATCCGTCCGAACAATGGAATGGCCGAACGTCGTTTTGAAATCGCCACCAGTGCATTGACCTCTGAATCTTCAACGCCTGTTCCGTCAGCGCGCGGCGACATCTTCGTCACCACGCGCTGGACGGTCGTGTTGCAAGCGGGGCGCAAATCCTCGCCGCAATCTGACCGCGCGTTGGGCGAGCTTTGCCAGACCTACTGGTATCCGCTCTACGCCTACGTCCGGCGCAAGCGCAAGTCGAAGGAGGACGCGGAGGATTTGGTGCAGGCATTCTTCGAGAAATTTCTGGAGAAGAATTATCTCGAAGGACTGAGCGCCGAGCGCGGGAGGTTCCGCGCCTTCCTGCTCGCATCACTGAAACATTTCCTCGCCAACGAATGGGACAAGTCGCAGCGCCAGAAACGCGGCGGTGGTGTGCAGCACCTGTCGCTCGACTGGCAGAGTGCCGACGCGCGCTTTCATCTCGACCCGCCTGACCCGGCGAGTCCTGACAAAACCTTCGACCGCGAATGGGCGCTGGCCTTGTTGGAGCGCGTCATCCTCCGGCTGCGTGACGAGTGCGCGGCGGATGGCAAAGGGAAATTGTTCGAGCAGGCGAAGGGTTATCTGATGGTCGGCGAGTCGGCGATTCCCTCCGCCGAGGCCGCAAAGTCACTCGCGATGGACGAAGGCGCGGTGCGCGTGGCCGTGCATCGGCTGCGGAAACGCTATCGCGAATTGCTGCGCGAGGAGATTGCACAGACGCTCGACGATCCGGCGCGGGTCGCGGAGGAATTGCGCTCGCTTCAAGCCGCGCTCGCGGGTTGATTGGTTGCGACATGCGGCTCCGTTTTCCAGCGTTCTGTTTTTTCTTCGCCGGTCTCCTGCTCGTGGCGAAGGGGCTGGCGCTCGATTTCGCGGAACAAAAATTCGACGTGTCGGGCTTTGCCATCGGCGTGGCTGCGCTCGGCGTGTGGCGGATGCCGCGCGTCGGCACCAACTGGCGCGGCTGGATCACCCGTACCGTGGCCGCGCTTGGAATGCTCGCCGCGATCCCTGCGATGATTGTGCTGTTGAGTTTTGTGCTGCCGTCGCCCAGGGAAGGCAGCACGCCGCTGCTCTTTCGCCTGCCGCTCTCGATTGGTTTCATCCTGCTCACAGGTGCGTGGATTTTGCGTTGCTGGGAAAATCGCCGCGCGCATCGCCGCTGGCGCATCGGCCTCGGGCTGGCGCTGGCGTGGTATCCGGTCTTCGGTCTCGGTGCGGGGTTGGGCTGGGGCGGCGGCTTTTGGCCGGCGGGATTGATATGGCTCGCGCAAGGCTGCCTGCTCTGGCCGCCGAAGGTGCCCCCGGCATCCTGCCGGGTCGGAGTTGTGTGACGACAATAGCAACACGCAACGGGAGGCGCGCAAGGAAGTCGAAGCGCGGGAACCCGGCGGGACGCCGGGGGCACTTTGCCTTCGCGCTCTTCGCGGCCTTGGCGTGAGGCTTGGATCTTTTCCCTGATCCCTTTCGCATCGTTTTTTCGCTCTGAGCGTGGGAAATGAAATCCATGTCGCTCAATTGCTTGATGACCCGGCTCGCACTCGTGGTGTCCCTGGCGTGCTCGCTTTCAACTTTCGCCGCCGCGCCGTGCCGCATCGAAGTCGTGGATCAACAGAACGGCTGGCCGGTGCCGCTCGTGCAGTTGCGCACCACGCACAGCGCCGTGTTCGTCACGGACAACGCGGGTGTCATTGCGCTCGATGCGCCGGAGTTGATGGGACGCGAGGTGTGGTTTGATGTCATCGGCCACGGCTATGAGGTGAAGAAGGACGGCTTCGGAATGCGCGGCGTGCGGTTGAAACCCGAGCCGGGCCAGACGCTCAAAGTCGAAGTCACGCGCACCATTGTGGCAAAGCGACTTGGCCGTCTTACGGGCGCGGGCATCTTCGCGGAAAGCCAGAAGCTGGGCCGTGAACTGGACTGGCGCGAGTCCGGCGTCTTCGGCAGCGACAGCGTGCAGAACGCTGTGCATGGCGGCAAAATGTTCTGGGCCTGGGGCGACACGACCCTGCCGAATTATCCTCTCGGCATCTTCGACATGACCAGCGCGACTACGGCGATTCAACCGCTCACCTCCTTCGAGCCGCCGCTACGCTTGAAGCTCGATTACTTCCGCGAGCGCGCCGGCAAGCCGCGCGGCGTGGCAAAAATGCCGGGCAGCGGCCCGACGTGGGTGAGCGGCTACGTGAATCTGCGGGACAAGACCGGGCGCGAACGACTGGTCGGCTCGTACATGAAGATCCGCAATCACCTCGAAATCTACGAGTGGGGCTTGTGCGTGTGGGACGATGCGGCGGAGAAGTTCGATCAGTTGCGCGTCGTGTGGACGAAGTCCGAGAAAACTCCGAAACCGCCCACGGTGCCCGATGGCCATCCTGTTTTCTGGAGCGACACGAGCGGCAAGAAATGGGTGCTGTTCGGCAATCCGCTCCCGTTCCTGCGCTGCCCTGCGTCCTTCGAGGCGTGGCAGGATCAATCGACATGGGAAGTATTGAAACCGCAACCAAGCCTCGCCTCCGCGAAAGACGGCCACCCCGTGAAGCCGCACAGCGGCTCCATCGCGTGGAATCATTTTCGCCAGCGCTGGGTCACGGTGTTCATGGAAAATTTCGGCAAGCCCTCCGCGTTCGGCGAACTGTGGTATGCCGAGGCCGATGCGCCGACTGGCCCGTGGGGAAAAGCCGTGAAGGTGCTCACGCATGAGAACTACACGTTCTACAATCCGCGCCTGCATCCCGAGTTCACGCCCACGAACTCGCCCATCCTGATCTTTGAGGGCACTTACACCGCCGAGTTCGCCGACCAGCCGCAGCCCACGCCGCGGTATAATTACAACCAGATGCTGTATCGGCTGGACCTGGATGACGCGGCACTGGGCCCGGCGCGAGCCAGGCCCGGAGGGCCGGCCAAAGATTAGCCGGTGGCGTGAGCCACCCGAGCAGTGGCAAGAACAATGCAGCCTCGGAGGGGCGAAACATGCCGAGCTCTGCCGCCCCTGCCGAGGCTGATGCAAAATCAACATCTTGACCGGCGGTTCACGCCGCCGGCTAATTTCTCGCCGGCCCTCCGGGCCTTCCGCGCCGTTCGTTATCAGTCACCGCGCTTGCACAATCCTCCCCGCCTTCCCAATCTCGCGTTCCATGAAAGCCGTCGTTCTTCTCCTCGCACTCGGATTGTCTCTCGCGCCGGGCGCTGAGGCGCTGCTCACCAACGGCCTGCTGCTCCACCTCGACGCGGCGAATCAGGCCGTGCTGCGCAAGTCCGCCGGCCTGCCGCCCGTCACGAATGGACGCCCGCTGGATCGCTGGCTCGATTCATCAGGCGGCGCACTGGTCGCCCTGCAAACTGCGGCCACCAGTCGTCCCGTTTTTCGCACGGAGGACGCCGAGGCGTTTGTGCGCTTCGATGGCAAGGATGACTACCTCGCCATCGCGAGCGCGAAGCGGTCTGCGAAGGAAATCACCGTCTTCGTGCTGGCCGCGCCGCGCGCGAATCGGGGGCCGTTCGTCGGAATGTTCGGCAGCGCGGTCGCGGGGAAAAATGATTTCGACAGCGGTCTCAATCTCGATCTCGGTCCGACGGCGACGAAGGAACTCAGCGTGTTGAATGTGGAGTCGGCGGGCAGCCCCGGTTTCAAGAACTTCATTCAGCCTGGAAAAAATCTTGCGGCGCATCTGCCGTTCGAGGGCTTTCACGTCTTCACCGTGCGCTCGAAGGTCGGCGCGAAGGGCAGCGAGTTGTTCCTCGATGGCCTCAAGCTCGGCGACCGCGAGCGCAAGGAATCCACCCTCGGCCTCGACGAGATGGTCATTGGCGGGCGGCTGTACTCGAACGATCCGGCGGAGCCGCCGTTCGTGCAGGGTTCTTTCGAGGGCGACATCGCGGCGGTGCTGGTCTATGAGCGCGCGCTGAGCGATGCCGAGCGCACGAAGGTGGAAGAATCCTTGTTCGCACGCACGCCGGCTTTGAACGCGCTCGCGACCGGCACCCGTGGTCACGCGCTCGAAACGCTTAAAGACGCGCCGGTCGTCCAGATGTTCGTGCCCGGATTCACCGCCGAGGAAATGCCGCTGAAGATGCGCAACCTCACCGGCCTTCGCTATCGGCACGACGGCGTGCTCGTCGCGCTCGGTTACGACGGGCGCATTCATCTCGTCACGGACTCAGACGGCGACGGACGCGAGGACAAGTCCACGGTGTTCTGGGACAAGTCCTCGTTACGCGGGCCGATTGGGATGGCGTTGCTGCCAAAAAATGATCCACGCGGCGAAGGTGTGTTCGTCGCCAGCAAGGGCAAGGTTTCGCTGATCGTGGACAAGGATCGCGACGGCGTGGCGGACGAGGAGATCATTGTGGCCAAGGGTTGGAAGGAAATTTTTCAAAGCGTCGATGCCATCGGCCTCGCCGTCGATCCGAAGGACGGCTCGATTTACTTTGGACTCGGCACGGAGAATTTTGCCAACGGCTACCTCATCAATGCCGGGACCGGCCAGTCGGGCTACAAGATCACCACCGAGCACGGGACGATTCAGCGCGTGTCGGCAGACTTCTCGAAGCGCGAGACCGTCTGCACCGGCGTCCGCTTCACCTGCGCGCTGGCCTTCAATCGCCACGGCGATTTGTTCGCGTCGGAACAGGAAGGCGCGACGTGGCTGCCGAATGGCAATCCGTTCGACGAGCTGCTGCACATCCAACCGGGGTTGCACTACGGCTTCCCGCCGCGTCATCCGAAGCATCTGCCGCAAGTGATCGATGAGCCGCCCGTGTTCGACTACGGCCCGCAGCATCAAAGCACGGTGGGCATGATCTTCAACGAGGGCGTGAACGGCGGACCAAGCTGGGGGCCGACGAACTGGGCGGGCGACGCGCTGCTCTGCGGCGAATCGCGCGGCAAACTCTATCGCACGCAACTCGTGAAGACCCCCGCCGGCTACGTCGCGCAGAATCATCTCATCGCCAGCCTCACGATGTTGTTGGTCGATGCGTGCGTCACGCCGAAGGGCGATTTGCTGCTCGCCTGTCACAGCGGCCCGCCTGACTGGGGCACCGGGCCGGCGGGCGAAGGAAAAATTTTCCGCGTGCGTCACGTCGCCAAGGCCACGCCGCAACCCGTGCTCGCGTGGGCCGCCGCGCCGGATGAATTCCGCATCGCGTTTGATCAGCCACTCCAGGATTCCGACTGGGCGGGCGCCCGAGAGAAGACACGTATCGAGGCCGGACGCTACGTCAGCGCGGGGGATCGTTTTGAAACCATGCGCCCCGGCTATCAGGTGGTGCGCGATCAAATCTCCGCGCCCCGCCGCTGGGTGGAAGTGCAAAGCCTTGCGCTCAGTGCCGACCGCCGGACGCTGGTGCTCCGCGTGCCGCGCCAGACGGAGGCGGTGGGCTACGCCATCACGCTGCCCGTGCCCGCGTCGTGGCGCACGGACAGCACCATCGCGCAGAAGCCGGAAATGGATGTGGCGCTGACGTTGAATGGAATTCAGGCGACGCTCGAAGCGGGCGGGCCGCCAGCAAAAGTTGTGCAGCCGCACGCGACGCTGGCGGTGGCGCGCGGGTTCACCACGGGTTCCGCCGATCACGAGGCGTTCTTTAAGCAGCTCGATTCCTCACCGGCCACGCGCACGCTTACCCTGCGCGGCGGCATCGACTTGGCGAACATTTTCGTTCCGGCGGTGCAGCCGGGCGCGACGCTGGATTGGGATCTCAGCGTGGACGCCTTCGCCCAGCGCACCATGAGCGTGCGCCAGGATTTTTCGACGACGGTTCCGCGCGACGTGGTGTTGAAGTCGGAGGGCAAATCCACGGTGGCCCCGCTCGCCGTGAGCTTCGACCTCCCTCGTAGGACGGGCGTCCCGCCTGTCCAACCAACATCCCGATTAGATGGTGAGACAGGCGAGACGCGTGTCCTGCTGGGTGGCCTGACCTTCGCGCTGGATGACAAGGTGCGGCCCATCATGCTCTCGCGGCTCTCCGTGCCGTGGGCTTCGACCACCGCCGAGAAAAAAACGGACGGCGAAGTTGCGCGCACCGACGTGAAAGGCAACTGGCTCCACGGCCGCCGTGTGTTCTTCGCGGATGGCGGTTGCGCGACTTGCCACACGTTGCGCGGCGAAGGCACGGCCTTTGGTCCCGATCTTTCCAACCTCGTGTTCCGCGACCGCGACTCGGTGCTTCACGACATCACGAAGCCTTCCGCCACCCTCAATCCCGACATGACCGGCAGCCTGGTGAAGTTCCAGGACGGCACAGAAGTGAGCGGCATCGTGCAGACGTTGAGCGACGAGAAGATTGTCATCCGCCAGCCCGCCAACGCCCAGACCGAGCGCCCGCGCCGCGACGTGGTGAGCATCGAGCCGATGAAGAATTCGCTCATGCCTGATGCCACGGCAGAAAATCTTTCGCCAAAGCAGATGGAAGATTTGCTGACCTTCCTGCTCACGAATCCGCTGGAGCCGACGCGCATCACCCGGCTCGATCCGCCGATGCCGCCGGCCCGCACGCGCGAGGAACTGGCCGGTTTTGTGCCCTCGGCCTCGACGGTCCCGGACGCGACGAAGCCGCTGCGCATCCTGCTTTGCACCGACGACAAGGATCACGGCGTGGACGAACATGATTATCCGGTGTGGCTGCAACGCTGGTCGAAGCTGCTCGCGCTCGCCGACAACGTGACCGTGACGACGGCGAAAGTTTTTCCCACGCGTGAACAACTTCAGGCGGCGGATGTGACGATTTTCAATTCGCGCAACTCCGGCTGGAACGCCGGGCGCGCCGCGTTGATTGACGAGTATCAACAACGCGGCGGCGGCCTGGTCTATCTCCACTGGGCCGTAGCCGGCGGGAAAGAAGCCGCTTCCCTCGCCGAGCGCATCGGGCTTGGTGCCGGACTGATCAAGTTCCGGCACGGCGACATGGAACTCATCTTCACGCAGCCCACGCATCCGATCACGCAGGGCTACACGAAGTTGAAACTCACCGACGAAACCTACTGGGCATTGACCGGCGACGAGCAGCGCGTTTCGGTGCTGGCGAAAGCGGTCGAGGAAAACGCACCGCGCACCCAGCTCTGGGCCTACGAACATTTTCAGGGCCGCGTCTTCGGCAGCATCCCCGGCCACTACATCTGGACCTTCGACGACCCGCTCTATCGCGTCCTCGTGCTGCGCGGTATTTGCTGGGCGGCGAAGCTGGAGAACGTGGACCGGTTGTCAGAACTGGCGGTCGTCGGCGCACGCATGGCGGGACCGTGATTCTGGCGCCGCCGGGTCTGCGGGATCGCCGTCAACCGGATGGCCGGCCTGTTGGAGCAATGATCAGCGCGCGGCCCCGGCGGTTCGCGCGCTCAGGACAGCGGCGTCCAATTAAGGATTTGCTTTCCATTTTTCACCTCGCTATTGGTCTGCGCACGCATGGCACAATCGATTTTTCACTCCAGCATTGAGGGCGCGCAACACGGAGCCAAAAGCCTCCCGGACTTTCTCGATTACGCGCGGCTCGCCGGGGCGAGCGGCGCGCAGCCCTCGAACTACATGCTGCACGGTGGAAAACTTTTTAAGAGCGCGAAGGAAATCCTGGACGCCTTCGCCCAGCGCGGCATGACCCTCGACGGCATCTCCGCGCACTGCCCGTTCTGGGTTCACACCAGCGCCTGGACCGGCACGCGCAGCGGCAATCCCTTCATCCCCGCCGACGTGGCGAAGAAGCCGGCCAAAGAAATCGAGAAATGGGCCGAGACTTATCTGCTCAAGTTGATGGACCTGTCGGCGGAACTGAAAGTGAAAATCATGCCGATGTTCTGGGGCGTGGCCTTCGGCTGGGAAATGGCCACCGGCTACCCGTGGGGCTTCTGGCAGGGCGGCGACTACGATTTGGTGGCCGAGGGCAAGGATCGCTTCGTAAAGAAAACCGCGAAGCTTCGCAAGCACGCCAACGAACTGGGGATCCATCTCTGCCATGAAATCCATCCCGGTACCGCCGCCCAGTGCGCCGATGATTTCAACCTGCTCGTCGAGATTTGCGGCGGCGACAAATGCCTGGGCGTGAACGCCGACCCCTCGCACTGCTGGGAAGGCGAAACGTGGGAGACGCGTTTCATGAAAGTCGCGCCGCGCATCTACGCCGCGCATGTGAAAAATTTTGTCATCCGCCCCGGCCTCCCGCTGCGCATGATGGAACCGAACTGGCAGAAGCGCGCCATGCAGTTCACCGACCTCGCGAGCGGCGATTTGAACATGAGCCGTTATGTCGAATGCCTCGTGCTCGCGGGCTACCCGCAACGCTACCGCCAAGTCATGAAGCGCGATTCCGCGCCGCTCGTGGTCGAAGCCGAAAGCGCCTATCGCGACCTGGACGCGACCAGCGCGAACGGCGTGGCCTACGTGCGCGACAACCTCTGCTTCCCGCTCGCGGCCGGTTCGTTTGAGGACGGGATGGGGGCCTGATTCCAGTAGGACAGCGCTTCCAGCCTGTCTCAACAAATTGGATCGAGGATCAGTTGGTTGGAACTGGCGGGACGCCTGTCCTACTTGGACTTCTTCCCCAGCAACACCGGCTCCAGCACCGCCCACACGTTCTGCGCCACGATCTTGTGGCCTTCGGGATTCGGGTGAATGCGATCGGGTTGGTTGAGTTCCGCCTTGCCGCCCACGCCTTCCAGCACGAACGGAATCAATTCCGTCTTCTGAGTCTTCGCCACGTCGGCGAAGAGCGCGCTGAACTTCTTCGTGTACTCCGCGCCCATGTTCTGCGGCATCTGCATTCCGGCGAGGATGATTTTCACGTCGGGATATTTTTCGCGGGCGAGGGCGATAATCTTCTCCAAGTTCGCCCGCGTCTCCTCCGGCGCGAGACCGCGCAAGCCGTCGTTGCCGCCGAGTTCGATGACGAGCACATCCACACGCCGCCTGAGCAGCCACGGCATCCGGCGCATGCCGCCCGCCGTGGTGTCGCCGCTCAAGCCCGCATTCACGACCTCCCACGGCAGTTTTTTCTCCTCAATGCGTCTCTGCAAAATTTCGGGAAAAGATTCCACCGCCTCCACGCCGTAACCCGCCGCGATGCTGTCGCCCAAGACCACCACCGTCTTGCGCTCCGCCTCGGCTGCGACGAGCAGCGCGCTCGTCACGAGCCAGCAGGCTGTGATCAATCCGGCCTGCGCGCACCGTGCGAACAATTTGTGATGCCACTCAAACATGCCCACAACGTCTGCCAATTAGAGGGCGACAGCCAGCCGGAGTTTCAGCACGCGCGGGCGACAATTCTCGTTGCCGCTGCTCGCGACGCTGTTCAATCATTCGCCGATGTCCGCCGCCGCCAGCTTTCAACACTTCGAGGCCGAACTGGGCCGGCTGGTCAGCATCTTCGAGAAGAACCTCGCGCACTACAAAGGCCCCGGCTACGACGAGGCCAACACGCGCACTGAATTCATCACTCCTTTCTTCGCCGCCCTCGGCTGGGACATGGAGAACAAGGCCGGGCTGATTCCCGCCCATCGCGAAGTCATCGTGGAAAGCCGGACGGGCACCCATCGCGCCGACTATCTTTTCCGGACCCACCGCCGGCCGCGTTTCATCTGCGAAGCCAAGAAGCCCGCCGAGGAACTTCCTGGTCACGCTCACCAGGCCAAGCGCGACGCGTGGACCATTGGCGTGCCGCTCGCCGTGCTGACGGATTTTGAGGAGCTGCACCTTTACATCGTCGGCGGGCCGCCGAAGGAGGACGAGCCGCGCGCCGGACTTTGGAAGACTTACTCGTTCCGTGACTACGCCACCAGGGCGCACGAGCTATGGGATTTGCTGGCGCGCGACCACGTGGCGGGCGGCGTCATTGACCGGACGGTCCAGGCGCTGCCCAAGAAGCCGCTGAAGATCGGCAAGAACCAGTGGGTGATTCGCCCTGACCCCACGCGCAGTTTCGACCATGTCTTCCTCACCTTCCTCGACGGCCAGCGCCGCTCTCTCGCTTCGGATCTGCTCCGGCACAACGAGCGGGAAAACTGGGAGGAAGGCACGCGCCTCAACGAAGCGGTGCAGTGCATCCTCGACCGCCTTTTGTTCATCCGCATCTCCGAAGCACGCGGCATCGACATGGGCACCCGGCTCGAATCACTGCTCGACACATGGAAGAAGCACCAACCGCAGGGGGCCATGCCCGTGCGGGAGGAACCGCCTGCGTCGTGGGGCGGCAGCGGCCTGACGGCACCACGCGGTTCGCTGTGGAACTCCATTGTCCGCCACATCCGCGCGCTCGACCGCCGCCCGCCTTCGCATGTCCCGTTCTTCAACGGCAACCTCTTCAAGCCGCACTTCAGCGAGGAAATTGTCGTGGGCGACGGTTGGCTGGCGGAGTTTCTCGACAAGATTTGCAAGGACACGGAGGGCTACAATTTTGGTTACGTGGCCGTGGAAATCCTCGGCACGATTTACGAACGCTTTCTCGGCAAGGTCGTCCGTCCGCACGGGCGCGGCGCGGTCATCGAGGAAAAGCCGGAGGTGCGCAAGGCCGGCGGCGTCTATTACACGCCGCGCTATATCGTCGAATACATTGTCGAGCAGACCGTGGGCAAAGTGTTGGAAGGAAAGAAGCCCGAGGAATCCCTCAAGCTCCGCTTCCTCGATCCCGCGTGCGGCTCCGGCAGCTTCCTGCTCCGCGTGTTCGAGCGCGTCTGCGAACATTGGGAGCAATGGCTCACCGACCACCCGGACCAACGGAAGAAGGATTGGTGCTGGCTGGAAAAGGAAACCAACACCGTCCACCTCACCGCGCGGCTCAAGCGCCGGATTCTGCGCGAGACAGTCTATGGCGTGGATCTCGACCCGCAGGCCGTGGAGGTAACGCAACTTTCGCTCTACCTAAAAATGCTGGAAGGCGAGACCACCGCCACGCTGGAGCGCGAACAGGATTTGTTCGGCGGCGACGAAGCGATTCTCCCGCCCTTGCAGGACAACATCAAATGCGGCAACTCGCTCATCGCCTCTGATTTCTCGATGATGCCCGAAGACCTCGTGCGCGTTCACGCCTTCGACTGGTCGGTGCAGTTCGCGGCGATCATGAAGGCAGGCGGCTTCGATGCGGTGGTGGGGAATCCGCCTTACCGGATGCTTCAACCGCACAACACCGAACCGGAAGAACTGACCTACTTGAAGGAGCATTACGTTGCCGCCGAGTTCAAAATCGAATTGTTCCACCTGTTCCTGCAACGGGGCGTCACGCTCCTGAAGTCCAGCGGCTACCACGGCCATATCGTGCCGACCACGCTGCTGAACAACGTCTATGCCGAGAGCCTGCGACGCTGGCTGATGGAACGGTGCGCGTTGCAAAATATTTCCGTGGCTCAAGGCCGGGTGTTTGAAGATGCGGACGTGCATACCTCGGTCGTCATCTTCCGTTCTGAAACCGACGCCAAGGCTCGCGCCGAGAACGGAGTGCGGACGACTTCAGAATTGAGCGCGGCTTTTGCGGCGGCTCCAGCAAGATTCGGTCGCACCAAGCAAAGGCGATTCCAAGATCTGCCGGGCGCGACCTGGAACATTCTGCTGAATGAAACCAACGCGCCACTCATCGAGCGACTGACCAGCAAATGCGCCACGTTGAAAACAATCGGCACCATCAATCGCGGCCTCGTCACCGGCGATCGGGCCAAGTATTTCTCACCACGGAAGACGTTGGCTTCCCATGTTCCGATTCTCACGGGCACGGACGTGAACCGCTATGCTGTGCAAGCGCCCGCGGAGTTCGTTCGATTTGAGCGGCCTGACAAGGCCGGAGGCTGCTGGGACCGGGAGGTTCACCTGGCCGCGCACAAGATCGTGATCCGACAGATTGGAACTGAACCGACGGCCACGCTCCTTGCCGAACCATTCGCAGTGACGGCGAACATCTTCACTGTTCGGGCGGCGTCACTGACCGACGAGAAGTATTTACTGGCCATCATCAACTCCAAGCTAACGGCCTACTTCTGGCGGACGATGTTCGCCGACTTCAAAGCGTCGTTTCCTCAAGTCACCATCTTCAGCCTTGCTCAAGTTCCCGTTCGGAAAATTGATTTCACCAAGCCCGCCGACAAAACCCGCCACGACAAGCTGGTCCTGCTGGTGGACAAGTTGCTGCTCTTGATGCCCAGGCTCCGCGCCGCCACGGGCACCGGGGAAAAAGCCACGCTGCAAAATGCCGTCACCGCCACCGACCAGCAGATTGACGCGCTGGTCTATGACCTCTACGGACTCACGCCGGAGGAAATCGCGCTGGTCGAGGGCGGTCAAAAATAGTTCGCACCTCCCCCCGTATTTGTCCCACCCCCGCGTGCAGGCTGGGCGAAAAATTATGGGACTCACCATCAAATACTCATTCACGGCCCGTTGGACTTTACGCGATGAATCGGTGCACCGGCTGGTGCAACGCACGGCCCGGCTCGCGCAAGAAATCGGCTGCGTCCACGTCGGCCAGGTGCTGAGGTCGTGCGATGGCGACCGGGATGCGCCGGAGTTTTTCCAAACGCGGTGGGGAGTGCATCGTCGCGGCGTGGGCGGAAGCGGCACCACCGGCTGGCTGGTGGAAGTCTGGCCCGGCGAAGGCTGCGCGACGGCGGTGTTTGGTCTCATGCGCCATCGGCCCCGCAATCCCGGTGCGTGGCCTCGCATCAGCCGCCCGCGCCGCAACAGCCGCTGGGAGTTGCACGATTTTTGCAAAACCATGTACGCCGCCGAACAAGGGCTGGACCATTTTGTCCGCTGCCACGAGCGGATCATCCTGTTGCTGGATTTGTGGCGCCGATCCAGCGTCCAGGTGCGCGTCCACGACGAAGGCGGGTTCTGGAAGACGCGCTCGCGCGAAGCGCTCGCCGCACAGATTGGCGATCTCGAATTGTTTCGCAAGGTGGCGGCCTGCTACATCTGCTCGTGAGACCGAGGCCGGCCCAGGTTTCGGAAAAATAACTTGCGGGAAATTCTGCCGCCCTCGACAGAAGGGCCGCGTGACAACGACGAATCGAGCGGAGGCGGGCGTGATTTTAGAGGCGCGAAATCTCACGCGCACTTACGCCAGCGGCGGGCGCAGTCTCACGGTGCTGGACAACGTGAGCTTTCAACTCGCCCGCCGTGCCACCTGCGCCATCGTCGGCCCATCAGGCAGCGGCAAGACGACGCTGCTTGGTCTGTGCGCGGGGCTGGATTCGCCCACGGGCGGTGCGGTCTTGATCAATGGCGTGTCGCTGAATGAGTTGAATGAGAATCAGCGCGCGCTGCTCCGGAATCAGCGCACCGGGTTCGTCTTCCAGAATTTCCAACTGCTCCCGAATCTCACCGCGCTGGAGAACGTGATGATCCCCGCCGAACTGCGCGGCGAACGCGGCGTGGGTGAACGCGCCAGGCAACTGCTCTCCCGCGTCGGTCTCGGCGACCGCATGGAGCATTACCCCTCGCAACTCAGCGGCGGCGAGCAGCAGCGGGTGGGGCTGGCCCGTGCATTCATCAATCGTCCGCACCTTCTTTTCGCTGACGAACCCACGGGGAATCTTGACGCCGAGACCGCCGCGCGCGTCGTGGATTTGATCTTCGAACTGAACGCGGAACTCGACACCGCGCTGGTGCTGGTGACGCATGACTTGGAACTGGCGCGGCGGACGGATCGCATTTTGCGCCTGCGCGGCGGGCGCGTGGTCGAGGACACGGCGGCGGTTTTGCAATGAGGGGAGATGACACGCGCCATGTTTCACAAATCCCAAATTCCAAAAATCAAATCCCAAACAAATTCCAAATTTCAAAATCCAACTGGCGGCCGTGCCGTTAGGCACATTGGGTTAGAAAAGGAACGCGTTGCCGTGCGATGCCGCAGCAGCGCCTCCTCCCTGGCGACGGCGCGATTTGAAATTTGGGATTTGGGATTTGTTTGGGATTTGGGATTTGGGATTTGGATTTTCCCCGGCCGTACTTCACTTGCATGAAATGGCTCCTCCTCATGGCCTGGCGCGACAGCCGGCGCAGCCGCCGCAAGCTGCTGCTGTTCTCCATGTCCATCGTGCTCGGCATCGCGGCGATGGTGGCGATTGGCTCGTTTGGAAAAAATCTGGAGCAAGCCGTCGAGCAGCAGACCAAGGCGCTGCTCGGCGCGGACTTGATGGTGCAGTCGCGCGATGATTTCAACGAACGCCAGCGCGCCGCGCTCGATGGTCTCGGCGATGCGCAGTCCGAGCAGACGCTGTTCTCCTCGATGGTGTTGTTTCCGAAATCGCAAGGCACGCGCCTCGGCCAGGTCGTCGGCCTGCGCGGAGATTTTCCCTACTACGGTTCCGTCGAGACGCAGCCCGCCGACGGCTGGGCGAAATACCAACGGGGCGAAGGCGCGCTGGTCGAGGCGACGTTGCTGCACCAGTTCGGCGCGCAGGTCGGCGACACGGTGAAGATCGGCGAGTTGACCGTGCCCATCGTCGGCGCGCTGCTGAAAGTGCCGGGCGACAACGAGATGTTTGCCAGCCTCGCGCCGCGCGTGTTCTTGCGCCTGGAGAAACTTCCCGAGACGAAGCTGCTCGGTGAATCCAGCCTCGCGCGCTACCGGCGCTTCATCCGTTTCCCCACGGAGGTCGCGTTGCAGACGGCGCTGCGTGAGTTGCGCGAACATGGCGAGAAGGGCGAACCGCTGGGCATCCGCCTCGACACCGTGGAGGAACGCAAGGGCGACCTCGGCGATTCGATGGGCAATCTCCATCGCTTTCTCAATCTCGTGGGTTTCATCGCGTTGCTGCTCGGAGCCATCGGCATCGCCAGCGCCATTCAAGTGCATGTGCGGCAGCGGCTGGATTCCGTCGCCATCCTCCGATGCCTCGGCACCACGGCGAGCCAAGCGTTCACCATTTATCTGCTGCAAGGCGCGGCGCTCGGACTCGCGGGCGTGGTCGCGGGCGCGGGACTCGGCATCCTGCTGCAACAGTTTTTGCCCCTCGCGTTCAAAGACTTGATTCCCATTGAAGTGAAGTTCGCGCTCGATTGGCTGGCGGTGGCGCGCGCGGCGGGACTGGGCTTCATCATCTGTATGTTGTTCGCGCTGCTGCCGCTGATGCAGGTCCGCAACGTCTCGCCGCTCGCCGTCTTCCGCCGCGACATTGATCATCTGCCGCGCCGCGACCCGTGGCTGCTCGCGGTGTATGCGGCCATCGGCGCGGGCGTGATCGCGTTCGCGCTCACGCAGACGAAAGAGATGAAACACGCCCTGGGTTTCGTGGGCGGGCTTGCGGGCGCGCTGCTCCTGCTGCTCGGGGTCTCGCGCGCCGTGGTGTGGAGCGTGCGGCGTCTGACGCGCGCGTCCTGGCCGTTCGTGTGGCGGCAGGGGCTGGCGAGTTTGCATCGTCCGAACAACCGTACGCTGCTGCTCATGGTCTCCCTGGGGCTAGGCACGTTTCTCATTCTCACGCTTTACCTCGTGCAGTATTCGCTTGTGCGGCAGTTGCAGCCCGATGCCAGCGGCGACCGTCCGAACGCGCTGCTCTTCGACGTGCAGGCGGACCAGCGCGACGGCGTCGCCGCCGTGCTCACCAATCAAAATCTTCCCGTGCTCGACTCGTCACCCGTCGTGACCATGCGGATCAAATCCGTAAAAGGCGTGGCCGCGTCCGAGCTGATCAAAGGCCGGCAAAAGAGCGACCGCTGGGCGTTCCGTCGCGAGTATCGCTCCACGTATCGCGACCATCTCGCCAGCACGGAGGAATTGCTCTCGGGCGAATGGATCAAAACGTCTTCCTCCACGAACGCTGTGATTCCCATCTCGCTCGAACAAGGCATTGCGAAGGAACTCAGCGTCGGCATCGGCGATGAAATCATCTTCGACATCCAGGGCATCCCGATGAAGACGCGGGTGACGAATCTGCGCCGCGTGGACTGGCGGCGCTTGCAGGCGAATTTCTTCGTCGTGTTCCCAACGGGCGTGCTGGAGGACGCGCCGGGCTTTTTCATCCTCACCACGCGCGTGCGCGACAGCGAACAGTCCGCCGCGCTGCAACGCGCCGTGGTGCAGCGCTACCCGAACGTCTCGACCATCGACTTCACGCTCGTGCTGCGCGTAGTCGAGGGCATCGTGGGAAAAATTTCCTACGCCATCCAGTTCATGGCGCTGTTCACGGTCTTCACGGGCGTCATCCTGCTCATCACGGCGGTGCTGAACACGCGCTTCCAGCGATTGCGCGAGAGCATTCTGCTCCGCACGCTCGGCGCATCGTCCTCGCAGTTGCAGCAAATCCAAATCATCGAGTTTCTGCTGCTCGGCGTGCTCGCCAGCGTCACGGGCATTCTGCTGGCCGTGGGCGCGCAATGGGCGCTCACGAAGTTTGTCTTCAAGATTGGTTTCTCGTTGCCGGTCACGCACCTCCTTCTCGCCGTGGTCATCAACTCCGCGCTCACCGTCTTTGTCGGACTGACCGCGGGACGCTCGGTGCTGAAACGTCCGCCGCTGGAAATCCTGCGCGCGGAGGGATGAGGGGTGGTGGCGGGCGCCGGGCTGCATCATCGAACGAGACTGGACAGTCTCGCAACTGGCCGGCTGGAAAGCGGGCGCGAGGTAACGCCGACATTTTTGTCGGCAAGTTGCGAGGCTTTCGGGCCTCGTGTTCCGGCGAACTTCGGGATGTTGGAGAACCTTCCGATCTGCCTGGCTAGAAAGCCGACGTTGGGTGCATCTGAAGGGCGTGTTGCCCAAATCGCCGGAGCAGCGGACCGCCGAGTCCGCTGTTCGTTTGACGCCGCGAAAACGATGAAATTCCATGGCGTGCGCTTCTGCGGACATGGCGGTCCGCTGCTCCTTTTGATTTGGGCAACACGCCCTCAACACTGTCCTGGTTGTGGCGGATGGCGGGGGCTTTCGTCGCGGAGCGACGGCGGAAATTAGCCCGGCACGAAGTGCCGGGGCCGTCGCGGAAAATTCGTTTCCGTCCCGAAGGGACGGCGGAAAACCGGCGTCCTTTCAGGACGCGACCACGAATAAGCCTGGTCCCAGACACTTCGTGTCTGGCTAATTTCCGCAGCCGCTTCGCGGCCTGGCAACCAGTTGCACCCCAATCGCACCCGTGATGGACTCCCGGCGTGCATTGCCCGGACGAAGCTGTTACCTCACGCCGCACATGCGACTGATTGGGCATCTCGACAACGAAAAGGACGCGCGGACGTTCGGCGATTTTCTGTACGTGCAGCAGATTGAAACCGAGTTCGAACACGAGGGCAACCAGTGGGCCGTCTGGGTGCGTTCGGACGATCACATCGCGACGGCGACGAAGCTGCTCGAAGAATTTCGCGCGCATCCCAAGGACGCGAAGTTCCAGGCCGGCTCGCCTGCGGCCAAGTTGCGCGAGCAGGCGAAGGCGGACGACGAGGCTTATCGCAAGCGCGTCGTGCCCGCGAAAAAGCTTCTGCCCGGCCTGAGCAGTCACGGCTTCGGCGTGGTGACGTATTCGCTCATTGCGGTCTGCGTGTCCGTGTTTCTGCTCTCGAATTTTGGGCGCGATCTGGAGCGCATCTCCGGGCTGTTCATCCAGTCGGTGGAAGTCGAGGGCGACAGCTTCCGCTGGTTTCCCGGCTGGGGCGCGATCCGCAGCGGCGAAGTCTGGCGGTTGGTTACCCCCATCCTGATTCACTTTCCCACCAGCGGGATTTTGATCGCCCACATCTTGTTCAACATGATGTGGCTGCGCGACCTCGGCAGCCTCTTTGAGGCCCGGCTGGGTTCGCTTTATTTTGTGGTTTTCGTCCTGGTCACCGGAGCCTTGTCGAACGTCGCGCAGTACTGGTGGACGGCGCATCCGATTTTCGGCGGCATGTCGGGCGTGAACTACGCGCTCATCGGCTACTGCTGGGTGCGCGGAAGATTTGATCCATCGGCGGGCGTTGGGCTGGATCGGCAGAGCATGATCTGGGCGATGGTGTGGTTTGGTCTGTGTTTCACCGGTTGGGTCGGCCCCATCGCGAACACCGCGCACACCTCCGGTCTGCTGCTCGGCGCGGCCTGGGCCTTCGTGGACAGCAAGCGGCGATGAGCCTGGTTCGGCTCCAGTCCCTTTGCCAAAACCCCGCTCTTGCCTGAACGCCCCGCGTGGTGTGAACTTTTTCCCATGCGCATCCTGAATCTCTTGCTCCTGATCTGCTGCTCGGTCGCCTTCGCCTCGGACTGGCCGCAGTTCCGCGGGCCGAACGGTGACGGTCACGCCTCCGCGGCGAACAAAGTCCCGACGACGTGGAGCACGAATCAAAACGTGAAATGGAAGACGCCCATTCACGGCAAGGCCTGGTCCTCGCCCGTGGTGTGGGGCCAGCAAATCTGGCTCACCACCGGGACGCCGGACGCCAAACAGTTGTTCGTCCTGTGCGTGGATGCGGGTTCGGGAAAAATTCTGCGCGAGCAAAAATTGTTCGAGGTCGAGCGTCCTCAGTTTCATCACCCGGCCAATTCGTCCGCCTCGCCCACGCCGGTCATCGAGGAAGGCCGCGTCTATGTCACCTTCGGTTCACCCGGCACGGCGTGCCTCGACACGCAGACCGGCCAGGTGCTTTGGGAACGGCGCGACATCGAGTGCAACCATTATCGCGGGGCCGGTTCCTCGCCGATTATTTATCGCGACCTGCTGATCATGAACTTTGATGGCAGTGACTCGCAGTTCATCATCGCGCTCGACAAGAAGACCGGCAAAACGGTGTGGCGGAAGGATCGCTCCATCGACTTCAAAGACCTCGAAGCGAACGGCAAGCCCAAGGCTGAAGGCGATTTCCGCAAATGCTTCGCCACGCCGCATGTCGCGATGATTGATGGCAAGCCGCTGCTCATCAGCCAGGGCGCGAACGCCTGCTACGGGTACGAGCCGCTGACGGGCGAAGAATTCTGGCGCATCGAGGAACGCACCAGCCACTCCGGCGGCACGCGCCCGGTCATCGGGCACGGGCTGATTTATTTCCCGAGCGGCTGGTCGCAAGGCCAGTTGCTCGCGGTGAAACCTGGCGGCAAAGGCGATGTCACCGGCTCGCACCTCGCGTGGAAAGTGACGAAGGCCGCCGCCAAGAAACCGTCGCTGCTACTCGTGGACGACGTGATCTACATGAACAACGACGGCGGCATCGTCACGGCCATCGACGCGAAGACTGGCGCGGAGATTTGGGCGGAGCGCATCGGCGGCAACTATTCGGCCTCGCCGATCTACGCGAATGGCCACGCCTATTTCTTCAGCGAGGAGGGCAAGGCCACGGTCATCAAGCCTGGACGTGAGTTCAACAAGGTGGCGGAAAACAAACTGCCCGACGGCTTCATGGCCTCGCCCGCCGTCACGGACAACGCCCTCATCCTGCGGACGAAGACGGCGCTGTATCGGATCGAGTGACCGGTCCACGGATGGACATGGTGGGGCGTCGTCGCTCCGCGCGCGCCGGGCCACCTTGGAACAAAGCGCATCGAATTGTTCCCCATCTCACCCCGGCGCGCGCGGAACGACGACGCCCCACCAGCTGCGAAAATCTTTGAACCTGTGGGTCACGCTTCGTAGCGTTCCGTTGATGGCCGACGCCGCCGAACAGTTCGCCCGATTCAAAGCCCTGCTGGTCACCCCCGACTTGCCCGCGTTGGGGCCGCATGGGCGGATGGGAACGCGCGACGAGCGCGACCTGGTGCAGCAACTCGACGCCTTCTTTGCCCGCGAGAACCTTCCCCGAACTACCCAGTCGTTGCTCCGCAGTGCCGCCTTGCTTTGGCACGATCACCTCGACGCCTCGCACACGTTCTCGCAGGGCATCGAGACGCCCGAAGGAAGCTGGCTGCACGGCATCATGCACCGACGTGAACCGGACTACGGCAACGCGAAGTATTGGTTCCATCGTGTGGGGAAGCATCCGGCGTTTGCGAAACTGGCCCTTGTAGCGGCGTCTCGTAAGAGCGCCGCTGATCAAAATACAAATGGCGGCGCTCTCACGAGACGCCGCTACAGCGGGGAGTGGGATCCCTTCACCTTCATCGACGACTGCGAGTCGGCGGAGCGGGGGAATGACGCCGCTGCGGTTGCGCAGTTGCGCGAGATTCAGGCCGCCGAGTTCGAGGTGCTCGTGGAACACCTCTTCCAAAACGCGTGAGCGAATTCCTCACCGTTCTCTTCGCCGTGCTCCCGATCTTCTGCATCGCGGGCGCGGGTGCGCTGCTGCGGCAGATCAACTGGCTCACCGCCGACGCCGACGCCAGCCTGCTGCGCGTTACAGTCAATGTCCTGATGCCCTGTCTCATCTTCGATTCGATCCTCGGCAACGAAGCTTTCGCGCAGCCCGGCAACGTCTGGCTCCCGCCGCTCGTCGGTTTCGGCACCGTGGCCATCGGCCTGCCGCTGGCGATGCTGCTCCAGGGCGCAACCGGTCTGCACGACGCGCGCGCGCGCCGCACCTTCCGCTTCGTCGTCTCCACTTACAATTACGGCTACGTGCCGCTGCCGCTCATCCTCGCGCTCTTCCCGAAGGAGATCGCGGGCCAGACCGTGGCCGTGCTCTTCGTCCACAACGTCGGTGTGGAAGTGGCCATCTGGAGCCTGGGCCTGATGACGCTGGGCGGCGGCTCGTTCAAGGAGAACTGGCGCAAGGTCTTCAACGTCCCGCTCATCGCCATCGTCGCCACGCTCGCGTTGAACTTTCTCCTCCGCGGCCATGAAGTGCCGGAGTTCGTCCGCAAGACCGCGCACCTGCTCGGCCAGTGCGCCATTCCGTTCGGCGTGCTGATGATCGGTGCGACGATGGCCGACTACGCGCATGAATTCCGCAGCGCGCGCGGTGGACGTTTATTTGGTGTGAGTTGTCTGTTGCGGCTCGGCGTGCTGCCCGTGCTGTTCCTGTTGCTGGCGAAATTTCTGCCGTGCCCGCTGGAATTAAAACGCATCATCGTCATCCAAGCCGCGATGCCGTGCGCGGTCTTTCCCATCGTGATGGCGAAACACTATGGCGGCGATCCGGCCACGGCGCTGCGCGTGGTCCTCGGCACGTCGCTGGCCAGCTTCGCCACGCTGCCGCTCTGGCTGCGCTTCGGGATGAAATGGGTCGGGCTGTGAAGCGGGAGACGAACGGCTCAATCCGGACGGAGCGGCGGACAGCCATGTCCGCCGTTCGCCGTGTTGAAGATTCGTCCAGCTCTCGCACGGAACACGCACAGCGGACAAGGCTGTCCGCTGCTCCTCACTTCACCACCGGGCGCAGCACCAGCTTGCGATAGTCCACGTCGGTGTGATCGCCCTGGAGGTAAATCGGGCCGGGCTTGAATTCATCCGAAGTGAGCGCGCCGCCGGTGCAGCCGAGTATCGGTTGGTTATCAATCGTCTTCACGCCGTTGTGGATGACCGTGAGGTGCCGCTTCACCAGCGTGATGTCGAAGGTCTGCCATTCGCCGGGCGGCTTGGAGACGTTCGCGCTTGGCAGGATGCGGCTGTAGAGCGCGCCGCAATTGTGGTTGTCGTTCTTCTTGCCGAAGGAGTTCGCGACCTGGATTTCGTAGATGCCGCGCAGGTAGATGCCGCTGTTGCCATTGGTCGGCACGCGAAACTCGGCTTGCAGATTGAAGTCCTCGAACTCGCGCGTCGTGCGGAGATTCGCGTAGCTCTTGCCGGGCTGCACCACGTTGCGGAGCAGGCCGTCCTCGACCTTCCAAGCGCTCGGCGCGTTGCCCATGGTCTTCCAGCCGATCAAGTCCTGGCCGCTGAAGAGGGAAATAGGCTCGCCGAATTTCACCTTCGCCAAATCCGGCGCGGCGGGCAGGGGAGGAATGCGCTGGCCAGTGAACGTGGCGGCGCGCCCGCGTGGGTTCCCTTCGTCGTCGGTGGTCGCGGTGGTGAGGCTCAGTTTGTCGCCGTCGCGTTTGGCGGTGATGGTCTCGGTAGTTTTCTTCACCACGGTCTTACCCTCGGTGTCGCGGGACCGCGACTGGCTCACGCGCGAGACGATGAGCGTATCATTCTCGACCTTGGTTGTCGTGACCGGCACCACGCTGCCGCCGCCCCAGAGGATGCTGCCCTTCAATTCGCCGTTCGTCTCCACAACGCCGAGCCAGCCCGCGCCGCCGCCGGGGATGGTCAAGGCCCAGCGGCCGAGAAAGGGATTGTCCGCGGCGAGCAACGGCGTGGTGAGCAGCGCGACGGCACCGATGACGGCCGCGAAATGTTTGGCAAGTGAATGAATAGGCATAATGCGTCTCACACAGACGCATTCCCAAGGTGGACACATTCACTTGGAGATAATTTACCGCTGCGAAAGTCCGGCCCCCGCCTGGGTGGATCTAAACCGGAACCATGCAGTTGGAATCCACCATGCCTCACGCCAAGGCCGCGAAGGGCGCAAAGGAATTTGCCTTCTGGTTGTGCGGAGACCTTGCACTGAAATGTGTTCTTCCCCTACGGGCCAGCCCATCCAAGTGCGCTTTTTTCTTCGCGTCCTTCGCGGCCTTGGCGTGAGGCTTCAACTGCATGGTTCCGGCTAAAAGCCGCCCTTCATCGGGATTTTTGCGCCTCCTGAAGTTTGCGGATGGCGTGTCGCGCGGCCCGCGAACCGTGCAGGCGGATGACGGCGGTGCCGGCGAGATCGCGCAGGGCGCGCATCAGGCATTGGCGTTGAGTGACGGCGTCGAGTTCTTCCAAGTCGGCGAGGAAGGCCGGCACGTCGAGCGTCTGCACCAGTTGTTGGAGCAGGGCGGTGGTGTTGATGAGTTTGCGTTTCTTCGGCGCGGGGGCGCCGAGGGAAACTGTGGTCGTGACGGCGGGCGAAATGGGTGCTTGGTCTGTTCCTTCATTCATAGCCGCCACGATAGGCGGCTACGTCGGACAACGGCGGGGGGAGGGGAGCTAGGCTTTGAGTTTTCTCTCCAATGTTTCGCCGACCAGCGCGGGGTTCGCCTTGCCCTTACTCAGCTTCATCACCTGGCCTTTGAGAAAATTCAACGCGGCCACCTTGCCGGCCTTGAAGTCGGCGGCGGAGGTGGGATTCGCGGCGATGGCCTCGTCGCAGAATTTTTCAATCGCGCCCGTGTCGCTGACTTGCGCCAGTCCTTTCTCCTGCACGATGGCTGCCGGTGCCTTGCCGGAGTCGAACATCTCGGCGAAAACCTGCTGCGCGGCGGCATTGCTGATGGTCTTGTTCTCCACGAGCGCAACGAGTTCGAGCAGCGCCTCGGGTTTGAACTTCAACGTCGCCAGCGTGGTCAGCGTCATGTCGCTAGTCTCAATGCCCATTGCCGATTGCTCGGCGCGTTCGGCGGCGTTCGCCTCGGTGAGCTTCGCGCGCAAATTGTTGATGACCCAGTTCGCCACGGCCTTCGCCGCCTTCGTCTGCTTCGCGAGACCCTCGAAATAGTTTCCCAGCGGCACGTCATCCACGAACGTCTGCGCGTCCTGCGGCGGCAACTGATACGCCGAGATGAATCGCTGCTTGCGTGCGAGCGGCAGTTCGACGACGCGCGTTTTAACTTCGGCGATCCACGCATCGGTCGGCTGGAACGGCATCAAGTCAGGCTCCGGCAGATAACGGTAGTCGTGCGCGTTTTCCTTCGTCCGCATTTCCTCAGTCATGCCCGCCACGTCGTCCCAGCGGCGCGTGGACTGCATGAGCTTTCCGCCCTTGGACAGCACTTCGATCTGGCGCGGGATTTCGTACTCCAGCGCCTTCCGCGCGCCGCTGAAGGTGTTCATGTTCTTGATCTCGATCTTCGCGCCGAGTTCCTTCTGGCCCTTGGGCCGCACGCTGATGTTCACGTCGCAGCGCACCATGCCCTTCTCCATGTCGCAGTCGCTGATGCCGCCGTAGATGAGAATGTCCTTGAGCGCGTTGAGGTAGGCGTAAGCCTGATCCGCGCTGGTCAATTCGGGTTCGGAAACAATTTCGAGGAGCGGCACACCCGCGCGGTTGAAGTCCACGCCGCTGTTGCGGTCGAAGTGGAAATTCTTGCCCACGTCCTCTTCGAGGTGCGCGCGCGTGATGTTCAAGCGCGACATGCCGCCGTTGAACTCAAACTCCACGAAGCCGTTCTTCGTGCTCGGCGCGTCGTATTGCGTGACCTGATAATTCTTGGCGACGTCGGGATAGAAATAATTTTTGCGGTCGAACTTGGCGAAGCGCGGAATCTCACAGTTCAGCAGCAGGCCCGTGAGCACGGTGAGCCGCATGGCCTCCTCGTTCGCGACCGGCAACACGCCGGGCATCCCGAGGCACACGGGGCAGACGTTGGTGTTCGGGTCCTCGCCAAACGCATTGGCGCAACCACACCACATCTTCGACTTGGTTTTGAGCTGAACGTGAGTCTCCAGCCCGATGACGGCTTCGTATTCCATAAACGGCGCGGAAGTTTTAACCACGGAGGCATGCGACTGGCCACGCTGAAATCGAAGATGGCGAGAGCCTGCCCGAAAAATGGCGCGCACTACTCGCGTGTAATCGTTCCGGGGCGCGTTGACTTCCACCGGCGCAGTCCGAGAGTCGCCAAAGTGAGTGCGCCAAAAATCAAGAGACCGACGGTGGTGGGTTCAGGAACAGCTGTGACGTACGTGTCACTAGCACTGAATGTGAATGGATTGTGGCCGGTTGTTCCAGACAACCCCTCGGCACCAAGACTTTCCCCTGACCTGAATCCGGTTGTTGAAATGTATGTCGTCTGAAAGTTGAACGAGTTGGCCGGGTTATTGGCGGACAACCCAATCTCAGACCAGTTGAAGCTAAATGTGTAGGTGGCGGCAGCGTTGTTGTTGTTTGGTAAAAAATTTACTGAATCTACAAAGTTCAGGCTGTTGTTGTCGCCGTTCGCCAATCCCCAGAGGCCGCCAAAATTCTCAGTACTTGTCGGTTTCAGGGCGACGGCGAAGTCCGCACCGAACCCGCTGGCGAACGTGGCGACGGAACGACCACTATCCGACACTCCCGAAATTGCCCGCCTCAACCCATCAGCCCGGTCATTGAAGCCCGAAGTGGAACCAAATCCTCCAGAAACGGAATCAATATAAATGACCAGGGCGTCGTTGAAGTTTCCAGCGGTTCCTCTAGTGAATGTGCCGGATACAGTTGTTCCGTCATCATTCAGGCTCAATGAGCCGCCGCCAACGGCACCACCAAAAGAGGTGTTGCCGTTTCCCGTATAGATGACGGCAGCTTTTAAAACCGTGTCTTGAAGCGTGAATGCAAGCAACGCGCCTGCAAGCCAAACGCATGTTCTGAACCAGGAATTCATGACGGAAGTGATAAGCACTCTCCACACGGCAAGGCAAGCCTTGGAGCCTGGCCACTCCCGGCCAGGTTTCGTTCGCGTTAGCATAGCTGAAGTGAAACTCTGTCTAGACTTGCGCCAACTCCACCTTGCGAGGGTTCGGCGTGGACTGAAACGGTTCCCGCATCGACATCCCCAGCAAATCCAGCAGCGCCTTATCCGCGTCGTAGCTCGGCGAGGGCACGGCCTTGGTCAGCATCGTTTCCGTTTCGCTGGAGAAAATGGAGTTCGCGCCGGCGAGGAAGCAGAACGCCTGTTCGACCGGAGACAGTTTTGCGCGGCCCGCCGTGAGGCGCACGTCGGCCAGAGGGCAGACGAGGCGCGCGGTGGCGATCATCCGCAGCACTTCCCAGAACGGCACGTCGGGGTTGTTCGCCATCGGCGTGCCAGGGACTTTGGCGAGGATGTTGATCGGCAGCGACTCGGGATGCGGATTCATCGTGGCGATGGTGTGCAACATGCCCACGCGATCCTCGATGCTCTCGCCGAGTCCCATGATGCCGCCGCAACACACGGTGACGTTCGTCTTGCGCACGTTGCCGATGGTCTTGAGCCGGTCGGCGTAGGTGCGCGTGGTGATGATGGTCTCGTAGAATTCCGCCGAGGAATCCACGTTGTGATTGTAGGCGTAAAGTCCGGCGTCTTCGAGACGCTTGGCCTGGCCTTCGCTTAACATGCCGAGCGTGCAACAGACTTCCATGCCCATGTCGGTGACTTCGCGCACCATCTCGACCACGCGGTCAAACTGCGGGCCATCCTTCACCTCACGCCACGCCGCGCCCATGCAGACGCGCGACACGCCGCTGGCCTGAGCGCGCGCGGCGACTTCCTTTACCGACTCTTTGCTCATCAACTTCTGCGGCGTGATGTCCGTCTCGTAACGCGACGACTGCGCGCAGTAGGAACAATCCTCCGGGCACGCGCCGGTCTTGATGGAAATGAGTTTGCAGACCTGCATCTCGCGTCCGTCGTGATGCGCGCGATGCACGGTGGCGGCGCGGAAGACAAGATCGAGAACGGGCAGGTCGTGCAGCGCGCGAATCTCCGCGCGGGTCCAGTCGTGGCGAACGGTATCAGTCATTTTTTCATGCGCTGCTTCAACAGAAGACAGCCACCAGAAAATGCTGAGTGTGTCCGTGGTTGTAAATCCAAATGAATGCGGGGGGAGATGGCCTTGCGAGGCGAGCGTTCTCAAAAGGTTGTTGAAGTGCGGATGACGCTCCCCGATATTCCGCGCGCTCGTCCTCGGACGGGCAACACCGGTCGGGGCGTAGCGTAGCCTGGCTAGCGCGCTTGCTTGGGGTGCAAGAGGTCGAGAGTTCAAATCTCTCCGCCCCGACCATTCTTTTTCTTGCCCTCCCTTTCGCAACTCCGTCGAATCGCGCCATGCTTTCACGCCCGGAAATCTCGGCCCGCATCATGGAACTCGGCCTGGTTGCCGTCATCCGCACGCCCGCGTATGAACTGGTCGCGCCGGTCTGCGAAGCACTGGTGGCGGGCGGCGTGTTCGCGCTAGAAATTACCATGACCGTGCCGGACGCGCTCCGGGCCTTGCGCGAAGTGAACGCCCGCTTCGGCGAGAAAATTCTCCTTGGTGCCGGAACCATCCTCAATGCGGAGCAAGGCCACGCCGCTCTCGACGCGGGCGCACAATATCTCATCAGCCCCATCACCAAACTTGAACTCATCGCCGCCGCGCACGCGCGCGAGAAACCGGTCATGCTCGGCGCTTACACACCCACCGAAGCGCAACTGGCGCATGAGGCGGGCGCCGATTTCATCAAGATTTTTCCCGCGGACAGACTCGGGCCGGGCTACATCAAGAACCTGCGCGCGCCGCTGCCGCACCTGCGTCTCGTGCCAACAGGCGGCGTGGATTTGCATACTGCGCCGGAATTTTTGCAGGCCGGTTGCGCCGCGCTGGGGGTTGGTTCATCGCTCCTGTCGGCGGAGATTTTGCGGACGAAGAACTGGGCAGAACTCACGCGGTTGGCCGGCGAGTTTGTGCGCGTGGTGCGCGAGACGCGGGCGGGGAAGTGAAATATTGGAGCGCCGAGCATCGCTCGGCAGGAAGTTGTTCAAGCGGAGCAATGCTCGGCGCTCCCAATCAGATCACACCGCCTGCGCCGCGCGCGGGATCCTAAACGCGCGATCAAACTCGAGGGCGAACGCACTCATCTCCCCGGAAATTTTCGGCGACGCCTCCGAGAACTCGCCTGCGCGCGGCACCAGGAGCTGCGGATTCTGCCGCGCCAGCCGGCTCAGTTCGACCAGCGGCACCAGATGCCCTTGCATGTCGCGTTGAAAACCGGTCAGCCGCCGGTGGAAGAGTGCGAGTTCGTCCGGCGTCAGCGTTACGGGCTGTGTCGGGGTGCCGCCAAGGGCGCGGCGCGGGGTGGATTCCGGCACCTGGGCCACTTCATCGAAGCGGGTCGTGAGCGCCTCAAATTTCACCGCTGCCTTCGTAAATTGATCCGCCACATTTGGCAGCACGTCGCCGCCGTTCACCGGGTCGAGCGCGTTCAAAGCTCGCGCGCCCGAGATGAAGAAGCCGAGTTGCGCCAGTTCCCGCGCCGTCTGCATGAGATCGTTTTGCAGCGCCTTGGTCTGCTCGGCCGTGAGTGCCGCTGCGCCGGGCGTCGGCCCGCTGACATGGTTCGTCCGCTTCCAGAGCGCGGGATACCACGAGACTTCCGTGGCGGGACGCAGGCCGAGCGTGCGCTCGCACTGCTCGACAAACTCGCGAATTTTTCCCGCGATGCGCGGCGGCTGCTCGACCAGCGTGCCGGACATGCGTGTAAGCACTTTGGGATTGTAGCGAATGAGTTCCGTGGCCGCGACGACGAGCGCGAGGCAGCCGTTCACGTCATGGCGCAGGCTGGAAAAGTGGCGGGCGAGTTCCTCGACCTGCGGCACGTCGAGGGTCACGGCTTGAGTGGGCAAATCCATCGGGCCAAACGATGCTGACGGGCTGGGGCGAAAGCAAGCGTCGGTTGAAATCAACGGCGCGACTCGGCACTCGGGCGAACGGGTGCGGGCTGGGGTGCTCCTCAAAAAAACGGGCGAGGATCGCTCCACGCCCGTTCGATCAAAAATCCACCGGTCTATTTTCCCTCCGCTGCTTTCTCCGGCTCGACGACGACATAGCGCGAGAGGCCGGGGCCACCGGTTCGCGGCGCGCTCCAGAGGCGAAGCAGGATCGGTTGGTCTGCTTTTAGCTTGTTGCTCTCGTCAATGGCCTCTTGTGCGTTCGCGACTTTCTTGCGCTCGATTTCCAGTATCACGTCGCCCGCGCGCACTTCGGCCTCGGCGGCTTTGGAATTTGGATCCACTTCCGTCACCAACGCACCCTGGATGTTTTGCGGAATGCCCATCTGCCGCCGCGTCGCGCGATCAATATCGCTCACTTCCACGCCGTCGAGCGCGTCAGTCTTTTTCTCCGGTGCGGCGCGATTGGGGCCGCGCCGTCCGCCGGCGAGTTCTTCCGGCTTCAATTCCGCCAGAGTCGCGTTCAACTTCTGCTCCTTGCCGTCGCGCACGATTTTCAACGTCACCTTGGTCAACGGCGCAGTCTGCGAAACCCACAGGCGGAACTGTCGGCTGTCCGGCACTTTCTTGCCGTTCAATTCCGTGATCACGTCGCCGGGCTTCACGCCGGCCTTGTCCGCGGGGCTGCTCGGGAGAACGTCGTTGACCAGCGCACCGCTGCGGTCTTTCAAACCAAACGCCTTCGCCATCGTGGAAGTCAATTCATCACCCAATTGAATGCCGAGGTAGCCGCGCGTCACGCGACCGTCTTGAATCAATGAATCCATCACGCGCCGCGCCATGTTGATCGGCACCGAGAAACCCAGGCCGATGCTGCCGCCGCTCGGACTGAGGATCGCAGTATTGATCCCCACCAGCCGCCCCTCGGAATCCACGAGTGCGCCGCCGGAGTTGCCCATGTTGATGGCCGCATCGGTCTGGATAAAATCCTCGTAGTTCACGATGCCGCCCATGCTGCGGCCCGTCGCGCTCACGATGCCCATCGTCACGGTCTGGCCGACGCCGAAGGGATTGCCGACGGCCAGCACCACGTCGCCGACCTGCAAGTTGTCGCTGTCGGTCATGGTGATGGGAGGAAGGTTCTTCGCCTCAATCTTCAACACGGAAATGTCCGTGGCGGGATCGGTGCCGATGACCTTCGCGATGAATTCCTCGTCGCGACCGGGCACGGAAATCTTCAATTCATCCGCGCCCTCGACGACGTGGTTGTTGCTCAGGATGTAGCCGTCCGCGCTGATGATGACGCCGGAGCCGACGCCCTGTTCCTTCTGCGGACGCGGCGCGCGGCGTCCGTTGCGGCTGCCTGGCGCGGGTGCTTCTCCCTCCTCATCCGGCACTCCGAAAAACCGGCGCAGCGCCGGATCATCGAACGGCGAGACGCCCATCGAGCGCCGCACCGTCTTGCTGGAATAAATCGTCACCACACTCGGCGCGACGCGCTTCACCACCGGTGCGTAGCTGGGAATGGTCCGCCCTTCCTGCGCGACCGCAGCGGTGTTCACCACCACTTTTGGAGCGACGCGCTCGGTGCTCTTCTCCGCCGCACTCACGTCCGTTGCGCCGAAGCGGGCATACGTCAGTCCCAGCGCCAGCGCGATCACGAGCGCGGCGGTCATCAAAGTTCGGTTCGTTTTCATAAATAATCTTCGTGGGTTACCAGTTCGTTTTTGGACACTCCTTGACCACCCGACACGCGAACTGTCGCGCATCATCACGGCTTGGCAAACCGCAGTTTTGATCTGACATGGCAGCGCGGAAAATGTTCAAACGGAGTGCCGTGCCCCCGGCGTCCCGCCGGGTGGAGGCGTGCCCGTGAAGAAGACACCTCGACGAGTCGAGGTGCGTTCGTTGTCCGTGAACCTCCACCCGGCGGGACGCCGGGGGCACTCATGTCGCGTCCAGCGACCGCAGCAGTTCCATCACCGTCCGCGTCTGCCCCGGCAGCACGAACTCCGGCGCGACTTCACTCAACGGCTGCAACACGAACCGCCGCAGGTGGGCGCGCGGGTGCGGCAGCATCAGCGTGGGAAGATTGCGCACCTCGCGGCCGAAGGCGATCAAGTCGAGGTCCAGCGGGCGCGGCTCGTTTAGCACGGTTTTGGGTCGGCGGCCAAAATCCCATTCCATCACAAACAACTTTTCCGCCAGCGACTCCGGCGTCTCTCCCGGCAACGGCGTGAGCGCCACGGCGGCATTGATGAACGGCGGCGAACCCGGCGGGCAATCCACCGGCGCGGTCTGGTGCAAGGAGGATTTGCGAATCGGTGTGGCGGAAAGTTTTTCCAGACGCGCGAACACCTCGTGGAGGAGCGCGACCGAATCTCCGAGATTCGAGCCGAGGGCGATCAAGGCCAGTGGGTCCGCACTCCGCGCTGCGCGTTCCGCGTTCACTTCAATCCCAGCACGTCCTGCATGTCGTAGAGGCCGGGCTTCTGCGGCACGAGCCACTGCGCGGCGCGCAGGGCGCCATTGGCGAAGGTTTCGCGGCTCGACGCCTTGTGGGTGAGTTCCACGCGCTCGCCGTTCGCGGCAAAGATGACGGTGTGATCGCCCACCACATCGCCGCCGCGCAGGGCGTGGATGCCGATCTCGCTGGCCGTGCGCTCGCCGGTGATGCCTTGGCGTCCGTGGCGCAGCACTTCTTCGAGTTGGACTTTGCGCACGTCGCCGAGGATTTCGAGGAGCGTGGTGGCGGTGCCGCTGGGCGCATCCTTCTTCAGGCGATGATGCATCTCCACCACTTCGAGGTCGAAGCCGGGGCCGAGAATTTCCGCCGCCTTGCGCGTGAGCCAGAAGAGCGTGTTCACGCCGGTGGAATAGTTCGACGCCCAGACGACGGGGATTTGGTTCGTGAGCGCGGTGAGTTGCTTTTTCTCCTCGGGCTGATGGCCGGTGGTGCCGATGACCAGCGCCTTCTGATGCTGCGCGCAAATTTTCGCCACGCCCAGCGTCGCGGAGTGAAAGCTGAAATCAATCACGGCATCGCACTTCGCGATAATCGCGCCGAGGTCGTCGTCCGCGTCAATCTGCCCGACGACTTCGAGTTCGGGAATGCGCGCCGCGCCACTGAGGAGCGCCTGGCCCATGCGGCCTTTGGAACCGGTGATGATGATGCGTGTCATGGATTCAGAGTTTTGAAAGAACGTCCGCCTTTTCGATCCCTTTCGCGCTCGCCACAGCGCGGAGAATCGCGTTCAAGGTTCCTGTGCGCAACGGACTGTGGTTCGGGACGGAAAGCCGATGGGGTTGTGGTGAATCTGTTTGGATGATGATGTGGCTGCCTTCCTGATTGATTTTCCGGTAGCCAAAATCCCGGCACAACACTTTGACCAATTCCGCGCCGCTGAGGTCGCGCGGAAGTTTCATGAGCAGGCCACCACCTCGTCGCGGACGAGATGGAGGCGGATGGAAGTCGGCTTGCTTTGGTCGAAGAAGTATCCCGTGACGGCTTCCTGCACGTTGGAGCGCAACTCATTCCAGTCATCACCTTGCGTGAAGATGTCATGCGACAAACATTCGGCGACGAACCCGCCGTCAGATTCTTGCGTGACGCTGAAAACGATTTCCATGTGGCTAGCTTAGTCTGGCGGGCATGGAGCCTCAACGCTTAAGAACGCCCACCTTCTTCATCGTTGCTTTCAGCACTTCCTTGTTCTTCGCGCTCATCGGCACGAGCGGCAGGCGGTATTCCTCTTCCATCATGCCCATCACGGCCAGCGCGGCTTTCACGGGGACGGGGTTGGTCTCGATGAACAAGTCCTTGAACAGCGGATAAAACTTCGCGTGCAGTTTCTGCGCTTCGGAAATTTTTCCAGCGGCGAACGCCTTCACCATGCGACTGACTTCGCGCGGGATGACATTCGACGCGACGCTGATGACGCCGTTCGCGCCCACGGCCATGAAGGGCAGGGTGAGCGAATCATCGCCGCTCATGATCTCAAATTTCGTTCCGAGCGCCGCGCGGAGCTGGCTCACGCGGTCGGCGTTGCCGCCCGCTTCCTTGATGCCGACGATGGTTTTGTGCGCGGCGGCAAGACGCTTGACTGTGTCCACGGGGATCTCGATGCCGCAGCGTCCGGGGATGCTGTAGAGCACCAGCGGCAGCTTCGTGGCGGTGGCGATGGCGCTGAAATGTTGGAACAAACCTTCCGGCGTCGGCTTGTTGTAGTAGGGCGCGACTTGCAGCGAACCGTCCGCGCCCGCTTCCTCGGCGGCTTTGGTCAGGTAAATGGCTTCGCTGGTCGAATTGCCGCCGGTGCCCGCGAGCACTTTGATTTTTTTGGCGGCGAACTGAACCGCGAGTTGGATGACGCGAATGTGCTCCTCGTAATCGAGCGTGGGCGATTCGCCGGTGGTGCCGACGGGCACGATGCCGTCCACGCCGCCTTTGATTTGCGATTTCACGAGGCGCTCGAGCGCGGGTTCGTCCAAGACGCCGTTGCGAAACGGGGTCACGATGGCGGTGTAGGTTCCAGTGAACATGTTCAATTCCAGTCCGCGTAACGTCGCAAATCACCGGGGCGATGCCAGCTTGAATTTTCCCTGAGACGCCGGTGCTTGAGAGAGTCGCGGAGATGCAGGGAGCGAAAACGCGGAGACCGACGTTCGTGAGGCCGCGCGCACCTGGGAGCGCCGGCTTCCAGCCGACGTGTTCGTGACAAGGTCATGCGTGCGAGCCGGCGAGAAGCCGGCGCTCCCAGGAAATTGTACCCGCCGTGGCAAATCTCCATTTGCCCCGCGCGCGCCGTGCCGAATACGTTTCGCTCGTGCGAACTTCAACAACGGTGCCAAGCCCGGTCCCCGGTCGTGCCTGGTCTGTTCTGCTGGCCGGACTGCTGTTCGCACTCGCCCTCACTGCGCGCGCAGAAAATCGCTGGCGTTCGTTGGAGGACTGGCGGTCGGCTTGTGAAAAATCGCCCTCGAACCGCACGCTGAACGGACGACTGCCACCACTGAGTTTGTTGCCGCTCAAGCAGTTCGCGGAGTTCGATGAAGTGCTGCAATCCTTCTTGGCGCTTTCCCAGACCGGCACCCTGTCGCGCGTCACGAACTGGGTTGGCCCCGTGCCGTCCACGAACACGTTCTTCAACACCGCGCGCGCCTACTTTCTGCCGCCCGCCGCGCAGACCGCCGCCCTTCCTTTCGAGCCGTTCGCGCAAAAGCTCGCGCTGCCTGCGGACAGCGAAGTGTATTTCCGCGGTGACCTGCACGGCGACGTGCGTTCACTGCTGGCGAACTTGACGTGGCTGAACGAGCAAGGCCACCTGCGCGGCTTCGACATCGCGCGCACGAACTTCCACATGGTTTTCCTCGGCGACTTCACGGATCGCGGCGCGTATGGCGTCGAGGTGCTCTACACCTTGCTGCGGCTCAAGCTGGCCAATCCCGACCGCGTCCACCTCACGCGGGGCAATCACGAGGAGGCGGCCATGCAGTCGCGCTACGGTTTTTTTTCGGAAGGGCAGGGCAAGTACGGCCGCGAGTTCAATGCGATGAAGATTGGGCGCGCGTCCGATTTTTTCCCGGTGGCGATCTACGTGGGTACAGGCAGCAACTTCATCCAATGCAACCACGGCGGGATGGAGCCGGGCTTCACGCCGCGCGCGCTGCTGGAGTCCGCTGTCCCGGCGGGCTTCCAATTGATCGGCCCGTTGCAACAGCAGCGCTTCCTCGCGGCGAATCTGGAATCATTCGGCGACGCGGAGACGAAGGCGCTGGCTCGCGCGGCGTTGCGTGATTTTCAACCGCTCGCGCCGACTGATCCTGAGGTGCTCGGCTTCATGTGGAATGACTTCACCCTACAAAATGGTGAGCCGGAGTTCGCGCGCGATCCCGGTCGGGCCTACGTGTATGGCGCGCGCACCACGGCGGCGATTTTACGGCACGTCAGCGCACCGGGCCGCGAAGTGCGCGCCGTCTTCCGCGCGCACCAGCATTCGACGGTGCCGAATCCCATGATGCGCCGCCTCGTCGCGAGCCGTGGTATTTTCCGGCACTGGCAGGCTGGGGATGTTTCATCATTGATCGAAGCTCCCGTCGCTCAGTTGCGCGGCGTGATCGAACAGGGCGAAGTTCGTTCCATTCCGGCCGGCTCGGTGTGGACTTTCAATGTCGGCACGGACAGCGCGTATGGTCGGGGCAATGGATATGATTTTGATGCCTTCGGCCTGTTGCAGCTTGCGCCGCAATTCTCGGCCTGGAAGCTGCGTGTGGTCAACGTGCCGGTGAAGTTTTGACGCTTGTGGCGGCAGGCAGGATGCCCGCCGCCACGAGGCTAGTGCGGCTTCGGGGCCTTGCTGATCCCTTCCGTCCCGGGCCTCTTGGTCAGCCGCAGCCGGGCCACGCGCGAGCCGTCCATCTCTTCCACGCGCAGTTCGTGCGGTCCGACGCGGATCACATCGTCCTGCCGGGGGAAGCCGCCGAGCTTGTGCGTCACCCAGCCGCTCGCCGTCGTCACGCCTTCTTCGTTCAACGGCTCGCCCGCCAGCTCCGCGAGGTCGTGCAGCGGCAGCGCGCCGTCCACGAGCCAGGTGTGTTCGTCTTTCTTCTCCAGCAACGGCTTCTCCTGATCGAACTCGTCCTGAATCTGCCCGACCAGTTCTTCGAGAATGTTTTCCAAAGTGACGAGGCCGACGGTGCCGCCGTACTCGTCCACGACCAGCGCCAGGTGAACTTTCCGTTCGAGAAAAATTTGCAGCAACCGTTCGAGCCGCGCGGTCTCGGGGACATAAACCAGTTTCTTCGCGTGCGGCAAAAGTTCGCGCACGGTGCCCGCCTTGGCGCGCGCGGCGTACAAATCCTTCACATGAATGAAGCCCAGCGCGCGGTCGAGATTCCCGTTCTCCATCAACGGCAGGCGCGAGAAGCGCATCTGCTCGGCGGTCTCGAGGGCTTGCGCGAGCGGCGTGGCCACATCGAGCGCCACGATCTCACCACGCGGACGCATCACTTCGCGGGCCACGCGCTGGCGCAGATCGAAGGCGTTCAACACGATGTCCCGGCTGACGCCGGGCGCACCATGCCGCGGCGCGGGTGTGAGCAGCAGGCGCAATTCCTCCTCGGAGTGCGCCATCTCGCCTTCGCTGGCCGGCTCGATGCCGACTTGGCGCAGCAGCGCGAGCGAGGTCTTGTTCAACCCCCAGATGAACGGGAAGGAAAGGCGGGCGAACCAGTGCAGCGGGTAGGCAATCCAGAGCGTGGTCGGCAGCGGCTTGGTGATGGCCAGGGACTTGGGCGCGAGTTCGCCGAACACAATGTGCAGAAAGGTGATGACGGTGAAGCCGACGGCAATGGCGATGGAGTGGCGCACTTCCGGCGATTCGATCTGCAGCCACTTCATCACCGGTTCAAGCAACGCGGCGAAGACCGGATGGCCGATCCAGCCGAGGCCGAGGCTAGAGAGCGTGATGCCGAGCTGCGTGGCGCTGAGCGAGGCGTCGAGGTTCTTCACGATGCGCCCGGCCATCTTCGCGCGCCGGTTCTGGCGGTTGATCAGCGGCTGAAGCTGCGTGTCGCGAATCTTCACGATGGCGAACTCCGCCGCAACGAAGAAGCCGTTCAACGCCACGAGCAGCACGATCGAGAACAGGCGCAGGCCGATGCTGATGATTTCGTCGAAGGTCATGGGGAGAAACTCCAAACTCCAAACTCCAAATCTGAAGCTCCAACCTGCGTCGGTCGCACCAAGTCAAGGTTCGTGTGGAACGGCGAGCGATGGTAGGGCGTCGCTGTCCTCAGCGAGCCGGGTGCATCTTGTTGGCACCGCCATGTTTGTTGCGAAGGAGCGCGGGCGTCCCGCCCGCCCGTCTGGAACCAAACGCCGCTCCGCCGAGTGGGCATGGAGCGAGCAGAAATCTCGCGTGCCGTCCGGCGGGCGGGACGCCCGCGCTCCAAGGGCGGCACTTGCCAGATGCACCTCATCGTGCTCGGCCAATCGTTTGAAATTTGAATTTTGAAGCTTCCTTGGGATTTGGAATTTGAAATTTGGAATTTCACAGCTTCACCTCCCCGAAAATCGACTTGAGCAAATCCTGCAAACTCACGATGCCGGCCTCGCGTCCATCGCGGGCGAGGACGATGGCGAGGCGCTGGCCGGCGCGCTGCAAGTGGCGCATGGCTTCCTCCAATCGCATGTCCGCGTCCACGAAGGTCGCGGGCTGCACGTAGTCGCCGACGCGTTTGCGCAAATCGAGGTCCGCGCGGTAGAGCAGGGACTTGAGATTGAACAGGCCCGCAATGCGCGGCTGCTTGTCCGTGCGCCACACCGGCAGGCGGCTCAATCCGCGCTCGCGGCACAGGGCCAGCGCCTCGGCCACCGGCGTCTCCGTCGTCACGGTCGCGGCGCGTGCCATCGGCACGAGGACGTGGGACACGGTGAGGTTCTGCAAATCGAGCACGCGATTGATCATGCCGCGCTCCTCGGTGGAGAGGGATTGCGAGGACTCCTGCATCAGCACGCGCAACTCCTCGCGCGTGCCGAACAGCCGGCCCGCGAACGTTTTGCCGCCCGTCCAGTGCAACAATCCGGACGCGAGCCAGCGCAAGATCGCGACCACCGGGCGCAGGAAGAAATGCACGACCGCGAACGGTCCCGAGAGCCAGAGGCAGAGGCGGTTTGGATACACGCGGAAGAGCATCTTCGGCAGCAGTTCACAGAAAGCGTAAAAGAGAATGGTGCCGGCAAAAAAACCGGCCGCGAACCACCCCGGGTGATCGAGCATCCACTGCTGGAACCCGATGACCACCAGGCTGGCGATGGCGATGTTCGCCAGCGTGTTGCCCGCGAGAATGGTCCAGAGAAATTCCTCGGGCTGTTCAAGGTAGCGGTTCAAGCGGCGCGCGTTCGAGTGGCCCGCGCGCCGGAGCCGCCGGATGCGGACGCGGCTGAGCGCGAAGACGCCCGCCTCCATGCCGGACAGAAAAAACGAGACCGCCAGGCCCAGCGCGATGAACATGAGGAGCATGGAGGTCATGTTGAACTTGGGATGACGGTGCTCATCACGCTGCGTTTGGCCGGACGCTCAACCATCATCTCGCGAACCACCCGCTCGTCCACGCGCGAGGCGGTGAGTTTCAGGCCGCGAAAGTTGGTGGCTTCTCCCGCGCCCGGCACCACATCGAGCAGCATGGTGAGCAGGCCGCCCATCGTCTCGACCTGCGGCACTTCACCGATCTCGGGGCACTCGCGACGGAAGTCGCGCACGGTCACGGCCCCGCTCACCCGCCATTGGGCCGGGCCGGTTTTCTCCAGCACGAGCTGGCGCTCCTCGGCCTCGTCGCGAATCTCGCCGACGACTTCTTCGAGAATGTCCTCCATCGTCACCACGCCGGCGGTGCCGCCAAATTCATCGACCACCATCGCGATGCCGCGCTTCTGCCGCTGCAAGGCCAGAAACAGTTTGAGCAGGTTCATGCTCTCCGGCACAAACGATGGGAACACGATGGCGTCCGCGAGATCGACTTGCGGATTGAGCAGCAAAACTTTTGTGTCGAGCACGCCCACGATGGTGTCGGGCGTACCGTCGAACATCGGCAGGCGGCGGTGGCGCATCTGGCGCGCGGCGGCGATCATTTCGTCCACGGTCAAATCGTCGCGGATGCACGACATGCGCGAGCGCGGCGTCATCACGTCGGCGGCGGTCTGCTTGTCGAGGCGGATGATTTCCAAAATGATTTCCTTCTCGCGCACGGCCAGCGTGCCTTGCTGCGCGGCGAGTTCGATCAGCTCGCGGTAATCTTCCTCGCTGCCGTGCGCGTGCGGCTTCACGGCGCGCACCAGCACGCGCAGGAAAAGATTGTTGATGGCCTGGGCCAGCCGCTGCGCCGGACGCGCCAGGTTCTGCCACCAGAGCATGACGCGCGCGACGCGCAGCGACCACAACTCCGGCGCGCGCACGGCCAGCGTCTTGGGCAGCACTTCGCAGCCGATGAGGATCAGCACCGCCAGCGCCCCGACGGTGAGCGGAATTGAACCGCCGCGCCACACGGTCACGCCGAGACCGACGGCGACCATGACGGCGTTGGCCACGGTGTTGCCGAGCACGATGGTGGCGAGCAGTTCGGAAGGCTGCTTGAGCAGTTGCGCGACCATCGCGCCTTCGCGCGGAGAGCGTTCGGCAAGCTGTTCGACCTGCCATTTGCCGAGCGCAAAGAGGGCGGACTCTGCGAGCGCGAAAAAAAAGCTCGCGGCGGCAAACCCGAGCACTCCAAGCCCGACCAGCCAGGGCGTGTAATCCACGGCAAAAAGCTATTCGGAAGGCGGCGCGGGACAAAAGAGAAAACTGGAAAGGATGCCGTGGAATCAGGCGTGGCGTCGGTGGCCCACGCCCGTTCCGCCGGGCTGGAAGCCGCGGCTCACTGGCAGCCAGGATGGCTGCCGCCACAAAAAAAGCGCGGAGCGTTGCCGCTCCGCGCTTTCTGAAAACTTTCTTCCCGACTACGTGAGGATGATGCGGTCGCCGTCTTTCAACGTGACGATGGCTTTCTTCCACGCGTTGGTCCAACCCTCGTCGGCGCGGCGCTTGCGGCGGATTTTGCCACGGACGTTGAGCGTGTTCACGCGCACGACCTTGACCTTGAACAATTCCTGCACGGCCTGGCGGATTTGAATCTTGTTCGCACGCGGGTCGGCGACCACGGTGTATTGATTCAGCTTCTCGCCCTGGCGGGTGCCTTTTTCCGTCACGCGGACGGTCTTGATGATGTCGAAAGCGTTCATGTTACTTCTGGAGGCGTTCTTCGAGTTTCTGGAAAGCGCCGCGCGTGAAGACGAGTTTGTCGCTGCGGAGCAGTTGGTAGGTGTTCACGAAATCGCTGGTCGTGACTTCGACGTTCTCGACGTTGCGGGAGGCGCGTTCGAGGTTCTGGTTGGCGGTGTCGGTCACGATGAGCGTGGTCTTCTTGACTTCCAACGTGGCCAGCACGCCGACGAAATCCTTCGTCTTCGGCGTGGTCAGATTGAAGTCCTCCACCACGATCACGTCGCCCGCGTTCAAGCGTTCGGTGAACGCTTTGCGCAGGGCGAGCTGCCTCGTGGTCTTGGAAACCTTCTTGGTGAAGTCGCGGGGCTTCGGGCCGAACACGACACCGCCACCAACGAACAGCGGCGATTGGAACGAGCCAGCGCGGGCGCGGCCGGTGCCTTTTTGCTTCCACGGCTTCTTGTTCGTGCCGGCGACTTCGCCAGCGGTCTTGGTGCAGGCCGTGCCGCTGCGTTGCGCGGCGCGATAGGCCGTCACGACGTCGTGAACGGCCTGCGTGCCTTTGCCGCCTTCGACCAGCGTGAAACGAGTTTCGAGTTCGCCCGCCTGCTTACCTTTGATGTCTTTGACTGAGATTTTCATGGCTCCTTAATTACTTCTTGGCTGCGGCTTTCGCGGGTGCGGCCTTGGCTTTCTTCGCGGGTGCGGCCTTGGCCTTGGCTTCGAGTTCCGCGCGGCGCTTGACGACGTATTCGCGGTTCATCTTCTTCGATTCACGGATGATGACGTAGTCGCCGTTCGATCCGGGAATCGCGCCTTTGATCAACAGCAGATGATCTTCGGTGCGCACTTGGATGACTTCGAGATTCTGCGTGGTGCGCTGAACCTGACCCATGTGGCCGGGCATTTTCATGCCGCGATTAACGGTGCCGGGGAACAAACGACAGCCGATGGCGCCGGAACGGCGCTTCCAGCCTTTCGCGCCGTGCGTGGCGGGACCGCCGGCAAAGTTGTGGCGCTTCATGACACCTTCAAAACCGCGGCCCTTGGTAGTGCCGATGGCATCAATAAAATCACCGACGGAGAAAAGATCCGCGCCGATGATGTCACCGCTCTTCACTTCCTTGGAGAAGTCGCGGAACTCTTTGACCCGCTTGAAGGCGGGCGTGCCGTGCTTCTTGAAGTGACCGAGCAGCGGCTTGGTGACGCGCTGTTCCTTCTGCTCAAAAATACCGAGCTGCACGGCGTTGTAGCCGTCGTTGCCGCCTTGGGTCTTGACCTGAATCACACGATTCGGTCCGACATCCACGACAGTCACGGAGTGCATCACGCCGGTGGCGTCGTACACGCGGGTCTGGCCCAATTTTTTTCCAATAAGTCCGAGAGGCATAAAATCTTGTGGTTAAAAGTGTAAGTTGGGGGCCGCTCAGATCTTGATGGTGATGTCCACGCCGGCGGGGAGGTTGAGCTTCTTCAGCTCGTCCACCGTCTTGGCCGTGGGGTCGAGGATGTCGAGCAGGCGCTTGTGGGTGCGCTGTTCGAAGGTTTCCTGGGATTTTTTGTCCGAGTGCGGGGAGCGCAGCACGGTGAAGCGTTCCACGCGGGTGGGAAGCGGGATGGGGCCGGCAACGCGAGCGCCGCTGCGCTTCACGGTCTCGACGATTTCATGGGCTGACTGGTCGATGACGCGATGGTCATAGGCCTTCAGCCGGATACGGATGCGTTGTCCTGCCATACAAAGAGCAATTGTCTGTTAATGGTTAAAAACTGCGCCGCTTTACCAAAAGCGGAGGCGGAATGTAGCAATCGAAAATTGGCGTGCAATCACTTTTTTGAACAATCTGGGTTGTCTGGGGCGGCGTAACGCCACCAGCGGGACGCTCGCGGCACGCGGTCACCAGTCTTTGAAGATGCGATCCTTCGGGCGGTTGGTGCGGAGAGTCTGCGGCTGGAAAATCATCGCCTTCTCCTCGCTCTTTTGCGTGTCGAGGAGCTGCTGCGCCTGTTGCGGGGTCATCTGCATGACGCGCGCGTAATTCGGCGGCGCGGCCTTGTCCGGCTCTTGGCCGCGCTGATCCTGCGCGCTCTGCTGGTCGTCCGGCTTCTTCTGCTCCTGAGAATCCTCTTTCTTCTGGGAATCCTGCTCCTGCTTCTTCTGTTCCTCTTTTTTTTGTTCGTCGGACTTCTGCTGCTCGGACTTGTCATCCTTCTTCTGCTCGTCCTTCCCGTCCTTCTTGTCCTCTGGCTTTTTCTCTCCGTCCTTCTTCTCGTCCTCTTTGCTGTCCTTGTCGTCCTTGTTTTGATCCTGCTTGTCCTGCTTTTGCTGCTGCTGTTTCAGTTCCTCCAGCTTCTGCTTCACGACCTCCATGTTGAACTGCGCGTCCGGGTCATTGGTGTTCAACTTGAGCGCGCTCGCGTACTGATGAAGGGCCTGCTGCCACTGCGCCTCCTTCTGTTTCGCGTCCTCGGACTTTTCGCCGAGGCGGAAGTGCGTGTTGCCGAGATTGTAGTAGCTCTGCTGCTGGAGCTTCAGGTCACGCGCGGTGAGCGTCTGGTTGAAATGCTTGAGGGCAGAATCGTAGTCCTCGTCCTGAAACGCCGCCGCGCCGGCGTTGTAGCGCAATCGCGAATCGTCCGGCTTCTTGGCCGCGAGCCGCTCAAATTCAGTCCGTGCTTTGGAATATTTCCCGCGCTGATAATCCTGCAACGCATCGCTCGCCGCGCCGAATCCATTCACCACAAAACAAAACATCAGCAGCAACCCCGCGACTGCCGCCGACTTTGGGCCTTGGACCTTGGACCTTGGACTAATTTTGCGCTCCGGAAACAACATCTCCACCAACAATAGCAGAATCGCCGCGCCGATGAACCACTGAAACCGTTCGTGATACTGCCGGATGGTGCGCGTGGCCGACTCGGACTTGGGCAACGGTGCGAGTCCGCGCTCGTAGAGCACCTCCATGCTGCGCGCGCCCGTGAGCGGCAGATAAAAGCCGTCCGTCTCCTTCGCGAGCTGCTGGAGCAGCGGTTCGTTCAGACGCGACTTCACGGCGTTGCCCGCCGCATCCTTGATGAAGACACGATTGCCGTAAGGATCCTTGCTGCTCAGGATTTCGCCGCTCGGCGTGCCCACACCGATGGTGAAAATTCTCAGTCCCGCTTTCTTTCCTTCGCGCGCCGCCGCCAGCGCTGCGTCCGCATCGTCGTTGTCCTCGCCGTCGGTGAAGAGTACGAGGATTTTGTGATTCTCATTCTCCTCCTTGAATGCGGCGCGTGCGGTTTGAATCGCCTCGGCCAGCGCGGTGCCGCCTTGCGGAATGACATTCACATCCAGGAAATCGACGCTCTGCCGGAACGCCTCCTCGTCGAGCGACAGCGGGCATTGCAGAAACGCGCCACCCGCAAACGCGACCAGCCCCAGTCGGTCGCTCTGCGCGAGGCGCAGCAAATCCACGGCGGCAAGTTTGGCGCGCGACAGGCGGTTGGGTTGCACGTCATCGGCCAACATGCTTTTGGAAGTGTCGATGGCCACCACGATGTCGAGTCCGCTCTGCTTCGATTCTTCCAGCGAGAAACCGAGTTGCGGGCGTGACAACGAAAAGATCAACGACGCCACGGCCGCCGCCAGCAGCACCAGCCGGAATTTTTGCCGCGCCTTCGACACGCCGGACATGAGGGAATCGAGCAGCCGCGCGCTGATGAATTGCGCGATCAATTTTTGCCGACGATGCCAGCTCCAGATGAGTAACGCGCCGAGCGGCAGGAGCAGCCAGAGAGACCAGAGCCAGTTGGGGGAGCCGAAGTTCATGGCCGCGTAAAGACTGATGCGTTTGAAATCTCAAATCCCAAATCCCAAATCCCAAACAAATTCCAAGCGCCTAAATTACAACCAGCGCCCGACCCAGCCCGGCGTCCATTTGGAATTTGGTTCCTTGGAATTTGGGATTTGTTTGGGATTTGGGATTTGGGATTTGAGATTTTCTTCCTCACGGCAACCTCCTCCAAATCGTGTTCGCCAGCAGCACTTCGATCAACAGCAGTAACAATCCCGGCCCGGCGAACCAGTGAAACAACTCATCGCGCCGCACGAACTTCTTCACCACGGCCTCGGTCTTCTCGAAGCGATCAATCTCCTCGTAAATCTTTCGCAGCGTGTCCGTGCTGTCCGCGCGGAAGTACTTTCCGCCCGTCTTGTCCGCGATGGCCGTGAGCGTCGGCTCGTCAATGTCCACGTTCACCATCTGGTAGCGTTTGCCGAAGGGCGTCTGCTGCGGGAACGGCGCCTGGCCGCGGATGCCCACGCCAATCGTATAGACTTTCATGTCCAGCGCCTTGGCGGCCTCGGCGGCGGTGAGCGGCGGAATTTTTCCGGCGTTGTTCACGCCGTCCGTCATCAGGATCACGATTTTGCTTTTCGAGCGCACGTCGCGCAGGCGGTTCACGGCCGCGGAGAGTCCGGCTCCGATGGCCGTGCCGTCCTCAATCGTGTGCAGCGCCAGGCGATCCAGGTTGGCGCGGAGAAAACCGTGGTCGAGCGTGAGCGGCGCGGCGATGTACGGCTTGCCGGCGAAGGCGACAAGACCGATGCGGTCGTTCGGCCGCTTCTCGATGAACTTCGCCACGGTGTCCTTGGCCACGACGAGCCGGTTCACGCGCTGGCCTTTGATTTCAAAATCCTCCGACTCCATGCTGCCGGACAAATCGAGCGCGATGACAATGTCCACGCCGCTCGCGCGCACGGAAGTTTCCGTCTGTGTTTTCTGCGGACGCGCCAGCGCCGTGATGAGCAAGGCCAGCGCGAGCCAGCGCAAGGCGTGCAGGAAGGCTCCGGCTCGTGCGCGGCTGGATTTACTGACCTCCTTTACCAGCGAGACCGAGGAATAGACAAACGCCGGGCGCACGCCCCGCTTCCCGCGCAGCCACGCCGCGAGCGGCAGCACGAGCAGCAGCAGGAGCATCCACGGTTGGGCGAAGCTGAAGTTCATCGGGACAAATCCATTAACCACGGATGACACGGATGACACGGATGCGGAAGCAGACAGACTTTCTCAGGGTCTGCCTTTCCGTGTTTTCTGTGTCTTCCGTGGTTCCTCATTTCGTCGCCTCCGGCGGGAGCGGCGGTGGCGTGGGCGCGGGCAGATCATACTGCGTCTCATGCACGAGGCGCAGCGCCGATTCCTGCAACTCACGCAGCATGGACTCCGCCGGCTCGAACCGCGCGAACTTCACGAGATCGCATTGCTCCAGAAAGGCACCGAGGCTTTCCTTTTGCGGCGTCGTGAGCGCGGAAGTTTTTTGCAGGTCGCGCAGAAATTCTTCCGTCGTCCGCTCCGGCGCGCGGAGTTGAAACCGTTCTTCGAGATAGACGCGCACCGCGTCCGACACCGCGATGGCGAACGCGCGCGGGTCGTTGATGAGCAGCAACGCGGCTTCAAGTTTTTGCCGCGCGCGAACATGCGGCGGCACCGGTGGCACGAAGGCGCGGCGCTGCTGCTTCCTGCGCAGAAGCGCAATCGCCAGCGCCACCAAGGCAGCGAGGGCCAGCACGCCCCCGGTCCACCACACCCACGCCCACGGATTCGGCACCGCGACCGGCGGCTTGATCGGACGGATGTCATTCGTGCCCGCCACCGAAGTCGGCGGGGCAGGGGGCGGAATGAGGATGCCGGAGTTAGTCGCCATGTTAACCGCGCATCCTCCGCTTCTCCCGCGTCTCAAAGAAACGACCAAGCGCCGAAGCGTAAGATTCGTTGGTGCGCAACCGGATGGCATCCACACGCGCCGTGCGGAGCAGACGGGTCAATGCCGCCTGCTGCTGTTCCTGCCGCTCGGCGAAGGCGCGTCGGGTGGCGGCACTGGTGTTCACTTCCACCACGTCGCCCGTTTCCGCGTCCTGCAAAATCAAGCGCCCCAGCGCAGGTAACTCCAGTTCGTGTCGGTCGATGATCTGCACCGCCACCACATCATGCCGGCGGTTCGTCTGCCGCAGCGACGAGGATAACTTGGAGTGCGGCGACTTGTCGCCGCCTTCTGCGGTCGCGACTTGTCGCGCCGCACTCCGCGACAAGTCGCGCCGTGGAGAAGGCGCTGACCAGTCAGCGCACTCCAGGAAGTCCGAGATGACAACGGTGATGGCGCGATGCGCCGTGACGCGGTTCAAGAACTCCAGCGCGCCGGTGATGTTCGTCCCGCGCCCCTTCGGCTCGAAGAACAGAATCTCGCGGATGACGCGCAGCACATGACGTCGGCCTTTCTTTGGCGGCATGTATTTCTCCACGTCGTCCGTGAAAAGAATCAACCCCACCTTGTCGTTGTTGCGGATGGCAGAGAAGGCGAGCACTGAGGCAATTTCCGCTGCCAGTTCGCGCTTCGACTGTTCGCCCGAGCCGAACAAGCCGGAGCCGCTGAGGTCCACCACGAGCATGAGCGTGAGTTCGCGTTCCTCGACGAACTTCTTCACGAACGGATGATTCATCCGCGCCGTGACGTTCCAATCAATCGTGCGCACCTCGTCACCCGGCTGATACTCGCGCACCTCCTCGAAGTTCATGCCCTGCCCCTTGAAGACGGAGTGGTATTGCCCGCCGAGCGTCTCGTTCACGAGCCGGTTCGTGCGCAGCTCGATCTGGCGAATCTTTTTGAGAATCTCGCGGGGGATCATTTGGAGTGCGGAGCGTGGAGTGTGGAACGCGGAATGGCGGCTTGCCTGTGTGTGGCCCTCGGATAAGTTGCCGCCATGAGCGCGACGGAAGTTCTCCAGCAATTTCGGGCTTTGCCCAAGCCGGAGCAGCAACAGGTGGCCGAGCAAATCTGGGACGAGGTGGAAGCGGAATCATTTGTTGAAACCCCCGCCTTGCTCGCTGAGTTGCAGCGCCGCGCCGAGGAAGCGCAGCGCAACCCAGGCGAGGTGATTCCAATGGAAGAAGTGCGCGCCGAACTCCGCCGGAAATACGGCTGGAAATGAACATCGGGTATCGGCGTGAGGCGCGACGGGAGCTTTCGGAAGCCGTGGCGTGGTAAGAGGAACAGCGCCCAGGGCTGGGCGCGGAATTCGATCAGGCTGTGGCGTCGCTGTTGCAACGAGCCGCTGAAAATCCCGGCCGCTTTCCCCATGTCACGCCGCTCGTGCGCAAGGCCCGCCTGAAACGGTTTCCCTACTCCATCTACTTCTCCGAAATCGCTGGTGCGATTCAGGTCATCGCGGTGATTTACGCCCGGCGCGACCCGGCCTGGATGCTGAAACGCCTGCGCGGATGAAGTGCCGACCGTCCGCGCGAAGGTGACGATGGGTTCGGCGTAAAAGCTCAACGCGAACGCGCCGCCGATGGCGTAGCGCGTGACCAAGCCGGCGGTTTCGAGTTCGTTGGGGGTTTGAAAAGTTTTCTCCATGCGAAAATTGCCCACTACCGATTTGGAAGCTTGTTTTCCTTCACGCCCGGCAATGCCTTCAGGTTCGAGGAAGTCAAAACCTGCATCTGCCGGATGGCGATTTGATTGAGCCGCGTCAGCCGTTCGCCCTGCGCCAATCCCATGTGAATGAACTCGGCGTTCATGCCCTCCATGTTGGCGAGGACCAGCAGTTGCTCGACGCCCGCGTAGTCGCGCACGTTGCCTTCCAGCTTGGGATTCGCGTCGCGCCACTGCCGCGCGGTGTGCCCAAAGAGCGCCACGTTGAGCAAATCCGCTTCCGTCGCGTAAGTGAGGGCCGCTTGCGCGGGGGTGACTTCCGGCGGAATCAGGTGCGCCTTCACCGCGTCGGTGTGGATGCGATAATTCAGCTTCGACAGCGTGCGGTTGAGATTCCACGCGAGCGAAAGACGGCGGCTTTCATCGTCCTTGAGCCGCTGGAATTCCTTGATGAGGTAAAGCTTGAACTCCGGGCTTAACCACGAGCCAAACTCAAACGCAATGTCCTTGTGCGCGAACGTGCCGCCGTAACGCCCGGCGCTGGCCATCAAGCCTTTGGCCCGTGTGCGTTCCGACCATGATTTGGCTGACAGGAAGAAACTGTTCCGTCCAGCCTCATTTCTAATTCCCTCGAATTCGAGGGAATTAAAATCCGGGTTGTTGATTTGCTCCCAGACGCCAAGGAACAGAACCGTGTCCTTGTTCTTCAGCCATTGTTCAATCAGCGCGCCCTCGCCCTCAAAATTCCGCACCATGTCGGTGAGCGAGATGTAATCGCCGTGCTCCTTGGCAAGGACCGTGATAGCCGTCCCTTGGACTTCGATGGTGGCTGTCTTTGGTTTGCTCATGCGCTCAGTCCTGCAAAAGGGTGTTTGCCCGTGTTTCTAATCCCGTCGAATTCGACGGGATTAAAACCAGACACGGTTCGTCCGCCTGGCTTTTAATTATGGCGAATTCGCCACAATTGCCAAACCCATCGAATTCGATGGGTTTAGAATGTTGGCCGACTGGAACGGAGCGCGGCTGCGGTCGCAGGCCCAGCCGCAGCGCGTGGAGCGTCGGAGCGCGGCGTTCACGCCGCTTCAACACGCGGATGGCAGTGAGTCGTGAACTCGAAATGGGCGCGTCGGGTTTGCGGACGGTGAAGCGGGCTGAAGCCCGCGCTCCTGGCGCAGTCTTGGTCACGATGGGTTCGGTGTAAAAGCTCAACGCGAACGCCCCGCCGATGGCGTAGCGCGTGACCAAGCCGGCAGTTTCGAGTTCGTTGAGGGTTTGGAAAGTTTTCTCCATTCGATTTACCGCTGTGTGCGCAGCTCGAACTGCTGAATCTTTTTGAGAAGCTCGTGGTGAATCATTTCAATTCTTGTAAAACCGATTCCTCATTTTCTAGGGCACGAATAATTCTGTTGAACGGCGTTGTGCTTCTTCAATTTGTTCGCGTGTCATGGAAGAGACGAGTGCATTGCGCCTTTCAACAAGTTCTACGCCGCAATAATTTTCCTTTGAAAAATACCCCATCATCAAATTGAGCCATTTGTAGGCTTCCACCAAATCATGCTTGGGATAAGCAGGGTCGGAATACGCCTCGAACAGACAAAGCTGTGCGTCCATCATGTCTAACTCCGAGATTGTTATTCTGGGGTCCGCAACTTTTAAAAGCCACCTAATTCCCTCCTCGACATTTTTTCCAACGTCATCTCCCGAAACAAGTGATGCCCCCACAAGGCGGCAGGCATAGCCATTGTTTAACTCTGCTGCTTGCATACGTAGCCGAAAGGCTTCTGCATCATTCTTGGGAACGCATCTGCCCCCTTCATACAGCGACGCCAAGAGTATTTGAGCCTCAGTGTTTCCATTTTCGGCCAACTGGCGGTAAAATCTGACGGCTTCGTAACCTAGAGTTTCAGTAAAACAGGGTTCCGAATTCAGTAGAGCTTCCACTGAACCTTGGTCGATTGCTTTCTTGTACCAAAAAATCGCCTTCTTCTTGTCTTCACCAACACCCCAGCCAAAGCAGTAGATGTCCGCAACTTTTATTTGCGATTCCAAATCGCCTGCTTCTGCTTGAGTCGTAAATTCTGCGAATTGTTTCTTGGTTACTTTCATTGAGTTGAGTTTAAGGAGTGTCGTGCTCGTGCCCATTCGCATAACCAACTTTCTTTAGAAATGCATCCATCGCCGGGCTGACCGGTCGTTCAATGTGAGGATTCGGAAACATCTTCAACAGAAATGGCCACGCTGTTGTGAGATGCCCTTGCCGCCTTTTGTATGGGTGTAGCCATAGCCACGGCACGCTCCAAGACGCGGGAACATCTTCCCATTGGCACCATCGTACGCCGATAGCTCCAAAAAAAATGTAAGCGTTGGTGAAATCTTTCGGATTTCTTGGCGTTGGTTTGTGGCTCAGGGGTTCAGTCTGATGGAATACCAGAACACGATCACGCCGGAGTTTGTGTCCAAATCTTTCGTCGGCGGAAAACGGTGCGAAGTCAAACTTCATCTCTCTCTTAAAATAGTAAGCCATCTCTTCGATGGCTTTCAGCCAACTCAAGGGCGATTCTGGGCCGACGACCAGAAATGGTGCGCCATGAGCCTGTGCACAATTCACCTCTCGTTGATGAGGGTTTTTCGCTACGCGCAAGAAGGGGAATTTTAAGTCGTAATAGCTCATGCTGGCTCTCACGGCACCGGCAATTCATCAAAAATCTTCTGAATGATCGTCTCGCTCGTTTTCTCTTCCGCCTCGGCTTCGTAGGTGATGGCGACGCGGTGGCGGAGCACGTCCATGCCGATGCTCTTCACGTCTTGGGGCGTCACGTAACCGCGGCCTTTGAGGAACGCGTGGGCTTTGGCGGCGAGGGTGAGGGCGATGGTGGTGTTCATTTTCTTTCTCCGTCCAATCCCAGCGCCTCGTTCACGAGGTCATCGCTCAAATGAATGCCTTTGGCTTTCATTCGCGCGATGGCTTGGGGCATCGAGGCCAGCAAGCCGCGTCGGCGCAGTGTGAGCAAGAGGCCGAGCGAGCCGGTGACGCGCAAGCCATGCATGGCTGCCATCCGGCGGCCCTTGCGTTCATCAATGACGACGGTGGAAATCTTTTCCGTCAGTGCGGTGTGAATCACTGCGGTCTCGCCTGCCCCGAGCGTGACGTGCAGCCCCGGTGGAAGCATGGAGAACAAAGGACGGACGAGACACCACGAAGCGGCCCTGACCAAGCGCGCGGTTTCGTCCCGGCCCGCTCCTGACTCCAGTTCGGCCATGACTTCGCCGGGCACGATGAATGACGCGACTTCGCCGATGACGTTGAAGTCTTCGAGCGCGGCGGCCAGCGCGACGAGCGGACTGGTGTTAATGACCAGCGAGGGCTTGTTCGGCATGGGCTAGATCCGTCGCCAGTTCCCCGGCGTCCAATTGCTGTGGCGAAGCGCCGAACCGGGAGAGTTCGTAGAGGAAGTGAACGCGGGGCAAAGCCACCAACGCCGCCGCCTGACTGGAAGAAAGTTTGCCGGTCTCGTAGAGCTTCACGGCCATCGAGAGCTTGGCCTCGCGCTCGAATTCGGAGACGGTCATGTGCAGCATGGCGGGCAAACTCTCCGGGTATTCAAGGGTCAAAGTTTTGCTCATGGTTCACAGCGTATCGTTTTTCACGGCACCGGCAATTCATCAAAAAACCTTCATGCCAGCCTTCAAGGTTCTTCGACACCCAAGTCCCGGCAGATCTTCCGCACAAGGAAACGGTTGATCTCGGTGTGACGCGGGACGGACGAACGGCGGTTGAGCACGGGATTCTCCCACCATGAATGGCAGGCGCCTTCGCGCACGAGCCGGCAACCTTGCGCCGTCAGATGACGGATGAACTCGCGGCGCTTCACACCAGAATCGCGGCTTCCTCGTAGTCATCCACTGCGGCTTTCCGCGCGTCGGCGCGATTGAACTCCAACGCTTCACTCAACGCGGAGTGAAGATTCTTCACCAACTCGGTTTTGGTTTTGCCCTGGCAGTTCACACCGGGAATTTCTTCGACCCAGCCAATCCACCAGCCGGAGTCCTTTTTGATCACTGCGGTAAATTTTTGTTTCATGGTTCACAGCTTACGGTTTTTCACGGCACCGGCAATTCATCAAAAATCTTCTGGATGGTCTCGCTCGTTTTTTCCTCGGCCTCGGCTCCGTGGATGCAGGATTTCATTTCGCACCTTTCTTTTTGGCGACGTATTTCACCTTGTCGAGCCCTTCAAAGTCCTTGTCCTGCGTCCACAGGATTGCCTCGCGAACGCGGGCGGTGGCATAGACAATCGAATCGGCCAGCGGCAGCCTGGCTTGCAGGCTCAGGCGCGCGGCATAGGTGGCGAGCTTGGCGTCGAAGTCCACCACTTCGCCCTGTTGCATGTGGGCCACGGCCTTCACCGCTTGGGCTTCGCCGCGTTCGCGGGAGATTCATTTGAACACTTCGTAGATGGACAGCGCGGGAACAAGCAGCTCCGCCACCTTCTCAATCGGTCCGGCAAAAAAACCGGCGTTCGGGCCTGCGGTGAAATACTCAATCCAACCGGATGAATCCACGACGTTCATAGACGTTCCGGCTCGCGTTCAAAGTTGCGGTTCATGCCTTTCAAAAAACCGCGCATTTCCTTCATCGGCTTCATGGGCACAAGTTCAATCCGCTCGCCCAGCGCGAAGACTTGCAGCTTCTGGCCGGCCTTGAGTTTCAGGAGTTCCCGCACGGGCTGCGGGATGACCACCTGGAATTTCGGCGAGAGTGTGACGGTATTCATATCGTTCCTAGATTGGTAAGACGCTCTTGTGTTCGATAGGGTCTGTCAACCACGCAGCTCACGGCACCGGCAATTCATCAAAAATCTTCTGAATGATCGTCTCGCTCGTCTTCTCTTCGGCCTCGGCTTCGTAGGTGATGGCGACGCGGTGGCGGAGCACGTCCATGCCGATGCTCTTCACGTCCTGCGGCGTGACGTAGCCGCGACCGCGCAGGAAGGCGTGGGCCTTGGCCGCGAGCGTGAGGGCGATGGTGGCGCGGGGCGAGGCACCGAGTTGAATCAGGCCCTGGAGCTGAATCTTGTAGGTCGCCGGATCGCGCGTGGCGCAGACCAGATCGACGATGTAGTCCTTCACCTTGTCGTCCACGTAGATGTCGTTGATGACGCGGCGGGCTTCGAGAATTTGTTTCGCGTCCACCACGCTGTGCGTGACGGGCGGAGCGCCGGTCTTCGCCATCAAGTCGAGAATCAGCCGTTCTTCGTCGCGCGTTGGGTAGCCGATTTTCAGCTTGAGCATGAAGCGATCAACCTGCGCTTCGGGCAACGGGTAGGTGCCTTCCTGCTCGATGGGGTTTTGCGTGGCGAGGACGAGGAAGGGTTCTTCGAGCTTGTGGCTGGCGTCGCCGATGGTGACCTGCTTCTCCTGCATCGCTTCGAGGAGCGCGCTTTGCACCTTGGCGGGCGCGCGGTTGATTTCGTCGGCGAGGACGAGATTCGCGAAGATAGGTCCCTTGCGCGTGGTGAAGCCGCCGGATTGCGGGTTGTAAATCTGCGTGCCGATGACGTCGGCGGGCAGCATGTCGGGCGTGAATTGCAGGCGGGAGAATTTCACGCTCAGGCAGGTGGCGAGCGATTTCACGGACAAGGTTTTCGCCAAGCCCGGCACGCCTTCGAGCAGGACGTGTCCATTGGCGAGCAGGCCGATGATGAGCCGCTCGACGAGGTAGGTCTGGCCGACGACGACCTTGCCCATTTCCAAAGTGAGCGGGCGCAGGAATGCGCCGGCCTTCGTCACCGTTTCATTTATCGCAGTCAGTCCGGTATTCATGTTGAGCGGCTATTGATGGAGAAAGACCGCGCGGGCGGCAAGTGCGTTCAGAGTTTTTGCCTGCGGCGGGTGCTCATCATGAAACCGCGACTTCGGCTTCTCCGGTGTGGTTCCCAAGCCCTACAGCAGCGAAGATCTCGCGGCGGCGCTGGAGGAATTATTCTCCGTCACGCCCGAGGCGGACATCGCGCGGCAATAGTCCGTGACCATGAAAAAAGGCGGACTCTCGCGAGTCCGCCTCTTGGTTGTGAAAACTGTTTAAGTTTTCGTCTTCTTCGCTTTCGTCGTCTTCTTTGCCTTCACGGCTTCCTTCTGGCGCTTGTTGTAGGCGTTCCGACGTTTGCGTTTGATACCTTTGTTCAGCTGCTGGCCCATAGTGCTTTACTTTGAATTGTTAATCCGTTTGTTTGGCCGCGAATATGAAGAGTCACGCGCCGCTGTTCAATGGCTTTCTCATGCTGCTGGTTCTCGCGCTCGTGGCGGGCTGCGGCACGACCGCGGAACGCCAGCGCAAAAAGGAGAAGAGCAACCTCCGCATCCATGCCGAGACCGGCGGACAGGGCGGCATGTCGTCCGCCATCTCGGTCATCCGCTCCGCGCCCGTCCTGCTGAACATCGAGCGCGAGCCGCTGCTCGACGAGCACAACGTCGAGGGCGCCACCGTCGAGGAGCAACGCGGCGGGTTCGTCATCCGCATCAAGTTTGACCGGCAAGGCTCGTGGATTCTCGAGCGCGCCACCGTGGTGAATCGCGGACGCCACCTGGCCATCCACAGTGACTTCGGCACCGCCCGCTGGCTGGCCGCGCCGCTCGTGACCGGCAAGAACAGCACCGGCGAAATGGTCTTCACGCCCGACTGCACGCGCGAGGAGGCCGACCGCATGGTGCGCGGGCTGAACAACGTGGTGCGGAAGCTTAAACGCAAGGAGAACTGGCCGTTTCCCAGGTCGGTGGATCCGTGAGACCAAATCCAAATCCCAAAATCCAAACCTCAAATTCCAAATGGAACTGGTGCAGTCCGCGTGCCCCTTGGAATTTTCGACTTTGGAGTTTGTTTGGGATTTGGGTTTTGGGATTTGGAGTTTCCGCTTCCGCCCAGCCCTTCCACCTCCCCACCGCCAACCGCGCCCTCTTTGACAAAGGCGGCGGCGAAAAGTTTTTTGTCGGCACGACCGGGCGCACCTGGGAGAGCGGCACCTTCGGCTGCGTGCGCAGCGCGGGCTGGCAGATGCACGAGGGCCTCGACATCCGCAATATCCAGCGCGACAAGCGCGGCGAGCCGACCGACCCGATCATGGCGGCGGCCGACGGCACGGTGGCGTACCTCAACCCGCGCGCCAGCGCCTCGAACTACGGCAAGTACATCGTCCTGCGCCACACCATCGACGGCCTGGAAGTGTTCACGGTCTATGCCCACTTGAGCGCGTTCGCCAGCGGATTGAAAACCGGCCAAAGCGTGAAGGCCGGCCAAGGGATCGGCACGATGGGCCGCACCAGCAACACCGGCGAGCGCATCTCGCTCGAGCGCGCGCACGTCCATTTCGAGATCAACCTCTTCGTCAGTGATCGTTTCTCCGCGTGGTACAAACGCGAGCATCCCAAGCAGCCCGACGATCACGGCATTTGGAACGGCATGAATTTGCTCGGCCTCGATCCGCGTCTCGTCTTCCTCGAACAGCAGGCGCAGGGCGCGAAGTTCAACTTCTTGAAATTTGTGAAAAGCCGTCCCGAGCTGTGCCGCGTCATCGTGCGCGACGCGAATTTCTCCTTTCCCAAACGCTACCCGGCGCTGATTCGCCCGAATCCGCTCGCGCAGAAGGAAGGCGTGGCTGGCTACGAAATCGCGCTCGACGCGAACGCCGTGCCCATTCAACTCACGCCGCGCGCGGCCAGCGAACTCAAATCGAAGCAGCGCTACCAGTTGTTCTCCGTGAACGCCGCCGAGCAGCAGCGCAACCCCTGCCGCAAGCTCGTCACGCGGCGCGGCGCGGACTGGGAACTCACCAACACGGGCCTGAACTTTCTCAAACTGCTGACGGAGTGACGGGCCGGCCAGTTGCGAAGCCGTCGCCACCGTGCGGTTACACCGGCCGCGACCACACGATGGCGCTGGTGATTTGGGCGGGATGAATTGGAGCGCCGGCTTCCAGCACGGCGCGTGGGTGTTCCAAAAAAAAACCGTGAACCACGGAAGACACGGAAGACACGGAATCGAAAAAAACGCCAGCCACCACACCGAAGCGCCGAACACCCGCCCGGCGTTCCGCCAGTAAATTTCATTTCCGTGTCTTCCGTGTCTTCCGTGGTTTCTCTCTTCAGAATGACCATCGCGCCGTGCTGGAAGCCGGCGCTCCAAAACAAAAACCGCGCCCGGTTTGCACCGGGCGCGGTGTGTAGGGGAATCGAACGCTTAGTTGGTGTGGTAGCCTTCTTCGCCGTGTTCCGCGAGGTCGAGCCCGATGGTTTCGACTTCTTCGGTCGGACGCAATCCGATCACGGCTTTCACGATGTAAGCGATGACCGCCGTGCCGACCACGGAGAGCACCAGCGTCACGCCGATGGCCTTGAACTGGTTCATCAGCAGACCTTCCTTGAGGCCGGCCACGGAGGCATGGCCGGAATCCACACTGGCCAGAAGGCCGGTCATGATGGCCCCGAGAGTGCCGCCGACGGCATGAACGCCGAAGGTATCCAACGCGTCGTCATAGCCGAGCCAGTTCTTCAGCTTCGCCACCGCGAAGTAGGGGATGATGCCCGCGACCACGCCGATGATCATCGCGCCGCTGGCGGTGATGAAACCGCAGGCCGGCGTGACCACGACGAGACCGGCCACGATGCCGGAGCAGAAGCCGAGCACGCTGGGCTTGCCGCGGGTGATCCATTCCATCATCGGCCACACGAAGCCGGCGGTCGCCGCCGCGAGGGTGGTCGTGGTGAAGGCGTTCGAGGCAATGGCGTCCGCGCCAAGCGCCGAACCGGCGTTGAAGCCATACCAGCCGACCCAGAGCATGCCGGTGCCAATCATGCACATGACCATGCTGTGCGGGGGCATCGGTTCTTTGCCGAACCCGAGGCGCTTGCCGAGGATCAAGCAGAGCACCAGCGCGCTCCAGCCGGACGACATGTGAACGACGGTGCCGCCCGCGAAGTCGAGCGCCTTGATGGCCGCGTCGGGATTCAGCGGTCCGCACATGAGGCCCGTGGTGGCCCAGACCATGTGGGCGAGAGGGAAATACACCACGAACATCCACAAGGCCACGAAGAGCAGGATGGCGGAGAACTTCATGCGTTCCGCCACCGCGCCCAGGATGAGGCAGGGCGTGATGATGGCGAAGGTGAGCTGGAAGATCGCCCACATGCTGTCGCTGATCCACCAGTAGCCCGCCCCGACGTTGCCGGGTTTCACATCCTTGAAGAAGGCGTAGCTGAAATCGCCGATGAAGGCGTTGCCCGCACCGAAGGAGAGGCTGTAGCCGCACACCCACCAGAGGATGGTCACCAATCCTGCGATGCCCATGCACTGGGCCATGATGGAGAGAATGTTCTTCTTGCGCACGAGACCGCCGTAGAAGAGTGCGAGGCCGGGCAAGGTCATGAACAACACCAGCGCGGTGGAGGTCATCTGCCAGGCGTTATGACCGGGGCCAGGTCCGGGGATTTTCGACGGCGCGTTGGTCTGGCGCGTGCCGTTGTTCACGTAAGCTTCGAGGTCGGCCAGGCGGTCTTCGACGGTCGGCTCTTTGGCCGGAGCATCCGCCGCCATCGCCAGCGGGGCGAAGCTGCCGAACAGCAGGCTGAACAAGGAGAGGGAGAGGAATAATTTCTTCATGTTGGTTAATTGATTGGGTTGTCCAGTCGCGGGTTAAACAGCGGTGTCACCTTTTTCCTCGGTGCGGATGCGGATGGCTTCATCGACGTTCGAGACGAAGATTTTGCCGTCGCCGATCTTGCCGGTCTTGGCCGCGCCAATGATGGCCTTGAGGGCGGCATCGACCTTGTTGTCCGGCAGGACGAGTTCGATTTTGATCTTGGGCAGGAAATCGACCGTGTATTCGCTGCCGCGATAGATTTCGGTGTGGCCTTTCTGGCGACCGAAGCCTTTCACTTCGCTGACGGTCATGCCTTCGATGCCCACGTCACCGAGGGCGTCTTTTACTTCCTCCAGTTTGAAGGGTTTGATGATTGCTTCGACTTTCTTCATGAGTTTTTAGGAGCGGGGTTTGCGGACTGGGGCGCGGAACTTCCCGAACAGCGGAAAGCTCCTGGGAGTGAAAGGGCCGGCGAGCGTGGCAAATTCAAACGAGACCCGCGCGCCGACGTGCCTGAGGGCACGATGGGGAACGGTGTCGAAGATTTTTGAAGCTCTGGTTTTCAAGCGCACCGCCCTTTAGCGCGCTGCGTGCCACGGTGTCATAGGGTGCGAGGAGGCGGCTCAAACCACTGAATCCATTGAATTATCCATCTGTATGAAAATTATTTGATGGGGCGATGCGGCTGTTGAAGTTTAACCACTGTAGATTTTTTTCGCCAAAGTCACCGGAAGGACTTGTTGACCACGGAAGACACGGAACACACGGAAAGAGTCAGGCGAAAAGCTCTTGAATCTCCTCCCAGTTCAGGGCCTCGGTGAACTGCTCCTCGCCGAGCGTGCCGCGGATGATCTCGCGCTTCTTCTGCTGCAAGAGTAGGATTTTTTCCTCCACCGTGCCGCGCGTGATGAGCTTGTAGCTCGTGACCACGCGCGTCTGCCCGATGCGATGCGCGCGGTCGGTGGCCTGATCTTCCACGGCAGGATTCCACCACGGATCAAAGTGAATCACCGTGTCCGCGCCGGTGAGGTTCAAACCCACACCGCCCGCCTTCAGGCTGATGAGAAACACCGGCATGGAACCGCGCTGAAATTTCTCCACCACTTCGCCGCGATTGTTGGTGGAGCCGTCGAGATAACAGAACTCGATCTGCTGCTCGTTCAGCTTTTCCTTCAGCAACGCCAACATGCTGGTGAACTGGCTGAACACGAGCACGCGATGGCCGCCGTCCACGATCTCCTGGAGCAACTCGTCGAAGGCTTCGACCTTTCCTGATGCCTCACGCAAAGGCCGCGAAGGACGCAAAGGTTCCTCGGTCCCGCTTTCTTCTTCGCGTCCTTCGCGTCCTTTGCGTGAGGCATCTAGGAGGCGCATATCGCAGCAAATCTGCCGGAGCCGCAGCAGCGCGGTGAAAATGACCAGTTTGCTCTTCGCGAGTCCCTGCGTGCCCACCGCGTCCAGCACTTCCTTGCGGCTGAACTCCATGACCTGCTGATAGAGCGCGCGCTGCTCATCGTTCAGTTCGCAGAATGTGACCTGCTCGAGCTTCGCGGGCAGATCCTTCGCCACATCGCGCTTGAGCCGACGGAGGATGAATGGCTTGAGCCGCCGCGCCAGCCGCGCCTGTGTTTCCGCGCTGCGTTCGCGCGCGATGGGGACTTCGTAACGCTCCTTGAAATCCTTCGCGCTGCCGAGGTAGCCCGGCATCAGGAAGTCAAAGATGCTCCACAGATCGAGCACGGAGTTTTCCAGCGGCGTGCCGGTGAGCACGAGGCGGTGCTGCGTGCGAATCATCTTCACAGCCTGCGCGTTCTGCGTCGCGCGATTCTTGATGTGCTGCGCCTCGTCGAGAATCACCGTGTCGAACTCGAACTGCTGGTAGCGTTCGAGGTCGCGCCGGATGAGCGCGTAACTCGTGACCACGAGATCGCTGCGCGGAATTTCCTCGAAGAGCTTGTGCCGGTTCACGCCGTGCAAGGCGACGACCTTGAGTTGCGGCGTGAACTTCTGCGCTTCCGCCACCCAGTTGAAGACGAGCGAAGTGGGGCAGACGACGAGGGAGGGTGCCCCCGGCGTCCCGCCGGGTCGCGGTGCTGTTGAATCCAGTGCGCCTCGACTCGTCACACGTCCACCCGGCGGGACGCCGGGGGCACCGGCACTGCGCAAAAACGCCAGCGCCTGCAACGTCTTTCCTAAGCCCATCTCGTCCGCGAGGATGCCGCCGAAGCCGTTCGTGCGCAGGAAATTCATCCAAGCCACGCCGTGCTTCTGGTACGGGCGCAGCACTTTTTCCAAATCACCGAGCGGCGGGCATTCCAGTTTCGCCTCGCCGCTTTGTTGTTTCGCGCGCTCACGCCAAGACTGCGGAGCCTGGGCCTGCCAGCCTTGTTGCGTCAGCGTGGAATCAAGAAAACTGGCCTGCACATTGCCCAGCCGATACTTGCCGTGTTGCTGCGTGGGCGAGGCCTCGAGGAGAAACTGTTGCAGCTCCTCGACCGCGCCGGTGTCAATGACCGCGACCTTCCCGTTCTTCAACCGCGTGTGGCTCTGGCCGGAAAGAATCAGCCGCTGCACGTCCGCCGAGGAAAACTGTTCGCCGCCGCTCGATGCGAACGACACGCCGAAATCAAACCACTGCACACCGCTCGGCGTGATCTCGAAGCGCGGCTCGATGCGCTCGATCTTTTCGCGCGTGCTGCGGTCGAGACGTTCTTCGAGCGTGACCTGCCACTCCTTCTGCATCTTCGGATAGTCGCGCGCGAAGAAATTCAACACGCGCTCCTGACCGTTGAGTTGATAGCGACCTTGCCCGTCTGGCCCGCTGAAACCCGCGCGCAATAAACGTCCGAGCGCCTGTTGCTCCGCCGAAAGATCGCGCATGGCGTAGCGTGTGGGCGCACTCGCGTCCGGCATCCACGGCGATTCGCCCGCGCTGGCCGCGCCCGCCGTGATGACGCGCGAGGGATACTTGCACTGGAGCTGCGCGGCGAGTTGCGCGAGACCGCCGGTGAGATGCAGCAGAAATTTTGGTGGCTGCTGCTCCACGGCAAAGTCATCCAGCGTGAAATTCGCTTCGAGCGAACCGCTCGCGGCGAGACGCGGGAAATCGGTGTTGAGAAAGGACGGCACCTGCTGGCGGTTGAGGCGCACCGGCGCTTGCAGCACGGAGAGAAATCCCGTCGCGAGAGCGAGCGGTTGCAGCGTGTGGTTCGCGAAGACCCAGCCGCCATCCAGTAGGACAGGCGTCCCGCCTGTTCCACTGACATCTTTTTTAGATTGGTTGGACAGGCGGGACGCCTGTCCTACGGCGGTGAGAATAATTTCGCCGTTCGCCTGCAACTCCGCCCGCAGCGGCGGCGACCACGGCTCACGCGTGATGCGCAGCGGAGTGGTCTTGCCCAGCGTGACGCGCGGATGGTCCGCGAGCGCGGGCAGGAGTTCGGCAAATTCTTTCGTGGTCAGCACGAGCATTCCGGCGGGTTCGCCGGCGAACACTTCAATGCGTGACAGGAGCTGCTCATCTTCGGCGCTGAGTTGGAAGGGCCGCTCCTTCGGCAAAGCATTCAACGGCACCCGACCGCGCGACCATTTTCCTTCGATGACCAGCATCACTTTCCCGCGCCCGGCGGCCTCGGCGAAATTCGGCGGGAGAATGACGTGGAGTTCGAGCGGCTCAACACCGGGTTCGCCCGCGACCGCGCGGCGCAGGCGCGAGACTTGTGGAAGGGGTGCGTCCGGTTTCTCACTTTCCCGCTTTCCCGCGCGCTCACTATCTTTCGCTGCGGCCGGCTTTAACCAGTGCAGCCCCACCGCCACGGAGTGCGCGCACATCGTGCCCCACTCCCGCGAGGCGCGGCAGGTGCAGGTGTTCTCCAAATCCGTGTCGCTCTTGATGACGAAGCCCGCGCGATACGAGGTCGTGCCCTCCTGCACCACGCCTTTGAGAATGGGCGGCGTGTAATTGGAACTCAGCACCTTGCCCATCGCCATCAGGGCTCGCGCGAGCTTCATCGCCTCCCAGCCGGCGATGTTGGCAAAAAACGGTTCGGACAGTTCCACGCTCACAAAAATTTCGAGGCGGGGAATTTAGAGAAGAGTAGCAACGGAGGAAGGCTGAAAACGCCGAGAGAGAATTAAACGGGCGCATCTTGCCGGTACCGCTTACAGGAACTCACATGTTGCAGGCGGAAAAAAAGCGGTCGCTTGAGCGCCGCTTTCGGATGGCGGCCCATTCAAGATGCCGCAATTAAACAGGAAAAATTAGCCACAGAGAACGCAGAGAACACAAAGAAGTCCGGTTTCCCTTCTCTGTGTTCTCTGCGTTCTTTGTGGCCATTGTCCTGCCGTGATCCGTCCGGTGACGTTCAGGAAAATTCTCGCGCGCCCGTCCGCATTCTGTAGATTGCCGCCAACCCAAACAGACTATGCGTAAAACACCTTTCCTGCTGGCGCTGCTGTTCTGCGCCGTCATCACCGGCTCCATCGCGCCCGCGCGGGCGCAGCAATCCGTCATCATCTCCGAGTTCATGGCCGCGAACGGCAACATCCTCGCGGACGAAAACGGCTTCTTCCCGGACTGGATTGAGCTGCGCAACGTCGGCACCAACGCGGTGAATCTCAAGGGCTGGTTCCTCACCGACGCCGCAAACAACCTGACCAAGTGGCGCCTTCCGGCCACGAACATTGGCATCGGCGGCTTCGTCATCGTGTTCGCCGACGGCAAGGACCGCGCGATTCCGGGCGCGCCGCTGCACGCAAACTTCAGCCTCTCGGCCTCGGGCGAGTATCTCGCGCTGGTTAAGCCCGATGGGGTGACGAAGGCCACCGAGTTTGCGCCCGCCTACCAGCCGCAGGTGGTGAACGTGTCGTACGGCTTCAGCCAGTTTTCCTCGAACTTCACCGCCGCCGGCACTAGCGCACCCGTGCGCGTCCGGATTCCCGTGGACAATCTCGACGGCACGAACTGGCTCTATCCGGAGTACGACGACAGCGCCTGGACCGCCGGCACGAACGGCGTGGGCTACGGCACGACCAATTCGTTCACGGCGGACTACGGGTTTGCGATTTCGCCGACGGCCCCCCTCGTTCACTATCGCTTCAGGGAAACGGCCGGCACGGTCGCCACGAACGCCGGTTCGGGCGGCGCGGCGATGAACGGCACGCATACCGCGACCACGCTCGGCACGGCGGGGCCGCGTCCGCCGTCCTTCAACGGCTTCGAGCCGGGGAACAACGGTGCGACGTTCAACGGCTCCAGCAGCTTCGTGCAGGGGCCGGCGGGATTTTTCAGCGGACGCAGTTCCTTCACCGCCGGCGGCTGGGTGAATCTCGCGGCCACGCCGGGCAGCCGCATCGGCTTGTTCGGACAGAATGACGTGGTGGAATTCGGTTTCAGCGCCGGCACGACCATTGAGCTGTGGACGCCGGGCGGCGGCTCCATGCAGGTGAACTATCCCTTCCCGAACGGCACCTGGCACCACGTCGTGGGCGTGGGCGATGGCACGGCGCTGCGCGTTTATCTGGATGGCGTGCAGGCTGGTTCCGGCGGCATTGCCACGGCGAACTACGGCAGTTCAGCTTTCAACTTCAACATCGGCGGCGGCGGCATCGCGGATGCGGCCGGTAATTTCCTCAACGGCCAGATCGATGAAGTGGTCGGCTATCATCGCGCGCTGAGTCCGGCGGAAGTGCTCTCGCTCTTTCAGGCGGGCACAAACGGCGCGGGCGTGGCGGCGGCGAATTTCGTCCGCACGGACGTCGGCCCCGTGATGTCGAACGTGAACGCGACCGCGCACATCCGCCTGTCCTTTCCGGTCCAGAACCCGACGAATGTTTCCTCCGTGACGCTGCGGATGCGCTACGACGACGGCGTCGTGGCTTACCTGAACGGCGTGGAAGTGGTGCGCGCCAACGCGCCCGCCGTGCTCAATTTCAACTCCGCCGCGACCGGCGCGCATTCGCCCGCGACCTTGGAGCAGTTCACGTTCAACAACACTGCCTTGCGCGCGGGCACGAACATTCTCGCCCTGCACGGCTTGAACGAGACGGCGGCCGGCGAAGATTTTCTCGCGCTCGCGGAAGTAATTCTCCAGACCACCACGGAACTGAGTCCGAGTCCGTTGTATTTCACCGTGCCGACACCGGGCGCGATCAACGGCGGGGGCGTGGCCAATCCCGGCCCGGCCATCCTCGTGCCCGCGCACACGCCGAACGTGCCGCTCGACCATCAGGACCTCTTCATCACCGCGCAGATTGCGCCCACCTTCTTCCCGGTCTCGAACGTGGTCATGCGCTACCGCGTGATGTTCGGATCGGAAATTGAAGTGGTCATGTTCGACGACGGATTGCACGGCGACGGCGCGACGAATGACGGCGTGTTTGGCGCGAGCATCCCCGCCAGTGCCTCGACGAACGGGCAGATGGTGCGCTGGTTCTTCCGCGCGACCGACAACCTCGGCAACATCTCGCGCTGGCCCATCTTCGCCAGCCTCACCGCGTCCGCCGAATACCTCGGCACCATCGTCGATCCTACGAATGTGACCAGCAAGCTGCCCATCGTGCATCTCTTCGCGCCTCCGACCATCTTAAATCCAGGTCCCAACGCGGCGGGCACCCAGCCGGGCGCGGACTCGCAGGGCGGCGGGCAGGTCTCGGTGTTTTACGACGGCGAATTCTACGACAACGTGCGGATGGAACTGCGCGGCAACAGCACGGCGGGCTTCAACAAGAAGTCCCACCGCCTTGATTTCAATCGCGAACATCCCTTCCGTCATCAGCCGGGCTTCCCGCGCATCCGCAAGACGTCGTTCACGGCAGATTACCCGGACCCGACTTACATGCGGCAGGAGTTGTCCTTCTGGCTCTGCGATCAGATGGGCGCACCCGCGCCGTTTTATTATCCGATGCGATTGCAGTTGAACGGCCAGTTCTACCAACTGGCCAATCACAACGATGTTCACACCGATGAATTTCTGGAGCGCATCGGCTGGGACCCGAACGGTGCGCTCTACAACGCCGCCGGACAAATCACGCCCAGCCAGGCCAGCACCGGCGGCTTCGACAAGAAGACGCGCACCTGGGAGAACAACGCGGACTACGCGGCCTTCTCCACCTCCATCGGCGAGGCCATCAACGACGGCCAGCGGCGCACGAACGTTTATGAACAGTTCGATCTGCCGGAGATGATGAACTACCTCGTGACGGCGCGCTGGATTCACGAGAACGACGACGTGTGGGCGAACATGAGCCTTTACCGCGACAGCGATGGGGACAAATTGTGGCGCATTGCCCCGTTCGATTTGAACCTCTCGTGGGGCGCGATTTTCGCCGAGGGCGCGGCCAACCTTTACACCGGCGTGCAGGCCACGAACGATATGCACAAGGCGCATCCGCTCTACGGCGGTTCCCGCATCCGGGCCTTGAGCGGGCCGGGCGGCGCTTTCAACCGCGTCTATGACGTGGTCTTCCAGGTGCCGGAACTGCGCGAGATGTTCTTGCGCCGCCTGCGCACGTTGCTCGATACGCACATCAAACCCATTGGCACTCCGACCAACTCGACGGCGCTCGAACAGCGCATCCTGGCTGCGCGCGATCTCATTGCTGAAGAAGCGATTCGTGATCGCGCGTGGTGGGGCTGGCCCGGCGTGGGCGGGCAGAATAATTTTGCGCAAGGCATCGGGATCACCAACGGCGTGAACGACATGATCACGCAGTTCATTCACGCGCGCCGCCAGCATTTCTATGGCACGCACAGCATCACGAACACCGCACGGCCGCTCTTCAACGGCGTGATCAATCCGGCGTCCAACACCGTCGCCGGCATCCCGCTCGCGCAGGCCTCGAACCTCGTCATGCTCATCGGCGCGATGGATTTCAAACCCTCCTCCGGCAACCAGGGCCACGAATACATCCAGGTCACGAATCCGAATCCCGTCGCGGTGGATATCTCCGGCTGGCGGCTCGATGGCGGCGTGGATTTCACCTTCAAGCCTGGCACCGTCATCCTCTCGAACGGTTCGATCTACGTGACCGCCGACCGCAACGTCTTCAAGACCCGCACCGTCGCGCCGCGCACGAACCAGGCGCTCTTCGTCGTCGGCAACTACCAGGGCACGCTCGATGCGCGCGGCGAAATCGTGAAGCTGCTCGACGACACCGACCGGCTCGTCCACACCAACGGCTACGTCCCGAACCCCAGCCTCGCGCAGCAATATCTCCGCATCACCGAGCTGATGTACCATCCCGGCGCGCGCCCCGGCGATTCGTATGCGGCCAGCGAATACGAATATCTCGAACTCAATAATACCGGCCCCAGCGTGATGAATCTCATCGGCATCCGTTTCACGAACGGCATCACCTTCACCTTCACCGGCAGCAGTTTCGTCACGAGCCTCGACCCCGGCCAGACCGTGGTGCTGGTGAAAAATCCGGCGGCGTTCGTTTCGCGCTACGGCATCGAGCCGACCATCGCGGGCATTTACACCGGCGTGCTCGACAACGCGGGCGAGCGCGTGAAGCTCGATGACAACGTGGGCGAGCAGATTCTCGATTTCAGTTACAACAACGCCTGGTATCCGATCACTGACGGCCTCGGCCTCTCGCTCGTCATCGTGAATGAAAACGCTTCGTGGGATACGTGGGGCCAGAAGGCGAGCTGGCGTCCCAGCAACGTTGAGGGCGGCTCGCCCGGTACGAATGATCCCGCGCCCGCCGTCTTCGCCCCCGTGCTCGTGAGCGAAGTGCTCGCGAACAGCGAGACGCCCGCCGTGGATTCCATGGAGCTGTGGAACCACTCCACCAACACCGCCGACGTGAGCGGCTGGTGGATTTCCGACGACTTCTTCACGCCGAAGAAATATCGCCTCACGTCGCCCACGACGATTCCGCCCGGCGGCTTCCTCGTGCTGACCGAGGCGCAGTTCAATGTGGGCGGTTCAAACTTCTCGTTCAGCGCGGCGGGCGACGAGGCCTACGTTTTCTCCGGGGACGCGGCGGGGAATCTCACCGGGTATTATCACGGCTTCGGCTACGGCGCGTCCGAGCCGGGCGTGGCCTTCGGTTATTATCTGCCGAGCGATGGCGACGAGCAGTTCGTCGCGCAAGTGGCGAACACGCCCGGCGTGTCGAACGCGCTCCCGCGCGTGGGCCCGCTCATCATCAGCGAAATCATGTATCATCCGCCCGACGTGCTCGTCGGCACGAACTACGTCGATGACCCGCTCCATGAGTTCATCGAAGTGCACAACATTAGCGGCGGCGACGTGACGCTGTTCGATCCGCTCGCGCCCACGAACCGCTGGCGGCTCACCGACGCCGTCACGTTCACCTTCGGCACGAACACCATTCCCGCGGGCGGCTATCTGCTCGTCGTGAGTTTTGATCCGGCGACGAATGCCGCGATGCTCACCTCCTTCCGCAACTGGTATGGACTCGACGCTAACCTTCCCGTCGTCGGCCCGTGGTCCGGTGAACTGAACAATGCGGACGACGCGGTGAAATTGCGCCGCCCCGATGCCTCGGGCACCAACGTCACGCATCCGTTGATCGAGGAAGTCCATTACCACGACACTGCGCCGTGGGCGGAAGTGGCCGACGGCATCGGCGCGTCCTTGCAGCGCGTGGTCGCGGGCGACTTCGGAAATGATCCCACGAACTGGGTGGCCGCCGCGCCTTCGCCCGGGGCGGCCTTTGCGGGCGGCACGCCGCCGGTCGTCACGCAGCAGCCGGTGAACGCCACGGTGTTCGCCGCCGGTTCGTCCGGCTCGTCAGGATTCTTCCTGTTCGGCACCACGAACTTCACCGCCGCCGTGAGCGGCACGGGCCTCAATTATCAATGGCGGTTCAATGGCGCGCCCATCCCCGGCGCGACCGGCGGCACGCTCGTGCTCTCGAACATTTCCCTGGCCGACGCGGGCGCTTATAGCTTCGTGGCCTACGGCGACTCCGGCTCCGTCTCCAGCTCGAACGCGATGCTCACCGTGCTCACGCCGCTGACCATCGTCATTCAGCCCGCCTCGCAGAACGTCCTGCCGAACGCCACCGTCAACCTCAGCGTCTTCGCTACCGGCAACGGCACGCTTCGCTACCAGTGGCGCTTCAACGGCGGGGACATTTCCAGCGCGACCAACGCCGCCTACAGTTTCAACGGTGCGAATCCCGGCTTGAATGGTAACTACTCCGTGCGCATTGAGGACGACTTCGGCAGCCTCGTCAGTTCGAACGCCTTCATCGTCGCGCCCTTCATGTTCTTCTCCCAGCAGCCGACAAACCAGAACGTTGTCCCCGGCACCAACGTCACCGTCGCCTCCGTCGCCTTGGGCTACGGGAATGTTACCTACCAGTGGCGTTTCAACGGCACGAACATCCTGAACGCCACCAACGCCAGCCACAGTTTCACCGGCGCGAACCTCACCGATCATCACGGCAGCTTCTCCGTCTCGGTCACGGATGATTTCACGAACATCATCAGCTCGAACGCCTTCATCTACGTGCTCGTGAAACCCGGCATCGTGCAGCATCTGGTCTCGCAGAGCGTGTTGCAGGGCAGCACGGTGACGCTCAGCCTCATCGCCACCGGCGCGCCGCCGCTGGGCTACCGCTGGATTCGCGGCGGCTCGGGCTACGCCACCACTTCGGTGCCGGTGCTGGTCATCACCAACTACCAGGTCAACTCCTCCAACTCCGCCTCCTTCCGCGTGGGCGTGACCAACGTGGCCAACCCCACCGGCGCCTTCAGCCCGAACAGCGGCAACGTCACCATCGCCATGATCCCGGACGCCGACGGCGACGGCATCAGTGATCCGTGGGAGAACTCCTTCTTCGGGGCCGGGGCCGGGACCAACGCGGCCAACGCGCTGCTCGACCCGGACGGCGACGGCATGAGCAACCTCGACGAGTACCGTTCCGGCACCAACCCGACCAACGTCCTGAGCGTGCTCAAGGTGCTGTTCACCGAGACCAACGCGGGCGTATTTAGCTTCGTGGCCCAGACCAACCTGACCTACTCGGTGCAATGGCGGACGAACCTGCTCGCGCCCTCGTGGACGAACCTGACCAGCATCACGGTCAGTCCGCTGGTGCGGACGATCCTGGTGGACAGCGCGACGGCTCCGGCGGCGGGCGAGCGCTACTTCCGCGTGGTCACGCCGTTGGTGCCGTAGTGCGGTGGGCCTCCGCTCGCCGCGCGCTGGTCTTCGATTTATTCCTCGGGGGTGACTGCTCCCGGCGTTGGCAGCGTATTGTTATCTGCGGGCGGCACCCCGGCGCAAATAGCGGGAGGGGATCAACGATGGTGAAACTGCTTCCTTCATTGCTCGAAGACGCGCACGCGATAGAAACGGTTCGTTCCCGCAGTGACGTTGTCCTCCACCGTGGCCAGCCGGTTGGTCGCCGAGACGGGCACTGGATTTCCCGGCACGTTCAGCACTTCCCAAGTGGTTGGTGCGAGAGCGCCAGCCGACTCGGCCTCGAAGCCCCGGCCAGCCGCCTGGGGGAAAGTGAGGCGCACCGTGGCGCCTGTTCTTGTGAGGTCGATCCGCCAGGCATCGCCGGGGAAGAGCGGATGGGTGCGCGTGAGATATTCCAGTTCGTTGCTCGCGCGGTCACCGTCCGGATTGTCGGCGCGGGCGGCGTGAGGCGCGTTGGTGGTGCCGAAAAACTTGCGCTGAAAATCGGCGTAGCTGCCGGGATTCCATGCGAAGCGATGCCCGGTCGAGGTCATGCGGCAGACGTACACCGACGTGCGCGCCGTCACGTAAAGCGTCCGCATGTCCGGGCCGCCGAAGGTGCAGTTCGCCGGAGCCTCGGGAAACGTGATCGCGCCCAGCGTCACGCCCGCCGGCGAGCGCACGAGGATTTGCCGCTGGTTCTGTTGCACGAGGTAGAGATTTCCCTGCGTGTCGATCGTCATGCCGTCGCCCGCGTCGGGGACGGAGTTCGTTACCGCCGGTCCGAGCACGCCGGGACTGAGCACGGGGTAGCTCATCAACCGGCCCGGGGGCGCCGCCACGGTGAGCAGCACATACAGCGTGCGTTCGTCCGGCGAGAGGAGCACGCCGTTGGGCCGCACGAGATTGCTCGCCAACTGCGAGACTACGCCCGCCGCCGAGACGTAGTAAATCGCCTGCGTTGGTCCCGTCTGGCCGCCGGCGAAATTCGGGTCCGAGAAATACGCACCGCCCGCCGAGTCCAGCACGAGATCATTTGGCCCGATAAAATTTCCGCCGGGAAAGTTCGTTGCCAGCGCCGTCACATTCGTCGTCACCGGATCGATGGCGATGATACGGCGCTGGTCGCGCTGGCAGGCGATGAGCCGCCCCGCCTGATCGAACATCAGCCCGTTGCACGCGCTGCTGTTGGGCAGGAACACCGAGAGCAGCCCGCGCGTGTTGCTGCGATAGATGCGGTTGGCCTGCACGTCCGTAAAATAAACATCGCCGCGCGCGTCCGCCGCCGGTCCCTCGGTGAACGTCAACCCGAGATGCCGTTGCTCGATGGGGCCGATGGGGCCGATGCCGGGGATGTTCGTGCTCGTCGTGCGCGCGGCGCGGAACGCGATGAAGTTCGGCCCCGCCAGTCCCGCGCTGCCGCTGGCGACAAAGTCCGAGACGAACGCGCCGCTGCCGCCGTTGTAGCGCGCCACCTTGCTGTTGTTGAAACTGGCGACGAACAGATCGCCATTCGGCCCGAAGCTCAGGTCAATGGGCAGCCCCAGCGTGCCACTGCCCGGCGGAACAAAGTCCCCGAGGAACGCGCCCGTCGTGCCGTGATAACGCACCACCGCATTGCTGTTGCCGCTCACCACGTAGAGATGTCCGTCCGGCCCGACCTTCACGCCGAAGGGCTGCGCGAGCGGCGCGCCGGTGGCGATGGTCTGGAGGAACGCGCCATTCGTCCCGTCGTATTTGAGAAGCTGATTGCCGAAACGTCCGACGACGTAGAGATGTCCATCCGCGCCCCACGTCATGCCGGAAGGGCCGTTCAATCCGCCGCTGCCATTGGTGACGAACACCCCGGCGAACACGCCGTTCGTGGCGTGGAAGCGCAGCACGGAATGGTTCAACTGGCTGCTCACGTAGAGAAAACCATCCGGGCGGAACTCCAGCCACACCGGGTAATCGAGCACGCCATTGGCGGACGGAATGAACGCATCGAGAAACGCGCCTGTGCTGCCGTGATAGCGCAGCACGGCGTCGTTGCCCGCGCTGGCCACGTAAAGATTTCCATCCGGCCCGAAGGCCAGGCCGTGCGGTAGATTTAATCCGCCGCTCGCCGTCGCCACGAACACGCCGGTGCCGATGGCCGCGCCGTTCGTCTCGCTGTAACGATAGACGCGGTGGCCGCTGAAGCTGCTGACGAACAGTTCGGCGCGCGTCGAGTGGGCGGCGAGTCCGCAGGCGCACGCCAACAGCCAGAAGAAGACACGTGGAGTCATGGCCGGCAAGCTAGCGATCGACGCGAGTGTTCGCGACAGGATTTTCCGGTCGCAGCCGCCGAAGGTGCGACTTGGCACGCGCACCCCGTTAGTGGGGCAGCCGTCTCGGCTGCCGCTCGTCCACTGGCCGTCCCGGCTGGTGTTCCTGTTATTCCTTCAGCCGGGACGGCCCAAGGACGGATGGCCGCCGGGACGGCCGCCCCACTACGGTGTGGGTGTCAAAGGGGCGCATCCGAACACTGTGAAAGTGATTTGGGCAACAGGCCCTCACGATGCGCCCGCCGCCTGACTTGGTCGCAGGCAGAAACACCTTCAGTCATCATCATCATCCTCCACCGCGCGCACGGCCCAGACGGGATACGGCGCGGCGCTGCCTTTCATGGCGTGCCAGAGGATGCGGTTGAGCACGTCCTCGGGCGCGGCGTCCACTTGGCGGAAATTCAGGCGCGCGGAGACGACGGCGTTCTTGCGCAGCAACGCGTCGGAAATTTTCTTCGGCTCGGGATTCATCTGGTCGAGCGGGATGTTGTTCTTCAACGCGGTGAAAGGCGTGAAGTCCGGTCCCGCGCCGGGCGGGATGAAGCAGTCGAACATCGGCGTGGCTGCGGCATCGAACTGGTTCATGGGCGGCAGCCCGAGGATTTGCTCCATCGTCCGCAACAGGCTGGTGGTGTTGTATTGCGTCTTCACCACGGCGCCGCGTTTCGTGTAAGGGCTGATGCAATACGCCGTGGTGCGATAGCCGCTCACATGATCCCAGCCGTCCTGCGGGTCGTCCTCGATGGCGAAGATGACCGTCTCTTTCCAAAACTTGCTGTGACTGATCGCCTCGACGATGCGACCAAAGGCGAGGTCATTGTCCGCGACACAGGCGTCCGGCGTGGGCGAACCTTTGCTCGTGCCGCTGGTGTGATCGTTGGGCAGGCAGATGATGGTGAGGTTCGGAAATTCCCCGCGCGCCTCGTATTCCTTCAGCTCGCGGATGATGACGTCCGCGCGATATTGGTCCGGCACGTTCATCTCCCAGCCGACGTAGTTCGTCGGCTGATACGGGCGGATGGATTCAATCATCGGCGCGCTGGCGAAGTTCACGAGATTGCTCTCGCCGGTCCAAGTGCGATAGCAGGAGAGGAAATCCGGCGTGCCGCGTTTGCCGCTGCGCCACGTCACCTTCGGCTCGGCGAACTCGCCGTAGTTGCGCAGCGTCTTGCCGTGCTTGAGCGCGTTGTCCCAGATGAAACCCGCCGGCGAATACGCGAGCGCGTCCGCCTCGTCCTCGCCCATGCCGTCCGGATAGCTGCGCGGAAAACCGGCGAAGGACTTCTCCATGTAATCCGTGGCGAAGCCCGTGGTGGACCACTGATGACCATCCGCGCTCAGGATGCCGTTGCAGTAGGTGTTGTCGAGCAGCACGAAGTCGCGCACCAGCTTGTGCTGATTGGGCGTGATGCGCTCGCCGAAGATGCAGAGCGAGGGATCGCCGTTGCCGCGCGGGTCATCGCCCAGCACCTGATCGTAAGTGCGGTTCTCCTTGATGATGTACACGACGTGCTTGAACACGCTCGGCTCGCCAATGCGCTCCGGCACCGGACGCGCGGGCTGGCCGGGACGCGGCGGCAGCTTCGCGGCTTCGAGCTGCTCGCGGCGGTAATTTTTCCAGACCACGGCGGAAAGTTTTTCCAACGCACGTTTGCCCGGCACCGGCACCAACGAGAGCGAACCGTGATACTGGTGCGAATTGAAGCCCTGCCCGGCGGTGTTTTTCACGGCGCGCCGGTCCGGCGTGATGCCTTTGATGTTCGCCACGCAAAGCTGCTCGCGCCGCCCATCGAACGCGATGGCTCCCGGAAACCAGCCGACGGGAATCAGCCCGAGCAGTTTCGATTCGCCCGGATCAAAGTCGATGACCGCGACGGCATTCTGCGTTCCGTTCGCGACGTAGAGCCGCTTCCCTTTCGTGTCGAACACCAGCGCATTCGGCGACGCGCCGAACAGGTCGGTCGGACTTTGCTTGGTCCAAATCGTTTCCACGACCGTGTCGGTGCGCGTGTCGATGACGCTGAGGTTGTCGCTCGCGGCGTTGGCGCAAACGACCCATCGGCCGCTCGGATGCACCGCAAGCGCGGAGGCGTGCAGGCCGGTGAGAATTTCCTTGGTGCCTGGGAGCGCCGGCGTCTCGCCGGCGAGTTTCTGCGTTGCTGGTGTTGAATCGAGCCGGCGAGACGCCGGCGCTCCCAGGTTCACCACGCTCACCGAACCTTCATTCGCAATAAACCGCACCGGATCAACGCGCACTTTCGTCCCGCGCCCCGCCGGCCCCGTGAGATCGCCCGCGCCTGGTCTGCGCCCGCCCCAGTTGCTCACGTAGGCTTTGTCGCCCACGAGTGCGACATCATACGGCGCGACACCCACGTCCCACTGGCGCAACAGTTTTCCATTCGCCGCATCGAACTCGCCAAGCCGGTTGGAAAGATTGAGCGCCACGTAGAGCCGCCGGCCATCGCGCGACAACGCCAGCCCGGCGGGAATTTCATTCGTGCGCCTCGGCGCTGTCGAGCGGGGCAGGGGAATGGAAAACGCGCCAGTTACTTTTCCGTCCTCGCCCACATCGAAGACCTTCACGTCGCCATTCACGTTCGCGAGAAAGATGCGCTTGCCGTCCGGCGAAAAAATCAGGCCGGTGAAACTCAACTGCCCCTTCTTGTCCGGCTCCAGGATGTTTGACGAAACCACGTCCGGCTCCGGCTCTTGATCCTGCGCCGACGGCAGGTTCACATGTTGAAGAATTTTTCCCGTCAGCGGATCGACCAGTAACAGTTCGCTCGTCTTGCCCGACACCGCGAGCAGTTTGCCGTCGGGACTCAGCGCCACGCCCTGTGGCCGCATCTTTGACAGTTCGATCTGGCGTCCGTGCGGCGTGAGCACCTGGTTGACGGGCGTGACGACGCGGTTCGTGCCGTGACGTCCGACGGTTTCGGTGTGTTCAGAAGCCGGGCGAGGCGCGTGCGTGCAGCCTGTCCAGCCCGCGAGCGCGACGACCACGAGCCCCGTGCAGTAAAGCGTGAATTTCATAAGTGGACTTCGACGCGAATGTTGCTGGAGCCGATTCAATCAGGGAAGAAAAGTTGCGGGCTTCGGGCGCGTGCTCAATTTGGAGGAGCGGCGGACAGCCATGTCCGCAGCCGCGGCTTACCACGAGATGGGCTGAAATCACCCGCACACGCACTGCGGACACGGCTGTCCGCAACTCGTTCCGTGTGCCTCGCCTCACCGTTTGCTTTGCAAGTCACCGGCAAACTTTCGCAAGCCACCGGGAGCAGAGCCGCGCCCGATGCGCTTCACTTGGCGCATGTATTGCACGGATTCAGTGACGGGTGTGACGGACGAGCCACAACACAGCGCTGAGGTGGCGGCCGTAACGGCGGGGCGGGACTAATCCGCCGCCGACCACGCGGGCGGATTCTTCAGACGGTAAAGCATCTCGCCCGCTTTCGGCACGAGCAGCACACCTTCGTCTTCGCGGTTGGCAAAGTCGTCAGGATTGATCGTCGCCGGATCGCGGTAGCCGAGATTGATGCTCTCGCACACCTCGCGCGGGATGCCGGTGGCGAGCGTTACTTTCACCCGGCATTTCTCCACACCGTTTTCGTAAGTGCCGATGCCGCGCACATGCGTCGAGTGCGCGAGCACGCCCCACGGGTGATGTTTGAACTGGTCCCACTGCTTGAGGAAGTAGTCGCGGCAGTGGTAGCCCACGGCCTTGATCGTCTGGCCGTGCGCAACGCAGACCTCGGTGATGTGCGGCGCGTAGATGATCAACTCGCCGCCGTCCGCGACGACCGGCTCCAGCTTGTACATGCCTTTGCCGCCCACCCACAGTTCGTCGTACATTTTCGGCAGCACCGAGAGCACGGTGTGATAAGGGTGATCCTTGTAGAGAATGTGCGTCTGTTTCGAGAGTTCGCTCGCGGCGTCCCACGCAGCCTCGGGTGTACCGGTGAAAAGGCCGGCGAGCGATTTGTCCGGGCGCACCACCATCGCGAGGCAGAGCTTCGGGATTTTGACCATCGAGCCGGCGTGATCCACGACGCGGCGCACGGGCGTCCATTTGCTGCCGATGATCATCGGGTTGGTGACCACGCCACCAAGCCAGTGGAAGAAATTCAAAATCTGCGGCCCACCGACGCCGGGGAAGAGATACTTGTTCCCGCCGCTGAACCCGACGACTTCATGCGGGAACACGGGGCCGATGATGATTAACTGATCGTAGTCGAAGACGCGTTTATTGATCTCGACCGGCACGTCCATCGAGAACAGTCCGCCGGAGAGTTCGCTGATCTCGCTGGCGGGAATGGTGCCGATGTTTTTCAGCGCGGCGGGATTGTCCCATTCGTGATTGAAGAACTGCACCTTGGCGTAAGTGCCGAGCCGTTCTTCGGGCGAAATTTCCAACCGCTCACAAATGGCTTCCTCGCTCATCGGCTGGTGTGTGCCAAGCGCGACGAGGATGTCCATCGCCTTCACCGCGCCGCCGATCTGCGCGAAGAGCGTCTTGAACATCAGTCCCACCGGCGCGGTGCGCGTGCCGTCCGGGATGATGATCAGGACGCGTTGGCCGGCGTAGTTGGCGACCGGGCAAGTCTGCGCGACCACGGCGACCACTTCTTCCGTCGTGACGATTTTGTTTCCATCAGTGGATTGGGCGATGAGTGACATGGGAAAAAATCAGCCTGGAGTTGCGATAAGCCCAGCCAGGTCGGGGGCAAAACTGATGAAGTGACGGTGGTTCAGAGTGAGGATGCGCTCGGCCTGCGCCTTGCGCGCGCAAGAAAGAATCAGAACATCGTAGATGGCCCCGCCGCGGGCACCCACGGCTTCGGCCACTCGCAAAGAGGTGAGATATTCATCTTCGGTCAGCCGCACCAGGCGCACGCGCTTCGACAACGCTTCCAAAATGGTGCTGGCTTCACCGGGCGTGAGGCGCCTGGACAGCCGGCTCCCGGTGAGCGTGGCGAAACATTCCGCGAGCGAGTGAACGGAAATCCAGCCCGGCTCGCCGCCGGTCACAGCCTGCAAGGATGGCAGATGCCCAGGTTGATCTTCGATGAGCGCCGCCACGAGGACGGAGGTGTCGAGAAACACTCTCACATGCGCGATTCGCGGATTTCGTTGATGGCGGCAACCGCGTCGAATGGTTCACCGGTTTTCGCCACGACCAGAATTCCATTCTTCCGCTTGAGCCGGGGCGAAAGAGTTTCGGCAGGCACCGGAGTCAGTTCGATGCGGCCACCGGCGACGGCGACATGAAAGGAGGCGGGCGCGGGCAGTTGCAGGGCGTCGCGCACGTCTTGGGGAAGTGCGACCAAACCATTGGCATCCATCGTTACCGTGTCGGTCATGTCAGAAGTGTTCCATGCCGGCGGAACGGCGACAAGCCATCGCTCGGCTCAAATCGTCTGCGAAAGGAATCCACCGTCCACGCGGAGGTCCGTGCCGGTGACGAAGCTGCTGGCCTTCGCCGCGAGAAACACCGCCGCGCCGATCAGTTCGTCGCTCGTGCCGAAGCGGCCCATCGGGGTGTGGCCGAGAATGGATTTCGTGCGCGCGGTCGGCGAGCCGTCGTCGTTGAAGAGCAGCTTGCGGTTTTGTTCCGCCGGGAAAAAGCCGGGCGTGATGGTGTTCACACGCACGTTCTTCGGCGCCCATTCGCGGGAGAGAAATTGCGAGAGACTCAGCACCGCCGCCTTGGCCGACGAGTAGGCGACCACACGCGAGAGCGGCAGGTGTGCCGAGACGCTGGCGATGTTGATGATGCTGCCGCGTCCGCGCGTGACCATCGAGGGGCCAAATTCCTGGCAGGGCAGCAGCACGCCGCCGACGAGATTCAAATCAAAATTCGCCTGCCAGTCGGCGAGCTGGATGGACTCGAAGGAACGCTCGGCAGTGACGGTGACTTTCGGATCATTGCCGCCGGCGGCGTTGACGAGAATGGTGACAGGGCCGAGTTGCTTTTCGATCTCGATGCGCGCGGCGGCGAGGCTTTCGCGCTGGATGGCATCGGCTGTGAAGAACGCGGCATTGCCACCAGCGTCGCGGATTTTTTTTACGCGCGCCTCGCCCTTGTCACGATTGCGTCCGAGGACGGCGACGTTGGCGCCGGCCTGCGCCAGCCCATCGGCGATGGCTCCGCCCAGTTCGCCCGTGGCTCCGATGACGACGGCCACTTCTCCCCTGAGATCAAATAATTTCATGCGTGCGGGAAGACTGCGGAGAAGCGGCACGCGTCACAAAGAAATTTCTCCGGCGGTCGTAACGCGGGCAAGATTACGGAAGCAGTTTGGAACATTTCCGGAGGCTAGTCAGAGCGCGGCGTCCTCACCGCGCCGCGCTGGACATGGCGTCTCCGACTAAGGCCCGGACGGCCGGGGCGCAGGGCCGTCTTGCAGGCGCAGGACACGGCCGGTGTTCGGCAGGGAGGCAGACTCGGGGCGCGTGCGCAGCGTGATTTTCACACACGGCGCGTGCGCAAAACGCACGAGCAACTGACGTGTGGTCTTCAATTCCGCGTGAATGTGGTTGGTTCGGCTGTGCATGGATTTCCACTAGCAAAGACGGGGCCAGCCGCCTGGCAAGAGGCTCGCCCGCCTTTTCACTTTGCTTTTGCTCCGAGCGTGGGCAATTTGCGCGCAACGATGACGCCAGAAGAAGTTCCGTCCCCCTCCGGTCCCGCCGGAAATTCACCGCGCGCCCCCCGCCGCCGCTCACACCGCGGAGGCCGTGGCCGCAGACGCCCAGCGCCTCGGGCCGGTGCCAGCGCCGAGCCGTCCGGGGACGAGGCTCCGAAAACCGAAACCCTGGCTCCGCCCCCGGAAGCTGCGGAAACCTTTTCCGCCCGCGAAGAAACCTTTTCTTCCACGGACGCGCCCGAGCATGAGCAGGAGGACGCGCCCCGCAGATTTGACGATCACGACCAGCCGCCGGAATCGGAAGGCTACGAAACTGAACCTCCTGAGTTGCGTGAAGCGCCGCCCGAGTATCGCGCCGAACCGCCGCCCCGCGATCTGCCGCCCCCGCGTGCGCCCCGCCGGGTCATCCAGCCCGCCTCACCTGCCGCCGTCACCGAGGCCATCGAGGAAGTAAATCACATCATCACCGCCCTCCGCGAATCGCTGGACACGATGGATGAAATTCTCGAGACGCTTGAACTCGCCGAAGTGCAGAAGACGGCGGACGAGCGCGAAATTCAGGCGCTGCGGAATGCGATGCGCGGTTTCGACCGCCCGAGCACGGCTGAACCGCGTCGCGAATCGCGCGGCGATGATCGCCGGCGCGGACGGCGGTAGCGGAGCGCGGACCGCCGAGTCCGCGTGCTTCTGAAACGTGAATCACGGAAGACACCGAAGCGAGACGAGACGTTCAGCCCGTGGCTCTGCTTTCAGTGTTTTCCGTGGTTAAACAGCCTTGACCGAAATCGCGCGGACTCGGCGGTTCGCGCTCCGACACATGATTGAAATCACCGCACTCACCAAGCTCTACGATCAGTTCGTGGCGGTGAACGAGCTTTCCCTCGCCGTCCAGCCCGGGGAAGTGCTCGGCCTCGTCGGCCCGAACGGCGCGGGCAAAACCACCACCTTGCGCTGCCTCGCCGGCATCATTCCGGCGACGCGAGGCACCATTCGCGTTTGCGGCGCGGACATGACGGCGAATCCCGTGGAAGCGAAACGCCAGATCGCGTTTCTCTCCGACGAGCCGCGCCTGTTCGACTACCTCACCGTGCGGCAACATCTCGAGTTCGTCGCGCGCATCTATCGCGTCGCGGATGCGGAGCGCCTCGGTCACGAACTGCTCGCCGAACTCGAACTTACCCACAAAATCAATTCGCTGCCCGGCGAACTCTCGCGCGGCATGAAGCAGAAACTCGTCATCGCCTGCGGCCTGCTCCACTCGCCGCGCGTCATCTTTTTCGATGAACCACTCACCGGCCTCGACCCGCTCGGCATCCGTCGCATGAAAGATTCCATCTTCAAACGCGCGCGCGAGGGCGCGGCCATCATCATCAGTTCGCACCTGCTGCATCTCGTCGAAGAAATCTGCACGCACCTGCTCATCTTGAAGGGCGGACGCCGTGTGGCCGGCGGCACGCTGGCGGAAGTGCGCGCGCAATTCGGCGAACTCGGCGACACCGCGCGGCTCGAGGACATTTTCCTGCGCGCCACCGAGGAGCCGCCGAGACTGACGTCATGAACGCGACGCGTCACGAAGCGGGACAGCGTGCCCCCGGCGTCCCGCCGGGTGGAGATCACCGGACGACGAAACCTGCTCGACGAGGGAGTCTCTCAGCACTCATTACGCCTCCACCCGGCGGGACGCCGGGGGCACGCTGCGCCCATGATTGACGCGTTTGTTTTTCTCCTCACCCGCTCGTTCGTGAACCGCACGAAGTCGCGGCTCCGGCGGCTCAAGCAGCCGAAGTATTTGATCGGCGCGGTCTTTGGCCTGCTCTACGTCTCGTGGTATTTCCTGCAAATCTTTTTCTTTCGTGGGAAACGTGGAGCGGCCAACCCGTTCACGATGGACGACTCCATCCTGCCCGTGATCGGAGTGGCGCTGCTGTTTCTCTTCGTGGCGGGCGCGTGGATTTTTCCGCACGCCCGCGCGGCACTGACCTTCACCGAGGCGGAGGTGGCGTTTCTCTTTCCCGCGCCGGTCAGCCGCCGCACGCTCATCCACTTCAAGCTGCTGCGCTCGCAACTCGCCATCCTCTTCACGGTGCTGCTGCTCACGCTGATCACGGGGCGCTGGCTCGTGGACGGCCACGCCTGGATGCGGATGCTCGGCTGGTGGGTGATTCTCTCGACGCTGGGGCTGCACTTTCTCGGCGCGTCGTTCGCGCGCACGCTGCTGCTGGAGCGCGGCATCTCGAACTGGTCGCGCCGCCTCGTGGTGATGATCGCGCTGGCCGCGCTGGTGGCGGCGACAATTTTCTGGGCGAGAAAGAATCTGCCCGTGCCGCCGCTCGACAACGTGGCGGACTGGAAAGCCTGGACAGATTACCTGCGCGAACTGATCGCCACGCCGCCGCTTTCGTATCTGCTGTATCCGTTCCGCCTCGTGATCGCGCCGTATCTCGCGGCCACGCCGCTAGATTTTCTCAAGGCCATGCCGGCGGCGCTGGGACTGATCGCGCTGCACTACTTCTGGGTCATCCGCTCGAACGTCGCCTTCGAGGAGGCGTCCGCTGATCTCTCCCGTCGGCTGGCCGAGCGCGTGGCGGCGGCGCGCGAGGGGCGCGCGCTGAACTCGAAACCCGCGAAGGGCCGGCGCGCGCCGTTTCGTCTGGCCCCGGTCGGCTTCGCGCCCGTGGCGTTTCTCTGGAAGAACTTGATCTACGTGCAGGGCGCGTTGCGGCTGCGGACACTGCTCATCGTGCTGCTGCCGCTCTGCGTGCTGGCTGCGGTGATGGCCAAGTCAGGCCCGCGCGGCGGCGCGCTCCTGGGCGTGGCCTCAATGATTCTGGTGATGTTCTTCATCTGGTCGCTGCTGCTCGGCCCGCAAATGGTGCGCTGCGATTTCCGCCAGGATCTGAACGCGATGGATGTGTTGAAACTCTTTCCGCTGCGCGGCTGGCAAGTGGTGCTCGGGGAAATTCTTGCGCCCGTCGTCATTCTCACCGCGATCCAATGGCTCATGCTCCTGGGCCTCGCCGTGCTGATGGCGGTGACGGGCCTGCCGCCGGACGTGCCGAAAATTCCGTTGTCCTGGCTGGCGGCGGCGGCGTTGCTCGCGCCGTTCTGGAACGGACTCGCGCTGCTCATCCCGAACGCCGCCGTGCTGCTGCTGCCCGGGTGGTTTCAAACGCGCACGGACACGCCGCAGGGCATCGAAGTCACCGGCCAGCGGCTGCTGATTTTCTTCGGGCAGATTATTTTGATCGCCGTGACGGTTTTGCCCGCCGGACTCGCCTTCGCACTTGGCTTCATGCCGCTCTATATGGCCGGAGCAGTGAATCTCGCGCCGCTGGTCGGGGCGGTGCTGGCGGCGATTACCTTGGCGTTGGAAATTTTCGGCGGTGTGTGGGCGGTGGGGAAACTGTTTGACCGTTTCGATCTGGCGGCGGAGCAGTAGTCAGTGGGTCAGTGGGTCAGTAATCAGTGAGACAGTGAGTCCGTACGCGCCCCCGACTGATTACTGATTACTTTCCGACTCACTTCTCCCCGAGGAGCGGCAGAAAAACGTGAAACGTCGTGCCCTCGCCCGGCCGACTCTCCACGGTGATCGCCCCGTTGTGCTCGTGGATGATGCGGCGCGTGATGGCAAGACCGAGGCCGGTGCCTTCACGCTTGGTGGTGAAGAAGGGACTGAAGAGGCGCGCGAGGCTGTCCGGACTGATGCCGCTGCCGGTATCGGTGAAGGACACGCGCAGGTGGCGGCGATCCCATTGCGTCACCACTTCGGTCGCGACGACGAGCCGGGCGGCCTCGTTGCTGGTGCCGCGCATCGACTCGATGGCGTTGATGAGCAGGTTGAAAACGACGTGCCGGAGCTGGCGGTCGTCGCCGTTGATGTGGTCGGCGGTGGCGGTCAGTCTCGCGTCAAGCTTCACGGAGCGAGCCTGAAATTCATGGCGCAGCAGATTCAGCGCGTCGCGGAGCAGTGCGTGGAAATGCAACGGCTCCAGCTTGAACTCGTCGCGCGTCGCGCCGCGCAACATCTGGCGCACCACGGCGTCCATGCGGCGGATTTCCTGGCCGACGAGGTCGTGCATCTCGGGATCGGCACGCGCCTCGACCGGCATTTCGACAAAGGTGCGGATAGGGACGAGGGCGTTTTTGATTTCATGCACGACACTGGCACCGAGGACGCCGAGGCTGGCGAGTCGGTCGAGATGTTCAAGGTTCGCGGCCATGGTGCGGGCCTGGCTGACGTTTTGAAACTCCGCGAGCACGGAAAGCACGCCGCCGCCGGGCAGGTGTGCGATAGTGGTGGTGACTTGCAACAGCACGTCGGTGCCCGTGCCTTGGGAGAGCAACACGTCGCGCCGGGCCACGGGCTGGCCGGTGAAGAATGTTTCATCAATCACCGCCTGCAAGGCCGGCGGCAGCGCCGCCACGTGCTGATTGAGCAAATCGGCGGCGCGCAATCCGGTCAGGCGCTCGGCGGGTTCGTTGCAGGCGAGGACGGTGCGGGCCGGACCGATGGCGATGATGCCGTGGGCGATGCAGTCAAGAAGTGCGCCGGCGAAATTCAGGTGTTCACCCTCCATTTGCCCCCCGCCCGGCCGTGTTAAGTTCGCCTGCATTAATAATCCGCGCCCATTCCGCCGAAGATATAGGGGCTAGCCTCGGCGTGACTCTCTCTGTGACGGGGGCGTCCCGGAGAACGTCTTGCGCGCGTTGGAGTTTCATAGTTCTCTCGCGCGGCAGCGACAATGAAAATGTGCGCGGCGGCAGCTAGTTGTTTGGATAGATGAAAAATGTGCAAGACAGCATGGTGGAAGCCGTGACGGCGGCGGGCGAGCGGATCGAAGGCCGGCTCGTCCGGTTGGGCCGTTTCGCCGCCGTGTGGGCGATGTCCAGTTGCTTCGAGCAACTGCGCACGTCGCAGACGCTCGCCTCGCTCAAGATTACTGCGGACAAGCGGCTCCTCTACGAAGGCCGCGCCACGGTGCGCAAGCTCGTGGACACGGACACGGGCCTGCTCTGCGAAGTCGCGCTCGATGAAACGGGCGTGAACTTGGAAACGCTGCCCGGCCTCGAGCACGACAGCTTCGAGGAATTTCGCCGGCAATGGCTCGCGACCTACCGCATCAGTTCTGAGTTCAAGGCCGTCATCTCCGATGTCTCCATCCTGCTCGACAACGTGCGCGCGTGGATGAATCAGGTCGCCATTGGCATCCAGGCCACGGAGCCGAAACGCGCGGCGGAACGGGAGAGGGAATTTCTGGAGCGCGTGAATGCGAAGGTCGTCGCCTCGTTCAATTCCCAGCACGAGCGCTTCGAGGAACTGGCCTACGCGGTCAGTCCCGAGTTGCGCGGCGCGCATCAGCAGCACGCGTGGCGCGCGTGGAATTCTTTTTTCCTCTCCACGCCCTTCGGCCATCGCACGTTTCACAAGCCGCTCGGTTACGCGGGCGACTTCGAGATGATGGCGATGATCCACCGCAACGCGCCGGAGGGCGGCACGCTCTTCAACAAGGCCATGCACCTGCTGCTCGTCAGCCAGTGGCCCGCCGAGTCCGTGCGCAACCGCATCGCGCATCTGGGCGAAACTTTGATCAACGAAGTCGCGCGCGTGGTGCGCGCGGGCCGCCGCGCGCGCATCCTGAATCTCGGCTGCGGGCCGGCGCGCGAGGTGCAGGACTTCATGCACCGCAGCGCGCTCAGTGATCACGCGGATTTTGTGCTGCTGGATTTCAACGAGGAAACCGTCCACGCCACCGGGCAGCAGTTGAACGAGTTGAAGCGCAGCCTGGGCCGCCGCACCGGCGTCGAGATGCGGCAGATGTCCGTGCATCAGGTGCTGCGTTCCGCGCTGGCGCGCGAGGGGAAGCCGGATGTGGTGGGCGAGCAATACGATCTCGTTTATTGCGCCGGCCTGTTCGACTACCTCTCGGACAGCACCTGCAAGTCGCTGGTGAAACTGTTCCACAACTGGCTTACGCCCGGCGGGCTGGTCGTGGTGGCGAACATGCACGATGCGAAACCGTTTCGGAACTTCATCGAGTACGTGCTCGACTGGCATCTCATCTACCGCGACACGCGCGGCATGTGGGCGATGTGTCCGGCCGAGGCGCTGGACCAGGCCACGGTCATCGCTGAGCCGACGACGGTGAATTTGTTTTTGCAGTTACGACGGCCGGAATGAACACGTCGATTACACAGGAAATCCGGAACGCGTTCCGCGAACGCGAACGCGACATCACCATCCGCAAGACACGGCTGGGCTGCTTGATCGGCTTTTTCCTCGTGCCGGCCTTCACGGTGCTGGATCACTTTGTTTATGAAGACGAAGTGCGGTCATTTCTGTGGGTCCGTCTGATTTGTGCGGCTCTGCTGTTGGCGGCGATACCACTCTTCAGCACCCGGCTCGGGCGCAAGTATTATCAGATGCAGGGGGTCATTCTGCTCATGCTGCCTGCTATCTCGATCGCCTGGATGATCGCTGTCACTACGGGTCCGTCGTCGCCCTATTACGCCGGGTTGAATCTGGCCTTGATGATTCTCGCGGTGGTACTGGCGTGGACTTTCTGGCAGAGCTTCACAGCCGTCACGTTGATCCTGTTCCTTTATCTTGCGACCTGTTTGGTTCACTCCCTCGTTAAGGGGGGCGATTTCGACGGTCCGATGTTTGCCAACAACTGCATCTTTCTGGCCTCTTCGGGACTGGTCATCGCCATCGGTTCCTATTTCCACTCCAACCTGCGTTTGAGCGAATTCGCCTCGAACTACGAACTCGACAAAAGCCGCGCGGCGCTGGCCACGCAGAACGAGGTGTTGCAGGGCACGCTCAAGCAACTCAAGGAAACCGAGTCGCAACTCGTGCAGACGGAAAAAATCGTTTCGCTCGGACGTCTCAGCGCCGGGCTGATTCACGAGATTAATAACCCGCTGAACTTCGCGGCCACCGGACTCTACGTTTTGCGCAACCAGGGTGAGCGTCTCGCGAAGGAAAATCCGTCCGAATTTTTCGAAGTGGTTCACGACATCGACGAAGGCGTGACGCGCGTGAAAAACATCATCTCAGATTTGCGGTCCTTCACGCATCCCGACGCCGATCATCGTGAGTCGTTCAAGGTCGCCGACGTGACCACGGCGGCGCTGCGGTTCCTGGGCAGCGAATGGAAAGACCGCGTGCAGATTGAATCGACAGTGCCGCCCGATCTGCTCGCCCGCGCCAATAAAAACAAGCTCACGCAGGTGTTCGTGAACCTTCTCCAGAACGCCCTTGATGCGCTCAAAAACCGCCCGCCCGGTGCCGAGGCCTCCGTCATTCACATTGTGGGGCGGCACGAGAATGGCCGGGTCTTCATCACCGTGCGTGACAACGGCGAAGGCATCGAGCCGCAGAACCTATCCAAGATTTTCGATCCATTCTTCACCACGCGTGACATCGGGCAGGGCATGGGGATGGGTCTCAGCATTTGTTACCGGATCATCCAGGAGCATCATGGTTCAATCTCCGTGAACAGCGAGCGGGGAAAATTCTGCGAGTTCACGGTGGAGTTGCCGGACGCGAAAAGCGAATCGATGGAGGCCTAGCGTGGCGAGTTTCATGCCCTGCCGCCGGCTGGCTGAGATGAAATGGCCGTGGTCGTTCCCGCGCTTCCTTTCGGTATCAGAATCCTCTCGGACGTGGGCTGCCCATCGAAATCCGTCCAGCAATGCCGCTGGTAGTCGTACAACTTGCACGCGCGCAACGTCCGGTGCAGCGCGCCCGGCGAGGTGCGGATGGTGGTCACGCTTGCAGGGTAAGCCACCTCCAACTGCCGCTGCGAATGGCGCAGGTTGTAGAGCGGAATCTTCGGGTCCACATGATGCGCGGTGTGCTCGAAGATGTTGTGGTAAAGCGCTTCAATCCAGCGCGGCAGTTGCACATGCACCGTGCCTTCCACCTGCCCGGAAAAATAATTCCATTCCTCTTTGGAATCGAACCAGGCCACGCGCGGATGCGTGTGGTGCTGCAAGGTGGCGAAGGCCATGATCCAGTTCCACACCACGAACGGCCACACGACGCCGAGCAGGATGTTCACGACCGCGCCCGTGCCTCCATCACGCCGCCAGCCAAGCCACCCCGCCAGCCACGTCTCCGCCATGAGAAATCCCGCGACGAGACAGAGGTCAAACGACAGCCAACCCCGTTGCAGCTTCCGCAAATCCGCCGGGCGCGGCCAGATGAGATGCTTCCACCACACGTCCAGCATGTAGAAAAATCCGATGCCCGGCAGGGTGCGAAAGAAGCGTTCCAGGCCGCGGCGCCAAGCCGGCAAGGCCCGGAACTCGTCCAGCGAAAACGGCGTGTAGCCGTAATCCACGCCTTTCAAATTCGTCCAGCCGTGATGCAATTGATTATGGCCCAGTTCCCAGGTGACCGCCGGATGCAGCGTGGGCAAAAAAGCGAGACGTGCCAGCACGCGGTTCAAATTGGCCGAAGGCGTTAAGGCCCCATGACATGCGTCGTGCCCCACGACAAACAGCACGGAGATGAAGACACTGTAAAGAAACGACGCTCCGAGCCGGAGCCAGAAATTCTCGGGCAGCACTGTCGCGCAGAATCCTGCCGCCGATAGGAGCGCCATCAACAGGAACAACCCCACGCCCACGGCGTACGACCGTTCCCGGCAGTCAGCCGGCAAGTGTTGACGAATTTCACCCAATGTTGGTGCGCCTGAAGCCATGTCGTGTCATTGGTTACAGGGTGAAGCGTGCGCGGGCAAGAATTAGAGCGCCGCGAGACGAGGGCCGTGCTACAGCGGCTCGTGCGGTTGCCGCTATAGGGGAGGCGGAGATTCGGGCCGACGAGGACGGTCCAGACTGGATTCGGCGGCTCTTTCGCGGCAAGGTTCCGCTCGGGAGCGCAAGCGAATCCAGACCGTGCCAAACGATCATGATAGACTATAAAAAATACATCGTCCTTTACGTGGACGACGAGGAGAAGTCGCTCAAGAACTTCGCCCGCGCCTATGGCCACCAGTTTCGCATCCTGACCGCGCCCACGGCCGTCGAGGGGCTGAAAATCCTCCAGGACCACGCCGAGGAAGTCGGCCTGCTCATCACCGACCAACTCATGCCCGGCGAGAAAGGCGTGTGGCTGCTCAATCAGGTGCGCCAGATCAAGCCCGACGTGCTGCGCATTCTCGCCACCGCCTACTCGGACCTGGAAGCCGTGGTGCAGGCCGTGAACGACGGCGCGATTTATCATTACCTGACCAAGCCTTGGGACCCGGCGCAGTTGGAGAACACCATCAAGCACGCGCTCCAGCTTTTCACCGTGCAACGCGAGCGCGACCAGTTGCTCCGCGAAAAAATGTCCGTGCTGCACAACATGATGGTCAGCGACCGCGTGGTCAGCCTTGGCTTTATGGCCGCCGGCATGAGCCATCACATCCGCAACTCGCTCGTGCCGGTGAAGACCTTTATCGACATGGTGCCGGAGAAAATGCGCGAGGAGAACTTCGACGCGGCGTCGAGCAAGAACGCGGAGTTCTGGAACGAGTACCATTTGAGCGCGCAGCACCATCTCGAGAAAATCAACAACCTGCTCAAGGAGCTGTGGGCCGTGGCCGAGACGCGCGGGCTGGCCTTCACCGACCGCGTGCATCTGCACGACGTGATGCTCGACGTGACCATGCGCCTGCGCGAACAGCTCGCCGCGAAAAAGGTCAGCGTGGAAATCAACATCCCGAAAGACCTGCCCATCCTCACCGTGGACAAAACCAAGTTCGTCCGCATCTTCGAGCTGCTGCTCAAGGATGAAATCGTGAGCCTGCCCGAAGGCAGCCGCGTGCAAATCGACGCCTCGACCGTGGAAGGTTCCGACAACCAGCGCGTGCAGGTGACGCTGCGCGACAACGGCCCCGGTCACTCCGAAGACACGCACCGCAACATCTTCGATCCATTCAACCCCCGCACCGACACCCCGAGCGAACACGGCATCAACCTCATGGCCTGCTACTTCATTGTGCATTATCACGGCGGAAAAATTGAGGCGCGCAACGCGGAGGAGAAGGGCACCGAGTTCAGGATGGAATTCCCGGTGAGCGGCAACACGCCGGCGCAGGCCATCCAGAACCGCGAGTTCTTCCAGAAGCTCAACATCACCGACGACCTCTGGCAGAAGCTGCTCTCGACGCGGTGAGCGCATCGTGCCCCCGGCGTCCCGCCGTGAGGATCCGCTAGGGTTCGTGAGGTCGGAATGATGCCTCACGCCAAGGCCGCGAGGGGCGCAAAGGTTTTGCTTCATTCGTCTGCCCTAATTCGTTTGCCTCCCGTCCGGCGACTGGACTGAGGCAAACGAATTAGGGCAGACGAATTTTTTGGAAGCTACCGTCACCGGCCACAAAGCCGACCATGCAAAACCTTCACGGCCTTCGCGTGAGGCTCCTTCTTCAACCGGCCTGCGGTTCGCCGCGTGTTCGCCACCAGCGGCCCAGCCGCCGGCCCAGTTGCCGCCAGCCGTCGTAGTGCTCGAACTCGCCCGCCGACCGGCGCTGCGCCCACAGCGCGAGCCGCGTCTCCAGTTGTTGGCGTGCCTGCCGGATGGCCCGGTGGTCCACCCACGCGCTGGAAATCATCCACGTCACGATGATCGCGGCTACTCCGGTGGTGGCGTTTCCCAGTCCGCCGATGATGATCCAGGCCACAAGCGCGGCCAGCCAGGGCAGAAACAGCACGAAGAACGAAGCGGACTTTTCCGCCTCGCGCGCGTTCTTGGCGACGACGCTCTGCCACAATGCCGTCCAGCCCACGGCGTGCAGATCGGGAATCAGAAACCCCAAGACCGCCACCCCGCCGAGCAGGAGCAGCCAGAAGTGTTCTCCGCCCTCCCACGCGTGGAGGGCCAGCGTCAGTGCCAGCCAGCCGCCCTCGATCCACAGCGCGCGTTTCACCCAGGGCCGCAGCGTCTCGCGCAGTGCGCGGGTGTGGCCGTCGATCAATTGCCGCGGCGTGACGGGCGTGGAAAGGAGCAGTTCCAGCGTGTCCTCGCCCCGGTCGCGTGCGAAGGCGAAGCTGGCCTGTGAGGTCACGTAGCTTTTGAACGCGGCGTGGAGGCAGAAGAAGACGAAGAGCGCGAAGCCCGGCGCGAAGAATACTTCCCAGGCATTTTCGACCAGTCCCAGGATCAGTGCGGGAAACACGCTGATCAATCCGATGGCCCCGATGATCCACGCGCCGGAGGCGTGGGGCCGCCAGCGTTGCGCGAACCAGCGGATGGGATTGTCATCCAGCATGGCGGTGCGCTCAATCGCGCTGAAATGCCGGCGCACGGAGCGCCGGATGGTCACCGTGAGTGGCGGAGAGCTGGCTCGAGTCTCCGGCCGGGCCGCTTCGGCGTGCGGGCCTGGTTGCAGATGTTCGCCCTGCGGAGCCAGACTCTCCGGTCGCTTTTGCCAGCAGCGCGGCAGCGTGCGGCAGGCGGCGTAAAAGAAAATCCACGCGACCAGTTGCGTCCACAAAATCGACGGCCAGAACAGCCCGGGATTCGGCACCGCCCGCATGGTGGCCTGCCACACCGGATAAATCGGGCTGAGCGCGAAGATCGAGGAAATGGACGGCTGGTTCAGTACTGCGGACACGGCAAATGACAGCACAGGCAATCCCGCCAGCGCCCCCATGATAACTGAGGCCGCCGTAGCCGCCCGCTTCTCATCCCAGCAGCGCGCGGAAACGAACAGTCCAACCGTCGCCCCAAGGAAAATAAAATTCACCAGGGCCACCACCAACAGCACGAAATCCCGCACCGCCACGCCGCCCGCCAGCATGGGCAGCGCGAGCGCCGGAATCAGCGCCACGAAACGAAGGAAAGCCTGGAGCGAGGTGGACACGAGCTTCCCCACCACCAGATCGACCGGCTTCAGCGGCGTGAGAAACAGCAGCCCCAGCGTGTCCTCGCGTTTTTCACGGGCGAAGGCTTCGGAAGCCAGTTGCATCACGCTGGTCACGACGGTCAGGGTCGCCACCCACGCCAGCAGGCGAAAGGTCATTTGCCCCACCAGCGTGGCGGGCGTGAAGGTGAGTTGCGTGAACATCACGAAACAGACAATCGCCACGCCCGAGGCCGCCGCGCCGGTGCGGCTCCAGTAGGTCGCGGGCCGCCGCGCGGCCACGCGCAATTCGCGTTCCACGATCGGCGGGAGATGAAAAGGAATCGTCATCGAAGTTCGACCGGCGTCGGTGTTCTGTGCGCGACACTGGCAGGGCGGCGGAGACTTCGCAAGCGGAGCACCGGTGTGGCCCAGGGCAGACGCATCAAAATTCATCGTGATGTCTGAGAAAGCGCCGCTGGACGGGCGAACTTTTTCCATTCGTCTGCCCCAATTCGTCTGCCGTTTTCCTTCCGGCAGCGGATCGGGCAGACGAATTCGGGCAAACAAATGAAGGGCCGGATGTAGCACAAGATCAGATGCGTTCGCCTTGCGGTGTGGCCGCGCTCCCGCGTCGGTCCATTAGGACACGACCAACCTCTCGGGTTCGGTTGAAAGTGGCGGTCAACCCACCGGTTCAGCCCGCCACTTCTAATCGCACCCCAACCTCTCCCCTCCGTGGACTTTCTTCCCGGGCTGCGCCAGGCTCCGGCCAGCCACTGAATGTTCCTCCGGCACGATCACCGCCGCGAACGATTCGCTGGTTCCAAATTCAGAACCCATGAATGTGCGCTGCCATCGCAAAAGCAGGCTTGTCCGCCTGCGGATCGTTTCCCTGGCTTCGCTGTTGATCCTTCCGTTGCTGGCCGCCGCGCAGACGCTCGACATCCACGATGCGGTGAAGTCCTACGCCAAGGGGGCGACCGGCCAGCGCTTCGTGCGGTTGAAGGTTACGAATTGAGGATGAGCACGTCGCACGATTTATGGCGCGGGGCGGAAAGGGGGCGTCAACGCGCCAGACGATAGAAGCGATTCGTGTCCGTGGGTTGAATGGACACGAATCGCAGGCCGTTGCTGATGCTGATGGGATTGGCCAGCGTCGCCCACGAGCCGGGCAGATGTGCGGCTGCTTGGGGAATGTAGTCGGCAAAGGAAGCGGACCACGCCAGCGTCAGGCTCGTGTCGTTGCGATAAATGTGGAGGGGCGGAGAGACGGACGAATCCAGAACATCCGCGTCCATTCGCAGATCAAAACTCAGATCAGAACTGTTCAACACCTGATGCACCTCCCCCGCCAGCACGTTTGTCCCTTCCAGTAAAAGCTGCGTCGCTACGTTGGTCTGGATCAGGATGGCTTCGTCATCATCCGTGATGCTGGCGGACGCCAGGGTCGTGTGGTTCACGGCTCCGGCGGGCATGTTGTTCCGTAGAATCTCCGTGCCGTTCAGATATGCGATCACGCCATCGTCGCGTCGCACGGTCAAAGTGAGCGGTCCCAGTCCGGCGCGATTGGTGACGGAAAATGTTTTGCGGAAGTAATGTGCGAGCGCTCCAGTGTTGGGAATCAATGTCTGTTCGTCACCGTCGCCGTAGCCCAGTTGCGCCGGGCCGCTGGACCAGCCTTCCTCATTGAAGCCCGGTTGAATCCAGGCTGCGGCTGGAGTGGACTGGCCCACAAGATACTTCCAGTCCGACTGAAAAGGGATGAGCTGTTGCGAAGGCACGAAGTCCACGAGCATTTCCAGCCACGCGGCCCCGCTGCCGCCGTCGTTCATTTCCACGATGGTGCGAAACGCATTCTCGGGGCCGGGCAGTTGAATTAGACGCGGGCTTCCGCGCCCGTTCACATGCCGGGTCCGCACGAGCAGGCTGGCGGTTGGCGGATGGGCCTCGAATTCGTCCGTCGCACTCGAAGTGCAGTTGCAATCACGGTTCTCACGGTTCGGAACGTCCGGCCAGTTGGGATACCACAGTACTTCATTGAGCAACGTGGGCTGGTTGGAGGACGACTGGCGTCCCGGTGCCGCCGCCGAGAGATGATGCCACCACACGGAGTCGTTCTGGAAGTTCAGCCGGCTTCGCGCATCAATGAATCCTTCCACTCGCACAGTATGCCGGAGCGGATTGCCGACGAGTTCCAGATCGAAGCCGAGGTCGGAACTGTCCGTAGCCGCTTGGTGAATCTCCACGGCGATCCAGTTGGTGCCCGGCACGAGCAGCCCCGGATCGAGCAAGTGATGAAAGTAATTGGTTTCGTGCGGAGCACCCACGGCGGTGGTGGCCAGTGTGAAGTGGTTGATGGCTCCGGTCGCCAGGTTGCACCGCATGGCTTCCACGCCGTTCAGGTAAAGGACGGCACCGTCATCACGGGCTAGGCGCGCGGTGAGATTGGTGATGGCGGCGGGGTTCCACACGACAAACGGGCGGCGGAAGTAGAACGTGACATATCCGTTCGCGCTGTTGCCGATTACGGTGGTTTCTCCATCGTTGCCGAAGCCGAGTTTGCCCTGGCCGCTGCTCCAGCCCGTTTCGGGAAATGCCGCCGAACGCCAGGCAACGCCCGGATCGGTTCCGTTGGCCAGATAGCGCCACTGCGAGCGCGCCGGTATCAGCACGTTTTCTGCGTGAATGACTGCGGCGCTGTGGAGCCATCCGGCGGCGAGCAGCATCAAAAGTCCGGCAGGTGAGCCATTCATGGTTGGATACAATAGCTGCGTACCCCCCCACACAAGATTCGATTTGTGGAAGCGGAGGTGACAGTCCGCTGCTTCTCACGCTGACGCCGGCAGCCGCAACAGCTTCTTCGCATTGCCATGCAGAATTTTTCGTTCGATTGCTTTGCTCGGCGCGAGGCGGTGGATGGCGGCGAGGATTTGCGCGCCCTGACATTTCGGGCCGGTGCCGATCTTGTCATCGCAGTCACTGCCGTAGAGCAGCTTGTCTTGGTGGCGGGCGAGGAAGTCGCGCATGTGCGCCTCGTCGCGGGTGAAGGCGTTCAGGCCGGAGCCGGCGGAGGTGTCGCCATAGATGTTCGGATAGTCGCGCAACAATTTGTCGGTGAGACCGCCGGGCGTGACGGGCGTCTTCGGGTAGAGCTGCGGCTGCGAATGATCCTTGTCGATGTTCGCCCACCACGTTTGCGCGTGGCCGATGAAGTTCACACGGGGGTATTTCTCCAGCACTTTGTGGAAGCGCGCGAACTCGGTGTTGTAGCGGTCGTGCTGGAAGTGCATCAGCACCGGCACGTTGAATTCCGCCGCGAGGTCGGCGATGCGCTGGAAGGCGGGCGAGTCGCAATCCACTTGAAACTTCTGCTCGCCAATGCCAATCGCGCCGCGCCGCAGATATTTTCTTATCTCCCGATCCGCCTCATCGAGATACGGCACTTCGTTCGCGAAGAAACTGAACTGGCGGGGGAATTTTCGCGCCAGCGGGAGCACGGTGTCGTTTCCGCCACAGCCGGCTTCCAGTCCGAAGTAGCGCCCTGCCGGGAGCAGAATGCTGTGCGTGACGCCGAGCGCGCGCTGGTGCGCGATGAGTTCCGCATCCGTGCGCCCGGCGTAGTTCGTGTGCTGGTGGATGTCGATGATCGGTTCGGCGGTGGCGTATTCGCCGGGTGATTCGTTCACGGTCTCGCGCGTGACGCAGCCGCTGAACACGGAGACGGCGGCGAGCGAGGAGAGCGTAATGAAGTCGCGGCGGGAGAGGACGCGCGTCTCGTGAGGTGGAGCCTCCAAAGCGGCGCTCAAGCGACCGCACTCCAAACGCTGGCGCGCAGCATCACACGCCTCATCACTCGCGGAGCGTTTGGAGTGCGGTCGCTTTAACCCGAACTCCGAAGTAGCGCGCTGATTTTCCGGGGGGCGCGCCCCCGTTTCCTCAGATCATACCCCCTCCAATGGCCAGCCGGTCCAGCGGCGGCACCAACTTCGGCGACGCGGCTTTGAGCCAGTCCAACGTCGCGTCCACCAGGGGTTTGTGTTTGCCCAGCCCACCCCACGCCGCCGAGAGTTTCACCACCATCTCGCGGCCCAGCACGCCCAGCACCG
>Ga0163150_10000054_pt1 | contig 197558 bp, 185 predicted proteins | sample OliLakLV19P2IB_FD_148628 | JGI IMG/M metagenome (GOLD analysis project Ga0163150, IMG submission 148628) | Freshwater microbial mat bacterial communities from Lake Vanda, McMurdo Dry Valleys, Antarctica - Oligotrophic Lake LV.19.P2.IB | ecosystem: Environmental > Aquatic > Freshwater > Lake >... | reverse complement strand
CAGCCTGATGCCGCAAGTGCCGCGTGCGAACACGAACCTGCCGGCGGTGATGATCGGCGAGCGCATCGCGCGCACGCTGATCTAGTCGTTGCTAGTCGTGAACCGTGTAGACCTGCACCGGCGCGCCCGCTGTCGGACTGAGCTCCAGGTAAATGCGGAAGGGCTTGCCGGTGCCACACACATCGAAGTCGCCGCTCCCAGCCGAGGTTGGCCGGCTGGCCACGATGCGTAGCGGGCCATGAGTGGCGACCAGTTCCGCGGCGTGTGTGCATCGTCGATCGAATGCTTCGTCGAGCACAACATTGTCTTCGAAAAGGTCGGCGGCGATCGCATCGTCCCAGTCGTTGAGCAGATCGAGCAATCGCAGCGCGGCTGCATCCCACACGGGCGCGGCGATGGCTGGCAGCCCCGGCACCTCGTTGTGTTCGGTGAGAGCAGCCATCAGACGCAGAGTGAGCACGCTCATCGGCGCATAGAAGGTATTGGACAGCGCGATGACCCCTACGCCACGCCCGGCGAACCAGCGCATGTTGCTGCCATAACCCGGCAGCCCGCCCGCGTGGGCGACGATCGTGCCCAGCGTAGGGTCGTCGCGCACGTTGAGTCCGAAGCCGTAACCGGCGGGACACGTTCTACCCGCGAGCGTCGTAACCCCGATGTAGGTATGGATGCGCTGCATTTCGCGTCGCGACGCGGTCGATAGGCCGACTACGCCATCCTGCTCGGGTTGACTGTTCGCCGAATCGAACCACGCCACCCATTTTGCTAAATCGGCGACCGTGGTCCAAAGCCCGCCCATCGGCGCCAAGTCGCCGTCGCCGATCGGATCGGGGGTGTCGCGAACGATCTCATCGTCCTGCACTCGATATGGCCGCGCCCAGTTGTCGTGCGCCGGTTGTACCCAAGTGGTGTCATGCAAGCCCAACGGATGCAGAAATCGTTCGTCGATGTGCTGCTGCGCGCGCCGCCCGGTTGCGCGGTCGATGGCGCGCCCGATCATTGCGTAGCCCAAGTTGCTGTATTCGTAGGCCGCGTTGGGAACCCGAGCGAACGTCGGCCCGGCCGCATACACGGCGTCGATTTCGTCGCCGGTGATATCCAGATGACGGTCGGCCCACGCATCGTCGGTTGCGAGACCGGACGTCATGCTCAACAGATGTCGCAGCGTGATTGGCGGCGAGCCCGGCGGCCCGACAACGGTGCCCAACTCTGGCGCGTGGTGGGCGACAGGGTCGTCGAGCGTCCACACACCTTCGTCGCGCAGGGCTAGCACAGTGGCCGCGGTGAAGCTCTTGGTCATCGACGCAATGCGGTAGACGGTGTCGGCCGTCGGCATGCTGCCATCATCAAGCGCCCCAACCGAGCCGTGATGGGCGAGCGCGCCATCGGCCACGACACCCCACGAGATGGATGGGCAAAGATGCTCTTGCGCGACCTCTTCAACAATGCGCTGTAGCTCTGCGATGCATTCAGCCTTCATGAAGTTCCAGTTTCACTCGACAGCGCGCCGGTGATGGCGTCGAACAGTTCGCCATAGCTATCGGTAGTTGGGAACTGTGGGAATTGAGCGGCGATGGTGGTGGGGGCATGGAACCAGAAGCCCGCGTCGGCTGCAGCGAGCATCGCTGCGTCGTTGAACGAGTCGCCAGCCGCAACGACCCGATAGCGCAAGCCACGGAACGCCTCGACGGCATGGCGTTTCTGGTCGGGCATGCGGAGGGCATAGTCGACGATCCGGTCGTCGCTGACAATGAGCTGGTGGCACAGGATCGCCGGCACCCCGAGGTGCACCATCAACGGTCCTGCGAACTGTTCGAACGTGTCGCTCAGGATGATCACTTGCGTGCGAGCGCGTAGGGCGTCGAGGAACTCGCGGGCGCCATCCATCGGAGCAAGCCCGCCAATGACATCGGTGATCGTGCTCATTGTTAACTGATGCTCGTCCAGGATCGCCAGCCTGCCCTTCATGAGGACGTCGTAGTCGGGCTCGTCGCGAGTGGTACGGCGCAGCGCTTCGATTCCGGTGCGTTCGGCGACGGCGATCCAGATCTCTGGAACCAGCACGCCCTCGAGATCAAGAGTAACGATCGTCTGCTGGGGAATGCTGGCAGCGGTCATGGTCGCCTATTCTTCACGTTCCGGACCGCCTTAGCCAACGACTAGCCAACGACGGGCCGACGACTAGCCAACGACGGGGAGCGAACCATGTTGCAGAGCACGATGCAAGACGACTACCAGCTGACATTGCTGCCGTTGTTTCGGTTTGGGCGCCAGGTGCACTCGACGAGCAAAGTCATCACGTTCACCGGCGATGGCCCTCCAAGTAACGGCTATGTGGAAAGCACGTTCGCGCAGGTCGCTGACCGCGCCGATCAGCTGGCGGCGGCACTCGCACGCCTTGGCGTGAAGCCCGGCGATCGTGTCGGCACGTTCATGTGGAACAACCAAACGCACATGGAGGCCTACTTCGCGATTCCGTGTATGGGTGCCGTGTTGCACACACTGAACATTCGCTTGTTCCCCGAGCAGCTGGCGTTCGTCATCAACCACGCCGACGACAAGGTGATCATCGTCGATGCATCAATCGCGCCACTCTTGGCGCGGGTGCGCGATCAGCTGCCCAACGTTCAGCACATCATCGTGAAGGGCCCCGGCGACGCCTCGAGCTTGGGCGCCGAAGTACACGACTATCAAGTACACGACTATCAAGTACACGACTATGACGAATTGCTGGCCGCCGAGCAGCCGGGATACGACTACCCAGAAGTGGCCGAGAACTCCGGTGCGGCGATGTGTTACACGAGCGGCACAACTGGCGATCCGAAGGGTGTGATGTACAGCCATCGCAGTAGCTACCTGCATGCGCTGATGGTGACCACTACCGCAAACATTTCGCTCAGTGAGCGCGATCGCATGTTGGTCATCGTGCCGATGTTCCACGCCAACGCGTGGGGGAGCCCATACGCGGCGTGGATGGTTGGCGCCGACCTTGTGTTCCCGCAGCAATTTCTGCAGGCGGCACCGCTTGCACGGATGATCCACGAGACGCGGCCGACACTCACCGGTGCGGTTCCGACGGTGCTGAACGATCTGCTGCACAACGCTCCCGACACCGACATGAGTTGCTTCCGGCTGGTCATGTGCGGCGGCTCGGCGGTGCCGCGTGGGCTCATCGAGGGCTACCAGAAGGTATTCAACGTGCCCATCGTGCAGGGCTGGGGAATGACCGAGACCAGTCCAGTGTGCGCGATCGCGCATCCACCAAAGGAAATGGGTTCGCTGTCCGAGACGGATTGGCGGGTGATGACCGGTCGCGTGTTGCCCGGTGTCGAGCTTCGCATCACCGACGATAGCGGCGCGGTGCAACCGTGGGATGGCGTCGCTCTGGGCGAGATTGAGGTGCGCGGTTCATGGGTGACCGCCAGCTATTACAACGTCGACGACCCGGCCAAGTTCCACGATGGTTGGCTGCGCACCGGCGATGTTGCGACCGTCATGCCCAACGGATTCGTGATGATCAGTGATCGCGCGAAAGACGTGATCAAATCCGGCGGCGAGTGGATTAGCTCGGTCGATCTCGAGAACACGCTGATGGGTCACCCCGCGATTCTGGAGGCGGCAGTATTCGGCGTGCCCGACGATCGATGGGACGAGCGCCCACTGGCGTGCATCGTGCTGAAAGCCGACACGACGGCAAGTGCTGCCGACCTACGCGCCTGGCTCACCGAACGCACCGCCAAGTTCTGCGTGCCAGAACGCTGGGCCTTCATCGCCGAGGTGCCCAAGACCAGTGTCGGCAAGTTCGACAAAAAGGTGTTGCGCGCACGTCACGGCGCCGGCGACCTTGAGGTCGAGAAAATCGCCTAGTCGGTCAGGCGTTGCGCATCTGCTGCGCGACTGACTGCTGTTCTGAATCGCCGCTGGCGAGTGCGTCGCGAACGCCAGCCAGATCCCCTGCGCTTTGATTCTGGCTGAGCTTACGCTTGCCTTCGAACGCCAAGTCGACGAGCTCGATGCCGACGATGCGACCCATCAAGGCGGCGGTGTAATCCGGTGGCGCATCGGTCACGCGCCACGGGCGCGGTTGTGTCGACTCGAAGGTGTCGGTCAGAAACGTGACGAGTGCCAGCTTCCATTCGTCGTCATCGTGTATCAACAACCTGCCACGTACATGCACGGTCGTGTAGTTCCAGGTTGGAACGACGCGCCCTTGCTCGGCTTTACTCGGATACCAGTTCGGGCTGACGTAGGATTTCGTCGGCCTCGAAATCTGGCTTGTTGTACATCGCTACTGCGACGAGTCCGTCGCCAGGCTCGCCGCGAGGCGGTCGGACTCGCGTGCGCGCAACGCCGCGTTCACCCGCTGGCGTTCGAGGATCTGGTCGAGCGTCTTGGCGGCTTGCGGGATCGGGTGCTCGCTGAAGAAAGTCTGGACATCGGCGACGGTGGTGGCCGAGGTCAGTGTCTTCACCGAGTCGATCATGCGCACAATCGTGTTGCCGGGGAACTTGTCGTTCGCCGAGTCCCACAGGCGGCGGACTTGGCCCCAGGCCATCTCGCCGTGGCGACGATTGGCGATGCAACGGTTGAGCAGGAAGGGAGCATTCTGCGTCTTGACCTCGCCGGAGAAGGCCAGGTCGATCGTGCGTTGTATCTGCGCAGCCTGTGGAAACTCGGCCAAGGCATACATGAAACGCAACTCTTCCTGCGGCGTCGCTGCCTTGCGGAAGTTTGCCAGGTAATGGTCGTAGTCGGCATCGGTACCGACCGCGGCGATCGCGTTGGTTGCGCTCGCCACCAGTTCTGCGTCGACCGCATCCGTTCCCGGCGCTTGCTCGAGAATCGTGCGGCACCGTGCCTGCGCGTCGGGGTCGTTGCCAAGAACTGCAAGTGCGCCCAGCAAGAGGCCGCGTAGTTTTGCGCGCAGATCGCCCTCACCAGCGACCGGCGTCCAGCCGACATCGGTAAGTACCGGGCCAACCAAAGCGGCGACACGATGTTGCAGCGCAGTCTCGGCAGCGCCTTCGACCAATCGGCTGACACCCTTCAACCCGATCACGATCGCCTGCCAGACAGCCAACTCACGATCGGCGGCGAATCCTTCCACGAACGTGAGGAAGTCGGCAGCGGCAAGACGACCGGCCACGACTTCGTTCCACGCGTCGTCGACCAGGTTGTAGCGATCGATGATCGTCAACGTTGGCAACTCTTGCTGAAGCCGCGCGCGCAGTGTGTCGTCGTACGCGACGCGCATGAAGCCGTGGCCACCTGCGTTGACGACGACTGAATTCGCTGCCGACGGCAAGTCGACGCGCATTTGCGGACCGTCGAGCAAGACCTTTGTCTCGACGCCGTCGATGCAGAGGTGGACCGGCACGATGAACACGGTCGGGTCGTCGGTGTCGCCGTATGCGAAGCGTTGCTGAGCGAGCACCAAAGTGGCTTCGTCGACGCGGGCCGAGATGAGTGGGTAGCCGGGCTGCCAGATCCAACTGTCCATTAACTTACGCACCGGCGTCGACGAGTTCGCTTCCTCGATCGCATCCCACAAATCGCTTGTCTCGGTGTTGCCGTACTCGTGCTTGGAGAGGTAGTGGCTGACACCGCGACGAAACTCGTCCTCGCCGAGGTACTGCTCGAGCATGCGGAGGAGCGACCCGCCCTTCTGGTACGTCAGCACGTCGAACATGCCGTCGCAATCTGCCGGTGCCTCGACCGGAAACTCGACACTGCGTGTGCTGGCCAACGAATCGACTTCGAAGGCTGCACTGCGCTCGAGGCTGAAGGTCGTCCAGCGCAGCCAATCGGGCCGATAGGCCTCGCAGCAAGCGATCTCCATGAAGGTGGCGAATGCCTCGTTTAGCCAAATGCCGTTCCACCATTTCATCGTCACCAGATCGCCGAACCACATGTGCGCGATCTCGTGCGCAACCACGTCGGCGAGAGTCTGCAACTCGATCTGCGTGGCGGTGTTCGTATCGGCCAGCAGCAGACTTTCGCGGAACGTGATGCAACCGAGGTTCTCCATCGCGCCGGCAGCGAAGTCGGGGAGCGCGAGCATGTCGCACTTCTCGGTCGGATACGGGATGTCGTAGAACTGCTGATACCAGGTGAGCGAAAAGGCGCCGACATCGAGCCCGAACGCTGTGAGATTGCCTTTGCCGGGCACGTGAATGATGCGCAGCGGAATCGGGTTCGATGGGTCGCCCTGGCGCGGCACCATCACCGGTTCGGTGGCCGCGAGTGGGCCAACGACAAATGCGACCAGGTAGGTGCTCATCGGCATCGTTTCTGCGAATCGCACCGCGACCTTGTCGGCCCCCTTGACAGCGGTTTCGTGTGCTGCACGTTCCACCTCAGGTCCGTTCGAGACCGCGAGCAGATGCGACTCGACAATCAACGTGACGTCGAACACCGCTTTGAAATCGGGTTCGTCAAAGCACGGAAACGCGCGTCGGCAGTCGGTGGCCTGCATCTGCGACGTGGCGATGACCTGCTCGACGCCACTAGCGTCGAGGTACGTGCTGCGATACCAGCCACGTAGTTTGTCGTTGAGAATTCCGGAGAACGTGATCTCGATGCTGGCTGTGCCCGGCTCGTGCGCAGTCAGGATGACGAGTCGCTCGGTCGGCTCGTGCAGTGCGAATGGCACCGTCTCGCCGTCGACCTTGACATCGCTGACTTCTAACTCGATCGCGTTGAGGACAATTCGGTCGACCGCCTCGCTGACGTTCGTATCAATGATCACGTGCCCGACGAACGTGGCCTCGGCGAGGTTGGGTTCCAGCGCCAGCGTGTAGCGGCGGGGGCTCACAGTGCGTGGCAGGCGGTACAGGTTGTCGTTCGTTGTTTCGGGCGCAATGTTCTCAGTCACAATGGGCGATCGTATCTGGCGGAAATGGCCGGGATCGGAGCCGAACAACGGCTGGCGAGCCTTGTAGGGTTTCGCAACGTGCCAGCCCCCGAAATCGGCGTTGCCCCGCTGTACGACGTAGTTGGTGTCGGCAACGCACTAGTCGACGTCATCAGCCACGCCAACGACGATTTCATTGCTCGCCACGAATTGGCAAAGGGATCGATGACCCTGGTCGACACCGATCGCGCGCTCTACCTCTACAAGGCGTTGGGCACGGCGGTGGAAATGAGTGGGGGATCGGCGGCCAACACAACCACCGGGATTGCGTCGTTCGGCGGCCGCGCTGCGTACATCGGCAAGGTGAGCGACGACGAACTCGGTCGCGTGTTCGGTCACGACATGCGCGCCGTTGGGGTGCAGTTCCGGCCAGGCGCGCCGGCAGCGGATACTCCGACGGGTCGTTGCATCATCGTCGTCACTCCCGATGCCGAGCGGACGATGAACACCTATCTCGGGGTTTCGTCGCTGCTCTGCCCGCCCGACATCGACCTGGCGACGGTTGCAGCTGGCAAGGTGCTGTACATGGAGGGCTACCTGTTCGATCGACCGCAGGCGAAGGATGCTTTCCGGCTTGCCGCGAAGACGGCTCACGAGCATCACCGTCAGGTGTCGCTGACACTCAGTGATTCGTTCTGTGTCGACCGCCATCGCGACGACTTCCGCTCGCTGGTCGCCGATGACGTCGACATTCTCTTCGGCAACAAGGACGAACTGATGTCGCTGTACGAGGTCGACACCTTTGAGGCCGCGGTGGCCGCCGTCCAGCAGAACTGCGACCTCGCCGTGATCACTACCGGCCCCGAAGGCTGCTACATCGTGACGCGCGATGCGGTGATGACCGCTCCCGCTGAGGACGTGAAGCAGGTCCTGGATACAACCGGTGCTGGCGACCTGTTCGCGGCCGGGTTCCTGTTCGGCTACACGCGCGACTATCCGCTCGAACTCTGCGCCAAGCTCGGAGCGATTGCGGCTGCCGAGGTGATTTCCCACGTCGGCCCTCGCCCCCTGGTCGAGCTGAAGTCGTTGCTCCCATGAACGATCCCATTGCGAAGGCGCAGGAGTGGTTGGCGGCCGAGCCTGATGCCGATATGCGCGAAGAACTTGCCGCGCTGATCGCGGGACCGGCCGACGAATTACGCGATCGATTCGACGGCCGATTGCAGTTCGGTACTGCCGGGCTGCGCGGTGCCATCGGTGCCGGCCCGAACCGAATGAATCGATTGGTCGTGCAGCAGGCAGCGGCCGGGTTAGTGGATTACCTCCTCGAGCACGTGCCCGGCACCGCCAAGTCGGGAGTCATCATTGGCTACGACGCGCGCCGCAAGAGCGACGTGTTTGCGCTCGACACGGCACGAGTGTGCGCCGCCCGCGGAGTGCGCGCGATGTTGTTCCCGCACATTGTGCCGACGCCCGTACTGGCGTGGAACATCACCGAGGTCAGCGCCGCTGCTGGCGTGATGGTGACGGCCTCGCACAATCCCCCAGCCGACAATGGGTACAAGGTGTACCTCGCCACCGGCTCGCAGATCGTGTCGCCGGCCGACAGCGACATCGCCGCGTTCATCGACAAGGTCGATGCGTGCGCGGTCGTGTTGTCGGCCGAAGACGACCCGTTGATCAGAATGCTCGCCGAGGATCGGCTGACGGCGTACCTGTCGTTCGTTCCGAGTGCGCGCTTGCGTCCGGATGTTGCCGGCGTGCCGGTCGCATACACCGCGATGCACGGCGTTGGCGGCGCGCCGTTGCTTGCCGCTTTCGAGCGCGCCGGATTCCCGGCACCGGCCGTAGTCGCCGAGCAACAGCAGCCCGATGGCACCTTCCCGACTGTGCCGTTCCCCAACCCGGAAGAACCCGGCGCGATGGATCTGCTGATGGCGCGGGCGGCGGCCACGAACGCACATATTGCTCTCGCCAACGACCCCGACGCCGATCGACTTGGCGCAGCGATTCCGACAGCCGACGGCGATTGGCGGCGACTGGGTGGCGACGAGATCGGGTGGCTGTTGGCTGACCACATTCTGCGACACACTTCAGGCGACGATCGGCTGGTGGTGACGACGATCGTGTCGTCGTCGCTGCTGTCGAAGATGGCCGTTGCTCATGGCGTCGCGTGCGAAGAGACGTTTACCGGCTTCAAGTGGATCGCACACACCGTGCTCGCAAATCCGACCCGCCGATTCGTGTTCGGTTACGAGCAGGCACTCGGTTATCTGGTGTGTCACCAACCGCTCGACAAGGACGGCATCACGGCAGCGGTGTTGATGGCGGAGGTTGCAGCGCTCGCAGCCACCGAGGGCGTCACCGTGCAAGATCGACTAGATGCAATCGCCGCCGCGTACGGCCAGCACATCATGGCCGACCGTTCTGTCCACATGCCGCCAGCCGATGGCGCCGCAGCAGTCGCACGCTTGCGCTCGTCGGTACCCACTGCGGTCGGCGGCACTGACGTCACAGAGTCACGCTGGGTCGACGAGGCCGGCCTGCTGCGTCTGCAGTTGGGCCCGAACCTGCGCCTGCAAGTAAGGCCAAGCGGCACCGAGCCCAAGGTCAAGCTGTACGGCGAAGGAGTCGGAATCGACCCAGCGCCATTCTTGGAAGCGCTAGCCGCGCTACTGACCTGAGCCAGGTCGGGCGCGTTAGGCGGGGGAGCCGAATTGGCGGTCGCCGGCGTCTCCTAGGCCGGGGACGATGAACGCAGTCTCGTTCAGTCGCTCGTCGAGCGACGCTGTGTAGACGGCTAGATCGAGCCGACTGCTACGCAGCATCTCGATGCCTTCCGGCGACGCGAGTACACAGACGACGATGATCGTGCCGGTTGCACCGCGCTCGACCAAGAGTTGGCAGGTATGTGCGAGCGAGCCGCCGGTGGCAAGCATGGGGTCGAGCACGATGCACTGGCGACCGGCCAAGCTCTCGGGCAACTTGTTGACGTACGGCATCGGTTGATGGGTCGCTTCGTCGCGCGCGACGCCGATAAAGCCAACATCCGCATTCGGCAACAATTCCTGCGCGGCGTGAAGAAAGCCCAAACCGGCGCGCAACACCGGCACCACGATTGGTTGCATGGTGAGTTGACGGCCATTTGTCTTCGTCAACGGAGTCTGCACGCTGACTTCGTGCGTGACGAGACCGCGTGTCGCTTCTGCCATCAACAGCGTCCCGATGCGCTCGAGTTCCTGGCGAAACATTGCGTTCGGAGTGTCTTTGTCGCGTACGCGTGTCAGCGAATCTGCGATAAGTGGGTGATCGACAACATGGAGGGCGACGGGCATGCCGTCAGATTAGAGGGCGGATGCGCGGGCGGCGGCATAGCGAGGTTTGATGACCCCGTTGATCAGCTTCAGGCGTTCCGGAAACGGGGCGAACGCACTCTTCATCCCGTTCAGTGTGATCCACTCGAAGTCGTCGATGCCCCAGCCGAACGCGTCGCGCAACTGTTCCATCTCGTACGACATCGAGGTTGCGCTCATCAGGCGATTGTCGGTGTTCAGCGTTACCCGGAAGCGAAGGCGGCGCAGCATTCCGATTGGATGCTCGGCGACACTCGCACACACCCCGGTACCGACGTTGCTGGTCGGGCATAGCTCGAGCGGAATGCGTCGATCGCGAACGAAGGCCGCAAGCCGTCCGAGCTGCTCTTGGCCCTCGGGGCCCGTGATGTCGTCGACGATGCGCACCCCGTGACCAAGCCGCTCGGCGCCACAAAATTGCACCGCTTCCCAAATACTCGGGAGGCCAAATGCTTCACCCGCGTGGATCGTGATGTGAAAGTTCTCGCCCTGCACGTATTGGAAGGCGCCGAGATGACGCGTCGGGGGGAAGCCCTCCTCGGCGCCAGCAATGTCGAAACCGACGCAACCGGCATCGCGCCAGCGGACGGCGAGCTCGGCGATCTCCCGGCTGCGAGCAGCGGTACGCATCGCGGAACAAATGAGGTAGATCGTGAGGTCGGTTCCAGCTGCGCCGCGCCGGAAACCAGCGAGAATCGTTTCCACGATCTCGTCGAGCGTGAGGCCCTTCTCGGTGCAGAGCTCGGGAGCCATTCGCACCTCGGCATAGACGACTCCATCGGCGGCGAGGTCGACGGCGCACTCGAAACTGACGCGCTCGATCGCATCGCGATCCTGCATGACACCAACCGTGTGAGCAAACGTCTCGAGATACAAGACAAGGTCGTTGCGCTTGGCGCCGCGATTGAACCAGGAAGCAAGTTCATCGACGTCGTACGACGGCAGGTTCTTGTAGCCGTACTCCTGCGCGAGTTCGATCACGCTGGCCGGGCGCAGCCCGCCGTCGAGATGATCGTGCAACAGAACCTTGGGGAGAGTTTTGATGTTCATGCGGCGAGCTTTCGTAGGGGCATAGTGGCCGGACGCTGCAGCCAGTTCCACGAGGGGTACTCGGCAGCTTCCGAAATGCAATGCACGCTGTATGCGTGGCGACTCTTCGGCGAACGATTGACGTCGCTCCAATGAGGCAACAATCCGTGCAGCACGACGAGTGTGCCCGCGCGCGCCTCAATCGGAACCAAATCGTCGGGCGGTGATGGCAATGGAGTCGCGTCGAGCTCGGTGAAAATTGTGCCGGCTTCGTCGCCGTCGGCTGCTGTGGTCGCCCGCTTGAACAGCTTGCGGAGCGGAGTGCGATGGCCGCCGGGTGCCGCCCACAGGCAGCCGTTCTCGAGTGTGGCGTCTTCGATCGCGAACCAGAAGCCGGTGACGGTGACCGGGTCGGTGTAAAGAAACGTCGCGTCCTGGTGGCAGCCGACCTCGCCGCCGATGAGCGGTTGCTTGAAGATGTACATGCTTTGCAGCGCGAGGGCGTCGGTCATTCCGATGTCGGCGGCGACGCCAGCCAACTTCGGTGTGTACGTGAACCGTTCGAACTCTGGGTTCAAATCGTGCAGCGCATGCCCGATCTTGTTGATGCTCAACGCCTTTTCGGTTCGTATCGTACCGTCCTCGGCGAACGCCCCTGCCTCGAAGAAGCACGAGACCCCGCCGCCCGACCTCAAGAACTCTCGATCGCTCACTCGTGTTTGCTCGTCGGTCCGAAACACGCTCGGCCGTGTGGGTGGCCGGAACTTGTCGACAATTTCCTCCGCCGCTGCCTTCAGTGCGGCGCACGACTGCTTGCTGACGAAGTCCTCAACCACCAGGTAGCCGTCGCGATCGAAGCTGTCGATCTGCTGGTCATTAAGGACTTGGCCCATTCGCACAGCGTACCGCCGCGCTTGTTTGGCCATAACCTGAGACCAATGAACAGCGATCCGTCGACCGAGCATCTGACAATTCTCGGGGGGACGGTGCGCCACGCGGTCGACCATGTTGAGGTATTCGAAGCTCCGGCGAATGTCACGCAGATTCGCTTCACCAACGACGAGTTGAACTCGATGTGCCCGGTCACCGAACAGCCCGACCTATCGACGGTCGTGATCGAATATGTGCCCGACAAGTGGTGCATCGAATCGAAGAGCTTGAAACTTTATCTATGGGGTTTTCGTAACCGCGCCGTGTTCGCCGAAGCCTTGGCGGCTGAAATCGCCGGCGAAGTGATGAATACGGCCAAGCCCAAGCACGTTCGAGTCACGCTGACGCAACGCCCGCGCGGCGGTATCGAAGTACAGGCAATCGCCGAGCTGCCCGCCAGCTAGCGCCGTCGTGCCGGGCGTCGACGCTCTGCACGTGATGCCCTGGTTGGGAACGCCACCGGTGCGGCGGCAAGGACCGGCTGCATCTCTCTAACTGCCGGGTCGCATGCAGGATCGTCTGGGAAAAGGCCATCGGCATCGGCCCACAACGCCTGCATCACGCGCGGCAAGCCCAGCGTTGTTCGACCGGGACCGTAGTGCTGCAACCACAACGTCATGCGCGACGAGTCCGCCGCCAACCAAGTATCAGGAACCTCGACCAACTTGACCCCCACATGATCGAGTTCGTATTCGATTCCGGATTCCAAGGGTCTTCCGGACCGCGCCTGCTCGTATGTCCAGGTCATCACGTGGTGAGCTGCGTCGGGTGGCAAACCCACAACCACCAACTCCGGGTGTTGTAGCTCGCAGAGCCCGACCGTGTAACACCAAGACTGTGGCTCGATCGCGCACGTGCAACCGGGGACGTCGCAGCTTCCCGACCCTACCGACACGACGAAAAATCCATGGCAAGCGATGCCGCTCGCAATTCGCAGCATGAGCTGCCCATTGTTGGGTGTTGAGGCTTTCATTCCCACACCATGCGATGGGGGTCTGACACTGTTTGTCAGCGGCGGAAGAACCGTCGGAAATGAAGCGTCGCGACTAAGGGCTAGTGACCTTCGCCGGGTCGGTACTTGATACCCGCCTGTGCAGGTGGTCGTAGTCGCTTCGTAGCCGTTGCCAGCACCACCAGCGTCGCCACGTACGGCACCGACTGAGTCAACGACTCAGGCACTTCCTTCACCGTCAGGTAGGCGGTGAAGAACAGCCCACCGGTGATGAGCGCGGTGATGATCGAGATCGCCTTCTTGCGCAGCAACGCTGCGATCAGCATGAGGCCAGCTACCAACGTGACGAACAGGAAGAGCGCGGTCAGGCTGTCGCTCGCGACCAGTTTGACACCTTCGGAGTATCCGAAGACAGCAGCGCCGCCGGCAACTCCGAGTGGGCGCCAGTTACCGAAGATCATCGCCGCCATGCCGATAAATCCGCGGCCAGCGGTCTGGCCCTGGCGGTAGTACGACGAGGCAACGATCGCCAGCGTGGCACCGCCGAAGCCGGCGAGACCACCGCTGATCAACAAGCCTGCGTAACGCAGCGGGATCACCTTGACACCAAGGCTCTCGGCAGCGTGCGGTGCCTCACCCGATGAGCGCAGTCGCAATCCGAAGCGAGTCCGCCACAGCACCCAGAACGTGATGGGCACGACCAGCACAGCAAGAACCGTCAGCCACGACAGGTTGACCGTGAGGCCTTTGCCGATGCCGCCAATGTCGCCGAGTAGGAACCACCGCTTCTTTTCCAGCCAACCGAAGAAGTCGGGCGTCTGCCAGCCGAAGAGATCGCCACCTGCCAGGAATGGCGTGTCGAACTTCGGAATGCCCGACTTCTGTTGCGGCGATTGGCTGACGCCGCCGCCTGGCTGGCCGACGAAGAGGAGATCGCTGAGGTAGCGCGCGCCGGAAAACGCGAAGATGTTCAGCACGACACCGGAGATCACCTGGTCGACGTTGAAGCGCACAGTGGCGACGGCGTGAATGAGGCCGCCGAACATCCCGAAGAGAATGCCGAGCAGCAGGCCGACCCACGGCCCCCACTTCCATGCTCCGTACCCGGCGCCCCAGGTACCGAGGATCATCATGCCCTCGATACCAATGTTGAACACACCGCATCGTTCGGCCCACAGTGCGGCCATGCCCGCGAGCAGGATCGGGACGGTGAGTCGCAATGCCGTGCCGACGGTGCCCGAGGAAGTGAGCGGGTGCTCACCGGTCCACAGGCGTGTGATGCTCATGAGCGCCAACAGTGTGATGGCGCCGGTCAGGAGCACGTTGCGTCGAACAGCGAAGAAACGGCCGAGGCTCTCAAAGCGGTTGCCCTCGAGCGGAGCCATTGTTGGGGTGACGGTACTCATGCTGGCGCTCCTACTGTTGCCCCGGACGCGACCAGTCGTTCAGCCGTTCGCTCCGACGTTCGCTTGTTGAGCCATCGAATGGTGGCCTCGTTGACGATGACCACCGTGAGCACGATCACTGCTTGCATCACCTTGACGATGGAGCTTGGAATTTCCGACAACTGCAGCTGTGCGGAAGTCGAATCGAGGAAGCCAAACAGCATGGCGGCGGTGATAATGCCGAGGGGATGGTGCCGTCCGAGCAGCGCGACTGTGATGCCGGCGAACCCGAAACCTGTAGGCGTCGCGTTGGGGCCGTAACTGCCAATCTCGCCGAGCACACTCTGCATTGCGATCAAGCCAGCAACACCGCCCGAAAGAAGCATCGTGATAACAATCATTCGCTTCGCATCGATGCCTGCCGTGCGGGCGGCACCTGGGTTGAGGCCTGATGCCCGCAGCCGGAACCCGAAACGGCTCTTGAACACGACCACCCAGTACAGAAAGACGACGAACAGCGCAACGATGAACATGCCGCCGAGCTTGCCGTCGACGATGTCGGGCATCCGCCCGCTTGCGGGAAGCTGCTTGGTCTTGATGTTCACTTCCAGCGAGTTGTCGCGGAACCAGTTCTCGAACAACCACTGGATCACCGAGAGCGCGATGAAGTTGAGCATGATCGTCGAGATCACCTCGTGAACATTGCGAGACACCTTCAGGATCGCGGCGATGCTTGCCCACGCGGCACCCGCCACCATCGCGACCAGCAGGATGAACAAGACATGTATCGGAGCGGGAAGGCTGACCTGCGTGCCAATAGCACTGGCCATCAACGCGGCAAACAGATATTGGCCCTCGATGCCGATGTTGAACAGGTTCATCTTGAAACCAACTGCAACCGCCGTCGCGGACAGCAGCAGCGGTGTCGCCCTCTTCAACATCTCGAGCAACTTGTCGCTGTCGGTTCCGGTCTCGATGATCTTGCTGTATGCCGCCCAAGGGTCCTTGCCGGTGATCGCCAGCAGCACCGCGCAAATGGCGAGCGCGATCACAACGGCGGCGAGCGAGCTGGCGACGGTGAACAACCCCGTCGTCATGCCGCCCGCTCGGCTGCGAGTCGTGATGCTCTTGAAGAGGCGGGTTGTCGAGCTGATCGCTGGGATCGTGCCCGCCTCGTTCTGATCGTTCTGAGCGTCGCTCATTACGCTGCCTCCACCGTTCCGCCAGTCATGTAGGTACCAAGGATCTCTGGGGTGATTTTCGCCGGATCGAGGGTCGCCGTGATAGCGCCATCGAACATCACGAGAACCGTGTCGGAAAGCCCGATCAACTCTTCGAGGTCGGCCGAGATCAACAGAACGGCCAGCCCTGCATCGCGAGCTCTACGTATCTCGTCCCAAATTGCTGCTTGTGCACCGATGTCGACACCGCGGGTTGGGTGGGCGGCGAGGAGCACTCGTGGTTCGCTGGACAATTCGCGACCAACCAGCAACTTCTGCTGGTTGCCACCGGAGAGCGCGAAAGCAGGCACTGTTTCGCTTGGTGTTAGCACGCTGAAGCGATCGATCAACTCGAGGCAGTCTTGCTTGGCTGACCGTGAGTCAATAAGGGGACCCATGCGGAATTGGGGCATGTGTGAGCGACCGAGCATCGCGTTTTCCCACAGCGACGCTTCCAGCATCAGCCCTTCGCGGTGACGATCGAATGGAATGTAGGAAAGTCCCGCACGTCGACGACTCAAAGTGCTGGCGTGTGTCACGTCGTGGCCGGTAACCGTCACCGTACCGGAACTTGGTGTCAGGCCGAGGATCGCGGAGCACAACTCGAACTGTCCGTTGCCCTCGATGCCAGCGATTCCGACAATCTCGCCATTGTGCACTGTGATCGACGCATCGTGCACCAGGTCGCGTTGACCGGGCGAGGTGATGGTGAGGTGTTCGACGATCAGTGCGACCTCGGGTTGAATCTCGCTGTCGCGTCCTTCAGGAGAAGGTAGTTCGCTGCCGACCATTAATTCGGCGAGTTGCCGGCGGTCGACCTTGCTCGGAAGCACGGTTGCGACGGTCGTGCCGTCGCGCATGACGGTGATCTCGTCGGAGACTGCAAGCACTTCTTTCAGCTTGTGCGAGATGAAGATGATCGTTGCGCCGTCGTCGACGAGGTGGCGAAGGGTGAGGAACAACTCGTCGACCTCTTGCGGAACGAGGACTGCGGTCGGTTCATCGAGGATCAGGATCTTGGCACCGCGGAAGAGAACCTTCAGGATCTCGACACGCTGCCGCATTCCGACGCCGAGTTCTGAGACCGGGATGTCGAGATCGATGTGAGTGCCGACGCTCTCGGCCAGTTTGTGTACCCGCTCGCGAGCGGCATCGAAATCGATGCGCTGCCCGTGCGACGGTTCCGCGCCGAGGATGATGTTCTCGAGCACAGTGAAGTTGTCGGCGAGCATGAAGTGTTGGTGCACCATGCCGATACCAGCAGCAATTGCTTCGGCTGGCGAACGGAAGTGCTGCGTGACGCCGTTGACAGTGATCGTGCCGGCATCAGGTTGATGCATGCCGTACAGCGTCTTCATCAGCGTCGACTTGCCAGCGCCGTTCTCGCCGACCACCGCGTGGATGGTGCCCGTCCGCACCGACAGATCGACATCGTGATTGGCGATCACGCCAGGAAAGTGTTTGTCGATGCCGCTCAACTCAACGGCCATCACACCGTCTGACTTTGTCATTCCGCATTCCTCAGCATTGGCCCCCCTGATTTATTCGGTGCCCTGTTATAGCAGAGTGCCCGGGGGCGAACCCCCGGGCACTCTTGCCGTTCATTTCATTCAGTCGTTCACTATCTAGTTCATTACTTCAGTTCACTCAGTCACGAGCGAATCAGGGTGTCGTTGGCACCACGATGTCGCCAGCAACGATCTGTGCCTTGAGGTCGTCGAGCTGATCGGCGAATTCGTCGAGGTAGCCACCGGAGGTGGCATAGCCGACGCCGTCAACGCTGAGGTCGAACGCCTTGAAGCCACCGGAGAGGTCGCCGTCTTGCACAGCCTTGATCGTCTGGAACACAGCGTTGTCGACGCGCTTGAGCATCGAGGTGAGGATGTGTGCCTGCTGATCCGGAGTTGCGCTCAGGTACTGATCGCTGTCGACGCCGATTGCCCACTTGTCGGCTTCGACGGCTGCGTCGATGGTGCCTTGGCCAGAACCGCCAGCAGCGGAGTAGATGACCTCAACACCGTCGGCATACCAACCGAGTGCGATTTCCTTGGCCTTGTCGGGCGAGCCCCACGCAGCATTGTCGCCCGCAGCGCCGAGGTACTGAACCTCAACGGTGATGTCGGGGTTGATCTGCTTGGCACCAGCGGTGTAGCCAGCCTCAAACGCCTTGATGAGGTCGATTTCCTGGCCACCGATGAAGCCGATGCGATCGCAACCGCACTTGAGCGCAGCAGCCGCACCGACCAGGAACGAGCCCTGCTCGGCGGCGAAGCTGAGTGTCTTGACGTTCGGAAGGTCGAGGTAACCGTCGACCCAGCCGTAGGTGGTGTCGGGATTGGCCGCCGAGACGGCTGCAATCGAATCGCCAAAGGCGAAGCCGACCACGATGACCGGGTTGTTACCGGCTGCGGTGAGGGCTTCGAGGTTCGGGGTGCGGTCATCTTCGGATGTTGCTTCGAGTTCTTGCACGGTGGCGCCGAGCTCGGTTGCTGCTTGGTCGGCACCGCGGCCAGCCGAGTCGTTAAAGGTACCGTCGCCGCGGCCGCCGGTGTCGAATGCGACGCCGACTTTGAGGTCGCTCGTGGCGGCGGTGTCGTCGCTCTTCTTCTCGTCGTCGCCACAAGCGGCGGCTACGAGTGCGAAGGTTGCAACGAAAGCCATCGCTGCGAAGCGCTTGGTGTTGCGCATTTGTTCTCCCCCTTGGAGTGTTTGTGTTAGGCGGATGGATATCCGTTGGGGAGTGTAACCCGCCCAACGGGTCACAGTTCCATCGCCCGCTAGCGGATATCGGCGAGCTTCACCAGCGTGGCGGCGATCCAGCCACCGAGCGCGCCGAGGTGTTCGTCGAGCTGTTGGCTGGCCCCGTCGGCAAGCGCCTCCTCAACCAACTCGTACATCCCTTCAAAGGTGACTTCGACGGCATGCTCGGGCGTTTCGCCCACCTCCGACGAACTCGCTTCCAGCGTGACGCCAGCCCGCTCGAGCCGATCGTTGCCGATCAGCGTGCTGGCGGGTTCGGTCAGGCGGAACACCGCCGCAGGGTCGGCAGCGGCCGCGAGGTTCTGCACCCGGAACACGACCTCGATCTCGATGGCCGGCTGCCGATCGAGCACTTCGTCGACGTACCACTGGCGGTACGCGGTTTGACTCCACGACGGCCAGTCGAACGTGATGTGCGCGACGACATGCGGCGGTAATCCCTCGCCGGGCAGACCGTATGTCGTCTCCCACGTCAGATCGCCGAGCAGTACGTCGGATTGAAAGTGTTCCTCGAACGGTTGCCGCTCGAGAAATGCTGCGTCGAACGCATCGCGCAGCGCGCTGATCGCATCGATAAAGACATGGTCGAGCATGCGTCTGTGACGGTACCCGGTTTACAGTTGCCGTATGTCGCTTGTGCTCACTGAGATCGTCGATGGCGTTGCCACACTCACCCTCAACAACCCTGCCGAGCGCAACACGCTCACGGCTCCGATGGTTTCGGGCATCACGGAGGCGATGGATCGCATCGAATCGGATTCGTCCGTCGGTGCGCTCGTCGTGACCGGCGCGGCACCGGCGTTTTGCGCCGGAGCCAATCTGGGCAACCTGGCCGAAGCGACGAAGGAGAGTTTGGGCACGATCTACGAGGGATTCCTGCGCATCGCCCGCTCCCCGCTGCCGACGCTGGCAGCCGTCAACGGTGCTGCCGTCGGCGCCGGCATGAATATGGCGCTCGGTTGCGATGTTCGCTTGGCGGGACGTCGCGCGAAATTCGATTCCCGCTTTTTGCAGATCGGGATTCATCCCGGCGGCGGGCACACATGGATGCTGCGCCGCGCCGTTGGTCCGCAAGCCGCATTTGCGTCGGTGATGTTTGGCGAGGTGTTCGACGGTGCCGAAGCCGAACGTATTGGTTTGGTGTTTCGCTGCTACGACGACGACAAACTGCTGAGTGCCGCGCAGGAAATGGCGGCCCGTGCTGCCGCCGGTCCGCGCGAATTGTTGATCGAGATGAAGCGAACGTTGCAGGAGATGGCCGACGTGCGTGCGCATCCCGACGCCGTCGACCGCGAACTGACTCCGCAGGTGTGGAGTACGCGTCAGCCGTGGTTCGCGGAGCGCCTCGCCGTATTGCAGGCCAAGATCAGCTCCCGCTAAGGAAACGCGCACAACTGTTACCTAAAGCCCTATCCGACCATCCGTGAGGGGCGTACCGTGCATCTCAAGTGATACGTCGCAAGTGATTACGTCAACCTGAGAGATACGGAGGCACCAATGAGCCAGCGTCATCGCAACCAGGAAGCGGCCCCCCCGCCGAAGATGGATCTGCGAGCACACGCCCACAACGAACGGCACCGCATTCATAGCGAGTTGCACTCGGTGGTTTTGCAGGTGGGTGCGGGGTACGAACCCGATGAGGTGCACGAGCCCGGAAGGGCATGGGTGCCGACTCATCATCACGACGCTGAGAAGGCGAAGAAGGAAGCCAAGAAAGCACAGGGCGCCAAGCTGCGCCACTGGAAGGTGAAGGATTGGAAGCGTCGCTCGGGCGTGCGTAAGGCCAAGGCGCAAGCAATTCGATTGGCCGCCGACAAGGCCTAGCTTCCGGCATTACAGCCAGGCGGCAGCGAGTTCCTCGCGGCGCGTCGACCATTCTTCGGCGGTGACGCCGTAGCGCACGTGGTCTTCCCACGTGCCCGCGATTTCTAGAAATCGCTCTGCCGTTCCTTCTTCGCGCAGACCGAGTACTTCCATGACGCGGCGACTGTTGCGATTGCGCGGCACGATGCAGATCTCCAACCTGTGGAGGCGCAGTTGTTCGAACGCGAAACATGCCAACACCACCACCGCTTCGGCGACGTAGCGGTTGCCAGCCTTGGAGCTGTCGATCCAGTAGCCGACACTCGCGCTCTGGTGCGCGCCGCGCACGATGTTGTTCAGGTTGATCTCGCCAGCCAGTTCATCGCCGACGAAAAGACCGAAGCCCGCGGCCAAGCCCATCTGTCGCTCACGGTCGCGAGCGACGCAGCGCGCTGCAAATGTCTCGCGGTCGCGTGCAGGATCGAGTTGATGTTCCGGGCGCATCGGCTCCCAAGGCCGCAACCAATCCTCGTTGCGGATCCGAACCTCGCTCCACGCCGACCAATCGCTCGCCGCTAACTGATTCAACAGCACGCGTCGCCCGCGCAGTTGCGTGGCACCGTTAGCGGGCATCGAAGGATGCGCCTGGTGGCCGCGCTGGCCGCTGGTCTTGCTCATCGCTCCACGTTATTGGTCGTGCGAATCGGATGAACCGTCAATCAAAAAAACGACCGATGCTTGCAACGCGCGCATCACCGCGACGACGGCGCAACAAACCCCGAGCACCTGATGGACCTCGGCTGCGGGCAACCCCGGATTGAGCGCGCGATCGGCGGCCGATTCGGTCGCCAGGGTGCGAAAGACTTCTTCGGCCGCTGCGCGACTGAGTTCGAATGGGCTGGCCGCGACGCCGCCAACCTCAACTGCCGCCACCGTGGCGAGGCCGACGCCTGCGCACTCGATGCGATCCGCAAATGCTGCCGATGGCACCTCGCGAATCACATCTTCGATGTGATCCATCATCAACCCGATGGCGTTGATCAGTTCCTCTGGCTGGGGAAGCCTGGTATTGATCATCGACGCCAGCGATTCGACGCCAACTGGAACGGTGTACGTGGCATCTTCGCCAACGAACTCGACCGCCGTCAGGCCGAACACGATCTTCAGCAGTTCGGTCATGGGTTCTCCAGTCGCGCCGCTACCCAGCGCCCGACGGGGTCGTCGCCGCCGGCAAGGTAATAGGCGTAATGCGCATGCAGGCATTTCACGCCTTGGCGCGTTCCTGCGACTCCGCCGCTCGGGCGGGGACCGACGTAATCGTTCGGTAGTCGGCGATCACGTTCCGCCGAATACCGGGAGTGAGCGGCAGCGAGTTCCACGGCATCGACCTCGGCTTCGGCCGCGCGCACGCCGCCTGCGGCCTCCAGTCTGCTGACGTCGCGCAACCTTGACTTTCCCGCGAGCCAGTAGAGGGTCGGCATTGGTCGACCGTTGTGCATGAGGGGTGCGTTGCGCAGCACGAGTGGTTCGCCATCCGCGTCGCGCACCGCCACCTCGAATTCGCCCTCCGGCTCGCGGCCGAGCAACTGTGTCACTCGTTGCAGGTCTGCCACTCGTGAAAGATCGTCGACCGTGTCGATATCGGCGGGTGACCCCTTGCACGCCACGCGATGGACTAGTTCCGGGTGCGTCTGGATCAGGTGGCGCGCTCCTTCGTCGCCGTTCTTGGGGAGCAGCGACCAGATTTCGCGCGCGAGCCGAACGGGGTGTGGTCCAGCGTTGCCGTCGTAGGTGGCGACCACGATCTGGTGCTGGGCGGGCGCGTAGCCCACGGCATGCCATGCACTTGTCGGTATGTTCGGCTGATCGGCGAGGCCGACGGTCAGCGATTCGGCTCCTGCGTCGGCGGCGGCACCGATCGCGCAACGAAGTGAGGTTGCTTGCCCCTGCGCCCACATCGGGTTGTGACACTCGACAACGTCGGCCGCCAGATCGAGTTCAACGGAGCCGGTGACAACGATGAGCACATCGAATTCGCCGTCGGCGACGGCGTCCATTGCCCACTGCCATACCGGACGGCCGTTGATCGATGCCAGCAGTTTGTGTGCTTCACCCTTGAACCGTGAGCCTCCGCCGGCAGCCAGCAACGCCGCAGCCCGAAGTGCCATATGGGCAGCGTACCGAGGGTGTCGCTCGACATTGAGTGTCGCGAGATACACGGATAGCTTGAATGCCCATGACATTTCGTAGACGTGCGCAGGCCGCCCTGCTTGTCGCGTCGCTAGCCCTGTTTTGCGCGACGCTTACCGATCCCGCGAGCGCCTCTGCCACTAACGCGTCCTCGGCACCCGCGTACGGCGACACAGGCCCCGATCCGCTCGCGCTGACGGCGGCCGCGGCGCTGGACGCTTGGGCGCTGTACAACACGCTTGGCGAGTGGGCATCGACCACAACGGCAGCCGAAATGGCGAGTTTCGAGGAATTCGTTGGACTACGCGACGCTGTGGCGGCCGAGGCGGCAGTCCGACTCGGCATCGATCCGAACCGAATGCAACGAGCGTGGATGACTGCGGATCGTCCGCATCAACTGGCCGTGCTCAGTGCCTTCACGCAACTTGGAGTCCCCTATGGACGTCTCGCGCGTCAGGCGGGCGAGGCTTTCGATTGTTCCGGCATCACGTCGTGGGCTTGGGGGCAAGCCGGGTACGTCATTCCGCGGGCGAGTCGCTGGCAGATGGTCGCCGCCGCCAAAGTCACCCAGGAAACCGCACAAGCCGGTGACCTTCTTTCTTACCCCGGCCACGTGATGATGTATCTCGGCGTCGACTTCGCGATTCTGCAGTCGCCAAGAACAGGGTCGACGGTGCATCTCTCCAACGTGTGGAAGCGCAAGATTCCGAAGCTGCGCTGGGGCAACCCGATTGAGGACTAACCAAATCGGTTAGGAGTGGATGGGGCCCGCGCTATCGCGTAGCGACGGTGCCGAGCGGCCGGTGCGGCACGAGATGATCTCCGCACAAATCGAGACAGCAGTTTCCTCTGGAGTGCGCGCGCCAAGGTCAAGCCCGATCGGCGCCATCAGTCGATTCAGTCGCGCTGCATCGGCGACGCCAGCGGCGGCCAGACGCTCGAGTCGCTTGGCGTGCGTACCGCGACTTCCCATGACTCCGATGTACCCGACATCCGTAGCCAACGCAGCGAGCACGGCAGGCACGTCGAATTTTGGGTCGTGCGTGAGAATGCAGACTGCATCGCGTTGGCCAAGGGTGCGCCCGCGTTCGGCAAATACTGCCGTCGGCCACGAGACGATGACTTCGTCGGCCATCGGAAAGCGGCGGCGGGTCGCGAACGTTTCGCGCGCATCGCACACCGCGACGCGGTAGCCGAGCACTTTGGCAACCTTGGCGAGTGCAGACGTGAAGTCGACAGCTCCGAAGATCCACATTTGTGGTGGCGGTGCCCAACTTTCGATGAACACCGTGATCTCTGGTGTGCCGACCAGGTCTTCGGGTGTTGTTTCTCCGTTGAGTCCGTAGTGGCGCACGCCGCTGCGTGCTGCTTCCAATTCCGCGGTGGCATCGCGTGCCGCGATGCGATCGAGTTCGCCGGTGCCTAGCGATCCGATCGGCTCGGCGCCTGGGCTGACGAGCAGCTTGCGTCCGATCACGCCGTCGATACCGGTGCAGTCGATAACGGTGACGAGGGCCACTGGCTTGTGCGCGCGCAGGTGCTCGGACAGCGCGATGTAGACGTTGGGCTCGGCGCTCACTCGGCAATCACCAATCGAGTGGTTCGATAAACAGCCGGATGGTGCCGCCGCATGTCAGCCCGACGGCGAACGCCTCGTCGTCGCTGTAACCGAAGGACACGACGCGCGGCTGTGCCTCGCCGCGCAGGATCGCGAGCGCCTCGCTGACGACAGCGCCTTCGACGCAACCGCCGCTCACACTGCCCGACACCTCGCCATCGTCGTTGACTGCCATTGCGGCTCCCGGCTCGCGCGGACCCGAACCCTCGATATCGACCACACGCGCAACTGCAACGCGCGAGCCTGTCGCACGCCAGCGATCGATGTCGTCGAGCAGTTCCTTCATCCGGAGATCACCTGCGATAGCTCTTCCATCGCGGCCAGGCTATGGCCCTCCACGAATGCATCGACGTAGGGGAGCGCCGCTGCCATTCCACGAGCGAGCGGTGCGTAACCGGGAGTGACCTTGAGTGGATTGACCCACACGGTTTGGTAGGTGATGCGCTGTAGTCGCTGCATTTGTTCGGCCAAAACCTCTGGCGAACCACGATCCCAGCCGTCACTGAGAATTACGACGATCGCGCCGCGTGCCATGCCGCGCACGCCCCAGTCGTCGTTGAATCGGCGCAGACATTCCCCCAGTCGCGTGCCACCGCTCCAGTCCTGTACACGACGACCGGCCTGCGCGAGCGCGGTGTCTGGGTCGCGACTGTGCAGTTCCTTGGTCATTCGCGTGAGACGTGTGCCGATCGCGAACGCCTCAACGCGTTGACGGCCCGACACAGCGGCGTGGACAAAGCGCAGCATCGCGCGTGCGTACGGTTCCATCGACCCGGAGATATCTAACAGCAGCACCAAGCGCCGCAACCGGTCACCTGGTTCGCGCCACTGCCGGCGGATCGGCTCGCCACCCGCACGCAGCGAGGCGCGCATCGTCGAGTGCAAGTCCGGTCGCCGCCCGCGGCGAGATGTGTGGTATCGGAACGACCGGCGTGGGGGACCGATGAACTTCAGTCGCGCCATCAGCTTCTGTGCCGTACGCAGTTCGTCGTCGGTGTAGTTGCCGAAGTCTTTGTGTCGCAGCATCTCGACCGTGGAAAAGCGCAATTCGGGAGGCGGATCGTCGGAAGCAAGCTGATCGTTGATATCGCCAGCGTTCTCGGTGGGGTTGTCATCGTTCTCAAACGCGACCAGCGCGTCGTCGACGGCGTCGTTGCTGTCGCTGCTCATCAGATCCCAGAACGCGACGAACGCTGGGTCGTAGACGCCGATGTCCTCCGGGTTGCGCACCAGCGTGGCGCGACCCGCCCAATACACCGAGTCGCGTCTGTCGATGCCGACAAGGCCGAGCGCATCCACAAACGCGAGCACGCTTCCCATCGGGATGCGTAGCCCTGCCCCGCGCAGAATGCGCCCGAAGGCAACGGCCATGCGGTCGGGTTGCGTCACGGCGGGCAGTGTCAAGTCGGGCAACGCCACGTCATTGGCCGCGTTCGAAGGCCTGCTTCACCAACTCGTGAATGCCGTGTTCACGCGTGCGCTGCAGATCCTCGCGGTACTTCAATACGGTTCCCAAAGTGGCGTTGACCACTGCTTCATCGAGTTCATTGCAACCAAGCTTCGTCAATGCCTGTGCCCAATCGATGGTCTCGGCGACACCCGGTGGTTTGTAGAGATGCAGTTCGCGCAGTGCTTCAACTGCGGCCGCGACCTGACGTGTCAGCCGGTCGATTGCGTTCGGCACGCGCAGCTTGACGATGCGCACTTCACGCTCGAAGTCGGGATGTTCGATCCAGTGGTAGAGACAGCGTCGCTTCAGCGCGTCGTGCACGTCGCGGGTGCGGTTCGAGGTCAGCACTACGAGTGGCGGACGCTCGGCGACGAAGGTGCCGAGCTCGGGCACGGTGATCTGATAGTCGGACAGCACCTCCAGTAGGTACGCCTCGAACTCGTCGTCGGCGCGATCGACTTCGTCGATCAGCAGCACAGGTGGCGGGTCGCCGACGTGACTGATGGCCGCGAGTAGAGCCCGTCTGATCAAGAAGCGCTCGTGGTACAGCTGCTGTTCCAGTGCGCCGGTGCTGAGGCCCTGCGATTCGCCGGTCGCTTCGGCCGCGCGCAGGTGCAGCAGCTGACGGCTGTAGTCCCAGTCGTACACTGCTTGCGAGACGTCGATGCCCTCGTAGCACTGCAGGCGAATGAGTGCGCCGCCGGTCCAGCGACTGAGCACTTTGGCGACCTCGGTCTTGCCGACGCCAGCCTCACCCTCTAGCAGCAACGGGCGTCGGAGGGCCATCGAAAGAAAGACGGCTGTGGCGAGGCCCTCGTCGGGAATGTAGCCGTGTGTGCTGAAAGCCTGCGCGACTTCGTCGGGGGAGATCGGCGGGGTAGCCATCGTGAACAGCAGGCTAACGGCCGCCTGATGCCGGGCAGTCGTGTCAGGCTATGCAGATGTCGTCGCGTTGTGTTTGCATCCACGCGCCAAACGCCGAGCGCGTCGAGGTGGGAACCGAGACCGCTGTCGTGCTGGCGCGACGCGAGCCAAGCGAGTGGGTCGCCGAGTTCGAAGCGGAAGACGGCGACATGTACTGGCTGATGATCGACGGTGGACCACCGCTACTTGATCCGAGTTGTTGGGCGTTGGTGCACACAGAGGAAGGCCCGCGCAGCGCCGTGCGCGAGCCATGGGCGCGTTGGCCGCAAGGCGCGCCGCTTGCGTCCCCACCGGTGGTCTACGAGCTGCATGTCCGGGGCTTCGGTCGCACATTCCGCGGTTGTATCGCTCACCTAGATCATGTCGCATCACTTGGCGCGAACGTGATCGAGCTGATGCCGGTGCATCCCTTTGATCACACCAACAACTACTGGGGATACATGCCGTGGGTGTGGGGCGCAGTGCACGGCGAGTTTGCGACCGATGCGCTGCGCGCCGCTGAGGAGCTTGCCGAATTAGTCAGCGCCGCGCACGAACGTGGAATACACGTCTGGCTAGATGTCGTGTTCAACCACACCGGCGAGGGCGACGCGACGCTGCCCGCACGGAGTCTGCGCGGTCTCGACAATGCGAACGCGTACCGCCACCAGTTCGATGGGCCGTACTTCAACGACAGTGGTTGCGGCAACGACACGAATCCGGCCGACCCCTACGTTCGCTTCCTGGTGATGGAATCGTTGAGCCGTTACGCCGACCTTGGTGTTGATGGATTTCGCTTCGATCTTGCCACCCTGCTCGGGCGCGACGGCGGCGGATTGATCGAGCAGATCACGCAGTGGGGTGTTCAGCGAAACGTGGTGTTGGTCGCCGAACCGTGGGACCTCGCTAGCTATCAGGTGGGGTCGTCGATGTGGCCGACGGGCTGGTTGCAATGGAATGATCGTTTTCGCGACGACGTGCGCGGGTTTCTACGCGGTGAACCGGGTTTGATTGCGCTCGTGCGTGATCGAGTGCAAGGGAGCCCCGATCTGTTTGCCGACGGAGCGGCTTCCAGCTTGAACTTCGTCACTGCCCACGATGGGCTGACGATGCACGACCTCACGATCGAGACGTCGGACCGGCATCACGCGTGGGACTGTGGTGACGACACACGGCTGCAGCAGCTGAAGAACTATTTTTCAATGTTGCTGCTGTCCGCGGGCACGCCGATGTGGGTGATGGGCGACGAGTTCGCGCGAACTCAATTCGGAAATGACAATCCGTACGACATTGATGGTCCGCTGACGTGGATCGACTGGGAGCGCGCCAAGGATTGGACGGAACTCACCGACTTCGTGCGTGCTCTTACCGACCTACGAACACAGCGTCCACCTACGGCCTTTCGCTTCTACGGTGCGGACGGCGCCGTCGATGAGTCGCACGACTCGCATTCGATCGCGTGGTACGCGGACGACCTGTATGTGATGGTGAACGCGTGGTGGTTGCCGGTGACCTTCACCATTCAGGAACCTGGCGAATGGGAAGTCGTACTCGTCACTGCGTTTCAGAACGGCGCAGCTGCCGTTGGGATGGACGTGGAGATGGGGATCGGAATGGAAGTAGCTGCGCACAGCATCGTCGTGCTGCGGCGTTTGAATGTTGCCGACTGACATCGTTTGTGTCGCGGCCGTGACCGAATCGGTCCTGGTCAACGTGTGACACAAGCGCCAATGGAGGGCGCGCCCCAGTCCTCATGAGCTATCGAAACTGTTAGCTATCGAAACCGAGACCGAAGCGGTCGAGGCTGCGTAGCCAGAGATTGCGCTTGCCGGTCTTGTCTTCGTGATTGAGCGAGTAGCGCGTGGCCTGGATGCCAATGAACCGGAAAGGCTCTGGTGGAAATGGCAATGGCTTGGTCTTGACGAACTCGGTCTGCGTCGCGCGCGACCGCTTGCCATCAAGCATGTCGAGCATTACTTCGGCACCAAATCGTGTCGACGCAACGCCGAGGCCGGTGTAACCGACCGAGTATGCAACTCGGCCCTGCATACCACGCCCCCAGAAAACGCAGAATCGGCTGCACGTGTCGATCACGCCGCCCCATGTGTGGGTGAACTTCAAGCCCTCAAGCTGCGGGAACGTGTCGAAGAAGTGTTTGCTCAGCTTCGCCCACGTTTCTGGCCGACTCTCCAGTTCGACGTCGATCTTGCCGCGCCAGTAATAGATGACGTCGTAGCCGCCCCACAGGATGCGGTTGTCGGCGGTAAGGCGGTAGTAGTGGAACTGGTTGCTGATGTCGCCCAAACCCTGGCGGCCCTTCCAGCCGATCTCGGCGAGTTGCGCATTGCTGAGTGGCTCGGTGACCAAGCAGTAGTCGTAGACCGGCGCAATGAAGTGGCTCACGCGTTTTAGTAGCGGCCTTCCAGCCCCGCAGGCGAGCGCCACCTTGGCGGCGCGCACGCGGCCAAGTGGGGTCGTCACCAGAACCCCGACGCCGTCCTTCTCGATCGACGTTGCCTTGGTGTCCTCGTAGATGCGTACGCCCAACGACATCGCCGCACTCTTCAAGCCCCACACCAGCCTGGCCGGATCTACAAGCGCGGCGCGGTCTTTGCGAAATAGACCACCGATGTAGGTGGGTGAATTCACCTGTGCCCGCATCGCCGCCTGATCGAGCCACTCGACTTTCTGCCCGAGCGTCCGCAGTTGGGAGTAGTCGTCGCGCAATTCGTCGAGGTAGCTGGGCGAGTGGGAAGTGCTCGCGATGTCGATCACTCCGGTGCGCTCGTAGTCGCAGTCGATGTTGTACCGCTGGATCGCCGCTTCGATCTCGTTGAGGTTGTTCAGCCCGAGTTCTTCCAGAAGCGGCAGTTCGTTGGGGAAGCGTTCCTGCCCGTTGGCGACACCATGCGTGAGGCTGCTCTCCATGAAACCGCCATTGCGCCCGCTGGCCGCTGAGCCGACTTCATGTGCCTCAATCAGCACTACGTCGCGACTCGGGTCGCGTTCTTTGGCGATGATCGCCGTCCACAGTCCGTTGTAGCCGCCGCCAACTACACATAGGTCGCAACTCTCGGTCCGCACCAAGGTCGGATTGCTGTCGGGTTCGTCCGCATCGTCGTACCAGTACGGATACGGGTCGGCATCGGCGATCGCGTCGAGGTGGAAAGCATCAAACTCGCTTTCCCCCTGGTGGTCAGACCCGAACGTCATCGCCATCACCCACTAGTTGTACCTCGACATCGAAGTTGGAGAAGTAGCGGTCGAGGGTCAGCATGCATGTCACCTTGTGACGCTGACACATCACGAGTGTGAGGGCTTGGTCAAAGTTGGGAACGGCCGTCATACGCCGTGCGGCTCGTCGGTGTTGGTACCCGACGTGCAAGGTGTCGACCGGGGCGAGCGGGCCGCCGCGCCGGAACTGGTGCCACTGACGGTACGGCCGTAGGTGGTCGCTGACTGCGACGAGCAGCAGTCGGTCGTTTTCGAAGTCGTCGAGCAAACCCAGGAACGCTTCCGTGACCGCCCCGTGCAACGTGTTCGATTCGTCGCACAACGCGCCGACTGCCGTTCGTTCGATGATGACCTGTCGTGGACTCACGATCGAGTTCATGACAGTGCGACCCGCGCCCGATCCGCTCTCAGCCGTCGCGACCGATGTTCGTGCCAACTCCAAAACCAAAACGACCCGCCGACGATCGCCCAGCCGACGAGTCCATCGATCACCCAGTGCTCGCCGAGGTAAACGAGCGACGCGAGCATGATCACGGGAAACGTCAAGACAACGGCCTTCATCCACTTCAGTTTGATCCACGGCAGGAAGAACGCGGGCACGATCAGAGCGAACGATGCGTGCAGTGATGGCATTGCGGCGACTGCGTTGCCATTGGTGAGCTGAACCTTGTAGTCGTTGGTGAAGCCGTGGAATCCAAGATGATAGAAGCCGCGCCACGCGTTGCGCTTCAGAGGTTCGAACAGCTGGAATCGGTATGAGCGATCGGCCGCCATCCACGGGGGAATCGTTGGCATGAGGACGAACATCAGGCAAGCGACACCGAGCAGCGTGGCAAAGCGCTTCATGAAGCGCGCCCATTGGCGATGGCTGGTGGCCCACAGCACGCCCATCACGATGACGGGTACGACGAAGTGCGTCATATAGGTCAGCGAGGCGGCTACGTCGTACCAGCGAATGTTCGCTTCCCAAAAGTGCTCTTTCAGTACGACGTTCGGATCGTGACCGAAGAAGATCGCGCGATCGATGTTTCGCACTGACTCGACCTGCAGCGGGAAGTCAAGGTGAAACCAACCGAACACGTCGATGCCCGCGTCAGCCGTTCCGCGGGTCTTCTCGTAGGCCACCCACATCACGGAGTACGCGACGCAGTCGAGCAGCAAGACCGCCCATGTTCGCCAGCTTCTGCCGACGAACGCGCAGACGAGGAAGATGCCGATACTGATCGCGACGGAGATGCGGTCGATCGGCAGCCCCTTTGCCCGCAACCACCACAGGTAGATAGCGAGATAACTGACCATCAACACGATGCGAACTGGGCGTAAACGGTCGGTAGGGACCGCTTCGCGCAACGAGAACGACGTTGGTTCAACGATGAATGAAGGTGCCTCCGTCGTTCTCCTCGTTGCAGTTGCCGAAGCGGTCACAGCCTTGAACGTTACCGAGAGTTCACCTTCGGTTCATTGCGCCGTTGGGATACCAGGGCGATACTCATCCGATGGGGCGAAAGCGGATTTCTCAGGGCAGTACGTTCGAGCGCGACATCGGGTACTCCCGGGCCATCGTGGATCGGAGCTGGATATTTGTCGCCGGTACGTCTGGCTACGACTACTCAACGATGACGATCAGCGACGACATCGTCGAGCAGTGTCGACAGACGCTGGCGAATATCGACGACGCGCTCGTTCGTGCCGGGTCAGGTGCCGATGACGTCGTGCGTGTCCACTACCTGCTGACCGATCGCGCGGACTTCGAACAGTGTTGGCCGCTGGTGCGCGACTACTTCGCTGTTGCGCTGCCAGCAGCCACGATGACCGTTGTCGGGTTGGCTTCACCAGAAATGAAGATCGAGATCGAGGTCACCGCCCGCAAGCCCAAAGGAAAACGCGGCCGTTAAGAAAAACGCGGCCGTTAAGAAAAACGCGGCCGTTAAGAAAAACGCGGCCGTTAAGAAAAGGGCCGGTGATGGTGGGGCATCCGGCGGGGCAAGGTGATCGCGAAGACGATTGCGAACACGCCTGCCGCCACTAACCCGATCGTTGCACCGGGCGAAGAGTCGAGGTGGTAGCTCAGCATCAATCCGCCGACACCTTCCACGACACCGAACACGACGCCCAGCAACGTCATCTGGCGCAGTGTCCGCGCCAGCAGCCGAGCTGTCGCTGCCGGGGTCACCAACATCGTCACGGCCATGATCGTGCCGACGGCGCGCAGGCTGATGACGACGACGACCGCGAGCAGCAATACCAACACCGCCTGCACCAGCTCAACCCGCACGCCCACTTGCTCGGCCTGCACGTGATCGAAGGTGGCGAGGCGCAGCTCGTTGAACAGCACGAGCACCACCAGTACCGCCGCCCCGCCAAGCGCGAGGTTCAGCGAGATGTCACCCCATGTCACTGTCAATACGCGGCCGAACAGGAAGTGCGTCAACTCGACCCCCGTGTCGAGGCGCGAGATCACGACGACACCGATCGCGAAGAAGGCGGTACCAAGCACGGTGATCACAGTTTCCTGGCCGAGGCGACGGTTCGTTGAGAACGACAGCAGCAATACGGCGATCAACAGGCCGGCACCCATCGCGCCGAACAACACGTTGACGCCGGCCGCGTACGCCAGCCCGACGCCGGCGAGTGTGCCGTGCGACATCGCATCGCCGAGGTTGGCCATCCGCCGCAGTACCACCCACGTACCCACGACGGGCGCGACGATCCCAATGATGATTGCCGCAAGAAATGCGCGCTGCATGAACTCGGCCTGGAACGGATCAGTGAGGTAGTGCACGCAGGCTTCCAAACGTCGTATCGAGAATCTCGGGGCTGAGGACATACTCGGGCGTTCCGTCGCCGCGCAGCGTTCCGTTGATGGCCAGGCAGCGTTTGAAACGCCGACGAGCGAGCGCGAGGTCGTGGGTCGCGACGAGCAACGCGGTGCCCCCACTCGCGAGGGTGGTGAACACTTCAAACAGTTCCGCAGTGGTCGGTTCGTCGATACCGCTCAGCGATTCGTCGAGCAGCACGACCGAGGCATGCTGGGCCAACGCTCGGGCGAGATAGGCGCGCTGCAGCTGGCCGCCGGACAGCTCGGTGAGCGATCGCGACTGCGTGCCCTCCAGTAGAACCTTGGTCAATGCGTCGTGCGCAGCGTCGCGGTCGGGTTGTGTCGGGCGCCGCCACCAGCTGTGGAATCTGCGACGGCCGGCCAATACCAACTCGCCGACCGTGATCGGAAAGTTGAGATCGCTGTCGTTGCGTTGCGGGATGTACGCGAGATCCATGCGGTCGGTGCGATCGTGGCAATGCACGCCGTTGACCTCGACGATGCCGCTGTGGTTGACAAGGCCGCAGATCGCCTTGAACAACGTGCTCTTGCCGGCGCCATTCGGGCCGATGACGCCAATCAACTCTCCGGGCCGCACCGCGAACGAAACGTCGTACAGCACATCCGTGTCGCCGTAGCGCACTCCGAGATGCTCAACCTCCAACACCGCACCGCCAGCCGCTGGCGCAGTCACGCGCAACCCATTCCGGCTCGCAGTGCTTGCAGGTTACTGCGCATGACTGTCAGGTAGGTCTCGCCATCGTCGATCTGACTCTGCGTCAGCGACTCGGCCGTGTCCAGTGACGATGTGCCAGCACCGATCTCGTCGGCGACAGTTACCGCCAGATCGGCGGGGAGGTTCTCTTCGAAGAACACGGTTGTGACGCCGTTCGCTTTCGCGACTTCTGCGATTGCTTGCAATGCCTTTGCCGATGGTTCGTCGCCGGGCGAGATACCGGCTATGGCAATCTGAGTGAGGCCGTACGCTCGCGCAAAGTATCCGAGTGCCTCGTGCGTGGTGATCAGCACGGGGACAGCGCACTGCGCGAGTCCGGTGGCGAACTCATGATGCAACGCCGTCAGCTCATCGAAGTATTCGTTGGCGTTACGAGTAAAAGTGTCCGCCCGCTCGGGGATTTCATCTCCGAGTACGACAGCAACTGCCATCGCTAACAGTGCCATGTTCCTCGGATCGAGCCAGACATGCGGGTCGACGCTGCCGCCGATCTCGTGCAACGTCAAACCTTGTTGTAGGAGGTCGACTCGGTGCACCGAGTCTGGGAGCCCGTCGATCGCGTTCTGAAGACTCGGTTGGAAGTCGCTCCCGAAGTAGAACACGACATCGGCGTTCTCGAGCCGCGTGACTTGGCGAGACGTTGGCTCGAACTCGTGTGGCTCGTTGCCGGGTGCGACCAGCGTGCTGATCGCGACATCGGCACCACCGACGCGGCGCACAAGTTCCTCGATCGGATAGAAGGCCACAGCCACGGTCAGCGTGCCGTCACTGTCGTTCGATGTGTTATCCGCACACGCAGATACGGCGACGCCGAAGGACACCAGCGCGACGGCAATCGACAGCGGCTTCACACAAACGACCATATCCGAAATGAGAAGCATTATCACTACGACAGGAATGATTCCCGCTAGGATCACGCGGTGGGCGTCAAGCAAAAACCTGTCCTGTCGCCAGCAACGAGCGCTGCTGCCGTGCAGGCGTTGGCTCCACTCGAGTTGCGGCTGACGCGTCATCGCCGGTCGGTGCTGGCGGTCCTCGAGAACTCCTCACGCCCGCTGACCGTCGACGAGGTCGTACTGGATTCGGGGGTCCCCACCTCGACCGCCTACCGCAACCTTGCCGAGCTGGTTGAGGCCGGGGTTGTGGTGCGGGTTACCGGTAGTGGCGGCGGCGACCGCCACGAACTGGCCGAACAACTCTCGCAGCATCACCACCATCACCTCGTGTGCACCGGGTGCGGGATCGTGACCGATTTCGATGCCAGTCCGCAGTTGGAGAAGCTGATCGACCGCGAAATTGAGGCCCTGCTGGCAACCAGCGGCTTCGAGATCACGCACCATGTGTTCGACGTCCGCGGTCGCTGCCGCGAGTGCGCCAGCGTTAGTAGCGAGTCGTAAATGGAGAGTGTGAATAGAAAGTAAAGGGAGCTTCGCCGAAACGCTGCCGAAATATAGAGTCCGCCCTAATGTCCGGACGGTCACATACCCTCGTCGTCCAGTCCAAGAAGTCCGATCCTCGTAACGCAGTTTTGCTGATCGACGCACATGCGCTCGGGCTCGAAGTTGTGACCGACATTCGGTGCCGCGATCTCTACTTCATCGAGGGTGACCTTGCTGAGTGCGACCTCAAGCGGCTGGCCGCCGAGTTGCTCAGCGATCCTGTCGCCCAGACCGCCGAGTGGCGAGATGTGGGTGATCGCGCGAACGGCGCATCGACCATGCAGGTGATCGAGACGGCGCGCCGCCCCGGTGTGACCGACTCGGTTGCTGAGCAAATCGTCCGAGCGGCGCACGAGCTGGGGATCTCGGCTGTGCAACGCGCCGCAACGGGCAACAGTTATCAGGTGGGTGGAGGCCTCGCGCCGGGCCAACTGCGCACACTCGCCGAGCGGCTGCTCGCCAACGCGGTGATTCACCACTATCAGCTCGGTGCTATCGAGCCGACGTTCCCGCAATCGGCGGAGGGTTCAGCTCGCGTTGACATCATCCCGTTGCGCGAATTCGGTGACAACGCACTGTTGGCGTTGTCGCGCGATCGACGCGCTGCGCTCGACATTGCCGAGATGAGAGCCGTTCAGAAGTACTTCAGTGCCGAAGGCCGCGATCCGACCGACGTCGAGTTCGAGATGATCGCCCAGACCTGGAGCGAGCATTGTGTGCACAAGACCTTTCGGGCCAAGATCGACGTCACCGATGGCAGCTCGACTCGCGTAGTCAACGGTCTGCTCAAGACATTCCTGGTCGCCGCCACCGACACCATCGCGGCGCCATGGGTGCGATCCGCGTTCGTCGACAATGCCGGAATCATGGACTTCGACGACGACTTCGAGATCTCGATCAAAGTCGAGACGCACAACCATCCGTCCGCCATCGAACCGTTTGGTGGCGCCAACACCGGTGTCGGCGGCGTCATCCGCGACGTGTTGGGCGTTTCAGCGAAGCCAATCGCCGCCATCGATGTGCTCTGTTTCGGTCCGGCCGACCTGGATCCCGCCAGCTTGCCCGATGGCGTGCTGCATCCGCGACGAATTCGGTCTGGCGTCGTCGCCGGCGTGCAGGACTATGGCAACAAGATCGGCATCCCGACAGTCAACGGGGCGATTCTCTACGACGAGGGCTACACCGCGAACCCGCTCGTCTTCTGTGGGTGCATCGGTATCGCACCCAAAGGCAAACACGCGACAACGCGCCAACCGCTCACCGACGATCGCGTGATCGTGCTCGGTGGCCGGACGGGCTCCGACGGATTGCGCGGCGCGACGTTTTCGTCGATGACGATGGATGCGCAAACCGGCGAAGTTGCCGGTGCCTCGGTTCAGATCGGCGACCCGATCACCGAGAATGGACTCATCGAGGTCGTCACTCGCGCCCGCGACCTCGACCTCTATCACGCCATCACTGACTGCGGCGCTGGTGGGTTGTCGTCGGCAGTCGGCGAAATGGCAAGCACCGTTGGTGCCGACGTCGAACTCACAAAGGTTCGGCTCAAGTATCCGGGCCTTGCGCCATGGGAGATTTGGTTGTCGGAGGCGCAGGAGCGAATGGTGCTGGCCGTTCCGGAACCGTCACTCCCGAGACTCCAATCACTCTGCGACACATACGACGTCGAGCTGACCAACATCGGTCACTTCTCCGACACCGGTCGTTTAGCGGTTCGCTACAACAACGACGTGGTACTCGACCTCGACAACACGTTCCTGCACAACGGGATTCCGCAGCGACAGATGACTGCGGTCATCGAGCGGTCGCATCCCGCGCGCAGCGATGCCGTCGGTGCCGCGAGTCGTGCCGACGTACTACTGCGACTACTCGCTACGCCGAACGTCGCTTCCAAGAGCGATGTCATCCGCATCTACGACCACGAGATTTTGGGTGGCACGGTCGTGAAGCCGTTGACGGGTGTGCTGAACGACGGGCCATCGGACGCTTGCGTCATCAAGCCGATCGGCACCAAGGGCGCGCGCGGCATCGTCATCTCGAATGGCATCAACCCCGACCTCGGCAAGATCGACGCCTATTCGATGGCGCTCAACGTGGTCGACGAAGCGATTCGCAACGCAGTCGCCGTCGGAGGCAATCCGGCTCGCATCGCGATCCTCGACAATTTCTGCTGGGGCGATCCAACGCGCCCCGCGACCTTGGGATCCTTGGTGGAAGCGGTGCGCGGTTGTCACGACGCTGCCGTTCACTTCGGTACACCCTTCATCTCGGGCAAAGACTCGCTGAACAACGAGTACCTCGGTACCGATGGCGAGCGCCACGCGATTCCGCCCACGCTGCTCATCTCCGCTCTCGGGATAGTCGACGATGTTGCAAAGTCGGTGACGATGGATCTGAAAGCAGTGGGCAACACGGTGTACCTCGTCGGGAGCATTGCGCCGACAACAGCGGGGCAACTGCCCGCCGCCGACCTTTACCTGTGCCTCCATCGCGCGATGCAGGCTTGCCTCATTCGTGCATGCCACGACCTCAGCGAGGGTGGCATGGCCGTCGCAGCAGCGGAGATGTGCATCGGCGGTCGCGTCGGATTGTCGTTGATGATTGAGGAGCAGGCCTTGTTCACCGAGACGAACGGCTGCCTGCTAGTCGAGGTTCACCCCGACGACGTGGACGAGTTCGAGCGCACACTTGCCGGGCAACCCCATCAACGGCTCGGCGTTGTCGCCGACACCAATCAGCTAGAGATCTCGTCAGCGAGCGGAAATCTTCTTGCTGTCCCCGTCGATCAACTCGTCGCCGCCTGGAACGCCGCTGCTTAGCCGATGCTTCCCCGTGCACTCATCCTCCACGCGTATGGCTCGAACCGCGATCTCGACGCAGCGCATGCGTTTGAACTGGCCGGTGCGCAAGCCGAGATTGTTCCGCTCAACGAGCTTCGGTCGGCCGCGTTGCCTTGGTCGGATTACCAGATGCTGTGTCTGCCTGGTGGGTTCGCGTACGCCGACGCGCTCGGCGCGGGCAAGCTCTTCGCGCTTGATCTCAACGTGTACTTCGCCGACCAGGTCGCAGCGTTCGTGGACGCTGGCAAACCGGTGATCGGAATGTGTAACGGGTTTCAGGCGCTGGTCAAGTCCGGCATCCTGCCCGACGGTCGACGCGACACGGCTGCGCCAACCACCACTCTCACCTTCAACGCCGCTGGCCACTTCGAATGTCGGTGGATCACACTCGCACCGAAGTCGCAAACCTGCGTATGGACGCGTGGCCTCGCCGACGCGATCTATTGCCCAGTCGCACACGGCGAAGGCAACTACACCGTCATCGACGACTCGTTGGTTGACGATCTACACACGCACGACCAGGTCGCGCTCGTTTACGCCAACGCCGACGGTTCTGCGGCGAATGGTGCCTACCCGCAGAACCCAAACGGATCGATCGCCGATATCGCTGGCGTGTGCAACCCCAAGGGCAATGTTCTTGGTCTGATGCCGCATCCGGAGAATCACATCCTGCCGTACCAGCATCCGCGCTGGACGCGCGGCGAGAGCGGCCAGTTAGGTCTCACCTTGTTCCAAAACGGAGTGGAGTACGCAAAGCATGCTTGAACTAACTGACATCGAGGAGTTGCTCCCGAGTGCCTTCAGCGAATCGAACCTTTCGATCGTTGGCAAGCAATCGGGCAAGGTGCGCGATTGGTATCCGTTGGGCGACGGCCGACGCTTGATCATCACGACCGATCGGCTCTCCGCGTTCGATCGCGTTCTGGCCAGCGTGCCCTACAAGGGCCAGGTGCTCAACGAACTGGCAGCGTGGTGGTTCGATCAGACGAGCGATGTGATCGCGAATCACAAGGTTGCTGTTCCCGATCCGAATGCTTTGATTTGCACAGAAGCGCGGCCGCTGCCGGTGGAAGTGATCGTGCGTGGTTACATCACCGGAGTCACCAGCACTGCGCTGTGGTATCGCTACTCGTTGGGTGAGCGCGAGATTTACGGCTACACCTTCGCTGAGGGTCTGCACAAGAACGACCGCCTACCGGAGGCGATCATTACTCCCACTACTAAGGGCGGTCCGACGGGCCACGACGAACGACTGACGTGCGCTGAGGTGGTGGATACCGGTCTGCTTGCCCCCGACATCTGGGACACAGTGCAGACTGCCGCTCTCGCGCTCTTCAAGCGCGGCCAGCAGGTAGCAGAGAAGGCTGGCCTGATCCTTGTGGATACCAAATACGAGTTCGGTCTCGACCCCGCCGGTCGTGTGATGCTGATCGACGAAGTCCACACGCCGGACTCGTCACGGTTCTGGAAGGCAGACAGTTATGCCCAGCGAATTGCGGCCGGCGACGAGCCGGAAAACTTCGACAAGGAGTTCGTGCGCTTGGCTTTCGCTGAACACGGTTATCGCGGCGACGGTGTGCCGCCGACGGTGCCCGACTCGCTGTGGAGTGCGGCGAGTCAGCGTTACATGACGATCTACGAAATGCTCACTGGCCAGCCGTTCGTACCAGGCAGCTATCCGGTTGAGCCGCGATTGACCGAAAACCTCCGGAAGGCTGGATTGGACGTATGACTTCACTCGTCGTAATTCTTATGGGCTCCAAAGCCGACGAAGCGCACTGCCAGAAGATTGCCGAAGCTGCGCGTGGGTTTGGCATTGAGGTCGTGGTTCGCATCGGCTCGGCGCACAAGACGCCCGAGCACGTCGCTGACTTGCTGCGTGCGTACGAAGCCGACCCGCGACCAAAGGTGTACATCACGGTCGCCGGTCGTAGCAACGCCCTCTCCGGTTTCACCGACGGCTCGGTGAGTGCACCCGTCATTGCCTGCCCGCCGCCAAGCGATTCGTTCGGCGGCGGCGACATCTTCTCGTCGCTGCGTATGCCGTCCGGTATTGCACCGGCGGTGGTGCTCGATCCGGCGAACGCGGCACTGCTCGCCGCCAAGATCTTGAGCCTCGGCGATGGCGACGTGAAGGCGAAGGTCGCTGAGTTTCGAAAGCGCCAAGCCGACCAGATCATCACCGACGACAAGGGGCAGCGATGAACGGTGACCCCAACGGCACCGACCTTGATCGCCCACACGAGGAATGCGGCATCGTCGGGATCTACGCTCCGAATGAAGATGTCGCACGAATGGCGTTCTTCGGTCTCTTCGCGCTGCAACATCGTGGACAGGAGGCCGCAGGTATTGCAGTCTCCGACGGCGTCACCGCGCGCATGCACAAAGACGTCGGCCTCGTCGCGCAGGTGTTCAACGCCGAGAATCTGCTGCCGCTGAAAGGCCACTACGCGATCGGGCATACGCGCTATTCGACGACTGGGTCATCGTCTGCTCGCAACGTGCAGCCATTTCTCATCGAAACTCAGTACGGCCCGTTGGGTGTCGCCCACAACGGCAACATCGTCAACGCGCCGGAGCTGCGCAGCGAGCTTCTGCGCCGCGGCGTCGGATTGTCGTCGTCGTCGGACAGTGAGGTGATCACGATGATGCTTGCCGGTGCCGAGGGCGACACGTGGGAAGAGCGCATTCGAAACACGATGCCGCGTTGGCGCGGCGCGTTCTGCCTCAGCATCCTCACGCGCGATGGCGTCTACATGGTTCGCGATCCGTGGGGCTTTCGTCCACTCAGCGTCGGACGCTTGCCGACCGGGGGTTACGCAGCCGCCTCCGAATCCGGAGCACTCCGTACGTTGGGCTGCGAGGTCATTTGTGAAGTGAGCCCCGGCGAGATCGTCACGCTCAGCAAAGCAGCGTTGCGAGTCACCCAAGCGCTGCCCCCTCACGAGCAGTTGGCACGCTGCACGTTCGAACAGATCTACTTTTCGCGGCCCGACAGTTTTTGGGATGGCCTGAGCGTGCACGAAGTCCGTCAGCACCTCGGCGTCGAACTGGCCCGCGAAGCACCGGTCGCAGCGGATGTTGTGGTGCCAGTACCGGACTCGTCCACTCCGGCCGCAATCGGTTACGCACGAGAGGCTGGCATTCCCTACAACGATGGCTTCATCAAGAATCGTTACATCGGCCGCACCTTCATTCAGCCGACCGACTCGCTGCGTAAGCAGGGCGTGGCGCTGAAGTTCAACGTGTTGGAAGAGAACCTGCGCGATCAACGGGTGATCGTGATCGACGACAGCATTGTGCGCGGCAACACGTCGGGTCCGCTCGTCAAACTGCTACGCGATGCCGGCGCCCGGGAAGTGCACATGCGCATCACCTGCCCGCCGATTGCTCACCCGTGTTACATGGGCGTCGATATGGGGACGTACGACGAACTCATCGCCCACCACATGGCCGTCGACGAGATTTGCGAGCACATCGGGGCCGATTCGCTGCACTTCCTCTCACTCGACGGCATGATGCGCGCGATTGGAAAGCGAGACGGCTACTGCAACGCATGTTTCACCGGCGAATACCCGATCGAGTTGGACAGTGAACGAACCAAGACCGGCTTCGAGCGAGCGCTTGCGTAAAGGCTGCCGATGCGCGTCTTGATTGTTGGTTCCGGTGGCCGCGAGCACGCACTGGCCTGGAAGGTTTTGCAATCGCCGCGCTTGACCGAACTCTTTGTCGCGCCTGGTAACGCCGGTACGGCGTCGTACAACGTCGCGATAGCGGCCGAAGAGACCGCACGGCTCGTGGCGTTCGCGGTGCAGCGCCAAGTCGATCTGGTCATCGTCGGTCCCGAGGGTCCGCTCGCGGCCGGGCTTGCCGACGCGTTGCGCGACGTTGGCATTCGGGTCTTCGGCCCGTCGTGCGTTGCCGCCGAGATCGAGTCGAGCAAAGCCTTCTCCAAGGCGTTCATGGCCCGCCAGGGGATTGCAACGGCGCGTTTCGCGGTCTTCACCGATTTCGACGCAGCAAGCCAACACCTTGCCACAATCGACTATCCGGTCGTCATCAAGGCCTCTGGCCTGGCCGCTGGCAAAGGTGTCGTTATCACCAACACTGCCGACGAGGCATTGTCCGCGCTGCGATCGATGATGCTCTACCGCGAATTTGGATCTGCCGGCGACGAAGTCGTCATCGAGGAACGCTTGGAAGGCGAGGAGGTTTCGCTGCTCTGCTTCACAGATGGCGTGGCGCTTGTTGCGATGCCACCGGCGCAGGATCACAAACGCCTACTCAACGGCGATCGCGGCCCGAACACTGGCGGGATGGGCGCGTACGCGCCGGCACCGGTGTGCCCGCCGGAACTGGCGGAGGAGTTTTCGCAGTCGGTGCTGCAGCGCGCGATCGACGGTCTGCGCGCAGAAGAGCGGCCGTTCGTCGGAATTCTGTATGCCGGGCTGATGCTGACTCCCGACGGTCCGCGGGTCCTCGAGTTCAATTGTCGGTTCGGCGATCCCGAGACGCAGGTGTTGCTACCGCTCTTGGACTCCGACTTGCTGACGGTTCTTGAAGCGTGCGTTGCAGGCCGACTGGCCGAGACAGAAGTGAAGTGGAATTCCGGTGCCGCTGCGTGCGTAACTGTTGCTGCGGCGGGCTACCCAGGTGCGTACGTCAACGGGCGACCGATTTCTGGCCTCGATGGATCCTTCGAGCATGCCGTCGTATTTCACGCGGGTACCAAGTCGGCCGGCGACGACACAGTGACGGCAGGCGGACGAGTGCTAGCCGTCACGGGTTGGGGCGCGACAATTGAAGAGTCGTTGCAGCACGCATACGCACCATTGGCGGAAATCGACTTTGACGGGATGCAGTTCCGAACGGACATTGGATGGAGGGCCGTTGCGTAGCTCACCGAAGAGCGCGTATGCCGTCGCTGGCGTCTCGATCGACGCCGGTAACCGCGCCGTCGAATTGATGCGCGATTCGGTTCGCTCGACATATGGTCCGCAGGTCCTTGCCGGCATCGGGGCGTTCGGCGGTCTGTTCTCCGCGGCCGCGCTGAAAGACATGAACGACCCGGTGCTGGTCGCCTCCACCGACGGAGTCGGAACCAAGGTCAAGCTGGCTGCGCAAGTGGGTCGCTTCGACTCGATCGGCCACGACATCGTCAATCACTGCATCGACGACATTCTCGTACAGGGCGCGCAACCGCTCTTCTTTCTTGACTACGTCGCCAGTTCGCAACTGGACCCGGAGATGGTGGCCGCTGTCGTCGGCGGCATCGCCGCCGCCTGTCGCGAAGCTGGCTGTGCACTACTCGGCGGCGAAACGGCCGAGATGCCGGGCGTCTATCAGCCGAACGAGTTTGACATCGCTGGAACAATCGTCGGCGTCGTCGAGCGCGTAGCGGTGTTGCCGCGCGCCGACCTGTGCGCGGGTGATGTGCTGATTGGACTCACTTCCTCCGGGCCGCACACGAATGGCTACTCGCTCGCTCGAAAGGTCTTCGAGGGCGTCGCGCTCGAGAGCGTCATGCCCGAGCTCGGTCGACCGCTCATCGATGCGCTGCTTGAGCCGCATCGTTCGTACCTGCAACCACTCGGTGCGGCGCTGCACGCGATCAAAGCGCTTGCACATATCACCGGCGGCGGTTTCATCGAGAACATCCCGCGTGTTCTGCCCGACGACCTCCGCGCAGTGGTTCGCCTCGGAAGTTGGCCCGTCCCGCCGTTGTTCAGCCTTATCCAACAACGCGGCGACATCGCCTCGAACGAGATGTATCGGGTCTTCAATATGGGAATCGGCATGATTGCCGTCGTGGGAGCGAACGACGTCGAGGCAATCCGCGGCCTCATTCCAGAAGAGACGTTTGTGATTGGCGAACTGACTGCCGGCGACAAGCTGGTGGTCCTGCAATGACACTGGTCCTGCAATGACACTGGTCCTGCAATGACACTGGTCCTGCAATGACACTGGTCCTGCAATGACTCGGCTCGTTGTTCTCGTTTCCGGAAATGGTTCCAACCTGCAAGCGATCCTGGATGCATGTACCGCGGGCGAAATCCAAGCGCAGGTCGTCGCGGTGTTCTCGGATCGACCGGATGCGTTTGGCCTTGAACGCGCCCGCCGCAGCGACATCGCGGCGATCGCGCTTGCAAAGTGCGAAACACAAGATCGACCGGGGTACGACACCGAGCTCGCCGACAAGGTCGCTGCCTTCGATCCTGATTGGATCGTGCTCGCTGGTTGGATGCGGTTGCTGTCTGCGAAGTTTCTCGATCGTTTTCCTGGGCGTGTCGTCAACCTGCATCCCGCGCTGCCGGGCACCTTCCCGGGTACGCATGCCATCGAACGAGCACTCGATGCGTACCAGCACGGCGAAGTCGCACACACCGGCGTAATGGTTCATCTCGTTCCGGACGACGGTGTGGACTCCGGCCCTGTCCTCGCGCAGGAGGTTGTTTCGATTCAGCCCAGCGACACGCTCGCCACCCTGCAATCGCGGGTGCATGCGACCGAACACCGCGTTCTCGTCCACACTCTCACCAAGTTGTGCACACTGTGAAGGAACACATGCCGACCGCGCTGCTCTCCGTCCACGACAAGACCGGACTCGTGAAGTTTGCGCGCGGCCTGCACGAATTGGGTTGGGTGTTGATCGCATCGGGTGGCACGGCGTCCATTCTGCGCGAACACGCGCTCGCCGTCACCGAGGTCGCCGACTACACCGGCTCACCCGAGATACTCGGTGGGCGAGTGAAGACCCTGCATCCGGCCATCCACGGCGGTTTGCTAGCGCGTGGCTCGGCGTCTGATCGTGCCGATCTGGATCGAATCAGCGCTGATTACATCGATCTCGTCGCTGTCAATCTGTATCCGTTCGAGCAAACCATTGCCCAGCCCGATGTAACTCTCGCCGATGCGATCGAGAACATCGACATTGGCGGCGTGACGCTGATTCGCGCGGCGGCCAAGAACCACTACCGAGTCACACTGGTCTGCGACCCGGCGGACTATGCAGATGTGTTGCGCGAGGTCGGCGAAGGCGGCGTTGCGCCCGATACGCGTGCGCGTTTGGCAGTGAAGGGCTTCGCGGCGACCGCCGATTACGACGCGGCAATCAGCCGGTACCTCGGTCGCCTCGGGTCGCCAGCGCACAACGAACTTGAGTTGACGGCGTATCCGGTACAGACGCTCCGCTACGGCGAGAACCCACATCAGGCCGCCAGGCTGTACTCCTTCGAACGCGGTGCTGGGCCTCTGGGTGGGGCTGTGCTGCAGGGCAAGGAGTTGTCCTACAACAACCTGCTCGATCTCGATGCCGCATGGAAAGTCGCAGTGAGTTTCGAACGCCCGACCATTTGCATCGTCAAGCATCTCTCGCCGTGCGGGGTTGCTTCGGCCGATGAACTCGCCGATGCGTACAGGGCAGCCTTCGAGTGCGACACGATGTCTGCCTTTGGCGGCGTTGTCGCCAGCAATCGGCCGTTCGACGCCGCCACCGCCGAAGCACTCGGCGACCTGTTTGTGGAGTGCATCGCGGCGCCAGACTTCTCCGCGCAGGCCACTGCAATGCTCGCCACCAAGAAGAACTGTCGACTCGTGAAAATACCGAACCTAGAGATTGAGCCGCGCTACGAGTTGCGTTCGATCACTCGCGGATTGTTGCAGCAGGACGTTGACTTCGGCGATCCGCTGGAAACCGCTGGCAAGTGGAAGGTCGTCAGCAAGCGCGAGCCCACCGAAGCCGAGTGGACGGCATTGCGCTTTGCGTGGAAGGCCTGTCAGCACGTTACATCGAACGCGATTGTGCTCGTGCAGGGGGAATCGACGGTGGGCATCGGCGGCGGGCAGCCCAATCGTGTCGATTGCGCTCGTATTGCAACTGAGCGCGCAGGAGCAAAGTCGCGCGGTGCAGTGATGGCATCCGACGCCTTCTTCCCATTCCCCGATTCGGTCGAGGTCGGCGCGCGCGCAGGGATTACCGCGATTGTCCATCCAGGTGGTTCACTGCGCGACAGCGATGCAATCGCGGCGGCCGATGCTGCCGACATCGCAATGGTTGTTACAGGGACTCGGCATTTCAGACATTAGGAGCACGCAATGAACAAGGAACTCTTCAATCGGTTCGAATCCCTCACGTTCGACGACGTCCTCATCGTCCCCGGCTACACCGAGGTGCTCCCTGATCAGACGGACGTGCGCGTACTCCTCACGCGTGACATCGTGCTGCCGATCCCGATCATGTCGGCGGCGATGGACACCGTCACCGAGTCGCGGTTGGCTATTGCGCTAGCTCGTGAGGGAGGTCTTGGAATCATCCATCGCAACATGACGATCGAGACGCAGGCTGCCGAGGTCGAGAAGGTAAAACGGTCGGAGTCCGGCATGATCGTCGACCCTGTGACTCTGCCCGCGACCGCATCGTTGCGGGAAGCAGACGATCTGATGAGCCGCTTCCACATCAGTGGTGTTCCGATCACCGAGGGCGATGGAACGCTCGTCGGCATTTTGACCAATCGCGACACGCGCTTCGTGGAACCGTCGGACTTCAACCGGCCCGTGAGCGACTTCATGACCACCGAGGGTTTGGTCACCGCCACCGTGGGAACCACGCTAGATCAGGCCAAGACAATTCTGCAGAAGCACCGCATTGAGAAGCTGCCGCTCGTTGATGCCAATGGTCGGCTCAAGGGTTTGATCACCGTCAAAGACATTCAGAAGAAATTGGACTTCCCGAACGCCGCCAAGGACGCATCCGGTCGCCTACTGGTAGGTGGCGCTGTCGGTGTGGGGCCCGACGTCGAACCGCGCGCTGAACGCCTGATCGCGGAAGGCGTCGACCTCATTTGCATCGACACCGCCCATGGCCACTCCGCCGGAGTCGTGCTTGCCATCAAGAGCATTCGTGCTGCTTGGCCGAACATTCCGATTGCCGCCGGCAATGTTGTTACAGCTGAGGGCGCACAGGCGTTGATTGATGCTGGCGCGGATGTACTGAAGGTGGGCGTCGGCGCAGGTTCGATCTGCACCACGCGAGTGATCTCCGGCGCGGGCATGCCACAGGTGTCGGCGATCTACGAGTGCGCGCAACTGGCGCGACGTAAAGGCGTGCCCGTCATCGCGGACGGCGGCATCAAGTACAGCGGCGACATTGTGAAGGCCATCGCAGCTGGCGCCGATGTGGTGATGTTGGGTGGCTTGCTCGCCGGTCTGGACGAAGCACCCGGCGATATCGAACTGTATGAAGGTCGCCGCTTCAAGCAGTACCGCGGCATGGGCAGCCTCGGGGCGATGCAAGGGCTCGGCAAGGATCGCTACCCGAGTGGGCAGGGCGGCAGTGGCAAGTTGGTGCCCGAGGGGATCGAAGGTCGCGTGCCCTACAAAGGAAAGATGGGCGACTTCGTGTATCAGCTCGTTGGTGGATTGCGCAGCGGCATGGGTTACGCAGGCGCAGGCAACCTCGACGAGTTGCGAACCAAGACGCGCCTGACGCGCATCACGAGTGCTGGCCTCATCGAAAGTCATCCGCACGACGTCACGATCACGCGCGAGTCACCGAACTATCAGCGCAGCTGACTATCTAGACGGGCAACGGCTAAGTCGGACGGCTATGGGTTGGCCGCGGCCGCAGTGGCCGCGGCCGCAGTTCTGACGGCGACGATCTGCCCGAGGGTTTCGTATGGCCAACCACCGGGCATCGTCAGTGGCGCGTTGGGCGTAGGCAGCATCGTGTAGCGGGTCTCGCCCTCCTGCACGTAGCCGATTTCTTCTCGTGCTGCCTGCTCAACGCCTTCGGGGGTTTGCAACTGGATGACCTCGTTGGCCAGTTCGGCATTGGCGTCCTGTAGCGCGGCGAGTTGATCGTCCTTGCGGTCAAGATCGTCTTGCTGGCGGAGCCACGCCTGCACGGGCAGGACGAAGAGCGCGGCGATAAAGGCCGACGTAATGACGGCTGCGCCGATACCGATAATCCTTCGCTTGCCACCCCCGCGGACAAGCTGTTTCTCGACAGGAATTGGTCGCGTGAAATCTGCGAACCGGCTGTCGTCTCGGCTCTTCTCGCTGACCTTGTTCTTGACGTCCGCGGTGTTCTTGCCGTTCGCTTTGACGTTCGGCTGACCGTTTGGACGCGCAGTTGGCCTGGCAGCCGGCTTGCGGGCCGACTTGGAACCCGGCTTGACGCCGTGAGTGCGCGTGCGGCTGGTCGCTTTGGGACGCGGAATCGCTGATGTCTTGTGACCGCCGGAAGTCATGCGACCATTCTCGCAGCGTCGGCCTGTCGAGTCACGTCACTGTTGCAACGCGGCGCGGCCGCGGTACGCGGCCGACTCGCCAAGTTGCTCTTCGATACGCAGTAGTTGGTTGTACTTCGCGGTGCGATCACTGCGGGCCGGGGCACCAGCCTTGATCTGCCCGCAGTTGGTGGCGACGGCCAGATCGGCGATAGTCGAGTCTTCGGTTTCGCCGCTGCGATGGCTCATCACACTCGTGTAGTGATGGCGAGTTGCCAATTCGACCGTGTCAAGCGTCTCGGTCAGCGAACCGATCTGGTTCACCTTCACAAGAATGCTGTTAGCCACGTTCCGCTCGATGCCGAGCTGCAGGCGAGCGACATTGGTGACGAAGACGTCGTCGCCCACTAGCTGCACCTGTTTGCCGAGGGCCTCGGTGAGTGAGCCCCATCCGACCCAATCGTCTTCGGCCATGCCGTCCTCGATGCTCACGATGGGGTATGTGTCAACCAGACGCATCCAGTACGCGACCATGTCGTCGCCGCTCAGCACCTTTCCTTCACCGGTGAGGTGGTAGTTGCCGTCGCGATACAACTCGCTCATTGCGGGATCCATCGCGATCGCAATGTCCTCACCAGGTGCGTAGCCAGCCTTCTCGATCGCCTCTACGAGGAGCTTGATCGCGTCTTCATTGCTAGCGAGGTCGGGAGCAAACCCGCCCTCATCGCCTACTGCCGTGCTGAAGCCGCGATCGTGCAGCAACTTCTTCAGCGTGTGGTACGTCTCGGCGCCCCACCGTAGAGCTTCCCGGTAACTCGCTGCTCCGACCGGCATGATCATGAACTCCTGCATGTCGATGCTGTTGTCGGCATGGACGCCGCCGTTAACGACGTTGAGCATCGGCACCGGCAGGACATGTGCGTTCGGGCCGCCGACGTAGCGCCACAGCGGCAGATCCTGCTCGTCGGCAGCGGCCTTAGCGACAGCAAGACTGGTGCCCAAAATCGCATTGGCGCCTAGACGCGCCTTATTGTCGGTGCCATCGAGCAGGTTCAACTCGTTGTCGATGAATCGCTGCTCGAGTGCGTCGACACCGATCAGCAGGTTGCAGATTTCGCCGTTGACGTAGCCGACCGCGTTCGCCACACCCTTACCCAGGAAGCGACTGCCACCGTCGCGCAGTTCGACGGCCTCGTGCTCGCCGGTGGACGCACCAGATGGGACGGCTGCCCGACCGGTGGCCCCACTGGCTAGTTGCACCTCAACCTCAACCGTCGGGTTGCCTCGGGAATCGAGGATCTCGCGGCCCACCACATTGACGATCTCTGCCATGTCAACAACGGTACCCGCCGCCGATCTCCACTTATGCGGTCGTGAACGTTCGCCGATAACGCGGTATGACCAATGTGCTGTCGGACCGATCGCGACGGCCAGCGCGGCAGGCGGAGGTGGCCGTTCGGCACGTTCACACGTGGGTGCCACGGCAGATGGTGACCCTCGGCCTCTTCGGCGCGCTGTTGATGCCGATTGCCCTTTATTTGTTGGACGACGATGACCACATCGGGTTTGCCAAAGGCCGGATTGTCGTTGACTCCGTCGGACGAGAATCAATGCGAGTCGTTGCAGTGGTCGCGTTGGGGGCGGTGGTGATCGGCTGGTTGCTGTGGATCATCGCGGCCGCGCTGAATGCGCGCGGTAAGTCACGTTGGTCGATATCGCCGCTGTCGTTGCCGATGGCCTATATCTGCGTTGCCGGATTGGCGGTCGCGGCATCAGCCTTTACCGAGAACTTCACCAACAAGTACACAAAACCGGCAGTCATCATTGTGGTTAGTGTCGGAGTAATTTGCCATCTCGGTGTGCTCGCCGCGTTCCGGCGAGCGGCGGTTGCTATCGGTGCGCCCGATACGCCATGGAGCCACGTGATGGTGCTCCCGTTGGCAATTGGCGGCAACGTCGCGGTCGGATCGTTCTTTACGAAGGCGATCTCATCGCAGGCCATCTACCTGGCGTTCTCCGGGCTCACGTTCCTGCTGGCTCTCGTCATGGTCTCGAGTTGGGCGCGGGCGATGGCCAGCTTCGACCGTTCGTGCGTCGGCCGACAGATGTCGCACGAGAACATGGAAATACCCGAGTTCTTTCGCCATCGCTAGTCGGCCTTCTTTCATGCCGCCGTTCACTCCGCGGATTTGACCTGATCCCACAGCGCGTCAAGCACTTCCAGTCCTGAGATTCTCATGTCGAGATTGCGCTCACGGGCGAGAACTTCGACCTGTTCGAATCGTCGGCGGAACTTCACCGTTGCCGCCCGCAGCGCGGTCTCCGGCTCTACACCCAAGTGGCGAGCGACATTGACGACGGCGAACAAAAGGTCGCCGAGCTCGTCGGCAGTGCGCGCATCGTCGCCGTCATCGGCAGCAGCAACCAACTCGCTCGCCTCTTCTGCAACCTTGGGTAGCGCACCTTCAACGTTTGGCCAATCGAAGCCGACTTTGGCGGCGCGTCGTTGGACGGCATCTGCGTAAGCGAGCGCCGGCTGCGAGTGAGCTAGCCCGTCCATCGCTCCAGTGCGTCCCTTCTCTGCCTTCTTGATCTCGTCCCAGTTGGCCTTGACCGTGGCCGAGTCGTTGGCGACGACGCGATCGCCACCAGTAGGAGGGAAGACATGCGGGTGCCGGCGAACCAACTTGTCGTGCACGCCCTGTGCGACATCGGCCATCGTGAAGCGCCCTTCCTGCTCGGCGATGGTCGCGTGAAACTCGATCTGATACAGCAAGTCGCCGAGTTCCTCGACGAGTGCATCGTCTGTGGTCGCATCGCTTGCGTCGAGAGCTTGCAAGGCATCGACGACTTCGTACGTTTCCTCCACTAGATAGCGAACCAGCGACGCATGGTTCTGCTCCTGATCCCAGGGACATTTCTCGCGCAAGACGCGCGTGAGTTGGTGCAGCCGCACCAGTTCCGCCGCAACTGGCGCGCCGAGTCGCGGGATGTACAGGCATGTCAGGTGGTCGGCGGCGATCGTGCGATCGAGTTCCGCCCAAGTGCAGTGCGTGATCGACTCGTCGGCGGATCCGAGACGGGCGAGGATCGTCACCTCTTCGTCACCGGTGGCATTCTCGACGGCCAACTTGATGTCGTTGAGCACCCAGTTCGCGTGTGTGTGGGCGACGAGCAACGGACCGCTGTGCCCCGCCGCCGCGGCCGCGAAGTTGTGCCCGTCGATGAGGGTGACTGCCGATTCGACCGGATCGATGCCGAGCCGCGCATACGCGAGGTCGAGGAACGACATTGCAGGGTGCACGGTGCACCACACGCGCGGGTCGTCGTGTAGCAACTGGACCGTGCGCTCGAGGATGAGCGGTGAACCCGGAACTGCGTACAGGATCTCTCCGTGCGTGGCAGCCGCGTCGGTCAAACGAGTGACGATGGTCGCGTATACGGCGTCGAATGTGTCGGCTGCCTCATAGACGTCGTCGAATGTGATCGCGTCGGGCACCAGGTGTGCCGACGGATGACGGGCCGTGCGTAGATAGCGGTGGGGGATGCGTGCGATTTCTTGCAGCGTGTGCCCAGTGACGAACTCTGGGCCCGCTGGGCCGATGCCTACGACGACGATGTGCGGCAGCGTCAATCGTCGCTCGTTGATGTCACTCGTGGCTCGACGACTCGACCACTGCACCTTGCTCGGGGTCCCACACCCCGATGCTTTCGTGCACGGTCACCTCTGCTGTGCGATACAGCTCAGCGAGCGCTTCGGAAACTGGACCTTGCGAGAGAGCGGACTTCGAGGCGTCCGTCAGGTCATTGAATGGTCGCAACAAAACGATGACCTCGGACGCGTTCAGTAAGATCACGCCTGCTTCGCCGACTGTGATCTCCTCTGATGCGAGTTGTTCGAGCAGCGCTGCGTTCCATTGATCGGTCGGCAGGCATTCCTGGCCGCTGACGATGATTGACCCACCGGACTCCGCCAGGCTTGGGTCCTCCGAGAATTCCGCAGCGAGCTCGGCGAACGAAACGCCCGACTCGAGCGCGTCGAGGATCGCCGCGGACGAAACCTCGGGCGCAAGCGGGATCACTGCGATGCACAGCAACGGGCTGCCGTCCAAACCTTGCTCGTATTGCTCTTGAGCCAGCGCTCGGGTTGCTTCGATCAGTGGCGGGATGACGACGCCGCGTTGAGCGGCAAGATCGTCCTCTGTGAGCAGCTCGCCCGGATCTTCGGACGCGGCTACTACTTGAATCCAGGCACTGAGGGCGGCACGCAGCACGCCGGGGTCGTCGTTGCCTTCAGCCAGGTCGTCGAGTTGGTCAAGTGACAATTTGTACCCGTTGACGACGGCGGCATCGCCGTTTTCCTCGAACTTGTCGCAGCTGGCGAGAGCGCCAACGGCAAGCAAGGCGGTAGCGGTCATGAGCGCGGGAACGCGTCGAAGTCGTCGGATCACGGGCGAGACACTATCCGTCATTTGGGGCGGTGGACCTACGGCTCGATGATCGCAAAGAACAACTCGAAGTGATCAAGCAAGTCGAGGAATCGTTCAAACTTGGCGACATCGCCAGCGACAGTCGTTGTGCCGCTTGCCACTTCCTCGGCGAGCGTCGTCAACTGGTTTGCCATCGACCCAAGGGCGAACGGAGTGGTCACAATGGTTGCGTCAGCCGTGTCGTGACCACTTTCGAAGTAGTTGACGACCCCGTTGGAGAGCACAAGGTGCGTCGTCCATCCATTGTCGAAGCGAAACTCGAGGTGCATACGTTCATCGATCGCCCGTGGGCCGTTCAGCTTCATGGCGCACAAGTCGAGCACCATCTGAGGTGTCATGGCGCGCATCGTGTCGGCGGTTGCCATTGGTCGAATGCCCTTCACCTGCGGAGTGCCGTTGCGTAGCTCCTGCGCTCCCATCAGATAGAAGTCGCGCCACACGGCCGATTCCGTTTGGTAACCAAGCTGTTCCAGGGCGTCGGCTTGCAAGGCGCGCGCCGCGGCATTGGTCGCATCGGCAAACACCAGGTGGTTGCACACCTGCGCCACCCAGCGGTAGTCGCCCGCGTCGTAATCGACGAGCGCCTTCGCGAGTACCGCCTCGGCACCACCCATGTAGCGCACCATGCGTGCGGCGGTCGCGATCGGCGGATGTGGGTGCAAGTTCGCTGGGTTGGCGTCGAACCAACCGAGATACTTCTGATAGATCGCCTTCACGTTGTGATTGACCGTGCCGTAGTAACCACGGTTGAACCACTCACGTGCGAGCGCTGGCGGTAGTTCGATCTCCTCAGCGATTTCGGATGCGGTGAGACCGTGGTTTGCAAGCCGCATCGTCTCGTCGTGGAGGTACCGGTACACATCGCGTTGGCCACCTAGCCAACGCGCGATGTCGGCGCGACCCCAGCGCGGCCAATGGTGGCTGGCAAAGGCGACGTCGCTGCGGTCGCCGAATATTTCGAGTGCCTGATTGATGTAACGACTCCAGCCGAGCGCATCGCGTATCTCGGCGCCGCGTGGCGTGTACACGTTGTGCATCGTGGCGCTGCAGTTCTCCGCCATACAGAGAGCTTTGAACTGAGGAAAGTAGAAATTCATTTCCGCCGGGGCTTCGGTACCGGGCGTCATCTGGAACTCGATCGTGATGCCGTCGATCGACAGCACTTGACCGGTCTCGGTGATGTCGACCGTCGGCGCGATCAAACCCGACGTGCCAAACGGCATTCGCTTGCCGAGTCCGCAATCGACATGGCCATCGACCGCACCTGGCAGCAAGATGCCGTACATGTACATCGCCCGGCGACGCATCGCCGGACCTGCGATCACGTTCTCGCTCACGGCGGCCTCGAGGAACCCGTACGGCGCGATGATCTGCACGCGGCCGTCTGCAACCTCGGCGTCGGAGACGATGCCGCGAACACCGCCAAAGTGGTCGAGGTGACTGTGCGTGTAGATAATGGCGACGATGGGCCGTTCGCCGAAGTGTTCGTCGATCAGGCGTCGCGCGGCAACGGCGGTCTCGGCCACGGTGAGCGGATCGATCACGATCCAACCGTTCTCGCTACGCACGAACGTGATGTTGGAAATGTCGTAGCCGCGTACCTGATAGATGCCGGGCGTGACTTCGAACAGACCATGGTGGGCGTTGAGTTGCGCTTGTCGCCACAGACTTGGGTTGACGGTCGGCGGGCACTCGTCGGTGAGGAACTGGAACGCCTCGAGATCCCACACCGGTCGGCCACCCGGGCCGGCGATGATCGGTGGTTCCAGCGCGGTCAGCCGCCCGCGGACTACCCGTTCGAAGTCGCTTCGGTCGGCGAAATCCAGATGGGCAGTACAGCGGTGGTGTTCGGCGATGGTATGCGGTGTTGCCGGATTGGGTGGTGCTGAATTGGGCGCGTTCACATCCGCAACATTGCCACCAAGCTGGCTCAGAGGCGCTGTTGCACCGCAAGTTCTCCGACGGCGCGCACGTCTTCCATCAGCGTCTCCACGTTCGCGAAGAAATCGTTGTTGAGATCGAAGTTGATGACGGTGCTGTCGAGTGCGACCGGCTCACCCGAAAGTGTGAGCGTCAGCACGATGTCGATGCCGTCGACGCACGAGTTGCAGGTGCCGGGTCCAACGTCGGCTGCAAGCGCGGTGAAATCTGTGTCCTTCACGCTGTCAAGGAAAGCGGCGACTTCTGCCGCCGGGATCGCGCCGACTACTTCTGGTGGCACGCCTTCGCCGGCTGGGCGGATGTCGACGGCTCGATAAATTTCGACAGTGCCGTCCGAGTACACGACGTAGGTCGCGCAGTTCGGCCCCATCATCTGGCAGCCACCGGTTGTCTCGTATCGCACGACTTCGCTGCGAGCGGGCGTCACAGTCTCGGTCGTTGTGTCGCGAGTGGTCGAGTTGTCGTCGCCGCATGCGGCAACAGCGAGCAAGCAAGAAGAGGTGGCAAGGGCGCGAAGTAGTGAACGAGTCATAAAGGTCCGACGCTTGTGTCCGCCGCGCGGTTCCCGTTCTGTGTCAGCGCACAAAGGCTGTGCCGCTTTGATCTTTTTAGTTCACCGGATTCCGGTGTCGCAATCGATGCGTACCTCAGGCGACGGCGCTTCGACAACAACGACCTCCGTGGCTACCCCAACCTGCCGATTCTGTTGCCGATGTCTCGCGACATCACAAAGCGCCCTCGGCAGGATTCGAACCTGCGCCTACGGCTCCGGAGGCCGACGCTCTATCCCCTGAGCTACGAGGGCGGGGTGTCCGGTTGCCACACGACACAACAAATGCGGCAATGAACGCTGTCACGATAGCGAGCCTTGTCAGCGGCCCCGCAGGGGGTTCGGCTTGACGGCGACTGCTGCTGCTTCAGCATCAGCGAGCGTGTTGCCCTTCCAGTACTGCGGGCCATGGCCGAGTTCGTACGCGATGTCGTTCGGATTGTCGCGCTTGCAGGAATCCAGCGTCATGCATCCGCACCCGATGCACTGCGACGAATCGTTGCGCAAGCGCTCGATCAAAACTGTGCGCTCGTCGAGCTTGGCGCGCCAATGCTTCGCAAGAGCCGTCCAATCGGCGGGCGTCGCGTTGCGGTCGCGAGGTAACACGTCGAGGGCGCTCTTGATCTCGTCCAGGCTCAGCCCCAGCTCCTGCGCGGCGCGGATAAGGGCGACGCGACGAAGATTGTCGCGCTCGTAGAGGCGTTGGTTCTTCACCGAGCGGCTGGTCATCAGCAGTCCCTGGGCCTCGTAGAAGCGAAGCGCAGAGGCTGCGATACCGGCGCGGGTGGAGAGTTGGCCAATGGTCAGCAGCGGCGGAACTGGGTTTGCCGTCGCTGTCATTGTCGCCCACTGTATCTGTGACATTCGCGTCGGTAGCGTGGTCGAATGCGCGGAGTTGGCAATCGCACAGTCGCCAGCCTGCTCGTGTTCAGCGCGACTGTTGCCCTACTTCCAGTTGTCCTCCTTCCGGCGGTCGCCATAGCGCGGCCGAATCAGCCTGGGAGAACGACCGTGTGTCAGCAGGTCGCGACCAACGTCGGTGTGCGCAATCCGGCGACCACTCAGGTCATCGTCGTGCTCGCGAGCTTCGACGAGCCGGCGAAAGCGACGCTGCAGCTCGCGTCCAGAACGCCGAAGGGTTGGATGTGTGGGTCATCGATGTCGGCCCGCGTCGGTAGGAACGGCGTGCGACCAATGCTCGAGCGGCGCAGTGGCGACGGCACGACGCCCGCTGGGGTCTTTCCCCTCGGCACGATGACTGCGTGGGATGGGCAGGTGTTCAGCTTCTTCGGCAACAGCGCCGACCCTGGGGTTTCCGCAGGCACATATCGGCGGGTGAAGGTGGGGGATTGCTTCGGCGCAACACCCAACCACGTCGACTACGGCCACCTTGTGCAGCGGAGCAAAGCGAAATGCCCCGGACCCGACGACGAGTATCTGCCCGCGGTGAGGTCGGCCTACACCCATGCGGTACTGATCGGCGCCAACATGGAACCGAATGTGAGTGGCGACGCCCCCGGCGAGGTTCCCTACGCTGCGGCGATCTTTCTGCATCGCTTCAATCTCGACATCAACGGCAATCCGCTCGCGACCTCTGGATGTGTGTCGTTGGGACTGAACAACCTCGTCGACGTGCTGAAGGGCATGCAGCCGACGACGATGTTCGCGATCGGTGAACCAAAATGGCTGCTCGCTAATAGCTGACGTGCTGATCGCGCGCCCCGGTACCATCGCGAGACCATGGCCGATCCGCTGTTCACGATTTCGGCGACTTTGCGCGCTGCCTTCGCGGCAGCGACCGGGCTGCCAGCCGATGACATCGATCCGGTAGTCCGACCGAGTGATCGCGCCGATGCGCAGGCGAACGGTGCACTGGCTTTGGCCAAGCAGTCGGGCAAGAGCCCGCGAGAGGTTGCGACTGCGGCGGTCGCGACCGGACTGCTCGCGGAGGCATGCAGCACCGTTGAGGTTGCTGGGCCGGGTTTTATCAACCTCACCTTCAAGCCCGAGTTTCTCGCAGCTCAACTGGCCGAGGCCGCCGCCGATTCGCGCCTGGGTGTGCGGCCCGCAGCCCAACTGCGGACCGTCGTCATCGATTACTCGCACCCGAACGTGGCCAAAGAAATGCACGTCGGACACCTGCGCACGACGATGATCGGCGACAGCCTGGTTCGGATACTTCGATTCGTCGGCCACCGCACGATCCTCGAGAATCACATCGGCGATTGGGGGCGACCGTTCGGAATGCTGATCGAGCATCTGCTCGACATCGGCGAAACGGAAGCTGCGCACGAGTTGTCAGTCGGTGACCTGAACACCTTCTACCGCGAGGCGGGTCGCAAGTTTGAGGAAGACGATGCGTTCAAGGAGCGGTCGCGTCAGCGCGTCGTCGAGCTACAAAACGGCGACGCGGAGACACTGCGTTTGTGGCGACTGCTCGTCGACGAGAGCATGCGCTACTTCAATGAGGTGTACGCGCGCCTTGGTGTGCTGCTCGGTGACCACGACCTGATGGGCGAGAGCGCGTACAATGATCTGTTGGCGGTTGTCGTCGACCGACTGCGCGATCAGGGGTTGCTGGTGCACAGCCAGGGCGCTGAGGTGGTGTTCCCGGAAGGCTTCATCAACCGCGAGGGCGAACCACTGCCGCTCATTGTGCGCAACAGTGTCGGTGGCTTCGGCTACGCCGCCACCGACCTCGCCTGCATCATCGATCGCGTCGAGCGGCTACACGCGGACCTGCTGTTGTATGTAGTCGGCGCACCACAAGCACATCACCTCAACATGGTGTTTGCCGTCGCCGCGCTCGCTGGGTGGTTGGCTCCGCCGGTCGAGGCAGTTCACGTCGCGTTCGGCAACGTCCTGGGCGACGATCGCAAGATGCTGAAGAGTCGCAAAGGCGAGACCGTCAAGCTCAGCGATCTGCTCGACGAAGGCGTCGAACGGGCGACGGCCGCAGTGCGCGAGAAGAACCCCGACATGCCGGTGGCGGAGCAAGCCGAGGTCGGCCGTATGGTCGGGATGGGTGCCATCAAGTACGCGGACCTCAGCACCGATCGGATTAAGGACTACGTCTTCGACTGGGAGCGCATGTTGTCCTTCGATGGCAACACCGCGCCGTACCTCCAATACGCCCACGCGCGCATCTGCAGCATCTTCCGTCGCGCACAGGTCGATCGTGCCTCCGTGCGGGGCGTCGTGCCTTCACTCGGTGAGCCGCAGGAGAAATCGCTCGCCTTAGCGCTGTTGCAATTCGACAGCACGGTGCACGACACGCTCGAAAAGTTCAGCCCCCATCGCCTGTGCACCTACTTGTTCGAGCTGGCGCAAGCATTTACCGCGTTCTACGAAGCGTGTCCGGTGCTGAAGGATGGCTACGAAGCAACGCGCGACAGTCGCCTGGCACTGTGCGATCTCACGGCTCGCACACTGAACCAGGGCTTGGCGTTGCTCGGAATCGAAGCACCGGAGCGGATGTGACATCACTCCCGCTCCGGCTGTTGCCCGATAGCTGCGTAGTGCAGTCCGACGGCTCGCTAGCCATCGGTGGCTGCGGTGTTGGCGATCTCGCCGCTGAGTACGGCACACCGCTATTCATCTACGACGAGGAACAGCTAGGCGCTCGGTGTCGTGAGGCCGTAGCGACGTTCGGCCTCGGCAACGCGGTGTACGCAACAAAGGCCTTTCTTTGCACCGCTATGGCGCGCTTGGCGTACGACGAAGGCATGTTGCTCGATGTCGCCAGCGGTGGCGAATTGTATGTGGCGTTGAAGGCCGGCGTACCGGCGAGTTCGATGGTGATGCACGGTAATAACAAGAGCATCGGTGAACTACGTATGGCGATCGTGGAGGGTGTGCGGCACATCGTCGTCGACAGCTTCGACGAACTCGATCGGCTCGACGCCTTGCATGCCGAAGGTTTGGAGGCGCCGCAAGTCGTTGTGCGAGTCACCCCGGGGTTACACGTGCACACGCACGAGTTCATCGCGACCGGGCAAGACGACAGCAAGTTCGGCTTCAACCTGGGTAACCGCTCGGCGATGAAAGCGATCGATCGCATTCGTCGATCGGCGAGCATGCAGTTGCGCGGCGTTCACTGCCACATCGGCAGCAATGTGTTTGATGCCGCCAACTTCGCCAAGGCTGCAGAGATCATGGCCGATTTCTCGATTCCTCTCGACCTTCCGGAACTGGTCTTGGGTGGCGGCCTCGGCGTTGCATACGTCGAGGGCGAGGAAGCGTCCACCATCACACAGTGGGGCAATGTGCTGCTCGACGCCTGTGCCGCGCTCGGCGTGAAGAGCACGGTGAGCGTTGAGCCGGGTCGCAGCATCGTCGCCGCCGCGGCGATCACGGTGTACACCGTCGGGACGGTCAAGCAGATCCCGGGCGTGCGCACTTACATCAGTGTCGATGGCGGCATGAGCGACAACCCGCGGCCCGTTCTGTACGGCAGCGGGTACGAAGCCTTTCTGCCTCGTGCGGTGGCAGCACCACGTCCGTTGTCCGCGCGATTGGTAGGCAAGCACTGTGAGAGCGGCGATGTGCTGGTGCTCGACGCTGCACTTCCCGCCGATGTCGCGGTCGGTGATCTGCTCGCGACGCCGGTGACCGGCGCGTACGGTCACAGCATGGCGAGTAACTACAACAAGCTCACCCGACCGCCGGTGCTGTTCGTTCGCGACGGCGCGGCCCGGTTGGTTGTGCGGCGCGAGACATACGAGGATCTGGTGCAATGCGACGTCGGCTAATAGATCAGGTGCTCGACCTCCTGCGACCGGCAAAGCGCACGCTCCCGCGTCGCGACCGCAAAGAACGGCCCGCGCCGCCGACATCGCACGACCGCGACGGCGTCATCATCGAGTACTCGCCGAGCCTCGACGGCGACCCCGACCCCGGGGAGGTTGTGTGGACATGGGTGGCGTATGAAGACGACCCCGCGCAGGGCAAGGATCGTCCAGTAGTGATCATTGGGCGCCACGGCAAATACCTGGCGGCGGTCCCACTGACTTCCAAGCGTCACGACAACGAAATTCAGGTCGCCGTTGGCACAGGCCCGTGGGATCGTGAAGGCCGCCAGAGCTACGCCAAGGTGGAACGCGTGTTGGATGTCGACCCAAATCAGGTGCGTCGCGAGGGTGCAATCATGCCGCGCAAGAGTTTTGATGCTGTTGTTGCCGGCGTTCGGCGAGTGAGTCAACGGTGAAGGTCATTCGGATTGGTGTGCTTGGCTGCGGCAATGTTGGTGCCGAGCTCGTGTCGCTCGTCAACGCGCAACAGGCAGCCATTGCGGCTCGCATCGGAGTTCGGCTGGAGGTGACCTCCGTCGCGGTGCGCGATGCCAAGAAGCGGCGCGGCGTGGAACTTGGAGCGTCAGCGATCACCACCGATGCGTCCTCGATCGTCAACGATCCTGCGATCGACCTCATCGTGGAACTCATTGGAGGCATCGAGCCGGCTCGCGAACTGATCACGGCCGCACTGCGCAACGGGAAGCCGGTGGTGACAGGTAATAAGGAGTTGCTCGCCAGCTTCGGCACCGAGCTGTTCGCGGTGGCCGACGCCGCCGGTGTCGACCTGTTGTTCGAAGCGGCGGTTGCTGGCGGAATTCCAATCGTGCGCGCCTTGCGCGAGAGCCTGCGTGGCGAACCGATCACCCGCGTGCTCGGGATCATCAATGGCACGACCAACTTCATCCTCACGCGTATGACTGAGGACGGCGCCGACTACTCGGCTGCGCTCGCCGAGGCGCAGGCACTTGGTTATGCCGAGCGCGACCCAACGGCCGACGTCGAGGGCTACGACGCTGGGGCCAAGGCAGCGATCATCGCCACGATTGCTTTCGGCGCGCAGATCGTGGCCGCCGATGTGTACCACGAGGGCATCAGCGCCATCTCGGCGGCGGAGATCGCGATGGCTCAGCGCCTCGGCTACGTGGTCAAGCTGCTGGGAATCGCCGAAGTCACGCCCGGCGGCGCGGTCGGCGTGCGGGTGCACCCGGCGATGGTGCCCTTCAACCACCCGTTGGCGAGCGTGCGCGACAGCTACAACGCGGTGCTGGTCGAAGGTGCCGCCGTCGGATCACTGATGTTCTACGGACGTGGTGCCGGGGGGCGTCCGACGGCCAGCGCTGTGTTGGGCGATGTCATCGACGCGGCTGTCAATCTGTCGCGTGGCACGCATGGTTCGCTTGGTGATTTCGCGCGCCCGACCAAATTGTCGATCGGCGAAACGTCGTCGGAGTATCTGCTCAGCCTCGACGTCGCCGATCGCCCCGGTGTCTTGCACGCTGTCACAGGTGTGTTCGCGCGTCACAACGTCAGTATTCGCATCGCCGAGCAGGAGGGCCTTGGCCCCGACGCTCGGCTCGTGTTCATCACACACGTGGCGCTCGAGTCAGAAGTCCAGGCAACTGTTCGTGATCTGCGCGAACTCGATGTCGTGCGCAGCATCGGTGGCCTGCTACGCGTGATCGGCGAGTAGTCGTTATGTCAACAGTGCGCTACGTCTCGACACGCGGTTCGGCCCCCGAGGTGGGCTTCACCGACGTACTGCTTGCGGGCCTCGCCAACGACGGCGGGCTATATGTTCCAACTGAATGGCCGGCACTGCCACCGGACACAGCGGGCCCTACCTATGCGCGGCGCGCCGCACAGATCGTTCAACTGTTTGTGGGCGACGACCTCGCTCCGGCGACGGTGCAGCGGCTGTGCGATCAGGCGTATGCGACGTTTACCCATCCGGACGTGGCGCCGTTGGTGCAATTACGAGACGACGATTTCATCCAGGAGTTGTTCCACGGACCGACGCTTGCGTTCAAGGACATCGCGCTGCAGTTGGTTGGGCGCATGTTCGACGAGGTGCTACGCGAACGCGGCCAGCGGGTGACGGTGGTTGGGGCCACGAGTGGTGATACCGGCTCGGCGGCGATCGACGCGGTCAAGCATTGCGGCAACGTCGACGTCGTGATTCTGTTCCCGCAGGGGCGAACCAGCGACGTGCAACGCAAGCAGATGACGACGGTCGACTCGCCCAATGTGCGAGTTGTTGCTGTCGAGGGCACGTTCGACGATTGTCAAGATCTCGTCAAGGCGATGTTCAACGACGCTGCCTTCCGCGAACGCATGCAGCTCAGTGCCGTCAACAGCATCAACTGGGCGCGGGTGATGGCCCAGATCGTCTACTACGTAACGGCCAGCGACAAGTTGGGTCCAATCAGCGTGGTTGTGCCCAGCGGCAACTTCGGCAACGTGTTGAGCGGTTGGATCGCGCGGCGGATGGGTGCGGACATTGATCAGCTGGTCGTGGCCTCGAACGCGAACGATATTCTCGAGCGGTTCTTCAATCGGAACGAGATGACTACCGCCCCGGTCGTCCCGTCACTGAGCCCGAGCATGGACATTCAGGTGTCATCCAACTTTGAGCGTCTGCTCTTCGAGATCAACGGTCGCGACGGTGGGATGACCGCCGAACAGTTGCAGCGGTTTCGCGCCACTGGCCGCCTTGCGATCGAGCCCGATCAGCGCAGTGCGTTCATCGAAGGACGTTTCCAGGCTGCCCGCCTCGATGACGCCGAGACGCTCGCTGTCATGTCGCAGACCTATGCCGAGTCGGGAATGTTGCTCGATCCGCATTCCGCCGTCGCCGTAGGAGCAGCCGCCAAGTTGCGCGCAGCCGGAAGCCTGCACGGCACGACGGTGACGCTGGCGACCGCCCACCCGGCCAAGTTCCCCGACGCCGTCGAGCGTGCCACCGGAGTTCGCCCGCCGCTTCCCCATCACCTGGCGAACCTCTTCGACCTACCCGAGCACATGACGGTCCTGCCCAACGACCTAGCGACCATCCAGAAGTTCGTGGCTACCGCGTTTTCTTAGCATTTGTGTCACAGCCTGGCCTCGGGTAATTCGGTAGCGGCCGCGACACAAGCGACCGCGACGCTGATTGTTCACTTGCCTATGCGTTGCAGTGGACTGTCCAGAGGGTTACAGTGGTGTTGTTCGGGTTCCCGAACATCCCCGCTGAATCCGGCGTTCTAGAGCGCTGAGTACGCGGCAGGGTATTTCCAGGCGGTGGGCCCGCCGGCGATAACAGTTTCTTTGGCTGGAAATCGACCGAGTCCCACTCCCTTTTCGAAAGCAGGTGGCCGGTGGCCGCGGAAGCACTTGAGCAGTCAATGCTCGAATCCAAGGACAAAGATCAACTCCTCGCGATTGCACAGGCGTTAGGCATTACTGCCACCGCTCGTGTCGCGAAGGCGACGTTGATCAGCAAAATTCTCGAAACGACAGGGTCTGGTCCCCAAGAGTCGAAGGCACCAGCGCGCGCATCGTCAAACGGCGACGCGGCGAAGGAGTCAACGACGACCAACGGCGACCGGACCAACGGCGAGGCCCCGAACGGCGCGAAGCCAAGTGGCGCACAGCCAGCGCCTCCCGCGCCAGCGCACGAGGTCGTGCTCGGTCCCGACGGCGAGCCGCTCCCAGACTGGGAAGTCGACCTCATCAAGAAGGGCGAGCTCGAAACGGCCGAGTCCGGCTCGGCTCGTCCCAGCAATTCACGACCCAATGGGGCGCGCAACAGCGGTGGCGGCCCGCGTCAGGGTGCGCCCACGCGCACACCGAAGCCTGCTGGCGAGTCGGGCGAAGCAAGCGGTGATGGTGACGACGACGAGGACGACGACGCCAACAGTGCGAACGGTCAGGGCGATGGCGAAAGCCGCAACGCCCGCCGCCGTCGGCGTCGCCGCGGCAAGCCGCGCACCGATGGCCCGCAGGGCTACGACCGACAAGAACCGCGTCAGAGCAGCGATCGAGGCGAACGCGCCGAAAGTGCTGAGCCGCAGAACTTCGATCCGGTTGCTGTCTCCGGTTACCTCGACCTTCGCGAAGAGGGCTACGGCTTCCTGCGCGTGAACGGCTACCTCGCCAGTCGCGAGGATGCCTACATTCCGGTCAAGCTGACTCGTCAGTACGGCTTGCGCAAGGGTGACCACGTCACCGGAATGAGTCGACCAGCTGGCCGCAACGAGAAGAACCCGGCGCTACTCGAGATTCACACGGTGAACGATGGCGATCCGGAAGCCGCGCGCGGTCGTCGTCGTTTCGAAGACCTCACGGCCTTGTTCCCCGACGAGAAGTTGAACCTCGAGAACCCCGCCGATCCGAACAACATGACCGCCCGCATCGTCGACCTTGTGTCGCCAATCGGCAAGGGTCAGCGCGGCATCATTGTGTCGCCGCCGAAGGCCGGCAAAACGACGATCATGAAGACGATCGCGACGTCGATCGAAGCCAACAACCCCGAGGTGAAGCTGATCGTGCTGCTCATCGACGAGCGGCCCGAAGAAGTCACCGACATGCGGCGCACCGTCAAGGGCGAGGTCATCTCCAGCACCTTCGACCGTCCGAGCGACGAGCACACGCAGGTCGCCGAGTTGGCGCTGGAAAAGGCGAAGCGCCTTGTCGAGGCCGGTCACGATGTCGTGATCATTCTTGACGGCATCACCCGCCTCAGCCGTGCCTACAACCTGGCAGCGCCAGCGAGTGGTCGCATTCTTTCCGGTGGTATCGACGCTGGCGCGCTGTACCCGCCGAAGAGATTCTTTGGTGCGGCTCGTAATATCGAGGAAGGCGGCTCGCTCACGATCCTCGCCACTGCGCTGGTCGAAACGAACAGCCGCATGGACGAAGCGATCTTCGAGGAGTTCAAGGGCACGGGCAACATGGAGTTGCGCCTTGATCGTCGCCTCGCCGAGCGCCGCATCTATCCGGCGATCGACGTCGACGCCAGCAGCACTCGTCACGAGGAATTGCTGTTCGATCGCAAGCAGTTGCAGATGGTGTGGAAGTTGCGTCGCGTGCTCAGCGGTCTCGCCGCCGATGGCAACGCTGCTCCGGGCCTCGAGTTGTTGATGGATCGTCTACGTACGTTCCGCACCAACGACGAGTTCCTGAATGAGATCGCCAAACAGCCTTCAATGTGACCTATGGGTTCGGTCAGCGGGTCGTTGTTGGCGTGAGTCCGATCATCATCAAGTAGCGCGACCTGCCGCGACCGGGGTGATCGGCGGTGAAGCGGCGGGCAAGCGCTTCTATCTCAAGCTGTAGCTCGTTGGCTTCGGCCTTCGTCAACGAAACGTGGCCCCACCATTCGGTTATGGGCGAGGTGCTGCCGTCTTTGGGCTCGATGAAGTTGATCGATATGCCGCGCCGCGCGTGCCCTGTGACGCTGATGCCTTCGGTGAAATGGTGACGTGCCGCACGCTCTACAGAGGAAGCGAATTCGGCGACCATCACCTTGCGTGCTCCGTGCAGAAACTCTTCGGTTGTTCCCGGAGGCATCGCGTCCAATGGCACCTGGAACTCGTCCGCGGCAGCTCGGTAGAAGGGGATTGCCTTGCCCGCTCGCGGTTGCTCGCGCGCTATCACCAATAGACCCGTTTGGAGAAAGCGTCCCACCCAGTAGGCGACGCTGCTCGGTCGTCTGTCGAGTTCAGCCGACGCCGATCCGAGCGATTGTTCGCACCGCATGAACGGCGCCAGATGCTTGGCGGCGTGCACATTGAGCAGCAGGTCCACCGCGTCGTGCGAACGCACGATCATGACGGTCTGATTCGAAGCCGTCTGATTCGAAGCCGTCTGATTCGAAGCCGTCTGATTCGAAGCCGTCTGATTCGAAAGACTCTCTTTCATTCGAATCAGACTACTTCGATGATGCTTGGATGCGAGATCAAAGCGACTTTCTAAGGGTTTGGTGTGGCCAGGCTGGGTCCAACTTGGGCGACGGCATTCAACGAGTGGCGATGCTGTGGTGGGCGCGGCAGGCAACGGGTTCGAACACCGTGGTCGTCATGGTGGCCCTGGCCACGATGTTGCCCACCGTGCTTGCCGCTCCTTTTGCTGGCTGGCTCGCCGATCGAGTGTCGCGCCGCATGCTGATGCTCGCGACCGATGCGATCCGATGCGCGGCCGCGGTGGTACTCGCGGTAGCGGCGGCAACGGGTGAGCTGAGGACATCGTTCGTCATCGCAGTCGCGGTCGTTGCCGCGCTCGCTGCCTCGGTGTTCGATCCTGCACTGCAAGCGTCGATCACGTTGCTCGTCGATGAGGATCGGCGCGCTTCGGCCAATTCGATGTTCGGAGCCAACCGCGCCGTGGCCGGCATCATCGGGCCGGCTCTCGGCGGTGTCCTCATCGGCTTCGCTGGCACGGCCGCCGCGCTATGGGTCGATGCTGCGACCTTCGCGCTCTCCTTCGTACTCATTGGGCTGAGTCGTATCCCTATGCCGCTCGCAACAGCCGATGGTGCTGACGACGGGGGACTCGCCGCGGGCTTTCGCGTGCTGCAGCGCGATCGCGAAGTGCGTGACCTGGCGGTGGTCGCGGCTGGCCTCAACCTGTGTGTTGCGCCGGTTCCGGTGTTGATCGTCGGCCTTGCTGCCGGTCCGCTGCACCTAGGCGGCAGCGGCTTCGGCGTTCTCATGGCCGCAATTCCGGCAGGTGTGCTGCTTGGTCTCAGCATCGCCCCGCGCTTCGCTGGGGTGGCGCGGGCAACCCTTGGGGCTTTGCTGTTGACAGGTGTCGCTGTCGCAATCAGCGGCGTTGCCGCCTGGGCGCCGCTGGCAGGTTTGGCGTTCGTGATGGCCGGCGTGGGCGTCGGCGTCGCCAACACGCTGATCCAAACGCGCTTCATGAACCGGATAGCGCCAGAGTTGCAGGGGCGCGTTTTCGCTTTGGTCGGGGCGTGCATGGTGATCGGCCAGCCGTTGGGATTGCTGCTATCGGCGCCGCTCGTCGCGGGCGTCGGGATCGGTGGTGGCCTAGCGGTTTGCGGTGCGGGATTGTGCGCTATCTCGTGGGCTGGCCGGCGCGGGCTGGGTGCGGGCCAAACTGACGAGCGCCGCGTGGGTTCGGCCGATACACTGGCCTCTCCAATTCTTGCGGAGACATCATGAAGACTGAGATTCACCCCACATATTCCGACGTCAACGTGCGCTGCTCGTGCGGCAACACGTTCATCACCCGTTCCACACGCGGTGGCGATCTACAAGTTGAACTCTGCAACGAATGCCACCCGTTCTTCACCGGTAAGCAAAAGCTGGTCGACACCGGTGGCCGCGTCGAGCGCTTCAACAAGCGCTACGGCGAGCGCAAGGGCAAGTGACCGACGACCGCCGCGGGCGACTGCTGGCGGTGAAGTTGACGGCACTGGTTCGCGATCGCGAACCGGCAGCCGCATTGCGACCCGGCGAGTTCGGGGCCGGCGCGGCATTGATGGCTGGCGATCAGGCCTGGGTGCTGCTTGACGATCGACCCGAACGTGGGCTTGGCCCGGCGGTGGCTTGGGCGTTGCGGCAAAACGCCAGCGAGGTCAATGTTCTTGTCGAGCAGGGGGGCGGCCTCTTGGCGCGGCGCGCCGTCGGATGGAAACCACCGGTGCATGTTTGGCAGGTGGCTGAACGCTCGCTGACGCCCGCCGCGCCCGAGCCACTGCCAGCACCGATCCAACTCCCGCGCGCGCACGCCGGACTTGAAGGGCTCATCGTTGCCGGCGGAGCAGAGCCGATCGTCGAACACGGAGTGCTACGTGGCGAGGTTGATGGCCTGGAGGTGTGTCGGGTGGTGACCGACGACGCCACTGACGCCGTGCGTTTAGAGGTCGGCGTTGGCGCCCACGATCGCGAAGCGTTCCGGTTGCTGCACGGCAATCGTCCGACAGACGAGGCACTGGCCGACGTCGTGCGCGCCGTGCGCGAGCATCGGCAACCCGGCGCCGGCCGTCACCCTCTCAATCTTCTGGCGCAAGAACGTGCGTTGCGTGCGCGATTGGTCACCGAGCCAGGGCTCATCAACGCCAGCCACGTACGGCCGATCGCTCCACCGTTGCCGCGGTTGAATGTGAAAGATGCCGTGCCGTGCGTTGCTCAGGCAACGATCGCTGATCACCAAGTCACGATCGTCTGCTCGACGGGCGTCGACCTTGATGTCGTGCCGTTCGCCGTCGATGCGATGGCGGCGTGCGGGACCGACGAATGCCTCATCGTCCTTCCGGAACGCGACGCACTTGAGATCCAGCATCGACTAGCCGCCGCGGCTCCGGGTTCAATCGCGATCACACCGCTCGCCAACCCGTAGCCTCGTACTTCGGTGTTTGATCGATTGCGGTCCCTGGAAGACGAGTTCGTTGGGTTAGAGGCGCGCCTGTCCGACCCCGCACTGGCGAACGATCAAGCGAAGATGCGCGAGGTTTCCCGTCGCTACAAGGACCTAACCCCAGTCATTGATTGCATCCGTCGGTTTCAGGCTCGCAGCGCCGATGCACAGGCCGCGCGTGAGTTGTTGACCGTGGCTTCCGAACAGGAACGTCCGGCGCTGCGCGACGAGTTGGCCATCAGCGAGGCAGCAATCACCGAACTAGAAGAAGAACTACGTGTGCTGCTGTTGCCGAAGGATCGCAACGACGGCCGTTCGGTCATCATCGAGATCCGCGGAGCCGAAGGTGGCGCCGAAGCAAACCTGTTCGCTGGCGACCTGTTCGACATGTACCGCGCCTTTGCATCGGCGAATAATTGGTCGGTCGATGTGATGTCTCGTGACCTCAGCGATCTTGGCGGCGTCAATCTGGTGACGATGCTGATCAAGGGCGAGACGGCATGGAGCAAGCTCAAGTTTGAGGGTGGTACTCACAGAGTGCAGCGGGTGCCGGTGACCGAAAGCTCGGGCCGCATCCACACATCGTCAGCGACGGTGCTGGTGCTGCCAGAGGCCGAGGACGTCGAAGTGCAAATCGACGATAAGGACCTCGACGTCGACGTGTATCGCAGTAGTGGTGCCGGCGGGCAAAGCGTCAACACCACCGACTCGGCCGTGCGAATTACGCATCGCCCTACCGGTGTAGTCGTGACGATGCAGGACGAACGCAGCCAAATCCAGAACCGTGCGCGCGCGATGGTGGTGCTGCGAGCTCGTCTGTTGCAGCTCGCCGAGGACGAACAGGCTGCTGCACAGTCCGTCGAGCGTCGGTCGCAGGTCGGCACCGGCGGGCGCGGCGAAAAAATACGCACCTACAACTTCAAAGAGAACCGACTCACTGATCACCGCATCGGTTTCACGATCTATCGCTTGCAAGATGTCCTGGCAGGCGACCTCGACGAAGTTGTCGACGCGTTGGCCGCCGACGAGCGCGCCCGTCAGTTGGCCGGCGGCGAGTGAGCACCAACGCAAGCGGCGTCAGCTGGCGCCAATTGTGGGAACAGACCGCCGTGGTGGCCGGGCGCGCTGAGGCGCGATGGTTGTGCGAGGAAGCGAGCGGTTGCTTTGGTGAGGAGCTCATTGAGGTGCTCGACCTTGCTGCCACCGAGCACGCCATCGCTCACCTCGGCGAAATGGTCGCGCGCTTGCAAACGGGCGAGCCGCTGCAATATGTGCTTGGTCACTGGTCGTTTCGACGGCTGGACCTGCTGGTCGACCGACGAGTGCTGATCCCGCGTCCGGAAACGGAGCTGGTCGCCGAACACGCGATCGCGTTGGTGCGGCGGCTCGCTAGGGAACGAGCAGAGCGACCGCTCGTGATCGCAGATCTCGGAACTGGTAGCGGTGCGATTGGGTTGTCGCTCGCTGCCGAACTTCCGAACGGATTGACCGAGGTGTGGCTTACCGATTCCTCGGCGGGTGCCATCGATGTCGCTCGCGCGAACACGGCCGGCGTGGGCATGTCCGGAGAGTGTGTGCGGTTCGGGCTCGGCAGTTGGTTTGCAGCGTTGCCGGAACACCTACGTGGAGAGTTGTCGCTTGTCGTATCGAATCCGCCGTACATCGCGCGCGACGATCCCCATGTCGAGGCGAAGGTGCGCGACTGGGAGCCGGCGACAGCGCTGTTTGCCGACGACGATGGACTCGCGGATATGCGCACCGTGATCAATGGCGCGGTCGATTGGCTGGCGCCGGGCGGATGGCTAGTAGTAGAGATCGGTGCCGGGCAGGGTGCAGCTGCAACAACCCTGATGACGTCGGCAGGCTTCGCGCAGGTTGTAGTTCATCGCGATCTTGCGCTTCATGATCGAATCGCGGTCGGCTGTAGAATTCGATGATGCGTTCGCGAACCGGATACGCCTTACTGACGTTCCTCGCGGTCGCCGCGTGCTCGAGCGATGGCCCCTCGCAGTCCGAGTCGGCGACGACCGTGGTGATGGTCACCGCACCGCCAACGACCACATTGGCAACGACCGGATCGGCAACGACCGCCCCCGACGATGACGTACCAACGACTCTGGACCAATTTACGACGGGCGAGACGGCTGCATCTCGTCAGCAAGAGCCCGTCGTCGGCGATCGGATTCCACTTGCTATGGCGACCTCTGCCGCCGAACCGGTAGCGATCGAGTTCCGCCCAGGTACCGGCACGGGATTCGTCGTCGAGCGAGCAGGCACGGTGCGCCGCCTTGTCGACGGCGAGTTGTCCGAGCCGGTGCTCGACTTCAGGCACCAGGTCGTCGCGGAAGCCGAGTGGGGCTTTCTCGGGATGACGTTCTCGCCCGACGGCGGATTCGTCTACATCAACGAGACAGACGGATTCGTCACGCGTATCCACGAGTTTGCAGTGCTGGACGACGAGACGTTCGATGCCTTCAGTGATCGCATCGTGTACCAGTTCGATCAGCCAGGCGAGGGCCACAAGGGCGGCGACGTTCTGTTTGGTCCCGACGGCTACCTCTACATTCCCGTCGGCGATGGCGGCACACCGCGCGACATCGACGACCCGCTGTACAACGATGGGCGGCGCGTTGCGCTCTCCCTGGTGACACCCCTCGGCAAGTTGTTGCGCATCGACCCACGGCCCACAGAAACCGCATCGTTCACAGTGCCGCCGGACAATCCGTTTGTCGATGTTGCCGGCGCGTTGCCAGAAATATGGTCGATCGGATTGCGCAACCCGTGGCGGGTCGCATTCGACACTGCAACTGGCGATCTGTGGATTGGCGATGTCGGATCGTTCGATATCGAAGAGGTCGATTGGGTGAAGGCAGTCGACGGAGCCGATGCCGCCAAAGGGATCAGCTTCGGGTGGAGTGCGTGGGAAGGAACGCGCCGTCTGAACACCGATCAAGAAGCGGCCGGCCATCTCATCCCGGTGTACGAGTACGTGCACGGGCCCCTCGGCTGTTCCATCGTTGGCGGCGAGGTGTACCACGGCTCGCAGTTCCCCGAGCTCGACGGGCTCTACGTGTTCGGTGACTACTGCAGCGGTGAGGTGTGGACGTTTGATCCCGATCACCCACTCGAGCCGGTTCGCAGCATTGCCAACGTGCCGTATCTCGTCGACATCACGGCTGACCTAGACGGCGAGTTGCACCTGGTATCAGTTCTCGACGGTGTGACGCATTTCGAACCCGTCTGAAATCAATCGAAGCGGGCCGCGATTTGGCCGAGGAGAGTTTGCTCTTCTTCGTCTAGGTCGTGGTCCACTCCAGCCACATCGCGAGCGGCACTGAACAGTGCGCTGCGCAACACGCTGCTACTGACGCGATCATCGATGTCGTCAAGCAGCGCTTCGACCTCGTGCGAGGCGAGTGCAGCCCGAACCTTCGACGCGGCAACTCCGAGGTACTGGTCGAACGAAAAGGTGACCGAGTCCCAGCCTGAATCGGCGCTGATCCTGCGAATCTCTTCGACCTCGGCATCACTGATGTGGTTGTCGGCGAGCATCACCAAGAGCAACAACTCGACTGCCGCCTCGTGCTCGCGATCGGCAGTCGCGTGAACGGCCACATGGTTGTAGAGCTCGGACAGGCGCTGATTCATTGTGGACGCACGTTAGTGGAGCCCGGCTCAGCGCAACGCAAGCGATCGCTGCAGAAAGTCGAGCTGGTGCAGCAGCAGGTTCTCGGCGATCACCTCTTGGGGCGTCATGTGGGTTACCCCAACCAGTGGCAACACTTCGTGAGGCTTTCCTGCCGCCAGCAGCGCGTTCGAGAGTTGCAGACTGTGGGCGGCGACAACGTTGTCGTCGGCGAGGCCGTGGATCAGCAGTAGTGGGCGAGCGAGTTGGCCGGCGAGGGGTAGCAGCGAATTGGCCGCGTAGGCGGTCGAATCGATTGTCGGGTCACCGAGGTAGCGCTCTGTGTAGTGGGTGTCGTAGAGCCGCCAATCGGTTACGGGTGCGCCGGCGATGGCACTGTGAAAAACGTCGGGGCGCCGAAGAACAGCGAGCGCGGCGACGTAGCCGCCAAAGCTCCAACCGCGAATCGCGACGCGCGTCAAGTCGAGTGGGTGCTCGGCGGCGGCGGCTTGCAAGGCGGTGATCTGATCTTCGAGCACGGCGGTGGCGAGGTCGCGATGAACAGCACGCTCCCATTCGCTGCCGCGTCCGGGGGTGCCGCGCCCATCGGCGACCACCACTGCAAAGCCTTGATCCGCGAACCACTGCGACGTGAGGTAACCCGATTGCGAGCACAGGACGCGCTGTGCGTGCGGTCCGGCGTATGGGTCGAGCAGCACGGGCAGCGGCTTGCCGTCGTGTTGGTGCGGCAGCAGCACCGTGGTCGCGATCGCATGCGTTCCGTAGCGATGCAGCGTGACGTTCGGGCGTACAAGCGGTTGCTGCGCGAACGATTCGATCGCGACTCCGTTGTCGGTTCCGCCCACCAGAACCTTCGTGAGGATCGCAGGATCGGCGAGCACCGTCGAGCGCATCACCATCGTTGCCCCGCCGACTGTGGCGCCATGAATGCCTTGTTCGGTAGTGAGAGCGGCCATCGTTCGGTCGGTGCGCCAGCGCCAAACATGTTGCACGGTTGCATCGTCGAGCGGGTTGGCGAGGAAGAACACTTCGTCGCCTTGGGTAGACAGCACCGCGCGCACTTGCAGATCCACTGGCGTCATCGGCTCGCCGTCGGCCAGCAACCGCCGTGCACCATTTCGATCGGCACAGGTAATCAGCGTGCCGTCTTCCATCATCGCCGGTGTGCCAGGCACCAACTCGACCCACGCAGTATCGCCATCGGCGAAGAGCGGGCTGGTGTCACCCAGGCGCGGGTTGGCTTCCAAAACCATCAACGACCGCTGATCGCGCGACTGGACGGTCAGCAGTAGACGATCGGCGGATGGCCACTTCACATCGGCGAGGTACGGATAACCCTCGCGGTCCCACATCACTTCTGTGGTCCCACCGTCGAGCGCTAGCACGTGCAAGCTGACCTCAGGGTTGTTGGTTCCCGCCGACGGATAGCGGACCTCGTTGGCCGGCTGATCGGGATTGGCCGGATCAGAGATGTACCAACGTTGTACGTCGCCGACGTTCACGCGGCACGCAGCGATGGCGGAACCATCGGGACTCCACCAATACCCGCGGAAGCGATGCATCTCTTCGGCGGCGATGAAGTCGGCGCTACCCCAGGAAACATTCGGATCGTCTTGCGCGGCAAGTTCCCAGCTGCTGCCGTCGAGTTCTGCGATTCGTAGAGCTCGCCCGCAGACGTACGCGACCCGGGTAGCGAGAGGGTCCGGGCGCGGATCGAACACCGGACCATCGACAACCAGTTCGCGAGCTTGGCCGCTGAGTAATCCCGCGAGGAACAAGCGCCCGGACAGTGCGAACGCGGTGACAGTTGCTGCCTTATCGGTAGCAAAGGCTGTGATACCGCTTGCGCCTTCTCGCATACGTTCGCGACGCGCGCGTTCCTCGGCGGGCAAGTCTTCATCGTCGGGAGTAGCGAGCAGGGTCGTCGGATCGCCAACCAGTCGCTCGCTTGCCGCCGCGACATCGAGCACCCACAGGCAGTTCAGCGGATCGTCGCCGGCGCGACTCCGAGCGAAGATGACCCGCTCACCATCGGGGGAGACCGCGACGTTGCGCGGGTCGCCGAGGGTGAATCGTTGCGTTCGTGCGTTCTGACGCGGAAACGTGTCAGATGTCTTGTCGGTCAGCTTGGTAGCCACGCTGTACTTTGCCACGACTCGCGCTACTGAGGAACACCCTCACCCTGGAACGACAAGGATCTTGGCGTGAGTGTCGGGGCTGGCTAGGTCGATGAAGGCCTGCGGGATCCCGTCGACGGTGACCGTGCCGGTCAGCCACGGCGCGAGGTCGACGTCGCCTTCAGCGATTGCCTGCAGCGCAGCCGTGAACTCAACGGGCTCGTATGCAAGCGCGAACTGAATGTTCAGCTCGCGCCCGATTCCGAGCATCGGGTGAATGGTGTCCTGCTGCATGCAGGCGCCCACAACCAGAATGCGCGCATTGCGTGGCGCCATGCGCATTGCCTCATCCAACATGCCGGGCACGCCAACCGCTTCGAAGATGACCAGCGGTCGCACACCATCGATGGCTCGCCATGCCTCTATCGCCGGTGTCTCGCGCGGGTCGACGACGACGTCGGCTCCAAGTTGCACGGCCAACTCGCGGCGTTTAGCGGAGAACTCGGCGACAACGATCGGCCCAATCCCGCGCATGCGCAGCGCCGCGATACACGCCAACCCAACGGGACCCGCCCCCAGCACGAGAGCGCTCTCGGTGCCATCGATGCGACTCTTCGCGACGGCATGGATGCCGACCGCTAAAGGTTCGGTCGCCGCGGCCATCGCTGGCGACAACCCGTTTGGAACTTTCAACGCCAGCAGTTCGTTGACGACCATCTGTTCCGCGTAACCGCCGTTGTAACGATTCGAGTAACCGAGCGCGTGTAAGCCGTCCGTGTCGAACGCGACCGGCATGCTTACAACAACATCACCAACCTTCAGGTTCTGGCAGCCAGGGCCGAGTTCGGTCACCTCGCAGCAGAACTCGTGACCCATGATCGTGTCGTGGTCGGCCTCGAACGGCTTCGGTGCCATCGCATCGGTGGGGGCGGAGCCGAGCAACTCGGCCATCGTCGCGCGCATCTCTGCACCATGGCGCAGCATGTGCAGGTCGCTCCCGCAGATGCCGCACGCCAGCACTCTGGTCAGAGCTTGGCCTGGCCCAGGTGTTGGGTCGGGAACGTCGTCGACTCTTAGTTGCCACTCCCGCATGACCGCAGCTCGCATTGCCGCAGCGTATGTCGTTCGGTTTCGTCAGTGTGAGAAGTGCTGGATCGCCTCTACGAGGACCTGCCACGCGGCATCGGCATCGACGCCAGTGAGCACATCGCAATTGGGCTCCGGTACTTCCTTCAGATCGCGGTCGTCGATCAGTGTCATTCCAGCGGTCAGCGTGCCGTGGGTCTCGATCTGCACGTGCTTTCGACTGCGCGTGAACAGATGTGGGTGCGTGAGCGCCATGACTGCGCACGGGTCGTGCACCGGTGCGCCGACGATGTTGTGATGTCGCGACCGATAGGTGCCGCTGAAGAAGTCGAGCAGGTCCGTGAGAATTGGTGCCAATGTGCCGGGCAACTCGCGCACCATTGCAATGCGTTCGTCCGTCGCTTGAAACTTGTGTGTGAGATCGAGTCCCGCCATCACGAGCGGTCCGCCGTAGCTGAACACGATGTCGGCGGCCTCCGGATCGCACCACAGGTTGAACTCGGCCGCGGCCGTGCTGTTGCCGAAACGGCCACCGCCCATGATTGATATGCCAGCGATTCGTCCGGCGAGGTCCGGTGCCGCGCGCAAGGCGAGGCCGATATTCGTCATCGGCCCGATGGCGACGAGCCAGATGCCCTCCTGCGCGCGGCAGGTTTCGATGATGTAGCCGACAGCGTCGTTGCTCGCTGGCGGCCCGCTTGGCTGGGGCAGGTTGCTGCCGTCCATACCGCTTTTGCCGTGTACATACGCTGCGTGTCGCGGTTCGCGAATGAGCGGTCGCGCCGCGCCGGCATGGACGGGGCAGTCGAGGCCGAGCAGGTCGCGCATGATGATCGCGTTACGCGTGGTGGCTTCCAGCGGAGCATTGCCCGAGACGCTGGTCAGGCCGATCAGGTTCGTGTGCCGCGCGGCGACGACGATGGCCATCGCATCGTCGTGGCCCGGGTCACAATCAAGGATGATGGGAAGCTGATTCGTTGCCATGAACGAGAGCTTGCCAGCTGAAGCACGTGCCGCTGAGACACGCGTCGTTTAGAAGGACAACGTGCCTTCGTCGTTGAGCTCGGCGGTTCGCCCCACCCATTCGCCCTCGCACATGGCTGCTGCGGTCGCGACGTCCGTCGATGTGCCCCATGCACGCCGACCATCGGGCAACAAGCAGGCGGCGAGTGCGGTCTCCGGATGACCTTGGCGATCGTGCATCACGGTGTAGGCCTCGATCGTTGCTTGGCCCTGCGCGGCGGCGACATCGGCGAGTTCGCGACGCGGTAATGCGTCGATTTCGGCTTGTGGGCTGGAGTGTTGAAACGACGCCGGGGGGTTTGTGCCGTACACGCCAAACGAATGTTTCGTGGCGTACCCACCGTTCGCCCACACCAATGCGTTCGCTCCCTGATGCTCGCGCAGGTCGTGCATCACCGTCGCAATCGCGTGCATCACATAGTTGTTCCATGGCCCGCCAGCGAACGACAGGCCACCAGTGCGGGTGAGCTGGCGATCAAGGCCAAGGCCAAGGCTCTGCGCGCCGAGTTGAACGGCAGAGGGAAAGCAGGAATAGAGGTCGACAATCTCGATGTCGTCGATTGTCAGGCCAGCGAGTCGCAGCGCATCACGAGCGCCGAGCCTGATGGCTGGCGTCTCGGCAAAGCTCCACCGGTTGCTGATGTAGTTGTGTTCGTGGCAGTCGGCGCCCGAATGGGGGAAAACCCATCGGTCTCTCGCGATACCCAACGACTGCGCCTTGGCTGCGCTGCACATGATGAGCGCTGCGGCCATGTCGACGTTGTTGTTTGAGTTCATGAACTTCGTGTACGGGAATCCGATCATGCGGTTGTCCTTGGAAGGCGTACGAATTTCCTCCGCGCTCCTCGCAGTGCGCGACCACGCTGCCGGGTTGTGCGCGGCGACCTTGCTGAACCGAGCCCACAGCTCGCTGGCCACGGTGAGCTGCTGGTCAACTGTGCGGCCCGCAGCGGCGCGAATTGCGGTCTCGCACATCGGATAGATCTGCACCGGCATCACCAGCCCTCGTTCACGCTCGACAGGGTGATTCATCTCCAAGTCTTCGCCGAGGACGCGCGGAAAGGCGTCGGCAGGGGCCTTGGGCCAGTTCAATTCGACATCGGCTGCGCGCGACCGAGTTCGGCTTTGCCACGCCTCGCCGCCAGTGAGGATGGCCAGGTCCAGTTCGCCGCGTTGTATAGCCAGCGCCGTCTCGTTCACCAACGACTGCGGACTATTGCCGCCCATGGTGGTGGCCGCTGTCTCGGCCACTGCGACACCTAGCTGCTGAGCGACCACCAACGCCGGATCGCCGTAGCGCCAGCTCAATAGTGAAACGACCCGGATGGAATCGACGTCGGGAACCTTCGTCAACCCGGCATCGGTGGCTGCCGCCCGGATCGCCTCGCACATCAGCGTCGCCGGATCACACGCGTCAGCAAGACCGCTCGCGTGATTCAGAAACTGCCCGGCTCCGACCAACACTGGCGTACGCGGGCGGATGGGCACACCGATCAGGGTAGGTGGCGAGGGTCGGTCACCTACACTCGCTGGGATGTCCCGAATCGCGATTGGCGCAGATCACGCCGGCTACGAACTGAAGAAGCACCTCATTGCGGTGTTGACGCGCGACGGGCACATCGTCAGCGATCTTGGAACCGACAGCACCGCCACCGTCGATTACCCGCCAATCTGTGCTGAAGTCGGCCGCGCCGTGCGTGATCGTCGAGCAGACGTCGGAATTGTTCTCGGCGGCAGCGGGCAGGGCGAGCAGATGGCCGCCAACAAGGTGCGCGGTGTACGCGCGGCCTTGTGCAACGACCTTTTCACCGCGCGATTGGCGCGCTCGCACAACGACGCCAACGTGCTCAGTATCGGTGCACGAATTGTTGGCGTTGGATTGGCGGAAGAAATTCTGAGCACGTTCCTCGCCACCACGTTCGAAGGTGGTCGGCATACCGCCCGCGTTGATCTGCTGATGCAGATTGAGGTCGAAGAAGCCGCGCCCGCGTGGCCGACACCTTCTTCGATGACAACGGCACCTTCACCTGTAACGCCACCGCCGACGCCACCGACGCCACCGCCCGTCAGCGAGGTGCTGTAACCGTGCCGTTCCCGAGCGACACAAATCCAGATACAGAGCTGTTCGCGCTGATTGATCAAGAAGTGCAGCGCCAGGTCACTGGACTGCAGTTGATCGCGAGCGAGAACTTCACCTCACCGGCGGTGATGCGCGCCGTCGGCAGTGTGCTCACCAACAAGTACGCCGAGGGATATCCCGGAAAGCGCTACTACGGCGGCAATGCTGTGATCGACGAAGTCGAGGCGCTGGCTATCGATCGCGTCAAGCGGTTGTTCGGCGCCGACCATGCGAATGTGCAACCGCACAGCGGCGCCAACGCCAACATGTGCGCCTATCAGGCGATCCTGCAGCCCGGCGACACGGTGCTCGGTCTCAGCCTCGATCACGGCGGCCACCTGACCCACGGCTCGCCGGTGAACGCCAGCGGCAAGCTGTACAACTTCGTCGCCTACAAGGTGGCGCCTGGCGACGAGCGAATCGATATGGATCAGGTGCGCGATCTTGCGCTGGCCAACCGTCCGAAGCTGATCGTCGCTGGTACCACCAGCTACACGCGTCGGCTCGATCCAGAGGCTTTCAAATCGATCGCCGACGAGGTGGGGGCGTTGTTCATGTTCGACGCCGCACATATTGCTGGTCTGATCGCCGGCGACGCACAACCCAACCCGGTGCCGTACGCCGACATCGTGACCTTCACAACTCATAAAACCTTGCGCGGCCCGCGTGGCGGTTGCATTCTCAGCACCGCACAGCACGCGGCCGCCGTCGACAAAGCCGTGTTCCCCGGCTGGCAGGGCGGCCCGCTCGAGCACGTGATTGCTGGTAAGGCCGTTGCCTTTTTCGAGGCCGCGCAACCGGCGTTCAAGGAATATGCGCAGCAGATTGTGCGCAACGCGAGCGCGCTCGCCGAAGCCTTGGTCGGGCAAGGGTTTCGCCTGGTCAGTGGCGGCACCGACAATCACATGATGGTCGTCGATCTACGCCAGTTCGATGCGGAGCTAACCGGCAAGGAAGCGCAAGCCGTGCTCGACATTGGCGGGGTAACGCTGAACAAGAACACGATCCCCGACGATCCGCGTAGTCCGTTCGTGACGAGCGGCGTGCGAATTGGTACGCCCAGCGTCACCACTCAGGGGATGCGTGAGCCGCAAATGGTGCAAATCGCCGAGACGATTGCGCGCATTTTGCGGGGAAGGGCCGACGCATCAGTGGTGGCTGCGGCCCGTGCCGAGGTCGCAGCGCTGTGCGGGCAGTTCCCTGCCTACGCCTGATCGCTACGCTGTCGCTCTGTGAGAAATGGCGCCGATAGTTCACCCGTCGTCCACCGGCCGGTCCGACAATCGCCATTGCTTCGTTGGTTGGGCGTCAGTCGCGAGCAATTCGTCCGCGGACTCCTTGCCGGTGGAGGCTCCGGCCTTGTAGCGGCATGCGCGTGGTACGCGGTTGTGGCTGGCACGACGCAAGTGCAGGCGTATCTGATTCCCGTCGTTGGTGCCGCCGTGGCGTATGGCGTCCACAAAGGCATGCATGGCTTCGGTCGCGCGCAATCCGTCGTCTCGGTGGCGATTACTGCCGTCGTGGTGCTGATCACGATGTACTACGTCGAGCGGCTGCTCGTTGTGCGCTGGTTTGCCGATAGCGGCGACCACCTGGCAATTCCGCTGGTGCCGTACGTGGACTGGTTCTGGTCGGTGCTGCGGCGCGCCTTCACAACCACGTGGTCGCCAGCGATCTACACCGCGTTCGCGTTGCTCGCTGCCGGCTGGCTTGGCCACCAGGGCTTCGAAGCGACGCCAGCGCGGCACCACGATGCCTGATACGGGCGCCTACCTACTCGTTGGCGCGATCGCGGCGGTCGTCACTTTCGCAACCACCCCGTTGGTCGGCGCTGTCGCCCGTCGCGTTGGTTGGGTCGTCGAACCCGAAGCGGAACGCCATGTTCACAAGATTGCTACTCCGGACGTCGGTGGCATCGCAATGTTCATTGGGTTCCTCGTCGCGTTTCTGGTTGCGCGGTCGATGGACACCTTTGCGTCGCTGTTCCGGTCGGGTGACTCCGAACCGCGCGGCGTTCTGATTGCAGCGACGCTGATGTTTCTCGTCGGTTTCATTGACGACATCTACGAAATCTCTGCGCCGGCGAAGGTGGTCGGCACGGTGATCGTTGCGGTCGTGCTCGTTTTTTACGGCGTGACGATGTTCTACTTCCGCGTTCCATTCAACGACGTCTACATCCTGAGTGACGAGTGGGTGCCGTTGGTGACGGTGCTGTGGTTGTTGGGCATGACGAACGCGATCAACCTGATTGATGGGTTGGATGGTCTGGCCGCAGGAATCGTTGCGATCGGCGCGTTCGCGTTCTTCCTCTACAGCCGGCAGCTCGCTGATCCTTCCATCGGCATGTTGACGCAACCCAATGTCGGGCCGTTGGTGGCGATCCTCGCGGTCGGTATTTGCGTTGGGTTTCTGCCGCACAACTTCAACCCTGCGCGCATCTTTATGGGTGATGGTGGCGCGCTCTTGCTCGGACTCCTGATGGCCGTCAGCACAAGCGTGGTCGGGGGCCGAGCCGATCCGAACACGCAGCGATTTATAGGTCAGTCGTACTTCTTCCTCGCGCCCTTGCTGATTCCGTTGATCATTCTCGGGGTGCCGATTCTTGACACGGTGTTCGCAATCGTGCGTCGTGCTGCGCGTCGACAGGGAGTTGCACGCGCCGACAAAGGTCATCTTCATCACCGCCTGATGGAGATGGGCCACGGTCAGCGCCGCAGTGTGCTGATCCTGTGGGCATGGACGGCGCTGCTGTGGCGTTGGTGCCTCTACCCCGTGTTCACCGGCAGCGGGCTCAGCTACGTCCCGATCGGCATGCTGATGTTGGTGCTGGTGCTGTACACGTTGCTGCACCCGCAGATTCGCCGCCGTCGGGCGGTTCTTGTTGGCCTGCCTGCCGACGACGTGCTGGCTAATGCGCACGAGTTGGATGACCCTGACCTGATCTGATACTTTGTGTATGCGTTCACAAGCTCCTCCGACCCTAGGAAACTAGCCACTTGAAGCCGCCCCCTACCGCCAAGAGCGCCACCGACGACAAGCTCGGCATTGGCATTGATGTCGCGCTGGTGACCCTGGTGTTTCTGGGGCTCGGCTACGTGCTGGATCGTTGGCTTGATACCAAGCCGATTTTCATGATCGTGCTCGTTTGCCTCGCACTGGTCGGCGAATTCGTGCGGTTTTGGTACGACTACGATTCCAAGATGAAGGTCCACGAGGCGGAGCGGGCGGCAAAGACTCGCGGCGAAAGCCCTGCCCAGTGAACGACGTGTCCACCAACGACGTCCCCGCGTTTTCGATGAGCGCACCGCTTCCCGGCCCGGCGCCGGAAGTGGCCGTGTCGAACGACATGGTCAAGCGCGGGCTGTTCGTGGCTCCGCTGCTGATCGCCGTGTGCGGGTTTATCTGGGGTCTCGACGGCGCATGGTCGTGCGCCTACGCGATCGCGATTGTGTTGGTCAACTTCGCTCTGGCCTCCGGAATCGTCGCGGTGACCGCGCGAATCAGCTTGACGCTGATGATGGGGGCGATCCTTTTCGGCTACCTAATTCGCCTCGGCCTGATCTTTCTCGCTGTATATCTCGTCAAGGACGCCGGATGGATTTCACTCCCGGCCCTCGGAGCGACCATTATCGTCACGCACCTCGGGCTGCTGGTCTGGGAAATGAAGTACGTGGCGATGTCGCTCGCCTACCCCGGGCTCAAGCCCACCACCCAGTCTTCAACTACACAGTCGCTCACCAATACGGACTCAGGAAATAGGGAGTAGTACCGAATGCTCGCAATCAAGTTTCCGCCGATCAACGAGTTGATCCGTTGGCGCGACATCTTCACGAACTTCAACAAGGTCGGCCTGATAGCGGTCGCGGCGGCACTGATCGGCATCGTCGTGTTCATGCTTGCGGGCAGCAAAGACCCGTTGAAGGCCCCCACCGGCGTGCGTAACCTCGCCGAGACGGGCGTCAACTTCATCGAGAACGACATCGTCATGCAGACGATGGGTAAAGACGGGCTGCGCTGGACGCCGTTCCTGCTGTCGTTGTTCATCTTCATCTACCTCTGCAATCTGCCGGGCATCTTGCCCGTGCTGCAGATGCCTGCGACCGCACGCATGGCGATTCCGTTGTTCCTCGCGCTCTTCGTGTGGGTGATCTACAACGCCGTCGGTCTTCGCCACAACGGCATCAAGTACCTCACGCTGATGGTGTGGCCGCCAGGCGTTCCGGTTTTCATGCGCCCATTGGTCGGAGCGATCGAGTTTCTCTCCAACATTGTGTTGCGGCCGTTCTCGCTGGCCGTGCGACTTTTCGCCAACATGCTGGCTGGCCACATGTTGCTCATCACATTCGCGTTTCTCACCAACGCACTGTTCTTCGCCGAGACCAAGCAGTTCGTGTTGAAGCCGATGGCCATCTTGCCGTTCTTCATGCTCGTGTTCCTGACGGCATTCGAAGTGCTCGTCGGTTTCCTACAGGCCTACATCTTCACCATCCTCACCGCCGTCTTCATCAACTCTGCTCAACATCCCGAGCACTGAACCAGGAGAAACTGAAACAACATGGAAGCAATCGTCCGCCTCATCGCTGCCGCTCCTCCGGAGCAGACAGCCGACGACATCAAGGCTGCCAACGCAGCAATCGGCGCCGGGTTCGCCTATGGCCTCGCGGCAATCGGCCCGGGCGTCGGCATCGGCATCGTTGTCGGTAAGGCCATCGAAGCAATGGCTCGCCAGCCAGAAGCTGCCGGCATGGTGCGCACCACCATGTTCCTCGGTATCGCCTTCACCGAAGCGCTGGCACTCATCGGCTTCGTCGTCTTCATTCTGCTCGGTCTCTAAGGGGGCCGAGTGTCCAGCTTCACCCTTCACCTACCCGGCCAGGTGCTGGTCCCGCAGACCTCCGGCGAAGAACAGACCGTCGCCGAAGACAAAGGACCGAGCCCGATCGCGCCCGAGATCAAGGAACTGGCATGGGGTGCTGGTTCGTTCATCGTGCTGTTCGCCCTCATGCGCATCGTGCTCTACCCGCGCTTGAAGAAGGGCATGGATGCGCGCTATGGCAAGATTCGTGGCGATCACGAAGCTGCCGACGCCACCCGAGCAGCGGCAAACGCCGAAGTCGCGGAGTACGAAGCTGAGATTGCAACTGTGAAAGCAGAAGCTGCCGGTCGTCTCGAAGCTGCACGCGGAGTGTTGGAGAGCGAGCGCACAGCTGCGCTCGCCGAGGTGAACGGCCGAATCGCGACTCGTCGCGCCGAGTCGAACGCCGCGTCGGAAGTCGCTCGCGCCGCAGCAGCGGAACACGTGCAGGCTGCCGTTGCCGATGTCAGTAGTCGCGCTGCTGAGTTGGCGACGGGCCACAAACCAAAGGCGGCTGCCGTTTCGGGCATCGTCGAATCGCTGATGGCTGGTGGTAACAAGTGAGCTTTCTCGAAATCCTGATTCGTGGCGGCGACGAAGGTCACCACGATGTGACCCAAACCCCGTCAAGCTTCCTGCCAGAGGGCTACGAATTGCTGTTCGGCATTCCGGCGTCGCTGTTGGTGTTCGGGTTGCTGTACAAGTTCGCAGGTCCGGTTATCAAGAAGGGCATGGCTGCACGAACGGCAAAGATCCAAGCAGAACTCGATGCCGGCGAGGCTGCGCGCGCGTCCGCCGAAGTCGAGTCAGCCAAGATTCGCGAAGCGAAAGGCGACATAGAGAGTGAGCGTCGTCGCATTCTCGCCGACGCGACGGCGCAAGCCGATGCGATGTTGGCCGAGGGCCGTACGCGCATCACTGCCGAGATCGCCGAGACAGAGGCAAAGGCGGTCGCCGATATCGCGAGTGCACAGAGCCGGGTCGGCGACGAGTTGCGGGCAGAGATTGCACGGCTCTCGTCGGCAGCCGTCGACCAGGTCGTCACCGGTTCACTCGACGACGCAACGCACCAGGAACTGATCGAAAGCTTCATTCAGCGAGTTGGTGCCCAGAAGGCAGGAGCACGCAAGTGAGCGACAATCGTATTGAGGGTTACGCGCGTGGCTTGTTCGAGATTGCACGTGCAGAAGGCACGCTCGATGAAGTGGAAGACGAATTGTTCCGCTTCGCGCGCAGCTACGAGAGCAGCGACCAGTTACGCAGTGCGCTGACCGACGAGCTGATACCGCCAGCAAAACGACAGGCGATCATCGAAGATCTGCTCGGTTCAAAGGCAACGAGCACGACCACACAACTGATCTCGATGGTCGTTGGTTCGGGTCGCACCCGCGACCTTCCCGCCATCGTCGACAACCTGGTCGCGCGAGCGAGTGCAGCCAAAGATCTGGAAGTAGCTGAAGTGCGAAGCGCAGTCGCGTTGACAGCTGATCAACAGCACCGACTCGCTGCTGCGCTGACCAACGCCACCGGCAAGAAGGTGAACCTGAAGGTCGTCGTCGATCCATCGGTGCTGGGCGGAATCGTCGCCACTGTCGGCGACACCGTCATCGACGGCAGCGTCCGTACCCGCATCGATCAACTGAAGTCCCGTCTCTAAGTCTCTAAGTCTCTAAACGGAGAAGCAACATGGCAGAACTGACACTGAGTGCCGGCGACATCGCCTCCGCGCTGAAGAAAAACCTTGAAGGCTTCGAGCCTTCGTTCGAGGCTCGCACTGTTGGGCGCGTCACCGAAGTCGGCGACGGTATCGCTCGCGTCAGCGGCCTTCCCGACTGCGGCGTGAACGAACTTCTCGAGTTCGAGGACGGTTCGGTTGGGCTCGCACTGAACCTCGACGAGACATCGATCGGCGCCGTCATCCTTGGCGATGCCGACGCGATTGAAGAAGGTCAGACGGTGAAGGCCACCGGCAACATTCTCAGCGTGCCCGTCGGCGACGCAATGTTGGGTCGGGTCGTCAACGCACTCGGTCGACCGATCGACGGCAAGGGCGACATTGTCGGCGGCATCGATCGCCGCGTCGAGATTCAAGCGCCAGGCATCATGGGTCGTCAGCCGGTGCACGAACCGTTGCAGACGGGCATCAAGGCCATCGACGCAATGACCCCCATCGGTCGCGGTCAGCGTCAGCTGATCATCGGCGACCGCAAGACGGGCAAGACGACCGTCGCCATCGACGCAATCATCAACCAACGTGGGCTCGGTGTGAAGTGCATCTACGTCGCCATCGGTCAGAAAGGCTCGACGATTGCGCAGACAGTGGAGACGCTGCGCCAGTACGGCGCGATGGAATACACCGTCGTCGTTGCTGCCCCGGCCAGCGATCCGGCACCATTCAAGTACCTCGCTCCCTACGGCGGTTGTGCCATCGGCCAACACTGGATGGAAAACGGTGAGCACGCGCTCATCGTTTACGACGACCTTTCCAAGCAGGCCGAGGCTTACCGCCAGGTGTCGTTGCTGCTGCGCCGGCCACCGGGCCGCGAGGCATACCCCGGCGACGTGTTTTATCTGCACAGCCGTTTGCTGGAACGTGCCGCGAAGCTCAGCGACGAGCGCGGCGCTGGTTCACTGACGGCGCTGCCCGTGATCGAAACCAAGGCTGGCGACGTGTCGGCGTACATTCCGACGAACGTGATCTCGATCACCGACGGCCAGGTCTACCTGCAGGACAACCTGTTCAAGTCCGGTGTTCGTCCAGCCGTCGACGTGGGCATCTCCGTGTCGCGAGTGGGTGGCGCGGCGCAGATCAAGGCGATGAAGAATGTGTCGGGCACGCTGAAGCTCGACCTGGCACAGTTCCGCGAGCTCGAGGCGTTTGCGACGTTTGGTTCGGAACTCGACGCCATTTCGAAGGCACAGCTCGAACGTGGCTATCGCCTGGTCGAGTTGCTGAAGCAGCCGCTGAACAGTCCGATGCCCGTCGAGGAGCAAATCGTGTCGGTGTTTGCCGGGACCAAGGGCTATCTCGACAGTCTGCCGGTTGCCGATGTGCGCCGTTTCGAAGCGGAACTGCTGGCCCACGTACGCAGCACGAACAGCGGCATGCTGGCAGCGATGCGCGGCAACCCGAAGGCCGATGTTCCAACCGAGCTCGGCGACGTGATCACCGCCTTCAAGGATCAGTTCGTTGCTGCAACCGCGGCAGCGCGCGCGGCGGATCCGCTCGCCACCGCGGCCGAACAAGTCGCCGACGCGCAGAGCAACAAGACCCTGGCTACGGAGTGATCTAGATGGCGGGTGGGCAAGAGCGAATTCTTCGAGGACGCATTCGAACCGTCCAGGCAACGAAGAAGATCACGCGCGCAATGGAACTGATCGCCGCGTCGCGCATTGTCAAGGCGCAGCAGCGCGTGAGCGCAGCAGTTCCATACAGCGAGCAAATCACCGAAGTGGTGAAGGACCTCGCTGCTGCCGGCGGTGCATCGCAATCGCTGCTGCTCAACGGTCGCAGCGAGGTTCGCACGACGGCGTACGTCGTCATTGCTGCCGATCGTGGTTTGTGCGGTGGCTACAACGCTGGCGTGCAGCGCGCTGCCGAGGGCGAAGTGAAAGCCGATGTGCTTGCGGGCAAGGACTACGAGCTGATCACCGTAGGTCGAAAGGCTGAGGGTTACTTCAAGTTCCGCGGCTACAAAATCGGTGCGTCGTTCAGCGGTTTCAGCGGTGCGCCGAGCTACGCGAACGCCCGCGAGATCGGGCAAGAAGTCATCAAACGATTCCTTGATGGCGATTTCGATCGCGTCCAACTTGTCTACACCCGCTTCATCAGCGCTGGATCGCAAGAGGTAGTGCTGCGCCCACTAGTGCCGCTGGACAAAGAGACGGTCGCCGGTGGCGATGGCAGGCCGCCGGAATCCGCCGGTGCTGCCGACTACGAATTCGAACCCGACCCGGGCACGATCCTCGACACGTTGCTACCGCGCTACATCGAGGCTCGTATCTATGCCGCAATGCTGAATGCCGCTGCCAGCGAGCACGCGTTCCGTCAGCGGGCAATGAAGAGTGCAACCGATAATGCTGAGGAACTGATCAAGAACCTCAGTCGCGTGATGAACCGCGCACGTCAAGACAGCATCACCACCGAGATCATGGAGATCGTCAGCGGCTCCGAGGCGCTCTCGGGCGGCAGGTCGGTCCGCCTAGTGCAGCTCATCGATCTTGGCCCCATCGAATAACAGCCATCGAGTAATAGAAGGACTCTGAAGGACAATTCCTATGGCAACAAAAACTGCAACCCCACCAGCAACGGATCGCAAGGACGGCCGCGTCGTCGCTATAGCCGGACCGGTGATCGACGTCGAGTTTCAGCCGGGCTCGCTGCCTCAACTGAACTCAGCGCTCGAGTTCACCGTCAACGTCGACGGCAAGCCGATCACCGTGCTTGCCGAGGTCGCGCAGCAGCTCGGCAACAGCCGCGTGCGCGCAGTCTGCATGAAGCCGACCGACGGTCTCACCCGTGGCACGCCGGTACGCGATACCGGTCGTGGCCTGACGGTGCCCGTGGGCGAGCGCACGCTCGGTCATGTGTGGAACGTATGGGGCGAATGCCTCGACGCCGACAACGCTCAATTCGACGACATGGAGCGTTGGGAGATTCACCGCCCAGCCCCGGACTTCGCGGCGCTTGAGCCGAGCAAGCGACTGTTCGAGACCGGCATCAAGGTCATTGACCTGCTCACGCCGTACGTGGCTGGCGGCAAGATCGGCCTGTTCGGTGGTGCTGGCGTCGGCAAGACGGTGCTCATCACCGAGATGATTCGTCGCGTGGCGCAGAACCACGGTGGCGTGTCGGTGTTCGCTGGTGTCGGTGAGCGCACGCGTGAAGGCACCGACTTGATGATCGAGATGACCGAGTCAGGCGTGTTCGAGAAGGCCGCGTTGGTCTTCGGCCAGATGGACGAGCCACCGGGAGTCCGGCTGCGCGTTGCGTTGTCGGCGCTGACGATGGCGGAGTACTTCCGCGACGTGCAGAACCAAGACGTGCTGCTGTTCATCGACAACATCTTCCGTTTCGTGCAGGCAGGTTCGGAAGTGAGCACCCTGCTCGGCCGAATGCCTTCGGCCGTGGGTTATCAGCCGACGCTTGCCGACGAGATGGGTCAGTTGCAGGAGCGCATTACGTCGACTCGTGGCCGTTCGATTACCTCGTTGCAGGCCGTGTATGTGCCCGCCGACGACTACACCGACCCGGCACCGTTCACGACGTTCACCTTCCTTGATGCAACCACCGAGCTCAGCCGCCAGATCGCTTCGCTGGGTATTTACCCGGCGGTCGACCCGTTGGCGTCGACGTCGACCATCTTGCAGCCCGAGGTCGTGGGCGAGCGCCACTACACAGTTGCGCGTCGCGTGCAGGAAATCCTGCAGCGCTATAAGGAACTGCAAGACATCATCGCCATTCTTGGCCTCGACGAGTTGTCCGAGGAAGACCGTCTGACGGTGAGCCGTGCACGCAAGGTGCAGCGCTTCCTCAGCCAGCCGTTCTACGTCGCCGAGGTGTTCACCGGTGTCAGCGGTGAAACTGTGCCCGTGGCTGAGACTGTCGAGAGTTTCGAAGCGATCGTCAACGGCGAACTCGACGAAGTCCCCGAGCAGGCGTTCTTGAACGTCGGCGGCGTCGAACAGGTGTTGGCAAAGGCGAAGGCGCTGCAAGCCGAAGCTGGCCAGGGGAGCGCTAGCTGACGATGGCGACGATGCAGGTCGAGTTGGTGTCGCCGGAGAAGGTTCTGTTTTCCGGCGAGGCCAAGCAGGTGATTACGCGCACGCTCGATGGCGAAGTCGCGTTCCTGCCCGGCCACGCCCCGTTTCTCGGCGCGCTCGCCGATTGCCATACCCGCATCACCCTCGCCGACGATTCGGTGCTCGACATTGCGGTGCACGGTGGCTTCGTGCAGGTCAGCGGTAGCACGGTCAGCATCCTCAGCGACGTTGCCGAACTCGGCGACCAGATCGATCGCGATCGAGCGTTTCGTGCGAAGGCATCCGCGGAAGCAAGGCTCGCGAAAGAGCAGGACGCCGAAGCGGAGTCCGCACTCGGCCGTGCCCACGCGCGGCTGAACGCCACCGGAGGCCTGGCTGGCACCTCGCAAGGCGCCCACTAATCCACGCGACGTAAAAGGGTTTCTGGGGCTGAATCGTCCCAATTCGGATTCTGGGGCTGACTTGTTGCGGATTCCGGGACGAGATCGCCCCGGAACCGTTATCAGCAAAACCCGCGCCGACGGCAACGTATGCGTCTTCACCACTACCGCGACCGAGTTGATCGTCGACGTCAACGGATAGCTCCATAGAGCGCCAACGAACAGTGGCGGCCTGACGCCCTCGTTTCGTCGGGGCTTCATAGCCTGTTGCGATGGCAGCCACCTTTCCCTTCACGTCGGCGCTCGTTACCGGCGCGTCGAGCGGGATTGGTGAAGCGATGGTCGAGTTGCTCGCCGCGCAGAACATTCCGACCGTGGTGGTCGCTCGTCGGCGGGACCGGCTCGCCGAACTCGCAGCTCGTCACTCATGCGTCACCGTGCTGGTCGCCGATCTCGTAGCGCCTGACGACTTGCGCGCCGTCGTCGCCCGCGTCGCCGACGACGCCAATCCGATCGACCTCGTCGTCAACAACGCTGGCTTCGGAACGTCGGGCAACTTCTTCGAACTCGATGCCGATCGGCTCGACCGCGAGGTGCAGCTCAACGTCGCCGCACTCACCAGAATCAGCCGTGCGGCCCTTGGTGCGATGGTGCCGCGCGGCCGCGGCTACCTCCTCAATGTCAGCAGCGTCGCCAGTTTCCAGTCGGCCCCGAAGCTGGCTGTCTACGCGGCGACGAAGGCGTATGTCACCAGCTTCAGCGAAAGCTTGCACGAAGAGGTGCGCGGTTCCGGCGTGCACGTAACAGCGCTTTGTCCTGGGCTTACCCGCACAGAGTTCCAGAGCGTGAGCAGCACCGAGCGTTACGCGAGCAGGTACCCGGGTTTTGCATGGCTCGAGGCGGAGGATGTTGCCCGCGCCGGCCTTGTCGACGTTGCCAAGGGCAAGACGCTGTCGATACCGGGCGGCATGTACAAGGGACTTGTGGCCACCGCAGGTTTCCTACCGCGTTCGTTCGTGCGTCGCGCCAGCGGCATCGTGCAGCGCGACTGATACTCGCCTAGTACTCAACAGACGCGAAGGCGGCCAGCTTGTCGATGCGATGCCGTGCGTCGACCATGCGCACTGTCCCACTGCGCGACCGCATGACGAGGCTCTGCGTGTGGGCACCATGGCGCTCGTAGCGAACGCCGCGAAGTAGGTCGCCGTCGGTAATGCCGGTAGCCGCGAAGAAGCAGTTGTCGCCGGATACCAAATCGTCGGTCATGAGTACCTTGTCGAGGTTGTAGCCAGCGGCAATGGCGGCCGCTGTCTCGTCCGCGTTACGCGGGGCGAGCAACGCTTGGATCTCGCCGCCCATGCTCTTCAACGCGGCTGCGGCGATGATGCCCTCGGGAGTTCCGCCGGTGCCCAGCAACACGTCGACGCCCGCTTCCGGCCACGACGTCGCGATGGCACCGAAGATGTCGCCGTCGGTGATCAATTTCACGCGGGCACCGCTGGCGCGGACCTCGCCGATCAAATCTGCGTGGCGCTCGCGATCGAGAATGACGACCGTCAGGTCGCGCACGCTCTCGCCTTTGGCCTTCGCGATCCACGCAAGATTCTGCGTGGCGCTGGCCTTGATGTCGATCGAGCCAGCGGCCTCTGGACCCACTGCGATCTTGTGCATGTAAACACACGGGCCTGGGTCGAACATCGTGCCACGCTCGCTGACCGCGATAACGGCGATGGCGTTTGCCCGGCCGAGCGCAGTGAGAGTGGTGCCGTCGATCGGATCGACGGCAACGTCGGTCAGCGGGACGGTGCCATCGCCAACGTGCTCACCGTTGAACAGCATCGGCGCTTCGTCTTTTTCGCCCTCGCCGATGACGACGATGCCATCCATCGGTACCGTGCTCAGCACGGTACGCATAGCGTCGACGGCAGCACCATCGGCGCCGATTTTGTCGCCACGACCGACCCAGCGCGAAGCAGCGAGAGCGGCGGACTCGGTGACCCGAACGAGCTCAAGGGCAAGGTTGCGATCGGGGCGTTGCGAGTTGGCGATCATCGCTGCCCAACCTAGTGCGCGAGACGGGGCACTATCGTCCCGTCGGTGATCACACCGGAAATGTGCGTCGATGGCCGCGATCTGAGCGAACCTCGCCTGCGAAGCGACGGCGCCATGATTATCTACGCGGCATCGGAGCGCGGCGTCGCCAACCTCGTGGCACATCTGCTTGACGGTGAGCGGCCAGACCAGATCTTGGCCACCGAGCCGCCACTACGGCCAGCTCGCGGTCTTGGCGGTGGTGCCTGGTGTTTTACCGGGGATGGTGCGGCCGTTGTCTACGTCGGAGCGGGCGGCGACCTTTGGCTGCAGTTGGGCACTGGAGGTGAGAGCCGACGACTCACGCACTTCGGGAGCGAGCGCAGTGTCTCGTCGCCATGGTGCGCGCCAGATGGTCGCTCGTTGGTCTTTATTGTTGACGACGCAGAGGTTCATCAACTGTGCTTCGACGACGGCACCAGCCAGCGAATCGACGACGGCAGTGCCGACTTTTGTTTCGACCCGTTCGTCGAGCCGGACTCTGTGGGCGTCCGGTGGCAGGCCTGGAACGTACCAAACATGGCGTGGGATCACAGTCGTGTGCAGCGTTGGGCGGCTGGCGATGGGGTGACCGACCTGCCGGTAGCGGGTTGTGTGCAACAGCCGCGGGTGATGCCCGACGGAAGGTCGATTTGTGTACGCGACGACACGGGCTGGCTGAATATTTGGGTCGAGGGCCACCCGCTCGCGGGCGAGCCATTCGAACACGCGGGACCGACTTGGGGTCCCGGCCAACACTCTTACGCTTGGTCTCCCGATGCCAGCCGTGTTGCCTTCAGCCGCAACGAGGGCGGGTTCGGGCGGCTCTGCGTGGTCGACATCGGCAGCAAAACTTCATCGATAGAAGTGGCACACGGTGTGCACGGGCAACTGTCGTGGTCGCGCGAACGATTGGGGTGTATTTGCAGCGATGCTCGCAATCCGCCAGCGGTGGTGGTGTACGACACACAAACGTGGCAGCGCACCGTTGTCGCCGTCGGCGCGGCGCAGGCGTGGACGAAGGCCGAACTGGCCGCGCTCGCTGAGTTGCCCGAGCCGGAGCTAGTCGATGCCGTGTCGCTGGCCGCCAGCATCCATGCTCGGTTCTATCAAGGAAGGAATGTTGGCAGCCGTGGTCTCATTGTGTGGCTACACGGCGGCCCAACGGATCAGTGGCAAGTGTCGTTCATGCCGCGACTCGCGTATTGGCGCGCGCAAGGGTGGAGCATCGTTGTACCTGATCACCGGGGTTCAACCGGTCACGGCAGGGAGTATCAGCAGGCATTGCGCGGGCAATGGGGCGTGCTCGACGTGCACGACACGTTGGCGGTCACCGTTCATGCGCACGCAGCGGGGTGGGGCACGCCCCAGACCACCGTTCTCATGGGTGGCTCGTCGGGGGGCTTCACCGCCTTGAGTGCCGTGGCGGCGGAGCCAGCGCTGTTCGCCGCCGCGGTGGTGCTGTACCCCGTGACTGACCTGCTCGGACTTGCGGAGCGCAGCCATCGATTCGAGCGCCACTACACCGACACGCTCGTTGGACCATTGCCCGACGCGATAGCTCAATACCGCGCGAGGTCGCCGATTGAGCACGCGGATCGGTTCGCGACAACGCCGATGCTGATCCTGCACGGTGACGCGGACCCGGTGGTGCCGATGGAACAGAGCACTGTGTTCGCGGAGCGTGTGCGGGCTGCTGGTGGCGATGTCGAGTTACACGTGTACGAAGGCGAAGGCCACGGGTTTCGTCAGCGCGAAAGTCAACTCGATGAGTACCGACGCATTGCGGGCTTCGTTGCGCGCCATGTGCCGCTAGCGTTTGCGCAGTGAGTGACGACTGGAACCCGAACGACCCCGATGCCAGCAACGTGATGTACGACCTCAGTCGCTGGTCGTTCGACCAGCAGGCCGAGCTCGCTGCGGAACTCGCCGAAGCCGGTGTGCCGCACACGTGGGATGATTCGGAGCTTGTGGTGCCCGAGACGCACGAGGCCGCCGCCGACTCCACGGTGACCAGGGTCGAGGCGCGTCTTGGCATCGTCTATGAGGGCGACGACGGTGACGCTGGCGTTGGCGCCGCTCAGGGTCGCAGTGCTGCCGAAGCACCCATCGACATCCCGGCCGGTGCCGCTTCCACCGAGTACGACCTGGAGGATTGGGCAGAAAGCGATCGGCAATCGATCACGAATGCCTTGACCGCGCAAAAGATTCCATACCGGTGGGAAGATGACCTGCTGTTGGTCAGCACCGAGCACGAGACGGCAGCTGAGTCGTTGATGGACACGATCGAGGCTGGCGAGTTTGCGATGTTGCCCAGCGACGACGCGGCCCCCGACGAGTTGCCGTTTGAAACGCTCACGACGTTCTTTCTTGCCGCCGAGCGGCTGCAGCGCAACACGCGCGACGCGGATGGGCTGGAACAGCTGCTTGACGCGCTAGAAGTCGCTGACCCCGAGCGTCGCCCCTACGGCGTCGAGCTGACGCTCTGGTTGAAGACCTGCGAACTGGCCGACGCGCTCGCCAGCGCGCTTGTCGATGCCGACGAGCCCGATCACGAAACCGCGACCGCGGTGGCAACCGATCTCCACGACCTGTTGCGACCCTTCGTCTAGTCCGCCCCTCGCGCCTCACTGGCTCACCGCGATGCTGCTTGCCGAACTCCAGATTTGGCACACCCGGCCCATTACGCCAACCCGGCGGGTTGCACTCGGGCACCTCGTCTTGCCCACCGAACCTGCTCCCGGCCTTGGCGGTGTTTTGCTCGCGGCAGTGGTCGCCGCGTATCTGCCAGACGTGGAAGACGACCTGATTCCCGATCTCGCGCGCCTGATTGATCAGGTGACGCGCGGCGAGCGCGTCGTCCAGCCACGGTTACAACACCGGTACCAGGTCGACCGACATGGCTTGGCGGCGAGTGTTCATCAGTTGAACGGCGAGGCCGACAACGTCACCTTCGACCTGCACTCGACTGGTCGGCCGCTATCGCAGGTGCTGGGGGCGGTGTATGCGCTCGAGCGCATCAGCTTCGATGCGCGCCGGGCGCTTGCTCCCGTACTGCATCGAGCGTTGCGCTGGCGAGGACCGATCGGGCCGTCGTTCGTCGCTGACATCAGTGGCGTCAGCCGCGACGATCTCGTCGGGATCACCGATTCGCGAGTGTGGGCGCTCACCTTGTTGGGCTTTCCGAGAGGAACCGAGAACGTGACCAAGAAGGAAGTGATGGCCCGATTCCGACTCAAGTTGCGCGACGCGCACCCCGATCACGGCGGCAACGACGCTGTCGCCGGCAACACCATCGAACGCCTCGGTGAGGCTCGGCGAATCCTGCTGCAGACATGACCCGACTTCTTTTGTTTCCGGGTGCGGGTTCGGCCAGCACACATTCGTCACTACTCGCTATCGAAGCTGCCATCGCACCCATGCCCTGTGTGCGTGCAGATTTCGCGTACCGCACAGCCGGCCGCAAGGCACCCGATCGAACACCGGTGTTGCTGCAGGCAGTTCGCGAAGCAGCGGCGCCGATGTTGGCGGCCGACAAGGACTTGCTGCTCGGTGGGCGATCAATGGGTGGGCGAGTGTGTTCGTTGGCGGTTGCCGACGAAGTCGATCCAATCACAGCGCGTGGGCTTGTGTTGATCTGTTACCCGTTGCACCCGCCGGGCAAGGCGGAGTTGCTCCGTGTCGAGCACTTTCCGCGTCTGCGTGTGCCCTGTCTGTTCATTTCGGGGACAAGGGATGCCTTCGGTTCGCCGAGCGAGTTCCAACAGTGGACGCCCACGATTCCCGGCCCGGTCACGCATCACTGGCTCGAAGGGAAAGGGCACGATCTGAAGGGCTGCGACAGCGTGATCGCGACGACGGTGGCCGAATGGATCGCCGACCTCTCCTGAACTACATCTCAACGGCTGGATCGCCAGGGTTGAGTTGTTCGAGTTCGAGGTGGGCTGTCTCGGGGTAGTGGCGATACGCGATGTACACAGCGATCAGTTGACCCATCGCCATCACTGCGATCGCCCAACCGAAGCTGACGCCGTGATCGCGGGCGTACCCAACCATCAGAATGCCCAAGCTGCCGCTCAGCAGCGCGGTCGCAGTGACGACGCCGTTGGCCTTGCCACGGTTGCCAGTGGGAAACATCTCCGCGCGATACACCGCAAACGCGGGGTACGACATACCAGCGAGAAATCCACCGATGAGAGCGAGTGCCCACATGGCTGGACCGCCGACGAAGAACGCCCCGATGATGGCTGCTGTTGAAATCGGTGAGCACAGCAAAATCAGCTTTCGGCGGCCGATCACGTCGGCCATGCGCCCCCCAACGATCAACCCAATCGACGCGGGCGTCCCGGTCGCGAGGGTGAACAACGCGATACCGCCGCCCGAGTAGCCGCGCACGTCGTCGAGGTAACGGTTCTGAAAGAACGATGCGGGCGCAACGAACAGATTGGAGACAAGCGCTACCGATGCGATCAGCATCAGTCGTCGGCGGTCAAGCAGTGGCGCTTTCGGGTGTGCGGTTTCGAAGCGACGGGTCTCGTCGAGGTTGCGAGCCAGACTGACAGCGACCGGCAGCCAGATCAGCGACAATAGGTACGAGTAGCGCCATGCCTCGTCGCCGAAATCTGCCAGCCGCAGGGAAGCGACCGCGAGGCCCGCACCCAGTCCGGACGACATTGCGAGCAGGCTGAATGCATACGCGCGGCTGTTGCGCGGCATGTCCTCTGCCGCGGCCACCGCCGCGATCATTGCCATCGCGATGCCCAGTGGGCGGGCCACCGTCTGCGAGGCGACGAGCAGCGGAAACGATGGTGCGGCTGCTCCGAGCGCGCAGAACAGCGGCGTCATCCACGCGAGCAGGGTGATTGTTCGTCGTCGACCAATGCGATCGGCCAGCAACGCAAACGGCAGTGCGATCAGCACGCCGATGCGGACTGCCGCGCCACCAAAGCCTTGGCCACGGTCGCCAACCCCGAAGCTGTCGGCCGCAAAGTTCGCCGTTTGGGTGAACAGTGTGTTCGCGAACGCGGCCGCGCTGGAGGCAATTGCCAGCAACGCCAACGTGCGCACCTGGCGCTCGTTCAGGTGGTCGGGTGGCGACCACCACGGCTGCCTCGAGTTCGCGTCGCGGCGGCCTCGAATCGCCTTGCGCATGGGCACTGCGAACACCCACCCGAACCAGGGCACCGTCAATCGATAGCGGGTTGTTTCGCGAACAACACCGTCCGCGGTGGTGTCGATCTCTCGGCGGTAGCTACTGAACGGGCCGTTCGCCTGCTCGAACGCATTGTCGCCACTTGCTCGTTCCTCGCACACATCCGATCGCGGAAGCTCGGCAACCCGCGCGCGCGAAGAGCCGGCGGGCCACGACTGCGTCACTGTCGTCAGTCGCCGTGGCACCGGCGCAGGCTAGCCCTGTGCCCCTGACCGTGCGCTGCTGTCGAGCCGACATAATGGGCAGTTCATGAACGAGGACCGCATCGTCATCCGCCGCGCTGGGCCGCTACGCGGGGAAGTCACAGTTCCCGGCGCGAAGAACTCGGTGCTGAAGCTGATGGCCGCCGCATTGTTGGCCGACGGCGTCTTCACGTTGACCAACGTCCCCGATATCGCCGACGTCGGCATCATGGCCGACCTCCTGGCCGCGATTGGTTTGCGCAGTGAGCAGGTGCAGCCAGGGACACTGCGGCTAGTCAACGACGGCGCGATTGTGCCGGTTGCCCCCTACGAGTTGGTCGAACGCATTCGTGCCAGCATCAACGTGCTCGGCCCGCTACTCGGTCGCTTCGGCCGAGTGTCGCTGTCACTACCCGGTGGCGACGATTTTGGCAGTCGCCCGATCGATATGCACCTGAAAAGTCTCGAGGCGATGGGCGCGACCTTCGAATTGCGTCACGGTGTCGTCGAGGCAACCGTCCGAACGCCCGACGAGCGACTACACGGCGCGGAAATCACCCTCGATTTTCCGAGTGTCGGAGCAACGGAGAACATTCTCACCGCCGCCGTGCATGCCAAGGGCACGACCGTGATCGACCATGCAGCGCGCGAACCCGAACTGGCAGACCTTTGCAACTTCCTGGTCGGCATGGGAGCACAGATCGAGGGTGTTGGTTCATCGAGGCTGGTCATCCACGGTGTCGAGCCTGGCGCGTTGCATGCGACCGATCACGAAGTGGTGGCAGATCGCATCCAGGCAGCAACGTATGTTGCCGCGGTTGCCGTCAGCGGCGGCGAGGTCGTGCTGCGCGGCGCGCGTGGCGACCACATGGAGATGCTGTTGCGCCGCTTCCATGAAATGGGGTTGACGATCTCGGCGAATTCCGACGGTCTTGCCGTGTGGGCGGATGGGCAGCTGCACAGCATCGATGTCGCAACGCTTCCGTATCCGGGTATCGCAACAGACTACAAACCGCTGTTGGTGACGATGCTGACGGTGGCCGACGGAGTTGGCATCGTGACGGAAAATCTTTACCCGGGCCGCTTCCGCTACATCGAAGAGTTGCAGCGCCTTGGCGCCGATATTCGCGCCGACGGTCACCACGCAGTCGTCCGAGGAGTGCCACGGCTCAGTGGCGCTCCGGTGCGTGCCCCGGACATTCGCGCTGGTGCGGCATTGGTGGTTGCTGGTCTTGCTGCCGACGGTGAAACGTTGCTGACAGGCGTGCGTCACATCGACCGTGGTTACGACGACTTGGTGGGTCGCTTGGCATTGCTTGGCGCGGACATCGAGCGGGTAACCGGCTAGTCGTTGCTCTTCTCGCGCTGTACACGCGACTTCGCGAGCCGCAGTAGACCGACGATGATCAGGATCGGGCCGAGCACCAGCAGGATTTCGTCCCAACCGCCCTGATGGGCGAGCACCGCTATCACACGACCATCAATCACACGACCATCAATCACACGACTTGGATGGTCAGCAACGCGTCTTCTGTGACATGGCTTTCGACTTCGATCTCGCCGACCGTGTCGACGACAAAGGTGAATGTTGTCGATTCGCCAGTTGCGACCTCTTGTTCGAGGTCGATGGTGTGGACATGGATTTCGTCGTCGGCGTCAGGGGATGTCACCGTGAGCGTCACCTCGGTTCCTACCGGCACCGTTTCGACTCTGTCTGGCCCACTGTCGACTCCGATCACAACGCTGATCGCAACTGTCGCCGACGCAGCAGGGCTGGTCGTGTCGCCTGTTTTGACGTCGTCGCCGCATGCGGCCAGCAACAGCAGAGTGGTAGGGATGATGGCCATCCCGCGAAGTGTTCTCGTGGGAAGTGTTCTCATGAGTGGCAATCCTACGGTCCGTGCTGGTTCAATGGTAATCGGATGATGCGCACACAGGTTGAGGAAACGATTGAAGTCATTCGACCCGCCCTGCAGGCCGACGGCGGCGACATTATTTTGCGCGACGTCAACGAAGAAACAGGCGTCGTGTCCGTTTCGCTCACCGGTGCGTGCGTGAGTTGCCCGGCAAGCTCGCAGACTCTGAAGGCTGGGATCGAGCGCATCATGCGCGATCGCATCGACGGTGTGACCGAAGTCATCAATATCGACGACGATGCGCTCGACGCGTCTCTCAGTTCTGGCGCCAGCACGCGATGAATCGTCGGTCGCTTCCGGTCGGCGACCTGTTCGAAAATGCTCGCAACGGCGATCGCGGCGCGATCGCCCGTTTGCTATCACTCATCGAGCGCGGCGGCATGCCCGCACGCGAAATCAGCCGATTGTCGTTTCCACTGGCGGGCGAGGGTTACACCGTCGGACTCACTGGTGCACCCGGAGCCGGCAAGAGCACTCTCACGTCGTCGATCATTAGCCATCTGCGCGCCCACGACTTGCAGGTAGCGGTGCTCGCGGTCGATCCGTCGTCGCCGTTCACCGGTGGCGCCATCCTCGGCGATCGGGTGCGCATGCAGGACCATGCCACGGACACGGGCGTGTTCATTCGATCGATGGCCAGCCGCGGTCATCTGGGCGGCCTTTCACTCGCTACGCCCGAAGCCGCGCGGCTGCTGGACGCGGTTGGGCATCGGCTGATCTTGATCGAGACAGTTGGTGTCGGTCAGGTTGAAGTTGAAATCGCCGGCAAGGCCGACACGACCGTCGTTGTTGTCAACCCCGGTTGGGGCGACTCAGTGCAGGCGAATAAGGCCGGGCTGATGGAAATCGCCGATGTCTTCGTGATCAACAAGGCCGATCGCAACGGCACCGACGACACGCGTCGCGACCTAGAACAGATGCTCGAACTGGGAGATCTCGCCGCCGACGCTTGGCGTCCGCCGATTCTCCCCGTCGTCGCCACCGAGCACCGAGGTGTGGATGCATTGTGGGCCGCGGTGCTGCAGCACCGTGAGTTCATTGAGAGCAGCGGCGTGTTGATGCGCCGGCGAGAATTTCGCCTTCGTGACGAGCTACGTGAGATCGTCGCTCGGCGGCTGGAACAGCGTGCACGCGAACTGACGGGCGACGACCGTTGGGCGGACCTGCAGTTGCAGGTCGTCCAGCGCGCGATCGACCCGTGGACCGCGGCCGACGAGATGCTGAAGGCGACGTAAGCTCTCGGCGTGAGCGAACTCGTACTACTCGAACGGCGCAGCGACGGTGTGGCCCTCGTAACGCTCAACAACCCGAAGGTCAACGCACTCTCGCAGGCGATGTTGGCCGCGATTCACGACGTCGCCGCCGCGTTGACGGCCGATCCACCGGGCGCGGTCGTCATCACCGGAGGTGAGCGACTATTCGCGGCTGGCGCGGACATCACCGAGTTCGGCGACGCCGCGCAGGCGCGAGAGATCACGTTTGGGTTTCACCGAGCGTTCGACGCGATCGCGGCGATCCCGCGCTTCATCATCGCGGCCGTCAGTGGCTACGCACTTGGTGGCGGATGCGAACTGGCGCTGGCGTGCGACTATCGCATCGCGGGCGAAAAGGCCATCTTCGGGCAACCGGAAGTTTTGCTCGGCATCGTTCCCGGTGGCGGTGGCACCCAGCGATTGCCACGACTCGTAGGGCCAAGCCGGGCGAAGGAGATGATGCTGACGGGCCGCTCCGTGAAAGCGGCCGAGGCCCTGATGATCGGGCTCGTTGACGAAGTCGTGAGCAACGACGAATTGCACGACCGTGCCTTGGCCTTGGCCAGCGAAGTCGCGGCTGGCGCATTGCAGGCGCAGCACCTGATCAAGCGGGCAGTGGATGAAGGAGCCGAAACCGATCTCGCGGGTGGCCTGCGGCTCGAACGCCAGGTGTTCGAGACCGTGTTCCATTCGGCGGATAGTCGAATTGGTGTCGAGAGCTTTCTCGCTAATGGTCCTGGAAAGGCCCGCTTTAGTGGTCAGTAGCCAATGCCTCGGCAGCGGATGGCTCGTAGAGCTGCGTGGTGTAATCACGAACCATTCGTGAAGCGGTGACGAACGGACCGAGCGACTTCCAGTTGTTCTTCATCTTTTCAACCCATCCGTGCGGCACGGCGTCGTTCACTTGCTTGTCGTTCACTTGCTTGTCGTTCACTTGCTTGTCGTTCACTTGATAGAAGAGCGGGACGATCTCGTGCTCTAGAAGCTGGAACAGACTCTCGGCCTCTTCGTGATCGCGCTTGGCCAAATCAGTCTCGTCCTCTGAGGATGTGATCGCCCAGCCATTGCTTCCGTCGTAACACTCGTCCCACCAACCGTCGAGGATGCTGCAGTTGAGGGCACCGTTCAACGCGGCTTTCATGCCACTGGTGCCGCACGCCTCGAGCGGCCGTCGTGGATTGTTGAGCCACACATCGCACCCGTGATACATCATGCGTGCGATCCCCATGTCGTAATCAGGCAGGAACACGAAGTGATCGGCGATCTCGTGGTGGCGTGAGAACAGCTCGATCTCTCGGATCATTTCCTTGCCGGGCAGGTCAGCAGGGTGCGCTTTACCAGCGAACACAAACTGCACCGGTCGTTGGGATTCCAGGAGCAAGGCGTGCAGTCGGTCGGGTTGCGCGAGCAACAACGTCGCGCGCTTGTAGGTCGCGAAGCGTCGGGCGAAACCAATAGTGAGCGCGTTCGGGTCGAAGCGCGCTTGGTCAACACGCGAATGAACGAAGTCGACCAGCGCCCGTCGCCCGTGCATTCGCGCCGCCCACACCGCGCCATTGTCGAGATTGTCGATCGCCTGCCACGCGCTTGCGTCGGCCTCTCCCCAGTCAGGGCCAATAGTGCTGTCGAGTAGCGGTGCAATGTGATCGCCAACCCACGTCGCTGCGTGCACCCCGTTGGTGATTGCGCCGATCGGCACTTCGTCGACCGGCCGATTCGGCCAGACATCGTTGAACATTGCGCGACTCACTCGACCATGTAGCTGCGCAACTCCATTCGCACGCCCGGCGAGGCGCAACCCCATTACCGCCATGTTGAAGGCCGTATCTCCGTTCTGGCCGACGGCAAGAAGCTCGTCGATCGAGCAGCCGCATCCGAAAGCGAAGGCACTGAAGTATTTCGTCATCAACTCAACTGTGAAGCGGTCGATCCCCGCGTGGACGGGCGTGTGGGTGGTGAACAGGCCACCCGCGTGAACCGATTGTGTTGCCTCGGCAAATGTTTGTCCCATGGCCACCAGCTCTCGGGCTCGCTCCAACGAGAGAAATCCGGCGTGCCCTTCGTTCGTGTGAAACACCTGCGGGTGCAGGCCGAGCGCGCGCAAGGCACGCACCCCGCCGATACCCAGCACGATTTCCTGTCGTAAACGATGTTCGCTGTCGCCCCCGTAGAGACGATCGGTGATCATCGCGGCCTCGGCACTGTTACCGGCGACGTCGGTGTCGAGCAAGTACAGCGGAACCCTGCCCACCTGCACACGCCAGACGTTGCAGCGAACTAAGTCTCCTGCGAGGTCGATCGTGACCTGCACATCTGTCGGATGCAAGGGGAGTGAGTGCGGATCGAGCGGTGGGTAACTTTCCTGCTGCATGCCAGCGGCGTTCAACCGTTGCCGGAAGTAGCCCTCGTCGTACAACAATCCGACTGCTACTAATGGCACACCAAGGTCGGATGCCGCCTTGAGATGATCACCAGCGAGTATTCCCAACCCACCGGCGTACTGCGGCAAGGTCTCCGAGATTCCAAATTCAGGCGAGAAGTACGCGATTAACGCCAGTGATGAATCGGTGTGCGTTTGGAACCACTTGCGGTCCGTCATTGCTGACTCGAGACGTTGGGCGGCGTGTTGGGTTGCCGCAACGATCGACGGATCCGCCGCCAAGGCCTTCCAGTGCTCGGTGGTGATGCCCGCAAGTAGTCGCAACGGATCGCGACCGGCGGCGTGCCACGCAACGGGATCGAGCGACTCAAAGAGTTGTTGAGTTTCGGAATCCCACGACCAGTGCAGATTGGAACTGAGTTCCGAAAGTGAGGCCAGAGCCGACGGAATATGAGGAACGGGCTTGTGCTCTCGCGGATGCATCGGGGCGAGGCTAATTGCTGACCTGGCCGCGCCCTACGCTCGGATCGTGGCATTGCCCGATCGTGACCTGCAGCTTTTCAATGTAGGCGCCCATTGGCGCCTGTGGGAATTGCTTGGTGCACATGTCACACCTCACGAGGTGCGCTTCGCCGTCTGGGCACCCAATGCCCGATCCGTCAGTGTGGTGGGGGATTGGAGCAGTTCCTCGGAAGGCGATCCGCTGCTGATGCAGGGCGAGTCAGGTGTCTGGGCGGGATACAGCGCGTCGGCTCAGGCCGGCGATCGCTACCGGTACGCGGTGACCGGCGTCAACGGCGACATTGTGATGAAGGCCGACCCGTTGGCGCGTTACGCGGAAGGCGCACCATCGAACGCCAGCGTGATCATTGCCGATTCGCTGCACACATGGACAGATCAGGATTGGATGCAACGGCGCACGAACGAGCCGGGATCGCCACTGCGTATCTACGAGGTGCACCTCGGGTCGTGGCGGTCAGGAGCAGGCAACTATCGCGAGCTCGGAGTTCAGCTCGCGGACTACGTCGACGGTCTGGGCTTCACGCATGTGGAGTTGTTGCCGATTGCGGAGTACCCCTTCGGCGGGTCGTGGGGCTACCAGGTCACGGGCTACTACGCACCCACGTCGCGGTACGGGACACCCGACGACTTGCGTGCGATGGTCGGTGTGCTGCATTCGCGTGGCATCGGGGTAATCGTCGATTGGGTCCCCGCGCACTTTCCGAAGGACGACTGGGCGCTCGGGCGTTTCGATGGCACTCCGCTGTACGAGCATGTCGATCCGCAACGCGGCGAGCATCCGGATTGGGGCACCTATGTGTTCGATTTTGGGCGGCCGGAGGTCAAGAACTTCCTCGTCGCCAATGCGCTCTATTGGCTCGGCGAGTTCCACATTGATGGGCTACGGGTGGATGCCGTCACCAGCATGTTGCATCTCGACTACTCGCGTAAGGCTGGCGAGTGGACACCGAACAGCGAAGGTGGCCACGAGAACTTGGAGGCGGTTGCATTCGTTCGCGAGTTGACCACCACGGTTGCGCAGGAAGTACCCACTGCCTTGATGATCGCCGAGGAGAGTACGGCATGGCCGAAGGTCAGCGCACCGGTCGACCAGGGCGGACTCGGCTTCCATCTCAAGTGGAATCTCGGCTGGATGAACGACACGCTTGAGTATCTGCATCGTCGTCCCTCGCTCCGACCGTTGCACCATCACGAGTTGACGTTCGGCTTGACCTACGCATTTCACGAGCGATTTGTACTGCCGTTGAGTCACGACGAAGTGGTGCACGGAAAGAGCAGCCTGCTGGCAAAAATGCCAGGCGACGAGGCGCAGCGATTCGCCAACCTGCGTGCGCTCTACGCATGGATGTGGGCGCTACCCGGCGCCCCACTGCTGTTCATGGGAGCCGAGTTGGCGCCGTACACCGAGTGGAGCGAGTCGACTGAACTGTCATGGGATCTACTCGATCATGCGTTGCATCGTGGTGTTCGCGATCTCGTCGTCGAACTGAATCATGTCGCAGTTCAATGGCCAGCGCTGTATGTACGCGATCACGACGTAGGGGGCTTCGAGTGGCTCGACGCCGACGATGCTGCACGGTCCACGTACGCGTTTCTTCGGTGGGGCGTCGACGGTCAAACGGCGGTGGTGTGTGTTGCTAATTTCTCGAACGCACCGCTCCTTGACTATCAGGTCGGCTTGCCGTGGGTTGGCCGCTGGGAGGTCATGTTGAACTCCAACGCAGTTGACTTCGGCGGGTCCAGCGTCAGCGATGCGAGCTTGGAGGCAGCAACAGCCGGTGATTGGCAGCGCCAGCCCGCGTCGGTGGTACTAGCGGTACCAGCTTTGGCGGTGGTGTTGCTCGGTAGCGTGCGGCCATAGTGAGACTGCCGTTGGGCTTTGAGAAAATTTGGAACGATGCGGGGCTGCGCCAAGTGTTCGCCGCGTGCGTCACGCTGGGTCTTGCGACCGGCGTGTTTGCCGTCTCGTTTGGCGTTACATCGGTAGCTGCAGGCGCTTCGGTGGCGCAGACATGTGTGCTGTCGTTGTTGGTGTTTACCGGCGCCTCACAATTTTCGGCGGTGAGTGTGCTCGGTGCCGGCGGGACGGCGGCCTCGGCTTTTGGAGGTGCTGCATTGCTGGCGGCTCGCAACTCCGTGTACGGGCTGGCAATGGCTCCCCACCTGAAGGGTCGGTTGGGTACTCGGCTGCTTGCGGCGCAGATCACGATTGACGAATCGACGGCGATGGCTGCGGCGCAATCTGATGCCACACATCGGCGCGCCGCGTTCTGGATTACGGGTTGCAGCATCTATTTGTTCTGGAACCTCGGAACTCTGATCGGCGCAATTCTTGGTTCGGCGATCGATCCAAAGACGTATGGGCTGGACGCTGCGTTTCCGGCAGCGTTCGTAGCGATGTTGTGGCCGATGCTTCGCGAGCGTCGGTCGGCGCTGGCCGCGGCGATTGGTGCTGCGCTGTGCCTCGCGCTGATTCCGTTCACGCCCGTCGGTGTTCCGATCCTCTGCGCGGCTCTCGCCATCGTCGTCGGTATCCCGAATCCGCGAGAGGCGGAGCAATGAGCTGGGCGTTCGTTTTCGCACTTGCCGCCACTGCATATGGGTTCAAAGTGCTCGGATTAGTCTTGGTCGGCGAGCGCCAAATGCCCGCGATGCTCGACCGGTGTCTGGCGCTCATCCCCGCAGCGCTGATTGCCGCGCTCGTCGTGAAGGACACGTTCAGCATCGGCCAGCACCTACAACTCGACGCCCGCGCCGCTGGCGTCGGCGCCGCTGTCATCGCCGCCTGGCGCAAGGCGCCCCTCATTGTCGTCATCGTTGTTGGTGCAATGGTTACGGCCGCCCTCCGCGCCGCGACCTGACCTACCCAGCGACGGATTCGACTTGGCGCTTGAGGGCCTTCAGGTTTCTCTTCCAGAGCGGGCGGAGCACTAGCGGGCCAGCGATTGCAGCGCCTATCGGGCCGCCGAGCCACCACGGGAATCGCAGCTGCTCTTTCCATTCGAAACAAGTGCCCGACGCGATCGCTCGCAGTGTGAATATGCCTTCGCCGGTGACGATGCCGGTGTGGCGCACGCCCATCGCCGCGGCTGGTTGCCATTCGGTGATCGTCATGCGATCAACCAGCTTGAATGGTCCGACCTTCGTGTCGCACAGGAACTCGGTACCGCGACCAGATGTCTGTTCGCCGGTGAAGCGAATGGCAACGGCATCGTGCATCCACTCGACGTGACGATCGACTTGTTCCAGCTCGGCCCACACCCGTGCAGGAGTGGCGCCGATTTCGATGGCGACGCAGATCGCCGGCAAGCGTCAGGCCCTGACGGTGACGTTGCGCAAACGCTCGGCCGCCAATTCGGGCGGCACGATGTTGATCATCACGCCAGTTCCGCGTTCGAAGCCGGCAGTGGTGATGAGCTTCGGGAACAGGTGCACGTGCCAGTGATACACGCCGTTGTAATGATGCGGCGCTGTGTGGAACACGATGTTGTACGCAACATCGCCATGAACCTCGCGCAGAGCAATCACTGCATCGCGCACGGCGATGCCCATACCGCGCAGCGTCTCGTCGGTGCTGTCGGTGAGATGTAGATCGTGACTGCGCGGGACGATCAGCAGTTCGTACGGAGTGCCAGCCCAGAAAGGACTGAGGCACACCACGTCGTCGGTCGCCCACAGCACGCGCTTGCCATCAGCGAGCTCGGCCTCCATCGTCGCGCACAGAATGCAGCCGCCCTCGAATCGGGTGAACGCCCGTTCTTCCTCGACGATCTCGCCAGGCACAAACGGCAAGCCGAGCAGCTGGCCGTGGGGGTGAGCCAGCGAAGCGCCGGCCTCGCGGCCATGGTTGATGATGGCTTGTGTGTAGCGAATGTGGCTGGTGGCACCGTGTTCGAGCAGGCGCCGCTTGAGCATCAGCATCATGTCCGCGGCATCGTCGTCGGTGATTACATGTGTGCCCGCTTCATGAATCGGCGTGAAGACGAAAATCTCGTGAATGCCGCTGGCTTCAGCCTCAACGTGCACCGGCCCGAGATAGTGAACGGCGAACGGCTCGGTGCCGTCGAAGGCGGGGTACAGATTCGGAATCACGCGCATGCGCCAGTGGCCGCCAGCGTCGAGAGTTTCTAGTGCCGACGGCGTCGCTTCCTCGTTGCCCGGGCAGAACGGACATGGACGGTCGGGCTGCGCCTCCACCTGCGGTGCACGCGGCGCGAAGTCGGTGGGACGTGAGGCTCGATCGGCCACGATCGTTACCCAGCGCCCAGTAAGCGGATTCAAACGGAGACTCACAGCTCCATCAGCTTAGAAGGTTGTGCGCCGTGTTGGGCGGAGGGCACTCACAACTGGCTCGGCTGTCGGCGAAACACACTCACGTGTCGGTTGCTGGTCGGGCTGAATGGCGAGCGATCAAAGGCCTCCCAACGCTCCGCGCACACGAGGCCAGCGTTCCCAGCCATTTCGTCGAGTTGTTCGATCGTCACCCAGCGAATACTCCACGGTCGCAGCCGAATTCCACCTGCTTCTGTGATATCGACGAACTGTCCGTCGGCCCGCTGATCCTCGACTGTGGCACTGGTCACGCTGAGCACCACGCGATCGACGCCGATTGAGCGCACGCCGACCTGTGCGGCCTTCTCGTGCAGCGTTGGATCCGGAACTAATGCCTCAACGACAAACACGCCATCATCGGTCAAGCGCCGCGCCACCTCAGCGAAACACATGCGCTGTCGCTGCTCGGTCAGCAAATTCCAGAATGTGTTGTAGGCAATGAAAACCAGCGCGAACGGACCTTCCGGCAGGTCGACGGCCATGTCGCCGAGGAGAACCTGCACAGCCTCCGCGCCAGGTTTGGCGGCCATCCGTTCGAGCATCGCGGGGCTGCTATCGACACCGTGTACCTCTAACCCGCTCGTTGCCAGGGGAACCGCTAGGCGACCGGTGCCGACGCCAAGCTCGAGGACGCGGCCACCGTTAGCAAGTGTCGTCAACGTCGCAACAGTCGTGTCGATGTCGGTGATGCCGGCGTACCAGTCGTCGTACACGTCGGCGAAACCTTGGCCATAGCTGGAATCGTCGTAGCCGCGCACGGCGACATTCTGACCCACTCGTGGCTATGGGTCAGAATGGACGAGTGACAAGTTGGGCGGCGATCGAGTCGGGTGCTCCGCCACACGGCACCAATGCAGCCGCGAGCGGTCGAGCCGCGCAGTCTTTGCAATCCAAGCCAGTCGCAGTCCGGCTGCGACGGTCCCAACGCTTGATTGTCGGCTCCATCGATGCGGCCGGTCACGTCTTCCAACGGCGTGCTCGCCACGTTGTGCTTGGGTCGGCTGTGCTGATGGTGCCGATGGTGGCACTGCACCTGTTGCTGACTGTGCTTGCCTTCGATCAATATCAGAACTTTGATACCTTCCTTGGCGACACGGGGTACGTCGGCGTCGAGACGGGGTTGGTGCTGCTTGGCGTCGTGCTGCAATCCTTCAGCGCACACCTAGTCGGCGCCTTCACCGCTGCCTTCCTGGTGCCGTATCAACTCGGCGGCGAGCCGCGGGTCGGCGCCTGCCTGCGTCGCGTGTTGCGCAAGTTTCCATTGCTGCTGCTCACGTGGGCGCTGACGCACTGGCCGACACTGCTGGTGCTGTGGTGGTTCGCGATGATCGCCCCGGAGCAGGTTGTTGCATTCTCCGGGTTGATGGTGCCGATGATCGCGACCATCTCGGCCGCAACCCTCGTTATCGCGCCGGTCGTGATGTCCGAACATCTCGGTGTACGGTCCATCGTTCGGGCGTGGCGTCTGGTGCGCCCTCGGTTCGGTGTCGCATTTGGGTTCGTGATTGCGTGCGGCGTTCTCGGTGCACTACTGGCTACGTTTATCGCGTTCTTGCCCGACCTCGCGGCGACCACAGGATTTATCACCTTCGGATCATTCGCATGGCTGGTGCAGGGGATGGCGACGCAGTTGGCGATCCTGATCGTCGTACCGTTCGTCGCTCTCGCGACGGCTCAGATGTATCTGCAGTTTCGAGTCCAGATAGAAGGCATGGACATCGTCATTGCCGCTGATCGAGTGTTTGGGAAGTCGACATCGTGAGGTCGCTGATGTCGCTCGCGGTTTGGTTTGTGAACACCGCTGCCGATCCCTTGGAGCCGGTCGACCAGGACCCGGACGCGGTGCGTGAGGAAGCGTGCCGAATTGTCTCGCGTGATCAGTCGGTCTGTGCGCCGCCGGATACCACGCCGCCACCGCCGAGCGGGGGCAGCGGGGGCACCAATCTGAACTGGGTCGGGGCGTTGCTATGGGTCGTGTTCATCGCACTGATCATGGTGTTGCTGGTGTTCCTGATTCGCGCCTTCCTCAACCGTTCCGGTGGCGCAGGCGCGAAACGAAGATCCGCAGCGACGGACGATCTTGACGAGATCGAACAGGACGCGGTCGCGATCGATCGCTCGCGCGAACCGAGGACCTGGCGCGAGGAGGCGGATGAACACAGGCGCGCTGGTCGCTATCGCGACGCCATGCGATGTCGGTATCGCGCATTGGTTGGCGACTTGGCTCGGCGGGGGCTGATCGACGAGATCCCCGGCCGCACGACCGGCGAGGAACGTACGCAGTTGGGGAACGTGCAACCCGACGCTGGCTCACCATTTACATCTGCCGCCGACCTATTCGATGGTGCCTGGTATGGCCACGTGGCCGTCGATGCCAATGACGACGAACGGTTCCAGGAGTTCGAGCGCGACGTTCTCTCAAGAACTGGCTCGTCGACTGGGGACGTGCGGCGGTGAGCGCTCGTGTAGGAAAGTTGCCGAGCGGCAATGGGGCGCGTGTTGGTGTCTCTGCGCTCCTAGTCGTGGCTGTTGCGGTCATCATGCTGCTACTGGTCCGTGCGCGCCCCGAGGCCGAGCCCTTCGACCCACGCAGTGCGAACGCTCTGGGCACCCGCGGCTTAGCGCAGTTGTTAGAGCAACAGGGCGCCACAATCGACATTTCGCGCTCCGCGCCGGAACCGGGTGCGTCGGCGCGTGTGCTGGTGATGCAGGACCGACTCAACGATTCGCAGCGCGGCGACGTGCTCGAATTCGTAGAGGCCGGTGGCCTGCTCGTGATGGCCGACCCAGACAGCACCATCGTGGACGGGTTAGTCACGGTGGCAACGTTTGCAGACGAATCTCCGGCGTTCTCAGACAACGACGTTCTGTCGCAAACAAATGTGCCGATCGACGACTGCGACGTGCCAGCACTCGCGAGGTTACGGGGCTTGTTCGTTGGTTCTGGTGTGCGCTTCCACGCTCCCGACGGCGCACGCGCGTGCTTTGTCGTTGACGATGAGGCCTTCGTTGTCGCGGTCGAGTACGGCGACGGATTGATCGTGCAACTTGGCGACAACGAGTTCCTCACAAATCACCTGCTGCGTTACGCCGACAACGGCCCGTTCGCGACCGCGCTGCTCGCTCCCAATTCAGACGCACGAGTCAGCTTTCTGCTTGGCGAGGAGGCGGCGAAGTCGACGGCCGACATCGGCACCGGCGAGAAGACGTTGTCGGATCTCTTGCGGCCGAGCGTGTGGATGGCCCTCGCGCAACTTGCAATCGCCTTCATCGTGTTTGCTACTGCGCGGGCGGTGCGACCGGGTCGTCCGGTGCATGAGCCCAAGCAAGCTCCGATAGCAGGCAGCGCGTTGGTTGTCGCAAGCGGAAGTCTGATGCGCCGCGCTCATCACGCCGAGCGCGCTGGCTGGATGTTGCGCGGCAACCTCCATCGTGCGCTGTGTCGGCGGTTTCATCTGTCGACGACCTCCTCGATCGCAGCGCTCGACGAAGTCGTGGCGGCCAACTCCTCGCTTCCTCTCGGCCACGTCGCGGCCGCGTTGCAGCATGAGGTCTACGACGATCAGGGGTTGCTAGACCTGAGCAACCGATTGCAAAGGATTCGTGAAGTGACATTGGAAGTTCTTGAAGGAGCGAGCTCGTGACCGACAATCCCACCCACGACAGAATTCAGGACAGAATTCATGACAGCGGTTCCGCGCTGGATGCCGTCCTTGCGGTGCGTAGCGAGGTAGGCAAGGTCGTGGTTGGGCAGGAAGGCGTACTCACCGGCGCCATCGCTGCGCTACTCGTCCATGGCCATGTGCTGCTCGAGGGCGTGCCCGGTGTCGCTAAGACACTGTTGGCGAAGAGCCTCGCTGCTGCCTTCGATATGCGCTTTACGCGGCTGCAGTTCACCCCCGACCTGATGCCCAGCGATGTCATCGGCCAGCAGCTTGTCGAGCAATCGACAGGGGGCACCATGTCGTTTCGCTTTCGTGAGGGTCCGGTGTTTACGAACCTGTTACTCGCTGACGAGATCAACCGCACGCCGCCCAAGACTCAGGCCGCGCTGCTGGAGGCTATGGAGGAGCGTCAAGTCAGCTACGACGGCAACACATTGCGCCTGCCCGACCCATTCCTGGTTATCGCCACTCAGAACCCGATCGAGTACGAAGGTACCTATCCACTGCCAGAAGCGCAGCTCGACCGGTTTCTGTTCAAGCTCACCGTCAATTATCCAACCGCGGAACAGGAACTAGAGATGATCGCGCGTCACGACGCCGGGCTTGATCCCCACGACATGCACGGCGCTGGCGTCCGGCCGGTGGCGAATGCTGCCGACCTCGCCGCTGGACGAGCAGCCATTCAACAGATTCGTGTCGACACCGCGGTGCAGCAGTACATCGTCTCGTTGTGCCGCGCCACGCGCGATTCGCCGTCGCTGCAACTGGGCGTGTCGCCCCGCGGTGCCACCTGGTTGCTACACGCGTCGAAAGCATGGGCGTGGCTGAGCGGTCGCGACTTTGTCACGCCCGACGAAGTGAAGGCCGTAGCCAAGCCGTGCATGCGTCATCGCATCATGGTTCGTCCCGAACTCGAGCTAGAGGGTACGTCGGCCGACGCCGTACTCGACGGATTGCTCGCCACCATTCCGACGCCGCGCTGACCGACCCGTCGCTGTAGTAATGCGTCGTCGAATCGCCTACCCAATACCAACGGTGTGGTTCGCCGCGTTGGCGGCGGTGTCGGGGCTGCTGTTGTTCGCATGGCCAGGCAACAGTTGGTGGGCATTGTGGGTCGTCGAGTTAGTGCTACTGCTCGTGCTGGTGGTCGACACAGTGGCCTGCGTGTCGCCGCAGCGCATCGGTGTTCAACGTGAGGTCGCCGAGTCGATGACCATCGGCGAGGCAACAACACTCACATGGCTGATCGACAATCGCTCGTCGCGGTCCGGGCGCGTGACTGTCACCGATGCGTTGTGGCCGAGCCTGCAAGCCGAGCGCCGCCGCGTCGGTGCTCACCTACGCAGCGGCGCGCGATTGAAAGCTCGCACCGTGTTACACCCAACGCGCCGGGGCCGCTTTCCGCTGAACGACGTGACGGTCCGCGTCGAGGGGCCGTTGCGCATGATCAGTCGCCAGGCGACGCGCGATCTTCCCGGCGGCCTGCGTGTGATGCCGGCCTATCCCAGCCGTGAGGAGGTGCAACGGCGCATGCGGATGCCGCGCGTGTTGGAGGTCGGGCTGCGCAGTATTCGAACTAGCGGTGGCGGCACCGAGTTCGACCAACTGCGCGACTTTCGACCCGACGACGAATTTCGTCGTATGGACTGGCCAGCGACGGTGCGTTTGCAGCGGCCGATCGTCAAGCAGTACCGCGCCGAACGTAACCAGAACATTGTGTTGTTGCTCGACAACGGGCGAGTGATGGCCGGTGTGGTGGGCGGTGTACCGCGTGTCGAGCACGCGATGGACGCGGTGTTGGGTGTCGTGCAGATCGCGACGAAGGTTGGCGACCGAGTTGGCCTGGTCGCCTTCGATCGCCAGGTGCGCAGCATTCTGGTACCGACCAACGGCAAGAGTCAGCTCGGACGTGCTGCCGAGGCGATGTACATGCTGGAGGCGGACTACAGCGAGAGTGCGTACCAGGTCGCGTTCAGCGCCGCGACGGCGCGGTTCCGTCGACGCTCGATGTTCATCGTGCTCACGGATCTTGTCGAATCGGCCGTCGATCAGGCCTTGCTGCCCGCGCTGCCGATCATTACTCGCCGTCACTTGGTGGTAGTGGCGGCCGTACAGGATCCGGTCGTGAAGGAATGGGCCCGTGGTGCGGCGCATCAGTGGGCGAGCGAGGCCTATCGCGAAGCAGCAGCGGTGAACATGCTGCAGCAGCGGGCGAGAGCGACGGCTCGGCTGCGCGCTGCTGGCGCGATAGTCGTCGACGCAGCCCCTGGCCAGTTAGCGATCGAATTGGTCGACACCTATCTCGCGCTGAAGGCAAGCGGTCGCCTGTAACCATCTCAAGCGCCAACCGGTCTACAGCGGCCTGTCGGCCGTGTACTGCTCGTTGCCCTCACGTCGGGCGCGTACCGCGAACACGATCGTCCAGCCCCAGAAGAGGGCGAACACCACGACGCCGATGCCGATACGCAATGCCGTCGGCCACGGCCGACCAGTAACGAAACCCTCCACCAGCGCCGCCAGCAAGAACGCCACGATCAGACCGACGAGCACGCTGCCGGCGCGACGACCCTCGTCGGTCAGTGCGTTGAAGCGTGTGCGGTCGCCTGGGTCGATGACCGCCCACCCAATGCGCAGCCCCGCCGCGCCGGCGACGATGACGGCCGACATCTCGAGCATGCCGTGCGGCAAAATCAGACCCCAAAATTTGTCGGCTTGCCCGACGTTGGTGAATAACCCGCCCGCAATACCGATGTTCGCCCCGTTCATGGCCAGCACCGCAGCCGACACAATGCACAGAAGGATGCCTGCGGCAAAAGCTAGGAAACCGACTCGGACATTGTTGAGGAAAACTTGGGTCGCGAAGTTCTGCGACGGCTGATTGCTGTAGTAGTCCTCAAAGTCCTGTTCGATGTACTGCTGTGCTGCCGCATCGGGTGCGACCACGTCGAACGCGGCGGGCGAGATGGCCAGCCATACCTGAAAGATCGCCCAGGGTAGGCACGTCAACAACGCGGCGACACCTATGTACCGCCTCAGCGAATAGATCGCTGCTGGGAACGTGACGGTCGCGAATTGCTGGATGCCGCGACGAACTTCCGTATCGGGCTGCCCATACAGCACACCGTGCGCATCGGTAACGAGCAGCGTGAGGCGGTTCACCAGCCCAGAGTCGCCAGCATATTCGACGCGGGCATGAGCCAAGTTCGCACCCACTCGTTGATAGAGATGTAACAGCTCGTCAAGCTCGTCGGGCGACACCCTCGCGATCCGGCGCGTGTGTTCGGTGAGCTGCTGTAGCCGCCACCATGCGCCCTGCTGCGCCGCCACGAACGCGTCGATGTCCACCGCGCGTGAGCGTAACTCTTGGGCCATAACTGTCGAGCACAGAACGTTGCGTAGGGTGACAGAAATATGGAGGGCATCGTCACCCCAGAAGCTGTGGTGCTTGATGTCGAAACTGCCGGAGTTGCTTCGCGGGTCTTTGCTGGAATGATCGACCTAGCCATTCAGTTCGGAATCGTGTTGGGCGGCTCGATCGTGGCCGCCGTCATGCAGTTGGACTCCGATTCGACCCGCGTGTTCTTGATCTTGTTGTTCGCGTTGGTCGTGATGGGGTACCCGGTCGTCAGCGAAATTGTGATGCGCGGCCGCACGATCGGCAAGCGGGTCCTGGGCTTGCGCGTGGTGACTCTCGAAGGTGCGCCGATCCGACTTCGCCACGCCATGTTGCGCATGATGGGTGGACTGGTCGACCGCTACCTTCCACCGCTCGGCGTCACTGGCATGTTGTTCGTGCTCGGCACGTCGCGACATCAACGTGTTGGCGATCTGCTCGCAGGCACGATCGTGATTCGCGATCCCTGGCGCACGCCACTGCCGCCCGCCGTGTGGTTTCCGGTGCCACAGGGGTGCGATGCGTTTGCTGCCACCATCGACCCGACCGCGATGACTGACGAGCAATACACGGTGATTCGCTCGTTCCTAATGCGCAATCGCGAGCTGTCGTCCGCTGCCCGTTATGCCCTCGCCGCCGACCTTGCGCAGCGGGCGGCGAATACCTTGCACCATGTAGGCCCAGGTGCTCGGTCCCCGGAGACGTATCTGCTCTGTGTGATCAGTCGCTATCAGCGGCGCAACTTCCCCAACTATCAACCCACGGCGTGGCAACAACCACGCGCCTGATCGGTGCAATATGGTGTCGCTATGACCCGACCGCGACGCGCAGGCCTGTTGTTGGTGCCCGCGCTATTGGCGGCCGCTGTAGTTGTCGCGCAGTCACCGCACGTTGTCGTCGCCGCGCCACTGCCACTGACACCGATCATCGCGACTGGCGATCGCCACAGCCTGGTGCTCGATGCCGACGGCATCTTGTACTCGTTTGGCGAGAACTTCTCCGGGCAGCTTGGCTATGTCGACAACATCGGCACGGAATTGCCCAACCCTTTGCCCACGCAGGTGATGACTGGCGTAGACCAGGTCGCGGCGGGTGCTTACTTCAGCATGGCCCTGAAAGACGATGGCACGCTGTGGACCTTCGGCGACAACTCCACGGGCCAATTAGGTACCACAACCAACAGTGGTACGGCTCTACCGAACCCTGTGCCAAAGCAAGTGCTCACAAATGTGATCGCGATAGCGGCGGGCGCCTTTCACGCCATGGCGTTAAAGGCCGATGGCTCATTGTGGACGTGGGGCTACAACTGGGACGGCGAGTTGGGGAGAAGCGACAACAACTTGTCGGATGCGCCGAACCCGACGCCGACGGAAGTTTTGCTGGTCGACGCGGTTTCGCAGATCGCCGCCGGCGCGTTTCACAGCTTGGCGTTGATGAGCGACGGGACGTTGTTGACGTTTGGTTCGAATGAGGACGGCCAATTGGGCTACGCCTTGAATGCGGGCACGCTCAATCCAAACCCAGATCCGACACCGGTGGCAACGCTCCCTGACGTCGCCTCCATTGCCGCCGGCGGCTTTCACAGTTTGGCGGTCACCGGCCTCGGTCATTTGATGACCTTTGGCTTCAACCTTTATGGCCAGTTGGGTCACGCGATCAACAGCGGCGTCGATAACCCTCCGCCAAATGCGACGCCGGTGGACGTGCTGCAGGATGTTGTGCGCGTCGCCGCCGGGTCGGATCACAGCATGGCGTTGAAGGTTGACGGCACGCTATGGACGTTCGGTCTCAACTTCGATGGCCAGTTGGGTCGCAACACGGTCATCGACGACGACGGTGTGAATGCACTGCCGACGCTGACGCTCGACAATGTCACGGAGTTGGCTGGCGGTGGACGCCACAGTCTGGTGTTGACGGGTGACGATGGCCTGCTGAGCTTTGGCTTCAACCTTCAGGGGCAGTTGGGCACGAATTTGAACAGCGGTGCCGACGCAGGGAATCCGACACCGATGACTGTGGTTCCGCCCGAGTACAGGCCACTCGTGCCTCGTCGATTGTTGGATTCGCGAACAGGTGGCGCAACCGACGATGGTGCCTCGCAGGGGATTGGGTTGCGCGCTGCGGGCACCACCACAGAACTGCAAGTGACCGGTCGAGGCGGCGTGGCGCCCGTTGCTGCCGCGGTGGTGCTGAACGTCACCGTCACGGGTGCGACGGCTGATGGATACGTCACGGTGTACCCCTGCGGATCGCCGTTGCCAAATGCGTCGAACCTGAACTTTCGAACCGGCGACACCATCCCAAATCTTGTGGCTGCGGAGGTGGGCGTTGGCGGCAAGGTCTGCCTTTACACGTCGGCAACCACCCACCTCATCGTGGATGTGACCGGCTATTACCCAATATTGCCGACCTTCGAGTCCGTCGGGCCAAATCGCATACTGGACTCTCGGGCGATGGGCGCAACCGTCGATGGTCAATCGCAAGCCATCGGGCTCCGCGCCGCAGGGTCGACAACCGAGTTGCTGGTGGCTGGTCGTGGTGGCGTTGATGTGGACGCTTCAACGGCGGTACTGAATGTGACCGTCACCGGAGCCCAGGGTTCGGGTTTCGTGACCGTGTATCCCTGCGGTTCGCCGCAACCGAATGCGTCGAACATCAACTTCCCTGCCGGTGCCACGATTCCGAACTTGGTGATCACGAAGGTCGGCGTCGGCGGGAGAGTGTGCATCTTCACTTCGGCAGCAACTCAACTCATCGCCGATGTCAGTGGCTTCTATCCGGCTATCTCGTCATTCGAATCGTTAGTGCCGGGCCGCCTTCTGGATTCGCGGCCCGGCGGTGCCACCATCGATGGCCAGTCGCAGGCGATCGGACTACGCGCGGCAGGCACCACAACTGAGTTGCAGGTGACGAATCGTGGTGGCGTACCGGCCGATGCGGGGTCGGCCGTGCTGAATATCACCGCGACCGGCGCCCAGGCGGGCGGTTTCATCACCGTCTATCCGTGCGGATCCCCGCTGCCGAACTCGTCCAACCTGAACTACGCGGCAGGCGCGACGATCGCCAACCTCGTTGTGAGCAAGATCGGAACTGGCGGCAAGGTGTGCATTTTCACCTCGGCGGGAACCCACCTCATTGCTGACGTCGGCGGGTATTACGCCCCATAGCCGTGGCGCTGAACTAGGCCGCGAGTTCGTAGCCTGCAGGTATGGGTTTGCCCGCGGCCTACACCTACCTTGACCATGCGGCGACTACGCCGATGCGTCCGGAGGCCGTTGCAGCGATGCTGCCTTTCCTGTCCGAACGCTTCGCCAACCCATCCGGTTCACATCGTTTCGCCCGCGAGGCGCGACGCGCGATCGACGAAGCCCGTGATGTCACTGCCGGCGTAATCGGATGCAAGCCGGGCGAGGTCATTTTCACCGGTAGTGGCACCGAGGCTGACAACACGGCAATCCTTGGTTCGGTGGCACGGCGCGGTGGCACTGCAGTCTGTTCTGCCGTCGAGCACCACGCCGTACTCGAATGCGTTCATCGCCTCGGCGGTCATGTCGTCGCCTCGACGTCCACGGGTGCGGTCGATCTCGAGGCGCTCGCCGCGACACTTGATTCGCTTCCGAACGTGACCACCGTCAGCGTGATGGCCGTCAACAACGAGGTCGGAACAATCAACGATCTTGCCGCCGTGCGCGCCGTGCTACGTCGTCATGCGCCGCAAGCGCTGCTGCACTGCGATGCCGTGCAGGCGGCGTGCTGGCTCGACCTACGCACGATCACACCGCATGTCGATTTCCTTTCGTTGTCGGCGCACAAGTTCGGTGGCCCCAAGGGTGTCGGGCTGCTGGTTGCACGCGATGGCGCGCAGTTTGCGCCGACACTGATCGGGGGCGGGCAGGAAGGCGAGCGCCGTAGTGGAACGCACAACGTCGGTGGCATCGTCGCGATGGCTGAGGCCTTGCGATTGACCGATGTGAACCGAGCCGCCGACGTCGCGCGTATCGGCCCGCTGCGCGATCGTTTGGTCGATGCTCTGACGAAGCGCGTGTCCGGCGTGCACGAGACGGTTCCTCGCGACTTGAAGGTTGCTGGCTCCGCGCACGTGTGCATCGAGGGCATCGAGAACGAGGCGCTGCTCTTCATGCTCGATGAGGCGGCTCTCTGCGCGAGCGCGGCTGCGGCGTGCGCCGCTGGTGCGATGGAACCCTCGCACGTGCTGGCCGCGATGGGTGTGCCACGCGACTTGGCATTCGGAGCGCTGCGCTTGACGCTCGGTGTCACCACTACGGCGGCAGATGTTGATCGTGGTATCGAAGTCGTTGCCCAGTCAGTGCAACGACTTCGCCGAGTGCGCACCGGCGTCGCGGGGGCTGCGTCATGAAAGTGCTCGTCGCCTTGAGTGGCGGGGTCGACTCGTCGGTTGCTGCAGCCGAGTTACTGCAGGCAGGTCACGAGGTCGTCGGCATCACCATGCGCTTGTGGGGTGGCGAGAGCGACACCGGTTGCTGCTCGATCGCAGATGTCGACGATGCACGCCGAGTTGCGCAGCAACTCGACATCGATCATCTCGTCTTCAATTTCACCGACGACTTCAACACCCACGTCGTCGACCCCTATGTCCAGGCCCATCGCGATGGTCTGACACCTAACCCCTGCATCGAATGCAACCGTCACCTGAAGTTCGACCGGTTGAGCGAACGCGCCGATCTGCTCGGGTTCGACGCGATTGCGACCGGTCACCATGCCCGGATAACGCAGCGTGATGGTGCCTGGTATGTCGCTCGCGGCGAAGACCCCGCCAAAGACCAGAGCTACGTCGTGCACATGCTGCCCCAGCGCGAACTAGCGCGCACGATGTTTCCTATTGGCCATATGACCAAGTCGCAGGTGCGGGCGAAGGCGACCGCGCTGGGGTTGCGCACTGCTGCCAAGCCCGACAGCCAGGATGTGTGCTTCATCACTGAGGGCGGCGGTCGCGAGGCGTTCCTCGGCAGTCGCATTCCGTTTCGGCGCGCGCAGGTTGTTGATGCCGTCGATGGCAGCGAACTTGGCGAGATCGATTCCCTCGAGATGGTCACTCTCGGACAACGTCGCGGCATCGGACTAGCGGGCGGCGGGCCGAAGCGTTACGTGGTCGCTATCGATCACGAGTCGGCGACCGTGAGGGTTGGCGGCGAGTCAATGCTGCAAGACGCATCAATCGCGGTCCGCAACGTTGCGTGGGCGCACGAGCCGGCCGTTGGCCAAGTCACTGTGCAATGCAGCGCACATGGAGTTGCTCAGGCGGGCGCCTTAAAGGTGAACGATGCTGGCGACGTGCTGGTGACATGGGCGGCACCGCAACGAAGGGTCTCCCCCGGGCAGAGTGTGGTGTTCTACGACGCCACCAATACCTACGTCCTCGGTGGCGGGATTGCCCAGTAGCGCCTAAAGGATGGCGATCTTGCGATCAGCGAGTGCATGCAGTGCGCGGCCCGGGCGGGACGGTGCGATGAGGATCGATTGCGCGTGGATGGCGGTGCCCTTCGGTTTCGCAGCCGTTGGAGCGAGCACGACCTGCGCCATCGTGCGCAACGTGATCTCGACCGCATGGCCAGCAGCCGGCCCGGAAAGATCGGCAGCCTCGGTACCCGCGAGAGCCAGTTGCGCGTGCAACACATTTGGTCGCAACATCATCAGGGTCTCGCCCAAGACCACTGGGTCGTGCACGACGATGCCGGCCGGAACCGAGACCAACCAGCGACACGCAAATCGGTGCAGTCGCACATAGACCAGCCAGGTCAGCACGCAAGCGAGCGCGAGCACCGCCAGGGCGAACAACCACTGTTCGGCTGCCAGCAACAGCACCCCGGCGCCAGCGGCCGCGAGCCACAGAATCCATGACACTGCGATCGGTATTTGCATCGCCGCTGGCGGTCGCAGCGGCAAGCGTCGCTCGTCGCCGTAGGCGGCTTCCTGCACGCACGCTTCGCCGGTCTCGGCCATGAATGCGCTCAATGTCGTCAGTGCCGCCGCCGCGATGGCCACGATGCCGCGAAGCGCGGATGCCTCGAAGACGAGCGCGGCTGCGGCCACGGCGATTGTCGCCGGCGCGAGGGTGCGCACGATGGTGAGCCCGATCGGACCACAGATCACGACGGCGATGACGCCAGCGCCCGCAACAACCCACCATGTCGCGAACGCGACATTTTCGGTCAGTGATGTGCGATCGGATACAGCACTGCTGATCGATAGCGGAACTAGTGCAGTGGTGGCCAGCCATAAGACCCGGGTGACCCATAACGCACAATTTGTCGAGAGGCTCGGCATTGAGCAAACGTATCGCCATGATGCTTACCGCCGCGCCCCCGGGTGGGGCCGCGATGGGCATTGGAGGCCTTCCGCACCTCGACGCGACCAGCGCAGTCGAATTCGCCCTGCGCAACATGGAGGTGCCTTCCATCCCGACGTTGTCGCGAAGGTCACCCGCAGAGTGTGCGATCGCGCAGGCGATGGTGGGCATGCGCGGCATCACGATTGGGCAGTACGGCAGTATTTCGGTGCACCCGGAACAGATCGATCCACTCGCACCGCTGCACACCGACCTGCAACACGATGCGCTGGTTGGCTTTCGCACGTTCCTTGATGTCGCGCCGATCGAACTTGGCCGCGACTACCAAGGTTGGGTGAAATGGCAGCTGGTCGGCCCGGTGACGTTCGGTCTCGCGCTGATGCGTGCTGGCGTGCCGATGAGCGAAGCGTTCGGTTCGGCGGTGCGCGCGATACGCGAACGCGTGCAGCACCTGCTCGACGAGGTCGCGCTCGCGTTGCCGCGTTGCCAGCAGATTGTGTTCATCGAGGAGCCGCTGTTCGGTGAGCTGATGCAGCCTGGGTTTCCGATCGCTCCCGACACTGCCATCGACCTTGTCTCGGGAGCACTGGCCGCGATCGAGACCAGCGCCAGGTCAGGGCTGCACTGCTGCGGTAGCAGCGACATTCCATCGCAGTTGGCCGCTGGTCCGGCGATCCTCTCGGTGCCCGTGCGGGCAGAGGTGGCTGAGTCCGCGGGCTACCTGATTCGCTTCCTGGATGGTGGGGGGAGCATCGCGTGGGGCGTCGTACCGACAGCGGGTCCGATTGCCACATCGGCAGAGCGACCATGGCGTCAGTTGTGCGCGTTGTGGTGCGAGCTTGTGAAGCGCGGCGCGGATCCGGCCCTGCTGCGCACGCAGGCCATGGTGACGCCGGAGTGTGGACTGTCTGGGCACAATCCAGCAGTAGCGCAACGCGTGTTCGCGATCGTCGCCGAGATTGGGCACCGCGTGCGCGATCAGTCGAGCGCCAGCCGCTGGGTGCTCGGCGCTTAGCAGCTTCGTGTAGGCGATGTCGGGCAATGTTCTACACTCGCTGGTATGACGAACCTCAGCACCCCGCCACCACCGCCTCCTGCCCCGATGGGCATGGCAATTCAACCCAAGGGACCGCGCCCGGCGGTGACAGTGGGTGCAGCGCTGCTGGTTGCAGGCGGAGCATTGATGATCGTTGGCTCCTTGCTGAGTTGGTTCACGCTCGACGGCGACAGCATCAACGGGTTCTCGAAGGACAGCGACGGCACGAACGACGGCCCCGTGTTCGCCGTCCTCGGTGGTCTCGCGATCATCTTCGGATTCGTTCAGCTCGCGTCGAAGAAGGTGCTCGCGCTCGGAATCATCGCGATCGTCACCTCTGCCATCGGCCTGCTCGCTGGGTTCGCCGACCTCGGCGACGTCAACGATGTCGTCGACATTGGTGAGGCGTTCGGAGTCGATGTCAATGTCGGCCCTGGCTTGTACGTCGTGATCCTTGGCTCTGTTGTCGCCATTGCCGGAGCAATTGCAACTGTTGCAAAACGACGCAGTTAGCCAAAGCATCAAAGATCTGCGGCTGCAGATTGCGCGCCACAACGAGCGTTACTACGCGGACGATGCACCCGAGATTTCCGACGCCGACTACGACGCGCTGGTGAGAAGAGTAGCGCAGCTCGAGCTCGAGCATCCTGAGCTCAGCGACGATGCCTCACCATCGCGTCTCGTCGGCGCTGGCTCCTTGAATGCCGCATTCACCCCGGTGACGCATCGTCAGCCGATGGCGAGCCTCGACAACGCGATGGACGATGGCGAACTGACGGCATGGGGTGACCGCGTCCTCAAGGGCCTGGGCAGCGAGCGACCGCGGTTTGTTTGCGAGCTCAAGATCGACGGTCTCGCGATCAGCCTTCGTTACGAGAAGGGCAAGTTCGTGCAGGCCGCAACGCGTGGTGATGGTCGGGTTGGCGAGGACGTCACTGCGAACGTGGCCACCGTCGCGTCGCTGCCCAAGACACTCGCCATAGAAGCCGCTGGTCGCGGTGGAGTGCCGAGAGTGCTAGAGGTGCGCGGGGAGGTGTATCTCCCCACGGCGGCGTTCCTCCGCCTGCAAGCTGCCAAGGAAGCCGAGAATCGCGAGCGGGTGGCGGCTGGGCGCAAACCGGAACCGGTGCCGGCGAACCCGCGCAACGCCGGGGCGGGAAGCTTGCGGCAAAAGGACCCGACCGTCACCGCCGGCCGCGGTCTCGACCTGTGGTGCTACCAACTCGGCGAGGTTCAAGGTGGCCCGGAGTTGCTGAGTCACGCCGCCAGTCTCAAGTACATGCACGAACTCGGGTTTCCGATCAATCCCAAGATCAAGGTGGTCGAGGATCTCGCCGGCGTCATCAAGTTTTGCCAGCACTGGCAAGAGCAGCGGCATACGTTGCCCTACGAAATCGATGGCGCCGTGGTCAAGGTCGACTCATTGGCGCAACGCGAAATACTCGGGCACACGTCGCGCGCTCCCCGGTGGGCAATCGCGTTCAAGTTCCCGCCGGAAGAACGCACCACGATTCTGCGCGACATCAAGGTGTCGGTGGGCCGAACCGGGCGCACGACGCCGTTTGCGGAACTCGAGCCGGTGTTCGTCGGCGGCTCGACGGTGAGCATGGCGACGCTGCACAATCAGGATCAGGTCGCAGCCAAGGATGTCCGTCCCGGCGACACGGTCGTCGTGCGCAAGGCAGGCGATGTAATTCCCGAGGTCGTCGGTCCGGTGCTCTCGCTACGGCCAGCAAAGAGCAAGCCGTGGCAATTCCCCAAGATCTGTCCGTGCCCCTTGCGCACCGAACTCGTGCGTCCCGAAGGTGAGGCCGATACACGCTGTGTCGAGCCGGCGTGTCCCTACCAACGCGATCAGCGCATTATCTACTTCGCATCTCGCGCCGCGATGGACATTGAGGGACTCGGCGAGAACACGGTCTTCCAGTTGAGCGACGCTGGTTTAGTTGCGGACGCTGGCGATATTTACTCGCTGACGCGTGAGCAATTGCTCACCCTCGACAAGTGGGGCTCGACCAAAGCCGACAACCTGTTGAATGCAATTGAGGGATCCAAAGAGCGCGCGCTGCCGCGCTTGTTGACATCGCTCGGATGTAAGGGTCTTGGCCCTTCGGCGAGCGAAGGACTGAGCAGCGCCTTTGGAACGCTCGACTCGATCATGGCGGCCGGTGAAGCGGACCTGGCGACGAGCGACGGCGTCGGTCCGACGATTGCGGCGAGCATTGTTCGCTGGTTCGCCGCGCCTGGCAACCGCGACATGGTGGAGAAGCTGCGCGCTGCCGGCGTGCAGTTCGGCAAGGTCGAGGTCAGCCGGTTGCCTCAGAACCTGGCGGGCAAGGCGATTGTTGTTACGGGCGCCGTCGAGGGATATTCGCGGGAGGCGGCGGAGGCTGCCATCAAGGACCGTGGCGGGAAAAGCCCTGGCAGCGTCAGCGCCAAAACGTTCGCCTTGGTGGTCGGTGCAGATGCGGGTGCCAGCAAACTCACCAAGGCGCAGACGCTCGGTATTCCAATCCTCGATCTCGCCGGCTTCGAGCACGTACTCGCGACGGGCGCGTTGCCCGCCACCTGACTGTCAACGATTACCTGAACGTCAAAAGACCTCGAACGACCAGGTGTACGCGCTGGCGTTGCCGCGGCCTTCGACTGTTTTCCAATAGATGACCTGCACCACGTGCCGACCCTGCGTAAACGTCGTGATCGACGAGTCGGGTGCCGGGTCGAAGGTCAGCGTTGCGTTGCCCGGCTCGTAGATCGTTGTCGGTGGCAGGGTGACCTGCTGGCCAGGAGTTGTTTGGTCGCGCAGTTCGCCCAGGTTGATGGTTTCTAACTCGAGCCCGTCAACGACCAGCACGCCTTCGTAGCCAGCCACCAAGTCGACAACTACCGAAGCCTGAGCGGGAGTTTGCGTGGCGCCGGCGACAGGCTCGATGCGTTCGACTTGCTTGGGCAGGTGTGCGCCTTCGGTGCCGGTGACGGCCAGTGAAAGCGCGACTCCGATGGCAACCATGCACAGCGCGATCGTGAAACTGGCTAATAGGAGTTTGAGATTGGGTCGACGAAATCGGTTTCGCACAGGGGCATTCTGGCTGGCCGGAAGCAGATTTCACCCACCCGCGTCCTTGTCCAAGGGTCATCCCGCTAGGTTCCTAGGTCGCAATGACGGCTTACGACGCGCAACCCTCCACACAGTCGCCCACCCGACTGATAGCGGGCCGGTATCGGCTCGGCCATCGACTGGGAAGCGGGCTCGACGCGGCCGTTTTCGAAGGGTTCGACGAGCATCTGCAGCGCGTGGTCGTGGTCAAACTGGTGCACCCCGATCTTGGCGATCGCGACGACGTGCGCCAGGCTTTTCGCTCCGCGATGGGTATTGCCGAGCGACTGCATCACCCCAACATCGCAGCTGTCTACCAATCGGGCACCACCATGTGGAACGACCACGAGGTGCTGTACGTGGTCACCGAGCATCTCGGTGGTGGCAGCCTGCGCGACATTCTCGATCGCGGCCGTTTGCTGTCGCCCTCGCAAGCGTTGTTGGTCGGACTCGACGCTTGCAAAGCGCTCGACGTCATGCATCGCCAGGGTCTGCTGCACCACGACATTCGCCCGTCGACGCTGGTCTTCGGCGACGACCGCCGGTTACGTGTTGTCGATGTCGGGTTCGCCGAAGTGTTGGCGATCGCCGCAGGTGGCATTACCTCGCGCAGCAAAGACCGAGCCAAGTACTGCTCGCCGGAACAGGCGAAGGGTGAGCCCGCGGTTCCCAAGAGCGACGTGTACTCACTGTGCCTCACGTTGCTCGAAGCGGTAACCGGTTCGGTTCCGTTCGAGGACGACTCGACGGTGGCGAGCCTGAGCAACCGCATCGACAAGCTGATGCCGGTCTCTGCCGATCTCGGGCCGCTGGCCGCTGTGCTCGAGCGTGCCGGCCGATCGCGGCCCACCGATCGATACAGCGCTGGCGAGTTTGGGCGCGCGCTGGTTCAGTCAGCCGAGAAGCTGCCGCGACCGGAACCAATTCCGATCATCGGTGGCTCGATGTTCGACACGGAGCGCCCCACCTCTGATCAACCGGTGGAAGCGACCGGCCCGCTGCAGCGACCAATTGTGTCGCCCGAAGCGCAACGGCAAGAACCACGGCCCGAACCACGCCCACAGGAACGTCAAACAGAACGACTGGCGTCGGTGCAGTCGCCGGCAGCTCCGTTTGTTGTTGCGGCGAGCGCGCCCGCCGCGCCCACGTTCGACAAGACCACCGTCAATCCGCGGGTCGCTAGCGAGCCTTTCGATGTCGACGATTACCCCGAGCGCACACGCGGGAAAGGTCGTCGATGGTTCGTGGCGGTGCTGGTGGCGATGGCCCTCGGCGGTGGCGCGCTTGCGTGGTACAACGTGCAACCCGAAACCACTGCGGTTCCCGAGCTTGCCGGCTTGGAAGATGGTGTCGCACTCAATCAGATCGCCGGCACCTTCAATGGTGTGTTGATGGAGGAATTCAGCGAGGTCGTCCCAGTCGGTATCGTCATTCGCACAGATCCGGCAGCTGGCGCGCAACTTGAAAAGGGCAAGAACATCACACTGTTCGTCAGTTCCGGGCCGCAGCCACGAGCGCTGCCGGAGTTAACGAACCTCACCATCGAACAGGCAACGGAAGCATTGGAAACGCTCGGGCTGGTGCTGGTGAAGGCCGAGCCGCAATTCAGCGACACCGTTCCGCTCGACGTCGTGTTGTCGTGGACGGTTCCCGATTCGCCTACCCTCGTCGCCACCAACACCGTGACCAAAGGAACGGTCGTGCAGGTGGTGCTGTCGGCAGGCCCCGAGCCGCGCGTCGTACCGGAATTGATGGGCACCGCGCTAGCAGTGGCCACCACTGCTCTCGAAGTCCAGACGCTGCTGATCGCCGTTGGCCCCGAAGAATTCTCGGCGACTATTCCGATTGGCCACGTCGTGAGCCAGACCCCCGCCGCTGGAACAGTCGTGGACTTCGGGACGACGGTGACTGTCGTGCTATCCAAGGGGCCCGACCTGGTTGCGATTCCATCGCTTGCCGGACTCGACCCGAACGGCGCAACTGTCGCGCTGCGCGATGCGGGGTTCACCGTGGGCGTGATCGACGGCAACACGACGCTGCCGTTCAAGGACGCAACCGTGGCTGGAGTGGTGGTTGCTGTCGGCCAACAGTTCCCACGAGGAACCGTCGTCGACGTGCACTACACGACCTAGCTAGTCAGCTAGTGAGTTCCTTGATCTCGGTCGCGATCAGCCGGGCGATTTCGTCGTTTGGCATTGCGCTCTGTAGCGCCATCATCTTCATCATGTCGCCCTGCACCTTGATCTTGCCGGCGATGAACGCCTGCATACCCGCGGCCTGGTTCTGCTCGACGAAGACTTGGCGCGCGGTCTCGTAGTCGGTCGTCACCGTGAGATCCGGAGCATCCATCGCGCCGAGGTCCATGACGACATCGCCAGAGGAAGTGTCGAGGTACACGTTCAACGTGCCTTCTCCGAATGGCACATCGGTGATGATTTGGTTCATCTTGATGCTGGTCGTGACCTTCGTGGCTTGGTCGGTGTACTTCTCGCGCACTGCCTTGGCGGCAGCTAACCATTCGTCGGAGAGAAAGGCGTGTGTCATGGACGAGAAGCTAGTCGGTGCCAGTCGCGTGTCGATAGGCCAATCGCACCGCCAGCGCCTGACGAATCTGCGGCCCCGCGTCTTCAGCGAACTCGTCGCGGTAAGTGGCGTCAGTGCTCAGCACCACCGTGAAGTACATGCCGGCAAATGCGCCGAGGAAGCCCGCGACACGAAGCAGCGCCTCGGTCAGTACCAGAGTGCGTCCGCCAAATTGCAGGCTGGCGAGGACGTGCACGTTCTCGGTCGCCGTCCAAGCGCCAGTGGTGCCTTCCGGAATCGCCAGTAGTCCAAACAGGGTGAAGAACAGCGCGAGCAGCACGGCCACAATCGTGATGAGTATTCCCTGGCTCAACACACTGACTAATCCGATGTTGACGCGTTGCCGGGTGGAGAGTGGCGTCTCCATCGGGTCGCCGTCTGCCGGCAGTACCAATCCCTCGGCCGGGGTGCCGACGACCAGCTTGCCGACCTCGGCCCAGTCGTCGAAGCGATGCACAGCGCGAATTGCTTCAGGAATCCGCGAGAGCACGAACGCGCTGCCGAGCAGAAAGAACAGGCCGAGCGACACGATGTACGCCGGTCCTTTCAAAACGCCAGCGACCTGCCAAACCTCTGCGTTGATGAACAGGAACGTGGTGAACAGCAGCAGCAGCGGCATCGCCCGGCTGAGCACGCGGCCCACCGAGCCGAGTTTGGAGAAAGTCTGCGACGCCGCCCAGCCAACAAGCGGAACGATTCCGTACGACGTTACGAAGTAGATCACCGTCAGAACTACGGCGCCCTCGATCAGCGCTTGGGCTGCGTCGCCCCATTGCGTAAACGCCACGGAAGGCAGCGCTGGCCCGATGAGGAAGGCGGCGAGCTCGAGACTTCCGAGCCGGCGCGGGCGCGACAACGGCGGGCGATGGCGCACCAGGTTGGTCGCCATCCAGGTGGCGAGAAGGATCGCGAGCACAACCCCTGCCGCAATCAGGTTGTGCGTGATGGACCAATTTGGAAGGTCGAGACCGTGCAGCCCGCCAGCGACATATGCGACGAGAAGGACCGGCGCCGCACGGCTCCACACGTCTGGGCCAGCGCTGTACGGCTCGATGAAGTGGGGCAGACCGCGGCGGATGAACCACCGTTCCATCTCCGTGCGCGGCGAAGCGCTGGTGACGATTTTGCGAATCCCCGCAACGGGGTTCTTGAGATTCGACACGGAGCGGCCTTTATCCTTTCTGGGTGCTGTCCGAACGACTGTGCTTGCGCAGCGCGTCGCGTGTGGAAATTGCCTCGGCCCGCGCCGCAGCAGCGAAGTCGGCTCCGGTTGATGCATAGAGAATCGCTCGTGACGAATTGACGACCATGCCCAACCCGCTGCTATCGGCACCGGCGGATGTGGCCGCGATGTCGCCGCCCTGGGCACCGACGCCCGGCACCAGCAACGGAAGGTCGCCGACGATCGCCCGCACCTCACGAAGTTCGTCGGGGTAGGTAACACCGACCACCAGTCCGCAGTCGCCGAGTTTGCTCCATTGCTGGGCGACGCGGTGCGCGACGTGCTGATAGAGCGGCCGCCCATCGGCGACCAGAGATTGAAAGTCGTCGCCGCCGGTGTTGCTCGTGCGGCAGAGAACAAAGACCCCACCGTCGGGGTGCCGCAAGAAGGGTTCGACTGAGTCGGTGCCGAGGTAAGGATTCACCGTGACGACATGCGCGCGGTAGCGATCGAAGGCCTCGCGGGCGTAGTGCTCGGCGGTGCTACCGATGTCGCCGCGCTTGGCATCAAGGACCAACAGCACGTCGGGGTGTTGTTCGCGAATGTAGCTACACACGCGCTCCAGATCGCGCTCGGCGCCGATGGCCGAGAAGTAGGCAATCTGCGGCTTGAACGCGCAGACCAAGTCGGCGGTTGCAGCGACTATCTCTTTGCAGAAGTCGAAGACGGATCCGTGCACGGCAACGGGAAACCTGGCCGGGTCAGGATCGAGCCCGACGCACAGCATCGAATCGGATGCTTTCCACGCGCGCCGGAGCTGTTGGTGGAACTTCATTGCTCCGCGACGTCACCCTTCGACAGTGATAGCCGCCGTCGGACACATGTCGGCCGCAGCTTGCACGCTCGTTCGTAGTTCTTCGCCGGGCTCGTCTTGCAGGATGTAGAGGAAGCCGTCGCTGCGTACCTCGAAGACTTCCGGGCAAACCTGCATGCAGGCGCCGGTGCTGGCGCAAACATCGAAATCGACGGTGACTTTCATTCCGAGTCCTTTGTCTTTGCTGGCTGAGTGGCGGACGCTTTTTTGGCGGAGGGCTTTTTGGCGGCTGCCTTTTTGGCGGCTGCCTTTTTGGCGGCTGCCTTCGTTGGCGAAGCTTGCTGTGCTGCTGCTGCGGTGGGCTTCACGGGTGCGGCCTTCGTGGGTGCAGAATCCGGCCGTGCTGCTGTCGGCTCGTGGAGCCCATCGCCCGACTCACGCTTGGCCTGCTCTTGACGCCACCAGACGACAGCCACCACGGCGGCAACGACGAGCAGCAGGAGTGGAAGTCGCGATCGACGCTCTCGAGCCATAACCGCAGCGTAGCCGTCTCAGCCCAGATGGCGCTCGTGCCCGTGTAGAACGGCGCGCAGCGCGGCGGTGATGGTACTCGGGTCGCTGCCAACGCCCCACAGCACACGGCCATCGCCGTTCTTAGTCTCGATGTAGGCAACGGCGGTCGCCTCGCTGCCTTGACCGACAGCATGTTCTGCGTAGTCGACAACGTCGAGTTCCGCGTTGAGACCATCGCGTAGCGCATGAACGAACGCGTCGATCGGGCCGTTACCGGTGCCTGAAACGGTGATAGGCGAGCCGTCGATCACCAGTTGCGCGGTGATCGTGGTGGTGCCGCTCGCCGAGTCGCTGCGCAGCTCGTGACCTTGCAAACGCATGCGTGGCTCGGCAGGCAGATATGTCTCCTGGAATGCCAACCACATCACCAGCGGGCTGATCTCGGTGCCCGAGTCTTCGGTGATGTGTTGAATCGTTTTGGAGAACTCGATCTGTAGTCGGCGTGGCAAGTCGAAGCCGTGCTCGGCCTTCATTACGTAGGCAACGCCACCCTTGCCACTTTGGCTGTTGACACGAATGACGGCCTCATACGACCTGCCCAGATGCTTCGGATCGAGCGGCAGGTACGGCACGCCCCACTTCGGGTATTCGCCGCTATTGTCCGCGGCCTTCTTGTCGAGTGCGTCGAAACCCTTTTTGATCGCGTCCTGATGGCTGCCGCTGAACGATGTGAACACGAGGTCGCCGACCCACGGATGGCGAGGACTGATCGGTAGTCGATTGCAATACTCGGCGACACGGCGAAGCGCATCGATGTCGCTGATATCAAGTTCCGGATCGACACCGTTCACCATTAGGTTGATGGCAAGGTTGACCACATCGACATTGCCGGTTCGTTCGCCGTTACCGAACAGCGTGCCTTCGACGCGATCGGCCCCTGCCAGCATTGCCAACTCAGCGGCCGCTGTTCCGGTGCCCCGATCGTTGTGCGGATGGAGGCTGATCACGACGCTGTCGCGATTGCGGATCGTTCGGCCGAACCACTCGATCACGTCGGCGTAGACGTTCGGCGTGTAGCACTCGACCGTCGCTGGCAGGTTGAGGATGAGTGGCCGATCAGGCGTTGGCTCGATGACATCCATCACGGCGTGGCAGACCTGCACTGCGTACTCGGGCTCGGTCAGCGTGAAGCTTTCCGGTGAATATTCGTAGCGCACATCTGTGCCCACCAATGTGTGCTCCAGCTTCCGGCACAGCTTGGCGGCGTTCACTGGAATCTCGGTGATGCCCGCCTTATCGAGACCGAACACGACCTCGCGCTGGAGCGGGTTGGTCGAGTTGTAGAAGTGCACAATCGCGCGTCGCGCGCCCTGCAACGACTCGTACGTGCGCTCGATCAGCTCTTGGCGACACTGCACCAATACCTGAATGGTGACGTCGTCGGGCACCAGGTCTTCTTCGATGAGCTGGCGAACGAAGTCGAAGTCGGGCTGACTGGCTGCGGGGAACCCGACCTCGATCTCCTTGAAACCCATCTTGACCAACGTGTCGAACATGCGCCGCTTGCGTTGCGGGTCCATCGGGTCGATGAGTGCCTGATTCCCGTCGCGTAGGTCGACGCTGCACCAGATTGGCGCGCGCTCGTGGACCTTGTTCGGCCACGTCCGATCGTGCAGCACGATCGGCACCAGGCGCTCGTACTTGTGGAATGGCATTGATTGCGGTGGCATTGGATTTCCTCACGTGGCGTTGGAGATAGTGGGCCCGAAAAAGCAAGAAGCCCCGGCCGGTTATCGGCTGGGGCTTGGGCAAGCGCGGATATGTGGCGCTTGCCCTACATAAGAAGCAGGAGGCCACGGTGCGTGCGCATTCCCGACAGTCTGCCCAGCAAGTGGGCGCTTGTCAACGTCGGTTCCCGTTAGTCATGAATCAAAAAGTTGCTGAACTGCCACGGATCGCTGGAATCGACGCGGCTGGCTTCATCACTGAACTGAGCAAACAGATCTCGCCGTGAGCTGACCGGATCCCAATCGCAGGGCGCGGAGTGCAGCGTGCCGAGATACGGCCGGGCGACGGCCAGCAGTTCGTCCCACGGCAGGTCGTCGGGTACGCAGACCCCCTCGCTGGGGTTTGCGATCATCCACGTGACAGCGGCGACGATGCTGCCCGCAACCTGCACCGTGGTGGCGCTCTGGTGGGGCACGACTGCTCGTGCCTCGTCGATGCTGAGCAGCGAACCGGTCCACCAACTGCTGTACGGGTGGCCCATCAACAGCACACCCAACTCGTCGCGACCGCTGATGATCTCGTCGTTCAAGATGCGCTGCTCGGGCTGCATCTCCCAGCCGCGCATGCGCAGTTCCAAAACGCTGCTGATCGCGGCGTCGCACGGGTGGTACGCGTAGTGAACCGTCGGTCGATAGATCGCGGCACCGTTGTCGTCGCTAACGGTCAGGTGTTCGCAAAGGGTGAATGCTTCGCCGTGGCGTACAACCATGCCGCGGATCTCGCCGCTGGGCGCCCAGCTACGCACCCAAGTCTCCATACCCGGTCGCGCGATGCAGATTTGGTTGCACGGGCCTTCGCCGGTGTGCACGAATGCGTTGGGTGGCAGCGTTTGTTCGTGGGTACCCCAGCCCATTTCGGCAGGGGCGACGCCTTCCTCGTAGAAGCCGTCGACCGACCACGTGTTGACGAACTCGTTGGTCCGCTTCGGTACCGTCGTGATCTGCGTATCGCGCTCGGCGACATGAATCACCTTGGTGCCGGTGAGCATCGCCAGTTCGTTGAATCGGTCATCGGCAAGTGCTCGTTCGAGTGCCGGCGCATTGGGCCCGCTGAGGCCATCGACCAACATGCGGGCAGCAATCTCGGTGAGCGCCTGTTTGGCGAAGTGGCTCACCAGACCTGGGTTGGCGCCGTGTTCCAGCACCGCAGTCGCGCCCTTGTTGTCCGGCCACGACGCCTTCATTCGCCGCAGGTTCATGTGGCGTACGTACAACGTGCGCTCAAGTGGGGGAGTGGACGTGAGCTCGTCGTATGGATCCCACACCTCGACGCTGGTATTGAGGTAACGCACGCCGTGATCGCGGCACCACTCCAGAATCGTTGGATTGTCGATGTTCCAGGCCAGGTCGAGCAGCAGGTCACCTTCGGCGACGTGAGCGGCGAGAAATCCGTCGAGATTCTCTGGCGTCACACGGTCGAGCTCGAATCGAACTCCGAGAGCTAACGCGGAAGCGATGCGTTCGCGGTTATCGGTGAAGTCGACGACCGTGACGCTCGCCGGTGGAAACTTCAGGTCACGTACGAGAAGTGGCACTACACACTGCGCAACCGATCCGCAGCCGAGCACGAGTACGCGCTCGGGGCGACGACTCATTCCGAAAAGGCGCTCGCGAGTTCGCGAACTTGCGTGGGCGCGACAGCCAGCAGGCTTTGCCAGTCGTAGGCGATCCCTTTGCGACCGTCTTGGGTAAAGGCAGGCTGATCGACGATCGAGGTGCTGAGTTCGTTCATGGCTGGTCCTTTCATTCCGCCGCACTGAAACTGACAGCGCGAAGTAGAGCGGAGCGACCCTAACTTTCGAGTTGCACTCTCGCTACTTACTGATTCAACAGACAGCACGGCTGATGCATCCGTCAGTTCGCCCGATGCGCCCGTCAGTTGATCTGGCGAGTGTGCTCTGTCCAGTACGCCTCGCGCAGTTTGAATTTCTGCAGCTTGCCCGTCGCGGTGCGCGCGAGGGTCTCGCGGAACTCGACCTGTTTGGGGCACTTGTAACTGGCCAACTTCGTCTTCGTGTGGGCGATGACGTCGGCCTCGGTGATCGTCGACGACGGTGTGCGCACGACAAGTGCCAGTACCAGCTCGCCCCACTTCTCGTCGGGAACGCCGATCACCGCAACCTCGGCGACTTCCGGGTGGCTGAACACGGCGTCTTCAACTTCGATGCTGCTCACGTTCTCCCCGCCGGAGATGATGACGTCCTTCTTGCGGTCAGTGATGGTGATGTAGTTCTCGTCGTCGAGCGCGCCTCCGTCGCCAGTGTGGAACCAGTGCTCACCCGCGGGGTCATCACCGGTTGGATGAATCGCGGCGCGCGTCGCCTCGGGTTGGTCCCAATAGCCGGCCATGATGTGGTTGCCACGGGCGAGAATCTCGCCGTCGGCGGAGATGCTGAGCTCGACCCCGATCGTGGCCGCGCCGGCTCGCGCCAGCTTTGCTGCTCGGTCAGCGCTACCGAGTTCGTCGTATTCGGCGCGCGACCGATTCATCGTCAGTAGTGGCGTCGTTTCGGTGAGTCCATAGATCTGGATCAGTTCCCAGCCCAATTCGGTTTCGATACGTTCGATCGTCTTGGTCGGCGGCGGTGCGCCAGCGCACACGATTCGTACTCGCCCGCGGCCAGGAATCGCACCTTCCCACTGCGCGGCGGCGTCGAGGATCAGGTTGGCGACAGCGGGTGCGCCGCACATCAGCGTGACGCCGTGGCGTTCGATGCGTCGCAGGATTTCGGCGCCATCAACCTTGCGTAGGATGATGTGTTGCGCGCCCATTCCTGTCACCGCGTACAACACGCCCCAACCGTTGCAATGGAACTGCGGCAGCGTGTGCAGATAGACGTCTCGATCGCTGATGCCTAAGTGCCAGCCAAAGGTCGCGGCGTTCAGCCAGATGTTGCGGTGGGTGAGTTGCACACCTTTGGGTCGTGCGGTCGTGCCGCTCGTGTAGTTGATCGTTGCCGTCGCGTCTTCGTCGTACGCCCACTCCACTGGTTCCGTATGAACCGGCGGTGCATCGGTGCTGGCGTCGATCACAAAGCGGTGTTCGCAGATGACGGCGGCGAGGGCCTGATCGAGCTCGGGGTCGACGTACAGCACGCGTGCGCCGGAGTGTTCGACGATGTACGCGACTTCCTCGGCGACCAGGCGGAAGTTGATCGGCACCAGCACTCGTCCCGATCCGCTGACGCCGAATAGCGCCGTCAATAGGCGAGCAGAGTTATGGCTGACGATCGCGACTCGCTCTCCCTGCGCAATCCCGAGCGCGTCAAGGTGCGCCGCGAGCGCTCGCGCGCGGGCCGCCATCTCGGCGTAAGTCATCGAGTTCCACGATTCGGCTGGCTGATCCGGTTCGTCGATGACGGCGACACGGTGTGGATACACCTGCTCGGCTCGGCGCAAAAAATCGTTGACGGTGAGTGCGACCTTCATGCTGCACACATTGTGCACGGTGCGCTGGCCGTCCGATTGGGTCCTCCCGATACCCTGGCTGCGACATGCCTGAAAATTCTCGCCCGCCGGGCGCACCGCGGCGCCGGCGCACCGCTCCCAAACCCGCCGAACACCGCAACCCATCGGTCGCACCGGTGCTCACACTTTCGCCCGACGACTACGTTCCGACCGCCTTTGTAGAACTTGGCGTTCCCGCCAATGTCGACTTTGGGCTCGCTGCTGCCGGGTTTACGGCTCCGTTTGCGATTCAGACGAAGGCGATTCCGGTCGCGCTGACGGGCCGCGACGTATGCGGTCGAGCCAAGACGGGCAGCGGCAAGACGTTGGCGTTCGGCGTACCGCTGTTGGCGAGGCTGACAAAGGTCGGCGAACCGCGCCGACCGGCCGCGCTGGTGATGGTGCCAACGCGCGAGTTAGCACTGCAGGTTTCGGAGGTGCTGGCCCCCGTTGCGATCGCCTGCGGGCGCACTGTGCTCGCGGTCTACGGCGGCGCGTCGCGGCAGCAGCAGATCGACGCGTTGCAGCTCGGCGTCGATGTTGTGGTCGCAACCCCGCTGCGCCTCATCGACCTGCTCAAGGAAAATGAACTGCAGCTCGACGCTGTCGAGATCGTTGTGCTCGACGAAGCCGACCGGATGGCCGACGACGGGTTCACCCCGCAGGTGGAATGGATTCTGCGCAAGGTCACCGCGCCGCATCAGACGATGCTGTTCTCGGCAACACTCGATGGCGACGTTGCCCACCTGGTAGCGCGCTACATGAAGGACCCCATTGAGGTCGCAATCGATGCCGCCACCGACACGGTTGGCAGCATGCATCATCTGTTTCTTGCGGTGCACCACATGGACAAAGATCGTGTCGTCGCCGCGATCGCTAGCGGGATGACGAAGACGCTGGTCTTCTGCCAAACAAAGCGGATGTGCGATCGCGTCGAGCGCAACTTGCAGGACCTCGGCGTACGAGCCGCGGCGATTCACGGCGACCTCGCGCAGGCTGCTCGCGAGCGTGCACTGAAGCGTTTCACCGATGGCGAGCTGTCGGTACTCGTCGCCACCGACGTCGCGGCGCGCGGTATCGACATCGACGACATCGGCGCGGTCATCCACTACGAGCCAGCACCCGACGTGAAGGACTACCTGCATCGCAGCGGGCGCACCGCTCGCGCTGGTCGCGATGGTTGGGCGGTCACGCTGGCCGAATACAACCAGCACACGCAGGTGCGGATTCTGCAACGCGGTATGCGGCTAGAGCCGACGTCGCCGGTCGAAGCCTTCAGCAACAACCCGATGCTGAAGCAACTCGCCGACTTCCACGCCTAGCCCGCCAGGACCGTACAAACGGTTTGTGTGTAGAGCAGTTGGAAGCCGAGGCGCTCTAGGTTGCGCGCCGATTGTCCGTCGGGGACGGCTGTGCAGGCAACGAAGTCGCAGCCGCTCGTGCGCGCGAGACGAAGGCGGTAGGCGAGCAGCGCCTGTTGTAGACCGCGGCCCTGGTACGCGGGCAGAGTGGCGGCTCCGCCGACCCATCCGACACCGTCGACGATGTTGAGCGAGCCGCATGCGACTGCGTTGTCGTCGACGATTGCGACGAAGTCGCGCGCACCAGTCACCTGCGCAGCCGAGTCACAGAACTCGTCGGAGATGTTGCGCGCCTCGGAGCCTGGCAACGACCCGAAGGACAGAATGTTCTTGCGCGCAGCCGCGCTGGCGTCGTCGACCTGCCGGATGTCGAGGTCGCCCTCGTCGGGAAGCGACTCGAGTTCACGGACGTAGACATTGCGGAAACGCTCGAGTCGATAATCGTTGCTGGCCAATGCTGCGATAAGGCCTTCGCTGACCCAGGGGCCGATTTCGAGCGAAGCTGGCAACGACCGGGCGCTGTAAAAGGCGCCGATCGCGGCGACGATCTCCTCGGCGGGCGTTGCACCCAACCCAACCCCCATCGCCCGATTCACGTATCGCCCTGGCCCGAACGAGATCAGCTTGCCGCCGTCGCATTCCTGCGCGGCAGCGTCGCTGGTCGGCGACATGCGCACAAGCACATCGACGTGGCGGGCGCAGAAGTCCGCAGCGCTGTATTCAACCCGCTGCACCAACTCGCGATTCACATACATCGCTCCAGTCTCGCAGGGGTCTAAGCGAACCAGGCGGGGCGGTTGCTTTCGAACGTTTCAATGGCGGAAGCGTGCGACATGGTGATACCTACGTCGTCGAGGCCATTGAGGAAGCGATGCTGCGTCTGGTGTTCCATCGGAAACGAAGCGACGATGCCGGCCGATGGAACCTCCACCGAGAGTCGTTCGACATCGATGGTGATCTCGATCGCAGGGTCGGACTCGATTGCATCCCAGATCTGATGGACGATCGCCTCCGAGACAACCACGGGTACCAAACCGTTCTTGGTGCAGTTGTTGGCGAAGATGTCGCTGAAGCTCGGTGCGATCACAGCATCGAAGCCGCCCTGCATGATCGCCCACACCGCGTGCTCGCGTGACGAGCCGACGCCAAAGGCTGGGCCGGCAACCAAGATGCTCGCTCCCGTGTACCGCTCGTCGTTGAGCACGAAGTTGCGATCGTCGCGCCACGTTGAGAAGAGTCCCTTCTCGAACCCTGTGCGTTCAATGTGCTTCAGCCACTCGGCGGGAATGATCTGATCGGTGTCGACGTCGGCGCGCTTCAGCGGTACACCACGACCCGAGATGATGTGCACTTCTTTCATAACAAGTCCTCCGGAACGGCGAAGTGGCCGGCAACAGCCGTGGCGGCGGCGACCGCCGGTGAAACCAAGTGGGTGCGGCCACCGCGGCCTTGGCGGCCTTCAAAGTTGCGGTTGCTAGTACTCGCCGCGCGTTCGCCGACGGTGAGCTTGTCGGGGTTCATCGCCAAACACATGCTGCAGCCGGGCTCGCGCCAATCGGCACCCGCCGCAGCAAAAATGGCTGGCAGTCCTTCTGCTTCGGCTTGCGCCTTTACCGCGTGACTGCCCGGCACCACCATCACTCGTGGAACGGCGACCTTGCGACCCTTCATTACTGCTGCCGCGGCGCGCAGATCTTCGATGCGACTATTGGTGCACGAACCGATGAAGACGGTGTCGACCTTGACGTCGCGGATTGGGGTCCCGGCCTGCAGCCCCATGTATTCGAGTGCGCGTGCGATCGAGTCGCGCGCTGTCGGATCGGTTACGTCGTCGGGTGAAGGGATCAAGTCGTCGATCGAAATCACCTGTCCCGGGTTCGTGCCCCAACTCACCTGCGGCCGCAATGTCGCTGCGTCGATGGTGACGGTCTTGTCGAATACGGCACCATCGTCGCTGACGAGCGTGCGCCAATCGGCAACCGCCGCGTCCCACTGCACGCCCTTTGGCGCGTGCGTCCGACCCCTGAGGTACTCGAACGTCGTGTCGTCGGGCGCAACAAGCCCTGCCTTCGCTCCAGCCTCGATGCTCATGTTGCACAGCGTCATCCGGCCCTCCATCGAGAGCGCTCGAATCGCGGGACCGCGGTACTCGATGACATGCCCGATGCCCCCGCCGGTGCCGATATGGCCGATGATCGCCAGCACGATGTCCTTGGCAGTCACGCCCGATGGTGCATTGCCTTCGACGGTGACGCTCATCCACTGCGGTCGCGATTGCGGCAACGTCTGCGTGGCAAGCACATGCTCGACTTCGCTGGTACCGATACCGAACGCCAATGCGCCGAACGCGCCATGTGTCGCCGTGTGACTGTCGCCGCACACAACTGTCATGCCGGGCAGGGTTCGTCCCTGCTCGGGGGCGATGACGTGAACGATTCCCTGACCGGGGTCGCCCATAGGGAAGTTGGTGATGCCGAACTCGGCTGTGTTCGCGCGTAACGCATCGATCTGGCGCGCCGAGATCGGATCCGCGATCGGCTGATCGATGTTCGTCGTCGGCACGTTGTGATCTTCGGTGGCGATCGTCAGGTCGGGACGGCGAACTTTGCGACCGCTCAGCCGTAGTCCATCGAACGCTTGCGGACTGGTGACCTCGTGGACGAGATGCAGGTCGATGTACAACAGGTCGGGTTCGCCGGCCGCGGCGTGCACGACGTGGCGGTTCCATACCTTCTCGGCGAGTGTCTCTGGCTTCATAGGTGATCCTTCAAGTTGTCCCACATCCTGAGATAGCATTCTCAATATGGAAAGTCTAAGCGGCGTTGGCGTCGTTGACAAGGCGGCGGCAATCTTGAGCGCGCTTGGCGATGGCCCGCTCGATTTGGCTGACTTGCAAGCGGCGACTGATTTGCCACGCGCCACGGCACACCGGCTAACAGTCGCACTGGAAGCGCATCAGTTGGTGCGGCGCGATAGCGCCGGACGATTTTGTTTAGGTTTCGAACTCATCCGCCTCGGACGCGTCGCCGCCGACGCGTTTCCGCTGGCCGACATTGCGACGCCGATCCTGATCGCGCTTCGCGATCGCACTGGCGAGGCAACTCAGTTGTACGTGCGCGAGGGCGACGCGCGCCGCTGCGTCGTATCGGTGCAGTCAAGTCACGGATTGCGCTGGATCGTCCCGGTCGGTGCGCTGCTGCCGTTGGATGTCGGCTCGGCGGGTCATGTCCTCGCGGACAACGGGCCGCGGCACGCACAGAGTGTCGAAGAACGCGAGCGCGGCGTGGCATCGGTCAGCGCCGCGGTCGTCGATAGCAGCGGTGTCGTGGTGGCAGCAATCAGCCTCAGTGGACCCGTCGAACGATTGACGCGCACGCCGACCCGACGCTTTGGTGCAGCAGTGCGCGCAGCCGCTCAGGAGGTGGCGGCGGTGCTGCCCTAGTAAACGGCTATCTAGTAAACGGCTATCTAGTAAACGGCTATCAAGTCGATGACGACGACGACATCGATTTCCGCGGGAAGACCGAACTCCTCATTGCCCAGCCCGTCGAAGATCAGCACGAACGGCAACTGTGTTTGCCGACGACCACCGACCTGCATGCCCTTGACGGCTGCGAGCAATCCCGGAAACACAAGCGACTGCGCCGAGAACGAGAACGTCAGCGGTGCCCCGCCCCAGTCTGAGGCGATTTCTTCACCAGTGTCGGCGCGGTAGGTAATGATCTGAATCGCAACTGTTAGGCCGTCCTGCGGAGTCGCACCATTGCCAACGATCAGGTCGGTCGATTGCAGCACCGCGATGTTGCTGGCCGGTGCGAGGTCAATCTGTGGTGCGTCCGCCGGATCGGCCGTTGGAAGGACTGCGACGACGTCGACGACGAAGCTGAGTGCCGCTCCAGCCTTGATCAAACCGGAACCACCATTGGGCGGCGAGTCGCCGTAGGCGAGCTCGGACGGTATGTCGAGCTGCCGACGGCCGCCCTGCTGCGCGCCGAGTAGCCCAAGGTCCCATCCCTGAATGACTCGGCCAGCGCCGAGAACAACAACGAATGGCTCTGCGTCGTAGTTGGAGTCGAATTCCTGCCCGTCGGTGGAGAGCACGCCCACGTAGTGGACGACGACGCTGTCGCCGACTTCGGCCGCCGGGCCAGTGCCGGTAACGAGATCGGTGGTGACCAACTCCGTTGGCAACTCTGCGGGAATCGAGACGGGTGGCTTGCCGAGCACGGTGGGCGCCACACCAACATCGACACTCGTATCGGTGCCGTCGGTGTTCGTGGCAGCGTCACCGCACGATGCAGCCGCAAACAAACTGGCAACGAGCAGAACGACGAGACACCGCGAGGAGCGCATCCGTTCGACGCTACCGCCCGTCGGCTATTCGAAGGACACAGTGCGCTGGTGAACGGCGTGTAGCCAGTCTTGTTCCGCTTCGGCGAGCGGCGTACTAGGTGGGCCAGCCACGAAGGGCCATAGCTCTTCTGCGATGCGGCGGTAGTTCCCGGTTGCCTGCAATTCGCCCAATAAGGCGTAGAGGCCGAGGTTGATACGTTGGATGAACACAAATGCTTTCGGCACGGTCGCATACTGCGCAATCGGGCTGGTGCGGTCGAACGTGTGGCGGACAATGCGGCTGGCGTACTCGGCTGACCATGTCACAGATTTGTCGTCGCTCACACTCTCGTAGAACTGGCTGAAGTACTCGCCAACTTCTGTGTCGGATGACGGGCAGCCGGCTCGCAGCATTCCGGCGCCCTCCACGACGCGACGAAACGCCGGCATGTCGAATTCGTACGCTGCGGCTTTCACCATGCTGACGAATGTGACCATCTCGGCGTTATCGAAATGCTTGACCAGTCCGAAGTCGAGAAAGGTGACCGTGCCGTCATCGTGAAACACGTAGTTGCCCGGGTGTGGGTCGCCATTGAAGGCGCGCGTGCCGTACAGGCTACGAAACACGAAGCGGAACAGGATCTCGCCGACTTGATCCTTGCGCTCCTGGGGCCACTGCAACATCTCGTTCCAGGTGTGTCCCACGACGAGATCGCTGGTGATGACATGCCTGCCGCTGAAGGCGGGCAGTACATCGGGCACGTGGATGAACGGATGATTGCGGTAGAAGTCGGCAAACAATTGTTGGTTGCGTGCCTCTCGTCGGTAGTCGAGTTCTTCGATCAGTCGTTCCTTGATTTCGGCGACCATCTCGTCTGCGTTGAGCCCACCAAAACCTTGCTGCAGCAACATGCCCAACAAGTCGGCGTTACGCAGATCGGATTCGACGGCGTCGCCGACGCCCGGATACTGAACCTTGACTGCAACTGCTCGCTCTTCGCCTGTGTCTGGGTCGATGACGACTGCACGATGTACTTGGCCGATGCTGGCAGCTGCGATCGGCGTCGGGTCCCATTGCGCGAAAATCTGCTCGGGTGGAGCGCCGAGATCTTGTTCGATCACTTGCGCCGCTAGTTCCGCGCTCATCGGCGGTGCATTCGATTGCAGTTGCGCGAGCGCTTCACGGATTGGTGCCGGCAACGCCTGGTCGACATAGCTAGCCATCTGGCCCAGCTTCATCAGCGCGCCCTTCATTTGCCCCAGCCGATCGGAGACCGCCGCGGCCGTGCGCATTTCGCGGTCGTGATCTAGCTCAATGCGGCGCTCAGCTGAGGCAAACAGCTTTCGTGCAGCCGTGCTTGCATACGTGGCTCCGACGTTCGCGCCAAGCTTGAACAGGTCGGTGTTCCGCTGCGTGCGACTGGTGCGCAATGTGAGCGATGTGCGGCGACGCATCGACAGCATGGCCACGACGATGGCGGTGGCCGCGGCGAAGGGCCAGAAGCGCTTTCGGCTCACGTGCGAGTCACTGATGAGTCAGCGGACCGTTCGGCAACCGACGCGACGGAGCGCAGCAACGTCGGCACGAATCGATCGGCTTTGGCGACGACTGCATCGTGGTCGCCATCAATACGGAATGCTTCGGCGTTTTCAATTGCCTCGAAGAGGCGGACCTGCCGCCGCAACGGCACCACGCGATCGCCCATTGTGATCAAAACCGATGTGGGTACTTCGATGTCGCCGATCCAATCGCGCGAATTGAACTTTCCAATCGCACGGCCGGCTTCCAGGACCATGCGCCAGTCGTGCAGCGACGCCTCCTGGATTGCCCACGGCTCCCAGGTGTCGCTCCTGCGTTGCAGGTAGAACTGATCCGTGAGCCATTGCCGAGCTTGCGCCGGGGTACGGCGAGCCAGGACCGCAAGCCCAGCGAGTCCGATGAATCCGAGACGTTCCTCGCGCGACGTCGAGAAGTACGAGGCGGTCGCACACAAGACGAGCCCGCGAACGCGTTCGCGATGCCGCTGCCAAAGAAGCTGCGCAATCGGGCCCCCCATTGAGTAGCCGATCGGGATTACCTGATCGATGCCGAGTACGTCGCACACGGCCATCGCGTCGTCGGCGCAATCCTCCAAGCGAAACGCAGCCTTCGAGCGAATACCACGCCCATGCCCGCGGTGGTCGAGCGCGACGACGCGGTAATGCTGCGCGAGTGGCCGGTAACACGTGAACCAGTTCAGGTCGGCACTCGCCGTCCAACCATGCAATAGCAACACCGTTGGTGCGTTGGGCGGACCGGCGATTCGGCGAACAAATGTGGTTCCGCGCCCCGGCAACTCCATCGCTGCACCCGGAGGAAGGCGCGGGCCTTCGGCTGACGTCATTCGGCTGCGGTCATTCGGTGACGGGTTCAACCTTGAGTACCTGAACGCGCAACATCCCGTTGGGCGCTTGGTACTCGACCCACTTGCCGGGCGCCGCGCCGAGCAAGGCGGCGCCGAGCGGCGATTGCGGGCTCATCACATCAAGATTGCCGGTCTTCTCTTCCATATGCCCGATCAGGTATGTCTCGGCCGCGTCGGGTGAATCGCCCTCATACATGATCGTGACGACCGAGCCGGTACTGGCGGTGCCATCGCTTGCCGACTCGACGATTTCGGCCGTTTCAATCAGAAACTCGAGTTGCCGAATCCGGCCTTCCATATGACCCTGTTCGTCCTTGGCGGCGTGGTAGTCGCCGTTCTCGCTCAGGTCGCCAAGCAATCGTGCAGTCTCGATCTTCTGGGCGACCGTGATGCGCCCGCGCGTGCTGAGGTCGTAGTGCTCGGCCTGCAAACGCTCGAAAGCGGACCGGGACAACTCTGTGCTGGCCATAGGGCCAATGAGTGTAACGCCGATCGATGCGACTGAGATTCACGTACCATCGGCCGCGTGCAGGTCGCCGACCGCCTACTCACCGAGTCATTGGCAGCGATGTCGCGACGCGAACGTCGCCAGCAGGATCGGCTTGCCGGGCTGGTCAACGATCCTGCCTTGCGAACGCTGACATTCGCCCTCACCGACGAGGTTCTGCGCTTTCAGTCTGATAGGCGGGCGGCTCGACGGTTTCGCAGCATCGTCGCTGAGGTCGGCGTGCCGCGTTCATTGGGGCTTTTGGACCGCGCCGCGCTGCGCGTTGGCTCGACGATGTCGCGCGTGCTGCCCTGGCTGGTGATGCCATTAGTACGTCGGCGGATCGTGCGCGAAAGCAACGGCGTCGTTCTTTCCGCCGACGATCCCGCCTTTCACGATCATCTTGCACAGCGGCATCGCGACGGTTTCCGCGTGAATATCAACGTGCTTGGCGAGGCGATTCTCAGCGATACGGAAGCCGACGAACGACTACAACTGGTTCGAGCGCGCATCGCGCGCTCCGACGTCAACTACGTGTCGCTGAAAGTGTCCGCGATCGTCGCCAATCTCGATGTGCTTGCGTTCGAACACTCGGTCGACAGAATCTGCGATCGACTGCGAGTCCTGTACCGCGATGCCGAGGCCGCCACTCCACGCACGTTCGTGAATCTCGATATGGAGGAGTACCGAGATCTCTCGCTGACCGTGGTGGCGCTGGTCACTGTTCTCAGCGAGACGGAATTCGCCCGCGTCAACGCGGGCGTTGTGCTGCAGGCGTATCTGCCCGATTCGCACGCAGCGTGCGCATACCTATGTCAGTGGGCGACCGGGCGTCGTGCTCGTGGCGGTGGAGTGTTGAAGATCAGGATCGTGAAAGGAGCCAACCTGGCGATGGAGCGCGTCGAAGGCGAACTACACGGTTGGCCGCAAGCGCCGTATCAGACGAAGGCAGAAGTCGATGCGAGCTTCAAGCGCTTGGTGTTGTCGGCGCTCGACCCGCGATGGAAGGACGCTGTTCGAATCGGGTTCGCGAGCCACAACCTGTTCGACATCGGCTGGGGCCTGTCGTTAATGGGTGCGGAGCGCGGGCTTGGCGACCCGGATCGCATCGACTTCGAGATGTTGGAAGGGATGGCACCGGCGCAATCACGCACGGTGAGGGCCGCTGCCAGCAACCTCCTGCTGTACGCGCCGGTCGTGCGCAGCGAGGACATGGCAGCGAGCATCGCGTACCTCACTCGTCGCCTCGACGAGAACACGTCACCCGACAACTTTCTGCGCGCAATGTTTACGTTGCGGCCCAATACGCCCGAGTGGTTCGATCAACGTGAGCGTTTTGAACTCGCCCTCACCGCTAAGGATTCGGTGAGCACGGAGAGTCGCCGCACACAAGATCGAACCCAGCCGATTGCTACTACGGATCTCGCAGCGTTCGAGAACTGTGCGGACACAGACTGGACACGGGAGGCGAACCGCGGGTGGATTGAGCACGAGTTGGCGATGTGGCGTCCACAGTCGTTTCCGAAAGTCGAGACCGTTGCGGCCGTCGACGCAGTGGTCGCGGCGGCGTCGCGTGCGGCTCAACGTTGGGCCGACTCGACATTCGTGGCGCGGCGTCAATTGCTTGCAGATGTTGCCAACGAGATGGAACGCAGCCGCGGCAGCACGCTGGCATTGATGGCGCATACCGCGTGCAAGACGATGCAGGAGGGCGACCCCGAGATCTCCGAAGCGATCGACTTCGCTCGCTACTACGGCTGGTGTACGAATGGCATCGAGGCGCGCACTTCGCGCGGGCGCGCGTTTCGTCCACATGGCGTGGTCGTAGTTGCCGGCCCGTGGAATTTCCCGTATGCAATCCCGGCCGGCGGTGTGTTCGCCGCTCTGGCCGCGGGCAATGCGGTGCTGTTGAAGCCAGCACCGGAAGTCGCCGCGGTGGCGTACGAGTTAGCCAGTCAACTGTGGCGTGCAGGAGTCCCATCCGACCTCGTTCAGTTCGTCGCTTGCCCGGACAACGAAGTCGGTTGTCGGCTGATCACCCACGACGACGTTGACACGGTCGTCCTTACCGGGGCACTTGAGACGGCGCAGTTGTTCCGCTCGTGGAAACCGTCGATTCGGATTTTCGGTGAAACGAGTGGCAAGAACGCGCTCGTCATCACCGCGGCAGCCGACGAAGACGCGGCGATTCGCGACCTTGTGAAGTCGGCATTCGGGCACGCCGGGCAGAAGTGCTCGGCGGCCAGCCTTGCGATCATCGAAGCTTCGGTGTACGACGATCCGAAGTTTCAGCGCCGGTTGGCCGACGCGGTTCTGAGCGTGCGCGTTGGCGCGGCCGCGGCGCCGGCGACGATGACTGGACCGTTGATCAGCGCGCCGTCGCCAAAGCTGCTGCGCGCGTTGACCACATTGGAATCGAACGAATCGTGGCTGGTCGCGCCGCACTTACTCGATGAAGCCGCGCACATTTGGTCGCCGGGTGTCCGCGCAGGTGTGCGCGACGGGTCGTGGTTCCATGTCACCGAGTGTTTCGGGCCTGTGCTCGGGCTGATGCGCGCTCGCAGTCTTGATCACGCGATTGCGCTGCAGAACGCCGTTCCATTCGGCTTAACCGGCGGCATCCATTCGCTCGATGAACAAGAGGTGATGCACTGGCTGGACCGTGTGGCGGTCGGCAACGCCTACATCAATCGGCACATCACAGGTGCCGTGGTACAGCGCCAACCGTTTGGTGGCTGGAAGCAGTCGTCAGTTGGTTGCGGTCCCAAGGCGGGTGGCCCGTTCTACGTCGAGGCGTTCGGAACGTGGGCAGGTTCCGGGGACAGTCGTGACGACGACGAGGCCGACTTCCGTAAAGTATTCGACGAGTTCTTCGCAGTCGACCACGATCCGTCGGGTCTCGCGTGCGAGCGCAACATCCTCCGCTATCGGCCGCTGCCGAGCGTCGGCCTCTTCGTCGCCGCCGATGCCGGCCCCGGCTCGGTCGCAATCGCGGAAATGGCCGCTTGTGTCGCGGGTGTGACCGCAGTTCGCCTGGGCAACCCCGCGACACAAACGGTCGATCGCGTGCGCGTGATCGGTTCGCTGACCGACGCTCAACTTGCTGAGTGTTATGCGTTGGGGGTCGAGGTCGATCTGGTGCAACCCGTTGCCGACGCAATGGTCGAACTACGTCGATGGGTGCGCGAACAGGCGATTAGCTGGACCCGTCACCGCCACGGCCGGCTGCTCGACTGACGAGTCGTGCCGCTACCGTTTGAGCGCTATGGCAACGACTACGGCACATCGAATTGCAGTCATCGGGGGCGACGGGATCGGTCCCGAGGTCACGGCCGAGGCGTTGAAGGTCGTACGCGCGGCCGGAGTTGGCATCGAGACGGTGGACTTCGATCTCGGAGGCGCTCGCTACTTGCGCGACGGCGAAATTCTTAGCGACGACACATTGAATCAACTGCGCGCTTTCGACGCCATCCTCCTCGGGGCCGTCGGTATTCCGGAGGTTGCACCCGGTGTCATCGAGCGCGGGCTGTTGTTAAAGCTGCGCTTTGAGCTCGATCTCTACGTCAACCAGCGTCCATTCATCGGTACCGCTCCCGGAGGTACGAAGCAGCACGATTTCGTTGTGATTCGCGAAAACACAGAGGGGCCGTACGTCGGCGAGGGGGGAGTGCTCCGCAAGGGCACGCCAAACGAGGTCGCCACGCAGGGGTCTGTGAACACGCGCATGGGCGCCGAGCGCGCGTGCCGTTATGCGTTTGAAATGGCGATGGGACGTCGCAAGCACGTGACGTTGGTGCACAAGACGAACGTGCTGACGTTCGCCGGCGATCTCTGGCAGCGTGCGTTCAATGCGGTCGCCGCCGACTACCCGTCGGTTGCAACGGCGTACAACCACGTCGACGCGGCGTGCATTTACTTCGTGCAAGACCCGCACCGCTACGACGTGATCGTCACCGACAATCTGTTCGGCGACATTCTCACCGACCTCGGCGGCGCGGTGAGTGGCGGCATCGGTATCGCCAGCAGCGCCAACCTCAACCCGGCGCGTACAGGCCCGAGCATGTTCGAACCGGTCCATGGCTCAGCTCCCGACATTGTTGGCACCGCGACGGCCAATCCGATTGCGGCGATCCTCAGTGCTGCGCTGATGCTGGACTTCCTGGACGAGGGTGTGGCGGCCGACCGAATCCGCGCCGCTTGTGCTGAACCTGTTAGCGGCAGCACCAGCGAGATCGGTTCCCAAATCGCCAGCCGCGTGGCAGGCTGATCGACACTTACCGAGAAACGGGGCAACGATGCCGATTCAAACAACTCCCAAGATCTGGATGAACGGCAAGCTTGTCGACTGGGACAAAGCTCAAATTCATGTGCTCACCCACACGCTCCACTACGGCACCGGCGTGTTTGAGGGAATTCGCGCGTACGAGACCGCGCAGGGGCCAGCGATCTTTCGGCTCACCGACCACATCGTGCGGCTGCACAACTCGGCGAAGATCGTCGGAATGGAAATTCCGTACTCCGTCGATGAACTGATCGAGGCGTGCAAGGCCACCGTCGCATCAACGGGGCTGCCCAGTTGCTACGTGCGACCGATTGCCTACTACGGGTACGGCGAGATGGGTCTCAACACAATGCCGTGCAGCGTCGATGTCTCGATCGCATGCTGGCCGTGGGGCGCCTATCTGGGCGACGACGCGGTGACGAAGGGCGTGCGTATGAAGATCTCGTCGTGGACTCGCCACGATCACAACACGATGCCCCCGGCCTCAAAGACCACCGGCAACTACGTCAACAGTTCGCTGGCGAAGGTCGAAGCGCTAAAGGCGGGTTACGACGAAGCGATCATGCTGGCACCAAACGGACTTGTCGCCGAGTGCACCGGCGAGAACATCTTCGCTGTGCGTAACGGGATCATGATCACCCCTCCGATTTCGGCAGGCGCGCTGGAAGGGATCACACAGAACACGGTGATGACAATCGCGCGCGACCTCGGTTTCGAGGCTCGAGTCGACAACCTTGCCCGCAGCGACCTGTACATCGCCGAAGAGATCATGGTCTGCGGTACCGCCGCAGAAGTGAGTTCGGTCAACTCGGTTGACGATCGCAGCATTCCGTGCCCCGGCCCTAAGACGAAGGCCATCGCCGAGATGTATGCCCGCGTCGTGCGCGCCAAAGAGGATCGCTACAAGGACTGGTGTGAACTAGCGGTGTAGCCGTTGCTAACGGTCGATGGGAGCCGGGTCGGTGAGACGCAGCGCCGACCCCTGCACCGAAGCCATGGTCGGCCATCGCCAGCCGTTCTCCGATCGCGCGGGGCGACTGGCTGTCATTTGGCTGGCCGACCCTTCGGAACGCCGGCTGCATCGCGTTTCTTGGCTGCCATGCCGGCGAGGCATTCGGTGAACAGGCGGTGCGCGACGTTCACCGTGCAGTCGGCGTGGTCGTACGCAGGAGCGACTTCGACGACATCCATCGCGACGACCTTGTGGCGATACGCCAATGTGCGCACCATACGCAGCAAATCGGCGGCAACCAGTCCGCCGGGCTCAGGTGTACCCGTAGCCGGCGCGTACGCCGGATCGAGCGAGTCGATGTCGATCGAGATGTAGAGGAACTCGGGGCCGTCGAGCGCTTCCGCGACGGCATCGACCATCACCGCTTGAAAGCCGCGCTCCCAAACTTCGTCCATCAGATGCCACCGCATTCCCTGCTCGGCCATCCAGTCCCACACGTCTTCGCCTGGCCAATGACTGCGCAGACCAATCTGGATGAAGTTCTTGCCGGGAATCGCTCCCGACTCGATCAGGCGACGCATCGGCGTGCCATGACTGGCGAGGTTGCCGTCAATGGACTCGGCGGTATCGGCGTGCGCATCGAAATGCACCATGCCGACGTTGCCATAGCCGTATACATCGGCGACGGCGGTTGCTGACGGCCACGTAATGGTGTGATCGCCACCCATCACGAACGGCACGATCCGTCGACTCGCGACTTCGAAGACCCGCTCTTTGATGTTGGTGAGGCTCTGCTCGACCATCCCGTGCGGGCACGCAGCATCGCCGTAGTCGACGACTTCCACCCAGTCGTACATCTCCAGCCCGGTGCCGAGGTGATAGGTGCCCGACTGATACGCGTTGGCGCGTAGTGCTCGGGGTCCGAAGCGCGCTCCCGGCCGATTGGTGGTGCCGAGATCGAACGGCGCGCCAACGACGGCGACATCTGGCTGCCACTCGTCGAGCTGCGCCGGATCGGTGAGCAGTGGACGCTGCCCGAACGTGAGGACACTGCCAAAGTTGTAGCCCTGGTCGAGTTGCTGTTGATACGCGGCAGAAATCTCGCGACGTGGCTCGCTCATGGCAGCTCACGGTAGCGGACCCAAAAGCGAAGCGCCCCGGGCTGCGCTGCCAGCCGAAGCCAGCGCGCCGCCCGGGGCGACCTCTATGGAGGTGATCCACCACTGCTCGACCGTCCGGCGTTAGCCTTCTTTTCGACCAATGTCATCGCCCGTCAGAGCTTGCGCTCTGGCGGGCGATCCCTTTTACTGGTTCTCTCCCTGGTTGCCCAGTTCTTCCCCCAGCGTGAGACCCCACGTACTTGGCCGCCTTCGGTTGCCCGACTGCGGTCGTGTTCGTGTTGGCTGTCGGTGCCTCCGTCCGGTTGCCCGGGTAAGTGCCCCTACACCCCATCGGCTCCCCCGAAGGTTCGCGATGTGGACTCGGAATCATCTCCGACCGTCCCGCTTTGCCTCGTGCACCCGGTTGGCCCTCCGCTTCCCCTCAATCACCATTGCTGGCTTTCTCAGTTCGTCGGTACCGTTCCTCGGGCACCGTTTTGCTTGCGCTATCCGGTACGTCGCACACTCTGAACGAGGCGTAACTGCAGGTCAAGAGGTATTTTCCTCGCACACAGGGTTATCCGACGTGAAAGCCAGTTACGCACAGAACAATTTTGGTCGTCCACTGTTTGCACACAGGTTGTTCACAGAACGCGTTGACACAACGAGCGCGAAACCGGTTGAATGGAGGCGTGACGTCTCAACTCTCGACCGCGATCATTATTTGTTAGCGCATTCGGCCGTTGCCGATATGCGCCTGCAGCCGCCCATTCGGGCGGCTGTTTCATTTCTCCGACAGGTTTACAACAAGGGGTTCACCGATGGACGACAAGCAAGCGAACGACAAGCAAGCGAACGACACGGCAGTCGAGGTCTTCGACACCACGTTGCGCGATGGGCTGCAAGTCGAGGGCGTCTCTGCAACCGTCGACGACAAACTGCGCATCGCCGCGCAGCTCGATCATCTCGGCGTGCACTACATCGAGGGTGGCTGGCCAGGGGCCAACCCGAAAGACGTCGAATTCTTCGCACGCGCGGCCAAGGAGCTCACGCTCAACACATCGACGATGGTTGCATTCGGTAGCACTCGTCGCCCGCGCGGCAAGGTCGACGACGATGCAACTTTGCGCAACTTGCTCGACGCCAACACGTCGACGGTGTGCATCGTTGCGAAGAGCTGGGACTACCAAGTTCTCGAAACACTCCAGACCACGCTCGACGAGGGTGCGGCGATGATCGCTGATTCCGTCGAGTTTCTCGTCGGGGCCGGACGTCGCGTGATGGTCGATCTCGAGCACTTTTTCGATGGCTACAAGCGCAACCCTGAATTCTCGCTGCGCGCAATCGAGGCGGCGATGGTCAACGGCGCCACGCATCTCGTGTTGTGCGACACCAACGGCGGCTCGCTCCCGCACGAGGTATCGCAGGTCGTCGCCGACGTAAAGCGCCACGTGGGCAGCGATGCGGTCATCGGCATCCATTGCCACGACGACACCGGGTGTGCAGTCGCCAACTCGATGGCCGCGGTAATGGCTGGTGCCCGCCATGTACAGGGCACGCTCAACGGTTTGGGCGAGCGAACGGGCAACTGCAACCTCACAACTGCGATTCCCAACCTGCAGTTGAAGCTGGGCATGCAATGCCTTCCCGAGGGTCACATCGAGCGACTGTCGGCGGTCAGTCACCATGTCGCTGAGATTCTCAACCGACCGCTCAACCCGCAAGCGCCGTACGTCGGCGCATCGGCCTTCGCCCATAAGGCCGGGCTGCACGTCAGCGCGATCAAGCGCGCCAAGGATGCCTACGAGCACATCGACCCCGAGCTAGTGGGCAACGGTACGCGGTTCGTCGTCAGCGAGATGGCGGGGCGCGCCACGATCGAGATCAAGGCCGAGGAACTTGGACTGCCGATGGACGGTCCCGCGGTCAATCAGGTGATCGACGACCTCAAGCGTCTCGAGCACGAGGGCTACCACTTCGAAGCGGCCGACGCCTCGCTGGAACTGCTGATGCGTCGCGCGGCTGGGTGGGAGCAAAGCTTCTTCCGTGTGGAGAGCATGCGAGTCATCACCGACGAGTCGGCGAACGGCGCGTTCACAACCGAAGCAACGGTCAAGCTGTGGGTCGGCGCTGGCGACCTCGGCACCCGCTACGTGCAGACGGCCGAAGGCAACGGTCCCGTCAACGCAATCGACACTGCACTACGGGCGGCGCTAGATGGCACGTTCCCGCTGCTCGCGCGTGTGCACCTCACGGACTTCAAGGTAAGAATCCTCGACGGCGCGACCGCCACCGGCGCCGTTACGCGCGTGCTGATCGACTTCTCGAACGGCGAGCGCACCTGGACGACCATCGGCGTCAGCAGCAACATCATCGAAGCGTCTTGGCGAGCGCTGGAGGAAGGGCTGGTCTACGGGCTGCTGCATAGCCCGCTCTGAGTGCCAGACTGGAGACGGCTATGGCTGCACCAAAGTTCTCTCCGTCACCAGTGGTCGACACAACGCGCAGATACGAGTCGCCTCCCGTCGTGCCTGATCCGTGGTTCACCGATCGGCCGAGCGATATTATCGGTGGCCAACCAACAGGAGCTCAGCTCGGCTACCAGGGTCCCGACCAGGGGTACGCGCTGAAACTGGCGAAGGGCTTCACCGATCGCCTGCAGTTGCTGCCCGGCGAAAGAGCTCACGACGCGATCGCCGGTTGCCTGGGCGTTGCGTTACGTCGCGCTTCCATCTTCGGTCGTGCACCGGTGGTTCACGACCTGACAATTGCCTTCACCATCTTCGGCTTCCTCGGCCGCCGACACGCCGAGGAACTGCTCGAGCTGCGGCGACCGATGTTCATCGGCCTCGGGCATGGGTTGCACTACACCGAAATCCGGGCGATCGCCGACATGGTCCCTGAGGCAACCCTGCGGATGTCGCCGCAGGAAGTCGAATTGTCATACCCGGCGCAATGGCGCGAACTCCTCGGACTGTGAAATGAGTCAGGCGATCACGTTGTCTGATGAGCAGCACGAGTTTCGTCGTGTGATGCGTCAGTTCTGCGATGCCAAGATCGCGCCTCTTGCCGCCGACATCGATCGCACCGCCGAATACTCGTGGGCGACTTTCGAGGCATTGAAGAGTATGGAGTTGACCGCGCTGAGCTTTCCCGTCGAGTACGGCGGCGGCGGCGCGACGTTGGTCGACCAAGCCATCGCTGTCGAGGAGTTGGCTCGCGCATGTGTAGCAACGAGTCTGCAATTTCTCATCTCGAAGCTCGGCATGCTGCCAGTGCTGAACTTTGGTTCGGAGGAATTGAAACAAAAGTATGCACCCCGTGTCGCAAGCGGCGCCAGTCAATGCAGCTACGCGCTCAGCGAAGCCGACGCCGGCAGCGACGTCGCCTCGATGACGACGAAGGCCGAACCCGATGGCGGCGGCTGGATACTCAATGGCAGCAAATGCTGGATCACGAACGCGGGGATCAGCGATCTGTACACCGTCTTCGCCCGCACCTCACCCGACCGCCATCGCGGTGTTACCGCCTTCCTTGTGGAGGCCGAGTGGGGAGTACAGGTCGACAAGCTGGAACACAAGCTCGGTCTGCGCGGCTCGCCCACCGGTGTCATCCGCTTCGATGGCGTGCGCGTGCCCGACTCCAATCGCATTGGCGAAGTCGGTCAGGGCTTCACCGCCGCCATGTACACGCTCGATCGCAGTCGTCCGACGATCGGCGCGCAAGCCGTCGGTGTCGCGCAGGGTGCGCTGGATTTCGCGATCGGCTACATGAAGGAGCGGCGCACGTTCGGACATCCGTTGTCGGACAATCAGGGACTGCAATGGATGGCCGCCGATTGTGCGATGCGAATCGAAGCTGCCCGCGGGCTTGTGTACAGAGCGTGCGCGATGGTCGATGAGGGTGATCCGCGTGGTGAACTCAGCATGGCGGGGGCAATGGCAAAATGCTTCGCCAGCGACGTCGCGATGCAGGTGACCACCGACGCCGTTCAGTTCCTCGGGGGCTACGGCTACACGAACGACTTCCCGGTCGAGCGCATGATGCGCGATGCGAAGATCACACAGATCTACGAAGGCACCAACCAGATCCAACGAATGGTGATCGCTAAGAAACTGTTCAACTAACTGATGACGCGTGCCGTCCCCGAACACAACAGCGCGCGCGGCGCGCTATGGGCCGTCGCCTCTGCAACCGCCTATTCGCTTTCGTCGGTGGTTGGCAAGGATCTTCTCGACTCACTCGGCCCGTCATCGCTGCTGTTTTGGCGTTTTTCGATTGCTTCGATCGTGCTGTGGATCGCGGTTCTCGTGTGGCACCGTATGGGTGGGCCAAACCCATTCGATGTGCCGCGTTGGACGATGCTCGCTCTCGGTGCCGTCTTCGGATTGATGGTCTTCACTGGGTTTCTTGCACTCGACCGCCTCGACGCGTCGTTGTACATCGTGCTGATCTACATGCACCCGATACTCGTGGTCGTCGGTTCGGCGCTACTCGGCACGCGACCCGCTCCGCTCACGTGGGCGGCGCTCGCGCTGGTGATTGTCGGAATCGTATTGACGGTTCCCGAACTGTTCACCGGAGTCGGTGGTGTCAGTGGGATTGGGGTGGCGTTGACGTTGGTGCAAGCTGCGATCTTTGCGACGTACATGATCGTCAGCAGTCGGGTAGTGCCGCGGGCAATCGATGGCGTGGTGACGGCGGCGTGGATCGTGCTCGGGGCGAGCTTGGTGATCACGCCGATCGCAGTGATCGCTGGGCTGGTGCGGCCGCGCGGAGGCGAGCTCGTCGTCGAAGTCGCGGTGTTTGCACTGATCCCGACTGTGGTGTCGAGCATTTGCTTTTTCCAGGCGATGCGTCACATCGTGCCTGGAGCGGTGGCGATGGTGCTCACGATCGAGGTTGCGCTCGTCATCTTGTGGGCCGTGGTGTTCTTGGGCGAAGAACTGTCGGCGATCAAAGTGGCAGGAGCAGTTGTCGTGATCGGGGGAGTGCTGCTGGCGCAATGGGCGAACATTCGCGAAGCGCGACTCGCCGCCGTTCCGCTACCTACATAAGGGGTACGACCGCATAGCTGATCGCTGCAAACTGCAATGCGGAAGCGACAATCGTGAACGCATGGAACACTTCATGAAAACCGAACACCCTGGGCCACGGGTTCGGCCACTTCACTGCCAGCGCGAGGGCGCCAAGTGTGTAGCAAGCGCCGCCTGCCACGACGAGCCCGAATCCCCACGACCCCAAACTGCGCGCGAGTTGCGGGAAGACGAAGACTGCGGTCCAGCTGACGATGATGTAGCTGGCGCCCTTCCATGCGCGGTGAACTCGCGGCAGCCACTGAAGTGTGATGCCAATCGCGGAACCGACCCAGGCCGTAATCAACACTGCCGAACGCTGCGCGCCGTCAAGGCATACCGCGGCGATCGGTGTGAAGCCCCCAGCGATCGCGAGAAAGATCGCAGACCTATCGAGCTTCTGCATCAACGCTTTCGCCTGCGGTTGCCAGTGACCGCAGTGATACAGCGCTGACACTCCGAACATCGTTGCGGTGCCGCCAGCGTAAATCGCGAGTAGCAACCGATCCATGCCTGATGTGTGTGGCAGTACGACCAGCACGACCCCGCAAATCAGCATCAAGGGAAACGTCACGAGATGTGTCCAGCCACGCATGATGGGCGGGGGAGCGGTGTGGTGCTCGGGCACGACGGTCACGGTAGTTGCGCTAGCTCGTGGCCCCATGGCGGCCAGCACCTGCGGCGAACCGAGCCGCGCCGGCCAGTGTCTCGCCGCTCATGATCGTGTCGAGCCCTAGCTTTGTTTCGTTGGCCAAGGCATCGGTGAGCGACAGATCCCATTGGTCGAAGCTGCTACGCCGGTCGGTTCGCAGGCACCCCTGCGGCAGCGCTGCAATTTCGTGTGCCAGCGCAATGGCCGCGCCGAGGGCTGTTCCCTTTGGTACCGAGCGATTGATCAGTCCCATGCGCAGTGCTTCGTCGCCGCTGACTCCGCGCCCGGTGAGCATCAGATCAAGTGCGTGGCTGTGCCCGATGAGGCGCGGCAAGCGGATGGTCCCGCCATCGACGAGCGGCACACCCCATCTACGGCAGAACACGCCGAAGACGGCATCGTCGGCGGCGACGCGTAGGTCGCACCAAACGGCCAATTCCAATCCGCCAGCAACAGCGAACCCCTCGACGGCTGCGATGACCGGCTTGTTGAGAACCATGCGGGTCGGACCCATCGGACCGTCGACCGCGACATCGCGTTCGACCCGATTACCGCGTCCGTCGCTGATGCCCTTCAGGTCGGCGCCGGAGCAAAACGTTCCATTGGCACCGGTCAATATCGCGACTGCGAGCGTGTCGTCAGCGTCGAATGCGCGAAACGCTGCTGCAAGGGCTGCCGCGGTGGGTCCGTCGACCGCGTTACGAACTTCCGGTCGGTCGATGGTGACGACACACACCGATCCGTCGTGTGTCACGAGAACGCTCGAATTGGTGACGGTCACGGCACTGGATCGATTGCATGGGCCTTTAAGTCGGCCAGGCTGCAGAACTCGAGCGCCGAGACGTGCGTGGCCGCAAGTCGCACCTGTGGCGCGCAGCCAGCATCGAACGCCTCTTGCCAGCGTGGCGCGCACAAGCACCATTGGTCGCCGGCCTTCAAACCGTTGAACCCATGCTGTGGCATTGGTGTGCTGAGATCGTTGCCGACCTGCCGTGAGTATTCGAGGAACGCATCGGTGCACACGACACACACGACATGCACGCCCGGATCATCGCCGTGGTTCTCGCAGCAGCCGGTTCGGTAGTACCCAGTCAGCGGGTCGAGCGAGCACGATTGCAGCTCGTCGCCCATCACATTGATCTGCGCCATGTCTCGCAAACTACCCCGTTCGTTCCGACATTTCCTTGCCGGTCGGCGACAAGCAGGGCTGTGCAACACTGGCAGGGTGACGAGCAGGACGACCGCGGGCGATGCGGACATCAAATGGGTATCGGCCACCCGCGAAGCAATGACTGCGCGCATCGGCGCGAAGGAGGCCGACCGCGTCCTCGACCGAGTGCTGCCGATGATCCCAGCTGGCTACGACGAACTGAACTGGCCAAACAGCGCATCGATCGACCTGCCGATCATTGATCGACTCGGGGCGGCCGGTCTGGAAACGGCTGGTATGGAAACGGCCGGTATGGAAACGGCCGGTATGGAAACGGCCGGTATGGAAACGGCCGGTATGGAAACGGCAATGCTGCGCTTCGAAGAGGCAAGCGAGAACGAGTGGCGCTTCCGTGTGTACCACGTCGGCTCGGCGATGCCGATCGCCGATCTGTTACCACTGCTCGACCATCTCGGGTTTCGGGCGATCGACGAGCGCGCTTTCCACTTCCAACTTGGTAGCCGCGGCGTCTGGTTGCACGATGTTGGCGTTCAAGTGCCTGAGTCGGTGGCACTGACTGACGAGGCGCGGGCGGAGGTGCAGCGCGCGTTTAAAGCCGAGTTCACCAACACCGTTGAACTGGACGGCCTGAACCGACTGGTGCTACTTGCCGGGTTGACCGCCCGCGAAGTCGAGATTGTGCGCGCCTACTCGCGCTACCTGCGCCAGATCGGCTTTCCCTTCAGCCAGCAATACATCGAGGCCACGCTCGGTCGCCACGCGACGATCGCAGCGGGACTCGTGCGCCTGTTCAGCGCACGCTTCGACCCGCAGGGCTCGCCAATCGAGGATGAAACGGCTGCTGTCGCAGCGCGTACCGCGATTGCAGAAGCCCTCGATGCGGTGCCAACCCTTGATGACGATCGCACCCTGCGTGCGTTGTTGGCCTTGATCGAGGCAACGGTGCGCACTAATGCCTTTCGGCCGGGATCGAACGCGGGCTACCGCGATGTGATCGCCTTCAAGTTCGACACCAGCAAGGTGCCGGATCTCCCGCTGCCGCGCCCGCTGTTCGAGATATGGGTGTGTTCACCGCGGGTGGAAGGTGTTCATCTGCGCAACGGACGCATCGCGCGCGGCGGTATTCGTTGGAGCGATCGCCGGGAGGACTTCCGTACCGAGATTCTTGGACTGCTGAAGGCGCAGATCGTCAAGAACGCCGTCATCGTTCCAACCGGAGCCAAGGGAGGATTCGTACTGAAGATGCCCCCGCCAGCGAATACCGACGAGTTCCGCGCCGCTGGCGTGGCGTGCTACCGGCAGTTCATCGCTGGCCTTCTCGATCTCACCGACAACATCGTCGCCGACGAAGTAGTGCCGCCTCCGTCGACAGTTCGCTATGACGACGACGACCCATACCTCGTCGTTGCGGCCGACAAAGGGACGGCGACATTCAGCGACATTGCGAACGGGATCGCCGCTGACTACAACTTTTGGCTCAGTGATGCGTTCGCGTCCGGTGGCAGTGTTGGCTACGACCACAAGGAAATGGGGATCACAGCACGGGGCACGTGGGAAAGCGTGCGTCGTCATGCCGCGGCCCTCGGCAAGGATGCCGAACGCGACGAACTGACAGTCGTAGGCATTGGCGATATGAGCGGCGATGTCTTCGGCAATGGTCTGTTGCGCTCGCCTCACTTGAAACTGATCGCGGCGTTCGATCATCGACACGTTTTCATCGACCCCAATCCGGATCCGGCGGTCGCCTTCGCCGAACGGCTGCGGCTGTTTCAGCTCCCGCGTAGCAGTTGGGCCGATTACGACCCGGCGCTGATTTCTGAGGGTGGCGGCGTGTACCCGCGCACCTTGAAGGCGATTGAGGTATCGGAGATCGCGCGCAAGCGACTCGATGCTGCTCGCGCGTCATTCGCCCCCAACGAGTTGCTCACTGCGATACTCCGCGCGCCGGTCGATCTGTTGTGGAACGGTGGGATCGGGACATACGTGAAGGCCGCTAGCGAGTCACATGCTGAGGTTGGCGACCGCGCGAACGACAGCTTGCGTGTCAACGGCGTCGAACTGCGCTGCAAGATGGTGGGCGAGGGTGGCAACCTCGGATTTACGCAACGCGGCCGCGTTGAATTCGCGTTGGCTGGCGGACTGATCAATACGGATGCGATCGACAACTCGGCTGGCGTCGATTGCAGCGACCACGAGGTCAACATCAAAATCCTCTTGGGTGCGGCGATGAGCAGACGGGGCCTCGGGCTCGCGCAACGCAACGAGATACTCGCGGAGATGACCGACGAAGTCGGTGAGATGGTGCTCGACGACAACCGCGCGCAAACCCTGGCCCTGACCATTGCTCGCCGGCAGGCGCTACCGATGATCAACGTGCACAGTCGTTACCTCAACACGCTCGAGAGCGAAGGCTGGCTGAACCGCACACTCGAGTTTCTGCCAACAGATCGACAGATCGCCGAGCGACAGGCGGCGGGGATAGGGCTGACGACGCCCGAGTTCGCTGTCCTACTTGCTTACACCAAGACCGCCAACGTCGCCGAGATCGCGCGCAGCGAACTCCCCGACGATCCGTACCTTGCCCCCGACCTGCTGGGATATTTCCCACAGCGTTTGCAGGGTAAGTATCGCGACGAGATTCTCAACCACCGATTGCGCCGAGAACTGATTGCCACCCAGTTGTGCAATCAGATGGTGAATCACTCTGGGATCAGCTTCGATCACCGAATGAGCGAAGAGACCGGTCTCGGCGTCGTCGAGATCGCGCGCGCCTGGATCGCAACCCGCGACATCTTCGACGTCGCACACCTGTGGGACGAGATCGACGCACTCACCGGGCAGGTAAAACTGGAGCTGCAACTGGACCTATTTCTCGAGCTGCGCACGATGACCGAGCGCGGTGTGTTGTGGCTGTTGCGCAGCCGCAAGGCGCCCCTCGACATTGCGAGTGCCGTCGGTGAATTTCGATCGGGTATCGCAATGCTCGCGGTCAGCCTGGAAGGCCAACTGCAGGGTCGCATGCGCGACCAGGCGTTCGCGTTGGAAGCCGGCCGACTCGCAGGCGGAGTGCCCGAGCAGTTGGCGCAGCGCAGCGTGTTGTGGCCGTTGTTGCACACCGGTTTCGATGTTGTCTCACTTGCTAGCAAGTCAGGTCAGACGTTGCCGGCGGTTGGTACCAGCTATTGGCAACTATTTGAGGAACTCGATTTGTGGTGGCTGTGGGAGGCAATTGGAAGCCTGCCGCGCAGTAATCGTTGGCAGACGCAGGCCCGCGCCGCGTTGCGCGACGACCTGTTGTCAGCCCTGGCGGACTTGACTGGCGACATTTTGGCGGCAGGCTCCGTCGGCAACTGGCGAGCGGCTAATGATCGCCTGATCGGGCGAGCCATCAGGTTGTTCACTGAGATTCGCCGAGTCGACGCGCACGATCTGACCACGTTGTCGGTGGCCCTTCGGCAACTACGCAACCTTGCCCTGTTGGGCTAAGCCGCGATCATGAGCCCCCGTTTCCGGATAGCGCCTTCGCCAACGGGTTACTTTCACGTCGGGGGAGCACGTACCGCATTGTTTAACTGGGCACTCGCTCGTCAACTCGGTGGCACCTTCGTGCTACGCATCGAAGACACCGACACCGATCGCAATCGGCCGGAGTGGACAGAAGGCATCATCGATGCTCTCGCCTGGATCGGCATCAGTTCGGACGACCCGCATTTCGAAGGTCCGTACCTGCAAAGCGACTTCGCTGCGCAGCACATCGCGGCCGCGCAGCAACTTGTCGATGCTGGCAACGCGTACTACTGCGACATGACGACGGCCGATATCGAGGCCCGCAACAAAGCTGATGGCTCACAGGGGTATGGGGGTTGGTCGCGTGATCGCAATCTCGGTCCAGGCCAGGGACATGTCGTTCGGTTTCGTGTTCCGGCGGGAACGACCGTCGTGCGTGACCAAGTACGCGGCGACGTCGAGTTCGACAACGCGTTGACCGAGGACTTCGTGCTCTTGCGCAGCAACGGGGCGCCCGTCTTTCTGCTCGCCAACGTCGTCGACGACATGCAAATGCGCATCACGCACGTGCTGCGCGCTGAGGAACACCTGTCGAACACTCCGAAGCAGCAGATGCTGTGGGAAGCCCTCGGGGCGACGCCGCCGGTGTGGGCGCACCTTCCATTGCTGGTGAACGAGCAGCGCAAGAAAATTTCCAAGCGTCGCGACAAGGTTGCGCTCGAGCAATATCGAGCCGAGGGGTATCTGCCCGAGGCGGTGGTCAATTACCTGATGACACTTGGCTGGACACCGAAGGGCGCCGAAGTGCAACCGTGGGCGCAGATCGAAAGCGACTTCCGCCTCGACGACGTGCACCTTTCGCCGGCGTTCTTCGATCTCAAGAAATTGGCCGCGTTCAACGGCGACTACATCCGCATGCTGACTCCCGAAGCGTTCCTCGAGGCGTGTCGACCGTGGCTGCTCGCACCGGAGGCCGGATTCCCCGCAGACCGATTCGACGAGTCGACGTTCTTGGCGATGGCTCCGCACATCCAGCCACGCTGCGTCACACTCGCCGATGCTCCGGGCGTGGTCGACTTTCTCTTCCTCACCGAGCCTGTCATCGATCAGGAAGCATGGACGAAAGTGTTCGCCGCGGCGGACTCGATCGCGGTGCTGCGCGAAACGACGGCTGCCTACGAGTCGTTGTCCGACTGGAACGCAGAGGCGCTGAAGGGTGCATTGGAAACGATCGGCGCGACGCACGATCTGAAGCTGGGCAAGGCGCAGGCTCCGGTACGAGTCGCAGTGAGCGGGCGGACAGTAGGGCCGCCCTTGTTCGAGGCGCTGGAGGTGCTCGGTCGCGATGAGACGCTGCGACGACTGCGCGGAGCAGAGGCAGCACTCGAATGACCGACGACGAATCCGTCGACGAGCAGTCCAGCGCCGACAGCGCGATTGACGACAGCGCGATTGACGACAGCGCGATTGTGACGCAGTTTCGTCGAAAGCGAACGTGGCGGCGAGTTCGCCGCACGATCGGCGCGTTGGGGCTGCTGCTGACGCTGTACTACTTGGCCGCGTTGTGGATCGTTCACTCGACGGGCGACAGCAATCAGGCGCGCAACGTTGATGCGATCGTTGTGATGGGTGCAGCCCAATACGACGGTCGACCGTCGCCACAGCTGGCTGCTCGTCTCGATCAGGTTGTTGCGCTCTGGGAGCAAGGCTTCGCGCCGCTAGTGATCACCACCGGCGGCAAGCAACCGGGCGACCGTTTCACCGAATCCGAGTCATCGGAGAGATACCTCGTTGAGCGCGGTGTTCCGGAATACGCGATCGTGCAGGTTGGCGGCACGAACTCTTACGAGTCGCTACGCGAGGTCCGCGACGCCCTTGTCGGTCGCGGTGGCGAGAGAGTGTTGCTGGTCACCGATCCGTATCACTCGCTGCGCGTGCGCATGATCAGCCAGGAGCTCGGGTTGATCGCTTACGTCTCGCCCACGCGAACGAGTCCCGTTGCAGGTACGGGGGCACTGCTGCGAGAGATGCGCGAAGCCGCCGGAGTGGCGGTCGGTCGCATCATCGGATTCGATTCGCTGCTGTTCATGACCGGCTGAGCCGGATATCAAGCAACCTTCGACATTCTCCGGTATCTGTGAAATGTCAGCCTCGTTGCTACACTCACCCCGCTCTTCGGTGACGCCGATGGGGTGTGGTGTAACTGGCAACACAGCAGATTCTGGATCTGTTATTCAAGGTTCGATTCCTTGCACCCCAACCAGCTCGCCCGGTGGGCGTGCTCACATAGCCCGCAAGGGTGCGTAGCTTGGCCCGTTCGTCTAGAGGCCTAGGACACCACCCTCTCAAGGTGGCGGCACGGGTTCGAATCCCGTACGGGCTACCAACATCACGAGCGCACAAACGCACCTCCGTCGCGTCGGTCTCGTTGTCCGGACTGCGAAACGTCCTCTAGGGTCATTCGTATGAATCACTCCAAAGAGTTCTACATCGGTGGCAAATGGGTAGCTCCGTCGACCAGCGACACGCTGGCGGTCATCAACCCGGCAACCGAAGAAGCGATCGATTCGATCGCAATGGGCGGCCCCGACGACGTGAACGCGGCCGTCGCAGCAGCCAAGAAAGCATTCGAGACATTCTCCGTCACCACGGTGGAGGAACGACTGGCACTGCTCGACAAAATCATCGAGGTTTACGCAGCTCGCATGGGCGAGATGGCCGAAGTCATCAGCCAGGAAGTCGGTGCACCACTGTGGCTATCGCAACGTGCGCAGGCTGCGGCTGGCATCGGCCACATCATGACGGCGCGCAAGGTGCTCGCCGAATTCGAATTCGAGAAGGACATGGGAACGACGCTGGTCGTGCGCGAGCCGATCGGCGTGGTCGCCATGATCACGCCGTGGAACTGGCCGATGAACCAGATCGCCTGCAAGGTCGCGCCAGCTCTCGCCGCCGGTTGCACGATGGTGCTCAAGCCGTCGGAGGTAGCACCACTGAGCGCGATCCTCTTCGCCGAGATCCTCGATGCCGCTGGCGTCCCCGCTGGCGTCTTCAACCTCATCAACGGCGACGGTGTCAGCGTTGGCTCGGCAATGTCGTCGCACCCCGATGTCGACATGGTCTCGTTTACTGGCTCGACGCGCGCTGGCATCGAAGTCGCCCGTGCTGCGGCACCGACGGTGAAGCGAGTGTCGCAAGAGTTGGGTGGCAAGTCCGCCAACATCATCCTCGACGACGCCGATTTCGCGACCGCGATTGCGCGTGACATGGCCGGGATGTGCACCAACTCTGGTCAGTCGTGCAACGCGCCGACCCGCATGCTGGTACCGATGGCGCGTATGGACGAGGCAGCAGCGATCGCCGCTGAGGCCGCGAGCAAGGTTGTCGTCGGTGACCCGCGCGAAGAATCCAGCAAGATTGGCCCGGTGGTTTCGGAAGTTCAGTACAACCGAATTCAGCAGCTGATCGAGAAGGGTATTGGCGAAGGCGCCAAGCTAGAGGTCGGCGGCCCCGGCAAGCCAGAGGGACTCGAGACCGGCTATTACGTCAAGCCGACGGTCTTCTCGCACGTCAACAACGAGATGGCCATCGCTCGCGAGGAAATCTTCGGCCCGGTGCTCGTCATGATCGGTTACAAGGACGACGACGACGCTGTCCGGATTGCCAACGACACTTCCTTTGGCCTCTCCGGCTATATCTCTGGCAGCGGCGATCGCGCCAAGGCAATGGCCCGTCGTATCAGGACCGGCATGGTGCACGTCAATGGTGCAGGCGGCGACTTGAACGCGCCATTCGGCGGCTATAAGCAATCCGGCAACGGCCGCGAGTGGGGTGCGGCCGGCATGGAAGAGTTCCTCGAGACGAAGTCGGTCTTCGGCTACAACGCTTAATCAGAGTTCGTGTTCGGCGAGTTCTCTGAACTCGTCGGGCACGGAGGCATAACTAGTGGCGATTCGGGCCAACGCGAATTGCTTCAATTCCCTCAAGACTGCCGACGCTCCGCCGATATTTCTCCGTATGGAAACCAGGCGGAGGCGATGGCGAGGTGGCGCGCGGTTTGCCGCGTACCTCGGCGCGACCATGCTGCCGATGGTGTGGCTCGGCTTGGTGCTCGGCCAAACGGTAACCAACCAAGTCGACGCCGCTGCGCTCCGCGAAGGAGAGTCGCAAGCCAAATCGTTGGCGAGTGCTGCGGTCGAGCCGTATCTCGATACCGGACGCCTCAGCGACGGATTGTCCGAGGATCAACTCGAGTCGATTGCGCGTGCCACCAGCCACTTGATTGCACAGGGCAGCGCACTCGCACTCCGTGTTCGGGACCTGAACGGACAGATTTTGTTCGACGCGGCCGATCCTTTTGGCACGCCACCCGTCGGCCCGCCTGACGACGAGGTACGGGAGGCCGTCGATAGGGGAATGGTGTCGCTCTTGACCACGCTCGGTGCCGATGAGGTCGACGGTGGCGTGACCAATGGCGCGCAAGCGATCGAGGTCTATGTCGCGATTCACCCGATTGAGAACTCCGGCTTGGTCGTCGGCGTCCTCGAGGTGTACATCCCGTACGCGCCGATCGCCGCCGAACGCGAAGCCTCTCTCAACCAGTTGCGGCTCTCGATCATCTTCGGGCTCGGTGCGTTGTGGTTGGTATTGGTGCTGATCGTTGTATCGGTCGCCCGTCGTACCCGCCGCCAGAGCCGGCACTCCGAGTTCCTCGCGTTGCATGACTCGCTGACCGGCTTGCCCGGTCGCAGTTTGTACCGCGATCGCGTGGCCGCCGCGCTCAGTGCAGCGGGTCGCTTGGGTAACGATGTTGCGGTTGCTGTGCTTGATCTCGATCGCTTCAAGGATGTGAACGAGTCGCTCGGCCACCGCAATGGTGACGAATTCTTGCGCATCGTCGCGCAACGATTGAAGGCAACACTGCGACCGGGCGACACCGTCGCAAGGTTGGGAGGCGACGAATTCGGGTTGGTGCTGCCCGGCATTGTGGGCGACTCCGTCGAAGACATCCTTGCTCGCGTGTTGCTGGCTCTTGAGGCTGAGGCGGAGCTTGGTGGTGTTGCGATTTCCGCCGAAGCGAGCATCGGGTACTCGATGTGGCCGAGCGATGCCGACGATCCGGACGACCTCCTGCGCCGAGCAGACCTCGCGTTGGATGCGGCGAAGATTGCCCGCGGGGCGATCGTTCGTTATCACCCGGGTAGCGGCGAGTTCGACCCGCAACGACTCAGTCTGATCTCCGAGCTTCGTCGGGCGATCGGGTCCGGAGAACTCACACTGCACTACCAGCCCAAGATCGACGTAATGAGCGGCAACGTGACCGCGTTCGAAGCGCTCGTACGTTGGAATCATCCCGTCCGCGGGCTGGTGCCACCGGGCGACTTCATTCCGATAGCGGAGAGCACGGGTTTGATCGGACCACTGACTCGGTGGGTGGTCGACGCTGCGCTGGCGCAACTCGCCGAGTGGTCGCCCGCGTGCCCGGAACTGTCGATGGCCGTCAACATCTCGGCGCGCAACCTGCGTGACGACCTACCCGGCTGGGTGCTCAATCGGTTAGCCACACACTGCATCAACCCAGCAAGGCTGGTACTCGAGATCACCGAGACCTCCATCGCCGCCGATCCCATCAGAGCGGCCGTTTTGCTCGAGGAACTGGACGCTTCTGGGGTAAAGGTCAGCCTCGACGACTTCGGCCAGGGTTACACATCGCTTGGCTCGCTGGGGCACCTACCGGTGAGTGAGCTGAAGATTGATCGTGGCTTTGTCTTCGCGATGCAGAACAGCCACGAGGACCGTGCGATTGTGGCCTCGGTGATTGAGCTCGGTCACCAACTTGGGTTGACGGTTGTCGCCGAAGGTGTCGAGACGGAGGAAGTGTGCGCAGTACTACGCGCGATGGGATGCGACACGATGCAGGGTTACCTGTTCTCGCCGGCAGTACCCGCGTCGAAAGCTCTGGCGTTGATGGAGAACGTGCACTCGACGGTGTAGGTCCGGCGCTGCGGGGCGTCGCAGTACGCGGGTCCACGAGACGACTGACGCCACGATGGTCGCCGCGACGATGAACGTTGTGTGAGCGATGTGCTCGCCGATTGCGACTCCGACGAGTGCGGTCGCAACACTGAGCGGAACGGCCAATCGAAGCTGGCTGGTCCAATCGATTTGCGCAGCGGTGGTCATTGAGGTTTCAGTTGATAACGAAGTTGTGGGTAATAGGTGCGGCGTGTTCATGTCTCTACAGACGTCCAGTCCGGTCACTTCTGTCAGTTTTCAACAAAGTCACTAGGGTCTACCCCGTGGGCATACTGGACAAACTTGATATGTCGCAGCGACTCAGTCGCGACGATTACATGCGCCAGCTCAGCGCCGGTCAACAACGGATGTCGCAGCTGCGTTTGCACCTCGGCGGCCTGATGGGCGCCGACGGGCTCGGGCCCGGGCTGCTCGTCATCCTCGAAGGACCCGACGCGTCCGGTAAGGGCGGCGCTATCAAGGCGCTTGTCGGACACCTCGACCCTCGCCACTACGAGGTGGTGTCGTACGCGGCGCCGACAGTGAAGGAGAAGAACCACCACTTCCTCTGGCGCTTCTACCAACAGCTGCCGGGGCTGGGCGAGATGGCGGTCTTCGATCGCAGTTGGTACGGACGCGTACTCGTTGAACGTGTAGAGGGATTCGCCCACAAGCCAGAGTGGAAGCGTGCGTACAAGGCGATCGTCGACTTCGAGGAATCGTTGTGCGAGGAAAGCCTGATCGTCGTCAAGTTCTGGATGCACGTGAGCGATGAAGAACAGCTACGTCGATTCGAGGGACGTGCCGCCGACCCGCTGAAGCGATGGAAACTCACCGACGAAGACTGGCGCAACCGCGAAAAGAATCGTGACTACGAGGCAGCAGCGGAGGAGATGTTCACGCGCACGGATCACAAGCTGGCGCCGTGGCATGCGATTGCTGCCGAGCACAAACGCTTTGCCCGAATCGCCGTCCTACAGACCGTGATCTCCGATGTTGAAGACGGCATGCGACGGTGGGGAATCGAAGTCCCTGAGCCTGTCGCCGAACTTGTTGCGCCCGACGAGTCGTGATGGCTCAGATCGGCGGGTGGCGATGTGCCCACGGCTGCGCGACTTCGAGTTGCGCAGCGACTCGCAGCAATACGTCCTCGCGTCCGTAGGCGGCCACTAACTGCACACCAACGGGCAGTCCGTCTGCTGTCCAATGCAAGGGCAGGCTGATCGCTGGCTGACCACTGGAGTTGAATGCAGGCGTGAACGGCACGTACTTCGCGGCCCGCGCCATCGGTGCCATCGGAGTTTGCGGAGTGTTGGCAAAGGTGCCCAGCAGAACCGGCGGCTCACCGAGCGTTGGTGTCAACAACAGGTCCCAGCCGCTTTGCCACCATTGTTGCACCGCTCGCCGAAACTCGACATTCGCGGCCAACGCCATCGCGTAATCGACACCGTTGACACCGCGAGCGAACTCCGACATGGCCCAGTTCACCGACTCGACATCGCCTTCGACAAGTTCGCGCTGCAACTGCTCGCTGATACGCGCGACGCCGACCCCCATGTTGGTACTCCACAGCGCGGAAAATCGTTGGCCGAACTCTCGATTCGACAGCGCCGACGGGAAGCCCGGCTCGACGTTGTGTCCGAGACTCTCCAACAGAAGCGCGGTGTTGCGTACGGCCAGCGTGCATTCCTCGTGGACAGGTCCGCCGAAGGGATGCTGATCGAGTAACCCGATGTGAAGCCGTCCCGGATCGGAACCCAATTCGTCGAGGTACGGGCGCGCAGGTGGTGCGGCGATCACGGTGTCGCCAACCCCGGGCCCGCGCACCGCGTCGAGCAAAGCAGCGGTATCGCGCACGCTGCGACTAACGCACAGCTCGACGCCCAGATTGCTCTCATCGCGATATGGCCCGAGTGTGATTCGGCCCTGCGTCGGTTTCAACCCGACCAGTCCGCAAGCGGATGCGGGAATACGAATGCTGCCGCCGCCATCGCTCGCGTGTGCGATTGGCACCATGCCAGATGCAACGGCCGCGGCCGCGCCGCCGCTGGAGCCGCCTGGCGAATGGTTGAGATTCCACGGATTACGGGTTGCTCCCCACGCCGTCGGCTCAGTGGTGGGCAAGCTGCCGAACTCGGGACTATTGGTACGTCCGGCGATCACGAAACCGGCGTCGCGAAATCGCGACACCAGTGTCGTGTCCGTGGCCGAGATCGGCATCGTGTCCTTCAGCGCCTGGCATCCGTTGGTGAGTGGTTGGCCGGCGTAATGCGCCCACAAATCTTTCAACAACGTTGGCACGCCGCGGAATGGACCGACCGGCAGCGTTCCCGCGGCGGTGGCGCGGGCCTCGTCGAACCAACGAATGATTACCGCGTTGAGTTGCGGGTCGAGTTGCTCGATGCGTTCGATCGCGGCCTCGAGCAATTCCGACGCGGTTACATCGCCAGCCGCAACGAGCGCTGCCTGGTCGGTGGCGTCGAGCCAGCGAGTGTCGTTCGCAAGAGAAGTCATGCACGATGTGTAGCACTCTCTCGATAGCTTTGGCCGAACTGTGCAACCGTCCGAGGGTGCGTCGCTGTCCACCAAGGAAGTCCTTCGTTTTGGCGATGTGCGCCGGTTGTTGACCGCTGGCTCGGTGCTGACGACGGGCATTTCGCTACAAGCTGCGGCGCTCGGACTACAGGCGTTTCGTATCACGGGTCGCCCAGCCGACCTTGGTTGGATCGGGTTGTGCGAGTTCCTGCCCGCTGCACTGTTGGTGCTCGTTACGGGCACCGTTGCCGATCGCTTCAATCGCAAAGTTGTCGCACTCTTCGCTATCGGTGGCGAGGTGATGTCGTCGCTCGCGCTGGTGTTCTACGCGCTCAGCGATCCGACGGAAGTATGGCCGTTGTTCGTGATTGCTTTCGTCTACGGCGTGGCGCGTGCCTTCTTGGCTCCGGCCACGCGCTCGATGCCACCGATGGTCGCACCTGAAGGGGGACTGCCGAAGGTCGTCGCAATGAACTCGGCGACGTGGACCGGCGCGACCATTCTCGGACCGGTTCTGTCGGGTCTGCTGTACGCCATCGCACCCTGGGTCGCCTACTTCGTTGCGTCATCGCTGATGATCGTCGGAGGGCTGATGTTTAGCGGGTTGCGCTTCATCCGCCCACCAGACCCGGCGATCAGCGCCAACCGTCCGACGTTTCGACATGCGATCGAGGGACTGGTCTTCATCCGGCGGACGCCGATCTTGTTGGCGGCGATTTCGCTCGATCTGTTCGCCGTGCTGTTCGGCGGAGCCGTCGCGCTGCTGCCCGTCATTGCGGAGGAGCGGTTGGGCGTTGGCGAGTTTGGCTACGGCTTGTTGCGCGCATCGCCCGGCATCGGAGCTGCGTTGATGGCCGTGCTGCTGGCGTTTCGTCCGATGCGACGGCGTATCGGGCGGGTCTTGCTGCTCGCCGTCTTCGTGTTCGGCGCGTCGACAGTCGTGCTCGGATTGACGCGGTCGTATGTGCTCGCCTTCATTGCGCTGGTGGTGTTGGCCGGCGCCGACATGGTGAGCGTCTATGTGCGCGGAGCACTGGTTCCTTTGGTGACTCCCGACGAGAAGCGTGGTCGCGTGCTTGCAGTCGAGAACGTTTTCATTGGCGCCAGCAACGAGCTTGGCGCGTTCGAGAGTGGCCTCGTCGCGCAGGCGATTGGAACACCAGCGACGGTGATCGGTGGCGGGGTGGCGACGATCGCAGTTGTTGGCGTTTGGTGGCTCGCGTTTCCCTCGCTGCGCGACGTGGATCGCTTCGAGGACCTGGTCTCTGAACAACACCTGGTCGCTGAATGACTAGGTGACGCGGGTGACAACCAGCCATGTGGCGAGCGGCACCAGCAACCAGGTCAGCGTCAACAGAATGATCGCGTACGCGGCGAAGTCGTAGCTGCTGTCCTTCGGTGGGTTGCCAGCGGCGCCGATGGTTTCCCACAACGCGCGAATCGGCTGATCGGTGCTGAGTCGTATCCGTCGTCTCGCAACGCCGGCGGCGTACAGCGCCGCCCATGCCAGTGCGCCGAAGACGATACCGAGGACCGCGGCGAGAATCACGCTGCCCGTCAGGTCGTTGAACGCCCAGCGAATGAACCCCTGAACAGCGCTGAACACCGTTGAGATAATCGCGCCGCCGAGTAGGAAGGTTGGCAGGCCAAGTTGTTTGCCCTTGTAGCCCGGCTCGACTCGGGCGGCGCTCAAGCGTGCACGACGCAACATGAGATGTTCCGGGCTTCCAGGAATGGAGTTGGCCTCGCGTCGCTCGTACAACTTTCGAATGTGCGTCACCAACGTGTTCTGGTGTCCCTTGACGATCCATCGCGTCATCTGCTGAACGATGTACGAGCCGATCGGCTTTAGCGGCCCGAGCCGCGGCAGCTTCGCCCGTCGTGCGCCATTGCGATCAAGCACCTCCAGTGACCGCATGGCCATCCGGTGGGCCTCCTCGAAACGGTCTGGTCGCCAGAGCGGTCGAATCTTGGAGAGCTGATCAACGATGTCTTGCTCGGGCTGGCCAGGGCCGGCAATTCTCTCGAGTAGTTCGCCCTTTTCTTCGGGCGTGACCGCGCGCAGGATGCGTAGCGCATCGATACGGTCGAGGATGAGTCCGTCGAGCCGACTTTCCGTCGGCTCGGGGATCGAACGCTCCATTGAGTTCACGTTAACTTGCGGCACAGCTGGTTCAATACAGGCGTGAAAAACCTACTGAGAGAGTTTAAGGAATTCATCGCCACAGGCAACATGGTCGAGATAGCAGTGGCATTCATTCTCGGCGCGGCGGTGAAGCAGGTCATCGACTCTGTCATTGCCAACATTGCAAACCCGATCATTGGTGCAATTTTTGGCGAAACCAATCTCGATGGCTTACTCAGGATCACGCTACGCAAGGGCGACAAGGCCGATCCCGCTGACGACACCGTGTTGGCGATCGGAGCGGTGCTGACCCAGTTAACCTCGCTCGTGCTGGTCGGCGCTGTCCTCTTCGTTGTGGTCAAGGCCTACAACAAGTTTCGCCAGCCGCCACCGCCCACACCTATCCAAATCAGCGAGGTCGATGTGCTCGTTGAAATTCGCGAGCTACTGAAAGCACGCGGCTGAGAGAGGCCTCATTCGGTGGCTGACTTGCATCAAGGCCTCACAGTCGGTCGAATGGGGGACATCATGTTGATTCGGCGGGTTTTTGTGATTGTTGGTTTGCTACTCACGGGCACTGCATGCGCAGTGGCCAGGTCGACCGACCCTGCGACCGGAACTGAGAGTGTTCCGGTTGGTGGCTTGCCACCAACGTTGCCGACGCTGGCGGCTGGCGAGGCGTTCACAACCGTCGTTCGCACAACGGTGCCGCTGACACCAACGCAACTCATCGGGGCCCGCGTCACCGACAATCGCGTGATCATGATCGGCGACTCTGTGATGGCGGGAACTGCCAAAAGATATGGCGGCGAGATGTGTGCTGCCCTAGTGCCATTGGGTTGGCGAGTTGAGGTCGATGCTGAAACCGCGCGATTCATCGACTTCGGCAATGTCGTGCTCAATGAGCGCTTGTCTGCCGGATGGGATGCCGCGGTCGTCTTCCTGGGCAACAACTACGGCAACGACCCTGATGTGTATCGGCTGTATCTCGACCGGCTCGTCAAGAAGCTCGCGCCGCGACCGACCGTGTTGATCACGGTGTCGGAATACAGGGCGGAGCAGCTAGAAGTGAACACCGTCATCTTCGAAGTCGCTGCCCTGTATCCAAATGTTGTCGTCGTCGACTGGGCGGCCTCGACTGTCGCACACCCTGCGTTCTTGCGCGATGACGGTTTGCATCTCACGAATGAAGGGCGCGCCGGTCTCGCGCAGCATGTGGCCGATGTGATGGGGCCAGCGCCAACCACACCGGGGAAGTGCTTGGGCACTAACTTCTACGACGACTCGGCTGGCGCGGTCGACGGTTCGACGACGACAGTGTCGGGCATCACGCTGCCCACAGTCCCCGGGACGGGTAGCGGGCCAACCACCGAATCGCCGCTGCCTACCGATCCGCCTTCGACCACCGATTCGCTCGACACCACAACCTGATTGATGTTTGCACGTCGTGTCGTGTTGTTGGTGGGCGTGCTTCTGTTCGGCGCGTGCGGTGCGGCGACCTCCGACGGCGAGCCGTCCTCCACCGCTGACGCAGGAGTCACGGTTGGCGAGTTACCGCCCACGCTGCCGACCGTGCTGCGCAGCACCACCTCGGCCGAGTCGACGACGACCACAGTGCCGGGACCACCCAAGGTCGGCGATCTCGCGTCCGGCAATCGCGTCATCGTGATCGGCGACTCGATCTTCGCCAGCGCATCGCGCCGACTCGGTGGAGAGTTGTGCGACACGCTTGTGCCGATGGGCTGGGCAATCGAAGTCGACGCCGAACCCGCACGCCGAATTCAATTCGGCAACGAAGTGCTCGACACCCGCCTCGGTGTCGGCTGGGATGCCGCGGTCGTCATGCTCGGTAACAACTACGTCAGCGCTGGACCTGACTGGTACGAGGATCAGTTAGAGAGAATCATCGAGCGACTTTCCCCACGCCCAGTCGTGTTGTTCACCGTGACATTGGTGAGCGAGAAGAAGGTCGCTGTGAACGCGATGATCAGGGCTGCTGCCGCCGAACACGAAAATGTTCTGATTCTTGACTGGGAAGCATTCACCGCGTCGCACCCAGATGTGCTGCGCACCGACGGGTTGCATGTCACTGAGGAAGGCCGTCAGGTACTGACCGATCAGCTCGCCCTCGTGTTGGGCACTGCGCCGACAAAGCCGGGCGAGTGCCTGGGCACCAATTTCTTCGACGACTCAGGAATGCCAACCGACTGACGCTTGTGAGTAGCAATCTCTACGGAGACAGCGCGTTGAACGGCGCTGCCGGAATATTGCGCAGAACTCCGTACGCGATCAGCGCGATCGGCATTACCCACGCAAGACCGCGTACCAAGGGTGCGGGGACCGAGAGCGGCTCTCGGCCCCAACTCGTACGCAGCCACGACCACCATCCCAGTCCGGCGGCAACGATGAGCAGCGGAATGAACAGGTTGTAGTGCAGCGCTGAGCCGATGTGCCCGTTGAACAATTGGTGCATTCCGCGCGTCAAGCCACAGCCGGGGCACCAGAGCCCGGTCATGGTGCGGAAGACACATGGCGGAAAGCGGCTGTTGGCGGCCCCAGGGTCGTTGTTCGCCACGACAACCGCAAGTCCGGCGGCCACGCAGCCGCACGCGACGGGCAAAGCGCGGCGCAGCACCTTATTCACATCTCCATGGTATGTCCCGGGCCGTTGTCACGCCGCGTTGTCGTCCTCCTGGTTGCGGTGGGCGTGATCCGCCGCCACGCTGAATGGCCATGTTGCAAGCGCGAGGACTCTCTGTGGAAGTGGGCGGACGTCAGATCGTCGACGCCGTGTCCTTCACCGTGATGTCTCGCGAAAAGGTGGGTTTGGTCGGGCGCAATGGCGCTGGCAAGACCAGCCTGTTCAAGGTTCTTGGCGGCGCTGCCGAACCGATGGCGGGCGCGGTTATCTGCAAGGGCGGCTTCGGATACCTGCCCCAGGATCCGCGAATTGAGGGTGTGCAAGACACCCGACGGGCGGTGACTCATGTGCTCAGCGGCCGCTTGGTCGACGATCGGCTCGACCGTATCGAGAAGCTGCGAGTTGCGATGGAGGCCGATCCGTCGACGCGCAACGTCGAGCGATTCAGCCGCGCGCAGGACGAATTCTCATCGTCGGGCGGCTACGCCGCGGAGAGCGAAGCGCGCAGCATCATGGCTGGGCTCGGTCTGCCGCCGGATCGAATGGATCTACCGATCGGTGTCCTCAGCGGCGGCGAGCGTCGGCGCGTCGAACTGTCGCGCATCCTGTTCGCGGGCAGCGATGTGTTGTTGCTCGACGAGCCAACCAACCACCTCGACATTGATGCCAAGACGTGGTTGCTGCAGTTCATGCGCAACTATCGCGGCGCACTGCTCGTCATTAGCCACGACCTCGAGTTGCTCGATGAGGCGATCACGCGTGTGATGCATCTCGACCGACCTGGCGAAGCGAACCTCGGCAACTTGGTCGAATACAAAGGTACCTATACGCAATACAAGGCGGCGCGTGCGAAGGACGAAGAACGCCTAGCCAAGCAGGCGCTCCTCCAAACGCGCGAGATTGCACGCCTGCAGGTATTCGTCGATCGATTTGGAGCGAAGGCCAGCAAGGCGTCGATTGCTCACAGCAAGGAAAAGCAGATCGCCCGCATCGAGGCGCAACGTGTCGAGGTCGGCCCCGGTGATCGCACACTGCGCATGAAGTTTCCCGACCCACCGGCGTGCGGCTCGACGGTGTTGACCGCGCGCGGACTGTCGAAGGCGTACGGCGGCCCAGCAGTGTTTGAGGATGTTTCGTTCGATCTTGGCCGCGGCGAACGTTTGCTGGTTCTAGGACTGAACGGTGCGGGCAAAACCAGCCTGTTACGCATCCTCGCTGGCGAATCGACAGCAAACCTTGGTGACTTCAACTTTGGTCATGAGGTTGCAGTGGGTTACTACGCGCAGGAGCACGACAATCTGCGCACCGACCAGACCCTGCTCGAGAACCTTCGCAAAGACGTGCCACCGAATGTGATCTACACCGAGACACAGCTGCGCGGTTTTCTCGGAATGATGGGCCTCACAGGCGAGAAGGTCTTTCAGCAGAGCGGCACTCTCTCGGGTGGAGAGAAGACCAAGCTTGCGCTTTCCATGCTGATGGTCGGCCGCAACAATCTGTTGCTGCTCGATGAACCGACCAACAACCTCGACCCGCCCAGTCGGCGATCGGTTTGCGACGCACTGATTGGTTGGAAGGGCAGCCTGGTGTTTGTCAGCCACGACGTCGAGTTCGTCGAGCGGCTGGCGCCCACGAAAGTGCTGCTCATGCCCGACGGCCAAGTCGACTATTTCAGCGAGGACTGGCTCGAGCTTGTCAGCCTCGCCTGATGCCCATGCGCGCCGATCGGTTCGTAAGGTGCGGCTCGTGGAATCACGGCGTTCGGTTCTTGGCGTGTGCTGTGTTGCGGGGTTACTCGGCAGCCTGACTGCGTGCGCGTCGGCGCCGGGAGTATCGGTTTCAAGTCGGACGAAAGCCCCGTCGACGTTCCGGCGTGGCGTCGAGCTGGAGGCCGTGCGCTCACTGCCCGACATTGAGGCGATCGAGTGGGGTCGTTGTGTAGCGCAGGCTGCGCCGTGGCAGTGCGGCGAGATAGAGGTTCCGCTCGACTATCGCGACCCGAACAACGCGGATGCCATCTCGATTGCCGTAACCCGCCTGCCAGCGGCGGTCGCTTCCGACCGCATCGGATCATTGGTCCTGAACCCGGGCGGTCCCGGTGGGTCCGGACTCGAGTTGGCGTGGAGCTACGCGCCGCTCTTTCCGCCGGCACTGACCGACGCCTTCGATCTCGTCGGCTTCGACCCCCGCGGCGTCGGTCGATCGACGGCGGTCGATTGCGGCGATCTCAATCGGTCGTACACCGTCATCGAACGCGATTGCATCAACAACAGTGGCGAGCTGCTGCCGTTCGTCGGAACCACTAACGCAGCGCGCGATATGGAGCAACTACGCAAGGCGCTCGGCGATGAACAACTGACCTATCTCGGGTTCAGTTATGGCACGGCACTGGGAGCGGTATATGCCGATCTGTTCCCGGACAGTGTGCGGGCGCTGGTCCTGGACGGCAGTGTCGATCCGGCGGCTGGGCAGTACAACATTGACGGTACATCGAGAGGTTCGTTCGCCGATCCGTTCTATGGCGTTCAAGACTTCGAAGGCACACTCGACGTTTTCCTCGACCTGTGCGATGCCTCGCGGCTGTGCCCGGCCGGCCCGCGCAGCCGCGCGTTGCTCGACGAACTCGGGTCTAACGTGGACGGGGCCGATACGGATTACTTCGATGCATGGGACGAAGTCGTCACAGATCAGCAGGTGAACGGCATCGTGTCATCTGCGATGTACAACACCGACTTGTGGGCGCCATTGGCGGTTGCGCTTGCCGACGCTGCCAAAGGCGACGCCAGCACGCTTGCAGCCCTCGGCAGTTTTCTGGAGGCTGGCTATCCGCGAGCGGAGGACTCGTACGACAACCTGGTTGCTGCGAACCTCGCGATCTATTGCGCTGACTTCGCTGGTCGCTCAGGTCGCTTCGCTGTCGATGCGTGCGACGGCTGGCCCGAGTCGGCAGAGCCGCTGCCGACGATCACGGCCATCGAGCTCGATTATCCCATCGTGGTCATCGGGACCGACGGCGACCCCGCCACGCCTGGTTTTCTTGCGCCGCGCATGGCGGAGGCATTGGGCGATGCCGTCTCGGTGCGCTGGGAAGGTGCCGGGCACACGGCGTTCTTGCACAGTGACTGCGTCGATCGAATCGTCGTCGATTACCTCGTCGAGTTGAAGATACCCAACACACGTGCACGCTGCGGCTTCACCGACGACGTCAACACGACGGTGGCTCGGGCCTCCGCAGTCTTTGCAATCGATCGCGACCGATTCCTGATCCGTTTGCAAAGTGTGTTCGAAGCGGAGGGATCGCCGTCCGCAACTGCTCGCTGTCTGGCGGAGGGCATCATCGATCAGGGCTCAGATTCCGTCGTGGTCTACGCACGCCTCGGTGTGTTGGTACCGGAGTACGTCGAGCTGCTTCAGCGCTTGAGCTGTACCGGCGTTCCCTGATAGGGGCGGTCGACGAGTTCGAAGAAGTCGTTGCCCTTGTCGTCGACGACGATGAACGCCGGGAAGTCGCGCACTTCAATCTTCCACACGGCTTCCATGCCGAGTTCTTCCAGTTCGAGAATCTCGACATTCGAGATGCAGTCCTGCGCAATGCGTGCTGCGGGGCCACCGATCGTGCCGAGGTAGAAGCCGCCATGTTGCTTGCACGCGTCGGTCACGGCTCTGCTGCGGTTGCCCTTGGCGAGCATCACCATGCTGCCACCTGCTGCCTGGAACTCGTCGACGTAGCTGTCCATACGGCCTGCTGTCGTTGGCCCGAACGCGCCGCTGACCATGCCGTCGGGCCGCTTCGCCGGACCGGCGTAGTACACACAGTGATCGCGCAGGTACTGCGGCATTGGCTCGCCCGCGTCGAGTCTGGCTCGGATGTGGGCGTGAGCGAGGTCGCGGGCTACGACCATTGGGCCATCGAGCATCACGCGTGTCTTTACCGGGTACTTGCTCAGCTCGGCGAGAATTTCCTCCATCGGCCGGTTCAAGTCGATGCGAATCGATTCGCTGCTGAGTGCTTCCTCCGTTACTTCGGGCAGGAAGCGTGCGGGATCGGTTTCGAGCTGCTCGAGGAAGATGCCATCGGCGGTGATCTTGCCGAGCGCCTGTCGGTCGGCGCTGCATGAGACGGCCATCGCAATCGGACAACTCGCGCCGTGGCGTGGCAGCCGGATGACGCGCACATCGTGGCAGAAGTATTTGCCGCCGAACTGCGCACCGATTCCGGTCTCCTGGCTGATGGCGAGGACCTTCGCCTCCAACTCAACATCACGAAATGCGTGGCCGCGCAGGCTGCCCTCGGTGGGAAGCGAGTCGAGGTAGCGAGTACTTGCCAGCTTCGCCGTCTCGACCGCGAACTCGGCACTAGTGCCGCCGATGACGACCGACAAGTGATACGGCGGACACGCCGAGGTGCCGAGTGTCTTCATCTTCTCGAACAACCATGGCAGCAGCGTCTTCTCGTTCAGCAGCGCCTTCGTCTCCTGATAAAGGAAGCTCTTGTTCGCGCTGCCGCCGCCCTTGGCGATGAACAGAAACTTGTACTCGTCGCCATCAACTGCGCTGATCTTGATTTCCGCGGGAAGGTTGTTGCCGGTGTTCACTTCCTCGTACATGCTGATCGGGGCTAGCTGGCTGTAGCGCAACGCACTCGTCTGATAGGTGTTGAAGATGCCGTGGGCAATCGCCCTTTCGTCGCCGCCAGCCGACGTCTCGGTGCCGGTGAATACCCGCTGGCCCTTCTTCGCCTTGACAATTGCGGTGCCCGTGTCCTGGCACATGGGCAGCACGCCGCCAGCGCTGATCGCCGCGTTCTTCAGCAGATCGAGTGCGACGAAGTGATCGTTGTCGCTCGCTTCCGGGTCGTCAAGGATGTTGCGCAGTTGCTGCAGGTGCCCGGGACGCAGAAAATGCGCGATGTCGCGCATCGCTTCCTGAGTGATCAACGTCAGCGCTGCGGGGTCGACTTGCAGCATCGTGCCGAGCGGCGTTTCGACGCTGCGCACGTAGTCGGTGCTGATGAGGCGATACGTGGTGCGGTCTGGTTGCAGCGGCAGTATCTCGGTGAACGCGAACTCGGGGGCATCAGCCACGCTGCAAGGATACGACGACAACCGCCGTGCCCAGTTATTTCCGCTTGTGTCGCGGCGTGACCACGGTGTGATTCGCTCAGAGACGCGACACAAACGAATGGAAACTTAGCGGAGGTGGTTAGCTGGCGACTCCGAGTGAGGTGGAGAGGCTGCGCAGCACGTATGCGTGGCCGCCGATCACATCGGCGGTCGTGAACTCAAGAACGGTGCTGCCCATCTGCTGCAGTCGATTCCGACGACGTGCATCTCGCTGGCGATCGCGATCGGACGTGTGGCCGAGCCGACCACTCACCTCCACGACCGTCTTGGTGGCAGGAAACGAGAAATCCACTCGGGCGACGCGCTGTCCGTTGTCGCGAAATATGACCTGGCAATCCGGCCGTGGCAATCCCGCGGTCCGAAGTAATCGCAGAAATCGACGTTCGAGGTACGACTCGCCGCCCGAGTCGAGCAGCAGCTCGCTCAACAGCCTCACGCCATGGCGGCCGGTTCCGCGCAGAGTCTCCAACCGCCGCGCGAGCCGAAGCTGCGTCGTCCGCCGCAACTTGATCGCACTATCGATCGCCACCTCGAGTTGGGCAGCCGTTGGCATGCTGGTCGCGTAGTCGAGGATTGCACGCGTTGCTGTCGTCGTGCGGACGCCGTTGTGGGAAAGGACGTCCGCTGGATCCCATTGTGTGGTGGTGTGGATCGTCATCCAGTTGGGAATCGACCGCAACGACCGCGGTACGAGGAACTCCGCCTTGAGCACTTCTGGAACTTCGACGCCGAGCCACAGCAGTGCCGCAGCGCCAAACAACGCGCCGCGCTTACCCAACCACGACGCGCCGGCGCGCACCGACATCTCGAACGTCAGCGGAGTCGCGGCGTGGTGCAATTGATCCGGCGCAATCTGTAGCCACAGTCCTTCATCTTGTGCCCGCTCCCAGCGCCACGCGCTGTAACCGGAGGCGGTCGCATCGGCGCGGCTAACGAGGAGGTGCTGCTTGTTGGCGCGATCGATCAGTTCCCGTTCCTGCTTCACATCCGAACTGGGCACAACGGATCCGGTGCTCGCGGCAAATCTTGCTCGCTAAGTCGCTTGTGTCGCGGCCCGACCACGCTGTGATTCGGTCAGAGGCGCGACACAAGCGATGGGTTTGCAGGACTGCGAACCGTTTGACCCGCCGTGTTAGCCGAGGGCTGGGGTGCCGTGGAAGGGGGAAGGGTCGGCGGCAACGGGAATCTGGGGCGCGATCCACGAAGTTGTCTCCGCGATGCTGGTGGCGACGTCGCGCCACTCGGCTGGGTTCCAGCCCTCGGCGGCGGCATGCACGCTGCCATCGCCGCGCACGAACACGAATGCCGGCAGCGTCTTCACGCCGAGTCCGCGAACGAAGCGGCGATCGGGATCGCAGAACACGAGAAACTGCTCTGTCAGCGGCCCGAGAAATTCCTTGGCTTCCGCGGCGGTGCACGTCGCGACCAGATTGACGCGCACGTCGGCCCCACGGAACGCCTCAAGGATGCGCGTGGCGGGCGGCAGTATCCACGAGCTCTCGTTCGTGAATGGGTCGATCACCACGCTCGCAAGATGGAAGGTGGTGAGCCATTCCTCGAGCGGGCGCGATTCGCCGGAAATTGCAGTAAGGGTGGTGTCGAGTGCGACGGAGCTAGCCACGAATGGCAACGGTAGCGCGCGTGGCCTCGCAGGCCAGCGTCCTTCGAACTAGCGTCCCGCTGTGCACCCGATCGAGCGATTGCGCTACATCGCCCGCTCATACGGCGGCGATCCGCGAACGCTCGTCGCCGAAACGGCGTCGGCGCTGCGTGCTCTCGGCCCAGATCCGGCTGGTCTGGTCGTGGCGTGCCGCCGAATTGTCGAACGCCATCCCACGTCTGGGCCGCTGTGGTGGCTGTGTGCACACATGCTCACCGACACCGATCCCTATGCGGTTGCGCGACGGCTGGCCTCGGAAATCGCCGACGATTCGACCGCCGATCGGCTTGCCGACACCTTGCCTTTCGAAGCCACGGTGTGCGTGGTCGGGTGGTCCGATCTGATCGGCGAAGCATTACTGCGGCGCGAAGACTTGAGCGTGCTGGCTGTCGGCAGCGACGATTCTGCCGACCTGTTGACGGGCGCAGTGCTGGCGGCGGACGTTGTGCTGATCGAAGCGTTGGCTGCCTCACCAGCCGAGATGCTCGCTACGCCGGGAAGCCGCGCCGCCGCGTCGGTGGCCTACTGCAGCGAGGTGCCCGTGTGGGTCGCACTCGGCGTCGGCCGACGCATCCCTGACGTCGGGTTTCGATCGCTGGTCGATCGCTTGCCCGCGGAGGGCGTCGCCGACGTTGTCCCCCTCGGGTTGTGTTCGCACTTCGTCACCGCCGCTGGCTTGGTTGCCACCGGCGAAGCACTCCCGCCTGCTGCGTGCCCAGTCGCGCTCGAGCTCACCAAGCTCTGAGTCGCGCGTTACGTTGGCTCGATGGCCAATCGACGGGCGCAGATCGCAATGACCGACGACGAGGTACAGAGTTACCTTGACGAGCAGCGGATTCTCAACGTTGCCACGCTCAGCCCAACCGGCCATCCGCATTTGGTCGCAATGTGGTACGCGCTAGTTGACGGCAAGCTGCAGTTCTGGACATTCGCGAAGAGCCAGAAGATCGTGAACCTGCGCCGCGATCCGAAGATGACCGGACTCGTCGAGAGTGGCGACACATACAACGAGTTGAAAGGGGCCGAGTTGGTCGGCAATGGGCGAGTGATCGACGACTTCGACCAGATCATGCGACTCGGCGTCGAGTTGGCAGTGCGCTACAACGGTCCCCAAGCGGCTAGTCCGGAAACCAGGCTGTTCGTCGAGATGCAGGCCCGTAAGCGCCTTGCCGTCGAATTTGAGATCGAACGCATAGTCAGCTGGGATCACAGCAAGATCAGCGGTTACTGACGCTCACTTTGGTGGCGATTTCCCCAAACGCGTGCAAAAGGTAGAGTCCAGGCATGACGAACACGGTGAAGGCAGCACTGCTGCAGACAGATTGGGCGGGCACTAAAGAAGCGATGCTCGACAAGCACGAGAAGGCGGTGCACGACGCGAAGAAAGCAAACGCGCAGGTGCTGTGCTTTCAGGAGCTGTTTTACGGCCCGTACTTCTGTCAGGTGCAAGAACCGGAGTACTACGACTACACGGAAGCGATTCCCGACGGCCCGACCACGCAGCGCTTCCAGAGTCTTGCCAAGGAAACCGGCATGGTGTTGGTGCTACCGATGTACGAAATCGTGCGGCCCGGTCTGTACTACAACACCGCCGCGGTCATCGACGCCGACGGCAAATACCTCGGTAAGTTCCGCAAGCAACACATTCCGCAGGTGAAGGGCTTCTGGGAGAAGTACTACTTCGCACCCGGCGACGGCGGCTACCCGATCTTCGAAACCGCGGTCGGAAAAGTCGGTGTCTACATCTGCTACGACCGCCACTTCCCTGAAGGCTGGCGTGCGCTCGGACTGAACGGCGCCGAGATCGTGTTCAACCCGTCGGCGACCAGTCGCGGCCTCAGCGAGTACATCTGGCGTGTCGAGCAACCGGCCGCGGCCGTTGCCAACATGTACTACGTCGGCGCGATCAACCGCGTGGGCATCGAGCCGCTTGGCGACGACGACTTCTACGGCCAGAGCTACTTCGTCGATCCTGAAGGCAAGTTCGTCGGCGACGTCGGCGATGCCTATAAGCCGGAACTCATCGTGCGCGATCTCGATATGGACAAGATCAAGCAGGTACGTGATCGGTGGGCGTTCTACCGCGACCGTCGACCGGACGCGTACGACGACCTCTTCGAACGTTGACCGTAACCCGAACGACTGGAGCACTCAGATGTCGACACTGATCAAGAACGGCAGCGTTATCTCCACCACTGGCGTGGTGGCGCAGGACGTCCTCATTGAAGGCGAGACAATTCGCGCGCTCGGTGCGCCTGGGTACTTCACTGAGGAGGGCATCGATCGCGTCATCGACGCCAAGGGCAAGTACGTGATACCCGGTGGTATCGATGTGCACACGCACATGGAATTGCCCTTCGGCGGCACGTTCGCGAGCGACACGTTCGAGACCGGCAGCAACGCCGCCGCGTGGGGCGGCACGACCACGATCATCGACATGGCTGTGCAGCGCTACGGCGAAGATGTGCACCAAGGGCTCGCCGAGTGGCACCGCAAGGCCGACGGCAATTGCAGCATCGACTACGGCTTTCACCAAATCATCGGCGGCGTCGACGACGAGTCGTTGAAGGCCATGAAGTACCTGACCGAACACGAAGGCATCAGCAGCTTCAAGTTGTTCATGGCGTACCCGGGCGTGTTCTACAGCGACGACGGCCAAATCTTGAAGGCAATGCAGACCGCCGCCGATTGCGGGGCGATGATCATGATGCACGCCGAGAACGGCATCGCCATCGACGTACTCGTGCAACAGGCGCTGGCCCGTGGCGAAACCGATCCGAAGTACCACAGCTACACGCGGCCCTCGCCGCTAGAGGCCGAGGCAACGCACCGCGCCATCGTGCTCAGCCATGTCGCAGGCAACGTCCCGCTGTACATCGTGCACATGAGTGCTGGCGACGCGCTCAACGAGGTTGCTGCGGCGCGTCATCACGGCCGCAACGTCTTCGCCGAGACCTGCCCGCAGTATCTGTGGCTGACTCTGGAAGAGACTCTCGGCAAGCCCGGCTTCGAAGGCGCCAAGTGGGTGTGCAGTACGCCGATTCGAAGCCGCGATCACGACCCGCATCACGTCGGTCAGATGGGCCACGGCCATCAGGGCGACCTGTGGAAGGGCCTGCGCATGAACGAGTTGGCCATCGTGAGCACCGACCATTGCCCGTTCTGCATGAAGGACCAGAAGGAACTGGGGCTCGGCAACTTCTCGGCGATCCCCAACGGCATCGGTGGTGTCGAGCACCGCATGGAACTGCTCTACCAGGGCGTTGTGGCGGGTGAATTGTCGCTCGAGCGTTGGGTCGAGACGTGTTGCACGACACCGGCGCGCATGTTCGGCATGTATCCCAAGAAGGGCGTCATTGCGCCGGGCGCCGACGCCGACGTGGTGGTCTGGGATCCGAACACGAAAACCAAGATCGGCGTCAACGACAAGCATCACATGAATATGGACTACAGCGCGTGGGAGGGTTGGGTGATCGACGGCAAGGTCGACACCGTTTTCTCGCGCGGTTCTGTAGTCGTCGAGAACGACAAGTTCACAGGACGCAAGGGCCACGGCCAGTACATCCGCCGTGGGTTGTCGCAGTACCTGGTCTAGTCACGAGTGAATCAAATGGAGTGGTTGAGATGAATCGAATTTCACACTGGATCGACGGCAAGGTTGTCGAAGGAACGTCGGGACGATCGGGCGTTGTGTTCGATCCGGCAACTGGCCAGCAACAGTCGGCAGTCGACCTTGCGTCGGCCGATGAGGTCGACCACGCAGTCGCAGTCGCCAAGGCAGCGTTTCCCGCGTGGCGCGCAACAAGCCTGGCACGGCGCTCCGAAGTCATGTTTCACTTGCGCGAACTGATCGATGCCAATCGCAAGGAAATCGCATCGCTGTTGTCGAAGGAGCACGGCAAGGTTCTTGGCGACGCGCTCGGCGAAGTAGCTCGCGGGCTAGAGAACATCGAGTTTGCGTGCGGCGTGCCGAACCTGATGAAGGGCGGCTACAGCGAGCAGGCATCAACCGGTGTCGACGTCTACAGCATCAAGCAGCCGCTCGGTGTGTGCGTTGGCATCACGCCGTTCAACTTTCCGGCGATGGTTCCGATGTGGATGTTCGCTAATGCGCTCGCATGCGGCAACACTTTCGTGTTGAAACCGAGCGAGAAGGATCCGTCGACGAGCATGTTCGTCGGCGAGTTGCTGAAGCAGGCGGGCTTGCCCGACGGCACATTCAACATCGTCAACGGCGACAAGGTTGCGGTCGATCGCTTGCTCACGCACCCCGACGTACAAGCGATTAGCTTCGTGGGCAGCACACCGATCGCGCGTTATATCTACGAGACCGGTACCAAGGCGGGCAAACGGGTACAGGCACTCGGTGGCGCGAAGAACCACATGTTGGTGTTGCCCGACGCCGATCTCGACATGGCGGCCGACGCCGCGGTCAGCGCTGCCTACGGCTCGGCGGGCGAGCGTTGCATGGCGGTGTCGGTGGTGCTCGCGAGCGACGCGATCGCCGACGACTTGGTCGCCAAGATCAAGGATCGCCTCCCCGCAATCAAAGTCGGCCCGGCGAGCGAGGACGCCAGCGAGATGGGTCCTTTGATCACCGGCGAACATCGCGACAAGGTAAAGAGCTACGTGGACGGCGCTCCGGGCGAGGGAGCGACGGTGGTTGTCGATGGCACCATCGGCGGCGATATTCCCGCCGACGGTTTCTTCTTGAAGCCGAGTCTGATCGACCATGTCAAGCCGGGCATGAAGTGCTACGACGAAGAGATCTTCGGGCCAGTGCTGAACGTCACGCGGGTGGCGGGCTACGACGAAGGACTGGCGTTGATCAACGCCAACCAGTTCGGCAACGGCACCGCGATCTTCACTCGCGACGGTGGCGCGGCGCGCCAGTTCGAATTCGATGTACAAGTTGGCATGGTCGGCATCAACGTGCCGGTGCCTGTGCCCGTCAGCTACTACAGCTTCGGCGGCTGGAAGGCCAGCCTGTTCGGCGACACGCACATGTACGGGCCGGAAGGCATCAATTTCTACACGCGCACCAAGGTCGTCACCAGTCGTTGGCCCGACCCGCGCACCAGCCGCGTCGACCTCGGCTTCCCGCAGAACCGTTAGCCACAAGAGCAGCAAGAACCGAGAACAAGAACCGAGAAGCGGGGGACCGAGATGCAATTCGGAGTTGTGTTGCAGACCACGCCGCCGGCGCGGCGCGTCATCGACCTCGCCAAGAGCGCGGAGAGTTACGGGTTCGACTACGTCTGGACCTTCGACAGCCACATTCTCTGGCAAGAGCCGTACGTCATCTACAGCCAGATTCTGGCCGAGACGCGCAACGTCGTCGTCGGCCCGATGGTTACCAACCCGGCGACGCGCGACTGGACGGTGACGGCCAGCGTGTACGCAACCCTCAACGAGATGTTCGGCAACCGCACCGTGTGCGGTATCGGGCGCGGTGACTCGGCGGTGCGCGTCACGAACGGTGCGCCGACGACTCTTGCCACGTTGCGCGACAGCATTCACGTGATTCGCGAGATGGCCAACGGTCGATCAGTGGATTACAAGGGCAGCGAGTTGCGTTTGCCGTGGGCTGCGAAGAGTCGGCTGGAAATGTGGGTCGCCGCCTACGGCCCGAAGGCGTTGGCGCTGACCGGCGAGGTTGGCGACGGTTTCATTCTGCAACTCGCCGACCTGTCGATCGCCGAGTTCACGATCAAGTCGGTGCGCGATGCAGCCAAGGCTGTGGGGCGCAACGCCGACGACATCACGATCTGCGTTGCTGCTCCGGCCTACGTCACCGATGGCAGCGAAGCAGCACTTGCTCACGGTCGCGAACAGTGCCGTTGGTTCGGGGGCATGGTCGGCAATCACGTCGCCGACATCGTTGCGCGCTACGGCGACGATGCTCCGGTGCCGAAGGCGCTGACCGATTACATCAAGGGCCGCAAGGGTTACGACTACAACGAACACGGCCAGGCGGGAAACACGCACGCCGACTTCGTGCCCGACGAGATCGTCGATCGCTTCTGCATCATCGGCCCACCGGAGGCACATATCGAGCGCATGAAGCAACTGAAGGACCTTGGCGTCGACCAATTCGCGATTTACCTGCAGCACGACAACAAAGACAACACGCTGCAGGCCTACGGCGAAAAGGTGCTTCCGGCCATCGCCGAGCACACGCGCGCCAAGTCGTGAACAAACAAGTCGTGAACAAACAAGTCGTGAACAAACAAGTCGTGAAGAGTAGGTCCCTTCGACCACTTGTCTTCGGCGTTCTCGCTCTCGCGCTGTTACTCGCCGCGTGGGAGAGCTACCGCAACTGGATCGGACCGTGGCTGGGTACCGAGCGCAATGTCGGAACCGTGTTCGGCTTCAAGCTGTTGCCGCGTGCCAACGACTTGGCAATGCCCAGCGTCTTCGATATGGCGCGCGAATTCGGCGAACCGCAAACGCGCGGAAGTGCCACGTCTGTTGTCGAAGTAGTTGCCGAAGCAACTCTGAATTCGTTGCTGCTGGCACTGGCGGCGCTGGCTGTCGGCGTTCTGGTTGGTATATCGGCCGCAATTGTCATGACTCGCTTCGACTTCGTGCGTCGCGGACTGATGCCTTGGCTCGTCATTTCACAAACAATTCCGTTGATCGCGCTTGCCCCGTTAACTGTCACGTGGGGTGGACAGATCAGCATTCTCGGCTTCGAGTGGGAAAAGTGGACGTCCGCTGTGGTGTTGGGAGCATTCTTGTCGTTCTTCCCGATTGCGGTCGGCGCTTTACGCGGGTTCAGTTCGCCAACTTCGGAGTCGTTGGAACTGATGGACTCGTACGCGGCTTCGTGGTGGAGCACCTGGCGCAAACTCCGCTTGCCAGCGGCGCTCGCTTACCTGACTCCCGCTATGCGTCTGGCGGCCAGCGCCGCAGTGTTCGGAGTGATCGTCAGCGAAATCACCGTCGGACTCACTGATGGCGTTGGATTCTTGATTCTGTCGTACCTGCAAGAAGGCACTTCGCGTCCGGCCAAGGTCTACACAGCGATAGCGGGCACCGTCGTTCTGGGGTTGGCGATGGCCAGCTTGATAAGTCTTGGCGATCGCTATTTTGCGCGCCACCTTCCAAAGGAGACAACTGCGTGACGCTCGCCGTTGAAGTGATCGATGTCCACAAGGTGTTCAATGCGGGTCACTCGCAGCGAGTCGAGGCGCTTGCGGCCGTCGACGTCATGGTTGGCGAAGGCGAGTTCGTGTCGCTGATCGGTCCTTCCGGGTGCGGCAAGTCGACGCTGTTGCGCTTGGTCGCCGACCTGCTTGAGCCGACGGCCGGCAGGATCGCAGTGAACGGCAAGACTCCGCGCCAAGCCCGCCTGGATCAGGACTATGGCATGGCGTTTCAACAGGCCGGCCTCTTCGATTGGCGCACGGTTGCCAAGAACATCGAGCTGCCATTGGAACTGAAAGGTTGGGACAAAGCGAAGCGGCGCGACCGAGCGCTGGAGATGTTGGAGTTGGTGAAGCTGCCCGACCGCGCGGACGCGATGCCTTGGCAGTTGTCTGGTGGTCAACAGCAGCGGATCGCCATTGCACGCGCCCTCGCGTCGCACCCGTCGCTTTTGCTGATGGACGAGCCGTTCGGTGCGCTCGACGAAATGACCCGCGAGCACATGCAGGCCGAACTGTTGCGCATTTGTGCGGCGACTAAGACCACGGTCATCTTCGTGACGCACAGCATTCCCGAGGCCGTGTACCTCAGTGATCGCGTCGTGGTGATGTCGGCGGGACCCGGAAGAATTACTTCGATCGTTTCCGTCGGCCTCGACCGGTCGCGCGACGAAGGTACGCGCGAGGCCAAGCAGTTCTACGACAAGATCACCGAAGTGAGAGAAGCGCTGCGCGGCAACCCCGTGGGCGCTGGCCGGGACGACCGGTGACTGCAATTTGGCGTCGCGTCAACCCATGGTTGCCGCCGATGGTGTTCGGTGTGGTGTTCCTTGGCGCGTGGGAAGTATTCGTGAGGTGGCAGCACGTGCGTCCGTTCGTGCTGGCTCCTCCATCGAAAGTATGGGCGGCAGGTGCGAACAACCTCGAAGGCATCGTCGACGCAATGAAGGTGTCGGGTGGCAACGCATTGCTTGGACTGCTGTTCGGAACAGTGCTCGGCTGCCTCGTCGCACTCTTCACAGCGGCAGTGCGCTGGATAGGCGAAATTGTGAATCCGCTCGCGATCGCCGTGAACGCCATCCCTATCGTCGTTTTGGTCGCCATCTTTACCCGTATGTATGAAGCCGACAGTGAGACACCTCGACGCATCATGACGACCTTGACTGCTTTCTTTGTCGTGTTCATCAACGTGTCGCGGGGCCTGCGCGAGAACAGCGCGACGCACAACGAACTGATGCAGTCGTACGCCGCGACAACTAGGCAGAAGTTCCTCAAACTGCGATTGCCGAATGCGTCGTCGTTTCTGTTCACCGGCATCCGCGTTGCCGCACCGTTGACCGTCATTACGGCCATCGTGGCTGAGTACTTCGGCGGCAACCGAAACGGGCTTGGCGCCAGCATTAGTGGGTTCTTTTCGATCTCAAAGAAGGATGTTGGACTGGCATATGTCGCAGGGGCCTCGGTACTCGGCCTACTGTTCTTCCTGCTCGCCGCAGTCCTCGAATACGTGTCGGTGCCATGGCAGCGTCGACGGGTTTCCAAGTAACACGTAGGTCAATTTCACAAACAACAACAAGGGGGAAGTGCAATGCAAACGACACGACTGTTCAAGTCGCTGGCCATCGTCGCAGTCGCCGGTCTCGCGTTCGCCGCGTGCGGCGACGACGAGAAGGACAGCACCACGACGGAGGGCACCGGTGGCCCGACGCTGTGCGATGCCAGCAAAGGGCCAGCTGAGAAGACCAAGGTGAAGCTGCAACTGCAGTGGTTCACCCAGGCTCAGTTCGCCGGTTACTACGCAGCCGTCGATCAGGGCTGCTACGCCGAAGCGGGGCTCGACGTCGAGATTCTGCAGTTGCCATCCGTAGAAATCTCGCCGATCGATGTACTCGCCTCCGGTGGCGCTGACTTCGCGTTGTCGTGGGTCCCGAAGGCACTTGCCTCACGCGAGGCAGGAGCCAACGTCGTCGACATCGCACAGGTCTTCCAGCGCAGCGGCACGTTGCAGGTCAGCTTCAAGGACGCCAATATCACCTCGCCAGCTGACTTCGCTGGCAAGAAGGTCGGTAGCTGGGGCTTCGGCAACGAGTTCGAGATCTTTGCCGCACTTGGTAAAGCGGGGCTAGATCCGGCGAGCGACGTCGAGATCATCGGCCAGAACTTCGACATGTCCGGCCTGCTCCAGGGCGATATCGATGTGGCGCAAGCGATGACCTATAACGAGTACGCGCAAGTACTTGAGGCGAAGAATGACGACACTGGTCAGCTCTACACGGCCGACGATCTGAATGTTGTTTCGTACGAGGAGGAGGGCGTCGGAATGTTGCAGGACGCCATCTGGGCTGACGGCGATCGTCTCGCCAATGACGCCGAGTACAAGGCCACCGCAATCGCGTTCGTCAAGGCTTCGCTCAAGGGTTGGGCGTTCTGCCGCGACAACACCGTGATCTGCCGCGACATCGTGGTTTCGAACGGTCCGACACTTGGTTCCGGTCACCAGCTGTGGCAGATGAACGAGATCAACGCGCTCATCTGGCCGGCTGCCGATGGCGTTGGCCACATCGATCAGGCCGCGTGGGACCGCACGGTTGACATCGCGGGAAACACCCCGAACCTCGACGGTGCGACGGTCTTAACGCAGCCCGTGGATGCCGACGCGTTCACCAATGAGATTGTTGATGCCGCACTCGCGGAGTTGCGCGACGAAGGCGTCGATGTCGTCGGTGGCAATTGGACGAGAATCGAAGTCACGCTGACTGAGGGTGGCGTCTAGATTCGCCACTCATGTCGTTAGGTAAGGCAACGGAAGGGCGGGTCGCTTCGGCGGCCCGCCCTTCACGCGCTGCTGCCGCGGCGCCGTGGTTGTTCGTTGTGCTGTGGAGCACAGGCTTCATCGCTGCTCGTTACGCAACCGACGACTCCGGCCCGCTGATGTTTCTGGCAACGCGGTTTGTACTCGCCGCGTTGGTGCTGGGCGCGTTCGCGGTAGCGACTGGCAGTGCCCGCCCGACGCGACACCAACTCGGGGCGGCGGCGGTCGCTGGGCTCGGCCTGCACGCCGTCTATCTCGGCGGCGTCTTTCTGGCGATCAGTTGGGGCATGCCATCGGGTGTCAGCGCACTCATCGCTGGATTGCATCCAGTAATGACTGCCGTCGCTGCGCGCTGGTTGCTCAGCGAACGACTGCGACCGACGCAGTGGCTCGGTGTTGCGCTCGGGTTTGCAGGTGTGATCGCAGTCGTCGTCGACCGACTGGTCGCTGGCGCCGACGGTCTCTCGATCGGAGCGATCTTGGCGGCCGTGCTCAGCGTGAGTGCGATCTGTGTCGGCACGCTCGTTCAGCGCCGCCATGGTGCCAGTACCCCACTGATTTGGGGCACCTGTGCGCAATACGTCGCCTCGGCAGCGGCGCTGATGGTCGCCGCTGGTATTCACTCTTCGTTTGGCGGCGACGAAGGCTTGCGCCTGACGCAGAGCACCGTCTTCGCTTTGGCGTGGTCGGTATTTGTGATGTCGATAGCGGCGATTCTGATCATGCTCTGGTTGCTACAGCGTCACGCGGCGGCGCGGGTCAGCAGCCTGTTCTTCCTCACCCCCGCCCTCAGCACGGTGGAGGGCGCCATTCTCTTCGACGAGCGACTGGGTGCCCTAGCCGTCGTCGGGCTGGTGGTCGCCCTCGCGGGCGTGGCGCTAACACTGAGGCCCGCGCGGTAGGTAGCGTGTGGACGTGACAGCTGATTTGGCGGCTACGCCAGCAATGAGTTCCCGTGAGCCCGAGCAAATCTCGCACGTCGTAGTTCGCTTCGCTGGCGACTCGGGCGATGGCATGCAGCTCACCGGCGACCGATTCACATCCGCCAGCGCGTTGTTCGGCAACGACCTGTCGACGTTCCCCGATTTCCCCGCCGAGATTCGCGCACCAGCTGGCACAGTCAACGGTGTTTCCAGCTTTCAAGTGCATATCTCGGATCACGACATCACCACGCCGGGCGATGTTCCCGACGTGTTAGTCGCGATGAACCCGGCGGCGCTGAAAGCCGATCTACATCGCCTCGATCAGCACGGCCTCTTGATCGTGAACAGCGACTCGTTCGAGGAGCGCGATCTGCACAAGGCGGGCTACGCGACGAACCCGCTACTCGACGATTCGCTGTCGCAATATCGCGTGGTCGAGATTCCGATGACGTCGCTGACACAGAAGGCAACCGAGCCATTGGGCGTGAAGTCGCGCGACTCGGAACGCTCAAAGAACTTCTTCGCGCTGGGTGTTATCTCCTGGCTCTATTCGCGACCAATCGAACCGACCATCAAATGGGTCGAGTCGCGATTCAAGGACTTGGTGAGAGACAGCAACCTGGCTGCGTTTCGCGCTGGATACAACTTCGGTGAAACCAGTGAGCTGTTCGATCACCCGTATCAGGTGAAGCCGGCGCCGCTGCCCGCAGGCGAATACACGAACATCTCGGGCAACGTCGCGCTCGCATGGGGGCTCGTCGCAGCCGGACAACTCGCGAAGCTGCCGATCTTTCTCGGTAGCTACCCGATTACACCCGCCAGCGACATCCTGCATGAGTTGTCCAAGCACAAGCAGTTCGGTGTCCGCACCGTGCAAGCGGAAGACGAAATCGCCGCGGCCGGTATGGCGCTCGGCGCCGCGTTCGCCGGCCACATCGGCGTCACCACTACGAGCGGACCCGGTGTGTCGCTGAAGGGCGAAACGCTCAGCTTGGCGGTGTCGTTGGAGCTGCCGTTCCTGCTCGTCGATATCCAGCGCGGCGGACCTTCGACTGGTCTGCCAACGAAGACAGAAGCTGCCGACCTGAACATCGCAATGTACGGTCGCCACGCCGAAGCACCGTTGCCGATTGTCGCGGCTTATAGCCCGGGCCACTGCTTCGATGCGGCGATCGAGGCCGTTCGCATCGCACTCAAGTACCGCACGCCCGTCATCTTGCTCAGCGACGGTTATCTCGCCAACGGCAGCGAGCCGTGGCTGTTACCCGACGTTGCCTCGTTGCCCGATATCTCAGTGTCGTTCGCCACTGAAACGAATCACACAGCGGCCGACGGCACTGCCGAGTTCTGGCCGTACCTGCGCGATCCCGAAACTCTGGCTCGTCCGTGGGCGATTCCGGGCACGCCCGGTCTCATGCATCGCGTTGGCGGCATCGAGAAGGAAGACGGCACCGGCAACATCAGTTACGAGCCTGCTAACCACTCGGCGATGGTGCATCTGCGGGCCGCAAAGATCGCGGGCATTGCCAACGACATCCCGTTGGCCACAATCGTCGGCGACGAAGACGCCGACTTGTGCCTGCTCGGCTGGGGCTCGACGTGGGCCGCGATCGACGCAGCGGTGCAGATCACGCGTCGACAGGGTTTGAAGGTCGCGTGGATACATCTCACGCACCTCAATCCGATGCCGCGAAACCTGGGCGACCTGTTGCACACGTTCAAGCACATCCTGGTACCCGAGCTCAACATGGGTCAGCTATGTCGCATCGTGCGCGCCGAGTTTCTGGTCGACGCGAAACCGGTAACCAAGGTGCAGGGCTTGCCCTTCACCGCTGCCGAACTGGAAGCTGCAATCAAGGGGGTACTTGCCGGTGAGTGACACGATGGTTCCGATCACGTCCAAGAAAGACTGGACCAGCGACCAGGAAGTGCGCTGGTGCCCCGGTTGCGGCGACTACGGCATCTTGCTGGCCGTGCAGATGTTGATGCCCGAATTGGGTGTTGCGCCGGAGAACACCGTCTTCGTTAGCGGCATCGGTTGCAGTAGCCGGTTCCCGTATTACATGAACACCTACGGCATGCACAGCATTCATGGCCGTGCGCCCGCGATCGCAACAGGGGTTGCAGTTGCCCGCCCCGATCTTGATGTGTGGGTGATCACTGGCGACGGCGATGCGCTCTCCATCGGTGGCAACCATCTCATTCATGCGCTGCGCCGCAACGTCAATCTCACCATCTTGTTGTTCAACAACCAGATCTACGGTCTCACCAAAGGGCAGTATTCGCCGACGTCTGAGCCGGGCAAGGTCACCAAGAGCACGCCGATGGGTTCCATCGATCACCCGTTCAACCCGCTCGCCGTGGCACTCGGTGCCGAGGCGTCGTTCGTCGCTCGCACACACGATCTCGATCGCAAACACATGATGAACGTCTTCCGTGCCGCGCATGCGCACCGCGGTGCCTCCTTCGTCGAGATCCTGCAGAACTGCAATGTGTTCAACGATGGGGCATTCGACGGTGTACTGGCCCGGGGCGCGCGCGAGGAGATGATGATCGATCTGCAACACGGGCAGCCGATTCGTTTCGGTGCCGAGGGCCACAGCGGTGTTGTGATGGGTAGCGATGGCCAACTGCGCATCGTCAAGGTTGCCGACGTCGGCGTCGAGGCGCTGCTGGTGCACGACGCGCACCGCGACGATCCTGGGCTTGCCTTCTCGTTGGCACGCTTGTCGCACGACAATCACTCGCCGACACCGTTTGGAATCTTCCGCGACGTTGACCGCGGCGATTATGGCCACATGGTCGGTGCACAGCTGGCTGAAGCGTCGGAGAAAAAGGGTCCTGGCGACCTGACTTCGTTGCTGCGCAGCACTGGCACCTGGCAAGTTCAATAGTCGTCCACTAGCTGGCTCAGCCGCCGGTGATGGCCTCGCCAACTCCGATATCGGCTCGTTCAGCGGCGGCACGACCCGCGTACCAACCCGCCGCATCGAGCCGTCGTCCACGGCGGACTGTGGTGTTCGGAAACGCTTCCGCGTAAGCCGCGTCGACCGCGGCTTGGCGCTCGGCGAGGACCGGTACTAGAGCCGTACCGTACGTTTGCTCGGCACTGTGAGCGATGTGATCACGGGTCGCCTCGAGTCGTTCGGTGATTCGGTCGGCGAACGCAATCAAGAACGCCCGCCGAAATGGCGCCGTTCGAAGATGTGGCTGGTGCGCAGTGGCCTGGGCGGAAGCATGGGTGGCCTGCACGAGAAGAGAAGTGAACAACACATCCGTCAGGCGTAGGTCGACAGGGAAGCCAACAAGCGTGCTGAACCCGCATGTCGGCCCCCACACCGCGCGCACATTGTTGACCGAGGCAACCGCCGACAGGAATGTTGCCTTTTCGTCGCTGTAGGGGTTGTCGATGTGCACTCGGCGCGACTCGATCCCCGCTGCGTAGCCCGTGCCCCTGGCCGCCGAAGCCATCATGGCCGCGTCGATGGAATGGCGGGTCATTAACTCTTGTGCTTTGGCAGTGAACGACTCGGCCTCCGCTTCGAAGTTGGTGGCTTCGGCCTTTGCCAGCATGGCTCGAATGAGTCGAAGAGCCTTTTCGTCGACCTCACCAGTTCTCGCACGTTCGGCGATACCGATGTTCGTGGCGCCCCATGCAGTCGGCGGATCGATCAATACCGAGACGTGTGGTGCACTGCGCAGTTGGGCAAGAATTTGGACGGCAGTGGTAAACGCCTCTTCCGGGTGGAGGCGCTCGGCTCGCGCCCATGTCGCGAGAACGTCGCCCGTGCCACCACGGACTACCCCAGCAGCTGAGTCGTACACACCCATGTCTTCGAGTTGTGCTAGCCACAGGTATGGAGCGCGTGTGGCGGCCTCGTGCCGACGCGAGTGGTTGGCGACGAAGCCCACGACCATCCGACTAGCGCGCAGTGTCCAATTGCACTTCACGGTGTGAACGAGGTCGGCTGGCTGCCACCCGAGCTCGAGCAGATTGTCGATGACCTCTTGCAGCCGACGCGCCACGACTGCGCTGGGGAGTTCGAGAAGATCGGCGGGCAATGGTTCGCGACGTTGCTGTCTGTTCTTTCCCATGACGTGGAGCGTCGCAGAAGGGCGCGCGCAGGTTCCCGCTAGTTCAGTCGCTCAGGCGCCGGAGGTTAAACGGTGTACTTGTCGGCGACGCTCAGCGCGTCGTCCAGAACGGCAAGACCTTCTTCGACCAGCTCGCGGCTGGTGTTGCACGGCGGCACCACATGCATGCGGTTGAAGTGTGTGAACGGCCACACACCCTTTGCCTTGCATGCTGCCGCCAGTTCGCCCATCGGCTTCGCATCGGCGCCCGCTGCGTTGAACGGCACTAAGGGCTCGCGAGTCTTGCGATCCTTGACGAGCTCGATTGCCCAGAACACGCCGAGGCCACGGACCTCGCCAACGCTCGGGTGGTTCGCCTTCAGCTTCTCGAGCCCGGGTTGGATGACGTCGGTGCCCAGCATGCGAGCGTGCTCGATGATGCCTTCTTCCTTGAAAATATTGATGCTGGCAACAGCCGACGCACAAGCGAGCGGATGACCGGAGTAGGTAAGTCCGCCGGGGTAGGCGCGATCTTTGAACGAGTCGGCGATCGCGCGACTCATCACGACGCCACCGAGTGGCAGGTAACCAGAATTCACTCCCTTGGCGAAGCAGACCAGGTCGGGTTGCACGCCCCACTTCTGGTACGCGAACCACTCGCCGCAACGACCGAAGCCAGCCATCACTTCGTCGCAGATCATGACGATGCCGTGGTGATCGCATCGTTCGCGAACGCCTTGCAGGTAGCCATCGGGCGGTACAAGGATGCCGTTCGTGCCGACGACGGTTTCCATAATGATCGCGGCGATGTTCTGGGCACCCTCGACCATCAACACGTCGTCGAGATGCTGTAGTGCGCGCTGGCACTCTTCAGCCTCGTTGGCGCTGTGAAACGCACTGCGGTAGGTGTAGGGACCCCAGAACTTTACGAAGCCGATACCTGGCTCGCTTGCCCACCGACGCGGATCGCCCGTCAGGTTGATTGCACCACTGGTGCCGCCGTGGTAGCTGCGGTAGTGGCTCAGCACTTTCAGTCGGTTGGTGTGCAATCGCGCCATTCGCACCGCGTTCTCGGTTGCCTCGGCACCGCCGTTGGTGAAGAAGACCATGTCGAGACCGGCGAGATCGCTGATCAGTCGGGCAGCCTCGCTACGCGCATCGTTCGCGTTGCTGGGTGCGACCGTGCACAGCTTGTCGGCGTACTCCTTGATCGCGGCAACGAGCTTGGGGTGCTGATGGCCGATGTTGACGTTGACCAATTGGCTGGAGAAGTCGAGGTACTTGGTGCCGTCTTCGGTCCAGAAGTGGCTGCCTTCAGCTCGGGTGACTACAGCAGGATTCAGGGCACCCTGCGCGCTCCACGAATGGAACACGTGCTTACGGTCATTGGCAAAGGCGTCGTCGGGGTGGGTGTCGAGCACGTTCATGAATGTCAACGGTAGTACCGTTCGGCGGATGGGAGAAATGATCAATTTCAAGAGCAACGGACATACGTGCGATGGCTACATCGCCGGTTCTGGCCCTGGTGTGCTGGTGATTCAGGAGTGGTGGGGCCTTGTGCCGCACATCAAGGACGTCGTCGATCGCTTTGCCGCGGCCGGTTTCACCGCACTCGCGCCCGATCTCTACCACGGCGAGGCAAGCACGGAATCCGACGGCGCAGGCAAGTTGATGATGGCACTCAATCTCGCGCAGGCTGGCAAGGACTTGAGCGGTGCCGTCGATCTGTTGCAGGAACGATCTGGCTCGCAGAACGTTGGCGTCGTCGGATATTGCATGGGCGGCGCCCTCGCCTTGGTGGTCGCCTCGCAGCGTTCCGACGCGATCGTTGCCTGTGCCCCGTACTACGGCGTGATCGGGTGGGAAGCCGCACAGCCCGACTGGTCGGCGATTTCGGCGACCATCGTTGGCGAGTACGCCGAAGACGACAGCTCAGCCGGCCCGGAAGCCGTTCGCGCGCTGGAGACCAAGCTGCGCGATCTCGGCAAAGACGTGACGATGCACATTCATGCTGGAGCGAAGCACGCCTTCTTCAATGACACCCGACCCGAGGTCTACTCAGCTACCGATGCCACCGAAGCGTGGGACCGTACGGTCGGTCTCTTCCGCGAAAAGCTCTGACCCTCGACTGACAGCTAGCCGAGTTCGGCGATTGCGTTGGCGACGGCTAGCACTCGCTGCGCGTTGGCGACGTGCAGGTTTTCGATCATTTTGCCGTCGACGGTAACGACGCCGCGGCCAGCCGACGTTGCTTCTTCAAAAGCGGTGATGACCCGCCAAGCGTGCTCGACCTCTTCGGCACTCGGAGACCACACCTCATTGCAGATGTCGACCTGCCCGGGATGAATCAGTGTCTTACCGTCGAAGCCCAGTTCGAAGCCCTGTACGCACTCGCTGCGAAAGCCGGTGAGGTCTTTGACGTCGTTGAAGACCCCGTCCAGGATTGTCTTGCCGGCTTCGCGGGCGGCGAGCAAAGCCGTTGCCAAGTGGGGGAGGAGCGGATAGCGGTCGGTGGCGGTATGCGAGGCGCGCAGTTCGCGTGCTAGATCGTTGGTGCCCATGACTAGTACATCGACGCGCCAGAACGCTGCAATCGCGCGCACGTCAAGAATTGCGGTTGGCGTT